>Ga0302287_10000036_pt1 | contig 125995 bp, 101 predicted proteins | sample III_Fen_E2_4_FD_200452 | JGI IMG/M metagenome (GOLD analysis project Ga0302287, IMG submission 200452) | Peat permafrost microbial communities from Stordalen Mire near Abisko, Sweden - III_Fen_E2_4 | ecosystem: Environmental > Terrestrial > Soil > Wetlands > Permafrost | place: Sweden... | reverse complement strand
AGGACGGACTCTTTCCTCAAGGTCCACGTAAGAAAACAACTGGGGCTGGGAGACTCGACCGCGCATACTACAATATATGACATTTTCTGTCATATCGCTGCGCATTCCTTTTTCAGCAGCCTGTTAAGGCTTCCGTTAGCGCATGACCGTGGAGCTTTATTCCGCACAAAAAAGTCCGCCCCGCAGTTGCGGAGCGGACTCGCAGATGAACTCTATCGACGGTTTACTTGTTGATCGAAGTCGGCGCGTTCGCCTTGGCTGGAGCGGCAACTGGAGTCGTCGTCGCAGGCGTCGCGGCCGGCTTGGCGGTGCGGGAGGCTTCGGCATCCTTCAGCTTCTGGATCTCGGCCAGACGCCCTTGGGTGCGTGCCACGTCGATGGCGTGGGAGGAGGTCGGAGCTAAGGTCTGGACCTGCTGGTACTTGGCCAAGGCTTCTTCCACATTGCCTTCGTACTCGTCATAGATCGCGAGATTGTGCAGCGATGCAACCTTGTCCTTGGGGGATCCGTTCTGCGTGGCTTTCCAGGTCATAACGGCGGCGTCCCAAGCTCCGCCACGGGCCGACTTGTTGGCGTCCTTGATGTTGCTGTCATCGCCGGTCTCGAAAGTGCGATTTTCCTGCACGTAGTACGGAGCAATCTTCTTCACCAGGGCGCTATTGGCATCCTCGAAGCTCTTGCGGACCAATGTCTGCCAAGATTGGACGTTAGAACGGGCCTCGGTGTGACTGCTGGCGGTAGAGGTCGAGACCTGCACACCGGTGGCATCCGAAGCGGCGATAATGGATCCGGCCTTGTCGAGCACGTTGAACTTGAGCTGGGCCGTGGACTTGCGCTTGATCTGGTAGCTGGTCTTGCCGTTGTCGTTAATTTCTTCGCCCTCGTCCCGCACATCGTAGACGGAGGAACCGGAGATCAATACATCGTAATCGTCGCCTTCGGTCACCTTGTAGTAGCCGTTCTGGACGATCGCCTGCTTCAGGCCGGTCAGATTCTGCTTCTGGAGAGCGGAATCCTTCTTGGCCGCCAAAGCGTTGGTGCCGGCGTCGAGAGCCGTACCGACGACAGCGCCCAACAGGCCGCCTTTGCTGGTGAGATCAAGATCAAGATCGCCGGTCAGGTCGAATTCCTTGACCTTGACGACCTTGACGCCGGGAAGGCTGAGCTCTGGAGCCCGCTTGATTTTCAGGGTGGTGGATGTGGAACAGCCAGTGAACAATAATGCAGATGTACCCAGGACAGCGAGGGCAGTGTGGTGGAGTCTCATTTTTCGGGATCTTTCTTGAAAGTTGGAAGTACGGGTTTCCAGAGCGCATGCTCTTTTAGAACAATTTGCATTTACGGAACGTTTCTGTCGGAATATTTGACGGGCAAAAAAGCCTGCCCGGGCAATAGGGCTTTAGGTACATTCCCACAGATATGCTTCAAAAGATCGTCCTGCTGGGGGCGAGCGGTTCCATTGGACAAAGCACCCTTTCGGTGGTGCGCGAACATCCCGATCGCTTTTCCATCGCAGCCTTGGCTGCTCGTAGCCGTGTCCCGGAATTCTGTCTCCTGGCTGAGGAATTCCCGGCCGCCAAACTCTGCCTTTTTGACCCCAAAGCCGCCCACGAGGCTGCTGCACGCTTAGGGCGTCGGGTTCTTTCTGGCATGGAAGGGTTGCTTGAATTGATCAACCTGCCCGAAGCCACTACGCTTGTCAATGGGCTCGTGGGATCTATCGGGTGTCTGCCGACCATGGAGGCCATTCGCCGCGGCCTGCGCGTGTGCCTAGCCAACAAGGAAACCTTGGTGATGGCTGGAACCATCATCAATGATCTCCTGGACGCTCATCCCGGAGCGCAACTCTATCCCATCGACTCCGAGCACTCGGCGCTCTTCCAGAGCCTAGGAGGACGCCCCCCCGAGGAAGTCGAGGCGCTGATTCTTACGGCTTCCGGCGGTCCTTTCCGGACGCTTCCGGCTTCTGAATTCGCCGAGATCACGGTAGAGCGGGCCTTAAAACATCCCACCTGGTCCATGGGGCCCAAGATCACCATCGATTCGGCCACCCTCTTCAACAAGGGGCTGGAGGTGATCGAAGCGCACGTGCTTTTCCGCATCCCTTACGAGAAAATCGAGGTGCTGGTGCATCCGGGCAGCCACGTGCATTCGCTGGTGCGTTTCCGCGACGGTGCTCTGATGGCGCAGATGGGAACGCCCGACATGCGCCTGCCGATCCTCTATTCGCTGACAGCCCCCGAGCGGGTGCCGCTGTCTGGACCGCGGCTTGATCTGGCGCGCCTTGGAACACTGCACTTCGAGGAACCCGATCTCGATCGCTTCCCGTCGCTAGCGCTGGCATTCGATGCCGGTAAGCGCGGCGGCATCGCTCCGGCGGTGCTCAACGCCGCCAACGAAGTGGCTGTGAAGGCTTTCCTAGATCGCCGCATTGCCTTTTTGGATATTCCCGCCTTAGTGGCTCGCACCTTGGGTGAGGCTCCTGCTACCCAAAAGCCTACCCTGGACGAGCTGCTGGAAGCCGATGCCTGGGCTCGGCGTCACGTCGCATCCATTCTGGAGAACGCATGAACTGGACCGCTCTGCTTTGGCAGGTTCCCATCGGAATCATTGTCCTCTCCGTCCTCGTGCTGGTGCACGAGGCGGGGCATTTCGTGGTGGCACGCCGCACCGGCACCACGGTGCAGACCTTTTCCATCGGCTTCGGGCCGGCCATCTGGAAGACGGTGCGCGGCGGCATCGAATATCGCATCAGCGCCATTCCCTTTGGTGGCTACGTGGCCATGCCCGGGGAGGACGCCACCAAGACCGACGAGGAATCTGACCCGAACGGCTACGACAAGAAGCCTCTGAAGGTACGGGCGGCCATCGCCGTGGCGGGGCCGCTGGTCAACATCGTCTTCGCCTTTTTCCTGCTTTGGATTCTTTCCATGAGCGGTGTGATGGAGCCCGTGCGCAAGCATCCGGTGGTGGCAGGCTTTGAGCCGAACTCCGCCGCCGAGAAGGCGGGACTGCGTCCCGGCGATACGCTGCTTTCGGTGGGCGGCACGGAGATGCGCAAGCCCGATCAGGTCATCGAGCGCTTTGCTCTTTCCAAGAACCGCGACTTGGCTCTTGAAGTCCGCCGCGGCAACCAAACGTTGGCGGTAACCCTGCGGCCTTCCGCTGGTCCGGGCAAACTGTCGGATCTGGGTTGGGCCGGACTCCACTTGGGTGGGGTGGTGATCGCTCAGGAACTGGTTCCTTCCAGTGCCGCTCAGAAGGCCGGTGTTCAAGCTGGCGATACCATCCTGGCGGTAGATGGCCGCCCGCTTTCGGCGGCAAGCCTCCTGGCTCCTCAAGTGGGAGCCCAGAACGGTGCGCCGCTCCGACTTTCGTTGGCGCGTTCCCATGCGCGCGTGGACCTGGACGTGAAGCCCAACTGGAACACGTCCGAGAAGCGCTGGATGCTGGGCATCATGGCCGCCGACGCCGTGCCTCTGGAGCTGCGCCACTATGGTCCCATCGCGGCTGCCGGCCGTGCCGGCAACGAGTGCTTGAACTACGCCTCGACCATCTTCCGCTTCCTGAAGGCGCTGATCATGCGCACCGTTTCCCCCAAGAATTTGGCCGGTCCGGTGGGCATCATCCAGATGGCCGGCAAGGTGGCGCACGAAGGTTGGCAGGCGCTCTTGGAATTTGCTGCCATGCTTTCCATCAACTTAGGCATCCTCAATCTGATGCCGTTGGTTATCACTGACGGTGGTCGCCTGCTGGAACTTGCCATCGAGGCCGTGCGCGGCAAGCCCGCTTCGCCCAAGTTCATGGAGTACCTCACCAACGGCGCTTTTTACCTGTTTGTGGGGTTGGCTCTTTATGTGACCTTCCACGACGTCGGGCGCATGTCCATGTTCCTCAGCAGGTAAAAATGCACGCGGCCGCATCGCTCGTGGCCGGAGAGCGCGTTCTGGTGGCGTCTCCGGACGGCCCGCTGCGGCGCGGCTTGCAGCGCAGTCTGCACCGCGAGCTCGGTCTCACTTGCGACGAGGTCATCCACGGCGCGCGTGCCTTGGATGCGCTGCGCTCACGGCGCTATGGTCTGGCCATTCTTTCAAGTGAACTTCCTGGTATTGCTTGGTTTGATCTGGTCCAGTTCCTGCGCGAGAATCGTCCCGATACCAAGGTCATCCTCTACACCGGCCAGCCGGTGGAAGAGCACCTGGAACTGGCTTTGGAATACGACATCTCGACCATTCTTTCGCAGCATTCCCCGCATCCGCTGCGCGATGGCGTCGAGGCTTCGGCGGCGCTGCTTTCCGGCGACATCTTCGGTCTGGAACGTTGGCTGGGCTCGGGTGCCGAGATTTTCGGACGGCAGTTGCAGTCCTCTGCCGAGATCTTGCCGATGGCGCGTCTAGCTTCCCGCTACTTCAAGGCCGAAGGGCGCGATCGCATCTTTTTCCGTGCGCTCACCGAGATTCTCACCAACGCCGTCTACTACGGATCGCTGGGGGAGGATGGCGCCCGTAAGGCCGAGTGGGCCGTAGACGTTTCGCTCGGACGCGACCAGGGGGTGTACCTCTTCTGGGGACGTTCCGAGCGCAGTTCCGGATGCGCCGTGGTGGACATGGGAGGACGCCTGGAAAAGACCTCGGTGCTGCGCTGGCTCTCGCGCCAGCGTCGCCAGGCAGTAGGCGGACTCACCTTGGGCACGGCGCTCAACCAAGGTCGCGGGCTCTCCATCACGCGCCGCAGTATCGACCGCCTCTTGATCAACACGCGCCGTGGAGATCGCACCGAACTCATCCTCCTGAACCTCCCCGAGGGCACGCCCGACACCGCTCGTCCGCTGCTCATCCACGAGGTGTGATGCGCTGCGTACTTCCTGAAGGCGCTCTTCTGCCGCGTCCTGGCGATGCCGTGCTGGTGGCCGCCTTGAATTGGGGGCTGGGGCACGCCACTCGCTGCGTCCCCCTGATCCAAGCCCTGCGCGCGCGCGGATGCCGTGTGCATCTGGCTTCCGACGGGGCGGCACTTGCCTTCTGGAAGGGCGAATTTCCCGCTCTTCCCGCCTATGAGTTGCCGGGGTGGGGGATCCGCTACGCTCCCGGCCCGTGGCTGCTGCCGGGGCTTGCCGTCTCGCTCCCGCGGGTGTGGCGGGCGCTGCGGGCAGAATCTGTCCAGGCCAGCAATATCGCTTGCCGCCACGGCATTGCCTGGATTCTGTCGGACAACCGCTACGGCGTGCAGGTACCGGGAGTTCCTTCGGTGCTGCTTTCCCACCAGCCGCATCCCGCTTTGCCACGACCTCTGCAAGGCCTGGAGCCGCTGGTCGAGTGCGCCATGGCTCGCCTGTGCCGCCCTTTCGACGAACTCTGGATTCCCGATGGACCGGACTTTCCCGGCCTATCCGGGCGGCTCGGGCATCCCTTACGCCCGCAGTCTTTTCCGAAACTTCGTTATCTAGGCGCCCTCTCGCGTTTTGAAGCGACGTTGACAGAAACCGTCTGGGATACGGTGGCGGTGGTCTCGGGGCCGGAGCCTGCGCGCGGCGAGTTCGAGGCGCGCTTGCGACGAGAACTGTCTGTGCTTCCCGGCCGCCACTTGCTGGTGCGCGGGCGCCCCGACCTTCCCGCCCAGCGCGAGCGCATCGGAAACTTGGAAACAGTACCGCACCTCTCGACCCCCGAACTGGAAGTCGCCCTAGCTGGCGCCGGGGTGGTGGTTTCGCGCGGCGGCTACAGCACCCTGATGGATCTTGTGGCGCTAGGCAATGCTCGTGCCTTGCTGATTCCTACGCCCGGCCAGACCGAACAAGAGGCGCTGGCTAGCGGCTTGGCTGCGGCCGGCCTTGCCCACACCGTCCCGCAGGCGCAATTGGATCTGGCCAGTGACCTTGCCCTGGCTCGTTCCTGCGGTCCCTTGCAGATTCCCTAACGGATCAGCAGCGGAAGCGCTCGATTTCTCCGGAGAGTTCCTTAGAGATTGAGTCGAGTCCTCCTGCGGCACCGCTGAGTTGGGTGGCACCCTTGGCAAGCTCGCTGACCGCGGCATGCATCTCGGTGATTCCCGCCGAAACGGTCGAGAGGGCATCCGCGCTCGTCTGCGCTTCCTGACTCACTTTGCGGCTTTTCTGGTCCACCACAGAGACACTTCGAGAGATTTCGCCAAGAGCTGAATTTTGCTCTCCAACAGCTGCAAGGATTGACTCCGAGAGGCTGTCTACCGAGGCAACTTCCTGCGAGATCTCCTGCATGGCCTTCACCGCATGGACAGTCTGCGCTTGGATGGCTTCCACCTTGGCGCGAATCCGTTCGGTCGACTCAGCGCTCAGACGGGCGAGCTCCTTCACCTCGCCGGCAACCACGGCAAAGCCCTTGCCGGCATCGCCGGCTCGACTCGCCTCGATTGTGGCGTTGAGAGCCAGGAGCTTTGTCTGCTCGGTGATTTCAAGGATGACCTCAAGTACTTCGCCAATGTCCTTGGCGGCACCCTCAAGTTGGTGGATGCGCGCTTGCGCAGATTCTACACTCTGGGCGGCGTTGCGGGCCGCCGACGCTTCCTGTTGGCAAGATCGCGAAACGCCAGCGAGCGAGGCAGTCATCTCCTCAATGGCGGCAGCGACAGTGGAGATACTTTCTCCAGTCTCTTGGACTGCAGCAGCGATGGAGCGCAGGTTGGAACTGGAACTTTCGGCGCTATCGGCTATGCTTTGCGAGGAGAGCGCCATCTCTTCGGAGGCGCTAGCGGTACCGTGGGAAATTCCGCGCACATCCTTGCTCGCCTGCACCAGTTGCGAGACGCGCTCGGCAATGTGGCGTATCAGCTCCTGGATGTCTCCCACAAAGGCGTTGAAGCCGATGGCCGTGGCTCCGATTTCGTCGTGACGGATGATATCAATGCGCTGGGTAAGGTCTCCGGAGCCGCTGGCGATGTCTTCCAATCGCATCTTGAGTTGGATCAGGGGACGCATGGCCTTCCCGGCCACAACGGCAGCTAGGATGGCAAAGAACAGCAGCAGTGCGATGGTGACGATGCTCGCTCGCGTCAGGGTGCTTCGCATGTTGGAATCGATGGCTGCTTGCTTGGCTGCAACCATGGAGTCGATATCATCGATGTAGACTCCGGTGCCGATCATCCATCCCCACTTGTCGAAACCTTTGGCATAGGCGAGCTTGTCAGCAAGCTTATTGGATCCTGGCTTGTCGAAGACGTAGCGGACGGTGTCGCCACCTTTCTGGGCTGCTGCGATGAGGTTGCGGAGGTAGAACGTGCCGCGCTTGTCCTGGACGTCCCATTTATTTTTTCCGACCCATTCCTGCTTGGTGGGAAGCACGCGAGTGATTCCGTCGTACTGATAGGCAAAGAAGTATCCAGACTTGCCGAAGCGGATGATGTCCAAAGTCCGCTTGGCATCAGCCTGGTGACGGGCTTTCGCAGCGGCGTCTTCAGACGAATCTTGGTACTGCGCCAAGACACCCCAAGCGATCTGTACCTGCTGTTCCAAGGAATTGTGGACAGATTCCAGGGCATCGTGCCGAAAGTCCTCAATCTGTCGCTTTCCGCTAGCCTGCACCTGTTGTGCAAAGACGGCGAGCGAGGCGAGCGAGGTCACGACAAGGCTCAAGATCAGCAGGATGACGATCTTTGAACGCAGCGAAATTGTCTTCATGGCTTCTCCAGCGATGAGATTGATGGCGCGGTCCTTGCAGCATACCGAATCTTTCCTGCAAGCGCAATTGGCGTTTGGCCCGGTTGCCCGATTCTAGATTGCAGCGTCTATGAGCATGGAACCGAAGTACAGTCCGAAGGAAGTCGAAGTCAAGTGGGAAAAGCGGCATCGCGAAGGCGGCGCCTTTCGCCCCAAAGGGGACGGTACGCCGTTTACCATCGTGATCCCTCCGCCCAACGTCACTGGGGCGCTGCACATGGGGCACGCCCTCAACCACACCATTCAGGACGTGCTGATCCGCTTCCACCGCCTGCGTGGCGACCGCGCCCTGTGGCAGCCGGGCACCGACCACGCCGGCATCGCTACCCAGAACGTGGTGGAGCGCAAGCTTGCCAAGGAAGGCAAGAAGCGCCGCGAGATGGGGCGCGAGGCCTTTGTGGAGCAGGTCTGGGCCTGGAAGAACGAGTATCAGGCCCGCATCGTGAGCCAGATTCAGCGCATGGGCAACTCCTGCGATTGGGACCGCCTGCGCTTCACCATGGACGACGGCCTCTCGCGCTCGGTGCGCGCGGCTTTCGTGCATCTCTATGAAAAGGGTCTGATCTACCGCGGCAAGTACATCGTCAACTGGTGCCCCAAGGACCGCACCGCCCTCTCCGACGACGAGGTGGAGACCAAGGACGGCGGCGAGCCCGGCCACCTGTGGCACCTCCGCTACCCGCTGGCCGATGGGACAGGATTTGTCATCGTGGCCACCACCCGCCCCGAGACCATGCTCGGCGACACCGCCGTGGCGGTGAACCCCAAGGACGAGCGCTACACGGCGCTGGTGGGGAAGAAGATCAAGCTGCCGCTCACCGACCGAGAGATCCCGGTGATCGCCGATGACTTCGTGGAGATGGACTTCGGCACCGGCTGCGTGAAGGTGACCCCGGCCCACGACCCGACCGACTTCGGCGTCTACCAGCGCCACCCCGAGATCGGCTGCATCGACATCATGAACGAGGACGCCTCGCTCAACGAGCTGGTGCCCGAGCGCTTCCAGGGGCTGGACCGCTACGCCGCGCGCGACAAGATCGTGGCCGAGTTCGAGGAGCTGGGCCTCCTGGAGAAGATCGAGGACCGCATGACCCCGATCGGGCGCTCCTACCGCTCCGGCGTGCCCATCGAGTACCGTCTCTCCGACCAGTGGTTCGTGGACATGAAGCCCCTGGCCGAGAAGGCGCTGGAGAGCAACAAGGAAGGGCGGGTGCGCTTCGTGCCCGAGCGCTGGAACGACTACTACTGCCACTGGCTGGAAAACGTGCGCCCGTGGTGCATCTCCCGCCAGTTGTGGTGGGGGCACCGCATTCCGGTGTGGTACGACGAAGACGGCGTTCCATGCGCCGCCGTGGAGGAGCCCAAGATCCATCCCAAGACCGGTAAGCCCATCGTGCGCCAGGACGAGGATGTGCTGGACACCTGGTTCAGCTCCGGGCTATGGCCGTTTTCCACCCTCGGGTGGCCCGGCGACTCGGCCAAGTCCGGTGCGCCCACCGAGGCCTGGATCCAGCCCGAGGTGAAGGGGCATTACCCGACCGATGTGCTGGTCACCGACCGCGGCATCATCTTCTTCTGGGTGGCCCGCATGGTGATGATGGCAAACGAGCTCACCGGGCGCGATCCGTTCCACACCGTCTACATCCACGGGACCATCCTGGACGACAAGGGACGAAAAATGTCCAAGTCGCTGGGCAACGGCATCGATCCGCTGGAGATGGCCGACCAGTACGGCGCCGACGCGGTGCGCTTCTCGCTCCTCAACCTCTCCTCCGAGGGACAGGACATCAAGCTCTCGCCCTCGAAGTTCGAGATGGGGCGCAACTTCGGCAACAAGATCTGGAACGCCGCGCGCTTCCTGCTGCCGCATCTCGAAGGCGCCGACGTCGCCGCCGAGGCACTGGATCCGGCCGACCGCTGGATCCGCTCGCGCCTAGCCTCTGTGACGGCCAAGGTGACGCGCCTTCTGGAGACCTACAAGTTCTCCGAAGCGGCCATGGAGCTCTACCACTTCGCCTGGAGCGACTTCTGCTCCTGGTACCTGGAGCTGCGCAAGGCCCAGATCCACGGCGAGGATTCCCCGCAGAAGCGCTCGGCGGTGGGCTCCTGCCTGCGGGTGCTCTCTGATATCACCCTGCTCTTGAATCCGTTCATGCCGGCTCTCACCGAGGAGTTGCGCAGCCACCTGGGACTTCCCGAGGCGATCACCTCGACGTGGCCGGTGGTTGAGGCTGCCTCGATTGACGATGGCGCCGAGAAGGCCTTTGCGCGCCTGATCGCAGTGGTGGAGGGCATTCGTGCCCTGCGCGGGCGCTACCAGATCGCTCCGGCCAAGGAGCTTTCGGTGACGTTGCGCTGCGAGTCCGAGGCGGTACGACAGGAATTGTCCGGGAATCTCGCGGCCCTGGAGACCTTGGCGGTGGCCCAGGTGGCGCTGCAGGTGGGCGGCGAGAAGCCCGCTTTCTCGGGCACCGAGATCGTGCCAGGAGTGCAGGTGCACGTGGCTCTGGAAGGAATCCTCGACAAGGCCGCCGAAGTGGCGCGCCTTTCCAAGGAGCTCGGGGAGGCAGAGAAGTTCGTGGCCTCCATCGAGAAGAAGCTTTCCAACGAGTCCTTCGTGGCCCGTGCCAAGCCCGAGGTGGTCGAGGCCGAACGCGAGAAGCTCGAGAGCCAGAAGGTCCGCGCGGCCCAGCTTCAGGAGGCGCTCTCCGGCCTGCAGGACTGAGCCTCATGTTTGGCGGGGCACGATCCCCGCTTTGCCAATTTCAGAGGGACGCAAAATCTTGCGTCCCTCCTTATTTTTGCTTTGCCCCATTAATCCTGGAGAGTGCGTCTTGCGTCTGTTCATCGCCGAGAAACCCTCCGTCGCCCGCGTGCTTGCCGCTGAGCTTGGCAACGTGCGCAAGGGGGACGGTTATCTGCAGTGCGGGAACGGAGACTTCGTGACCTGGGCCTTCGGTCATCTCCTGGAGATGGCCATGCCCGAGCACTACAACACAAGCTTTGCCCGCTGGAAGGTTGAAGACCTGCCCATTTTGCCCAAGGCTTGGAAGGTCCTCCCGAAAAATGACGAAGGAGCCAAGAAGCAGCTAGCCCTGATGGGGCGGATGCTCGCCAAGGCCGACGAGGTCGTGAACGCGGGCGACCCGGATCGCGAAGGCCAGCTCCTGGTGGACGAGATTCTCGAGGCCCACGGCTACGCGGGGCCGGTCAAGCGCTTCTGGGTCTCTTCCCAGGACTCGGTGGCGATCCAGCGCGGCCTGGCTGCCCTCAAGGAGAACGCCGAATTCAAGGGCTTTGCCGACGCGGCCCTGGCGCGCGGTCGGGCCGACTGGCTGATCGGCATGAACCTTTCGCGGGCCTTCACCCTGAGCGCCCGCCGCAGCGGAGCTGAGAAGGCCCTGCTCACGGTGGGGCGCGTGCAGACGCCGACGCTCGCCATGGTGGTGGCGCGCGACCTGGCGATCGAAGCCTTCGTACCGGTCTCCTACATCACGGTCACGGCAAGCTTCAAGCACGCAAACGGCGAATTCAAGGCCCGCTGGAAGCCGCCCCAGGCCGCCGTTCCGGTGGAGGGCGGGGAAGCCCCATTTGATGCACCGGCCGAGCCGCAGGATGCCCGCCAGGACGACGAAGCCCCAAAGGTCCCGGAAGGGCGCCTGACCGATCCCGAACTTGCCAAGCGAATTCTGGCCGAGGTGAAGGGCAAGACAGGAATTGTCGCCGCCTGCAAGACCGAGGAGAAGCGTGACCTGGCACCGCGCCCCTTTTCGCTGGGCACGCTGACCTTCGCCGCCTCCAAGCGTTGGGGCTACGGGGCCGAGGACGTACTCAAGGCCTCGCAAAACCTCTACGAGGCCAAGCTCGTCTCGTACCCCAGAACGGACTGCGAGTTCCTTCCCGAGTCGCAGCACGCTGATGCTCCGGCGGTGCTGGCCGCCATGCGCCAAGTCTTTCCCCAGCTTGGCAAACTCATCGACAGGGCAGATCCTTCGCTCAAGTCGCGCGCCTGGAACGACGAGAAGGTCACCGCTCACCACGGCATGATCCCCACCCAGCACCGCGGCGAGGTCGGCCGTCTCCAGGAGATCGAGGCCAACCTCTACCAGCTGATCGCCCGCACCTACCTTGCCCAGTTCTATCCGCCCCACACGTACTTGGCGACGGCGGTCGCCGTGGAGGTCGAGGGGCACAACTTCGCCGCCAACGGCCGCGTTGAGGTCGATGCCGGTTGGCAGGCGATCCTGAAACCCGACGAGCCGGATAAAGACGACGACGACACGGCCCAGAAGCTCCCGGCCATGCAGGAAAAGGACCCCGTCACCTGCTTAAAGGCGGAGAAGAAGGAGAAGAAGACGAAGCCCCCGCCGCGCTTCACCGAGGGAACGCTTGTGAAGGCCATGGAGACGGTGCACAAATTTGTCGAGGACGGGGAGCTCAAGAAGCTTCTCAAGGAGGAGGACGGCATCGGGACCCCGGCCACGCGGGCGGCCATCATCTCCGAGCTCAAACGCCGCAAGTTCCTGGAGGCCAAGAAGAAGGCCCTGGTGAGCACGGTGCTAGGCCGGAGCCTCGTCGAGGCGCTTCCCGAGGAAGTTCGCTCTCCGGTATTAACGGCCTTCTACGAGCGGGAGTTCAAGGCGATCCAGGCCGGACAGAGCACGGTCGAGGCGTTTCTGGCTAAGCAGACGGAATTTGTCAAAACTCAGGTCGAGGTGGCAAACTCCCGCACCACCGAGGTCGCCGGCGCCCAGATGGGGGACGGCCCGGAATGCCCTTCCTGCGGAAAGGGACGCCTGCGCCGAATCGAGGGCTCGAAGGGAGCCTTTTGGAGCTGCTCGCGTTGGCGGGCCGAACCGCCATGCAAGTCCACTTGGGAAGACAAGGACGGAAAGCCGGTCTTCGGGATCCCCGAAGGCTCGGTGGCATGCCCCGTCTGCAAGCAAGGGTATATGCGCCGAATCAAGTGGAAAGACGGCTTCTTCTGGGGCTGCTCGCGTTTTCGCGACGGCTGCAAGGGATCGGCCGAAGATGTCGAGGGCAAGCCCGTGTTCGGCGCTCCTCGTGGGCGTGGCTGAAACTTGGACGATTTTGGCGTAAATTCCACCACGCTCTGAACTGATTTACGTGCAGTTTGGATGAGTTCGGAAGGACTCATTGCTTGCTAGTGAAAGGGGAGTAGGGGAGAGATTTCCGTGACCGTTCCCCTTTCACGTGTTATGTTGGCTCCCGCATGCAACAGGAACGCGAAAGCCTCTATACCGTCGCCATCTACCAGGAACTCATGGAGGATGCGCTGGCGCACGCCGGTCTCAGCAGCAGCGTTCAGCGGATGAAGACGCCCCTTGGTGGGACTGGCTTTACCGTCAAGAATTGTCTGGTTGGCTTGGTGCGTCCCGAAGGGATGGCGCTACGTCTCTCGGCGGACGATCAGCGGCATCTGCTCACGATTCCGGGCTCCCAGCGGCTTTCGTTTCCCGATAAACCCGCCCACGACAACCAGTGGGTGTTGTTGCCCGAAGCTATGCTCGAGCAACCCAGCCACTACGCCTCTTGGCTGAAGAAGGCTTGGAAATACCATTTGACCTGTCAGGTCGCCGGGCGCCCCCGCCCCAAGGGCGGCGGGCACAAGGGACGCTAAAAAGACTGCTTAGGGGTTACTTGCGAACAGCTCCGAAGGTGCGCTCGTAGTTCTCCAGATTCTCCTTTAGGGTCTGGATGAGAGCCGCCATGTGGGTCGGGGCGATGATGATACGGCTGGCGATCTTGGCCTTGGCAAGGCCCGGCAAGAGACGCGCAAAGTCGATCACAAATTCGTGGGGGCTGTGGCTCACCAGCACCAGGTTCGAGTAGATGCCTTCGGCCTCCTTCTCGCCCAGCTCGATGTTGATGGAATTCTCCTCGGGATTCACGGGCGCGACCATATGGCACCTCCTTTCGCACCCAAAGGTACATCTTCTCACGTAGCCGAGAACGTCCTTGCTTGCCTTGGCGGCTGGTGAGCTTCCAAGCATGGGCGAGGGGAGAGGCGTTCGGCTGTGCAGCTTGTGGCGGGGCCTGTTTTTGCTGCAGCGGGTGCTTGGAGTTAACTTTTAGGGAAACTCTTTGAAGACTCCCGCATGCTTTACGAAGAAGAAGCCCCACATTCTCTATATAAGGAAAGTCCGAAAACAGCCAACAAAAGAAAAATTTGCATTTGCTAGCCTTTGTGTGTATTTTTCGCGACCTACGCATGAAGGAAGAAAAATACGTACAGTTATTGTAATTGGCGATACCCTTATGGATAAAATAATTCGGATTCTGGGTTTGCCACCAAACTGAAAGTTATAGAAAGTTAAAATCTCAAGAAATTGCTATTCGTAACGACAAAGATTTTATTCATTTAAATCAAAATCATGATTTAGCGTGCTGCGCTAATTGTATATTCAGGAAATATCATGAATCTGAGTTTCATTTCCCCCAAGTTGTTTTGTATTCATATTAACAGGCACGTAAGTGCATTTTTCTTTTGTCATCACCTCCTCACTGAAGATCACCATTGTGCCAGGGGTTCCGTTGTCACAGCCACTTAGAATAAGTAAAAAAAGCAGGTTAGGACATATAGATGCCCTTCGTGGAATTGCAGCCTCCTATGTATTCCTTTTTCATCTCACCAAAGTACCAAACCCCGCCCCAAATCTACCAAGATGGGCGACTCAGCTACTTGCGTCTGGGTGGTCCGGAGTTACGTTATTTTTCGTGTTAAGCGCTTGGACGTTGGCGATGACTCGCGATGCACGCGATTCCGAAGATCGTCCCGATCTGCGATTTCTTGTAAGGCGTTTTTTTCGCATCGCACCACTCTACTACTGCTGGCTAGTATTCATGGTCATTCACAATTACGGAATCAGCGGCTTTTTTCATCTAAAAGAGCGCGTCATCTCCTACATCACATTCACTTATAACTTCTACCCTCCATGGCAACAGGGGGTCGTCTGGGCGAGTTGGACACTCGGCGTGGAAATGGTCTTCTACGCTCTGTTTCCTATGGTATGGAAGCTTACTCGGTCTGTACGTTCAGCTACAGGATTTCTTGGAGCCTCCCTTATAGCGTCTTGGATTATCCAATTAGTAGTCTACCACGTCATGGATGAAATATGGAAGGCTGAAAGCCTACGGAATATTATTTTTATGGTCCTCACCGGAATGAATCAGCCATCGTTTCTGGCCGCCGCATGATGAGCGTCATACTTCGCATAATTTATATTATGTTAACACCCATACCACTTCTATCTATGTCCACTATGTAAAGACTGATGACCGTTGACATGGCCATACCTGGCATTGATCCAGTTATCAGTGACTTTGTCCATTGTGACAGGGTAGCCAAGCTGGCGTAGGCGTGTGTCGCCCTGGCTCCTGCGCAAAGTTGTTTTAGCAAGTGCGGTAGCGTCCTAAAGTACGCGGATGTTTAATAATTTTAAAATCTGAATCCTTCAGCCCTTATCGGAGCTCCCTCGTCGAAGTCAAGAAGACATTTTTATACCCAGAATCCAGGGCAAGAAGGCCCAGTCAGACATGCCCCCTCTGTTGCGATGAACTCCCCCATCGTTTGAGTCCACCCCCACCCCACTCTTTCTGGTTGCAGACGAATTCTGTCACCTTGCTAGCCATAGGCGCACTTTGCTGACCTATTTTGAGCGTAGATCAGCTCGAACACCGCATAGGCGACAGGCCTGCGAGATCACACAGAACGAGAACCAATGTCCACCGAAGAGAAGAAGAGCACGAAGTCCGATACATTGGGATTTGAGGCCGAGTTGTTCAAAGCTGCCGACAAACTGCGCGGCAACATGGAGCCCTCCGACTACAAACACGTCGCCCTTGGCCTGATCTTCCTCAAGTACATCTCCGACAGCTTCGAGACCAAGTACCAGGAACTCCTTGCGGAAGATCCAACGCTTGCCGAAGACCGCGACGAGTATCTGGCTGAGAACATCTTCTGGGTGCCGCCCGATGCCCGCTGGTCGCTTCTGAAGTCCAAGGCGACTCTGCCCGGAATCGGACTCATCATCGACGAGGCCATGCGGTCCTTGGAGAAGGACAACGAATCGCTCAAAGGTGTGTTGCCCAAGGACTACGCTCGTCCCTCGCTCAACAAGGTGATGCTCGGCGAACTGATCGGCTTGATCTCGAACATTGCGATGAACGAGGCGAATGACCGTTCCAAGGACATCCTGGGGCGCGTCTACGAGTACTTCTTGGGCCAGTTCGCCGGTGCCGAAGGTAAGCGCGGCGGCGAGTTCTACACGCCGCGTTCGGTCGTGCGGACCTTGGTGGAAATGCTAGAGCCTTTACCCGACCGTTCGCGCGGCATCGAGGGGCGCGTCTACGATCCGTGCTGCGGCTCGGGAGGCATGTTCGTGCAGTCCGACAAGTTCGTGCAGGGGCATGGCGGACGCATCGGCGACATCGCCATCTACGGGCAGGAGTCGAACTACACCACCTGGCGCCTGTGCAAAATGAACCTTGCCGTGCGCGGGATCGATTCTGACATCCGTTGGAACAACGAAGGCTCGTTCCACAAGGATGAGCTGCGCGAAATGAAGTTCGACTTCATCCTCGCCAATCCTCCCTTCAACATCTCGGATTGGGGCGGCGATCGCCTGCGCGAGGACGTGCGCTGGACCTTCGGCGCGCCTCCGGCAAGCAATGCCAACTACGGCTGGTTGAGCCACATCCACCACCATCTGGCCCCCAACGGCACGGCTGGCGTGGTGCTGGCCAACGGCTCCATGAGCTCCAGCCAGTCGGGTGAAGGCGAGATCCGCAAGAACATGGTGGAGGCCGACGTCATCGACTGCATGGTGGCGCTTCCCGGCCAGCTCTTCTACTCCACCCAGATTCCGGCGTGCCTGTGGTTCCTCGCGCGCAACAAAAATCCCGGATCGGGATTCCGCGACCGACGCGGACAGATTCTGTTCATCGATGCCCGCAAGTTGGGCGTGCTGGTGGACCGCACCCGCCGCGAACTGACCGACGAAGAGATCGTGCGCATCGGCCAGACCTACCACGCCTGGCGCGGCGAACCGGCTGCCGGAGCCTACGAGGATGTGCCCGGCTTCTGCAAGTCCGCAGACCTCGAGTTGGTGCGCTCGCACGGCCATGTGCTCACGCCGGGCCGCTACGTGGGTGCCGAGGCGGTGGAGGACGACGGCATCGACTTCGTCGAGAAGATGAACGGCCTGACGGTAAAGCTCAAGGCGCAGATCGAGGAGTCGCGTCGTCTGGATGATCAGATTCTGTCAAATCTAGAGAAGTTCGGATTTGGCGGGTAGCATGGAAACCTCTCTTGAAGCTGCTGTGATCATCCTGCCCACCCCTGTCGAGCCTTCGGCATCGCCCTTCGGCGAGCGTTTCGCGGCACAGACCGTCACGCTGAAGCCCGAGCACCTCGCTGCCCTGCACGCCGGCCAGACGCTGGCCCTGGACATCCAGAACGAGTACGTGGTGCACCTGCGCCTGGAGCCCCGCACATGAGCCCGAGCAAGATCAAAGGGGGGGAGGTTTCCCCCCTCGCTCCAGCCTCCTCGCCGCAGCCGGTCCCTGAGCGGAGCCGAAGGGCGGCTGCGGTGTCTTCCGCTACCCCCCTCAGCGGGGCGGTGCCCCGCAACGCCCCCATGGGCGAAGAAAATGATCTTTCTTCTGAATGGCCTATTCTTCCGCTCGCTGAAATATCCATCAATCTCGATGGAAAACGAAGGCCTGTAAAAGAAAGCGAAAGAGCTCGTGGGCCTTACCCATATTACGGCGCATCAGGAATTGTTGATCATGTCAACGATTATTTATTTGATGGCGAATACCTTCTTATCGGCGAAGATGGCGAAAATCTTCGAACAAGGCAGACCCCGATTGCCTTTTTGGCCACAGGAAAGTTTTGGGTAAATAATCACGCTCACATTATTGCTGGGAACTACAAAGCAACTACCCGATTTTTGGGATACTCACTACAGAATACGGACATTAGTGGCTTCTTGACTGGTGCAGTTATGCCCAAGTTGACGCAAGGGAACTTGAACAAGATTCCAATTCGTTGCCCGCCCCTTCCCATCCAAAAGGCCATCGCCCACATTCTGGGCACTTTGGACGACCGGATCGAGCTATGCCGCCGCATGAACGAGACGCTGGAGGCCATGGCCCGCGCCCTGTTCAAGGACTGGTTCATCGACTTCGGCCCCGTCCGCGCCAAGATGGAAGGCCGCGAGCCTCCCGGCCTCTCCCCCGAGATCGCCGCCCTTTTCCCCTCCAAACTCGTGGACTCCGAGCTCGGTGAAATCCCGGAAGGGTGGGATTGCGGAAAACTTTCAGATATCGCAAAAAATCAAACTCGATCAATTCGTCCAGAACGTATGAATTCTGAATTGGCTTACATCGGGCTCGAGCATATGCCTCGAAAAGATGTTGCACTTTCCGAATGGGGCTCTGCTGACGGCCTCGAAAGCAATAAGCTCGAGTTCAATGTTGGCGAAATTTTATTTGGCAAGCTACGCCCGTATTTCCATAAGGTTGGCATCGCCCCAATCAATGGCGTCTGCTCTACCGACATTATTGTAATGGGTCCGAAGAAGCCGTCTTGGTTTGGGTTTGTTTTAGAAATTGTTTCAAGCGACGAGTTCGTTGAACACACTAATGCAGGATCGACGGGCACAAAAATGCCAAGAACAAGCTGGGCAGAGATGTCGCGATTTAAGCTTGTCCTTCCAGGAGACGCGCTTGCTCAAGCCTTTGATCAGTCAAGCGCCCCGATGGTCAATACTATTCTTTCAAACATCCATCGCCGCCGCTCACTCTCCACCCTCCGCGACACCCTCCTCCCCAAGCTTCTGTCCGGCGAGTTGAGCATCCCCGAGGCCATGTTGCAGGTGGAGGCCATGAGATGAGTCTGGACTGGTGCCAAGGAATTCGGGAGGCGTGTACGTATTGGTCCGAGGCCAAGATGTTCCATCAGACCTTTGAAGCCTTGGAGCAGTCCCTTGAGCAAGACAACGATGCCTGCATCGATGGTGCCAAGGCTGTTGTCGAAGAGCTGTGTCGGATCATTGTGGAGTGCTTCCATTCGGCGCAGAACCCGATCCTTCCGGCAAAGGATAGTCCATCGCTCACCGACTGGATGGGTGCAGCGAATCGTGCCCTGAAGCTCGGCGACGTTAGAGACAATCAGTTTCGGAAATTGGTGATTAGCCATAATAAAATGGCTGAGGCCCTTAATGATATGCGAAATGCATCTGGACCAGTCAGTCATGGCAAAGCTCCCTTTTTGGAACGCTTGTCCATTCATCATCGCCGTTCGGTAGTCTTGTCTGCAGATGCGATCGTCAGTTTCCTTCACAAGGCGTATCTCGACAGCCAGTTGAACCCCGCAAGTTCCAAGGAACCGTGGGAGCGCTTTGCGATGGAGAACGAACTGATCGACAAGTTCGTGAGGCTGTCCATCGACGATGAAGATGAACCACAAACATTGAAGGTTCTCCTCCCGAACGGTGACGAATTTCCTCTGGAAATCCCAGTCAGCCAACTTCTCTACGAAATGGACCGAGGAGTATATATCGAAGCATTGATGGCTGCGCAAAGTGCTCAAATCAGCGGCGCCGAATTGGAAAGCGAAGTGTGATGCCCATGATCGAGATCGCCTCTTTCGAAGACATCGCCCTCCTGCGGGAATCGGTCGACCTGGAAGTCAAGCTAGCCCGCGGTGCTGATGGCAAGGGCACGATTCCGCGGGACTTCTGGCCCACCTACAGCGCGTTTGCCAACACCCACGGGGGCGTGATCCTGTTGGGCTTGCGCGAGCACAAGGGCGAGTTCACGCTGGATGGCATCGACGCTCCCGAGAAGCTGCGGGCCGACCTATTCAATACGATCGAGAGCGGCAAGGTCAGTTGCAACCTGCTCACCGACCGCGATGTGCGCATCGTCGAGATCGATGGAAAGTCCCTGATCGAGGTGAGGGTGCCGGCCGCGACGCGCAAGCAGAAGCCGGTTCATCTCCAAGGCAATCCTCTTGGGAACACCTACCGCCGCCTCAACGACGGCGACCGCAAGTGCGATGACGACGTGGTCCGGCGCATGCTCGCCGAGCAGGTGGACGACAGCCGCGACACGCGCATCCTCAAGGGGTTCGAGCTGTCCGACCTCGCCTTGGATTCCCTCCACGCCTACCGCAACCACTTCGCCGTCCTCAAGCGCGATCACCCTTGGACCGCTCTCGATGATCTCGAATTCCTGCGGGTGAATGGTTGCTGGCGCAAGGACCGTGAGACGGGCGCCGAAGGTTTCACCCACGCGGGGCTCCTCATGTTCGGGCAGGGGCAAGCTGTGCTCGAAGCGGCTCCTCTGCTGTTTCTGGACTACCAGGAGCTTCCTGCCTACGACGATGGGGAAACGCGTTGGTTGGACCGGATCATCCCCGACGGCACCTGGAGCGGGAACCTCTACGACTTCTACCGCAAGGTCGCGCCGCGCCTGATGGCCGATCTCAAGGTTCCCTTCGTGATGGTCGGCGATACCCGCCAAGACGACACGCCCCGGCACAAGGCTTTGCGCGAAGCCTTGGTGAACGCCCTGGTCCACGCCGACACCTCCGACCGGGCCTCGATCCGCATCCAGAAGCGCCCCGACGGCTTCGTGTTCCGCAATCCCGGCACCCTTCGTGTCCCTGCCGAGTCCGCCCTGCAAGGCGGGGAAAGCGACTGCCGCAACCGTACCCTGCACCAGCTATTCCTTCAGTTGGGGCTGGGGGAGCGCGCCGGGTCGGGCCTTCCCAAGATCCGTGCGGCTTGGGAGCCGCTGGGCTACTCGGTTCGCCTGTACGACAGCTTCGTGCCCTACGACCAGTCGATCCTGGAGATGATCCGGGTCGGACAACCCGGCTCGAGTTCGGAGAAAATGTCGGAGAAAAGCGGTACGAGTTCGGAGAAAATGGACCCTAGTTCGGAGAAAACTGGTACGAGTTCGGAGAAAACCGAAGAGGCGCTTCTTGGGCTGCTGAGAGAAAATTCAAGATCAACCATTGCAGCGATGGCAGAGAGCTTGGGGCTATCGACAAGGGGGATCGAAAAGCAATTGCAGAGGCTGCAACAGTCCGGTCGTCTTCGCCGCATCGGACCCGACAAGGGCGGTCGTTGGGAGGTGATCTCATGAGTGCTTTCCTCCCCGAATTCCTCCTCGAAGAGTCGCTCCTTTCCCAGTTCCGCTCCCTGGGGTACGCCACCGTCACAGGCGACGAGATCGGTCCTGATGCCCGGCACCCCGAGCGAGAGAGTCACGAGGATGTGATCCTGCTCTCTCGGCTGACGGAATCTGTCGCAAGATTGAATCCGGGTGTCTCGGAAGAGGCTCGGCAAGAGGCGATCCGCAAGGTAACGCAGCAGGAATTGCCGGCGCTACTGGCAGAAAATCGCCGCCTGCATCGCTACTTCACCGATGGCGTAGAGGTCGAGTATTATGGAGACGACGGCCTCCTCACCGCAGGCGTGGTGCGGCTCTTCGACTACGATCATCCCGACCACAATGACTGGCTGGTGGTCAACCAACTGACCGTGATCGCGGGCAACGTGAATCGCCGTCCCGATTGCGTCGTGTATGTGAACGGCCTTCCGCTTGCCGTGATCGAACTCAAGGCACCAGGAGCCGAGTCGGCTACCCTCACCGGGGCCTATAGCCAGCTTCAGACCTACAAGAGCCAGATCCCGGCGCTCTTTCGTACCAATGCCGTCCTGATCACTTCCGATGGCATCAATGCCCGCGTGGGATCGCTCTCCGCCGACGAAGAACGCTTCATGCCGTGGCGCACTACCGACGGGCAGGAGATTCAAGCGAAGGGCTTGCCGGAACAAGCCACCTTAGTCGAGGGTATCTTCGAGAAGGCGCGCTTCCTGGAATTGTTGCGTTCGTTCATCCTGTTTGCTGACATGCCTTCGGGTACGGTGAAGATCGTCGCGGGCTATCACCAGTTCCATGCCGTCCAGAAGGCCGTAGAATCGACGCTACGGGCCATTGCTCCAATGGATTCTTCTGCCATACTTGCAGGCGAGGATCCCGCCGAATTTGGGCTTGCCACCGTGAAGACTCAGCGCAAGGGAGATCGTCGCGCTGGGGTGATCTGGCACACCCAGGGTTCAGGTAAGTCGCTGCTCATGGCGTTCTATGCGGGCAAACTGATCCAGCATCCCGGCATGGGAAATCCCACACTGGTGATCCTTACCGACCGCAACGACCTAGATGACCAGCTCTTCGGCACCTTCTGCGCAGCCAAGGATTTGCTGCGCCAGACACCCGTGCAAGCCGAGGATCGGGAAGATCTTCGCAAGAAGCTCGCCCGCGACGTGGGCGGTGTGGTGTTCACCACCATCCAGAAATTCGCCCCTCCGCAAGGCGTCACCGATCTTCCTCCGCTGACAATGCGTCGCAACGTGATCGTGATCGCTGACGAAGCGCACCGCAGCCAATACGGCTTTCGTGCCAAGGTGGAAGCCGACACGGGAGAGATCTCCTACGGCTTTGCCAAGTATCTGCGCGATGCCCTTCCCAATGCCTCCTTCATTGGCTTCACGGGGACCCCCATCGAGGCCGGCGACGTGAATACCCCGGCGATCTTCGGCAATTACATCGATGTCTACGACATCAGTCGTGCGGTGGAAGACGGCGCGACGGTGCCCATCTACTATGAAAGCCGTTTGGCTCGTATCGAATTGGACGAGCACGAGCGCCCTCGCATCGACGACGAAATCGCGGCGCTCACCGAAGGCGAGGAACCGACCGAACAGGAAAAACTCAAAGCGAAGTGGGCTACGGTCGAAGCCTTGGTTGGCAGTGACCGTCGCATGGAACTTGTGGCGCACGACATCGTGGAGCACTTCGAGAACCGCATGGCAAGCCTCGACGGCAAGGCCATGATCGTCTGCATGAGCCGTCGCATCTGCGTGAAGCTCTATCGGGAACTGGTGAAGCTGCGCCCCCAGTGGCACGGTGACGACGACTCCGAAGGAGCGCTCAAGATCGTCATGACGGGGTCGGCTTCCGATCCGGAAGACTGGCAACCGCATATCGGCACCAAAGCGCGTCGCGATCTGCTGGCTAAGCGAGCGCGAGATCCCAAGGACGCTCTCAAAATCGTTATCGTGCGCGACATGTGGCTGACAGGATTTGACGCCCCGTGCATGCACACCATGTACGTGGACAAGCCCATGCGCGGCCATGGACTGATGCAGGCCATCGCCCGCGTGAATCGGGTCTTTCACGACAAGCCGGCCGGCCTGATCGTCGACTACATCGGCATTGCGCAAAGCTTGAAGGACGCCCTGAAGCAGTACTCCAAACCGGACCAAGGCAGCACCGGCGTAGACCAGTCCCAGGCTGTCGTCATGCTTCAGGAAAAACTCGAGATCGTGCGCGACATGTTTCACGGTTACGAGTACCGCGAAGGCCTTGGCGGTTCGCCCCACGACCGCCTTGTGCTGCTGGCCGGGGCCATCGAATGGATCCTCGAAGTCGTTCGCGACAAGGCTGCGCATGAGGAATCTGAAGACGGAAAGAAGAAGGCGCTGCGGTCCTTTGCCGACGCGGTCCTGGCTCTCTCCAAAGCGTTCGCGCTGGCCGGAGCAAGCGACTTGGCCAAGGAGGTTCGCGAGGAGGTTGGCTTCTTCCAGGCAGTGAAGGCGGCAATCACCAAGACCAGCACTCCCGGAGCCATCTCGCAGGCCAGTCGCGATCTGGCGGTGCAGCAGATCGTGAGCCGCGCCGTGATCTCGACAGAAATTGTCGACATCCTCGGAGCGATCGGGATGCGATCACCGGATATCTCGATCCTTTCGGACGAATTTCTGGCCGAAGTCCAGCAGATGGAGCACAAGAACCTGGCTCTGGAAGCCCTCAAGAAGCTGCTTGCCGACAGCATCGTCTCACGCAGCCGCACCAACGTGGTCGAAACGCGAGCCTTCTCAGAGCGCTTGGATGCCGCCATCGCCCGCTACCACGCCAATGCGATCACGACGGCGCAAGTCCTGCAAGAGCTGATTGATCTGGCCAAAGACATTCGGACGGCGCGCAAGCGCGGCGAGGAGCTTGGCCTTTCTGATGAGGAGATTGCCTTCTACGACGCCCTGGCCGAGAATCAAAGTGCCGTGGACATTCTTGGAGATGCCAGCCTCAAAATTATCGCCCACGAGCTATTGATGAGCCTGCGCGAGAACGTGACAGTCGATTGGGCGCATCGTGCCAGTGCCCGTGCGAAGCTGCGCGTGCTCGTGAAGCGGATTCTGAAGAAGTACGGCTATCCACCCGACCTCCAGGAGGTCGCTGTGCAGACGGTGCTGCAACAGGCTGAAACCATGTCGATGACCTGGATGGGTTGAGACACTCTCAAACCATTCAATAGACACTCGATAGGCTCAAAAGCTATATGCCATCGGTGTTTGAGGCGATGTGGTACGGATAAATGTTAATCAGGGCATCTAGCTTGCGAACCTTTACGTTTACTCCTGTGGAAGCAAATGCACACGGCATTGGTTGAGGATTCGCTGAGGGCAACTTAGGCCGGCTCCGAGAAAACCCCATAGCCGCGCCAGCCCCTTTGGCTCCCACAAGACGGCAGCATTGCGAGGTAGGCTATCCTGTTCGCCACGAAAAGCTGTGGCATCGGACAAAGGAGAGCGCGCTTCTACAAGTGCGGAAAGATTGGCCGTAGATACGTCTTCGCCCAAACGGCAAGATGCCACGAGCAGGGCGGTCTGCGGAAAGGATGCCAAAGCCGAGAGCAAATCGCCGACAAATCCGGCGCCAGGGAAACTGCGCGCAATCGTGGGACAATCCGACGGAAGTGCTGCCGCTAGCGCCGGATCGGAAACGACAAAGATCTCAGTGCAGAAGGCTTCCAAGCGTCGCACTGCCGGCAATACCAAATCAGCATCCATGGCTCCGGCCACCAGTCCAACAAGCGGATGCTGCCAACGCTCCCCTATCAGCACCTCTTCCAGATGTGCGGCGAGTCCCGATACGTCATCCGTGTAAAAGAAGGGGATTCCCCCTGGCGGCGTGCGAACCGGAGGCGTCTCCCCCACCAGCGCGCAGGCTCCCCTCATGGCATCTACAGATTCGTCACCGCGCAAGCAAAGAACGCGCGGCGCTCCTTCGGGAAGTGTCCCGAGTACCAACGCCAAATCGAAGTCCTGCAGTAGGGCCTGCAAGGTCGCGGAACTCGGATGGCCGGGGACATCCCAGCGGGTGCGGGTGCCCGCCAGCGCCAACTGAACCTCTGAACAAGGAGATTCCGCAAGCGAAGAGGCGTCGTGCCGAACCAGCGCCACCCGCAAAGGTTTCGCAAAGGCTGCGCAAAGCTGCTGGGCAAAGCCGTGGGGGGGGGCGACGAGGGCGATCTCGTTGGGATGGTACATCACAAGGAGGCTCTTCGCGCAAGCTCAAACGCCACCAGCGAAGCCGTCACAGCCACGTTGAGGCTTTCCACGTTGCTCGCCATGGGGATCGCAAGGCTCTCGTGGAGGACGTTGCGCACCGACGGATGCATGCCTTTGGTTTCGCCGCCCAGCACAAATACGGCTGGCAACGGGAGGGCGTGTTGCCAAAGGGTCAGGGAGGACTCTCCGGCCAGGCCGAAGATCCAATACCCTTGGGCCTTCAGTTCCCGAAGCGCATCCGCAAGCTTGGGGACCCTGACGATCCCGAGCCGCTCCCCCACTCCGGCCGATGCTTCCAGGAAGGTCGCGTCGGGCTGGGCGCCTCCGGTGGCCGGAATCAGCAGATGCGCAACGCCGGCGGCGGCGAGCGAACGGGCGGCCAGGCCGAGGTTGCGAGGGTTTTCCACTCCGTCGAAGGCGAACAGGATCTGTCGCTCCGGTTCCGGAACGGACAGAAACTGTTCTAGGCTCAGAAGCGGCAATGGGGAGATCACGGCCACCACCCCACCGTGCTCGGGGGTGCGGGAGAGTTCGGCCAGGCGGGAAAGCGGGGCGATGCGGCATTCGACGCCGTTTTGACGGCATAAATCCTGGATGCGGCCACGCAGCGAGGGACGGGAGGCATCGGCTAACAACACCTTCCGAACCGGACGTCCGGAGCTCAACAGTTCTTCAACGGCTCTACGCCCCCACACTACATCTTGGCTGTCCATGCGGAAAAAGTAGCCGATGCGCAGAAGCTCTTGTACCCTTGGCCGGGCTGCAGGGCGGAGCACCTGCAAATACCGTATCAAACACACAGCGGCACCGCACGCGCCAGGGATGCCGGCCTTTGGCCCGGGACACCCGCCCCGTAGAGAGATCTATCGGCGGGCGGGGGCCCGGCAGGCAGCCCGGTGCCGCCGGTCCCTGAACGGGGCCGCGGGGCAGGCGCCAGTTCTGCGACCTATCTTGGGAAGATGTCTTCCTGGATGCTTCTGGCCATCGCCTCGGCTCTGTTCCTAGGTATTTACGAAGTGGCCAAGAAGGCCGCTGTTGATGAAAATGCCGTTCTCCCCTGCCTGCTCGCGGGGAGTCTTTCTGGGCTTGCCGTGCTCCTGCCGCTAGCCGCCCTCGCCCACCAGTTTCCGAACCTGGCGACCGCCTTTGGGGCCTGTGCCCAGCCGCTGCCGCCGGGGGGACACCTGCTGGTCGCACTTAAGGCGCTGCTTGTCACCGCCTCGTGGATCTGCACCTACTTCGCCCTCAAGCACTTGCCACTGACCCTGGCGTCTCCGGTGCGGGCCAGCGCTCCCTTGTTCACGGTATTGGGCGCCGTGGCGTTTTTCGGCGAGTCCCCCACTCCGCGGCAGTGGGCCGGCATCGGCTTGGTATTCCTTTCGTACTGGGGCTTCTCTGTGCTCGGACGCAAGGAAGGCATTCGCTTCGGGCGCAATCCGTGGATCTGGGCGCTCTTCCTGGGGACGCTTCTCGGCGCTGTCAGCGGACTCTACGACAAGCACCTGCTGCAGTCGGCCAAGGTGCCGGCAGGCTCGCTCCAGTTCTGGTTCACCCTCTACAACGTGATCCTCCAGACGCTTCTGGTGGCCTTCTTGTGGTGGCCGTCGCGAAAGATCCACACCCCTTTTCGCCTGCGCCCTTCGGTGTTCCTGGTGGGAGTGCTGCTGGTGCTGGCCGATGCCGTCTACTTTCGGGCCTTGGCGGCTCCGGGTGCCATGGTGGCCATCGTGGCCATGGTGCGACGCTCCAACGTGGTGGTCAGCTTCGCGCTCGGTGCCTTCTTCTTCCGCGAACAGAATCGCACCCGCAAGCTGGTGCCGCTCCTGGGCGTCCTTGCGGGCCTTGCTCTGCTGCTCTGGGTCTGACTGACAATTTTTGTCACAACCATCCTTGGGAACGCATGCTGAAGTGGCTATCGCGGGTGATGATTAGATGGTCCAGCAGGTCCACTTCGAGCCCCTCCCCGAGCCTTGCCACAATGTGCGTGAGTTCGCGATCGGCTTGCGAGGGGGTGCGGTTGCCGCCCGGATGGTTGTGGGCGATGACCACGGCGGTGGCCTTGTGGGCAAATGCCTTCTGGAAAAGCTGGCGCGGGTAGAGGACGGTGCGGGTGCGCGACCCGGAGTCGAACACCTCGCGGGCCAGAATGCGCCGCCCCTGATCTAGATAGAGGGCCGCGAAGCGCTCCTCCTCGGCAAGCCCGATGGCCGATCGCAGCCATGTTACCGCATCCACCGGGTCGTGCAGGAATTCCAGGCGGCATTCCCGTTCAGTGGTGAGGCGCAGGTGCAGGGTGCGCACCAGCGCAAGCAGCGATGCCGTGTGCGGCCCGAGACCAGGAAGGCGGGCCAGATCTTCCGGATCGCGCGAAACGAGCCCACCCAGCGTGGTGGCCGAAAGCAGCTGCTTGGCCAGCGGCTTGACATCTCCGCGGGGGATGGCGTAGCCCAAGAGGAGCTCCAAGAGCTCGTAATCGGGCATGGCGTCGATTCCCCCGTCCAGGATGCGGGTGCGCAGGCGGGCGCGATGGCCCTTGGTCTCGGCGGCGAAATAGGCGGGCATGGATCTCTCCTCGGGAGTTGTCTGGTGCAGAATCTAACATTGCCGCCATGCGTCTGCGAATGGTCTGGTTCGGAAAGCCCGCCCCGCGCTCCTTGGAGCCGGCCTTGGAAGATTACGGCACCCGCCTGTCGCGACTCTGCCGCTTCGAGGGAATCGAACTTCCCGAAGCCAAAGGCTCCGAGGCTTTGGCCCGCGAGCGCGACGCGGCGCTTACGAAGTTGGAGAATTTCCAGATTTTGTCACTGTGCGTGGAAGGCAAAGCGTGGAGCACCGAGACGTGGGCCCGCGAATTGGAGACATGGCGGCGAGAAGACGCCCAGGTTGGCCTCCTGATCGGATCGGCTGACGGACTTCATCCCGATCTCGTGGCGCGCTCGCGCTGGAAGGTGAGCCTCGGCCCGGTGACGTTGCCGCACACATTGGCCCGCGTGATCCTCTTGGAGCAGCTCTACCGCGCTCACACCATTTTGCTCGGGCAGCCCTACCACCGCGCCTAAGCTTTATTTGCCGTTCCCCCTTTCGTCGTGGTAGGATGGAGCCATGCCGCGCCGCGTAATTTTCGCAACCGATCCACATCGGGATGCTTTCCGTGTCACCATGCGTGCGGCAACCACGGAGATCGAAGATGCCTGAGGTCATGATCCTGATCGTCGACGCCTCTCCCAAGGCGAAGGAATTCTATCAGCAACTGTTGGGAACCGACGGAATCGCGGAGCATCGCCTATTTTCTGACGCGCGCGCACTTCGCGAGTGGTACAGCACGGAATTCGAGAAGGGGTTTCGGTCACCCTTGGCCATCGTCAGCCTCGATTCCGATCCCGACAGCCTCGATGCGCTGCATGCCCTACGCATCCTAGACGAGCGGATGGAATTTCTGCTCTGCGACGAGGGCGGTCGGGATCCGCGACAGAATCTGGGAGACGGCTTCTACTTCGTCCGCAGTCCTTTTCCTCCCGACGAATTCCGCATGCTGGCCCGTTCCCTGGTCCGCTCCTGGGAACATCGACGTCGCTTCGAGGAGAGCGAGGCGCGACTGCGGCTGGTCGTCGGATCCATCGCCGAAGGGGTGCTCCTCTACGACCGCCGCGGACGCATTGTGGAATGTAATGCCGCAGCCGAGGCGATCTTGGGAACCACGCGCCGGCAACTGCTGGGAGATTCCCTGATCCTGCCCCACTGGAAGACCATCGATTCGCTCGGAAATTCCTGGGAACCCGGCACTTCGCCCATTCTTTCCTGCCTCCATGACGGGGAGCCGCTGCGTGAGCTTTTCCTGAACATCGAGCGTCCCGATGGACGGCGAGTGCAACTGCACTTTAGCGCCGAGCCCCTGATGCGCAGCCACGACGAACTTCCCTGGGCCGCAGTGGCTACCTTCCACGAGATCACCCGTTACCATCAGCTCATCTCGCAACTCCGCAGCAGCGAAACGCGCTACCGTACGCTGATGGAAAGCATCGACGAGGCCATCGTGGTGGCCCAGGATGCCATGCTCTGCTACGCCAATCCAGCAACAGCTCACTTGACAGGACTTGACGCTTCGGCGCTTGCCGGGCTTCCCTTCTTGGAAATCGTCCATCCTGACGACCGCGAGCGCGTCGCCGCCATGCATCGCTCCCGTCTGCAAGGAGAGCTGGAATCGAATCCCTACGAGTTTCGCATCCTCCACAAGGACGGAACGGCGCGCTGGGTAGAACTTCGTCCCACGCGTATCGATTGGGAGGGGCGCCCCGCGGTACTCAACCTCATTGCCGACGTCACCTTGCGCCACCGCAGCGATGAGGAGCTACGCCAGACCATGAGCCACCTGACCGATGCCACGGCGCTAGCGACCCGCCTGGCCATGCGCGCCGAGGAGGCCAATGCCGCCAAAAGCGAGTTCCTGGCCAACATGAGCCACGAGATCCGCACGCCCTTGCACGCCATCCTGGGCATGTCCGATCTCTTGATGGGCACCACGCTTGATCAGGAACAAGGCGAATACGCCCGCATCATCCGGCACAGCGGCAATGCCCTGCTGGCCCTGATCAACGACATCCTCGACCTTTCCAAGATCGAGGCCCGCAAGTTGGAGCTTGAGTCCATTCCTTTCGATCTCCCGGCCCTGCTCGCCGAGGTCTCCGAGATGTTCAAGGCCCGCGCAGAGGAGAAGGGGTTGCGGCTCGTGTGCCAGGCGCCTGAGGAGTTGCCGCGCTGGCTTCTCGGGGATCCGCTGCGAATTCGTCAGATTCTGACAAATTTGCTCGGAAACGCCATGAAGTTCACCCAGCAAGGCTCCATCCATCTGCAGACCGGGGCCGTAGCGCTGCGTGACGAACGGTGCGAAGTGCATTTCTCGGTCCGCGACACTGGCGTCGGCATGGACGCCCAGACGGTGCGCGACCTGTTCCACCCCTTTACCCAGGCCGACAGCTCCACCACCCGCCGCTTCGGCGGCACCGGCCTCGGACTCGTCATTTCCCGTCGCATCGCCGAGCAGATGGGTGGCGGGATAGAGGTGGAAAGCCTGCCGGGCCAAGGCACGAATTTTCTGGTGACGCTCCTCCTTGGGGTACCTACAGAAGACATCGTCTCAAGTTTGCCCGAAACGTCCGAGCTCCCGGACAAGGGCTCCCTTTCCTCCCTGCGCATCCTGGTCGTGGAAGACAATGCCGTGAACCGGCTGCTTGCCGTACGACTCTTGGAAAAATTGGGAATGCACCCCGAGGCCGTAGAAAGCGGAGCGGCAGCTATCGAGCACTTGTCGCACCAGCCTTGCGACCTGGTCTTCATGGATTGGCAGATGCCGGAAATGGATGGCTTGGAGACTACGCGACGCATCCGCAGCGGATGCAGCGGAGTCTTGGATCCCACCGTAGCCATCGTAGGACTCACGGCCCGAGCGCTGGCAGGAGATCGCAAGACCTGCTTGGAAGCCGGCATGGACAACGTGCTGACCAAGCCGATCCGGCTAAGTCAGCTGACGGAGACCTTGCAGAGCCTCTTGTATCGAGTCAGCGACTCTTGACCACCTTTTGCCACAAGTCGCGCAATCGGCCGGCCGGGTCGTAGCGCTTCTTGAGGTCCTGGTAGGCCGTCCGGTCGTGAATTTGCCAGAATTCGTCTTCGGGAAAGTGCACCGTAGAGTAGAGAGATTTTCTTCCACCCAGGCGCACCACTTCCTTTTCCAGTAACCGATTGAAGTGATCCGCTGGCAGCGAATCATTGGTCGGAACCGAATCCCAGAACCCGAAGTTCAGGTGGAGCTTTCCGGTCTCCATTGGATAGAGCGTCCAAGGACTCTTCGAGGGAAGCGGCCGGACAGGGCACACCCAGCAGGGGCGGATGTTGATGGTCTTCCAGTAGAAATCCATGAACTCGGCGCAATGCTCCACTGGGATCTCGACGTCCTGGATGACCGGCTCGCTTAATTCGATCGGCAGGTGCAGCAGGCGGCGCAGGCGATGTTCCCGCTCCTCGAGCTTCCACTTGCGGTAGTGCGTCAGAATCTGCCAATAGACCTTGGAGCCCAGCATCCAGCGTCCGAACAGCCGCCGAAGCAGAGGGTTCTGCATGCCGAAGTGGGCCGAGCACCAGAACCAGTCTGGATCCCAGCGCCACAGGTAGTCGCGCACGGAAAGGAGGTCATCGCTCCGGGTGCGCAAGGTGGTGAAGTAGGGAACCATGCCGGTATAGCTGCTGGTGGGGTCAGGTGCGTCGGAAAAGTTCCCGATGGTGACCACGAAGTCGTCGGGGGCGAAGGCCACGCCCTCGACAAAATTTGACGTTCCACCCTCCTGGCACGCCGCTTCCAAGGCTACCTGGAAGGAGGCGTAGTCCTGAAAGCGCTGATGGCGCAAAGACACCGCCCGCGGCGCCGGCAGGAGACGGACACGCGCCCGCAGCACGTACCCCAAGGTCCCGTAAGAATTGGGGATAGCGTGGAACAGGTCCGAGAATTCGCCTTCCGGCGAGCAGGTGCGCAGCTCTCCGTCGCCGCACAGCACGTCCATTTCCAGGACGCGCTCGTGGACAAAGCCGTGGCGGCAGGAGCTCGACTCGATGCCGATGCCGGTGATGGCCCCGCCCACGGTGATGGTCTTGAGCTCCGGGACCACCGGCGGCACGAAGCCGTGCAGGAGGCAGGCGTCGGAGAAGTCCTCGAAGGTCGTCATGCCCTCGACGTCGGCCCAAGCCTCGTCTTTATTGACGGAAATTGTCCGATTCAAGGAGCGCGCATCTAGCTTGCGGACACTTCCCTGCTCGCGCGGGCGGAAGAGGTTCGAAGTGCGCTTAGAAAGGGCCGCGGGGCCGGAGCCCCGCGCCTTCATGGCTTCAGACATCCGCGCCGCCGAGGCGCGGTATCCTTCCAATGTGTCGAAGAGCTCCTCGCGGGGCTTCATCGCACCGTCTTCCAACCGCCGCGCACGCCATCCTTGGAGAGCACCAGTTGCCACAGCTGGTTCTTGCGAGAGCGGAAAGATCCGGCGCTCACCATCAGGTAGTAGTGCCACATACGGTAGAAGCGATCTCCGTACTGCTCCTGGAAACGAGGCCATGCGGACCGGAAATTGGCGTCCCAGGCCATCAGGGTCTTGTCGTAGTCGACACCGAAGTTGTGCCAGTCCTCGAGCACGAAAAGGTCGGCGAAGGCACGCGCAAGCCCCACTGGCGATGGCAGCACGGCACCGGGGAAGATGTGCTTGTCCAGCCACAGATCGCTGTCGTCCACCTCGTGGTTGCCACCGATTGTGTGCAGAAGGAACACCCCGTGGGGCTTTAAGCAGGAGTGGACGAGCTTCATCATGCTGCGGTAATTCTTGGGCCCCACGTGCTCGCACATGCCCACCGAGACAACCTTGTCGTACTGCCCCTGGGCGTCGCGGTAGTCGGAAAGACGGATGTCCACAGGCAGTCCCTGGCAGCGCGCGCGCGCCAGATCGACCTGTTCCGTGGAGATGTTGTAGGCTGTGACATGGGCACCGTAGCGGGATGCGGCAAAGCGCGCAAAGCCTCCCCAACCGCAACCCAACTCCAGCACCTCGTCGCCTTCCTTGAGGTCGATCTTGCGACAAATCATGTCGAGCTTGGCTTCCTGGGCGGCGTTCAGGTCCTGAGCCCCCGAACTGAAGTAGCCGCAGGTGTACTGCATCCAAGGGTCGAGCATGGCCTCGTAGAAGTCGTTGCCGAGGTTGTAGTGGATGCTGGCCACTTCCAGCGAGCGGTGACGCGTCTGCAGATTGAGGATCTTCGCCTTGGCCACGTAGGTCAGCAGGGCGAGATTGGGACGGACCTTGTGGTCGAGGCCAGCGGACAGCAGGTGATTGAACATCTCGTCCAAGTCCTGGCAATCCCAGAGCCCTTCCACGTAGGCATCTCCGAATCCAAGGGATCCTTCGGCCAAGATGCGATCCTGAACAGACGGATCGTGCAGGGCGATATCCCACGGACGGGCTCCGTCCAAACGAATGTCGGCCAAAGCTAAAGTGCGCTCGAACCATGTCTTCGTCTTCTGAGGCAACGTGCATCCTCCTTTTTTGATGAATCCTGTAGGAATGTATAGGCCAAGACGGTGTCCCGACCGGACGGTCTTTTTAGGATCAGAACTAAAAGATACCCAATGCGTCCATTTGTGACATGGGGGGCGCGAAGCCTTTTTGTTCCTGTAGAGGGGTGTCGTTGCTAAGTTGTAGCCTCCGGTCGGGAGCCGGATGGCCGCGGGTGGTCTCCACCTGAGGAACCTCCGGGCACCACAGGGTAATGATGCCAGGTAACGCCTGGGCGCGGTAACGCGACGGAAAGTGCCACAGAAAACAGACCGCCGATGGCCGCAAGGCACAGGCAAGGGTGAAACGGTGGGGCAAGAGCCCACCGCTGCGACCGGTAACGGCGCAGGCACGGCAAACCCCATCAGGTGCAAGACAAACAGAAGGAGCGCCGCAAGGCGGGAACGACCCGTTCCAATCCTTCGGGTCGTCGCTAGAGGCCGCCGGCGACGGCGGTCCCAGAGGAATGGTCATCGGTCCCGCAAGGGATGCCACAGAACCCGGAGTATAGGCTCCCGGCCGGTTTTTCAATCACTAAATGCGGACTTGCAGCGGGCAGAGAGGCTTTGCCATGTTATTTTCCACCCCCATGAAGCTTCGTGTCCTCACCGCTCTCGGCCTTGCGGCGCTCTTGTCCTCTTGTGCCTCCAACAAGCCCTCGGCTAATTCCGAAAAGGTCTGCCGCGACAAGTTCGCCTCGGCCAAGTCCCAGTTCGAGCGGGAACGCGACGCTGACGCCCAGGAAAAGCTCAAGGACCTCACCATCTCCTGCTACGGCTATGATTTCCAGGAAGAGGCCCAGTACATGCTGGCCACGAGCTACTTCCGCACGGAACAGTGGCCCGAGGCCGAAACGGAATACCGGCTTTTGCGCGAGCAGTTCGAGCGCTCGCGCCATGCCGAGGAGGCGCTCTACAAGATTGCCCGCTGCGGCATCGAGCAGACGGGAACCTGGGATCGCGACCCGTCCTCTATCTTGGATGCCCAGCACAAGATCACGGAATATCTCACCGATTTTCCCGAAGGCAAGTGGAGCGCCGAGATGCGCAAGCAATACACCGAACTGGACAGTCGCCTCGCCAACCACGACTTCCAGACGGCCCGTCTCTACCTGCGCTTGGGCGAGCCGCTTTCAGCCACCATCTACTTCAATAAGCTCCTGAAGGAACATCCGGGGTGGGACAAGAACGACGAGGCCCGCATCCAATTGGCCTTGGCCTACGCCAAGATCGATCAATTTGACCAGGCACGCGCCACCCTGACGCTGCTGCATTCTGCTGAAGATTCGACTCACCTGCAGCCCAAGATCAAGAGTGCCGAGAAGGACATCGCCTCTTTGGAAAAGGCCTTCCAGAAGCGCCGTGCTCGCGAGGCCGAAGGCTACAAGACCGGCTTCTTTTAATGGCTGCTTAGGCTCGACGAACCAGCAAGGCCACCGCTTGGGCGGCGATGCCTTCGCCTCGTCCCGTGAAGCCGAGTTTCTCTGTGGTCGTTCCTTGGATGGCCACTTGGTCGATCTCAATTTCCAAGGCGCGCGCAATGTTGGCACGCATAGCTTCCACATGAGGCCGCACCTTGGGGGCTTCGCAGATGACAGTCCCCTGAAGATTGCCGACATCCCACCCGCGGGATGCGACAAGTTTCCCCACTTTCGCAAGCAGCATCAAGGAATCGGCTCCTTTATAGCGCGGATCGGTGTCGGGAAAGTGCGACCCAATATCTCCAAGCCCGAGCGCCCCCAAGAGGGCATCGCTTAGGGCGTGCAACAGCACATCGGCATCGGAGTGCCCCAAAAGCCCCAGCGGATGCGGGATTTCTACCCCTCCCAAAATGCACTTGCGGCCTTCGACCAGGCGGTGCACATCAAAGCCGCTGCCGACGCGAAATGGCGGATATCGAGTGTCCATCTCGCAAACCATAGGAAATCGCGCCGCCCCACTTTGGCTATCTTGCCATTCCCTCTTCATGAACGACCTTCCAGACCACCTGCACCACCCCTCTGTTCCCGTCCACCTGAGCCTGGGAGGTCTTGACGTCGAGGGGTTTTCCATCGGGGGCCTAGCGACCTGGTTTCTGGTTCCCGAGTGGCGACTGTGCTTCGACATCGGCGACTGCCCCATTGAGGCGGTGCGCATGAACCACCTGTTCCTGAGCCATGCCCACGGCGACCACGCCCGCTGCCTGCTGCGCCACTTCTCGCTGCGGCGCATGCTCAACATGGAGCCGGCCGTCTACCACGTGCCCGACTTCCTGGTCGAGCCGCTCAAGCGTTTGGCCTACGCCTGGGCTGATCTCGAAGGGCATCGGCGTCACCCCGATTACGTTCCGGACCTCCACGGCATGAGCTCCCACGACGAGATCGAAATCAATCGCCAACTGATCGCCACCAGCTTTCCGGTGGAGCACCGTCTGCGTTCCCTGGGATACACCCTCTGGGAACGGCGGAAGAAGCTGCTTCCCGAACTGGCCAGCTTGTCTGGTCCCGAGATCGCCGCCCGCAAGCGATCGGGGCTCCCCATTGAATCAGAAATGCGCACGCCGCGCCTCACCTTCATTGGCGACTCCACCCTGAAGACCCTGGAGCGCGAGCCGCATGTCCTGGAGAGCAAGGTGCTGGTGCTGGAATCGACCTTCCTCATGGAGGACGATCGGCACATGGCCGACCCCAAAGGACACATCCACTTGGCGGCCCTTTGCGAATTCCTTGCCGCCAACGAATCGTCCTGCCGCTTCGAATACTTGGTGCTCAAGCACTTCAGCATGAAGTACCCGCGCCGCCTGATTGAGGCGCGTTGCCGGGAACTGGTACCGGAGTTCCTGCGCGAGCGCGTCCAACTGCTGATCTAGCCCCAAAACGCCCAACCATGGGGGCCGGACGTAGTATCTTGAATGCATGTCCCTCTCCAAGGAAGCCGCGAATCTGACGGAGCACTGCGAGCCCGTACTCACCGGAGCCTCTCGCAGTCAAGATTTGCCGCCAATGGCCTTTTCCGTGCGTTTCCGTCCACCCCGCGAAGGACGCGGCGTCTTTTCTTTGTTGGGACGCGATGCGCTGTGGGGAGATATCCGCAAGCTTTTCGAGCGGCGCAACGAGGAACTTTCCGGTCAGGAGTGGACCCCTGCCATGGTGCGGGAAGTGGAAAAGTCACTGCTGGAAGAATCGTCCGACTTGCGCGGTTCTTTTTTGGGCTGTCTGCGCCATCTGTGCGACATGGAACTTTGCTGCCAAAAGGGAATGACGATCGCCGAGGCGAACTTTCTTCACCGCTTGCAGCGTCGCCTGGAATCGCGAACCCCTTTCTTGAAGGGGGCGTTTGCCAAGCACTCCGAGGAGATGCTGCGCGAAAGCAGCGAATCCGGGGATTGGAAGGACCTCGTCGCCCTCTGCGACCTTGCACGTGTGCTGGGAGCACGCATGGGGCGCCATCCGCTCTACCAGTCGCTGGCCTCCGACGCCATTTTTTGGGAAGTCCTCCTGGGCATCGCCTTGCAGGCACGCTCCTGGAATCGGCTCCACAAGGGAGCCTCGCGCAGCATCCGCCCTCTGGACATCTACATCGGCGCCTGCGTGGTACCTTCCGAAGGCGGCGTGGTGCCTTCGCTTTCCCAGATGCGCCAGGCCTCCAGCGCCTCTTGGATGAGCGGCGCGCTGGATCGTTGGCTTCAGGCTGTGGCTCAGGAAAAAGGCGATAGCTTGATCCCTGGTCAGGAATGGTCGCCTCCCTGGTCGTGGCTGCGCCAAGCGGCTGACCGGATACAAATCACCCCGATGGGAACCCGAGGGGCTGTGGTCGGTACCGTGGTGCGCGCACTTCAAGAAACTGGTTGGGATGCAGATCGCCCCAAGGAGGGGGCGGCCGCCCAGTTGCTCGAACAGATCGAAGCACTAGCCAGTCGCTACGTTCCCGATCCAGTATCCCGCCCGACCCCTTCCGTTTCCGAAAAGCCCGTCGACCACTTCGAGACAGGGATGTTCTCCATCTTTGACATCACCGGCGAAGGCCCTGCCGTGGTCGATGCGACGCGAGACGCCTTTCGCGACGACGTCGGCAAGCAGACCTCGCAGATGCTTGCGAGCCTAGAAAACGGCGCGACCATCCAAGGGCGCGTCTGGTGGTCTGATTTTCTGACCATCGTCGAACGCGAAGATACGGAGCTGCAGCGCTGGGCCGCTCGAATGCGGGAAATTGATTCTCCACTGTGGATATGCGGCTTCGAAGACATAGTGCGTTTTCTTTACCCCAGCGCAGTGCGGCCGGCTCATCTTTCCTTTCACTGCACCGACCGCTATCCTCCCGAACCCCGCGAGAATCTCGACATTCCCGTGGTAGAATTCTTGCTTTCGGCCTGCGAAGAGAGTCTCGCTTCGGGAGCCCGGCAACCGCCTTTGGTAGTGGCGCGCCATTGGCAAGCACAAACCGAAGCGCGCATGCTCCCAAGCCACAGTCCGGGATGGTGGTCCTGGATCGCCCAGGAAGGCACCCGCCGCGCCTACTCGCCCCGCACGCGCGGAACCTTGCCGGCACCAGGAGATGCGTTTGCACGCGACTTGGCCATTCCTAGCCTTGCCTCGGAAGAGATCGCCTACCTGGAAGCCTGCGTCTCTGGAAACGGCGGCGATCCGGCTGCGGTGCAAACGCGTCTCGCCGAGATTACCGCGAATCTCGAAAGCTCCAAGGAACTGGCTTTGCGCTCGCTCTTGACGAGATTCTGAAGCATTTTTGAATCCTTGAACCCCTCATGGAGAATTTGACCTATGCGAAAGCCTTTTCCTAAACCGTTAAAGATCGCTCTGATCGCCGCTGGATCGCTCGTCGGACTCCTGGTGATCGCTGCGGTGATCCTCTCCATCATGTTCCCGCCCTCAAAGGTCAAGGCGATCGTGCTGGAACAGGCCGGCAAGAAGCTGCAGCGCGAGGTCAAGGTGGAAAGCGCTGGACTCAAGTTCTTCCCCTACCTGGGCGTCTCGCTCAAGGGTTTTGAAGTGGCCAACAACCCCGACTCCGGCTTTTCCAAGGAGCCGCTCTTCCACCTCAAGGAACTGGGCGTAGAGCTTTCGCTGAAGAGCATCTTCAAGATGTCCCCGGTGGTGAGCGAGATCCGCGTGGTCGAGCCCGAAATCCGCCTGGAAGTGCTCCCCGACGGCCGCACCTCACTTGACAATCTCGGCGGTCCCAAGGACACCACCACCCCAAAGAAGGATTCCGTCAAACCTCTGACGCTTCCCTTCCCGCTCACCGTGGACAAAATTCGCATCACTGATGGATCCTTCACCTATCTCGACCGCAAAAAAGGACAGAATCTGTCCGTGGCCGGCCTGAATGAGGTGATTTCGCTTTCTACCGACAAAAAGCTCGAGAACGTGGAGACCAAGGGGACCTTGGAGATCCGCGAGATCGCCATCTCGGGAAGCGGCATGCCGGTCAAGAAGGGCGGCATCCACGTGAAGGTCTCGCACGACCTGTCGCTAAACCTACCCGCCGCCACGGTGACGATCCGCTCGGTGAAGGCTTCGCTGCAGGACGTCACGGTAGAACTCACCGGCAGCGCCTCCAACGTGCTGGTCACCCCCGACCTCGCTCTGCGCCTCAAGTCCGAGAAGATCGACCTGGCAAGCCTCCTCAAGGAAGTCCCCAAGGGACTCAATGCTTGGGTCGACAAGACCACCCTTGCGGGCAGTACGAATTTCGACCTTTCCGTCAAAGGAAAGCTTGCCAAGGAGCGTCTGCCGCAGATCTCCGGAGCCATCCACCTGGTGGGCATCGGCGCTTCGGTGGCCGGCGTCCCGGCCAAGCTGGAAGGCCTGAACGGCACCATCAGCCTCTATCCGCAGGACTCGGCGCAGGGCGTGAAGATCCAGCCCTTTGACCTGAAATTGGCCGGCAATCCCATCTCGCTCTACCTGGATGCCAATGGCCTTCCCAAGAAGCCCTACCTCAAGGCCCTGGACACCCGCGGCCGCATTGATCTGGGGGCCGTCTCGAAGCTCGTGCCGGGCATGGACGTCTACGAACTGGCAGGGCTTCTGGGCTTCGACGTGAAGGGCCAGGGGCCGCTCGATCCGGCCAATCCCACCGCTCTCCAGATCGCCGGCACGGCAAGCCTCGAGAAGATCTCGGCCAAGGCACCGGGACTCCCCGACCGCGTCAACGTGGACGGTACGGCAAGCTTCGCCAACACCGCCGTGGGCGCCAAACTCGCCGTAGTCACCGGCCCCACCGACGTCGCGGTGGACGCCAAGGTCAGCGACTGGCTCGCCATGGTACTCCCGAAGCTCGCCGCCGGCAAGGTTACCGCCGTGACAGCTTCTGTCAAATCGCGCCAGATCGACCTCGATCGCCTGCTGCCGGCCTCTGATCCGAACAAGCCCAAGGAAGCTTCCAAACCCTTGGTGATCCCGGCCCTGCCCAACGTGCGCCTCACGGCTAACGTGGATGCAGCCCTGGTAAAGGCCTTTGGACTGCAGGTGACGGGAGTGAAGTCAGCGACCACCTTTGCCGGCGGCGTGCTGGGCATGAAGAACCAAGCCAAGGTCTACGGCGGTGCCTTCGGGAACACCGTGAACGCCAACCTCTCAAATCCCAAGAACATCTCGTCCCACATCACCGTAGACGTCTCCGGAGTGGAGGCCTCACAGCTCTTGCCGGCGCTTGCCGTGCGCTTCCCCCAGAAGAGCCTGAAGACCTTCGCCGGCGGACTTTCGGGCAAGGGGAACCTCAAGGTGGACGCTACCGCCGCAGGCGATCCTGCCGAGATCACCAAGAACCTCTCGGCGGACATCTCGGCGAACTTCGTCAACGGACGCCTCACCGTGCCTCTCTTCGGCAAGATGACATCCTCCCTTCACAAGATCTACTCCGCCGTTCCCGACCTGCATCAGCTCGACTTCAAGACCTTCAAGGCCCAGGCCAGGCTGCGTCAGGGGAACCTCGAGTTCCAAGACATTTCCGTGGACGGTGATGCCTTTGGAAGCGTCAATGCCGCCGGAAAGGTGGGGCTGGATCAGACCCTCGCCATGAAGGCTGACGTGCATCTGCCCAAGGCCGCCTCGGCACCCATCCTCGCTGGCGGCGCCGCCGCCACGGGCTACCTCAAGGGACTGGGACTTCCGGCCACCGTCGCTCCGGCCTCTGACAAAGACAAGCGCGTCATCGTCTCCTACCTGATCGGCGGAACTCTCCAGGATCCGACCTTCAAGGCCGACGTCCCGCGTCTTTCCGACCTCGCCAAGGGCGCCGCTTCTATGCTCCTCGACGAGAAGAAGAAGGAGGCTCAGGCCTTGGTGGATCGCAAAAAGGCCGAGCTCCAGACGCGTGCCGAGACTGAAAAGAAGAAGGTGCAGACGCAAGTCCAGACCAAGGTCGACAACACCGTCAAGCAGACCCAGGAAAAGGCCAAAGACAAGGCTAAGAGCGAGATCGGCAAGAAGCTCAAGGGGTTCGGATTCTAGCCTCAATGCTGCTCTCTCTGCTGGCGGGAATCGCCTCTGCCGCCGTAGCCGTCGTCGAAGTGCACGGCACGGTGGATGAGGCGCTTTCCCATCACGTCGAGCGTTCCATCGCGCAGGCGCTGAAGCAGAAGCCCACCACGATCGTCTTCGATGTGGACACCTGGGGCGGCGAGCTGTCTGCGGCCTTCGACATCTCGGACGCCATTACAAACGTCAAGACCTGCTCCACTGCCGCCTTCGTGCGCCGCAAGGCTATCTCCGCAGGCGCTTTGATCAGCATCTCGGCGCAGGCCGTCTACATGGCCCCCGGCGCCACCCTGGGCGACTGCGCTCCCATCGTGCAGACCGAGGAAGGGCCGAGGTTCCTGGGTGAAAAGATCGAAAGTCCGCTGCGCGCTCGCTTTCGGGCCTTGGCGCGTCGCCAAGGGCTGCCGCCGCTCCTGGCTGACAAGATGGTGACCAAGGATCTCGAGGTGATTGAGGCGATCGACAGCGCAGGGAAGAAAGCCTATTTCACGACCAAAGACTTCGAGGCGCTAGGGGAAGCCAAAAGCCGCTTTGCCTCCTGGAAGGTGGCTGTGGCCGACGGGCAACTGCTTACGGTGGACGACGTGGAGGCGCGCGATCTGGGCTTTTCCAAAGGCACCTTCGTGAGCCTCGATTCGTTGCTTGCCAAGAAAGGCTGGAGCACAGCACAAACCTTGGCGCCCAGCTGGAGCGAGCGGTTGGCGCGCGGCATTTCCAGTTGGACGCCGCTTCTGTTCATGGCCGGACTCGCGCTGCTCTGGATAGAATACAAGACGCCCGGAGGTTTCGTCTTCGGAGTGGCCGGCTTTGCGCTTTTGGCCCTGGCCCTCGGCTCCAAGTACATGATGGGACTCTCGGGACATGTGCCGCTGCTCTTAGCTGCCCTTGGCATGCTGCTCTTTCTCCTGGAGGTCTGGTTCCTACCGGGGACAGCGGTCTTTGCCTTGCTCGGAGGAACCTGCCTGATCGCAGCCTTGACCATGTCGCTGCAGGGCTTCGTGTGGCCCGATCCCCACAATCAACTCCAAATTGCGGCAAGTCTCAGGAGCCTTGGAATCGTGGGAGGGTGCCTCGTGGGAGGGTTTCTGACAAGTCTTGTCCTGGTGCGCTACGCCCTGCCCCACCTGCCTTTGCGCGAGGGCATGCGCCTGGAAGCGTCCCTTTCCGCCGGCAGTGGTGCCGCTCCCGAAGAGGACTTCACGGGATGCGAGGGCTTCGCTGTGACTGACCTCCGTCCGCGCGGCACGGTGCGCGTGGGAATGCGGGAATTTGAAGGAAACTGTCTTTCAGGATACCTGGAGGCGGGGCGGAAGCTCCGCGTGGTGGGACGCTCGGAATCGGGCTGGGACATCGAGGCCAGCTCGTGACCTGGCTCTGGATTGTACTGCTGCAGATCTTGGCGGCCGGCCTGCTCACCGCCGAGGTCTTTCTGCCTTCCATGGGAGTTTTGGCGGCTGCCACGGTGGCTGCGCTTGGCGGCTCGCTGTGGCTTGGCTGGAGCAGCGGTTGGCCTTTCTGGATCTTACTCGTGTTTGATTTGGTGGCGTTTCCATGGCTTGCCAAAGCGCTTCTGGGCCGCATTGATCGTTCCCCCATGGGACTTCCCCAGCGCCTTGAGACGGGCGGATCGGCGTCCGTGCCTGATGTCCTTGCCGGCGCCTTGGGTATTGCCGAGACCGATTTTCGGCCGGCCGGCAAGGCGCGCTTTCAGGACCGGGTCTTCGACGCCGCCGCTATCGACGGACAATTTTTGTTGAAAGGAACCCGCCTCGTCGCGACGGGAACCGACCAGAACCGCCTCTCCGTGCGCGCGGCACGCGAGGACGAGACATCTTCCGCGCTGGAGACTGACTCATGAATCTGACCTTCGCATTGGGACTCGGACTCGTCGTCGTCGGCATCATCTTCCTGATCCTGCTCGCCAACTTCCTGGGACTCTGGATCCAGGCCCTCTTCTCGGGAGCCCAAATCGGCATCTTCGCCATGGTGGGCATGCGCATCCGCAAGGTGAACCCGCGACTCATCGTCAACGCCAAGATCATGGGCGTGAAGGCCGGCATCCCGGTAGAAACCGGCCTCCTGGAAGCTCACTACCTGGCCGGCGGCAACGTGCCGCGCGTGGTCCAGGCCCTGATCGCCGCCGACAAGGCCGGCATCCCCCTCACCTTCAAGCAGGCCACGGCCATCGACCTGGCGGGCCGCAACGTGCTGGAAGCCGTGCAGATGAGCGTCAACCCCAAGGTGGTGGAAACCCCGGTGGTGGCGGCCATGGCCAAGGACGGCATTCAGGTCAAGGCTCTGGCGCGCGTCACGGTGCGCACCAACATCAACCGCTTGGTGGGCGGCGCTGGCGAGGCCACCATCCTGGCGCGCGTGGGCGAAGGCATCGTCTCCACCATCGGTTCGGCCGACTCCCACAAGGACGTGCTGGAGCATCCTGACTCGATCTCCAAGACGGTGCTGGGCAAGGGACTGGACGCCGGCACGGCCTTCGAGATCCTCTCCATCGACATCGCCGATGTCGAGGTGGGTGCCAACATCGGGGCCAAGCTCCAGATGGACCAGGCCAACGCCGACAAGAACATCGCCCAGGCCAAGGCCGAGGAACGCCGCGCCATGGCCATCGCCCTGGAGCAGGAAAACCTCGCCCGCATCCAAGAGATGCGCTCGCGCCTGGTGGAAGCCGAGGCCCAGGTGCCCATGGCCATGGCCGAAGCCCTGAAGAGCGGCAAGCTTGGCGTGATGGACTACTTCTCGATGAAGAACATCCAGGCCGACACCGACATGCGCTCCTCGCTCTCGCGTCCCCCTGAAGGCGGCGCGGCCTCCTAATGGACCGCTTTCAAGTCGTTCTACTGGTGCTCCTGGTGGCGGCCCAACTGCTCCACACGCTGTGGAAGCGGATGCATCCGGCGCCTCCAGAAGAGCCTTCCGAAGATGCCAAGGCGACGTCCCAAGTTGCCCACAAGACCATCGCTCCGGAAATTCAGGAAGCCTCGGAGACGATTGCCACGCCTCAGGCTGCGGCCTTTTCCTGGAACCAAGCGCCGATTTCTGCCAAAACCAAAGAAGCCGCATCCAAAGCGGACGCGGCTTCCTATTCGTGGGGGCCGGAACGACTTCGCACCGGCATCCTTGCCAAGGCGATTTTGGACCCCCCTCCCGGAATGCGCTGGTTCCGCCGTGGCTAGGCGGTCACGTCCAGCTTCTGCCCCTGGTGTTCCATGTTGGGAGCCTGGGGCAGCGACTGCAGAAGCTGCTGGCTCTGGCTTTCTTGCTGATCTTGAGCCTTCTTCAAAAGCAGGATCGAGACAGCATCGCCGGAGTTTTGGGCGGCATTTTGCGTGACAGGGTCGAGAGTATCCATGACTTTAGTATCGGATGTCGGACGTCGGAAATGAAGGGGAAAAATGGTCCGGATAGAAACCGTCGCGACCGCGCCTGAATTCTGGAAAGCCCTGGAAGTCCTGGAGGCTAGGCGATCCAACCTGATCGCCAACACCGTGCGGCTGGCGGAAATTCCTTCGTCCACCGGGCACGAAAAGGAACGCGCTCGGGAATTTCGGACCCTGCTGGAAGACGCCTTGGGGGAAGCTCGCATCGACGAGACGGGAAATGTCCTGGGATGCCTGCCGGGAACCGGATCAGGCAAGGCGCTAGTGGTGACGGCAGCCTTGGACTCCCCCTACGGCCCCAGCATCGAACCGGTGGTGGAGGTGCGGCCCGAGCGTCTGACCGGATGGGGCGTGGGCGTGAACGCCTTTGCCTTGGCAAGCCTTGCGGAGCTTGCGCGCACGCTGCGGAACCATCCAATCTCCGAAGCCTCGGACATCTGGTTCGTGGCCACCGTGGGTTCAGAGATGGCCGGTGATTTGCGCGGCATCAGCGCGCTCTTTCCGTGGCTTTCCAGCACCTGTTCCAGAGCCATCTGCCTGCAGGGAGCCGGCCTTGGACGCTTGGACCACTGGTCGGTGGGCACCTACCGTGGCGAGCTCACGGTACTCACCCCCGGCGGCCACTGCTGGCGCGACAGCGCCCGTGTCAGCGCCCTGCGGCTTGTCATGAAGTATTCGCAGACCCTTGAGTCTTTGCCGCCCAAGGGATTGCCGCGCGGGCTCTACAACCCCGCTCGCTTGGAATCGGGCGATGCCTGGAACGCTGTCCCCAGCCGAGCGGTGTTGCGCTTCGAGCTGCGCTCCGACGACGAGAACGACCTGCAGCGCATGATCCGCTCAGCCCAGGAAGCTGCCGAAGCGCTGGTCCAAGACTTGCCCGGCTGCCAAGCTTTCCTGGAGCAGAAGGGCTTTCGCCATGCCACCGGCCTCTATCCGGACCACCCCTTGGTCGAGGGGTGCCGTCGCACCCAGGCCTGGGCAGGACTCACCACCACTTTGGGCGCCTCCAGCGCGGACGCTTCGGTATGCCTCCATTGGGGCGTTGCCGCCGTGACCTTGGGGCTTGGCTCCTGCGTCGGCATTGCCACCAGCCAAGAGACTCTAGACATCCGCGACATACGGCCAGGCCTGCGCCAGGCTTATGCCGCCATCGTGCAGAACGCGCTATGGAAGGAGAACGATGCTCCAGCGTGAAGAGTGGCTCGCCAGCCATACCCACTGCACGCGGCCCGATCAGGCTCGCGAATTGGCGTCTCGGGTACAGGAAACGCAACTTCGTCTAGGTGTGGTGCTGCCGGTGCGCGACGATGCCCGGAGTCTCGGAAAACACCTCTTGGCACTTCGTCACGGCTGGCCTGGCGGCTCCTCGCCATGGTGCGAAGTTGCCGTGGTCGATCTCGGCTCCACCGATGCCAGTATCGAGATCGCGCGCTCGCAGGATGCTCGCCTGCTTGGCGGAGCCGAGCGCTTCCTGCCCGGAGACGCTCCGGCTGAAGGCTTGGCCCTGCGCCGGGCCATTGATCAGTTGGGCTGCGACATCGTGATGGTGGTTCCCGCCGGCCTGCGCCGCATCGATTGGGACAAGGCAAGCGGCTTGGTGCTCAGCCTGCTGGAACATGACGAAGCCGCCCTGGCCATCGGATTTCAGGACGCTCCGCCGCCCTCTTCGCGGCTTTCTCTGCGACCATTGCTCTCGGTCTTGGAACCAGACCTTTCGCTGATCGTCGACCCCACCTGCCCGCTGCTTGCCGTGCGCAGCGCGGCCGTGCGCACCTTACCGCTAGCGCTTACCTTGGGCTACGAACCGGCGTTGCTGCTAGAAATCTGGAAAGGCTCCGGACTGGATGGCCTCTGCCAAGTTCCCGTGGGCACGCTTTTGTGGCAGGACGGGAGCACCCGTCATGAGGAACAAGCCACTTTCCGTTCGGTGCTGGCCCTCATGGAAACCGCTCAGCGCCACGAGATCTTGGGCAAGGAAGGTCCCTTCGGACATCTGTTTGCGACGCTTTCCCAAGAGAGCGAAGGCGTCCGCGTCCATGCCGATCTCCAACTTTTCCACTGGTCGTTCCCAGCAAGCATGGGCTGACCCGGCCCTTCAGTTTCTATTTCATTGGGTATGCAAGGTCTGATGCGTTCCATTTCCGGCGTGCGTGGCATCGTCGGTCAAGCTCTTACTCCCGTCCTCGTTGCCCGCTACGTCAACGCCTTCGTGCAGGAGGTCGGCCGTGGCCGCATCCTCGTTGGGCGCGACACTCGCGATTCCGGTGAAATGATTGAAAACGCCGTCGTGGCGGCCTTGGTGGCCAGTGGTTGCGATGCCGTGCGATTGGGAATTTCCTCCACCCCGACCGTCGAGATGGCGGTGCAGGAAGACCCCGACGCCGCCGGTGGACTCATCCTCACGGCGAGCCACAATCCCGCCCAGTGGAACGCTCTCAAGCTCTTGGATAAGGACGGCCTGTTCCTGGGACCCGATGCGGTGAAGCGGGTCTTCAGCCGGGTAGATTCCCAGATTGAAGCGTGGGTGGATCACTCCGAGCTGGGAAGCGTCTCCTGTCACGAGGGAGCTGATGCCCTGCACGTGGAGCGCACCTTGGCACTCCCCTATCTCGACGTACCGGCCATCCGCGCTCGCAACTTCAAAGTGGTGGTGGATTGCGTGAACGGCGCAGACTCTCTTCTAGGCCCGGCCTTTCTGAAGGCCTTGAACTGCCAGGTGATTGAACTCTTCACGGTTCCCGACGGCAACTTCCCGCGCGGCGCCGAGCCCATTCCAGAATCGCTGGGGCCTCTGGGAGACGCGGTGCGAAAAAATGGCGCTGACCTAGGGCTGGCCTTTGATCCCGATGGCGATCGCTTGGCCTTGGTGGACGAGACGGGAACGCCGCTGGGCGAAGAAAAGACCCTGGCCCTGGCGGTGGACTTGGTGCTTGCGCAGAAGAAGGGCGCCGTGGTGATCAACCTTTCCACTTCGCGCATGAGCGAAGATCTGGCGGAACGCTACGGAGTCCCCTTCGAGCGTACGCCGGTGGGCGAGATCCACGTCTCCACGCGCATGCTGAAAATCGGAGCGCTGATCGGCGGCGAAGGCAACGGCGGCGTCATCCTGCCCGAGCTGCATCCCGGACGCGACGGTCTAGTGGCAGCGGCATTCGTGCTGGAGGCGCTGCGCCGTGACGGACGGAAATTGTCTCAACTTTCCGGCGACCTGCCGCGCTACGCCATGCTCAAGCGCAAGTTCGACCTGCAGGGAAAGTCGCTTCCTAAGGCCATCGAGGCCCTGAAGCGCACCTATCCGGATGTTCCTTGCGACGAGCGCGACGGTTTCCGTCTTGCCTTCCCCGACGCTTGGGTCCACCTGCGCGCCTCCAATACCGAGCCGGTCGTCCGGGTGATCGCCGAGGCCCCCGACGAGGCGGCAGCGGCGGCGCTGTGCGACCAGGTTGAGAGCTTACTTTGAGCGCTCCGCTGACGCGCCCTTACGTCCATCTGAGCGTCTTTGACGGGCCGCTAGACCTGCTGCTCTATCTGGTGCACAACCAAGAGCTTGATCCGCGCACCATCCGCGTGGCCGAGATCGCCGACCAATACATGGAGTTCCTGCGCTCCTCGGAGACGCCGGAACTGAGCATCGCCGGCGAGTACCTGGTGATGGCGGCAAAGCTCTTGGCCCTGAAGGCCCGTGAGCTGCTTCCCCGCGAGGAACAGGGAGATCTGGAACCCGAGGAGTTCGACCTCGATCGTGAAGAGCTGGTGCGCCAACTGATGGAATACCGGCGCTTCAAGATGGTCGCCGAGGAGCTGCGCGGCATGGAGGCCAAGAACGCCGCCTCGTTGCGGCGGGCCTTTGATGAGACGAAGCCCCCCAAGGACGAAGCGCCTCCCGAGGAGGTGGTGGGCATCTGGGACTTGCTGGCTGCCTTCCGCGAAGTCCTGAAGCTCAAGCCCCACCTGGCCGGTCACGTCATTGAAGTGGACGACGTGCCCATCGAGGAGCGCATGAGCCAGGTACGCGCCATGATGGTGCGCGAAGGACGCATGGTCTTCGAGGAGCTCTTTGCCAACGACAGCCGCCGCATCGTGGTGGTGGTCACCTTCATGGCCCTCATGGAGCTTGTGAAGACAGAGGAAGTCGTGTTCCGCCAGGAGCGTGACAAGGGCGTGATCGTCGTCTACCGCCGCAATGAGACGCGCTTCGAGGAAGAACTGGCCGACGCCGTAAAGATCATCTCACCCGACCCCGAGACCAATCCCAACATCGCAGGCCTTCTGGAAGAGCGCGAGCGCATGCGCGAAGAGGCGCTCGCCCGCGAAGAAGCCGAATGGGGACAGCTCTCGCGTCTCTTGGAAGGCTTTGCCGACGGCAAACTTCCTGTCGACATTCCCGAAGACGACGAGGTGGAAGGTCCTCCCTCGCCCGATCCGATGCTCTCCCAGACGCCTTTGGGCGGCGAGGAGACACCGGCTGCCGAGGTCGAGGCGCTAGAAGCGAGCCCGGTCGGCGAGGCGGAGCCCATCGGCGGCCGAGGTGACGATCCCGCCTGACCAGCCGGCTCCTTCGCCCAGCATGTAAAGCCCCTGGACGCTGGTGGATTCGAGGCTGTCGGGATCGCGTGGGAAGCGCAAGGGGCTAGATGTGCGGGTCTCGGGAGCGATGAAGAGCCCTTGGCCCACGAAGCCTGGAATCTTGCGGTCAAAACCTGTCAAAGACCCCGCCAAGCGGCGTGCCACGAATTCTGGAAAAAGTTCGTGGAGATCTACGCTGGCAAGTCCCCGAACATAGCTGGTCGGAGGCAGTTCGCCGCCACTTTTGCCGGCAAGGAAGTCTTCGGTGCGCTGGGCCGGAGCCCTGAGCCCCGCGCCCCCCATGAGGGCAGCGGCGCGTTCGATGGAGCGTTGGAAGGCAAGACCGGCAAGGACATCATCCGGAGTGCCTGTGGTCGCGCACCAGCTTGCGAGGTCATCCTGGCGCACCGGCACCACCAGCCCTGAGTTGGCAAAGGCGCCGCCGCGGGCGCGAAAGCTCATGCCGTTGGTGGCAAGTTCATCTACCGAAGTGGAGGTGGGCAGCACTTCGCCGCCCGGGCACATGCAGAAGGAATAGGCGCCCGGCTCTTCGCTTTCTGGAAGAGTCCCGCAGGACACGAAGTACTCAGCCGCCCCGAGTCCCATGGCCTTGGCGTCCACGCCGCGGCCATACTGGCGATCGTTGATGAGCGCCTGCGGGTGCTCGATGCGAGCCCCCACCGCGAAGTCCTTGCGCTCGGCAGTCACGCCGCGCTCCACCAGCATCTCCAAGGTGTCGCGAGCCGAGTGTCCAATAGCCAGCACCAGCGCCTCGCAGCAGCTCCAGACCCCGGAGAAGCGCGCTCGCACCAGGCGACCCGAACGCGTCTCAATATCTTCCAGGCGGCTGGAAAAGAGCAGCGTGCCGCCGGCTTCCAGGAAGCGTCGGCGCATGGCCGCCACCAGCAGGCGCATGCGATCGGTTCCCAGGTGGGGCTTGGCCTGCCACTGGATGCGCGGCTCCTCGCCGCATTCCACCCACATCTTGAGGGCAGCGCGCACGTGGCGTCCGCGGGTGCGAGTCGTAAGTTTGCCGTCGGTGAAGGTGCCGGCACCCCCTTCCCCGAAGAGGAAGTTGCTCTCGGGATCCAGTACGCCTTCGTTCAGCAGGTGCCGCGCCTTGCGGGAGCGCTCCGTGAGTTCCTCGCCGCGCTCGTGGAGCGTCACGGCAAAGCCCTTTTCAGCAAGCGCAATGGCGGTGGCGATGCCGCAAGGGCCCGTCCCCACTACATGGACGCTCTTCGGCAATAAGACGGAATCTGTCTTGGCATCTTCGGGGTCGGCCCGGTCGCCGTGGATCGATTCCAGCATGTGCCGACGGTAGGGGCGCTTGAGCACCAGTTCCAAGGTGTAGCGGTAAACCGGATGCCGCGCCTTGCGGGCATCTAGGCTCTCGCGCAGGATCTCGGCCGAGACGAGGTCGACGGCGTCGATGCGCCAGTCGTGCAGAGCCTTGGTCACGGGATCGCGAGAATCCCCCGGCGCCAATTCTAGACCATGGAGCCGATAGCGAAATGTCTGAGCCATAAGTGGGGCAGAAGGTAGCTTTGCCGAGGCGGCGGCGCCTGTCCGCAGGGCTAGAAACCGGGCAAATGCCCTTTTAATTCGGATTGGAGAGACGTGACGGATTCGAAGACGAGCGCGGCAAGCGCAGGGCGACGACGGACCCTCCGGGTCGGGCCGGCCGGAGAACGGGCCTTGCGGCACGGCTCCCCTTGGCTCTACGACACCTGGATTGAAGAGGAGGAGCCTGGAGCCGCTGGCGACTTGGCGGTGGCCTTCGACAGGAAACGGCGCTTCCTGGCCATCGGCCTCTACGATCCCACCTCTCCCATCCGTCTGCGCGTACTCTCGCACACTCCGGCCCGCATCGATGCCGCCTGGTTCCAGGAGCGCTTAGCGGCGGCGGTGGCGCTGCGCGCTCCGCTTTCCGAGGCGGCAGCGCAGACCGACGGCTTCCGCATGGTCAACGGCGAGAACGACGGACTGCCGGGCCTCATCGCCGATCGCTTTGCCGACACCTGCGTACTCAAGCTCTACTCGCCGGCCTGGATCCCCCATCTCACCGAGATCCAGACAGGACTTGCTGCGCTGGGAAACTGGCAACGAGTTGTGCTGCGCCTCAATCGCTCCATGCAGACGGCGCCCGAGCTCCTGGCACGGCACACTGACGGCGAGATTCTCTCGGGTGCTCCGCTCGACGGGCCGGTGCTCTTTCGCGAGAACGGCATCGTCTTCGAGGCCGAACCGGTCATTGGCCAGAAGACGGGATTCTTCCTGGACCAGCGCGACAACCGCGCTCGCGTAGAAGCCCTTTCGGCCGGTCGCGAGGTGCTCAACGTCTTTTCCTACACTGGAGGTTTCTCGGTGTACGCGGCCCGTGGCGGCGCTTCGAGCGTGACCAGCGTAGACTTGAGCGTCCCGGCCACCAAGGCCGCCTGCCGCAACTTCAGCCACAATAAGAACGACCCACGCATCGCCGCCTGCCGGCACGAACCGGTGGCCCAGGATGCTTTTGTCGCCCTGGAAGACATGCACCGACGCGGCCAGCGCTTTGGACTGGTGATCCTCGACCCACCCATGTTCGCCCAATCGCGCGCTCAGGTAGAAAACGCCCTCACGGCCTATGCGCGTCTGACGCGTCTGGGACTTTCGGTGCTAGAGCCGGGCGGCATCCTGGTGCAGGCGTCGTGCTCCAACTGCGTGCCGGCCGAGGACTTCTTTGCTTGCGTGCATCAGGCGGCAAGCGAGGCAGGGCGGCCTCTGCGCGAGATCGAACGCACCGGTCACGCCATAGACCACCCTGTGGCCTTTCCACAGGGCGCCTACCTCAAGTGCCTTTTCGCTCGCGGGTAATTTCCAAAAATCCAGCTTAGTGCTGGAACAGATCGATCTTCCAGCCGTCGTCGCTGCCGCCGTAGCCCGCCAGGCACAGTTCGGCATGCACTGCCAAAGCCTTCATGGAGTCCTCGCACAGCTCGCGGGCGGTACGGCCGCCAGGGAGCATGCCGCGGGCGTTGATCATCTCCTGGAGACGGCGGTAGACCGCCACCAGGTAGAGCACGTCGTTGGCGGCGTACTGGAGCTGCTGCGGCGAGAGGTCGGGGCGCGACCAGTCGCTCTGCTGCTGCTCCTTGTCCATCTGGATGCCCAGGAATTCGCGCACCACGTCCTTGAGGCCGTGCGACTGGGTGTAGGTGCGGATCAGCTTGGAGGCGGTGCGAGTGCAGAAGAAGGGACGCACGCGCACCCCGAAGGAATCTTCCAGGAAAGCGATGTCGGTGAGGGCAAAGTGGAAGAGCTTCACCACGTTCGGCGCTTCCAAGAGCTTGCGCAACCGCGGCGGGCACTCGGTCTTGCCGGCGGTGCGCACCAGCGCAGCGTTTCCGTCTTCGTCGCCCACTTGCACCAAGAGCACACGGTCACGCCCCAGGCGCAGACCGTGCAGTTCCGTGTCGATGGCAATTTCTGGCTTTGCGATCCAGGCGGCAAGCTGCGCCTCGGTGAGATCGTCCTGGAGTTTCCATTCGCTCATGACAGAACCTTTCGAAAAGCCTGGAAACGTTCCCAGACAAAAAACAGCAAGGTGGCAAGCAGAAACACGGAGCCGCTAGCCACTAGCCAGGTCCACGGTGCGCTGCGCAGAGAGGCCGGCAACAACAGGAAAGCCCCGAGCCCCACGAAATGGGTCACGTAGTAGATCAAAGAATGCCTGCCGGGCAGCGAAAGCGGCTGGATGATCTTCGGCAGGCGATCGGCTAGCCACGAGACCAGGAAGACCGCCACCGCACAGGCCGCGAGCAAGAAGAGGGCAAACGGCGGCAGGGTATGCCAGAAGGAGAGCATGACGTCATGCCCTGGCAACCCGAGGAACAGATCGCGCGTCAACGTGAAGCCGTCAGAGAGGTCCGTGCCCGTCAGCAGGAAGGTCTGGTGGTTGAGCACCACATTGCCGCTAGCAAACCCGGTGATTCCCCAACCCAGCCCGCGCATCCAGAATGCGGCGGCGGTTCCCACGAGCAACGACAGAAGTTGTCGCCACGGGTGACCGGCCAGGAAGCGGACGGCCCCGAAGGAAAGTAGCGCGTAGGGAAGATAGGGAAAGACTGGAAAGGAGCCTTGATTGAGTCCGTCCAGGTGAAGTCCCGAGCCTTCCATGGAGGTCCAGGCCAGAAACAGGGAGATGCCCCACCCTACGGCCAGACCGCCCGAAGACGCCACGACCGACACCGCCAGGATGGCGATGGCCAAGCACTGGAGAATCCCCGTGGAGATGAGTAGTTCGGGCCATTGCGGGCCAAAGCGGAAGAAGAAGAGAGCCGAAGAAAGCAGCCAAAGCCACAAGGCACGTTGCCGCTGACGCGCCTTCCAGGCGGAAATATCGGTGCTGCGCGACGCCGAGATGGCTAAGCCATAGCCCAAAAGCAGGGTAAAAACGGTGGGGATCACCGGCTCCCAATCCATCAGCAGTTTCCCCAGGGAAGGTACGAGCCCCTTGCCAGGAGACACGATCCGCAGCGAGTGGGTGCAGGTCATGGCAAACATGGCCAACGCCCGGACGGCATCGGGACCTGGACGCCGCACGGTCACCGCGTGGAGTCGGCCGCCATGACGGCCGCGGCACAGGTGCCGCCATCGGGAACGCGATCGGGTTTCATCCGCAGCAGAAAGAGATGCTTGGGACGGCGTGCGGCTTTGACCATGATCTCGTAGGAGTCGCTGTTCTCCCACACCACGGCATCCACCTGCCCGAGAGATGAGCACATGATGGGATCCAAGAAGGAACCACTGCCCGCCTGCAGCACGTTCTGACGGATGCCCTCCTCCATCAGATCCAGTCCCGCCTTGCCGTCGTTAGACATGGTCACCCGCACACCCCAGAGTCCCGAAGCATCGAAGAGCACCTCGTGGACGTAGTGGATGCCCCAGGCGCTGCGGCTCTCTACCAGCTTGGTGCCGTGCGGTTCAAAGCGCTTGGGCGGAAATTGTCCCAGGAAAACGTCATGGGAGGTGCCCCAAGGAATGCGGTAGTGCCCCAGGTCGTACCAATTATTGTCGGGCTCGTGCGAAATGTCCTTGCCCGAGCGAGCGGCGTTGAAGACGCGCGCCTTCTCTTCCAGTGCCAATCGGTTTTGCCCCCACCAGTCGCGTAAGCCCGGTACGGTACTGTCCTGGGAAAGCGCCTTCTGGAAACACTCGTCGGCCTGAGCGTAGAGCCCCTTGGTGTTGTAGGCGCGCCCGATGGCGTACCACACTGGCGCGTTCTGCGGATACGAACGGGAAAGCGGCAGGAGCAGACTCAACAGGTAATCGGGATCGCCAGTCCCCTCCCCCAGGTGAATGCCCAAGCGTCCCAGCCCGTGCAACGGCTTTAGCCCTAGTGTGCGCAAGGCCTCCTCGGCTTCTGGCAGGCGTCCGATCTGCAAAGCTTGCTGGTAGTCCTGGCGCGCCGAAGTGGTGTCGCCGTGGGACTCCGCAATGAGTCCGCGCAGCCAGTGGTAGCGGGCCTGCTTGGGGTTTTGCTCCAGTCCGCGCTCCAGCGCCTTGGTGGCGGAATCGTCCTTCTCGCGAGCGAAGAGAATTTCGGCGATCAGGTCGTAGCGGGCTTGGGAGCCGCCCTTGGCAAGCGAAATGGAAAGCTGGGCCAACCGCTGGGCGCGCTCATAGTTCTCTGATTTGAGTTCCACGCGCGCCAGCTCTTCCATGGCCTCGCGGAAATCGGGCGCAAAGTCCAGCGCCTTTTCAAGCAACACGCGCGCTTCCTTGAGTTGCCCAGCGGCCATGTGGCACTGAGCCGATTGCAGCAACAGCCACGGCTGTCCCGGATCTCCAGCAAGGCCGCGCGTCAGCAGGGCATCCGCCTGAACACTATCGGAGTGGGTCGCTTTGAAAAGATGAATGCGGGCGGCGTAGAAGAACGACAGACCAAAGCGCGGTTGGCGGCGCATCAGGTCGTCAAAGATGTCAGAGGCGCGAGCCACCTCGTTCTGGCCGAGCAGCGACACGCCGCGCTGGTACAGCCCCTGGTCGTTGGAGGGAAGCTCCGAAGCCGAGCCTGGCAGGTCAGTGGAACGCCCGTGCACCAGCACCGTATCGCCGGGAAATCCGAAAGCAACATGGGAAGGATGCACCAGGCCTTGGTTCCGCCAGAACCACCAACCGGCAGCGGCAGCCACCAGCACCAGCACGCCGACGAGAATCCAACGGCTCTTGCGTCCACGCGGCTTCCGCGCGTGACGACCGGAAACCATGATCACGGCTCGCCCCCCAAAAAGGGAAGCAGCAGGTCTCGCACCAGTTTGTTCTTCATCAATTTGTTCAGGCTCTTGTTCTTGATCTGGCGCACTCGCTCGCGCGTCAGCTTGAGTTCGCGCCCGATCTCGTCGAAGGTGAATTCCTTGGAGTAGTTGATGCCGTAGTACATGCGCAGCACCTTGGCTTCGCGGTCGGTGACGAACTGCTGGCTCTTGTCGTCGAGCACCTTCTCAATGACGCCCTTGAGCTCGCTCTTCTCGTTCTCGGCCTCGGCCTCGCTGTCGGCGCCGATCATGTCCATCAGTGTAGTGGAGCCGTCGCTATCCTCCCCGCCTACGGGAGAATTGAGGCTCACCTCCTCCACCTTTTCCAGGAGTTCCGGAATTTCGGAAGCGTAATCCTTGAACTCGGGCATTTCCAGAGTGCGTGCGAAATCGCCACCGTTCTTGGAAAGCGCGCGTTTGAACTTGTTGGCGATGGTGAGCTTGTTGGGAGGAATCCGCACCGTGCTCACCTGGTCGAAGAGCGCCTTCTGGATGCCTTGCCGAATCCACCAGACGGCATAGGAGATGAACTTGACCTCTTTGGTCTCATCGAATCGCTGGGCCGCCTTGAAGAGTCCCAGATTACCTTCGCTGATGAGCTCGGCAAGCGACAGGCCGCGGTTCTGGTAGCGGCGCGCCACGCTCACTACGAAGCGCAAATTGCCCGTCACCAGCTTGTGCAGAGCCTCGTAGTCGTCGGGGTTCTGCTTGATGCGGTGAAGGCTGTCGCGTTCTTCAGCAAGCGTCAGCACCGGGTAGCGGTGCAGGTCGCGGATGTAGAGCTGTTCGGCGATCCCCGTCGTCATGGCCCGCCTCAATCGGCTTCCACGGCGTTGCCGCGCACTGGGAAGAACCACAGAATGGCTCCCACGGCGATCATGGCCAAGCACAGTGTCTGCCCCATCGTAAGCCAACCCGTGCCAAGCAGGAATCCTACCTGGACATCCGGCTCCCGAGTGAACTCGATGAAAAAGCGAATGATGCCGTATCCCATAAGGTATGAGGATAGCATCCTGCCGCGGAAAGGAGCACGATTACGGAAAAACCAAAGGAAGAGCCCCAACAGCAGACCTTCTCCGAAAGCCTCGTAGAGTTGGCTTGGGTGGCGCAGCGGCCCCAGGCGTCCTTGTAACAGATCGCCTTTGGGATCGTGGGGGAAGTACATGCCCCAAGCGGCGGAGGTTGGACGTCCCCACAATTCGCCATTGAGGAAGTTCCCCAGGCGACCGAAAGTGTACCCGAGCGGCACGGCAGGGACAATGAGTTCGATCAGGCGCGAGGCCCGCAGATGGTGAATGCGTGCAAAGATCACTCCGGCCATGGTGATGCCAAAGAGCCCGCCGTGGAAGCTCATGCCCGAAATGCCAGTGAAGTGGAAGCCCCCCTGGAAAGAGATGGGGAGGACGATCTCCAGGGGATGCTGGGAGAAGTAATCCCAACCGTAGAAGAAGACGTAGCCGGTACGGCCGCCCACCAGCACGCCCAGCACCAACCAAGTCAGCACCGAATCAATTTGCTCGCGGGTGAATTCCCAGGGCTCCTTGCGCAGCCGCAGGTTGGTGAGCCAGTAGCCGATGCCGAAGGCGATCGCATACATGAGGCCGTACCAGCGCACCGCCAGCGGCCCAAGCTGCAAGGCCACGGGATCAAGATGCCATTGGATATGGGCCCAGTCGAAGAGTGGAGACATGACCCGTGAAAGTTAGACAAACTCGGCAGCAAGCGCGAAGCGCCATTCCTGTTGAGTGCGATATTTTCTGAGCACGACAATGTCAGACGTTTCTATCCTATTTCCTGAAACAAGGAGGTGCCATGAAGCTCGAGGACATCCTAGAACATCCGGAAATGAATGATCTTTCGATCCGCAAGCTTGGGCCGTGTACGGTCGAGTCCCCCATGACGGGACAGCGGTTCATCGAGGACTGGCAACGCGTGGTGCTCACCAACGAAGCGCGCCGCATCGATTCCTGGCGCGAGCTGGAGCGCAAGATCCCTTCGCTGGAGCTTGCCGGACCGCGTCAGAAGATCTTCCACGACCCGGCCTGGACGCGCGCTGCCATCGTGACTTGCGGCGGCCTGGCCCCGGGCCTCAACGCCGTGCTCAAGAGCCTGGTGCAGGTGCTGTGGTTCGACTACGGCGTGCGCAACATCTTCGGCATTCCCTACGGCTACCGCGGCCTCAATCCATCCTTCCGCCTCTCCCCCATGCAGCTTACCCCGGAACTGGTGGACACCATCCACGAGAACGGCGGCACCATCCTGGGAAGCTCTCGCGGCGAGCAGGATCCACGGGTGATGGTGGACACCCTGCAGCGGCTCAACATCAACATGCTCTTCTGCGTCGGCGGCGACGGCACCCTGCGCGGCGCCCACGCTATCGCCGAGGAAGTGGCCGCGCGCGGCCTTCCCATCAGCGTCGTGGGCATTCCCAAGACGGTCGACAACGACCTCAACCTGGTGGATCGCACCTTCGGCTTCGAGACCGCCGTCTACTCGGCCGCCGACGTGATCACCAACGCCCACATGGAGGCCAAGGGAGCCTACAACGGACTGGGCGTGGTGAAGCTGATGGGGCGCGACTCTGGCTTCATCGCCGCCTGGGCCTCGCTTGCCAACTCGGTGGTCAATATCTGTCTTATTCCAGAGGTGCGCTTCGAGTTGGAGGGCGACGAGGGGCTCTTGAAGGCCTTGGAGCGGCGCTTTGCCAAGGGCAAGACCCATGCCGTGATCGTGGTGGCCGAAGGCGCCGGGCAGCACCTCTTCGAAGGCCAGCCCGAGATCCGCGACGCCTCGGGCAACATCCTGAAGTACGACATCGGCCCCTTCTTGTGCGACAAGATCCGCAAGCACTTCGAGAAGCTGGGCACCGAAGCCAACGTCAAGTACTTCGATCCGAGCTACATCATCCGCTCCGTTCCCGCCAAGGGAACCGATGCCATTTTCTGCTACCAGCTGGCCGAGAATGCTGTGCATGCCGCCATGAGCGGACGCACCGACATGCTGGTGGGAAGTACCGCCGGCGACTTCACCAACGTGCCTATTCCTTATGCCATCAGCGAACGCAAGAAGGTGGATGTCGACGGATCGCTCTGGCACGGTGTCCTATCGGCCACCCGCCAGAACGACTACTTCCACCCCGTCCAGAAGCCCTGAGGCTTCAGCCGTCCCCATCTGACAGAATCTGTCACATGTGGACGGCCTTGCCGATGGCCGCCGCCGAGGCGTCGGCCACCACCTCCGAAAGGGTGGGATGGGCGTGCATGGTAGCTAGCACGTCGTCCACCGTGGCTTCCATGTTCATGGCCAGGTTCAGTTCCGCGATGAGCTCGGTGGCCTCGGCCCCCACGATGTGGGCTCCCAGCAATTCTCCCGTGTCGGAGGCGTAGAGGAGCTTCACGAAGCCGTCGGTGTCCCCAGTCCCCACCGCCTTGCCGTTGGCGATGAAGGGGAATTTCCCGACCCGATAGGCCACGCCGGCCTCCTTGAGCTTGCGCTCGCCGGCCCCGACGCTTGCCACCTGCGGCTGGCAATAGGTGCAGCCGGGCACGAGATGGGTCTTCTGCGGGACCTTGCCGCCGTAGAGGCCGTCGACGCACTGCCCTGCTTCCCAGCTGGCCTGGTGGGCGAGCCACGGCGGGCCGATGACGTCGCCGATGGCGTAGACTCCGGGAAGGCTCGTCTGGTAGCGCTCGTCGGTCTTCAGGAAACCTTTGAACAGGTCGAGCTTCAAGTCAGGGCTCAGCAGTCCCTCGAGGCGCGCCTCCACTCCCACGGCCACCAGCACCTTCTCGAAGCGGTTTCCGCCTTTCGGAGAGCTTCCCTGGAAGGTGGCGGTGGCGCCGTCCTGGCCAATCTCGATGCCGGTGACGCCAGTGCCTGTCAGCACCTCGATGCCGTAGCTCTCGAACTTGCGCCGCAGCAGCTCGGAGCTGTCGTCGTCTTCGATGGGAAGGATGCGCGGAGCGAACTCGACCAGCGTCACCTGAGCTCCGAAGGCGTTGTAGAAGTAGGCGAATTCCACCCCGATGGCCCCGGCCCCGACGATCAGGATGGACTTGGGACATTCGGTGAGAGCTAGCGCCTCGCGGCTCGTCATCACCGTCTTGCGATCCAGGACGATTCCTGGAAGTGTGCGCGGCTTGGCGCCAGTGGCCACCAAGATATCCGTGGTCTCCAGGACCTCTTCCCCGCCCTCCTCGCGTGCCACCTTGACCAGCCCCGGCCTCTCGATGGTGCCGAGCCCTTTGATCCAGGCAATCTTGTTCTTCTTGAAGAGATGGTCGATGCCGGCGGCCATCTTGTCGGCGGCCTTGCGCGACTTGGCGATCACCTGGGCGAAGTCGAAAGAGACGCCCTCCACCTTGAAGCCGTAGTCCTGGCTGTGGGCCAACTGCACCGCAAACTCAGCTTGCTTGAGCAGCGCTTTGGTGGGGATGCAACCCCAGTTGAGGCAGGTGCCGCCAGCGCGCTCCACCTCGACCATGGCCACCTTCTTGCCATATTGGGCGGCCTTGATGGCGGCCACGTAACCGGCCGGTCCACCGCCGATGACGATCAAATCGTACTTGTCTGCCATGGGTCGTCCCTTCCGTAGGATTGTTTTGCGAAAGATACGCAGTCTCGATCTTTCTATCCACTCAGCTGAAATTGCGCGCAAAGGGATCATACAACAAACGCGCCCTCCGAAGAAAGGCGCGCGATGTTGGACCGGGCAAAAAGGTGGTTACTTGCCGCCCTTGCCTGCGGGCTTGGCGACCGCCTGAGCAGCCGCGGCCTTGGCGGCAGCGCTGGCTGTGGCTTTGGCAGCCAACGATTTCTCGTTGCTCGGGTGCTTCTTGGCTTGCTTCTTGACGACCTTGTCTCCCACGATGAACTCCTCGGACATCCGTCCGACATTGGGCGGGATGCTTCTAAAGTACCCGATCCGCGACCTTCGCAACGAAGTTCCGAAAGGAATCTTGGGCGGGATGAGGCCTTCCTGTCAATTGTCTCACCGGCCCACCAACGCATGAGGAGCTCCCGCCACTCCTCCAAGCTAGCGTTTCGGCTATTTTGTGGAGATGTCCAAGACCAATGCCTGTCGCTTGCTCGATCAGCTCGGGATCGCCTACGAGACCCACGAATACGAGGTGGATCCAAGCGACCTTTCTGCAGAATCAGTGGCTGCCAAGGTGGATCTGCCGCCCGAGCAGGTCTTCAAGACGCTGGTGGTGCACGGCGACCGCCACGGCATTGCGGTGGCCGTGGTGCCGGGAAACTACGAGATCGACCTCAAGGCGCTAGCGCATCTCACGGGCGACCGCAAAGTGGAGATGCTCCCGCTCAAAGACGTGCAACCGGTCACCGGCTACATCCGCGGCGGCGTCACGGCTCTGGGGATGAAGAAGCGCTACCCCGTCTTCGTGGACGAGACCATGGAGTTCTGGGACGACGTCTGCGTATCGGCAGGCATGCGCGGCATGCAGATCCGCATCGCCCCGGCCGACTACCTGAAGGCCACCGGTGCCACCGTGGGAGAAATCTCGCGGGCCAAAGCGGCCTGATGCCCAACCCAAACGCCTTCCTGCGCCGCCACATGCGGGCCTTCGAGATGCTCGGTGTGCTGATGCGCATCACCTCCTTCTCCGTGGTGAGCTGGCTCGGCCCCAAGAGCCCGTTCATGCTGGTCTGGAGCTTCAACAGCATCGACGCGGTGCTGCTCTCCTGGTGCGCAGTGCTGCGCCGCGATCTCCCCTACTCCATCCTGAACATCTTCTGGATCGGAGTCGGCGTGCTGGGGATCCTTCGCGCCCTGGGAATCTTCTGATGGCCTGAATCGCAGCGACTGAGCGGGGAGGTTTATCTTTCCGCGCCATGGAGATCTTCAAGGAGTTCACGATCGAGGCGGCTCATCGCCTTCCGAAGGTGCCCGAGGGCCACAAGTGCGGACGTCTGCACGGCCACTCCTTCCGGCTGCAGATCTGGGTGTCGGGTCCGGTGGGCGAGGATGGCTGGGTGATGGACTTCGCCGACCTCAAGAAGACCTTCGCGCCTGTCTACGATCGACTCGATCACCACTACCTGAACGAGATTCCTGGGCTTGAGAACCCCACCAGCGAAGTGCTGGCGCGTTGGATTTGGCAGGAATTGTCGCCGTCGCTCTCCATCCTCTCCAAGGTGGTGGTCTTCGAGACCTGCACCTCGGGCTGCGTCTATACCGGCAACTGACGGGGTTCTTGCTCGTCGGATTCTCGGGCAAGCGGTATGCTTGAACCTTCGCTGCTGCTTTTGCGACATAAGGGCGTCTGCTATGAAGGGGAATCCATGATCGGAAACGCAATGGCGGTCCTGTGGACTGCCGCATCGATGGCCACAGCCACGGGAACTGTCACGGTGGATGTCGCGTCTTCAGGGCATCGGCTGGACCCGTCGCCCATGAACGGCACGGTGCTGCCCATCTGGTACACGCCCGAAAAGGTGGCGGCCCTTGCCGAAGGCTTGCGGCGCGGCGGTTTCCAACTCTTCCGCTACCCCAACGGAACGCTCTCCAACGAGTACCACTGGAACGGGCGCGGAAGCTACGACAGCCTCGGCATTTGGCACCCGAGCGCCGACAGTTTCAGTCCGGGCTTCAAGGTCAACACCCTGCACCGCGGCACCTCTCGCAGCAACTACGGCAGCGTGTTCCCCTCGCAGCTCTTCGACGCCGACACCGCGAGCTTCTGGTGGGGAGTTGCCGAAAAGGATTCCCTGCAGCCTTGGCTTGAGGTGGACTTCGGAAGCGCGATCGAGGTCGACTCGCTGGAGATCCTGTGGGGAGCCGTAAGACCCGACAGCATCGAACTTTCCGCCCTGGCATCCGACATGGGAAACAACGTCCTTTGGGCAAATCCTGTTCATTGGGATGCCGGCGTCGCCGTGCCGGTGACGGAATCCGTCACCCAGGCGAGACTCGCCCCAACGCTTACCGCAGAATGGTTCCGCCTGCGCTGCCTGGGACGCGGTCTCGGCGCCCAAATGCGCGAGATCCGCCTGTACAGGAACGGCGCCTTGGTGAGCGGCAACTCGGCGTCCGCTCCTCCGATGGCGGTCGGCTACGGTACCCACCCCAGCAACGCCCCCACCTCAGATGCAACGCCGCGCTGGGACTTCGACACCTTCATGGCCACCTTGGCCCGGGAATTCCCGGGCTCCGAGCCGCTTCTGTGCGTGAACGTCGGAACCGGAACCCCCGAGGAAGCCGCCGCCTGGGTCCATTACGCCAACCTCGTGAAGAGGTACGGCGTAAAGCGCTGGCACGTGGGCAATGAGATTGATGGCAACTGGGAACAAGGAGGCGCCCTGGACGCCGGGCAGTATGCGGTGCGCTTCGTGGCCTTTGCCAAGGCCATGAAGGCCGTCGACTCGACCATCGAGATCTACGGCCCGGTGCTTTCGGGCATGGACTGGCAGAGCCGCCCGAGTGGCCGCGACAGCCTCGATTGGATGGAGTCCTTCCTCTCGCGGATCGGGGCGGCCGAACGCCGCGACGGTCGACGCTACCTGGACGGGGTGGACTTCCACGCCTACCCTTACGGCATCTCCAGCGGTTCCGGGACCCCCGCGCTCATGCTGAAGGCCATGGACGGCTTGGGGAAGGCGCTGGACACCTTGGACGCCTACATGCAACGCCACCTGGACGGAGCCTCCTCCCGCAAGGTGGCGATCACGGAATTCAACGCTTCGGTGAACATCTCCTACCTGCTGATGCACGAAGTGAACGGCATCGGCGTGGCCGACATGCTGGGACAACTCGCAAGCCGCTTTGGTGACCGCGCCGTGACCTGTTTATGGGAGCCCGAAGGGGGCGAGCCGAGCAATCCCGACGGCAGTTCGGGCGCGTCCTACGGCAGCCTGCGGCTGTTTACCCCCGGCGCGCGTGGCCTGACCTCCGATCTCGGAGACCCGCCCACGGGTGCCTTCTGGGGACAGTATCTAGTCACCCAGGGATGGCTGGAGCGTGGGCGCACCGGCGACGGCGGCGCTCCGAGCCTGCTTGCTTCGACGGTCACGGGCAACGCCAACCTGCGCGCCTTTGCCGCCAAAGATTCGGGACGCGTCTCGGTGCTGGTGCTCAACCTGGCGGCCAAGGCAGATTCTGTCTCGCTGGATCTTAGGGCCGCAGCCGATTCCGGAGAGCTCCTCACCTGGTCTTCGCAGCACTACGCCTGGGACGGCACGACATCCATGGCGCGTGCCCTTCCCAATCTCGGACCGACGGCTTCGCTCTGGAAGGGCGGCAAGGCCGCCATTCCCGCCTACGGGGCCCTGATCTTCCGGGCCGGCGCCGCGCCGATGGCCACCGGAAAGCTTGAGATGCTGCTGCGGACCCAGTCGGCCACCGAACTGCGCGAAGGCGACACCTTGGTGCTCACCGCCTACCTGCGCCAGAAGGGAGGACACCTGGTCTCGGGAGCCTACTGGAACGACTCCAGTTGTGCTGCAGCGCCCTGTTCCGATGCCCTGGCCACTCCCTTGTCATCCTTCGACGGCGCCTGGGACGGATCGCTGGAAGGCAGCGTGTTGCGGATCCCCGGACTTGCCATCGGAAACCATGTGCTGCGCTTTGCCTGGACCGGAAGCAATGGTGCGGTGCTGCGCGATTCCGTGAGCGTGCGCGTGACGGGAACGCCGCGCGCATCGCGTTGGATCGACCGCTTCGACGCCGGGACCCTCCGCTGCGACCTGCCCGGGACTCCTCGCTGGTTCTCCATGGTCCAGGCCGGCGCACCGGCCTCGAAGATTTCCCTGACCGAACCGACGTGGCCCGACACGACGCAGAACAAGCGCTGGTTCCAAATGGCCTTCACCTTGAACCAACCGACGACGCTCAGCTACCCCAACTTCGCCATGGCTTCGCTCTCCATTCCCCGCACCTTTCTGGACTCCACCTCAAGCCGCTGGGTCGGCATCGTCTTCGATCACAGCGCCGCGTACGATTCGGGAACCGGCGTCTTCCAGCTGCAGGTCCCCGAGGACTCCGTGACCGACTACGACTACCACATGGTGACACTTTCTGCCACCGCCGGAAAATGGGTGCGCGACACCCTGTACTGGAGCGATTTTCACCAAGGGGGCTGGGGCAAGGCTGAAGGCCTCCTGGAGGTGCGACAGATCCAGGAGCTGCAGTTCCGGGCCGCCGGAGCGGGGCGCGGTACCTTGCGACTAGACAACCTAGCGCTCCTCGGGACCGAAGGCGAGTCGCTCCCCCTTTCGGTAAAGCGGACTTCGATGCTTCCCGCTTGGCAGGTGCTGCAGCGAAACGGTACTCTTATGGTGGAAACGCCTATCGGGGCCAAGAAGGCCTCGGTGCGGCTTATGGACGCCTTTGGACGCGAGCTCTTCCGCTCCGAAGGAAACGGAGTCGTCGGCATTCCGGTTGGACGCTCCGGCATCGCGTTCCTGGCGCTTGAGGCCGACGGAAAGCGCGAGGTGCGCAAGATCAACCTCATTCGATAAGGAAATCCATGCTGGCAGCCCTCCTTGGTTTGGCGACTCTGCTTTCAGGAGCGACGGTGGACCACACCGGCTGGTTCACGTTCTACCTGCCCTGGAACGACACTTCGCGCAATGCCACCGACCAGTCCTGGTCGGTGGAGGCTCCGGCCGGCAAGCGCGGCTTCGTGAAGGTCGGAAGCGACGGCCATTTCCAGTTCCAGGACGGGACGCGCCTGCGCCTCTCTGGATTCACGAGCGTCGCCCAAGCCAATCTCCCCGATAGCATAGACGCGCCGCTGATCGCAGCCCACTTGCGCCGGCTCGGCACCAACTTCCTACGCATCCACCTGACCGATGTGGACGGCGTCTCCGGGCTCTTCGCGAACTCCTCCGCAAACACCCAGGATCTCGATGCCGCCAAGATGAAGCGGCTCGACTGGTACTTGAAGTGCCTGCGCGAAAACGGCATCTACTACAACTTCTGCGTGCAGTCGGGGCGCGTCTTCAAGAGCGGCGATGGCATCCCGGCCGAGATCACCAACGACCAGTCCAAGTACCAGACGCTCTTTGACCCCAAACTCATCGCCCTGCAGAAGAGCTTGGCCAAGAGCCTTGCGACCCACGTGAACAGCTACACGGGCCTAGCCTACAAGGACGATCCCGCCGTGGCCACCTGGGAGCTCACCAACGAGAATCAGCTCTTCCTGGGATGGCTCTCGTGGGGCTCCCCCGCCTGGGACTCGGCCTCGGCGAGCAACCCCACCGGCATGAACGGCTACTACGTCCGGGAGCTCGACACCCTCTGGAACGCCTGGCTTTCCAAGCGCTACGGCAGCGATGCGGCGCTTTCGCAGGCCTGGGCCCCGATGACAGGAACTGGCACCAACCTGGTGAAGAACGCCTCCTTCGAGACGGGTACCTCGGGCTGGGGATGGTGGTACGACGCCACTAGCCAAGCCGGCATCACCGTGTCGCGCGTCAAGGGTGGCCTCTCGGGAAACTACGCGTTGTCGGTGCGCGTCGACTCTACCGGCAGCCAGGCCTACAACGCAAGCCTCAACTGCCCGGGCTTTTCGGTCGCCAAGGGAAAGAGCTATCGGCTGCGGTTCTGGCTCAAGGGAAGCGAGGCCACCACCGTCCTGGCGGAGTTTCTCAAGGAATCGGTGTGGACGTGGTACGGATCGCACACCTGCGCCGTGGACACCGGCTGGAGCCTCTGCGAGGCCTCGCTCACGGCCACCGAGGACATTGCCGATTCGCTGCGCTTCAACATCGATTTCGGCCTCTCGCAGGGGACCATCCTAGTTGACTCGGTGGATTTTCGCGAATACGCTGGCGACGGCCTCAGGACCGGCGAGTCGCTTGGGACAAATTCCGTCGCACGTTCGTCGCGCTCGACAGTCTCCTCGCTTTCGGTCGCGCGCGCCGCCGACGAGGCGCGTTTCTACTACGACCTGGAAGGCGACTACCTCTCGGGACTGAAGGGATACCTCAAGGACAGCCTTGGGATCAGTGTGCCGGTCACCTTCACCAACAACTGGTACGGCCTCGCCTCGCTCGCTTCGCAGGCGCGCGCCGACTACACCGACGCCCACTGGTACTGGCAACACCCGAGCTTTCCCAACGGCTGGAGCAGCACCAACTACACCATCGGCAACACCCCCATGGCGAAGGACGTCGACGGCGGCACGGCGGCCCAGTTTTCCTGGAGCCGGGTGGCGGGGAAACCCTTCGTGGGCAGCGAGTACAACCACCCATTCCCGAGCCAGTACCTGTGCGAGGCCCCGGCCTTCTACTTCGGCTACATGGGCCTTTCGGACGCCGACGGAGCGCTCTTCCACGCCTACATCGACTACACGCCCCACTTCAAGGACACCTGGAACGACCAGTTCTTCAACGTTGGGACAAATCCTGTCCTATTGACGCAGAGCCCGCTGTGGCGGCTCTTCCAGACCGGCTCGATCGCCTCGGCAAATCCGGTCACGGTGGACGTGACAGATTCTGACTGGGCAAATTCCGCCAAAGGATCTGGAGAGAAATGGGCACTGGCGACCAGCCCGCGCGCCTTCCTGACCACCCCCATGCGCTGGGGAAGCTTCCATGCGGCGGCAGCTACCAGCCTGTCGCTTGCCGATCCGGGAGCCCACTCCGTCTCCAGCACCGGCGAACTCGATTGGGATCGCTCGGCTGGCCTCCTGAAGGTGGACAACCCCCATTGGCAGGCCGCCGTGGGCTACCTGAGCGCCGGCGCCTCCACCTCGCGGCTCACGGTCGCGGGCATCAAGACCACCGGCGGCCGCGACTTCGCGGCCATCCATCTGGTGAGCGCCGACTCGCTGCCCTTGGCCCGGACCCGGAAGCTGCTACTCTTGACTTCGGCGCGCATCGAGAACAAATCCACCGTCTGGAACAGCGCCTACAACGCCTTGACGACCATCCACCGCACCGGAGACACGACGATCTGCGAGCCGGTCACGGGCACAGTGAAACTCGGCCTAGGGCGCTCCGATTCGGTGAGCGTCTACCGCCTGGATGCGCGCGGCAATCGGCTGGAGGCGCTCCCGGTGAACTTTGCCGACGGCCAGGTGGCCGTTGCGCTGCCGGGGACGTCGCTCTGGTACGAGGTGGCGGTGGGCGACGCCACTTCGCCAGTCGGAATCGCTGCCGCGGCCCGCGGCGTGACCAGTACCCTGCAGTTCCAGAACGGTCCCCGAGCGCGCCTCAGTTGGTCAGTGGCGCAGTCGGGAACCTTGGACGTCCGCCAATTCGACCTGCGCGGCAAGCTGCTCTGGAGCAGCCGTCGCGCCGTCGCGAGCGGGACAGGCAGCCTGCTCTTGCCGCGAAACGGTGTTTCGGTGGTGAAGGCTCGCCTAGTGGCAGGAGAGCCTCTGGAGCGCACCTTTTCAGCCATAGGCTGGTAAGGGGGGGCAGGAACGGGCAGCAACACCGGACCTCACACGGTGCCGCTTCGCACACCTCACCCCGCCGGCGCAAAACGCCGGCACCCCTCTCCTACTCGACGCAGGAGAGGGGGCAACAAGCGCCGTGTGTGCCGCTTTGGACCTCAATTCAGTTGGTCTTTCACGCACCGAAGCATGAGCGGGCGCGCCAGGGATGCCGGCGATAGCCCGGGACACCCACCATCGGCGTAGGGATCGGGCAATGCCCGATCCGATGCGGTGGTGGGGGCCCGGCAGGCAGCCCGGTGCCCCGCTTCGGGGCAGGCGCCCAAAAATTTCAGCCCACGCGGTTGCGCAGATAGGCCAGGTTGGCGTCTTTCAAAGTCGGTCGCGTGACCAGGATGCCCGGCTCCACACGGCCGCGATGGTTGGGAACCTGCAGCGGTTGCCCCGAAAGATCGCTCACCCAGAGCCCGGCTTCGCGCGCCACGAGCAAAGGGGCTGCCAGATCCCAGCCGTACATGCCGCGCGGAGTGGCCAGGTAGGTGTCGGCATCGCCGTGCAAAATGGCGTGGATCTTGGCGCCCACGCCACCGCAACTCAGGCGCTCAGGCGCGGGGTGGCCGGTCACCAGGCGCTGCAGATCAGGGCGATGCTCCAGGGACCGGGACAGCACGAGGCGTTCGGGGCCTGCAGAAATCGGAAAGGTCGGAAGGATCTGACTATCCGAGATGCGGAGACTGCGGACTCCCCCGCCTAGGCGGGCTAGGTATGCCGTGTCGCAAGCGGGCAGCGCCAAGACGGCAAGGACCGGCTCCCCATTTCGGACCAACGCCAGTTGGAAGGCGAATTCATGGAGGCCGGCGACGAATTCTCGCGTCCCGTCCAGCGGATCGAGGCTCCAGAAGGCCGCTCCCCCCTCGTCGACGCCGCCTTCCTCGCCCAGCACGGGAAGTTCAGAACGCTCCGCCAACCAACGAACGGCAAGCTCTTGAACGGCTCCGTCGGCGCATGTCACCAGGTCGTCGGGCTCCCCTTTGGAACGCACCGAAAGTTCGGAACGGCGCGGCCCATGGTACTCCATGAGCAGCCGCGAGGCTTCGCGCGCCAGCGGCCAAAGATCGAGGTCGTCGGAATTCACCGTCACAAAACTAGTTTGGCAGCCACCGATGATCCTGGCTCGTCATATCCTCAAGGAGCATATCGCCCCGTTTCTCTATTCCCTGGTAACCATCACAGGGCTTTTCCTGGTGGATTTCATCGTCCAGGTGCTCGACAGCATCCTCTCCAAGGGGCTTCCCTGGAAGGTGGTGCTGGAGCTCTTCGTCCTCAACATGGCGTGGATTCTGGCGCTTTCGGTGCCCATGTCGGTGCTGGTGGCCACCTTGATGGCCTTTGGACGCCTTTCGGCCGACCGCGAGATTGAGGCCATGCGCGCGGCTGGCCACCACCCCTTGCGCATGCTGATGCCGGTGGTGATCGCTGGGACGCTGGTGGGCGTGGGGCTTTTCTTCTTCAACGATCGCGTGCTCCCGGAAGCCAATTACCGGGCCGCCTCGCTGCGCGAAAACATCTCGCGCAAACGGCCGGCCGTGGTGCTCCAACCGCGCACCATGATCCAGGACTTCGAAGGCTTTCGCATCTGGATCGACCGCGTCGACCGCGGCACCGATTCGCTGCGCGGCATCGTCATCTACCAACTGGATCCGACCTCCCCTCCCATCGTGATCACCGCCCGCGCCGGCACGGTGGCGCAATCGCCCGGAGAAGACCTGTGGATTTTTGAGCTGCGCGACGGCGAGACCCACAGCCAGGACCGGCAGGATCCGCGCAACTATCTGCGTACCGGCTTTCGGGAATTGCGGGTGGAAGTGCCCAATGTGGATTCGCGCCTAAACCGCAACGGCAAGGGCTTTCGCGGCGACCGCGAAATGGGCGTGGCCGAGATGCAAGGCAATTTGCGCGCAGCCCGCGAACGGGAACACCAGCTTTCTGAAGAGGCCTCGGAGCGGATCCTGGCGGACTTGCGCGACGAGGAATCGCTGCTAGCAAGCGATTCGGCCCACCCGCCAGCATCTGATGTACTGCAGCGCGAGGCAAAGACCTTTACGCTTGCCAAGGCTCCCGTCTCGGCGGTGGAGAAGTTCCTGGGACTCTGCTTCTCGCGGGAACGCGACGCCGAGATGACGGCCTCGCAAATCGGCGCCGAACGCCACGAGCAATCGCGCTATCTGGTGGAGATCAACAAGAAATTCTCGATTCCCACCGCCTGCCTGGTCTTCATTCTGCTCGGAGCCCCACTTGGGGTGATGGCCCGCTCGGGAGGCATTGGCACCGGCGTCAGCTACAGCCTCGCCTTCTTCGTGATCTACTGGGTGTGCCTCATTGGCGGCGAATCGCTCGCCGACCATCAGCGCCTTGAACCTTGGCTTGCCATGTGGTTTCCCAACATCCTCTTCGGAGCCGTCGGAATCCTGTTGGTCGCACGCATGGGGCGGCCCAGTCGCCTCTCGCGCCCTGGCTGGCTGCGCTTTCGCAGACGCCGCACGCCTCCCTCGCAACCCAAGGAGACGCCGTGAAACTCGACCTCTTCGTGCTGCGACGTTTCTTGGCCACCTTCTTGATGGCCATGGTGGCGGTGCTTGTCATCTTCGTGGCCGTGGATTACGTGGGAGCCATCCGCCTCTGGAGCGACAAACCCTTTGCCGAGGTGCGCCGCTACTACTTCTACGCCATTCCCTACATCGTCTTCCTCTCTTCGGCCATCGCCCTGCTCTTGGCCACGCTCTTCACCTTCGCGGGCTTTGCGCGGCGCCTGGAATTGATGGCCATGCTGTCCGCCGGACGTCCCTTCTGGCGCATCGCCCTTCCGGTGTGGCTCTTCGGCATCGCCTACACCGGGGTGTGGATCAAGCTTCAGGAAAACGTGATGCCCCGCTGCAACCATGAGCGCCTCAAGATCCGCCAACCCAAGCGCTCGGTCTTCACCTCCACGCCCATCAAGAGCGACTTCGCCTACATGGCCGGCGGCACCGACCCGATGTTCTTCCGCACCTATTCAAGCCAGGCGCGCGAAGGCTGGGACGTGACCCTTTGTCGCCCCGGTCACGAAGGGCGCCTATTGGAGCGCATCGACGCCTTCCATGTGCGCTGGAACGACCAGGGCTCCTGGGTCTTCCAGAATGCGCGCCGCCGCGTCTTTGACACTGCAGGCAGGCTCGTCACCTTCCAGAACCTGGACACCTTCGCCATGCCGCTGGCCGGAGTCCGTCCGGAAGACCTCATCTCCACCAAGGTCCAGCCCGACGAGATGACCCTTGCGGAGCTCTCCCACCGTATCCAAGCGCTGCGGCGCGCCGGCGAATCGACCCACGCCTACGAAGCCGAGATGGTCTTCAAGCGCACGTCTCCGTGGATCAACGCCATCGTGGTGCTCATCGGTACCGGGCTTGCCGCCTTGCTCGGACGCCGCGGACAACCGCTGGCCTTCGGCATCGGCATCTTTTTGGCCTTTGCCTTCTATGCTAGCGCTCGCCTGGGGCTAGCGCTGGGGCATTCTGGAGCCATCAGTCCCTTCTGGGCCGGCTGGGCTCCCAACCTCGTCTTCTTCGCAATCGGAATTGGACTACTATGGCGAGCAAGTCGAAATTGAAACGCCTTCCTGCGTTCATCCTTTGGGCGGGAGCTCTCATCGCCTGGTACTGGTCTCCCCTCTCCTCGCTGTGGCTGTGCATTTCCGGCCTTCTGGTGTTCATCGCCCTGCGGCCCCATCGCGGCAAGGAGCCCGAAGACGCACCCCCCAAGCCCGCGCCCGCCAAGCCGATCGCGGAACCGGCACCGCGTCGCAGCGAGACCATCGCCATGCCCTCGCTCGCCGCAGCGCGTCCGGCCAAGGAGCCGGTTTTAGATGCGGTGCCCTCGCCCTCGGCCTGGCGCGAAGTTCAACTGGCCCTGGACCAGGAGAATGCCGCCACCTTGGCTGGCCTCTGCGTGGTGGCGCGGAGAGCTCTTGGATGCCGCAGCGTCTCTGTGTTCCAACCCGCTCGCGACGGCATGGCCCGCCTGCGCACCTGGGACACCGCAGCTGAAGATCTGATTCCCGGATCGCTGGCTCATCCGGGCAAAGGCTTGCTGGGCATTCCCCTCAAGGTGGAAGGCCCCGAAGAACTTTACGAGTCCGATGTTCCTCATTCCCAAGGTTGCGACTGGTATACCTCGTCGCGCACTCGCACCCTGGGAGTGGCCCGCTTTGCCGTTGGCGGACACACCGGCCTGGTGGTGGCCGACGACGAGCGTCCCGTGGCCTTTCCCCGCGAAGGTCTGGAATCCCTGACGCTTTTGGGAGCCGCTGCCGGTGTGCTTCTGGAGCGCGGAACGCGACTGGCCCGGGAAAGCCGGCAGAAGGATGTCTTTGCCAACCTCCTGGAGGTGGAACGTGCGCTCTCCGAGCTGGACGACGAACATTCGGTGCATGAGTTGCTGCAGCGTTTCCTGTCCGACTTGGTGGCCGAAGGCACCTTCCTCTTGGTGAAAAGTTCCGAAGAGCAGTCTGGCGAAGGCGTGGTGGCTTGGGCCCACGGGCGCGATGCCGAAGGCTATGCGGATTTCCCCTTCGCCATTCCCGGCAAAGGAGTCCTGTCGCAAGCCCTGGCGCGCGGGGAATTCCTGGGACGACGCCTTGCTCCTGGGGAAAGCGTGGTCCTGCTCGCCTCTGGAGAGCCGTCCCTTTCGCTGGAGCGTCCCGGAGACCTCTTCGTGGTGCCGCTGCGTACCCAAGGGAATACGACAGCCGCCTTGGCGCTGATCTGCCCGGACCATTCCCGCATTCCCCCGTTCTTGCGCGAGGCGGTGGAATTGGTGGTGGCCTCGGCCGGGCAGGTGCTCTCGCGCATCGGCGCCCGCCGCGAACTGGAAAACCTCGCCACCCGCGACGGCCTGACGGGCCTCGTCAACCACCGCACCTTCCAGGCGGGCCTGCGTCGGGAAATCCTGCGCGCTCGCCGCACCGGTCAGGGACTTGCTTTCCTGCTCACCGACATCGATCACTTCAAGGCAGTCAACGACACCCATGGGCATCCGGCGGGCGACGCCGTGCTGCGCCACGTGGCCGAGGTGGTCCGTGCTCAGGTGCGGGAAGATCTCGACATCGCAGCCCGCTACGGCGGCGAGGAATTCGGCTGCGTGCTGATCGGCGTCGATGCCGAGCGCGCCATGGAGACGGCCGAGCGCATCCGCACCGCCGTAGAAAGCTCCCCAGCAGATATTGGCTCGGCGACCGGACTTTCTGTCACCCTTTCCATTGGTGTCTCCATCTTTCCGCAGGACGCCAAGGAACCGCAGGAGCTGATCGATCGCGCCGACCAAGCCCTGTATCGTGCCAAGAACTCCGGACGCAACCGCGTCGAACGGGCACTAGGCCCCGGATGAGCCCCGAGCAGGACCTCCTCTTCCTGGAAGAGGCGATCCGCGAGGCGCACCTAGCCGGAAGCGAGGGCGAGGTGCCTATCGGTGCCGTCATCGTCTCGGCCGAAGGCGAGATCTTGGCACGTGGCCGCAATGCCATGGAGCATCGGCAAGATGCCACCGCCCACGCCGAGATGTTCGCCTTGCGCGAGGCGGCACGCCGGTTGGACTCGTGGCGCTTAGACGGCTGCACGCTTTACGCCTCGCTGGAACCGTGTCCCATGTGCGCCGGTGCCATCCTGGGTTCGCGCATTGCCCGGGTGGTCTTCGGGGCCTACGATCATCGCTTGGGAGCTTGCGGTACCCACTGGAATATTCCTGGCGAAAATCCCATCCATCGCCAAGTGGAGGTGATCGGAGGACTGCGGCAGGAAGAATGCGCAAACCTGCTGCGCGATTTCTTCCGCGAACTGCGCGAGGGAACCCGTCCCACCAGCAAAGCACGACGCATGCCGGAATAACCTCCGCGTCCTCGCTCCCAAAATTCTACCTTGAGTTGCTTGATGAAGCCCATTGCGATTCTTTTCGAGGAGCGATCTTGCGCCTCCTGATCGCCAACGACGATGGCGTAAAAAGCCCGGCTCTATGGATTCTCGTGGATGCGCTGCGCGCTCACCATGAAATCGTAGTGGCTACGCCTGCTCACGAGCAGAGCGGCACCGGACACGCCTTCACGTTCCAGCGCGCCATCCACGTCGCCCAGCAGAGCCGCGAGGGCGTGCCGGTGTACGTGGTGGATGGCTTCCCTAGCGATTGCGTGAAATACGCCATTTGCCACGTAGGACTCGCCAATTTTGATCTGGTCCTTTCCGGCATCAATCCCGGGGACAACGCCGGCGTCTGCGAGCCCTACTCCGGAACCCTGGCCTGCGCCCGCGAAGCCGCCCTCTTCGGCCTTCCCGCCATCGCTCTTTCGAGCCTTGGGACCACTCCGGCCCATTTCCAGGCCATTGCCGCTTGGGCCGCAATGCTCCTGGAATGTCCGCTGCCGCCCTTTCCCCGCGGCTCCTTCTGGAACGTGAACTTCCCTGCCATGCCTCCCTCCGAGTGGCAGGAACTCAAGATCTGCCGAGCCTCTTCCGCCATGTTCCTGGACCGCTACCAGGAAACCACTCCAGGAACCTGGCAACTGATCGGCAACAAGAATCCCGTCGGTATCGAACCCGGCACTGACGACGCATGGCTTGCGCTGGGGCACCCGGCCCTGGTCCCCTTGCGCATTGACAGCACCCACCACGAACTGGCCGAGCGATTGGAATCCACCTTTCCTGCGGCTGCGAGCAAAGCATGAGCGACGACATCGAAACCCCTGACGACAACACCCCCGTGGTCCACACCGACTCCCAAGGGGGGCGGCTGAACCTCGTGAACATCGAGAAAGAACTGCGCTGGAGCTACCTGCGCTACTCGATGAGCGTGATCGTGGCGCGCGCCCTTCCCGACGTGCGCGATGGCTTAAAGCCGGTGCACCGCCGCGTGCTGTTCGCCATGAACGAGCTGGGACTGGAGCACAACAAGTCCTACAAGAAGTCGGCGCGTATCGTCGGCGACGTCATCGGCAAGTACCATCCGCATGGCGACACGGCAGTCTACGAGACCATGGTCCGCATGGCCCAGGACTTCTCGCTGCGCTACATGCTGGTGGACGGCCAGGGTAACTTTGGTTCAGTGGACGGCGACACGGCCGCTGCCATGCGTTATACCGAAGCGCGCATGCGCACCGCCGCCGAGTACATGCTTCAGGATCTGGAGAAGGAAACCGTCGACTGGGGCCCGAACTACGACGACTCCCTGCAGGAGCCGCTGGTGCTCCCCTCGGCGATTCCCAACCTGATCGTCAACGGCACCACCGGCATCGCCGTGGGCATGGCCACCAACATGGCCCCCCACAACCTGCGCGAGACCATCGCCGCCTGCTGCGCCGTCATCGACAATCCCGAGATCGAGCCCATCGGCCTCCTGGACTACATCAAGGGACCGGACTTCCCCACCGGCGGCATCATCTACGGCAAGAATGGCATCCGCAACGCCATCGTCACGGGACGCGGCCGCATCGTGGTGCGGGCCCGCCACCATTTCGAGGAGATCGGCACTCGCGAAGCCATCGTGTTCACCGAAATCCCTTACATGGTGAACAAGGCGAAGCTTCAGGAGAAGATCGCCGAGCTGGTCAAGGAACGCCGCATTGAAGGCATCTCTGACGTGCGCGACGAATCCGATCGCAACGGCATGCGCATCGTAATCGAGTGCAAACGCGACGCCCAGCCGCAGATCATCCTGAACCACCTCTTCAAGCTCACCCAGCTCCAGGATCCCTTCCACATCTACAACCTTGCCCTGGTCAACAACCAGCCCAAGGTGTTGAACATGAAGGAGCTGATCGTCCACTACGTGGACCACCGCGTGAACGTGGTGCGGCGTCGCAGCGAATTCGAACTTCGGAAGGCCAAGGAGCGCGCCCACATTTTGGAGGGCTACCTCAAGGCTCTCGATCACCTCGACGAGATCATCAAGCTGATCCGCGCCAGCACCTCCACCGAATCGGCCCGCAACGCCCTGGTGGAGCGCTTCGAGTTCAGCGAGATCCAGGCCCAGGCCATCCTGGAGATGCAGCTGCGCCGCCTCACCGGCATGGAGCGCGAGAAGATCCAGAACGAGTACAACGAACTGGAAGCTCGCATCCGCGTGCTGGAGGCGATCATCGCAAGCTACGAGCAGCAGCTTGCCGTGGTGCGCCAGGAACTGGTCAAGATCGGCGAGGAGCTGGGCGACGAGCGTCGGACAGAAATTGTCGAATCCTCCGACGAGGTCTCCATGGAGGACCTCATCGCCGACGAGCCGATGGTCGTGACGGTGACCCATACCGGCTACGTCAAGCGCCAGGCCCTCACCGAGTACCGCGCCCAGAGCCGCGGCGGCAAGGGCGTCACCGGCGCCGGCCTCAAGAACGACGACGTGGTCGACCAGATCTTCGTGGCCACTGCCCACGCCTACCTGCTGTGCTTCACCACCCTGGGCCGCTGCTACTGGCTGCGCGTGTGGGATCTTCCCATCGTCAACCGCACCGCCCAAGGCACCTTCATCGCGAACCTCCTCAACCTCAAGGAAGACGAGAAGGTCAAGACGGTGGTTCCCGTGCGCGGCTTCGGCGGCACCGGAAAACTGGTGTTTGCCACCCGCAAGGGCATCATCAACCGCATTCCGCTTTCGGCCTTCAAGAACATCCGTCGCGAAGGCATCATCGGCCTGCAGCTGGACGAAGGCGACGAACTGGTCACGGCGCTCCTGGTGGAGGCCGAGCCCGATCTGGTGCTGGCCTCTCGCGAAGGCCAAGCCATCCGCTTCCCGCTCTCGGCCTTCCGCGACTTAGGGCGCGGCACCCGCGGCGTGCGCGGCATCAACCTCTCCGAGACTGACCAGGTGGTGGGGCTCGTCAAGGTGGAAGATGAAGCAACGCTTCTGACCATCACCGAGAAGGGTTTCGGCAAGCGCTCCCAGCCCGATGAATACCGCGTCACCAATCGCGGCGGCAAGGGCATCATCAACGTGCGTGTCACCGACAAGAACGGTCCGGCGGTCTGCCTTATCTCGGTGAAGGCTGGCGACGAGATCATGGCCATCACCAAGGAAGGCATGGTGATCCGCACCGGCGTGGACGACATCCGCGAGACCGGTCGCGACAGCCAAGGCGTGATCGTGATTCGCTTGGATGAAGGAGACGTCGTCCAGGACGTGGCGCACGTGGTTGCTGACGAAGAGGACGCGAACCTGCCCGAGGCCGGAGGCGAATCTATGGTAGATTCTGCAGCTTTGCCCGAAGACGAGTCCGAGTACCCACCCATCGTGGATCCCAACGACGAAGACTGATGTCTGCGCTGAACCGCTTCGTGTTCCTGTGCATCGCCGAACGCCAGGCGATCTGCACGGCGATCCTGTCCCAGCTCGGGCATGACTTCGAGCTGGTGACCCACCCTCGGGAGGTGGTGCGGTTGTGCGTTGAGGGCGATGTGGCAGGGGTCCTGCTCGACACCATCAGTTCGGTGCGGGTGGGAATCCACGAGATGGCCGCCGTCTACGACATGGGCATCAACATTCCGGTCTTGCGGGTGTCGGGTTGGGAAGCGAATGCCCCCATCGCCATGTGCAACGCCCCCTTTCGCAAGGAGCCTCTGGAGCAGAGCCTCCGCGAAATCGTTTCAGGTGACCCGTCTTGGAATCATCCCACCTATTTACGGCGCACCTTGCGCGTCCCGCTGCCAACTCGCATCGAGATCCGAGACGATGCCGAGGAAATCAAAGGGTACGGCATCAACGCCAGCGTCACCGGAACCTTTGTGCTGACTTGGGCCTCCCCTCGCCTCGGAGAGATCGTGAACGTGCGATTCTTGGATCTTCCTTTCCTTTTTGAAACCAAGGCCCGCGTCTGTCGGTCCACGCCTTGGGATGCGGCAAAGAAAATTCCCGGTTGCGGTCTGGCGTTCCTGGAGAAGCCTCCTGAAAACTTTCGCCATATGATCGCCGACATCCACTTCCGACGGATTGCAGGAATGTCCACGGAATGTGCCGGAGCGGAATTTCTCGATCCTGAGGCGGTCTTTCCAATCCATATCGCATGAGCTCTCGAGTTTTCTTGAGACGCACTGCGGAGCGCTTGGATTCCATCCTTTCCTAACTATTGTTGTCCTGAATCTTTGGTGAAAGAATGGGCGATGCGTGGAACGATATGTGGATTCGTCGCGGGAGCAGTCTTGATGGCCCATGGCAAGACAACAGATAAAATCGGAACGGCCCCGCTTTCTGCTCCTTCAGGGTGGGCTTCGGTAGATCTTTCCGATTCCAAGCTTCTCTGGACCGGGCGGTTAGATAGTCATCACCCCATTTTCTCCTGGACCGGAAGCCGTTTGCATCTGCGTTTTCAGGGCCACGGCGTGCGTTTTCACTTCGCTTCGCTCGGCGATTCCCGCATGGTCGGCATCCACCGCAACTTCTACAACCTCTTTATCGATGGCGACAGTTCCATCCACCCTGTTTCCAAAGAGGAACGGGAGATTGCCGCCGAAGAGCTTCCCGATGGCGAGCACGACGTCGTGCTCGAAAAGGCCAGCGAAGCCCTGTGCGGACGCGATCGGTTGGTGGACATAGAGCTCTTGGACGGACGCCTGCTGCCGACGCCTCGTCCCTCTCGCAGCCTTCTGTTCCTGGGCAATTCCATCACGGCCGGCTACGGCGTGGAGGCGGAAGATTCTAAGGAATCCTTCTCTCCAGAGACCCAGAACGGCATGGACTCCTACGCCGGCGTCTGCGCCCGACTGCTCGGGGCGGAGCGCGTACAGATCTGCATTTCGGGACGCGGCCTGGTGCGCAACTTCGACGGCACCACGGAATTGACCCTACCGAATTTCTACGCCTCAACGGCTCCTCAAGACGCGCGCCCTTGGAAAGGCCAGGAAAATCCCGACGCTGTAGTAATGGAGATCGGTACCAACGATTTCTTCCGCGGCGATCCAGGCCAATTGCCGTTCGTACTTGCCTACCAGACCTTGGTCAAGGACCTGCTGAACCGCTACCCCAAGGCCAAGATCGTGCTCTTGGACAGCCCCATGCTCACCAACGACTTCCCCATCGATACCGCCACCGACCGTCCCATCGCGAGCTTCTCACAGTTGCGCTTCTATCTGGATCAGGTTCCCATGGGCTTTACAGAATCGCAGCGCCGGCGCATTTCGGTTTTCCAGCAATCCCAGCAGTGTCAGGAAGTCCTGGGCACTGGAGCCGACAACCATCCCAACCGCGCCCAGGCAGAGCTCAACGGCGAGGAGCTGGCCAAGCACCTGCGCAGCGTTCTGGGGTGGTAGCCCTGGACGTCCCCTCCTTGCGGATGTAGCTTGAAGATTCCAGACGGGGGGGTCCGCACGCTGCGGGCTGAGACGAGCCGATGCGAGGCCGCCACCCTGCCACCTGATGCGGATCATGCCGCCGTAGGGAGTTCTGGAAGGAATCGGTCCTTCCCTCCTGTCGGCTTTTGGATGCGGAGGATCTTTTGCTCGATACGACCAAAACCAAGGGAACCATCGGACGTTGCGTGGTGGAAGGTCCTCACGGCATCCGCGTCCCCATGAAGGAAGTTTTCCTGGAAGACACCCGCCTCCCCGACGGCACCTTGCGCGAGAACGGCTCGGTGAAGCTCTACGAGACCGCTGGCGCCTGGTCCGACCCGGAATTTCACCAGGATCCCGAAAAGGGCATCCCCGAGGTGCGGCGCGAGTGGATTGAGGCGCGCGGCGACACCGAGCCCGAAACCGCCCGCATCCCTGGCTGGAAGCCGGTGCGGCGCGCCAAACCCGGCATTGCCGCCACTCAGATGGCTTATGCCCGGCGCGGCATCGTCACCCCTGAGATGGAATACGTGGCCATTCGCGAGAGCCAGGGGCTTGCCGAGCAGATGGAGCGCTTTTCGGAAACTTCAGGCCGGGACAGCCGCTTCTTCCAGGCGCGCGGCAACTCCTTCGGGGCCGCCATCCCGCGGATCATCACTCCTGAATTCGTGCGCGACGAAGTGGCTCGTGGCCGGGCCGTGATTCCTGCCAACATCAACCATGTTGAGCTCGAACCGATGGCCATCGGCCGCAATTTTCTGGTCAAGATCAACGCCAATCTGGGCAACTCCGCCCTGGCAAGTTCCATCCCCGAAGAGATCGAGAAGCTCCGCTGGTCGCTCAAGTGGGGCGCCGACACCGCCATGGACCTTTCTACCGGCAAGAACATCCACGAGACGCGCGAATGGTTCCTGCGCAACTCGCCGGTACCTATTGGCACCGTGCCCATCTACCAGGCCCTGGAAAAGGTGGACGGCAAGGCCCATGAGCTCACCTGGGAGATCTACCGCGACACTCTGATCGAGCAGGCCCAGCAGGGAGTGGACTACTTCACCATCCACGCCGGCCTGCTGCTGCGCTACATCCCCATGACGGCAAACCGCATGACCGGCATCGTGAGCCGCGGCGGCAGCATCCTGGCCCAATGGTGCCTGGCACATCATCAGGAGAACTTCCTCTACACCCACTTTGAGGAAATCTGCGAGATCTGCCGCGCCTACGACGTGGCCTTCTCGCTGGGCGACGGCCTGCGCCCGGGCTCTATCGCCGACGCCAACGACGCCGCCCAGTTCGCTGAACTGGAGACCCTCGGGGAGCTCACCAAGATTGCCTGGAAGCACGACTGCCAAGTGATGATCGAAGGCCCCGGTCACGTGCCCATGCATCTCATCCAGGAGAACATGGAAAAGCAGATTGCCTGTTGCGACGAGGCTCCCTTCTACACCCTGGGGCCGCTCGTCACCGACATCGCCCCCGGCTATGACCACATCACTTCTGCCATTGGCGCCGCCCAGATTGGTTGGTACGGTACTGCGCTCCTCTGCTACGTCACCCCCAAGGAACATTTGGGGCTTCCCGACAAGGAAGACGTACGAGCCGGCGTGGTGGCCTATAAGATCGCCGCCCACGCGGCCGACCTCGCCAAGGGGCACCCGGGAGCCGTCTATCGGGACAATTGCCTGTCGCAGGCGCGCTTCGAGTTTCGCTGGCGCGACCAGTTCAATTTGGGACTGGATCCCGAGCGGGCTCACGAATACCACGACGAAACCCTGCCTGCCGAGGGAGCCAAGCTGGCCCACTTCTGCTCCATGTGCGGGCCGCACTTCTGCGCCATGCGCATCAGCGAAGATGTTCGCAAGTACGCCGCTGCCGAAGCTGCCGCCGCTACCGACCCCGAATCCGGCATGCGCGAGATGAGCGAGAAGTTTGTGGACGCAGGCGCCGAAGTGTATCGGGGATAGATTTTCCTACACTTGAATCTTTGCGACCGCAAAGGACAATTCGCCCGCTGCGGTCCGCAAGGCTTCTGGGTTCGTCAGGATGACGTTTTCGCAATGATCGAAAATGGCCTGCCGCTCCTCGATTCATCGGCTTCTACACTGGATTACGACCGCTCTATGGCGGCTCGGGTCCGTTTCCAGGATTTTCACGTGAGACGAGACATCTTCATCAACGTATCCCCCTACGAGAAGCGCATTGCGCTCGTGGAGGATGGCCGCATCTCCGAACTGGTGGTGGACCGGCCCGAATCGACGCGCATCGTCGGCAATATCTACAAGGGTCGCGTGGTCAGCGTGCTTCCCGGCATGCAGGCCGCCTTCATCGACATCGGTCTGGAGAAGGCTGCCTTCATCCACGCTAGCGACGTCTGCCCCGCCTTCGACGCCGCAGCGCAAGCGGATGACGACGAAGACTCCGACGAGGACCCGCGCAAGCGCGCTTCCGAGAAGCCCATCGACCAGCTCCTGCGCGAAGGCCAGGAGATCCTGGTGCAGATCGTCAAGGAGCCCATCTCCATGAAGGGCGCCAAGGTCACCGGCTATCTCTCCATCGCCGGGCGCTTCCTGGTGTGCATGCCGAACTCGAACTTCATCGGCGTGTCCAAGAAGAGCCGCGACCACAGCGCCCGCCGCCGCCTCAAGAAGCTCGTCCAAGATCTGCGCGGCTGCCCCGATGTGGGCTACATCGTGCGCACCAACGGCTTGCAGGAGACCGAAGAGGAATTTCGCGCCGAAATGGCCATGCTCGAATCCAAGTGGGAATTTTGCAAGGCCGTGGCCCGCGAAGTGGAGGCTCCCGCCCTGCTTCTGGCCGAGACCGAAGCCGCCGTGGGCATCCTGCGCGACTACTTCTCGGAGCGCGTGGACAAGGTAGTGGTGGACGACGCTGACGAGTTTCGCGCCATCCGCGCCTACATCCGCGAGCTTTCCCCCGAACTTTCCGGCCGCATCCACTACTACGATGAGAAGCTGCCGCTGTTCGACGCCTTCGAGCTGGAGCAGGACGTCCAGAAGGTCTACCATAAGAAGGTCTGGATCCGCAAGGGCTCGCACCTGATCATCGAGACCACCGAGGCCATGACCACCATCGACGTCAACACCGGCCGTAACGTCGGCAAGGACGACCAGGCGGCCACCATCCTCGACACCAACATCGCCGCTTGCAAGGAGATCGCCAAGCAGATCCGCCTGCGCGATTTGGGTGGCATCATCGTCATCGACTTCATCGACATGGAGTCCGAGGACGACAAGGATCGCCTGCTGCGCGAGTTCAAGAAGTGCGTGCGCTCTGATCGCGCTCCCATCACGGTGGCCTCGCAGATCAGCCAGTTCGGCCTGGTGGAGATGACCAGGAAGCGCGTGCGCGAGCAGCTGGTGCGCACCGTTTCGGTGACCTGCCCCACCTGCGAGGGCTCCGGACAGGTTCTGTCGGCGGCCTCCGTGACCGCCTCCATCGACCGCTGGATCCGCCGCTCGATCGTCAAGAACGGCGCCAAGAAGCTGATTCTGGTGATCCACCCCAAGGTGAGCGCCTATCTTCTGGAAGACCGGGCTTTTGCCTTCCACCGCCTGGAATCCCAAGGCGTCACCATCGACCTCGTGGAAGACGAGGACTGCTCCCCCGACACCTGGCGCATCTTCCATGCCGGATCCCTCGAGGAGTTGACCCAACAATTCAATGGAGTGTGATATGTCATCGGCCCAGGAACTGGAAAAGAGCCATATTCTTCAGACCTATACGCGCCTCCCGCTGGCCCTGACCCGCGGCGAAGGTTCCTGGGTGTGGGACGAGGACGGTCGCAAGTACCTCGACCTGATGTCAGGCATTGCGGTCAACGCGCTGGGGCACTGTCCTCCGGCGGTGACCGCGGCCATTGCCGAGCAGGCCTCGCGGCTGATCCACACGTCCAACGTCTTCTACATGGAAGGCCAGGGGAAGCTTGCCAAGCTCCTGTGCGAGAAGAGTGGCCTGTCGCGGGTGTTCTTCTGCAACTCGGGCACCGAAGCCAACGAGGCGGCCATCAAGTTCGCCCGCCGCTTCTGGCACGCCACCGGATCGCCCTGGCGCCACGAGGTGGCCACCTTCGCGCAATCCTTCCATGGGCGCACCTACGGAGCCATGTCGGCCACCGGCCAGGATCGCATCCAGGTGGGTTTTGGGCCGTTGCTGCCGGGCTTCGTGCGCCTCACCTTCAATGACGTCGATTCCCTGAAGAAGAGCATCGGCGCCCACACCGCCGCAGTCATGCTGGAGCCCATCCTCGCCGAAGGCGGCGTGCTGGAACCGACTCCGGAATTTCTGGCGGCTCTCAAGGAGCTTCAGCAGAAGTTCGGCTTCCTCCTAATCGTAGACGAGATCCAGACCGGCATCTTCCGTTGCGGCGAGTTCCTGGCCCACACGGCTCTGGGCTTTGAGCCCGACATCGTCACCCTGGCCAAGGCTTTGGGCGGCGGGCTGCCACTGGGTGCCACGCTGGTCTCGGCTCGCGTAGCCGAGCACTTGGGACCGGGTGATCACGCATCCACCTTTGGCGGCAATCCCGTCTCGGTGGCTGCGGGCCTTGCCACCATGAACCAGCTCTTTGCTCCCGGCTTTGCCGAAGGTGAAAACGCCGTCGCCTCGCATCTGCGCAAGGGGCTTGCCGCTCTTTGCCGCCCCGAAGGGCCGTTCGTGGGCGTGCGCGGCCGCGGCATGCTTATTGGCGTGGAACTCACGGTGGATCCGGCCAAGATCATCGACGCGGCGCGTGCCAAGGGACTGATCATCTACCGCGCCGGCACCGTGCTGCGCCTGCTGCCGCCCCTCAACCTCTCGCTGGACGAGGCCGATTTCGCCCTCAAGATCCTCGGGGAAGTGGTACAGGAACTTTGGGCCTGAACGAATCGGAGATCGCATGAACGAGGAAGCCATCGCACGCCACGAATTCGACGTCGTCGTCGTCGGGGCCGGGCCTGCCGGCAGCATCGCTGCCACCTACTGCCAGCGCCAAGGACTCACCGTGGCGCTCCTGGAGGCGCGCACCTTCCCGCGCGACAAGATCTGCGGCGACGGCCTGGCCGGGCGTTGTCAGTCCGTCCTCAAGGAGCTCGGGTTGATGGAGAAGGTGATCGCCCTTCCCCACGGGCATTGCAACGGAGTGATCTTCTCAAGTCCCAAGGGCGACCAGATCCAGATTGACTACACGCCTCCTGGCCACGATCACAAGATCGACGGCTACGTGATCCGCCGCAAGCTCCTGGACAACCTCCTCTTTGAGAACGCCAAGGCCCAGGGCATCCCTACCCGCGAGAAGTTCAAGGTCACCGAAGTCCTCTTCGAGGACACCAAGGTGGTGGGCGTCAAAGGACAAGAGCACGGCAAGGAGTTCCCAGAAGAGTATCGCGCCAAGGTGGTGATCGGCGCCGACGGCTGGAACTCGATGGTGGCCAAGGCCACCGGACGCTACTTCGAAGATCCCAAGCACTGGTGCACGGCGGTTCGCCAGTACTGGAGCGGTGTCGAGGGGCTGACCCCCAACATCGAACTGCACTTCATCGACGAGATCATCCCAGGCTACTTCTGGATCTTCCCGCTGGAAGACGGGACAGCCAATGTTGGCCTCGGAATCCTTGAGGAGGAGCGCCTCAAGCGCAATCTGGATCTGCGCGAAATGCTGCAGCGAGCCATCAACAACCCGCGCTTCCGCGACCGTTTCAAGAACGCGAAGCCCATGGAGCCCAATGCCGCCCAATGGCCCCTCCCCTTCGCCTCCAAGCGCCGCAAGATGTACGGCGACGGCTTCGTGCTGGCAGGCGATGCCGCGGCCCTGATCGACCCCTTTACGGGCGAGGGAATCGGACAGGCCATGCATTCGGGACGCCACGCGGCACTGACCATCGCAGAGATCCTGAAGGCTGGCAAGGAACCCACCGAAGAAGCTCTGCGCGTTTACGACGAACGTTTTTGGGCCCAACTCGGCAGCGAGCTCATGCTCTCCCACAAGCTGCAGAAGATCGGCAAGATCAAGTGGCTGCTGAACTTCGTGATCGGTAAGGCGCACCGCTCCCAGCACGTACGCGAGACCATCTCGGGGATGTTGGCCGGCACCGTGACCCGCAAGGCGCTCACTTCGCCGCTGTTCTACCTAAAACTGCTGCTGGGCTGATTTCTGGGGGTTTGTTAACAAAGCAAACTTCCTCTTAGGTACATTCGAGAGTTCTCGCTCGTTTTTTCTTCTTTTCTGATTGCGCCTCTGACAGGATTTGTGAAACAATCAAGCGTTGTTCCTCACTTGATCACTGGCGGAGGCCGATGGACGCGGAAACCAAGGAGCTCCTGGACGGATTCGTCGTAGAGAGCCGGGAAAATCTCGAGCTGGCCCAGAAGAAACTTTTGGCCCTGGAAGAAAGTCCCGATCCGGAGACCCTGAACGAACTGTTCCGGGCCATCCACACGGTCAAGGGGGCTTCCGGCTTCTTCCAGCTCACCACCCTAGGGGGCTTGGCCCACATCGGCGAATCGCTGATGTCGAAGGTGCGCGAGGGAGAGATCCCGGTGACCCCGCCGCTGGTGGACCTGCTGCTCAAAACCACCGACACCCTGCTCGGGATGCTTGATCGCGACGATCTTGGCCAAGGCGAAGAGGTGTCTGAGCTCTCTGGGAAATTGAAGGCAACCCTAGAGGCTGGCGCTGCATCTGCGACAAATTCTGACGAATCGGTGGCCCCAGAATCTGCTCTGCCGACCGAGCCCGTCCCGGATATTCCAGATTCTGACAATACTTCAGCTCCGCAGGCGACTCCCCCACCGCCCCCGGCACCAGCTCCGGTCGTCTCCGTTCCGGCACCGTCCCATCCCGCCGCAACCGCAGCGGTACACCATGCCGCAAGCGCTCCCCAGACCATCCGCATCGGCGTCGAGGTGCTCGACCAGTTGTTGGAGCTCATCGGCGAGGTAGTGCTCGGTCGCAACCAGCTCATCGTCAGCCACCGCGACGACCCTATCTTCAAAGGGCTCTCGCGCAGCATCACGCGGCTCCATCAGCACGTGATCCGCACCCGCATGCAAGACGTGGGCTCGCTCTTCGAGCGCTACCGCCGCACCGTGCGCGACCTCTCCCAGCAGCTGGGCAAGAAGATCGAGATCTCCATCGAGGGCGGCGAGCTCGAACTCGATCGCACCGTACTGGAAGGTCTTTCGGACCCGCTCACCCATCTCGTGAGGAACGCTGTAGATCATGGCCTGGAATCAGCCGAGGAACGCTCCTTGGCCGGCAAGCAAGTGGTGGGAACGGTGTCGCTGCGAGCTTTGCACGAGAGCGGACAGATCATGATTGAGGTGGAGGACGACGGCCGCGGCGTCGACATCGAACGGGTGCGCGTCAAGATCGTAGAACGGGGTCTTGCCACCACTGAAGAGGCGGCAACCTTCAACGAGAAGGAGATCATCGACTTCCTGTTCCATCCGGGCTTTTCCACCCGCGACGTGGTGAGCGACATCTCGGGCCGCGGCGTGGGCATGGACGTGGTCAAGACCAATCTGGAACGCCTGGGCTGCTCCATCGAGGTCACCACCCACCTCGGCAAGGGCTCGGTCTTTTCCATCAGCATCCCGCTGACCCAGGCCATGGTGAATTCCTCGGTGATCTCCGGGCTCATCGTGGGAATCGGCAGCTGCACCTTGGCCATCCCCCAGATGGCCGTGAACGAAGTCGTTCGCCTCTCGGGCGACGACCGACGCAACCGCATTGAGACGGTGCATGGGCGCGAAGTCTTCAAGCTGCGCGACAAGGTCATTCCGCTGGTCCACCTGGAGGACATTCTCGAAATCCCGCGCACCTACGCGGCCCCCGATGGCAGCGCCGCTCTGGAGCGTCGCGAGAAGCTTGCCGACCGCCGCGCCGGGGAGCCTTTGTCGTTCCTGGACGAACGTCGCCGCAAGCTCGATCGCCGCATGCGCACCGAGCTCCTGATCGTGCTGCACTACAAGCAGAACTGGTTCGGGGTGCTGGTGGACCGCATTGTAGGCACCGAAGAAATCGTGGTGCGCCGTCCACCGGAACTGCTCAAGGGACGCCGCGTCTTCGCCGGTTCGACCATCCTAGGGAACGGCACCGTCTCGCTGATCCTGGACATCGGCGGCATGGTGGAGATGGCCCACCTGGACTTCGCCGACCGGAGCCGGGCGCTCTCGGCCCACATCGGCAGGTCGAGCCTCCCCGAGGTCGAGCAGCGCGTGGTGGTCTTCACCTACGCCGAGGGAGAATACTTCGCCATCCCCGTGAACCTGCTCTCGGAAGTCGACCGCTGCAGCATCGACGAGGTGCGCAAGGTGGGAAGCCGCGAATTCATCCAGCGCCACGGCGCCAGCGTCCCGCTGCTGCGCCTGGAAAAGCTCCTCAACGTGACGCCCTTGGACATCTCGCACGGCTCCTTCGTGGTGCTCACGCCGTCGCGCCTCTCCTACCCCACCGCCATCGTGGCCGGCAAGATCGAAGGCACGCTAGTGCTGGGCGAAGACATCAACACCAAAGAGGCCAACGAGAAGGGCGTCATGGGGACTTTCTTCCGCGATGGCCGCCTGATCAGCCTGATCGACATCTATTCGCTCTTGCAGAAGTCCGACCCAGACCACTACCACTGCGACGTGCAGGCCGACCTCCAGAACTGCCGCATCCTGCTGGCCGAGGACCAGCTCTTCTTCCGGCAGCTGGTGGTCCAGTACTTCCGTTCCCACGGCATCCGCAGCGTGAAGGCCGTGGTGAACGGGCGCGAGGCCATCGACGAGCTGGGACAGAATCCGACCGGCTACGATGTGGTCGTCTCGGACATTGAGATGCCCGTCATGAACGGCTACCAGCTGGTCTCCATGATCAAGTCCGATCCGCGCCTTGCCAAGATCCCGGTGATGGCCCTGACCTCGCTGGAAGGCGAGGCCAACGTGCAGAAGGGCTTCGAGGCGGGCTTTGATGCCTACGAGATCAAGCTCGACAAGGACAAGGTACTGCGTTGCCTGGACCGCCTGCTGGCCAGCAAGGGCGGAAGGAAAGGGCTCTGATGGAATACGCGACATTCCTAGTGGGAGAAGATCTCTTTGCCATCCCCGTGGCGCTGGTGCAGGAGATCGGAAAGCCGGTCGAGATCTTCCCCATTCCCGGGCACGACCCGCGCGTGGCAGGACTTGTCAATCTGCGTGGCCGCACCGCCGTGGCCCTGGACCTGCGGCGCGCCTTGCTCGGCAACTTGGCCGATGCCATCCCGCGCCGACGCAGCAAGTTCATCGTCCTGGAAACCACCGACACGCTCTCCACCGAAGCGCGCGAAATGGGACTTGATTCCCATCGCGAGACGCTGGTGCTGGTGGCCGACGAGGTCCAGGGAATCGTCGATGGACAGAAAATGGAATTTCACCCGCCCCCGGCGCACGTATCGGAACGCTACGTCGAAGGCGTCATGAAGGTGAACGAGCGACTGATGACCTTAATCTCCATCCCGCGTCTAGTGGAGGATCTGATGCCCCACAAGGAGGACGTCCCGTGAGCAGCACCGCAGAAAAGCGTTTCAGCATTTTTGATCCCGCCATCCGCTTCGAGCACCGCGAGTTCTACGAGCGCATCGTCAGCGAGCTCAACGGGCTCTTGCCGGTGTGTAACCAGGGGGAATCGACGGCCGTCGAGATCTCCGAGAACCCCACCGAGCAGGAGCAGATCACCGAACTCATGAAGCGGGTCGAGACATTTTCTGGCGACCTCCTGGAGGTGACCAAGAAGCTTTTTGACCAGTACTACGTGGCCAAGGAGGCGCTGCACCGCTCCATCCTCACCACCACCGCCTACAACAAGATCAACACCCTAGACAGAAATCTGCTGGAGCGCACCTGCGATGTGCGCTGGTGGGCCCTGGAGACGGCCTTCTCAGCTTGCCTTTCCAGCTACGGAAGGGCGCGCGAGCAGGCTCGGCGCCTCTCGGCGCTGCTTTCGGGAGAGGAGATGCCCTCGACGCCAGATTCTGTCGTCGACGGCGATGCCCGCACCTCGTACCTAGATCCCGAACTGCTGGCCGACGAGGAGGGCGAACTGCCGGAACTGCTGGACTTCGCGCCTCTGCTGCGCCACGGGGAGCTTTCAGCCTTTCGGAAACGCTTCGAGGCGTGGCGCGCCGAACGCGGACCGGGTGCCCCGCTGCGCCGGCAGATCGAGGTCTTTTCCAAGACCCTGGAGGAGCTGGAAACGGCTATCCGCCTCTCGTGCGACCGTCTGGAGGACATCCGCCACTCCTACACTCTCTACCGCGACATCGTGCTGGCCACCCAGGACGGGATCGTGCTGGCCAACGCCAATCCCGACACCCGCGCCCGCGTGCTGGGACTCGACGTCTCCGGGGAAAGCTGGTTCCAGAAATCCCTGGAGACCAGGAACGGCACCGAGTACCACGCCCAGGACATCAGCGCCTCGCAGGTCGAGACGGCGCTCTCGCTGGTCTACGCCACCGCCGTGCGCGAAGCCTCCAACGAGAACGGCAAAGGCATCGGTGCCATGGGCGTGTTCTTCGACTTCCAGGACGAAGCCTCGCTGATCCTGGGCGAGTACATGCCCCGCGATGCCAGCGGCTCCCCCATCGACGGCGCCTATTCGCTCTTCACCGACCGCGAAGGCACCATCATCGCCTCCACAGACCCGGTGTGCCTCAAAGCCGGTGCCGTGGCTCATCTGCCGCGTGGCAACCGCTGCCTGGGATTGGGCGAGCGCAAGTCGCAGTACATGGTCTTCGAGGGGGTGGAATCGGCCATCTTCTCGGCCTGCACCGACGGCTACCTGGATTACCGGGGCCTCGGGTGGTGCTCCCACGTCATCGTGCCCAAGTCGCATCTCTTCGAGCTGGCGGCTCCGCCCGAAGGCATCGGCATCTCGGCCGAGGAGCTGATGGACTCCTGCATCATTCCCGAGATCAACAAGCAGACCTACCTGCGCGTCCAAGACGACAAGGAATCGATCCAGCTCATCTCCCTGAACGGTATCGTCTTCGCAAGCAAGCTGGGAAAGCGCGGCGGAGCGCTGGGGCCGATCTTCAACCAGATCACCCGCACCGGCGACTTCGTGACCTCGCGCATGGAAGACATCCTCAAGGAAATGGCCCTCGGAGAGCTCAAGCTCAACCTCCAGGCCCTGGAAAATTTCTCCAAGCAGGCCATTGATCTGGTGGACAGAAACCTCTTCGAGCGCGCCGCCGACATCCGCTGGTGGGCCACCGACCAGTACTTCTGGAACGCCTTGGAGAACCCCACAGCAGAGAACTTCCACAAGGCCTCGGAGCGGCTCAAGGTGATCAACGGCAGCTACACCATGTACCGCAACATCATCCTGGCCGACGATTCTGGCAACATCGTGGCCTGCTCGCGCACCGAACTGCGCAACGAGCTTTCCAAGATCAACGTCTCCGACCAGAGCTGGTTCCAACTGGGCATGCGCACCGCCCGCTCGGAGGAGTTCGCCGTCCAGGACGTCCAGAAGTCCAGCTTGGAAAAGTCCAAGGCGCGCTCGCTGGCCTATTCGGGAGGCGTGCGACGCGGCGGTGCGCGCGAAGGCGATTCCATCGGGGTGCTCGGGACTCTCTTCGACTGGGACACCGAGGCCGGGAAGATCCTTGCCACCTGCCTTCCCCGCGACGCCTCCGGAAACTCCATCGAGGGAAGTGCCGCCTTCTACACCAACGCCAAGGGCGAAGTGATCGAGACCACCGATGAGATGACGTTCCCGGTGGGTAGTCACGTCGAGCTGCCCGTCCTGGTGCAACGGCTCGGAAAGGGAGAGACGGCCTCCTCGGTCTTCCGCACCGGCACCGGCAGCTACCTGTTGGGATCTTCGCGCACCAAGGGATACCGCGAATACGAAGGCTTGGCGTGGTACGCCCATGTGGTGCGCCCCATCGGGGCTGGCAAAAGCGCAGAATAGGCAAAGCGCTCGGAACCTCCTTCGCGTAAGTAGATTTGCGGCCTCGGAAGGGGCGAAGGCCCCCACCAAGGGCATTCGGCCCCAAGGAAGGACACCGATGAATCCGGGAAGCCTCAACGAAGACGAATTGCGCGATTTCGCGCAGCGCCTCGGACACCAGCAAGCTGGCGGCTGCAGCGAATGGGTGCTGCTTGATCCGCGCAACCAGGAGATCCGCGCTACCGGGCTCTTCACCGATGTGGACTTGCTGGTGGCCACGCTTCCCATGTACGCCGAGATGTACAACGTACAGGTGTGCCGCAATCCCCGCCCGCTGTCGGCGCTGCAAGCTTCGGGAACGACCAACCAGTTCAACCGTTCCAACCAGAAGACGGTTCCGCTGGAGCAGCTAGAAATGCTCACGCAGACGGTCTTCACGCTGCTGCCGCGCAGCTCCAATGCCCCGGAAGCCATCGCCGAGGCCGCTTGCGGGCTAATGGTGCGCATGGGCATCGGCAAGTATTCTGTGGAGCAAGGCGGGCCGGTGCTGTGCATGCGCATTCCCATGGAGCCTACACCGCTGCGCCGCTTCGGAAACTCTGAGGCCGTCCGGGCACTTTTCCTGAAGCTCGAGGAGACCTTCCGCTCGGCCATGAAGGCCGACGAGCGCGAACTCTTCGAGATTGTGGCCCGCTCCAGTCCGGAGCTGTACGACCCCCCGGTAGGCCTCTCGCAGATCGTGGGCAATCTTCAGCTTCCAGGCCGACGGCTCTACGCTCCCGCCGACATGCCCGACCCCGTGCTGCCGCAATTGCTGGCAGACCTGCAAGGTGGCAAATCGCTTCCCCAGACGGCTCAAATCACGGCTCCGACGACGGGCCTTCCGCAGCTCGAAGGCCTGGTGAATGACTGGGAAGACGAAGACAGCATCAGTAGCGAGCCTTTCGTGGAAGGCAACGGGATCCTTCCCAAGGGCGCTCCGCTGCGCATCGAATCGGAGGAAGGCAAGCAGGCCAAAGGGCAGCTTGAAACCTTAGAGAACACCGCTCGCGAAGGCTTCCTGCGGCGTCTGCGCCACCGCTGGCAGATGCCCTGGCCCTCCAAGGCCATCACCCAATGGCTGCGCGGCGGCTCCCGCCCGGGCGAAGTGGCGCTCTTGACCGGCACCTCGCACCGCATCCTGCAGGACTACCTGGGGATGGCGCTGGAAAACGCCCTGAAGCAATCGGAAGTGCTCGGCTTCTTCGCCAGTACCCGCATGTCTGCTGGCGATTTCTGGGCGCGCAGCTTGGAACGCCACACAGGAAAGGCCTTGGCCGATATCGAAGGCATTGCCGACCCCAACGTGGCAGCGGCAGCCCAGAACCAAATGCGGGAACTGTTTTCCCGCCCCGCGGTGATGCTCTCGCTTTCTGCCGACGAGACCCTGGAAGGACTCTCTCGCCAGATCCGCGAGCTGCGCGAGTCCGACGACGCCCTCTCGCGGCTTCCCGGAGTGCTGGTGCTCGACGGTTTTGACGATTTCTGTCATGAAGGCGCCGGACCGGCGTTGCGGCGGCTGCGCCATCTGGCGCAGGAATCGCACCTCGCCATCTGGCTTTCGGCCACCGAAACCAGCCTCTGGCAGGCATGCACCTGGGACGTGCGGGCAAGGCTCGTGACCGGTACCGCCAGCTTGCAGAGCTGGTGCGACGCGCTCTCCGATGCCGATCCCGACAAGGAAATGGCGCGGCAGCTGCTTCCTCGTCTGCTCTCGGAATCTGGAAACGAGCGGCAGCCCTCGGTGCTGCAAGCAAGCCTGCCGGCCCTCGGGCAAAGCCGTTGCGCCTGGCAACTGTGGTATCCGCAGATCGGACGCTTCCAGAACCTCGCGCCCCGAAAGGACGGCTAATGTCGGGACGCGGCGGGACCTGGCTTGGGCAAGTGGCATGGCTTGCCGCCGAGTCGCTGCGCGGCTTTCGGCGCTCGCGCCGGGTCGCCCTGGCGGCCACCTTCAGCATCGGCCTCTCCTGCTCGGTGCTCTTCCTCTTCTTCTACGCCTGGCAGGCCTTTGGCGACTGGACTCGCCAGCAGCGCGAGGTTCACGGCTGGGTCGAGGTCTATCTCAAGGACGGCAGCAACCTGGACTCGGTGACGGCCGCCGTACGAGGCCTTGCCGGCATCGACGGCATCCAGCCGGTAAGCGCCGAACAGGCGCGCACGGAATTCCGTCGGGAATTCGGTGCCGACATGCTCGACGCCCTGGACCGCAACCCTTTGCCGGCGAGCCTGCGCCTCCATAGCGTGGCCGCAGCCCACGGCGACTCGGCAGGCCTGACATCCCTAAAGCAGAAGCTCGAAGCACTGCCAGAGGCCGAGGAAGTCCGCGTTCCCCAGAGCTCTCTCTCACAGGTGGAGCGCCTGCAGGTGTGGGCCAGCCGCTTGGCGTTGGGTACTGCCGTGTTGCTTTCGCTGGTGCTGCTCGGGATCGTCCACAACTCGATCTCCCTCTCATTGGGAGCCCGCGGCGCCCTGATCGACAATATGCGCCTGTGCGGGGCAAGCCCCTGGCACATGGAAATTCCCTTCGCAGCGGAAGGCTTTCTGCAAGGCATGTTCGGAGGCTTGATCGCCACCATCGTACCTTGGACCGGACTCTGCATGACGGCGCGCTTCTTTCCGCTGCCGCTGCCGCTTTCCTGGAACTGGGCGCTGACCTCCGGCGGTTTTGTCATCCTCTTTGCCGCCCTGCTTGGCGCCCTGAGCGGATGGTGGACCATCCGGCGCGCGGTGCGTTGAGTCCGATGCCCGGCTTTTTGGTCGTCCTTCTCCTTCCCCTGCTCTGCCAGGCGCGCAGCGACATGCAGGGCATGGAGCAGGCCATTCAGGGACAGAAGGCCGAACTGCAGGCGTTGCGGCGACAACTGGCGGCAGGACGCCAGCGCGTCAAGGCCCTGGAAGGACAAGCGCGCCATCAGCAGGATGCCGTGCAGCAGGTGCGGGCCAACGAACAGCTGGCCCAGCAGGTTTTGCAAAAAATTGACCAAGCCGAAGGGCAATACCGGAAGTTGCTGGAAGAATCCAGTCACCAGCTGGGAGAGGCGCAGAACGACCTGCAAGATCGCCGCGTCATCCTGGCCCAACGCGTGCGCCGCATCTGGATGCGCGGGCGCCCCGATCCAGGCCTTGCTTGGCTCGGGCAGGACAATCCCGACGAATGGCTGCGCCGCCGCAAGGCCTTCCAGGCTGTGGTGGATGCCGATACGCGCCTGCTCTCGCAGGTGAAGCGGCGTGGCGAAGTGCTTGCCGAACGCGTCCAGGCCCATCGCCGGCGCGTGGCCGGACTCCAAGAGATCGAGGCTCAAAAGCAGGATGAGCTGACCGCCCTGGGCCGCAACCGCGTCGGGGAAGAGCAGAAGCTCGCCGTGCTCCAGGACAAGGCCCAGGCCGAGAGGGATCGGCTGAAGAAGTTGGAAGCCTCGCAGGCGGCCATCGCCCAGTTGCTGCAGACCTTGGAAAATCGCCGCAAGGCCGAGGAAAAGCGCCAAGCCGACTTGGTGCGCCAGCAAAAGAAGTGGGAACAAGACCAACAGCGCCGCGCTCAAAAGGCACAGAAGGCGCAAAAGGACAAGGAACGCGCCCGCAAGGCCGGCAAGGCTCCGCCGCCCGTCGAGCCGGAGGTCGCAGAAGCCCCCCCTCCACCGCCGCCCCCCAAGCCTAGCCGCAGCTCGCTCCCCCAGGGAGCCGCCCCGGCCCGCAAAGGCATGTGCTGGCCAGTACACGGCCAGATCCTCTCGCGCTTTGGGCTTCAAAAGAATCCGGTCTTGGGAACCACCACGCGCAATCTCGGCATCGAGGTCTCGGGCAACCAAGGCCAGCCCGTCCTCTCGGCCTCGGGAGGCAAAGTGGCCGCCATCCTGCATCTGCCCGGGCGCGGCACCACCTTGGTGTTGGAGCATCCAGGGGGATACTTCACCCTCTACGGCCACCTCTCGCGGGTGCTGGTTCGCGAAGGAGCGGACGTCGCCGCCTGCAAGGAAATCGCCCAGGTGGGGAGTGATGAATCGGACAATGGCGCGAAGTTGTATTTTGAGCTTCGCAAGGGCCTTTCTGCCCTGGATCCATTGGAATGGCTGACCAGATGAACCACGATTCCAGATCGGCCGGCGCGGCCGCGGTGCTCGGCAAACTGACCGAGGCCCACCGTCGCGGACAGTTGCCGCAGAGCCTGCTCTTTCACGGCCCCCATGGCGTGGGCATCCGTCCCCTTCTGGTAGACCTTGCCAAGGCCTTGGTTTGCCAGAATCCGACCGACTTGGAAGCTTGCGGAGAATGTCCCGACTGCGCCATGTTCCCGCACGGCCATCCGCGCGTCTACTGGCTGCTGCCGCAGGTCTCCGAAGAGATGGCCGCCAAGATTGAGCCTTACGGCCCCCAGATGATTCTCTCGGACCCTTGGATGGCCGCCGTCCCGCCGCGTTCGGCCCAGATCCCGGTCGGAGGCGACGGGGTCGTCCAGCCCACCTATCCGCTCATGGCTGCCGGCGTGCGCGGCTTGGCCTTGGCGCTGGGGCGCTCCGAATCGCACCACCGCGTGGTGCTCATGCCCCATGCCGAAAGCCTGAACCAGAGCTCCTCGAACGCCCTTCTGAAGATCCTCGAAGAGCCGCCCGCCGGGGTCCACTTCCTGATGGCAGCCCCCTCTCCCGACCACGTGCTGCCCACCATCCGCTCCCGCAGCGCCCTGGTGAGCGTCCCCACCTGGACGCACGAAGAAACGCTCGCGTTTCTGGAACGCCGCAACGTCCCGCTGGAGAGCCGCGAAGAAGCCGCCGAACTTGCCCAAGGTCGCCCTGGCCTTGCGCTGCGGCTTTCTCAGGAATCCTCCCGCGCCGTGCGCAACCGCGCCGGAGAGTGGCTGGACGTGTGTCTTGCTGCCAGCCCCGACCCAGCCCTGGCCTGGATCGGCGAGGCGCCCGAAGTGGCCGCCAAGGAACGACGTCCCATTCAGGAAGTCCTGGAAGCCTCGCTCTTGCTGCTGCGGCGTCGACTGCTTTCCCATCCTTTCAATCTCGAAGCTCTCGATCACCTGGAAGCGCTGCGACGCGGCACCGAGCAGGCGATTCGGGACATCGACGGCTATTGCAAACCCGCCCTGGCGCTTTCGCGCCTGGTCCTCACCCTCCACTTGGAGACCGCACCTGTTGCTTGAACCCACCGTGTCGACAGCGACGAGCGAAGACACGCTCCCCTCCCCGATCGCCTCCCTCTTAGAAAAGCGAGGCTGCCACGGAGCCGACGAGATCCGTCGCTTCCTGTCGTGGGAACGAAACGACCTGGAGGCATCGCTATTGCCTCCCGATGGCATGCTTGGACTTTCCCAGGCGGCCGAACTTTTGTGCCGGGCCCGTTGGAACGGCGAAACGGTGGTCATCCACGGCGACTACGACGTCGACGGCATGGCCGGTACCTCCATCCTCTACTTAGGCCTGCAGCGCGCCGGCTTCCAGGTCGGCTGGACGCTGCCGCGCCGCGACGGCGAAGGCTACGGCCTCACCGACGCGTCCCTTGCCCGCTGCCAAGCCGGCGGCGGAGTCGAAGGCGACCTCACGCTGCGCGACCCTCGCGCCAAGTGGGTGCTTTCCGTGGACACCGGCATCACCGGAGGTCCCGAGATCGAGCGCGCCACCGCCAACGGCCTCGGCGTGATCGTCACCGACCATCACATCCCCAGCGAAGACACCTACCCCACCAAGGCCGCCGCCGTGGTGAACCCTCAGCAAGAGGGCTGCGGCTACGCCAACAAGGGCTTGTGCGGTGCTGGCGTGGCCTGGAAGCTGGTGCTTGAGGTCTACCATCGCCTGGGCACTCCCGAGGGCGCCGACCCGACCCGCCTCCTGCAACTGGTAGCCTTGGCCACCATGGCCGACATGGTTCCTCTCACGGCTGAAAACCGCGCCCTGGTGCGGCTTGGCTGGCTTGAATGGTCGCAGCGCCCGCTGCCCGGCGTCAAAGCGCTCTTTCAGGTGGCCGGCTTCCAAAACGGCAGCGTCCCGCGCATTGGGGATGTGGGTTTCAAAATCGCCCCGCGCCTCAATTCGGCCGGTCGCATGCGCCGCGGCGAAGTGGCCATTCGCCTCCTGACCTCGCCGTCCTCTGAACACGCTCGGAGCCTCGCCGCACAGCTCGAAGAGCTCAACCACCAGCGGCAAGCGCTGGACCAGCGCATCACTCGCGAAGCTCATGTCCTGGCCGAAGCCGAAGACAAGGACGTTCCCGGCTACGTACTTTACGGCGAAGACTGGCACGAAGGCGTGAGCGGCATCGTGGCCTCCCGCGTGGCCGAAGTGCGCAACGTGCCGACGGTCATCTTGGCGCCCGACCCGGCCCGACCGGGCGAACTGCGCGGCTCCGCCCGTTCTGGCGGACGCGTCGACCTGCACCATATCCTGCTGGGTTGCTCTGGTTTCTTGGTGCGCTGGGGAGGTCACTGCCATGCCGCTGGCCTTTCCATCCGCCGCGAGAAGGTGGAAGAATTCCGCATCGCTTTCCTGGAGGCCGTCCGCGAAGCCATGAAGAGTCAGATGACGCTTCCCGGCCTGACGCCCGACCTGGAAATCCCACTCGCACAGGTGGATGCCGCCCTCTTGAAGGGGCTTGAGAAGATGGAGCCCTTTGGACAGGGCAACCCCATACCGCTCTTTGAATGCCGCGACGCCGAGCTCCTCTGGATCTCCCGCGTCGGCGAAGGGGGACGTCACCTCAAGGCGCGGTTGGCCCAAGGCGCATCGGTCTTCGAGGCCATCGGCTTTTCGCAGGGCGAGCGGGCCCTGGAGTATCAGGTGGGCGCCCGGGTGCGCGCCACTTTCGTGCCGGGTTGGAACGAGTTCCGCGGCGTCCGGCAAGTACAATTGCAGATCAAGGAGATTGAATGACCGAGTCCGCCTCGTCCGCCCTGTGGGCGGGCCGTTTTGAAGAAGGCATGAGCGACGCCCTGCGACGCCTGTCCTTTTCGCTTCACTTTGATGGCAAGCTGCTTCCCTACGACATCGCCGGAAGCCAGGCACATGCCCGTTCCTTGGCGGCCCTAGGGGTGCTTTCGCAAGAAGAATGCGAAGCCATTGTATCAGGACTCTCCGGAATCCTGGCCGACGTTCATGCTGGCAAAGCCCTCTGGAACGACGAAGACGAAGACGTCCACATGGCGGTGGAGCGGGTGCTCTCGGAGCGCATCGGCGAGGCCGGCAAGAAGCTTCACACCGGTCGCTCCCGCAACGACCAAGTGGCCACCGCCTTCCGCCTCTACATCCGTCACCAGTGCGAACGGGTCATCAGCGGCATTCGCGCCCTGCAGCGCGAAGTGCTGACCCAAGCGCAAGCCCACGAACACACGCTGCTGGCGGGCTACACCCATCTGCAGCAAGCCCAACCGGTGGTGCTGTCCCATTACCTGCTTTCGCTCTTCTGGGTGCTGGAGCGCGACGTCGAGCGCTTCACCCAAGCCCGCCTGCGGGCCGGCAAGAATCCGCTCGGCTCAGGCGCCATCGCTGGATCCTCCTTTGCCGTCGACCGTCGCGCCGTGGCCCGGGAACTGGGCTTCGAAGGCGTCACCGAAAATTCCATGGACGGCGTCTCGCACCGCGACTTCGCGCTGGAATTCCTTTCAGCCTGCGCCATCCTGGGAACCACCCTCTCGCGCTACGCCGAGGACTTCGTGACCTGGTCCTCCAGCGAGTTTGGCTACGTCACCTTCTCGGACCGCTACACTTCGGGCTCCTCGATGATGCCCAACAAGAAGAACCCCGACACCTTTGAACTGGTGCGCGGCAAGTGCGGACGCCTGATCGGCAACCTCACCTCGCTCCTTGCCACCGTGAAGGGCGCTCCCCTCACCTACAGCCGCGACCTGCAAGAAGACAAGGAACCCGTCTTCGACTCGGCTGAAACCGTGCTGGTGCTATTGGATGTCTTTGCCGGTGCCCTTTCGGAAGCCGACTTCCACGCCGAGACCATGCGTTCGCGGCTCACGGATCTATTGCTGGCCACCGACCTTGCCGACCTTCTGGTAGAAGACGGCATTCCTTTCCGCGATGCCCACCACTTGGTCGGATCTCTGGTAGGACGTGCCGCGCATCATCATTGTGGTCTTCTAGATCTAGACAGCTCAGAATGGCAGAGCATCCCTAAGGGAGATTCTCTGCGCCAGCGTTTGTCCTTTGAAACCGCGCTTTCTCGCCGAAACATCGAAGGTGGGACAGGTCCGCGCTCCGTGGCAACCCAACTGGCATCCGCATCCAAAATTCTCGAAGAGGTCAAGAATGGCTGACTGGTTTGGGCGTGCTAAGAACGGCATTGAGAGTGGCGAGAAACGGGAGCTTCCTGAAAATCTTTTCATCAAGTGCGAAGCCTGCCGCGAAGTCATCTACAAGAGCGACTGGGAAGCTGCATGGAACGTCTGTCCAGCCTGTGGTCACCACGACCGCCTACCGGCTCATGACTACTTGCGTCTCCTTTTGGACGAAGGCTCCTTCCAAGAAGCCGATGCCGGCCTGGCTCCTCAGGACCCCCTGAACTTTGCCGCCAAGAAGAAGTACCGCGACAGCCTGGCTTCGGCGCAAAAATCCACCGGACAGCTTTCGGGCGTGATCGGCGGCATGGGAAAGCTCGCGGGCAAGGACATCTCGGTGGCCGTGATGGACTTCCGCTTTCTGGGCGGCTCCATGGGCTCGGTGGAAGGCGAGAAGATCGCCCGCTGCTTCAAGCGCAGCCTCGAGACCGGCGCTCCCGCCCTGGTGATCGCGGCCTCGGGTGGCGCCCGCATGCACGAAGGCACCTACTCGCTGATGCAGATGGCCAAGACATCCGCGTTAGTTGGCCTTCTGAACGAAAAGGGCATCCCCTACATCTCGCTCTTGACCAACCCCACCACCGGCGGCGTGACGGCGAGCTTTGCCATGCTCGGAGACGTCAACATCGCCGAACCCGGCACCCTGATCGGCTTTGCCGGCGAGCGGGTGATTCGCGAGACCATCCGCCAGGCGCTGCCCGACGGCTTCCAGCGTTCCGAGTTCCTGCTGAAGCACGGCTTTCTGGACGCGGTGATCAAGCGCCCCGAGCTCAAGGACTGGATCGCCAACCTGCTCTCGCATTTTTCTGCCTAAGGAGCTCCACGGCACGTTTGAGCTCTGGAATCTTTTGAGGAAGTGAGCTTCGCGGGTGTACCTTTGTACACCTATGTTCGAGTCTCTGGAAAGACGCCTAGAAGGCGTCATGAAGAAGCTGCGCGGTGAGTCGCGGCTGACCGAGGAAAATGTATCCGAGGCCCTGCGCGACGTGCGCCGCGCTCTCCTGGAAGCCGACGTCGAGCTAGACGTGGCGCGCGAGTTCATCGCCAAGATCAAGGAGAAGGCGCTAGGCGAGAACGTGACAATTTCTGTCACGGCCGGCCAGCACATGGTAAAGCTCCTGCACGACGCCTTGGTCGAAGCCTTAGGGGGCGCACCCAAGGAGCCCGTCTACGGCGGGAATCCTTCCCAGATTCTTCTCTGCGGCTTGCAGGGCTCTGGCAAGACCACCACGGCCGCCAAGCTCGCGCTCCACCTGCGCGACAAAAAGGGCAAGAAGCCCCTGCTTGCCGCCTGCGACATCTACCGCCCCGCCGCCATCGAGCAGCTCAAGGTGCTGGGCGAGAAGATCGGCATCCCCGTCCACTTCGAGGAGCCCAAGGACGCCGTCGGCATCGCCCGCCGCGCCCGCCAAAAGGCGCGCGACCTGGGCTGCGACGTCGTGATCTACGACACCGCCGGACGCCTCCAGATTGACGAAGCCCTGATGGCCGAACTCGGCCAGATCAAGAAAGAGCTCTCGCCCGACCAGATCTTCTTCGTGGCCGACGCCATGACCGGCCAAGAGGCCGTGCGAGTCGCCAAGACCTTCCACGAAAAGCTCACCGTCACCGGCGTCATCCTGACCAAGACCGACGGCGACGCCCGCGGCGGTGCGGCCCTGTCGCTAGCCCGCGCCACCGGCACCCGCGTGGCCTACGCCGGCACCGGCGAAGGGGGCAACGCCTTCGAGCTCTTCGATCCCGATCGCATGGCCGGGCGCATCCTGGGCATGGGCGACATTGTTGGCCTGGTAGAGCGCGCCCAGGACACCCTGGACAAGGAAGAGATGGATCGCCTCTCCAAGAAGATGCTCAAGAGCACCTTCGACCTGGAGGACATGCTGGCCCAAATCCGCCAAGTGCGGAAGATGGGCTCCATCGCCGACATCATGGGCATGCTTCCCGGTGGCGCCGCCATGAAGGACGCCGCCTCCAAGGTGGACCCCAAGCAGTTGTTGCACGTAGAAGCCGTCCTTTCCTCCATGACCAAGAAGGAACGACGGGCTCCCAAAATCATCAACGGACAGCGTCGCGCCCGCATCGCCAAGGGATCGGGCACTACGCTACAGGACGTCAATCAAGTTTTGAAACAATACGACCAAATGAAGACTCTCATGGCACAGATCGGAAAGATGGGCGGACGCATGGGTGCGCTCCGCAAAATGGGCGGCGGCAAACTGCCCTCCTCGCTCAAGCTACCCGGCATGGGCGGATTCTGAGCGCGCTCACCGGCGCGGATTTCAGTAGATTTCCCGTTCCTCCGATGTATACCCTACAAGATTGGCTCGACCGCGCACCGCGCGAAATCCCTGTGGCTTTGCACGCCGCACGCTGCCTGCGAGAAGGCATCTATTCACGCTCCCGGGTCGCCCAGGAGCTTTTGGACTGGGCCCGCAACCCAGTCCGCTTGGACGAACTGGATCCCCCTTGCCACGATCTGCTGGAGCGCGTCGCTCTAGCGGGCGGGCGTCGCGTTTCCATCGCTTCGGTTTGCCAAGACGACGAGCTGGACGAAGCCACCGCCACCGATCGCTTCGAACGCCTGCGCGACGAACTGTGGTGCGCCATGGAACGCGACGAAGAAGGCTTTACCCTTTCGATCTTCGCCGACCATTTCGAGACGGTGTTGCAGCGTCGCCTGGAACGCCAAGAGAGCTTTGAAGCCCCACCGTCACCGCCGATTCCCTGGCACTGGCGCTTCCAGCAAGGCATGAGCGGCCTGTGCGCCCGACTGCGCCTGGGCAAGGCGCGCACCAACCGCGACGGTCGCATCAACCGCCGCGACCAGCAAGGGCTGGAAGACTCCTTCGAGCCGCTCCTGGCCATCGGGGCTCAAGCGCCTGCCGATGCCGTGCGACTGGGGCTTTCCCTTCTTGGGGAGGACGGCGAACTGCGAAGCTCCGCGGGGCGACTGGACCTGGTCAGCGATGCCGTCGAGATCTTGCAAGCCTTCTCGTCCCGGTGCCGTGCTTGGTGGCGGGAAAAGTATCCCGAGATCAACGGACTTTTGAAGCTCTGGCAGGAGCGCTGGATCGACGCCAAGGAAGCCTCGCTGTGGTTTGGCGCCGCTCCGTCAAATAAGCCGCCACTGTGGGAAGACCTTCCCCTGCCGCTGCGTCTGGCCATCCTTTGCGGCCTGGTAGAGGCCCGTTTCCAGGACGGCAGGCCGCTCGCCATGCGCAGTCACGAGCTTGCCGCTCCTGAAACAGACGTTTCCCGCATGACCCCCGACCTGAAGCTTCTGCTTCCGCCCGGGGCCTCGCTTGGCGACTGGTACCGCTCCCACCTGCTGGGAGTCATGGAATCGAGCGAGCTCTACACCCGCTTCCGTTTGGAGCGCGAAGCCTGGCTTGGCGGCATCTCCATCGTCGGAAGCGAAGAGGCCTGGAGTTGGGTCGAATCGCTACAGCCTTCTGACAACGTGCGCCAGAGCCTGGAGACGTGGACCCAAGCCCGAACCTTGTGCGCCCTGCGCAGCATCACGGTCTTGCAGGTGCGCGACCCTCGTCGTCAGCGCGAATTGGCAAGCCTTCCGCAAATGGCCGAATTTATCCGCGAAGAAATCCCCGGCTGGGGCTTCATTCTCGATTCGTCCCGCGAAGGCGCCCTGCGCGAACTGCTTTCCCGACTGGGTTACGAGCCGCCCCCCTTGCGCGAAGAAGAAGTGACTTGGCTGCCGGTCAATCAGATTCCCGACCTGGAAATTCCCCGCTCGACCGAAGGGGAATCCGCCGCCGATCCCGTCTGGCCCAAGGCAGAGGTTGCCACCTCGGCGCATCTTCCCAGCACGCGCACACGCTTTTCTGGCGAGCTGCGCGAGTTGCCGATGTCCGAACTCGGGCCGCTCCTCGACTACGCCGTGGTGATGGAATCCACCTTGGAGCTGACGCTGAAGAATGCCCCGAAGCGGCTGGTGAAGCTGTGGCCGGAAAAACTCGACAAGCGCAAAAGCCCGGTCACCTTGCGGGCTCGCAATTCCGAAGGGGGATTGCGGGAGATTCCCTTGGACACCATTCGCCAACTGCGGCTGATCGAAGAATAAAAGCTTTCGGCAGGCGTCATTTTGCCTGCGGAGCCACCTTCGCGAAAGGCATATTTAAGGGATGCCTTCCACTCTGATGCTGGATGCCGAATACACGACGCGCACGGTGATCCTCCTGATCGATGATCCGGGGGAACTCGAGCTGCTGGAGCAGGCGGTCACGGAATTTGGCCATTCGACCGTGCATGTTTGTTGCGAAAGCGACCTGCGGCAGGCCTTGCATCAGGAAAGCACCATCGCCGCCATCCTGGACTTCTCCCAAGGGCCCACCGCCGCGGCCAATGTGCGCACTTGCACCCACACTCGCCCAGGCCTCCCCTTCGTGGCCATCGTCCCCGAAGAGCGCCGCGAGGTCACTGTGGAAGCCTTGCGCATGGGAGCCCACGCCTGTCTGCGGCGTCCCTTGCACGGCGAAGAAGTCATCTTCTCGGTCGGCAATCTGCTGGCGTCGGTGTCCGAGCGCTACAACCCGACGGCATCCCTGCTGGACACGCGGCGCGTCGAGATCTCCAACGATTTTGATCTCGTCACCCCGCTTGCCAAAAGCGTCGTCGACACCACCCTCTCGCCCATCGATCCGCGCCGCAATCACGTCACCCTAGGGCTGGTGGAGCTTCTGAACAACGCCATCGAACACGGCAATCTGGAGATCGACTACCAGGAAAAGAACCACGCCCTGAAAGGCAGCTACTTCTACCGCTTGGCCACGGAAAAAGCCAAGACCACACCGTGGAACTCGCGCAAAGTGGTGGTAGAGGCCTCTCAAGACGCCGCCCAAGGCTGGATCACCTACAAGGTGGTGGACGAAGGCAGGGGTTTCAATTGGCGCGAAGCCCCGAACCCCTTGGAAGGCGAAGGCGTAGAAGCCCGCCACGGTCGCGGCATTCTGATGGCCCGCCATTCCTTTGATTCCATGGAATACAACGAAAAGGGAAACGTTGTGACGGTACGTTTGCGCATTCACCCCGAAGGAGGGAATTCTTGAGCTTTCAAGCCACGGCGCGCCGCTGGCGCCCGGAGCGTTTCGAGGACATGGTCGGACAGGAACACGTTGCCAAGACCTTGCGCAACGCCCTGGTTCACGGCCAATTGGCACATGCATTTCTCTTCACCGGCACCCGCGGCGTGGGCAAGACGACCTCGGCGCGCATCTTGGCGCGCATGCTCAACTGTTCGGATCCGGACCCCATGGTCCGTCCTTGCGGCAAGTGCGAGACCTGCCTGGAGATCGCCCGCGGCACCAGCATGGACGTGCTGGAAATCGACGCCGCCAGCCACACCGGTGTCGACGACGTACGCGACCTGCGCGAGCAGCTGCGCTATGCGGCAAGCCACGGCAGCTACCGCGTGGTTATCCTCGACGAAGTCCACATGCTCTCCAAGGCGGCCTTCAACGCCTTGCTGAAGACCCTGGAAGAGCCTCCTCCCCATGTGGTCTTCATCCTGGCCACCACCGAAGTCCACAAGGTCCCCCAGACCATCCTCTCGCGGGTGCAGCGCTACGACTTCCGTCGCCTGTCCCCATCGCAGGTGGCCGGACGCCTGCGCACCATCTGCGAAGCCGACAAGATCGAGTACGAACCCGAAGCCCTGGAGATCGTGGCCATCCGCGCCGACGGCTCCATGCGCGACGGCCTCTCGCTCTTTGATCAGGTGTGGGCCTACTGCGGCTCGCCCATCACCGCCGAGGGCACTCGCTTTATTCTCGGCGTTCCCGACAACGCCTCCCATGAACGGCTGCTCACGGCTCTAGTCTCTGGAGCCGCTTCCGCTGGCATCACCGAGGTGCATGCCGCTTTAGAACGCGGCGTCGAACCGCTCGAATACCTGCGAGGCTTTGGCGAATTCCTGCGCAACGTGCTCTTCTGCCGGCTTGAGGGACTCCCCGAAGCATCGCTGGCGCTGATGCCCCAGGAACGCGAACGCTTGCGCCTAGCCACCACCACGGTCGCCGAGGGTGATGTCTTGCGCTGGTCGAAGATGGTCTCCGAAGCGGCGCAGCAGATCCGCGACGCTCACAATCCGCGCCTGCTCCTGGAGCTTCTAGTGGCCCGCATGGCCAGCCTCGACAAGATGGCCGACCTGCGCCGCCTGCTGGAAGGCGGCTCTCCCGCCGTTGCGCCTCGCGCTGGTTCGGCTCTCCCGCCACCGGCAGCAATCGCCGCTTCCGCTCCTTCCCCTAGCGCCCCCGCGGCTCCGAATCCTCAGAGCCCCCGCGCTCCGATCGAAGAACCGACGACCTTCGCCAAGGCCGTCCAGAACGATGACACCCTCATGGCACTGACGAAGAGCTTCGACGCCGTGCCGCAAAGCGAATAGGATCATGACGATGAATATGCAGGCCATGATGAAGCAGATGCAGAAGATGCAGACCAAAATGCTCACGGCCAAGGAAGAGATCGAAGCCGCCGAGTACGAGGGCGAAGCTGGATCCGGCAAGCTCAAGCTGCTGCTCACCGGCAAGGGGGAGCTGCGCTCGATCTCCATCGACAAGTCGGTGGTTGATCCCGAAGACGTCGAGCTCCTGGAAGATCTGATCCTCACCGCCTTCAAGGACGCCAAAGCCAAGGCCGACGCCAAGAGTGCCGCCTTGATGGACTCCTTCCACATGCCCGGCCTGCCCGGGTTCTGAGCTACCGCCGCGCCGGAGAGGTGCGCATCAGGGAGTCGAGGACGCTGGTGAAGCGCCAGGCTCCCTGCGGTCCAAGGTGATCCATGTCCGCGAAGTCGTCGGGATGGAATCGCGCATCGGCTTCCAGGTCGAACCAAGAGATGCCTTCGCGACGTGCCAGCGAATCCAGGGAGTGTCGCATCCATTCCCGCGTCGCGGGGGATTCCAAGGCTCGCAAGGCCGGCAACACCGGCGTGGTCACGAGCACCAGCCGCACGCCATGGGATCGCGCCAGCCGTGCCATGTTTCCAAGGCGCCGCAGTTCTCCTTGGCGTTTGCTCGGGAACATGGTAGATCTCCACTCGGCCATGCGCTCGCGGGCAAAGGCGGTATCCTGAGCCCTGGCGCTATGGGGAGCGATGGGATCTCCCCAGCCGTCTGCCTGTACGCGTACCAAATCGTCGCGGTGACTAAAGCCGTGAGCCGCCCACAGCACCGTCCGCCAGTTTCCCTGCGCTGCGAAGCGGCTGAAGCGGCGGCTGTCTAGACGCGGCACTCCTGGCAGCGGCGTGATCCCGTAGATCCTGCCGTAGGCCCAAGCCCGCGAAGTCTCCCGAGCGTCATCCATCTCTTCCTCAAGGGTGAAGTAGGAAACCGTCTGGACCACCGTCTCTAGATGCGGCATGCGCGCAAGCGAACGCGATAACAAGGCGGAGTCGTAGTAGAGCGTCTGGCTGACCCAGCCCAGGTTGAAGGCCGGCTTCGCAAAGGCCTGGCAGCGCACGCCGAACAAGGCATGGGAAGATCCCAGAACCAGGATTCGAGTGGAATTTGAGGCCGCGATCCAAGCGTCGTGCTTCTTCCTCAGCTCTTCCGGATGCCGTGCAAATTGAACTTCGAACCAACCGAGCACCAGCAGCAGCGGCACCAGGAAGAGTGCCAGCTTGGCCACGAATGCGAGCCCGGCCCCGCGTCGCGATGTCTTCAAAGGGTGCCTTTCCTCAAAACTGGAAGTAGACGAAGCGCTGCCCGTCCAGGGCGCCGAAAAGCAGCAGGTAAAACCCCAGGGACCAGTAGAGGCTCCAACGCAACGCCAGACAGCGCTCCCCAATCCAAGCCACCGGATCCCCCTGTGTCGCCCGATGGCAGAGCCAGACGCCAGCCAGCCCGCACAAGCAAAGAAGCGCTTCGGTTCGCGAAAGGGAAAGCTGTTGCAGCACCTCGGTCAGCGAGCCGGCGACGGGATGGACAAGTTCGTGAAAATACCCAAAAGCCTGGGAGAGATGGCGCGCCCGGAAAAAGACCCAGGTCAGCAGGATGGCAAGCGAAGTCAGCGCCCAGCCAAGCAGAGCCCCAAAGCGGGAAGGTGCCCAGTCCTTGGGAAGCAGATGGCGTTCCAAGGCCACTAGTCCTCCGTTGAGCAGTCCCCAAATCACAAAGCCTCCGGCAGCGCCGTGCCACAGGCCGCTGAGTCCGAAGGTGATCAGGACGTTCACATCGCGTCGCCACCAAACTACACGACCGCCGCCAAGGGGGATATAGACGTAGTCGCGGAACCAGCTCGAAAGCGAGATGTGCCAGCGCCGCCAGAAGAGCGATGGCCGTTCGCTTCCCCAGGGGCCGGAGAAGTTGCGCATCAGGCGGATCCCCAAAATCTCAGCGCAGCCGCGGGCGATTTCCGAATAGCCGGCGAAGTCGCAGTAGATCTGCCCGGCGAAGGCGATCAACCCCAACCACGCCACCAGCGCACCGGCATGCCCATGGTTTCCAAAGGCGGCATCGGCCGCCGGCGCCAGGCGATCGGCCACGCCCACCTTCAGGAAGAATCCCCACGCCATGCGCCGCAAACCCCGGACCGCGAGGTCGGCATCGAAGTCGGGAAGATGGCGCAGTTGCGGCAGCAACTGCTGCGGGCGTTCGATGGGACCGGCCACCAGTTGCGGGAAGAAGAGCACGTAAAGGGCGTAGAGGCCGAGGTTCCGCTCGGCCGGGAAGCGCCCCTGGTGAACCTCGATCACATAGGCCAGGCTCTGGAAAGTGTGAAAGGAGAGGCCGATGGGAAGCACCAGCTCCACCACCGGAAGTGGCAAGTGCAGCCACTGGGCCAACGGCTGCGCTAGCGCCGCCGCGAAGCCGTAGTACTTGAACACGAAGAGCAGCGAGCAGGTCCCGGTCACCGAGGCGGCGAGCCACAGATTCCGCCCCTTGCGCGTGCGAGCCGCCGCGATGCCCTGCGCCGCCCCCCAGTCCAGGAGGATGGCCGTCCACAGAATCAGGATGTACCACGGCACCAGCGCCATGTAGAAGACGTGCCCGGCAAGGAGCATCCACACCCGACGCCACGCTTGCGGGAGCAGGAAATGCACCGCCACGACAAGCGGCAGAAAGATCGCGAAGGCAAGCGAGTTGAAAAGCACCCGGAAAAACTAACCTCGCTCCCGCCAGCAGATCCCACCGTCTGACAGATTCTGTCCGACAAGCTCCGCCAGGGATTCGACTGGGATCCCGCGCAGGGAGGCCGCCAAGGCGTAGAGATCCTCCAGAGGACGGTTTTCGGTGTCGCTTTCCAAGAGCAGCGCCTCGGCGGGCAGTTCCCGGAAGGCCGTCTGAGCTTTTGGGGACGTCATCAGGGAAAAGCCGAACGAAAGGCGGAGGCCGTGGCGCCAGAGCTCCCGGGCTAGCTCCGCACCGCCGTGAAAGCCGTGGACGATGCCGGGGAGATCTCCCGACCGCCGCTCAGCCAGGATTTCGGGAAAGGCCCGCACGACGTGCAGCACCAGCGGCAGGCGGCGTCGGCGCGCCAGTTCCGCCTGGGCCGAAAAAGCCTTCCGCTGCAAGTCCCAGGGCGTAGCGCAGGCGCGATCGAGCCCGCACTCCCCCAGCGCCTCCGGACAGTTTTTGTCTAAGAGAAACTCCAGCCGGAAAAGTTCGGCATCCAGGGAGTTTGCCTCCAATTTCCAGGGATGCAGGCCGACAGAAAACGGCCGCTCCGGAATCGCAGGCGGGAGCTCGTCCAGCTCCCAGGCCCGCAGCGCCCAGGAGCCCGCCTGGGCCGGGCCGTGCCGGTGGCCGTCGGGAAGGATCACGCCTCCGCGGACGGCAGGATTCGCTGCCGCACCCGAAGCGAGGCGATGCGCAGGCCGTCCATGGTGAGCACCTCGAATTCGAGGGCCTCCCAGTGCAACGTCTCGCCCTGAGAGGGAATGTGCCCCAGTGCGTCCAGCACGAAACCGGCCACCGTGTCGTAATGTCCCTCAAGCTCCCCGGGGAACGGATCGCGCAGTTCCAGCACCTCGCGCAGGCGATCCGGGGCCATGCCGCCCTCCACCACCCACTCGCCGGAACCGCTCTCGACCACGTCCGGAGTGTCCTTGTCGTACTCGTCCTCGATCTCGCCGACGATCTCCTCCAGCAGGTCCTCCATGCTCACCACACCCTCGAAGGCACCGTGCTCGTCCACCACCAGCGCCAGATGCGTCTTGTCCCGCTGCAGCCGCTTGAGCACCTGGATGGCCAGCGACTCCTCGTGGACGTAGACGGGAGGCCGCAGCAGGGTGCGGACATCGCCTCCAGAGGGGATGCGCAGCAGGTCCTTGACCATCAGGATGCCCACCACGTGGTCGAGATCCTCCTCGAAGGCGGGCAAGCGCGAGTAGCCGCATTCCAGAATCTCCGGCAATTGCTGCGGCAGCGAGCGAGCCAAGTCAACACCCACCACATCAGCGCGGGGAGTGCGGATCTGGCGAATTTTGCGCTCCCCCATGCGGAATACCGATTCAATGAGCTGCTCTTCGTGCTCCTGGACGGTCCCCTCCTCGGCGCCTTCGTGCACCATCTGGCGGATGTCGTCGGCAGTGATGTGCTCCTCCTCGGTGGTGCGGCGGCGCAGGATCCAAAGCATGGCCTCGGTGGAAAAGGAGAGCAACGACACCACAGGTCGCGCCACGCGGGAAAGCAGCAGCATGGGACGCGCCATCCGCGCCGCGATGCTCTCGGGAGCCCGCAGCGCCAGCCGCTTGGGCACCAGCTCGCAGAGCACCAGCTCCACGTAAGTGAGCCCTCCGACCACCACGGCAAAGGCCACCGTCTCGCCGTTGCCTCCAAGCCAGGGGGCCATGAATTCCACCACCGGCTTTTCCAGCCGCGGCCCCGACCAAGCCGCCACCAGCGTGGTCAGAAGAGAAATGCCGATCTGCACGGTGGACAGGAAACGGTTGGGATGCTCCTGCAAATCCATGGCCGTGCGAGCCCCGCAATCACCTTCCTCGGCCCGCGCCTGCAAGCGACTTCGCCGCGCCGTGACCATTGACATCTCGGTGATGACGAAGACGCTCATCAACAACAGAAGCCCCAAAAGGACGATCAAAGTATTGGCAATACCATTCATTGCTTCAAGAATATGGAAATCATTGGGCCTTTGGATATCGTATCTTTTATGGCTCACTTGAGAATCGTCTCGAGTCTAACTGCGTCGGTCCAACGCCGGCGATCTTCGAAAACCATCAAAAAAATCTAAGGGACCAAGTTTTATGGCCACCATGACCACTGAAAAAGTGAATACGATCGTTGCCAAGTTCGGAAAGACCGAAAAGGACACCGGAGACGTCAAAGTCCAGATCGCTATTCTCACCGAGCGCATCAAGGCGCTTACCGAGCATCTCAAGATTCACAAGAAGGACAACCACACTCGTCGTGGCCTCTTGAATCTCGTCAGCCAGCGTCGTCGCCTGCTCAATTACTACTACAAGCGTGACCTGATCGGCTACCGTGCCCTGATCGCCCAGCTCGAAATCCGTCACTAAACAAGGAGATCGAAATGGGAATTCTTACCGACAAGATGCGGGAGGTCTCAATCGAGATCGCCCCGGGTAAAATCATGACCATCCAGACCCATAAGCTTGCCAAGCAAGCTCATGGTGCTGCCGTGATCCGCCTGGGCGACACTGTCGTCCTGGTCACCGCCTGCGAAGGCGGACAAGCTGCTTTTGATTTCTTCCCCCTCACGGTAGACTACCGCGAATCGGCTTACGCCGCGGGCAAGATTCCTGGCGGCTTCTTCAAGCGCGAAGGCAAGCCGACCGAGAAGGAAGTGCTGACCTGCCGCATCATCGACCGCCCCCTGCGTCCGATGTTCCCCGACGGCTACAACCGCGAAGTGCAGGTGATCGGCACCGTGCTGTCCTCCGACGGACAGTTCGACCCCGATACCCTGGGCCTTGCCGGTGGCTGCGCCGCCGTGTGGCTTTCTGATCGTTTCCCGGTGGCCGAGCCTGCCGCTGGCGTCCGCGTGGCGCTGCTGGATGGCAAGTACATCGTCAATCCGACCTACGAAGAAACCGAGAGCGCCGATCTCGAACTGGTCATGGCCGCTACCGAGCGTTCCATCACCATGGTCGAAGGCGGAGCTTTCGAAGTTCCCGAAGAGCGCCTTCTGGAAGCCCTGGACGTCGGTCATGCGGCCATCCGCAAGATCATCGCCGGCATCAAGGAGCTGGGTATCGCTGCTGGCATCCAGAAGACCGAGTTCGTCGCCCCCGTCCGGGACGAGGAGCTGTGGGCTCGCGCCGAAGGCGCTGTCAAGGCCAAGTACGAGAGCATCTTCCGCTCCAAGCTTCCCAAGACCGAGCTCTACCCGGCCCTGGATGTCATCAAGAAGGAGTTCGTGGAGAGCCTTTCGGACCTCGAGGCCGACAAGGTCAAGATCGCCGTCGGCTACCAGGACGAAGTCAAGCGTTCGGCAATGCGCACGGTCATTCTGACCGACGGGATTCGTCCCGACGGTCGTTGCCCCAGCGACACTCGCCCGGTGGAGTGCGAGGTTGGACCTCTGCCCCGCGTCCACGGATCGGCCATCTTCCAGCGCGGCGAGACGCAGTCCTTGGTCAGCGTCACGCTGGGCACCAAGGCCGACGAGCAGCGCATCGATAGCCTGCGCGGCGACACCTTCAAGAACTACATGCTGCACTACAACTTCCCGCCCTACTCGGTCGGGGAGACCAAGCGCTTCGGCTCTCCGGGGCGTCGCGAAATCGGACACGGCCACCTGGCCGAGCGTTCGTTGTCGCCGGTGCTGCCGGTTCCCGAGAGCTTCCCGTACACCATTCGCGTGGTGTCCGAGATCCTTGAGTCGAACGGCTCTTCCAGCATGGCTTCGGTGTGCGGCGGTTCGCTCGCCCTAATGGACGCCGGCGTTCCCCTCAAGGAACCGGTGGCCGGCATCGCCATGGGTCTGATCAAGGAAGGCGACAAGGTCGCGATCCTCTCGGACATCACGGGCACCGAAGATCACCTCGGCGACATGGATTTCAAGATCTGTGGCACCACCGAAGGCATCACCGGTTTCCAGATGGACATCAAGGTGGACGACGGTCTGCCTCAGGAAATCCTGCGTCAGGCGTTGGCTCAGGCCCGCCAGGGTCGCGAGAACTTCCTGGCCGCCATGAACGCTACGCTTTCGGCGCCGCGTGAGCATCGCAGCGAGTTCGCTCCGACCATCATCTCGCTCAAGATTCCCGAAGACAAGATCCGCGAACTGATCGGCCCGGGCGGCAAGGTCATCCGCGGCATCCAGGACGAGTCCGGCGCCACGGTGAACGTGGACGACCAGGGCAACGTCACCGTCTCGGCAGTCGATCGTCGTTCGGGCGTCAAGGCCCGCCGCATGATCGAAGAGATGATGATGGAAGCCGAGGTCGGCAAGACCTACACCGGCAAGGTGAAGTCCATCACCTCCTTCGGCGCCTTCGTCGAGTTCCTTCCCGGCAAGGACGGTCTCGTCCACGTCTCGGAGCTGGACCTGAAGCGCGTCGAGAAGGTTGAAGACGTGGTCGCCCTGGGCGACACCCTGGTGGTGAAGTGCATCGGCATCGACGGTCAGGGCAAGGTTCGCCTTTCCCACAAGGCCGTGATGCTCGAGCAGCAGCCGGCCCAGGCCCAGCCTCAGGACTGATCTTCCTTAACGGGAAAAACAGAATCTGTCAAATATGGCCCCTTCGGATTTTCCGGAGGGGCTTTTCTTATGCTTTAGGGATGCAGTCTCGACACCACATTCCCCTTTTCTTGGCGCTCGGCCTTACCGCCTGCGACCAGGCCGCGAAATCGCCAACCGCCACAACTGTGGCCACCACCAGCGATTCCCAAGCGTCCAGCCAGGACACGCTTCCGGCCTACGCCTACACCGACATATCCGTCCTAGCCTCCGCCTTTACCAATGCCACCAGCGGCATCCAGGTGCTGAGCCACGGCACCATCACCCGGATTCTGTCCGACGACACCAGCGGCGACCGGCATCAGCGGCTGATCGTCGCCCTTTCCAACGGCCAGACGCTCCTGATCGCCCACAACATCGACATCGGGGCGCGGGTGCCAAATCCTGTCGTCGGCACCGCGTTGGTCTTCTACGGCCAGTATGAATGGAACGCCGAGGGCGGGACCGTCCACTGGACCCACAAGGATCCCAGCGGCGCGCATGTGAACGGCTGGCTGGAATACCAAGGCGTCCGGTACCAATAATCCCTACGCCGACGCAGGATCTTCGGCGGCCATCAGGAATGTCGGCTCTTGTGACAGTTTCCGTCCGTCCTCCACCTTGATGGTGGCGACAATACCGGCTGCCACGCGCGGTCCCACGATCTGGGCCAACTCGGACTCGGCGGCTTCGCGGACCTTGGCGGCGCTGCCGAAGTGACGCAGCAGCAGCTGCTTCTTCTGGGGGCCCACGCCGGGAATACCGTCCAGCCAGGAACTGGTGATGGTGACCGTCCGTTGCTCGCGCTGGAAGGTGATGGCAAAGCGGTGCGCCTCGTCGCGCAGGCGCTGCAGCAACTGCAGAGCCGGCGTGGTGTGCGGCAGGATGTGCGGCTCCGACTCCCCCGGCAGGAAGACTTCCTCGATGCGCTTCGCGAGCCCCAGTACCGCCTGATCAGGGAAGCCCTCTTCACGCATGGCCTCCACCGCCATGCCCAGTTGGCCCTTGCCGCCATCGATCAGCACCAGGTCGGGTGGCTCCAGGCCGTCCTCGCGGATGCGGCGGAAGCGGCGTCCCAGGATCTCGCGCATGGAGGCGAAGTCGTCGATGCCTTCGACGGTCTTGACGTGGAAGCGCCGGTACTCGGCCTTGGCTGGTTTGCCGTCGATGAAGACCACCATCGAAGCCACCGTGCCGGTCCCCGAGAGGTGCGAGATGTCGAAGCCCTCGATGCGCCGCGGCGGATGCGCAAACCCCAGCGCCTCCTGCAGCTCTTTGACAGAACTTGTCACGCGATCGCGCGCCTCCAGGTGGGCCAGGTGCTCGGCCAAGAGCATGCGGGCGTTGGCGTGGGCCAGCTCCGCCAGCCGGAAGCGCTTGCCCTGGCGCGCCAAGAGGATCGCCACCTTGCGTCCCAGACGCTCACCGAAGTGCCGCTCCAGCAGCTCGTGGTCGTCGGGAAGGCTGGTGACCAAAATCTCCGGCGGCGGTAGGCGGTCGAGGTAGCGTCCCACCAGGGCGCCAGCCATCACCTCCGGATCCTCCTGCGAGAGCGGGCAAGAAAGCGTCTCCTGATGCCTCCCCTGCACGCAACCGCCGCGGATCTCCATCCAGGTGACCACTCCCCAGCGCCCCTCGCGGGCCAGGGCCACCACGTCCACGTCCGAGGCGTCGGCGAGATCCACCCGCTGCCGCTGCCGCAGCGCCTCCAACGAACGAATCTGGTCGCGTCGCTGCGCCGCTCCCTCGAAGTCCATGCGTTCCGCGCAGGCGCGCATGTCGGCCTCCAGTTCAGCGCGCAAGACGGCTTCCTTGCCCGAAAGGGCCAACTCCACCTGGGTAATCATGACCCGGTAGTCTTCACGGCTCTGGAGGCCCACGCAAGGGGCGTCGCAACGTCCAATGTGGTAATCCAAGCACGGGCGGTCGATCTTCTGGGCCGGCAGCTTGAGGGCGCAGGAGCGCACCTTGAAGACCTCGCGCACGGCAGCCAGCGCTTGGCGCATGGAGGTCACGTCGGTGTAGGGGCCGAAGATGTGGTGCGGCGACTTCTCGTCGGCGCGACGCACCACCCGCACGCGCGGAAAGTCCTCTCCCCAGGTGACCTGGATGTAGGGGAAGTGCTTGTCGTCCTTGCAGAGGACGTTGTAGCGAGGCCGGTGCTTGCGGATCAGGTTGGCTTCGAGGATCAAGGCTTCGATCTCCGAACCGGTGAGGATCCATTCGATGTCGACCACGTGCTTGGGCAAGATCATGGCGGCGCGGTGCTCGCGGGCACCGCCCGTGAAGTAGCTGCGCACGCGGTTCTTGAGATTCACCGCCTTGCCGATATAGATGATGACGTCCTGGGCGTCCTTCATCAGGTACACGCCTGGAGAGTCCGGCAGCATGGCGAGCCGCTCCGAGAGCCGCTCCCTGGCCGCCTTCCGCGCCCGATCCTTCATAGCTGCCAAGCTACTAAGTGCCGATGCCGAACCTCCAGATTTTGGAAGGATGGTATCTACAGCTCCATTGGCTGAGTACTCTCCTCGGAAGCTACGGAGTGGAACGCCTGGATAACCTCTCGGTAGGTATCTTTGTTTGATGGCTATCCGCAAGCTGCCCATCGGCATCCAGGACTTCCCCTCGCTTCGCGAAGACGGATACCTGTACGTGGACAAGACGGCCTTCGTCCACAAGCTCGCGAGCGAAGGACGCGTCTACTTCCTCTCGCGCCCCCGCCGCTTCGGGAAGTCCCTCCTGCTTTCCACCATTGGCGCCTATTTCGAGGCCCGCAAGGAGCTTTTCCACGGGCTGGCCATCGAACAGTTGGAACAGGACTGGATCGAGTACCCAGTGCTCCGGCTCGACCTCAATGCCGCCCTCTACGACTCACCCGAGGCGCTGAACGGAATTCTGAACAGCCACTTGCGCCGTTGGGAAGAGCGTTATGGCGACCCAAGGCCAGACGAGAACGCCTTGTCCAGTCGCTTCCTGGGCGTCCTCCGACGCGCGGAAGCCGCGACAGGCCGCCGCGTCGTTGTTCTCGTCGACGAGTACGACAAGCCGCTCCTGCAGACGATCGGCAAGCCCGAGCTGCACGAGGCCTACAAGGCCATCCTCAAGGCTTTCTACGGGGTCCTCAAGAGCGCCGACAGCTACCTCAAGTTCGTGCTCCTCACCGGCGTCACCAAGTTCGGCCAGGTAAGCGTCTTTTCGGACCTCAACCAACTCAAGGACATCTCGCTCCATCCCGACTACGCCGCCGCCTGCGGCATCACTGAGCCAGAACTTTTAGACAATTTCCGTCCCGAGCTGGAGCGGATGGCGGAGCGTCAGAAATTGTCTTTCGAAGCGGCGCTCTCCGAGGTGCGCCGCATGTACGACGGCTATCGCTTCCACCCGAACGGCCCGGACGTCTTCAATCCCTTCAGCACCCTGAACCTGCTGGATCGACGAGAGTTCGTGGACTACTGGTTCCAGACGGGAACGCCGACATTTCTTGTCGAACTTCTCAAGCAGGCTGACACCGACCTGCGCGAGATCGACGGCATCGAGATTCCGGCCGCCGACTTCGCCGACTATCGCCTGGACGCCGACACTCCGCTTCCGGTGATCTACCAGAGCGGCTACCTCACCATCAAGGGCTACGATCCGCTAGCGGGGCTCTACACCCTGGGCTACCCCAATGCCGAGGTGCGAAACGGCTTCCTCAACTTCCTGCTCCCCGGCTTCACCGGCGCCGCGAAGGGACGTGGCGGCTTCCACATCGCAAAGTTCTCGAGGGAGCTGCGTGAAGGAGACGTAGAGGCCTTTCTGACGCGGCTGCGCGCCTTTTTCGAGAACATCCCCTACGACCTGAACGACCGCACCGAACGCCACTACCAGGTGGTCTTCTACCTGGTCTTCACCCTCCTCGGGCAATTTCTGCAAACCGAACTCAAATCCGCCAAGGGACGCGCCGACGCGGTGGTCTGGACTCCAACGCACGTCTTCGTGTTCGAGTTCAAGTTGAACGGAACCGCCGAGGATGCGCTGGCGCAGATCGAGGAGCGCGGTTACGCGGTGCCGTGGAGCGCTGACGGCCGCACCGTAGTGAAGGTGGGCGTAGAGTTCGACAAGGAGACGCGGAACCTCGGGAGATGGCTGACGGCCTGAAGGTCGCATTCCTTGAGTCCCACACCTCACCCCGCCTGCGATTTGGTCTTGAACTTTGCCATGGGGAGGATACGTTCCAATATGTGCCGATGCCGGACTTCCAACCTTCGGAAGGATGGTATCTTGGAATCATGAACGATCCCGATGTGCGTTGGAAGCAGCGGCTGCAGAACCTCGACAAGGCAATGGACCACCTTGAGGCAGCTTTGCAGCTTCCGGCACCAGACCTTTTCCAGAAGGCCGGGATCGTACAATTCTTTGAGATGAGTTTCGAGTTGGCTTGGAATACTCTCAAGGACTTCCTCGAAGAGCAAGGCTACCAGGAACTGCGCAGTCCGCGCGCAGCCCTCAAGAAAGGCTTCGAGATCGGCTTGATCGAAGACGGACATGGCTGGATGCAGGCGCTGGAGGATCGCAACCTCACCTCCCACACTTACGACGAGGCGACGGCCGATCAGGTCCTGGAGCTGGTCCGCAACCGCTACCACCCCCTGTTGGCCGCGCTGCGAGAACGGCTCCACCGCGATGCCTGAGGCCTTCGGACTTTCCGAACAGGATCTGTCGACCATCCGCTTGGTCCTCTCCCGCAATCCCCGCATTCATTGCGCACTTCTCTTCGGGAGCCGTGCCAAGGGCACCTTCCGCCGTGGAAGCGACGTCGACCTCGCCCTAGTGGGCGACGGACTTTCCCGCGAGGACATCCTTGAGACGAGCCTTGCCCTGAACGAGGAGACGCCACTTCCCTACCGTTTCGATGTCGTCGACCGCAGCCGCCTCGAGAGCCGGGAGCTTGTCGAGCACATCGACCGTGTCGGACAGAAACTGTACAATTCCCTGGACTAAGCCACATTCCTCGGAAGCTACGGAGTGGAAAACCTGGATAACCTCTCGGTAGGTATCTTTGCTTTATGGCCATCCGCAAGCTACCCATCGGCATCCAGGACTTTCCCTCGCTTCGCGAAGACGGATACCTGTATGTAGACAAGACGGCCTTCGTCCACAAGCTCGCGAGCGAAGGACGCGTCTACTTCCTCTCGCGCCCCCGCCGCTTCGGGAAGTCCCTGCTGCTCTCCACCATCGGCGCCTATTTTGAGGCCCGCAAGGAGCTTTTCCACGGGCTGGCCATCGAACGGCTGGAACAGGACTGGATCGAGTACCCGGTGCTTCGGCTGGATCTCAATGCGGAGGTCTATGATTCTCCAGAGGCGTTGGAAGCCATTCTGAATCGCCACCTGGAAAAATGGGAGGCGCGCTTCCCTGACGGTAAACCGGAGCGCCGTCCGGCGGAACGTTTTTTGGGGGTGATCGAGCGAGCCGCCGTCGCTACCGGTCGGCGCGTCGTTGTACTCGTCGACGAGTACGACAAGCCGCTCCTGCAGACGATCGGCAAGCCCGAGTTGCACGAGGCCTACAAGGCCATCCTCAAGGCCTTCTACGGAGTCCTAAAGAGCGCCGACAGCTACCTCAAGTTCGTGCTCCTCACCGGAGTCACCAAGTTCGGCCAGGTAAGCGTCTTCTCGGACCTCAACCAGCTCCAAGACATCTCTCTTCATTCCGACTACGCTGCCGTTTGCGGCATCACCGAGCCGGAGCTTTTGGACAATTTCCGTCCCGAACTGGAGCGGCTGGCGGAACGTCAGAAATTGTCTTTTGAAGCGGCGCTCTCCGAGGTCCGCCGCATGTACGACGGCTACCGCTTCCACCCGAACGGCCCGGACGTCTTCAATCCCTTCAGCACATTGAACCTCTTTTCCCGCATGGAGTTCTCAGACTTCTGGTTCCAGACGGGAACGCCGACATTTCTTGTCGAACTCCTCAAGAAGACCGACACCGACCTGCGCGAGATCGACGGCATAGAGCTCGACGCTCCCGATTTCGCCGACTATCGCCTGGACGCCGACACTCCGCTTCCGGTGATCTACCAGAGCGGCTACCTCACCATCAAGGACTACGATCCGCGCTATCGGCGCTATCGACTGGGCTATCCCAACGCCGAGGTGCGAAACGGCTTTCTCAACTTCCTGCTCCCCAGCTTCACCGGTGCCCCTAAGGGACGCGGCGGCTTCTTCATCGGCAAGTTCAGCGAGGAGCTTGAGGCCGGCGACGTAGATGCCTTCCTGACGCGCTTACGTGCCTTTTTCGAGAACATCCCCTACGACCTGAACGACCGCACCGAACGACACTACCAAGTGGTCTTCTACCTGGTCTTCACACTCCTCGGGCAATTTCTGCAAACCGAACTGAAGTCCGCCAAGGGACGCGCCGACGCGGTGGTCTGGACCCCGACGCATGTCTTTGTATTCGAGTTCAAATTGAACGGAACGGCCGAGGATGCACTCGCGCAGATCGAAGAGCGCGGTTACGCGGTGCCGTGGAGCGCTGACGGTCGCACCGTAGTGAAGGTGGGCGTAGAGTTCGACAAGGAGACGCGGAACCTCGGGAGATGGCTTGTGGGCGGCCCAAGAGAAACGGCCTGAGATGTACCCTGGAGGAGAATCCGAGCACCTGGAGTTCAAGGCTTCCTTCGGTGAATGGAAGGAGATCATTCAGACTCTAGGCGCTTTCGCCAACACGAAAGGCGGGAAGGTCGTTGTTGGCCTCAACGACTCTGGAGAGCCTATCGACCTTGCGATCGGCAAGAACACCTTGGAGGACTTTCTCAACAAGGTCCGCGGCAATACCGATCCGGTCATCTATCCATCGGTGACGGTGCGCTCCTTTGGGCCTTGCGAAGTCGTGGAGATCCTGGTGGAAGAAAGCCAAGCAAAGCCCGTCTTTGCCTGTGACCGCGCCTTTCTGCGGGTGGGCAAGACCACCCAGAAGCTTTCGGCCCAGGCAATCAAGGAGTTGGCCCGCGTCAACCTCCCCGGCGACTTCGACACCCGCTTTACCGATATCCCCATCGAGGGCTGGTCCGTTGATCGCTGCGCCGCCAAACGCCTGGATCTCGGAGCTCTGTCCAAAGACGTTCGCCTCGTACGCAAGGGCAAGATTTCCACAACCCTCTACCTCGCCACCTGCCCCCAGAACACCCTCTTCGATCAGGCCATTGTAAAGGCCGGGCTCTTCAAGGGAACGACCACGGCCAAATTCCTCGACATGAAGGAATTCGACGGACCGCTTTCGAGCCTCGTCGAGGGGACAATGGAGTTCGTGGCCCGTCATCTTTCCATGGAGGTGGTGCTCGACGGCAGCCCCCGCCGCAAAGAGGTCTGGGAGATCCCGATGGTCGCCATCCGCGAGGCCGTGGTGAATGCCGTATTGCATCGCGACTATGACGACCCGGGCAATGTCCAGATCCGCATCTTCGACGACCGCCTGGAGGTCTGGAGTCCTGGGCTCCTTGTCGGCACCCCCGACCTTGCAACCCTTGGCGACGAGGCGCGTTCAGTGCCGCGCAATCGCAACCTCGTCCGTCTGGCGAAATCGCTCGGCCTTGTCGAAGCCTGGGGCACAGGCTTCCAGCGCATGAGCGAGGAGTGCCGCCGCGCTGGCCTTCCCGCTCCCCAGTGGCGCCACAGCATGGGTGCCTTCGTCTCCACCTTCTTCAAGAAAAAATTCTCAAGTGAGGGTGTAAGTGAGGGTGTAAGTGAGGATGTAAGTGAGGGTGTAAGTGAGGGTGTAAGTGAACGCTCCTTGCTGGGGCTGATCCGCGCCCGACCTGGTCTGCGCACCCCGCAGTTGGCCGTCCACCTGGGAGCTCCTCCCAAGACCGTGGAACGTTGGTTGTCCCATCTGCGCAAGCTCCAGATCGTAGAATACGTGGGCACTCCCCGCACGGGAGGATACCGCGCCGTTGTTGCCCCAAGCGATCGCTAGGCTGCCAACTCACACAGGGAGAAGGGGGGCCGTATCTCCTTTAGACTCAAGCACTTAGGCCCACTGCCCAAAAGGCGAAGCAAGGCAATATTTTTCTCGCGTCGCCTTCGCAAAGAGCTTGAATTTTCAGAAATTGTCCTATTGCCCCAATGACGATCAATTATCTATGGATATGTCATGATTTCAGTCCCCCTTCCCGACGCTGAATGCCAGATCGTTCGCGAACTTCCCGAGCTAGATCTGCAAGAGATGCCTGGATCTGGACTCCGCTTCGCGGAAGGCGTCATCGAATTGTCCCTGAGGGACATTGGCCGCTATCGGATGGAAAAGGGACGCCGAATCTCCATCCTTCCCGAACCCGGAGTCTCTTCCGAAACGCTCATCTTTTACTTAAAGGCGACCCCCTTCGGACTGCTCGTCCTCCAGCGAGGTGAACTTCCTCTGCACGCAAGCGCCGTTGTTCCTCCCGGCGGGCACGCGGCACTGCTCCTGGCGGGAGACTCCGGAGCCGGCAAGTCCACGTCTGCGGCGCTCTTGGTGAAGAAGGGCTGGTCTCTCCTCAACGACGACATCACTCGCATCACCTTCGAAGGCGAAATCGCCACGGCATGGCCCGGCTTCGCCTCCTTGAAACTTGGCGACCAGAGCCTGCGGATGCTCGGACTCGAAAATGCCGCCCTCCCACGCACTCCTGGCGTCAAGGAAAAGGCCTATTGGCATCTGGAAGGACTCCAGGAAGCCGTTCCTGTCGGCGCTCTCGTGATCCTCAGAAATCCGCAGGGGCCCCCTACGCCGCCACGTCGCCTTGCCGGCATGAAGCTACTGGAACAGCTCTACCTCCAGACCTTTCGCCCGTGGCTCGTGCGTCCTCTCGGATTCCATCGCGAGCATTTCACGCAGGTGACCCGCTTCGCCGGGAAAATCCCATGCTTCCTGCTCGAAGGCAACCAGAGCCTGCCGCCGGACGAACTCGTGCAACTGCTGGAAAGATGCGTGGAACAGGCATGACTTTCGCCAATCCGGAACTGCGATTTGCTGCAGCTGTCTCCTATCTCGCCACAACGCCAGAAGGCCGGGAACGGCAACGCAAAGCCATCGATGTCGCCGTGACCGCTGGTCTCGAGCCGCAGGACCTCTTCTCCCTGATCCAACGCCACCGCATCCCTTCGCTCGCCCTCACCGTCCTCAGGGACTGCGACAGATCTGAAGCGCTCGGAAGCTTCCTGGAAGAACTGAAGAGCGAAGACGCTGACTCCAGGCAACGGAATCTGTTGCTGGCCATGCGGGGTGGCCTAGCGCGTCGCGCCTTGCTTGCGGCCGGGATTCCCTGCCTGGAATTCAAGGGCGGCCCGAAACTCTCGCACAAGCTCTACGGCGACCTGGCACTGCGCGCCCACCGCGACATGGATCTCATGGTCCCTGCAGAACGCTTCTTTGACGCCGAGGCTCTCCTCGTCCGCGAGGGCTGGACAAGCGAAGTCCATCCGATTTGGAAGAGCGCTCCCCATTATCGGGTACTTGCCCGCTATGCGCTGTGGGATTCCCACTTCACGTGCCCGCAGGACGGAAGCATGCTCGAACTGCACACGCGCTTCGAGCTCCATTCGGAGCCCCGCTACGAGAAGATTTGGTGGGACGCCCTGAAAGACGCCCCCGAACAAGGGATCTCACCGGTCGAGTTCCTTTACCTCGTGCAGCACGGCACCAAACATCTTTGGAATCGCACCAAGTGGCTGGGAGACATCGCAGCCATCCTCGAGCGCTGGCCGAGAATCGTCGGCGAGGCGCTCCCTCTCGCGCAGGAACTTCGCCTGATCCCCGCTTTTGCCCCCCTGTCGACGCTCCTGCTCGAACTGTACGGACAGGGATTCGACCTTCCCGACAACGCCAAAAAGCCCTCCCGAGACCAGCGTTTCTACGCCATCTACCTTGCTGCACTGCGCAGTCCAGATTCCCAACTCGACATTTCCAGCGAGTCGTCCCTCCATTGGTTTCGCAGGAACGCCCATCGGCCGCTGCTCAAATCCCGCGTCTCCTGGCCTTCCCGCCTCATCAACATCCTGTTCCAATACGTTCTTCATTCCGAGGACATTGAAGCCTGGAATCGGCGTTCCAGAATCTGGCTTCTTCTTTTCCCCCTAATGTCCTTGAAGCGCTATGCCAGCCGCTTCTTCGTCCATTGCCAGAAGACCTTGGAAAGGCCACAATGAGCCGTCGGATCCGCAGCCTCCCCAGCTGGCTTCTTCTTCTGGAGACGGGGCTTGCCCTTACTGCGGCGGTTCTTCTTAAGCGACTCCTGCCCTTTCGCATCACCTCACGCCTGCTGGGACGCCAGGTCGAGCATCCCAGGGCGGCGGCTCTCCCAGAAGCGCTGCACACGGATCTGGTGTGGGCGTTCCATATCTTCCAGAGACTTCCGTCACCACTGCAGCCCGTATGCCTCACCGAGGTTCTTGCCCTCTGCCTGCTGCTGCGCCGCCGTGGCCTATGCGGCACCGCCGCTCTCGGCGCCCGCAAAGACGCCTTGAACCTGAAGCTCCACGCCTGGATGCTCTGCGGACCGCAACGGCTACCGCGCCAGCAGAACCTCGAAGGCTTCCGCATCATTGCCCTCTTCGAACCTCCCCCGAGTCCCTGAAGGAGAACCTCTATGCCCATTTCCCTGCACTCCATGCTCGCCCGAAGCGAAACGCACCCCGCGACCGATCTCGAAGGAAGTCGAATTTTCCTCGACATCGAAAGCGGCGACTACCTGTCGCTCTCGGGAACCGCGAAAGCGGTCTGGGACTTCCTCGCAACCCCGCAACGCGTCGAAGCGATCGTGGCCCACCTCTGCGAGCACTACGCGGTCGAGCCCGAGCGCTGCACCGCCGAGGTGCTGCCTTTTCTCGACGAGCTCCTGACAAGCGGCCTTCTCCAGGACGTTCCGGAGGATCCCAAGTCTTGATCGCCCTGCGCCCTCCCACGATCTCCGAACTGCGCCGCTGGGCAAGATGCGTCGTCTGGGGAATCCGTGAGGCGGTCCGTACCTCCCCTCTTGCCGTCTTCATCTGGATCGCACTCTTCTTCATGGCGGGCATCATGCCCTTCGGGGTGCTCCTGGGCTCCAAGCAGGCCTTGAGCGCCATCGAGACCACTCGATCCTGGAACGCGATCGTTCCTTCCCTCGCCCTCCTCATAGGCACCCTCGCGGTCTCCCCTTTGCTGGCGTCCACCCAGCGTCGCCTTCACGATCGCCTAGCTGACGAGGCGCTGCAGCGCATGACCACGCGCTTCCACGCGCGTACCTGCTGTCTTCCCTACACTTTCTTCGAGAACTCCGAGAACAACGACCTGCTGCAGCGGATTCGCGGCAGTTCGCTCTCGCAGCCCTTTGAACTCCTCGAAGGAACCGGAAGTCTTGTCCTGGATGCGGTCCTGTTGGCAGGGGTGCTTCGCATGCTGGCAGGCTATTCGCCCTTCCTGCCGCTGCTACTTGCCCTCACTGCCCTCCCGGCGCTCCTGCTTCTGATCCGCCTCACCCTCTCCCAGATCCGGCACCAGCGTCTGGCGGCCCCGTTGAGTCGCAGGGCAGGGCGGGATTCCCGGACGATGACCGAGCACGACAGCGCCGCCGAGATTCGCATGTACCTGCTCTCGACCTTCCTGGGCGAACGACACAACCGCACCGCCGCAGAGCTGCTGAAACTGCGCCGCCAGCTCGCCCGCGAAAGCTGGTGGACCGAGGTGCTCCTGGCCCTCATCGGGACGGCAGGAGTCGCCGGCGGGCTTGTCCTCATGGTTCGCGCCCGCCTTTCGGGGCACGTCCTCATGGTGACGGATATCGTCATCGCCTTCCAGGCCTTCCTGATGGGGCAACGCATGCTGCAAAGCCTCCTGGGCGATGGCATGCGGCTTTACCGCTCGGGCATGCTGCTGGACGACCTGCAACAGCTTGAGGAGATGCCAGCGTCTCCCGCTGACCCGCCAAATCCTGTCGTCCTGCCTCGCTTGCGGCAGGGCATCGAATTTCACAAGGTCCACTACCGCTACCCGACCGCCTCCAAGGACGCCCTCGACGGACTCGACCTCTCCATTCCCGCCGGCAAGATCACAGCCTTGATGGGCCCCAACGGTGCCGGCAAGAGCACCCTCATCCGACTGCTCTGCGGGCTCGTCCCTCCGCAAGCAGGAAGCATCCTATGGGACGGACAAGATCTTACCCGCCTTCCCTCGCCGGAACTCCGTGCCTCCGTTTCGGTGCTCTTCCAGGATCCCGTGGCGTTTGTGGCCACGGCTCGCGAGAACCTCTCGTGGGGCGCCCCCAAGGCTGGGCAGGACCGCATTGAATCGGCGGCCCGTTCAGCCGGAATTTACGACATCCTCGCACGCCTTCCCCAAGGCTGGAATACCCTGCTGGGGCCTGCGTTTGGAGGCATGGACTTGAGTGGCGGGGAACAGCAGCGCCTAGCGCTCGCACGCGCCTTCGTGCGCGACGCGCCCATAGCGGTGCTGGACGAACCGACCAGCGATCTCGACAGTTGGGCGGAAGCCGATTGGTACGAACGGTTCCAAGCTTGGGCCACCGGACGGACCGTGCTGCTCATCACCCACCGCTTCACCACCGCCTGCAAAGCAGACACCATCCACATCTTAGAAGCGGGAAAGATTGCGGAATCAGGAACGCACGAGGAATTGCTGGCGTTCAATGGCCTCTACGCCAAGGGCTGGCGCACGCAGGCCGGTGGCGTCGCTCCTTAGGAGGTGTGCTGCGTCGTCGATCCCCACGAGCCGGAATTGTAGCCGTTGTTCGGCTCATTTTTGCCGGCGTGCGTATCATTCCAATAGCTGTTCCCCGGAGGCGGAGCCTGCCAGTACTGGTCCTTCGTCACTTTTGCGATCGAAAGACGCTCCACCTTGGGGGTGCTCCATGTTTCCTTCATCGCGATCTCCTTGCTGAGGCAGCATTGGCCTGGAATTTCACATACGAAACGGATAATAGTAAGGTACCCCTTTTTTTGCTTTTCATATTTGTTTTTAACTTTTTGCACCATTTTCTATGCAAAAAATTTTCCACCCGCTGCCCCACGGAAAATCCGGCATTCGTTCACGGACTGCGCTTCGTGCTCCATTCGGACGCCACCACTGCCTGCGACATCACTGATGCTGGAACTATTGGACAATTTCCGTCATAATTCCCCTCTCACATCTCATGCGTCATCCTCTTAAGCGATACCGTAGACATTTATCTATTATTTACGTTCAAGATTCAGTTCCACACTTGAGTTGATTGGATCCTATTCAATTGCCAAAGCAACAGAGTATGCTTGAAGTAGCTATTCCTCAAGACAATCCAACGCATGCACTGCCACTTGTCCCAGGGTTGCGTACGCTTGTGGGGTGTAGAAAGGAGAGTGGACGTAGGTTGTGGCAATCGCTAAACCTCCACACTCAGAGAGAGCCCTACGTCCATGAAGAAGGTACACCTTGCCGTCCGATCCGCAAGCC
>Ga0302287_10000035_pt1 | contig 126938 bp, 118 predicted proteins | sample III_Fen_E2_4_FD_200452 | JGI IMG/M metagenome (GOLD analysis project Ga0302287, IMG submission 200452) | Peat permafrost microbial communities from Stordalen Mire near Abisko, Sweden - III_Fen_E2_4 | ecosystem: Environmental > Terrestrial > Soil > Wetlands > Permafrost | place: Sweden... | reverse complement strand
GCAGTCTGAAGGGTAAGGTGGTTATGCTCGACTTCCATGTTTTTAGCACGAAGGAATCGCCCGCACGTATCATGATGCTTCGCGATCTATATAACAAATATGCCGCTAAAGGATTTGAGATATACCAGGTGTCACTCGATAGCAACGAGCACTTCTGGAAGACATCCACTGCCGCACTGCCTTGGATCAGTGTACGTGACCCGAACGGCATCGAGTCACAGAAATTGGAAATGTACAACATTACGAAGATTCCAACCTACTTTCTTATCGACCGCGAAAGCAATCTAAAATCAAGGGATGACAATGTGAAGGATCTGGAAACAGAAATTCAAAAACTGTTATAAACATACATAACATGTATGAATTATCTGGATATTATACATTATTAAAATATAAATATGGACTGATTTGCATAAATATTTATTTTTATACAAATCAGTCCATCTTACAATATTAAAGGAAAACACACTCAAACGTTTCATTTTATCATAAAAATGAGACAAAAATACAGTTTTTATCATTCAAACGTTAAAATATCGATGTTTGATATCATATTTATGCGTTTTTGTTTGACAAAATGGAAGTATTTTTGTAATTTTGCAACCAATCTGGTAGGAAAATCAAGTTTTTAATAAAATATATGCGACAAACAATGATAAACGGATTGTACAATGCTGAGTACGAACATGACGCATGCGGCGTTGGAATGGTGGTTAATATCCACGGCAACAAAAGCCACGAATTAGTTGACAATGCGTTGAAAGTGCTCGAAAACATGCGCCACCGTGGCGCTGAAGGTGCCGACAATAAGACCGGCGATGGTGCAGGTATTCTTCTGCAGATACCTCACGAGTTTATTCTTCTTCAAGGCATACCTGTTCCAGAAAAGGGAAAGTATGGTACCGGACTCGTCTTCTTCCCTAAGGACAAGCAAAAGCAGACAGCTATTTTGAGTATAATGATTGAGGAGATAGAGCGCGAAGGTTTGTCACTGATGCACCTGCGCGATGTGCCCACATCTCCGGAATGTCTGGGTGATGCCGCCCTTAAGAATGAACCGGCCATCAAACAGATATTCATTACCGGTGTGACTGACGACAAGGTGGATACCTTCGAACGAATCTTATATATAATTAGGAAGAAAGTCGAAAAACGAGTTGACGATCAAGATTTTTATATTTGTTCTCTTTCGAACAAGAATATCATTTATAAAGGAATGCTTTCCAGCCTTCAGCTTCGCCAGTATTTCCCCGACCTGACCAACAGTTACTTCACTAGCGGCTTGGCTCTTGTTCACTCACGTTTTTCTACAAATACATTTCCTACATGGAGTCTGGCTCAGCCTTTCCGCCTCCTCTGTCACAACGGTGAGATTAACACCATCCGTGGTAACCGCGGTTGGATGAAGGCCCGTGAGACTGTACTCAATAGCATAGCATTAGGTGATACCAAACAAATTACCCCTATCGTACAACCGGGCATGAGTGATTCTGCCAGCCTCGACAACGTATTCGAGTTCTTCGTGATGAGCGGTCTGTCGCTACCTCACGCCATGGCAATCATGGTACCTGAGAGCTTCAATGACAAAAATCCTATCTCTGAGGATCTGAAGGCATTCTACGAATATCACTCTATCCTGATGGAACCATGGGATGGCCCTGCAGCACTGCTGTTCAGCGACGGCCGTTATGCCGGTGGCATGCTCGACCGTAACGGTCTTCGTCCTGCCCGTTACACCATTACGAAGAACGACATGATGGTTGTTGCCTCCGAAGTGGGTGTCATGGACTTCGACCCGACACAGATAGCCGAAAAGGGACGTCTGCAGCCCGGTAAAATACTACTCATTGACACTCAGGAGGGTAAGATCTATTATGACGGCGAAATCAAGCAAAAGCTTGCCAGCGCCCATCCTTACCGGCAGTGGTTATCAACCAACCGTATCCAGCTCGAAAAACTCAAGAGCGGACGTAAAATATCCAATAGTATCGACGAACTCGTACGCCATGAGATCAACTTCGGTTTTGGCAAGGAAGATGTGGACAATACAATCGTCCCTATGTGCGTGAGCGGTCAGGAGCCGACTGCAGCCATGGGTAACGATACCCCGTTGGCAGTGATAAGCGAACGCCCACAGGTATTCTTCAACTATTTCCGTCAGCAGTTTGCTCAGGTAACCAACCCGGCCATCGACTCCATACGTGAGGTATTGGTTATGTCGCTCTCCGAGTATATCGGTCGTGTAGGCACAAACATCCTTACTCCGGACGAGAGCAACTGTAAGATGGTGCGTCTGCCCCACCCGATTCTGACAAATACAGAACTTGATATTCTTTGCAACATCCGTTACAAGGGATTCAATACCGTCAAACTTCCTATCATCTTCGAATGCGAGAAAGGTGGAGAAGGACTGCGCGAAGCGCTCATGGATCTCTGTAAGAAAGCTGAAAAGAGCGTAGACGACGGATTCAACTATATCATCCTCAGCGACCGCGATATCGACGAGACTCATGCAGCCATTCCGTCACTACTCGCCGTCAGTGCTGTTCACCATTATCTGATTTCTGTCGGAAAACGTGTGCAGACAGCTCTTATCGTTGAAAGTGGTGAAATCCGCGAGACGATGCATGCAGCTCTGCTGCTGGGATACGGAGCTTCTGCCTTCTGCCCATATATGACATTTGCCATCCTTGATGACCTCGTTAAACGCGGTGCCATTCAGGAAAATTACAATACGGCGGAGACCAACTATATCAAGGCTGTCAAGAAGGGACTCTTCAAGATTATGGCTAAGATGGGTATCTCCACCATCCGTTCTTATCGTGGTGCAAAGATTTTCGAGAGCATCGGACTTTCAGAAAATCTGCTAAAAGACTACTTCGGAACTTCCGTTTCAACAATCGGTGGTATCGGACTGGAGACTATCGCACGTGATGCTGTTCGCATGCATGACGCAGCCTTCTCTAAGAAGACACACACTGACTTCCTGCCAAATATAGGTCTGTTCCATTACCGCAGGGATGGTATTGACCACGCATGGAACCCCGAGACTATATCTAAACTACAGATATCGACCCGCTTGGGTAGCTATAAGAAATTCAAGGAGTTCACTGCTGCTGTTGACGGAAAAGCTGATCCAATATTCATCCGCGACTTCTTCGATTTCAAGCGCAATCCTATCGACATCAATAAGGTAGAGTCTGTAGAGGACATCGTTAAGCGCTTTGTTACAGGCGCTATGAGTTTCGGAGCTATCAGCAAGGAGGCTCACGAGGCAATGGCTCTCGCTATGAACAAACTCGGTGCCCGTTCAAACACGGGTGAAGGTGGTGAGGATAATGACCGTTTTCATGCAACCGTAGACGGTGTCTCACTGTCAAGCAAAACAAAACAGATTGCATCAGGGCGTTTCGGCGTAACCACCGAATATCTGGTTAACGCTGAAGAGATACAGATTAAAGTGGCTCAGGGTGCAAAACCCGGAGAAGGCGGTCAACTGCCCGGTTTTAAGGTTAACGAGATTATCGCAAAGACTCGTCACTCCATCCCCGGCATTTCATTGATTTCACCTCCACCTCACCACGATATCTATTCTATCGAGGACTTGGCTCAGCTTATCTTCGACCTTAAGAATGTGAATTCGAAAGCCGCCATCAGCGTAAAACTCGTTGCCGAGAGTGGTGTAGGTACTATCGCTGCCGGTGTGGCTAAGGCTAAAGCCGACCTGATTGTCATCTCCGGTGCAGAGGGTGGTACGGGTGCTTCGCCTGCTTCAAGTATGCGTTTCGCAGGTATAAGCCCAGAGATCGGACTCTCTGAGACTCAGCAGACACTCGTCAGAAACGGTCTCCGCGGACAGGTACGCCTGCAGACGGACGGTCAGCTCAAGACTGGTCGTGACATCATCAACATGGCACTGCTCGGTGCAGAGGAGTTCGGATTCGGAACAACCGCTCTGATCGTTCTCGGTTGCGTAATGATGCGCAAGTGTAACCTGAATACCTGCCCTATGGGCGTGGCTACCCAGGATCCTGAACTGCGCAAGCACTTCATCGGGAAAGTAGAATATCTGGTAAATTATTTCACATTCCTGGCTCAGGAGGTTCGTGAATATCTGGCAGAGATGGGCTTCACTAAAATGACTGACATTATCGGTCATACAGAACTCATCACCCTCAAGAAAACGGAGAAGAATTCCAAGGCTTCCATGCTCGACTTCAGTCGTCTGCTCACCAAGGAAGAGGGCAATACATCACTGTATCACACAACAAATCAGATACACAATATCGACAGCGTAAAGGATGTTGAGATTATCAAAGCATCTGCAAACGCTATCGAAAATCAAGAAGAGGTGAGCCTCGACTATGCTATTAAGAATACCGACCGTGCTGTTGGTACAATGCTTAGCGGACTTATCGCCAAGAAATACGGTGAAGCTGGTCTGCCGACCGATACGATCAACATCAAATTCAAAGGCTCTGCCGGTCAGAGTTTCGGTGCCTTTCTCGTCAAAGGTGTAAACTTCCGTCTGGAAGGTGAGACCAACGACTATTTCGGAAAAGGCCTCAGCGGCGGTCGTATATCTGTTCTTCCGTCATCGCGCAGTAATTTCAATGCCGAAGATAATATCATCGCCGGTAATACCGGTCTATACGGTGCCACAAGCGGCGAACTCTATATCAACGGCCGTGTTGGTGAGCGTTTCGGAGTACGTAACTCAGGTGCCATCGCTGTACTGGAAGGTGCAGGTGACCACTGCTGTGAATATATGACCGGAGGCCGTGTGGTAGTGCTTGGTGAGACAGGACGCAACTTCGCTGCAGGTATGAGTGGTGGTGTGGCTTATGTCTGGGACAAAAAGCACGACTTCGACTACTTCTGTAATATGGACATGGTGGAAATCAATCTCGTTGAGAGCAGCAGCGACCAGAAAGAACTTCATGAGCTGATTCGTCAGCACTACCTCTATACCGGTTCTAAACTTGCCCGCACAATGCTTGACGACTGGAACCTCTACGTGGGAGAATTCATCCAGGTAGTTCCTATCGAGTATAAACGTGTGCTACAGGAAGAACAGGTTAAGAAACTGCAACAAAAGATTGCAGATATGCAGAGAGATTATTAATTGAGGTAAAAGGTTTAAAAGAAAAAAGTAAAATGGGAGATCCTAAAGCATTTTTGAAAATACACCGCAAAGAAGCGGGATATAGACCAATCCACGACCGTATACACGATTTCGGTGAGGTGGAGCAAACATTGAATACTAAAGATCGTCAGACACAGGCGGCACGCTGCATGGACTGCGGCGTACCTTTCTGCCACTGGGCTTGCCCTCTGGGCAACAAACCGCCCGAGTGGAACGATGCTCTGTATAAAGGTGACTGGGAGCTTGCTTACCGCCTGCTCAACAGTACCAACGACTTTCCTGAGTTCACAGGCCGTGTATGCCCTGCACTCTGTGAGAAAGCCTGCGTGCTCAATCTGATGGATCATGAGCCTACCACCAACCGTGAGGATGAATGCGCGATCACAGAACACGCATTCCTTGAGAATTTTGTGAGAGTGGAAGATATCGAACGTAACGGCAAGACTGTTGCTGTCATCGGTGCAGGTCCTGCAGGACTTGCCACAGCCAACCAATTAAACCACCGTGGCTACACTGTCACCGTGTTTGATAACAACGAGGCTGCCGGAGGACTACTCCGTTACGGTATTCCAAACTTCAAATTGAATAAGGAGATCATCGACCGTCGTATCAACGTACTGGAACAGGAAGGTATTACCTTCAAATATAACGAGAAAATTGACGTGACCAAGTTGCCTAAAGGCTTCAATGCTTATGTAATCGCGACCGGTACCCCGACTGCCCGCAATCTCGAAATACCCGGTAGAGAATTGAAAGGTATATACCTTGCTCTCGAACTTCTGTCACAGCAAAACCGCATTCTGGAAGGAATAGAATTCAAGAAAGAAGAACTGATCAACGCCAAAGGCAAGAACGTGTTGGTGATCGGTGGAGGTGATACGGGTTCCGACTGTATCGGAACTGCACACCGCCAAGGTTGCAAAAGCGTAACTCAGGTAGAGATCATGCCGAAGCCACCGGTTGACGATAATCCGGCAACACCATGGCCAAACTGGCCGGTCATCCTCAAGACTACATCAAGTCACGAGGAAGGCTGCGAGCGCCGTTGGAACATCGATTCAAACAAGTTTATCGGCAAGGATGGACATGTAACCGGTGTGGAGATTGAAGAAGTGACATGGGAACCAAATCCAGACGGTGGACGTCCTATCATGAAGAAGAGCGGCAAGCCTGAGATTATTCCTTGTGACATGGTATTCCTTGCCATGGGATTCCTTCGCCCAAAGCAACCTGAATTTGCCAAAAACGTATTCGTGGCTGGTGATGCTGCCAATGGTGCATCCCTCGTGGTACGTGCCATGGACAGCGGCCATAAAGTTGCCGACAACATCGATAAATTCTTTGCATAGACATCATAGTACCTAATATAAAGATGACACTGGGAGACATAGTTCTCTCAGTGTTTTTTATTTTAGATTGATTCCACGATTCTCATTAACGTTCTGACTGACAAAGACTAATCCGTGGAGACAACTTTACGGCCAACCTCATGACACGCAATGATGGACATGTTTATCTTATCACCTTGCATCTTCATCACCGTACGATACTTTTCTTTGAGATTAGAAATCCATATCCATCAGCTTATCAGACCTCATCTGAAAACATAGCTCCTTCTATTTTCCCCTACAGGGGTAGATGTCTTCCCCTACAGGGGAACATCTTTTCCCCTGTAGGGGAAAATACCGAGAGTTATGCTTTTGGATATCTAAAGCATTATCCCGGAACGACATACGGTACATGATCGGATCAGGTGCAAAAACGCCTCGGGAATCAATCGCAGACAATCAACTTCCAAAAGCTTTGATTCCACGCCAAAAGCACTTTATTTCAGACATTTAAATGGTTTTGTGGAATCAAAACAAAAAGAGAAACAGTATTATTATGTAAATAATGCTTAATACAACAGACAAGTTGAACAGGATTTTCGTAACTTTGCATATAAATAAAAATGTTATGAGGAAACGCAACTGGCCAGCAAGCTTATCATTGGCATTCGTATGCTTATTTGTTACGCTCTCATTTGGAATGGGGGCTAAGCAATATAACCATACCCGCGAGATGATTATAGCCAACCTTAACGCAGCCCTGCGTGAGGCGGTGAAGATACATGCAGACAACTGGCTATGCCGCGATACCATCCAGTCATACACCAAACTGCAACAGCAGATGGGGGCTGCCGTTACGGTCCACGCATACGACAACATTTTCGCGGAAGCTCTGCCCGAGAAACGATTCAAACGTGATGCGGGTATACAAATGAGCATCATGAATATCAATTCCAGGAAAAGAGAAGAAGTACTGGCAGAGGATAATGGCTATATCATGAGCGACACAATCATGCTGATGAACAATGCGAAGGTGGCTGATGCCGCACTGTCGTTGAGAGGTTACGTGTTCTGCCCGTTTATGAACGTCATTTCAATGACAAATATGACGGCACCAACAGTTCTTCTCACCATTGCATTCTGTTTCGGTGGATTATATTTCTATTTCAGAAGGAAATACTCGATAAAGAAGGAAACGGGAACCAACAGTCTTGACAATACTAATATCATAACCTTCGGCGACCTAGCACTAAGCATCGATGATAGTTGCATATACGATCTTAACCGCAGGAGGTTGAATCTCACGCCAATGGAATACAGCCTGATGGAAATGTTCTATAACTCTTCATCCCATTTCTTATTGAAAAAGGAAATATGTGATACACTTTGGCCCGGAAAGGATAATGCCGACGAGACGCTTTATGCACTCGTACGCCGTCTAAAACAGACACTTGCCGAGCGCAGCAACGTTAAAATCAGTGCTGTCCGCGGAAGAGCCTACCAGCTGGATCTTAATCAAATAGTCTGAAAAACTCTATCACCCCCCTATTTTTATCTTCCCAAAATTCTACATTTTTGTAATAAAGTTGTAATATTGGCTACATATTTGTAGTCTATTGGTGTTCTTATATTTTGCAACTCATTCACAACCAACGATATACATCAGTGGCACGCTTATTGTATTAATGATTATTATTATAAATAGTATTAATTATTAAATAATAAGAATTATGCAGTTAAGTGCCAGAAACAGTATTAAAGGTAAAATTGTGGAAATCACACTGGGTATTGTCACCGCAAAGATCAAGTTAGATATTGGCAATGGGAATGCAATTGTGTCAGTAATAACTGTGGATAGTGTGAAAGAAATGGGCTTTAAAGTTGGCGATGAAGCTTTTGCAATATTCAAATCAACTGAAGTGATGATCGGAATATAATGAGAAAACCATACAAAGTGGGGGCAAGCGTTGTTGTCTATCATGAGAATAAGGTTTTTATAGGACCTGATCAATTTGCTTTAATAAGGCAAATTATCGATGATGGCTCAATGAATGCTGCCGCCCGCCACTTGGGTTTTTCTTTTCAAAAAACATGGCAAATGGTTACCAAGATGAATGCGTTATCTGATAAACCTATTATTATAGTGAAACGAGGTGGTAACAATGGAGGAGGATGCTTTGTTAGCGAATATGGTAAGAAGATGTTTGAGCTGTACGCAAAACGAGAACTAGAGGTTATCAAGGCCTTAGCTCAATCTGATAATGAATTGGATAGCCAGCTATTTTGATTTTTTTTGTGTTACGTTATCTTTTTATGTATAACGGTGTACTTTAATTAGGATAATAAATTAAGATAAGATTATGGAAAAGGTAAAAATGATTATGCTTGTAACAGCACTTTCCAGTGTATGTGGAGTAACGGCACAGACTGTTACTGTGGATGGTGAATTCCGTCCTAGAGTGGAAGTAAGAGATGGTTTTAACCAACCTTTGTTGAAAACTGAAGATCCACTAACCGTCGCAATGCAACGCACTCGTCTTGGTGTCTCATTCCAAACAGGCCTCTTGTCCACGAAGCTGACTATTCAGGATGCTCGCACTTATGGAGAAACAGCAATGACATCAGAAGCCTCAACAACAAACGCCTCGACTTCTATTTTTGAAGCCTGGGCAGATATGGTTCTCATACCCGGTGGATCTGTACGAATAGGACGGCAGGCCTTAAAATACGATGACGGACGTCTTTTTAATAGCCCGGCATGGAGTAACACAGGAACGTCTCATGATATGGCTTTGATGAAATATGCCATTAATGACTTTCAGGCAAATGCGGGATTTGCATACAACAATAATACAGCCGGCAAGAGTGAAACCTATTACACCCCTGTATGCACATATCGCTATATGGGATTTTTATGGATGAACAAAGTGTTAGCTAAAAATATGAGTCTTTCACTCATTGGCGTTGATGAGGGCGTGCAGGATACTTCAGGAACAGCAGGCAACACATCAAACTACAAAAAAGTCAATATGTATCACACATATACCTACGGTGGTTATCTAAATTATGGCAGCACGTCAACTCCCTTGTCACTGGAACTTACATATTACCACCAGAGCGGAAAATCGAGTACAGGCAAAACGATGGATGCATCATTGGCTGCCGCGAAATTAGGATGGAATCCTTCTACATATTTAAATCTAAGTATGGGATGTGATTTATTCTCGGGTGATGACAATTCAAGCGATGGAACACAACATAATTTCAGAAAGTTGTACGGAACAAATCATAGTTTTAATGGATATATGGAGTACTGGACTACACCTCCTACTCAAGGATTAGGTGACTATTACATGATAGCATCAGGCAAAGCCACACCAAGCTTAGGATGGGAAGTTGCCGGACACATATTCAGGAGTATGAAAGATGTGAAATACGCATCTGACGGAGTTGGCAAGTCATTAGGATCGGAACTTGACCTTACTCTAAAATACAAGATGAACGAATGGGCAAATGTTCAAGGCGGCTATAGCATTTATTTCACAACAAAAGAAGTAAAATATCTTAAGTTGAAAAGCTCTACTGCAGAGATACATACTCCTCAATGGTGCTACGTAATGTTAACAATTACACCGGCTTATTTAAAGAATCTATTTACAAACGATAAAAAATAATTGATGATGAAAAAGATAATTTTCATTCTAGTGCTTGCCATGACTGTAGGAATGGCGTATGCACAGACAATAAATGTAGCGGCAGCAGCCAACCTGAGTTATGTGATGGAGGAAATAAAAAGTGCTTACCTTAAAACGAATAAGAACGCAAAGATTAATATCATATATGGAAGTTCCGGCACATTGACACAACAAATATCAAATGGAGCCAATTATGATATTTTCATGTCGGCAGATGATGAATTTCCTTTGGCACTACAGAAGAAAGGCCTTACTTATGGTGGAATGAAGATCTATGCATACGGAAAACTTGCTTTATATAGTACCGTTGTTGATGCAAAGAAAGGGCTTGCTATTCTTAATGATCCTGATACAAAGAAAATAGCGATTTGTAACCCTTCAACAGCTCCTTATGGTAAACGTTCTGTTGAGTTATTGACTGAACATGGTATGTACGACGCATTAAAATCAAAGCTTGTCGTTGCAGATAACATATCGCAAGCCGCCCAGTATGCATTTACCGGGAATGCAGATATTGCATTTGTTGCGCTCTCATTGACATTGACACCTGAGATGCAGGCAAAGGGAACGACCTATATATTTAATCCGAAAATGTATTCACCAATTAAGCAAGGTTGTATTTTGATTAAAAAGAGTTCTGTCAATACAGGCGCAGCTAAATTCATGAAATTCTTCACGTCATCATCTGCTGATGCTATATGGGAGAAATACGGTTATTCTCTACCTGAATAAATTAAAAGATAATGCATGGATAGTGATTTCGTACAGACACTCTGGTTAACAGGAAAGTTAGCAACTCTGACTACAATAATATTACTATTATTAGGGTTACCATTAGCTTACATATTAGCGTATAAACATTTTAGGCTCAAACCTATTGTGGAATCGCTGATAAGTATGCCAATGGTGCTACCACCAACAGTACTGGGCTTTTATGTTTTAATAGCATATAGTCCTCAAAACGCTTTTGGAAAATTTCTGGAATCCACATTACACGTACGTTTAGCTTTTAGTTTTGAAGGAATCCTGGTTGCCAGTATTATTTTCAGCATGCCATTCATGATACAGCCGTTAGTAAATGGTTTTGAACTGATACCGAAGAGTTATCGTGAGGCTGCATACACACTGGGGAAATCACCATTCACCACCTTTCTGAAAGTACTGATGCCAAACATACGTCCGTCGATATTGACAGCAGTGGCAATGACATTTGCACATTGTATAGGTGAATTTGGTCTTGTGATAATGGTTGGAGGAAATATGCCGGGTGAAACCCGCGTGGCTTCTGTTGCAATCTATGACGCAGTTCAGCAAATGGATTATGCTACCGCTAACCGATATTCCCTTATATTATTCTTGATATCATTAGCTATATTGAGTTTGATTTACGGATTCAATGGTAAGAAAAAAAGAGATGTTAGAAATTGATGTTAAACGAAAGATGTTGACCTCTGAGGGAGTTCACACCTTACATATAAAGGAAAATATTGATGCGCATGAGTTACTTTGTGTGTTTGGACGATCCGGTGCAGGTAAAACTACATTATTAAGAATGATAGCAGGGTTAACACAACCACAAGAGGGATATATCGCATTTAATGGCACAACATGGTTTGACTCAAAAAACAAAATCAATGTTCCTCCTCAGAAAAGAAATATTGGCTATATGTTTCAGAATTACGCTTTATTTCCAAATATGAATGTCGAGAAAAATATTATTTTCGGTCAAAAGGAAGAAAATCAAGACGAGATCGAAAACCTTCTTACTATTTTTGATTTGCAGACATTACGGAAGCAAAATCCAAATAAACTATCAGGAGGGCAGAAACAACGTGTTGCACTTGCCCGTGCTTTAGCTTCACATCCTTCAATCCTATTACTGGACGAGCCTTTGTCCGCTTTAGATATGGAAATGCGAATGTCTCTGCAGCGAGAAATAAATAAAGCCCATGAAATATCGAACGTGCTGACCATTCTTGTTACTCATGATGTTGATGAAGTCTTTGCTCTGGCTCATAAGGTATTATTAATAGAGAATGGTAAGATAGCAAAATGCGGCACTCCCGGAGACGTCTTTTCTGAGGAAACCTGGGCTAGGGCTTCGAGACTGTTGCATGAAATATCTATTTTAAGCGATTCTCTATATGGATAGGAAACAGAAGATACAAAAACGGTTTTTTTTATTATAATACCTACATTTATGTAGCTTTCTAAAATAGGTTTTTCACGTCGATAGTGAAAAGCCTATTTTATTTATAATTTATTTCTTCCTGACTGTCAGTATATTACATTCATTTCTCAGTGTCTATATTTCTATCATATTTCTTTTTGGCATGATAATTGACTTACTAACAATGTATTAGTTTATAAATTTTAAAATTATGATGAGAAAGATTGCAATTTACGGTAAAGGTGGTATAGGTAAAAGCACCACTACCCAGAACACAGTAGCCGGTTTGGCTGAAATGGGAAAAAAAGTAATGGTTGTAGGATGTGATCCTAAAGCAGACTCAACGCGTTTACTTTTACACGGTCTTGCACAGAAAACTGTGTTAGATACACTCCGTGATGAAGGAGAGGACATTGACCTGGACGATGTAATGAAAGAAGGTTTCGGCAATACCAATTGTGTTGAAAGCGGCGGTCCTGAACCTGGAGTAGGCTGTGCCGGTCGTGGTATTATCACCTCAATCAATTTGCTAGAGCAACTGGGAGCTTATGACGAAGACAAGCACATTGACTATGTCTTCTATGATGTGCTTGGCGACGTTGTTTGTGGTGGCTTTGCAATGCCTATCCGTGATGGAAAAGCTGAAGAAGTGTATATCGTATGCTCAGGAGAGATGATGGCCATGTATGCAGCTAACAACATTTGCAAGTCAATAGCAAAATTTGGTAAGGTGGGAACAGTACGCCTTGGCGGTTTGATATGCAATTCACGTAAAGTGGATAACGAAGCACAAATGATTCAGAAATTTGCCGAACGATTAGGAACTCAGATGATCCATTTTGTTCCTCGTGACAACGTTGTCCAACATGCAGAAATTAACAGAAAAACCGTCATCGATTTTAGCCCTGAAGAAAATCAGGCTAATGAATATCGCGAACTGGCCAAGAAAATTGATGGTAATACAAACTTTGTAATACCTAAACCAATGAAAATGGAGGAATTAGAGGAGTTGCTAACAACATTCGGAATAATGAATTAAATAAATAGGAGGACTAAATTATGTTTTTGATTAGAGCGATTATTAGACCAGAAAAATCAGTAGTAGTAATGAAAGCACTACTTGATGCAGGTTTCCCGGCAGTAACAAAGATATCCGCTTACGGACGTGGAAAGCAACGTGGTCTGCGAGTAGGGGACGTGACTTATGACGAACTTCCTAAGGATATTCTTTTAATGGCTATATCTTCGAAAGATAAAGATTTTGTTGTCGAGACAATCGAATCTTCGGCACGTACTTCACCATCAGGGCACTTTGGTGATGGTAAGATATTTGTAACCCCGATAGATGAGATTTACACAATCAGTAGCGGCAAAAAGGAAGTATAACCACGAAAAAAACCCGATATGAAATCAATTATAGCGATTATAAGAATAGCCAAGATGGCTGAAACAAAGGCTGCTTTGAGTGATGCGGGCTTACCCTCATTTACGGCAATACCGGTGTTGGGACGTGGTCGCGGTCATGGCGATAAGGAAAAGGCGGCCCAGATGGGTATAGAAGATGACGAGATGAAGTCTTTCATTCAGGAGTCACCTAGATTGAAATCCAAAAGAATGATTATTTTGGTTGTTAGTGATGAAAAGAAGGAGCTTGCTGTAGAAACTTTGATAAAGGTTAACCACACAGGAAAAAGTGGTGACGGCAAGATTATAATAACTAACACTATCGATTCTGTCAATGTACGTACAGGAGATAATGGCGACAAAACATTGGATTGATTTAAATAGGAACAAATTATGTCAGAAGATAAAACAAAAGATTTAGACCTTTCTAAATTCAAAGAAGAAATTTTAGAAGCGTATCCGTCTAAAGTAGCAAAAAAACGTGCTAAGTCAATAGTTTATAATGATCCGGAAGATAGGCCTGTAATACAAGCCAATGTTAGAACCGTTCCCGGTATTATAACTCAGCGCGGGTGTACTTATGCCGGATGTAAAGGTGTTGTGCTTGGACCATCACGGGACATCGTCAACATTACACACGGACCTATCGGTTGCGGATATTATTCTTGGTTGACACGTCGTAACCAAACACTTCCGGATGGTCCCGAAGATAGCAACTACATACCTTATGCATTTTCTACAGACATGCATGAAAAGAATATTGTTTTTGGTGGCGAAGATAAACTGAAGCAGGCGATTCGCGAAGCTTATGAATTATTTCATCCTAAAGCAATTGCTATTTTCTCAACCTGCCCTGTAGGACTTATCGGTGATGATGTTCATCGGGTGGCTCGTCAAATGAAAGAGGAAATTGGCAATGGTATTCTTATATTCGGATTTTCATGTGAAGGTTATCGAGGCGTTTCACAATCAGCCGGTCATCATATCGCAAATAATGGATTATTTAAGAATCTCATAGGCCTTGATGATACAATAGAAGGAAAATATAAGTTTCGTATTAATCTGTTGGGTGAATATAACATTGGAGGTGATGCTTTCGCACTTGAGGCTATCTTCGAGAGATGTGGTTTACAGCTGATTTCGACGATGAGTGGAAATTCAACATTACAAAAATTTGAACGCGCCCATACTGCCGATCTAAGTTTGGTGATGTGCCATCGTTCTATTAATTATGTTGCAGGTATGCTTGAGACAGCTTTTGGTGTTCCATGGATCAATGTTAATTTTATTGGTTCTGCAGCTACAGCCAAGTCATTGCGCAAAATTGGTGACTATTTTGACAATGAGGAGTTAAAGGCCAGAATCGAGAAGGTTATTGCAGAAGAAGAGATAAAAGTAAAAGATGCGATCAAAGATATATATCCAAAAACAAAAGGTAAATTATCGATGTTGTTTGTTGGTGGTAGTAGAGCTCATCATTATCAAGAATTGTTCAATGAGTTGGGGATGAAGACAATTTCTGCGGGTTATGAATTTGGTCATCGGGATGATTATGAAGGACGTCAAGTAATACCAACAATACGGATTGATGCCGATTCACGTAATATTGAGGAAATAACAGTAACAAAAGATCCTAGATACCGCGAACGTAAAACACTGGAGGAACTTGAAGAAATTAAGCAGAAGGGTCTCGGATATAATGAATATGAAGGTTTGATGTCTGAAATGGAAAAAGGTTCATTAGTAATTGATGACTTGAGTCATTATGAGATGGAAAAACTGATAGAAATGTATCACCCCGATATCTTCTGTGCAGGTATTAAAGAGAAGTTCTGTGTACAAAAGATGGGTGTACCTTTGAAGCAGCTACACAACTACGATTCAGGAGGACCTTATGCTGGATTTGAAGGTGCTATCAATTTCTATAAGGACATAGAACAAATCGTCAGCTGTTCTATATGGAAGGAACTTAAGGCTCCTTGGGAGAATTATGATTATGTAGAAGCTGAATATGTTGGATAATAATTAAAAAGAAAGGAAAAATATATATGTTATTAAGACACACTACAGCTAAAGAAATTGACCGTAAGGCTTTAACTATTAACCCGGCCAAAACTTGTCAACCAATAGGTGCAATGTATGCAGCACTTGGTGTTCATGGATGTTTGCCCCATAGTCATGGTTCGCAGGGTTGTTGTTCTTATCATCGCAGTGCATTGACACGACATTTTAAAGAACCGGTAATGGCATCAACAAGCTCTTTCTCAGAAGGCTCTTCAGTATTTGGAGGATCATCGAATCTGACTCAGGCTATACAGACAATATTTACAGTATATAATCCAGATATTATTGCTGTTCATACAACATGTCTTTCTGAAACCATCGGAGATGATTTAAATTCTATCGTATCTAAAGCCCAGGAAGAAGGTTTGATTCCTGAGGGAAAGAAAGTCATTTACTGCAACACGCCCAGTTATGTGGGTTCGCATATAACGGGTTACAGCAATCAGGTTACCGCTTTGGTTAAATTTTTCAGTAAGTCAACACCACGTAAACGCAATGTCATTAATCTAATCAATGGATGGATGGAACCGAGTGACCAGCGTGAAATCAAACGATTGGCTAAACTTATGGAAATTCGCACCATCATGTTTCCTGACATGACTGACTCACTAGATACTCCTCTTACAGGAACCTACAATATGTTTCCTAAAGGTGGAACAACTCAAGAGGATTTAACTGCTACAGGAGACAGTAAATTTAGTATCGGAATAGGTCATGATTGTACAGAAAATGCCTGTGTGAAACTTGACGAAAAATGTCATGTAAAGTATGATGTCATAGATACACCTATAGGTTTAAAGGCAACAGACCGTTTCATCATGAGTTTAAGTCATCATGCAGGATTGGGGGTTCCAGATATCATTAACGATGAGCGAGGACGATTGCTTGATATGATTACTGATAATTCCAAATATCTGTACGGGAAACGAGTAGCATTATTCGGTGATCCAGACATGCTCGTACCTCTTGCTGAATTTTTGATATCAATGGACATGAAGCCCGTTTATGTAGTGACAGGTTCTGAAAGTAAATATTTCAATGAAGAGATGGGTAAAATGCTCAAAGATATTCCGGGAGCAAAATATATGTCAGGCGAGTTGGCGGATACCTTCCGTTTGCATCAATGGATAAAACAAGAAGGTGTGGACATGATCATGGGTAACACTTATGCTAAATACATAGCACGCGATGAGAATATCCCATTGATACGTATAGGTTTCCCTATTGCTGACAGACCGGGGCATAACTTCTTCCCGATAACAGGCTACGTCGGTGCTACAAATATGGTGATTAAAATACTAGACGCCTTTTTGGAGAAGCAAGACCAGACTTGTCCTGAAGAGAAAGTCGAGTTCCAATTGTAAAAAGTATATTATGGGGTATATTTTAAAGGAAAGAAAAAATCAGGTTTCGGTAGCAGGAAGCTGCTCCGAAACTATTGATTGCAACAAAGCCAGCCTTGCCGGTTCAGTTAGTCAGCGAGCATGTGTCTTTTGTGGTTCGAGAGTAGTCCTATATCCCATTGCAGATGCTTTACATCTTATTCATGGGCCTATTGGATGTGCCGCATATACATGGGACATACGTGGTTCCTTATCGTCAGGGCCACAACTTCACAGGCTTAGTTTCAGTACGGATATACAGGAACGTGATGTGATCTTTGGAGGTGAGAAGAAATTGAAATCTGCACTAAATGAACTTATCAATCTTTATCAGCCTAAGGCCGCTTTTGTATACACGACATGTATCGTTGGAGTTATAGGTGATGATGTTGAGAAAATATGCCAATTAGTGGAACAAGAAAAAGGTATACCCGTCATTCCCGTTCAGTCCCCCGGTTTTCAGGGGACAAAGAAAGACGGTTATAGAATAGCTTGTGAAGCCTTGTTTAAGTTGACTGGTCGCATCAACAAACCAACTCCACCACATAGTATAAATATTCTAGGTGATTTTAACCTTGCGGGTGAGTTGTGGATGCTTGTCGGTTATTATAAGCAAATTGGAGTGAATGTAAATTGCTCTTTGACAGGTGATGGGCGGGTTGAGGATATAGGCAATGCTCATAACGCGTCACTCAATGTTGTTCAATGTTCCGGTTCCATGAGTTATTTAGCCGTAATGATGGAAGAAAAATATGGAATTCCATGGAAAAAGGTATCTTATTTTGGAATAGAAGACATGAGTGAAGCTTTATATGAAGTCGCACGTTTCTTTGATGATCAGGAGATGATGGAGAAAGCACGTGAACTTGTAAGAAAGGAATTTGCAAGATTGATGCCGATGCTGCAATGGTACAAAGAGCGTCTTGCCGGGAAAAAAGCTGCAATATATGTGGGAGGCGCATTTAAGGCAATTTCTTTGGTAAAAGCTTTGAGATTAATAGGAGTTCAGAGTGTGATAGTGGGTTCTCAGACCGGAACAAAAGAGGATTATGAAATAATCAGAAAGCTATGTGACGAGGGTACTATCATTGTTGATGACTCTAATCCTGTAGAATTAAGCCATTTCGTTAAAGAAAAAGGAGCAGATATATTTATAGGCGGGGTGAAGGAAAGACCTATTGCTTTTAAGATAGGACTTGGTTTCTGTGATCATAACCATGAGCGAAAAGAGGCTCTTTCGGGTTATGATGGCATGCTAAACTTCGCCAAAGAAATCTATTCTACAGCAATGTCACCGATATGGCAATTCACTAAGAAATAAAAAAATAAGAAGGGGAGGTATTTATGGCTTCAGTGATAACAGAAAAAGATATAAAACACAAATATTACGTGAGCACGCGTAATGCGTGTAAGTTATGTGCACCATTGGGAGCATGTCTGGTGTTTAAGGGTATTGAAGGATGTGTACCAATGGTACACGGTTCACAGGGATGCGCCACTTATATTCGCAGATATACCATAAGTCATTTTCGTGAGCCAATGGATATAGCATCAAGTAACTTTAGCGAACGAACGACCGTTTATGGCGGAAGTCAAAACTTTATTACCGGTATAGATAACGTGATAGCCCAATACCATCCTAAAGTGATGGGAATAGCATCAACTTGTCTTGCTGAGACTATCGGTGAAGATGTTCCGGCTCTCATTCGTGATTATCAGGATGCAAATATTGATAATAAAGATCTTCCATTATTTGTATTTGCTTCTACACCGAGCTATTGCGGAAGTCATATAGATGGATTTCATCATGCTGTTTTAGCAACTCTGTCATCAATGGCCGACAGTGGAAAACAAGGTGTTCATATAAATATCTTACCGAGTATGGTGTCACCTGCAGATATGCGTTACCTTCATGAAATAATCCAAGAATTTGAGATCGATGCTGTCATCTTTCCAGATTATAGCAAATCGCTCGACAATGTATTCACTCATGAATATCAACTCATACCATCAGGTGGAACGACAATAAAAGACATACGCCGAACTGGTACAGCTAAAGCTACAATCGAATTTGGTACAGTATTTGCCAAGGCCAGTACGCGCGTACGCGCTACAAAAAATACTCCTACAGCCGGAGAATGGTTGCAAGAAAATCGTTATATACATAATTTCCAAATGCCGTTACCTATTGGCATAAATGCATGTGATCATTTTTATAATACTTTATGCGAAATTGGACATAAAGATATGCCCGAGAAATTTATAGAAGAACGGGGACGTTTAGTTGATTCCTATGTCGATGGTCATAAATACGTGTTTGGCAAGAAGGTAATGATTTACGGCGAAGAGGATTTGGTTTTAGGATTACTCTCCTTCTGTAAGGAAATAGGATTGGAGCCTATACTTATTGGTTCCGGAGGAAATAGCGGCAGCATGCGTAGAGAGGCTTTTAAGATATTTCCAGAGTCGGAATTGACTTTAAAAGTGATGGATAATTGTGATTTTGAAACAATGAATGAGGCTTTATGTACAGTTTCTCCGGATCTTATTATTGGTAACAGCAAAGGATATTATATAAGTAGGAAACTTAAAGTTCCTCTTGTAAGAGTAGGATTTCCTATACATGACAGATTTGGCGGCCAGCGCCTGCATCATCTAGGATATAAAGGTACTCAAGAGTTGTTTGATCGTATTGTAAATGCCCTTATTGAATACAAACAAGAGAATTCACCAATTGGTTATAAATACATTTAGAAAATGACATTGATAAAAAAAACAAAAATAGAAGAACATCCATGTTTTAACAAAGATGTTATGCACACAAATGCCAGAGTACACCTCCCTGTCGCATCAAAGTGCAATATACAATGTAATTATTGTAATCGAAAGTATGACTGCATTAACGAAAGTCGTCCGGGAGTAACCTCCTCAATGCTTACCCCCAAGCAAGCCGTAGAATACTTACGTGTTCTAAATTCAACAATGGAGAACTTGAAAGTAATCGGTATTGCAGGCCCGGGCGATCCTTTCGCTAATCCTATTGAAACAATGGAAACATTGAGACAATGCCATGAAGCTTTTCCTGATAAGATTTTCTGTCTCTCAACGAATGGATTGGAACTTGAACCTTATATAGACGAAATAGCAGATCTTGGTGTTTCTCATGTCACTATTACTATCAATGCTGTTGATCCATCCATAACAGCTAAAATTTATAAATGGGTGCGCTTTGAACGTCATGTCTATCGCGGAGAAGTAGGTGCAGATATCCTGATGAAAAGGCAATTGGCTTGTATTCCTAAACTTCATGATAAAGGAATCATTGTCAAGATAAATAGTATCATTATTCCTGGAGTGAATGATGAACATATACCGGATGTGGCAAAAACCTGTAAGGAACTAGGTGCTGATATCATCAATTGTATACCTATGCTACCTACAGAAGATACGCCATTTGAGTCTCTTGGTGAACCTGATAAAGCCATGATTTTCAGGACTCGCACTAACGCATCGGAATATTTGCCTCTGATGGGACATTGTGCACGGTGCCGTGCTGATGCTGCGGGATTATTAGGACAAGACCTGAAAGACAGTAACATATTACTTAAGGAATTTGCCTCACGACCGGACATCGATATCACAGATCGCCCTTACGTGGCAGTCGCAACCAATGAAGGTCTGCTGGTCAATTTGCATTTAGGTGAAGCAGACAGTCTTTCCATCTATGAGAAGAGCCCTAATGGATATAAATTGATTGAGAAACGTAAAACACCTGCTTCGGGAGGTGGCGATCAACGTTGGCTGGATATGGCACATTTACTACATGACTGCCGGGCACTTCTGGTAAGTGGTATTGGCGGAAATCCCCGTATCATAATCGAAAGTTGTGGCATTCATTTGATAGAGATGACAGGACTGATAGACGAAGGGCTTAATGGTATATACAAAAATGTTCCGATTCGAAGCATAACAAAACAGGAGGCTTCCGGATGTGGACGAGGTAAGTGCGGCGGAAACCGTGAAGGTTGTGCATAATGATATTATCAATATAAAAAAACAAATAAAATGAGAAAACCACAGTATCACATTTTGCTTTGCAATTCATATAGATTGACAGGGCAGACACAAGGAGCATGTAATGTAAAAGGCGCAGCCGATTTATTGCCTTATATTGTCGACGAATGCGCAGACAGAGGACTTGACGTCACTGTTACGACCACAGCATGTATGAACAACTGCTCGCAAGGTCCTATCATGGTAATCCACCCATTGAATGCTTGGTATGGAGAAGTTGATACCAAAGCTAAAATAGATGAGATCCTTGATGCATTGGAAGATGATGAGGCGTGCAAGAAGTATCTAATATCAGATTGAAACAAGCATGAAATGCGTAAACCCTATTTTATAGACACAACATTAAGAGACGGTGAACAGGCTCCAGGCTTAGCATTCTCTCTGTCACAGAAATTGGCTTTATGCGAATTGCTCGACAAAGCCGGAGTGCCTGAACTTGAAGTTGGCATTCCGGCAATGAGCGAGAATGAAGTTAACGATCTGGCTGCGATAGCCAGACGTAACTTCCATTTTAAAAGACTAGCTTGGTGCAGAGCTAATGAACGGGATATACGTCAAGCTGTTTGCAGTCATGTAAACGGAGTGCATATATCATTTCCCGTTTCACCAATTCTGCAAAATGCAATGGGCAAGAATTCCGCATGGATTCTACAAAGATTAAAAGAACTGATTTCCCTATCTTTGTCAGAATTCGAATATGTTACTATTGGTGCACAGGATGCCGGTCGTGCTGATATGGAATTTCTGAGAGAATTTGTAAGTGAAGCAGAGCTTTGTGGTGCATCTAGAGTAAGACTTGCTGATACAGTTGGAATACTGAACCCTTTTTCGACCAGTCGATTAGTACAAGAAGTGCATAAATATGCACCTTTTTTAGAGATAGAAATACATGCTCATAATGACCTCGGCATGGCCACAGCAAATACAGTGTCAGCATATATCTCAGGAGCTAGCTGTCTTAGTGTAACAGTCAATGGTATTGGTGAGAGAGCCGGTAATGCAGCCTTAGCAGAGGTTGCAATGGCTCTGAACTTATCCGAGAATATTGATTGTGGTATTAATACTGCAATTTTGTCAGAATTATCATATTTATGTGCTGAAATCTCTCATCATACGATATCTGTGGATAAACCAATAGTAGGTAGAGACGTGATTCGTCACGAAAGCGGAATACATGTGAATTGCCTTCTTAAAGACCGGAATACATATCAGTTATTTCCTGCAGCTATGGTTGGTCGTCAGGAGTCTGATTTCGTTTATGGTATGCATAGTGGAAAGGCTTCCATTGAACATTTTTTCAATGCCCACAAAATGAATGTGGATGAAAAAGTATGCATCAAGATCCTGGAGGAAATAAAAACAGAGTCAAATTTGCAGGGAAGGGATCTTAAGGAACATGAGATTTTCGAAATATATAACAAAATTAAAATATAAGATTATGGATAATGAGATGAAACCAATTGAAGAGATGAAGCTCAATGCTATCAGCACGTTTAAGTTTGCCGAAGGGTATTACAACTTTCTTGTCAATTCATTATTACAGAATAGCAAATTCGGTAATGACGTAGTGTATGGAATCATTGCAATCTGTTTTGAACGATTAATTGTATCGCTGATGAGCAGTTATAATGAATTCCCAATAAGTCATACTCCTGTCATGTTGTTTAAGTATGCCCGTTGTATAGAAACTAGATTAACTGAGGATATTTTCGATACGGCAAAACTTATAAATGGTTTTGAATCCATCTGTAACCTAGACGGTTTTGGATATAGGACACCTGACAATAAAGAGATCAGGAAGATGATTCTCGGATTAAAACCTTTATATAAATTAGTGTCAAACAGGATCAATCAAGAGATTTAGACCAGAAGTACATTGTAGGTTCACAATCTTTGAAGCCAAGTCTGCTGTATAAGCTTTGAGCAACATTGTTGTCGCAACGCACCTCCAGTGTCACTTTGCAGTATTCCTGTTTCTTTGCATATTCTATCAGATAGGAAAGAAAAAAATTCGAAAGATTTTTCCCACGAAAAGGTTCACTGATAAAGAAATCGTGTATATATAGATATGGTTTCACTTTGAATGTTGAGAAATTCACGAAACATGTTGCAATTCCTGCTCTGACATGGTCGACAACCAAGAAAAAACAGACTGCCGATGCCTGGCTTTTTAAACCATCTATTAATCTAGACTGTGCTTCTTCATAATGTCCATGAGTTTCTCCACCCATGGGATGAACCATGTATTCGTTTATCATGCTCGCATAATCAGAAGCTTGCTCATGATTGTTAAAGTCGCATATTTCAAATTCCATCTGCATCTTGTTTTTTAGTTTTATACATTTGTTGTTCTATTCCGTATTTTTTTACTCTTATACCAAACATTCGTTCAGTAATTCCCAACTGTAACGCCGATTTTGCCATATTACCATTGTTCTGAATTAATGAGTCGATTAACGTTTGGTTTTCCAATCGTCCAAGTATCATCTCCAATGTGCCCTTTTGCTGAGTATCTGTTGACATCGCAGTCTGTAACGTGGGAGGAAGATTTTGTGCTCTTATTACTCCATCCCCACTTAGTATGCAAGCTCTTTCAATACAATTTTCCAGTTCACGGATATTTCCCGGCCAATTGTAAACCATCAGCATGCTGATGGCTGTTGTCGTAATTCTTTTAATGTCCTTATGCAACTCCTGGCTAAATTTATCAATAAAGAAATTAGCAAGTATGGGGACATCATTGATTCTTTCACGAAGTGGCGGTACAAAGATTGGAAAAACATTGATACGATAATACAGATCCTCGCGGAACTTCCCCTCGCTGATTAGTTCTTCCAGATTCTCATTTGTTGCACAGATTATTCTTACATCCACTTTAATCGGTTTGGAACTTCCAATTCGTATTATTTCTTTTTGTTGAAGCACTCGTAGTAGTTTCGCTTGTGTCGAAAGTGTCATCTCACCAATCTCATCCATAAAGATTGTTCCGCCCTGAGCAGCTTCAAAGTGACCAATTCTCTGCTTATCAGCACCTGTGAAAGCACCTCTTTCATGTCCAAACAATTCACTCTCTATGAGATTCTCAGGTAAAGCAGCGCAATTTACCTTAATAAATGTATGCCGTTTTCTTTCGGGTGCACAGTTTAATTGTATTGCATCAGCTATCAATTCTTTTCCCACTCCACTTTCTCCTCGTATCAATACCGTTGAATCAGTTGGGGCTACACTCTGAATCAAAGAGAATACTTCGTTCATTTTACCGCTTTTCCCTTTAATATGACCTGGATTAATATGTGTGTTTAAGTCTCGTTTCAGATATTGGTTTTCCTGCTTTAGTTGATCCATCTCCTCTTCATATTCCTGCAGCCTATGTAAAGCTCGTCCTATCATACTTCCGAAAACCTTGAGTAACCGTGCATCTTGGTCAAACATATAATTCTTTTTATAACATTTCAAAAAAGATAAAGAACCTATTATTTCATGTTTGTATACAACAGGGGTACTAATAAAAGAATAATCAAAACCATCTTCGACAACAGGTCCGTGAGTGAGATTATGGAAAGAGGGTTCATCCTTTACTTTATGCACAAGCATGGCACGCCCCGTAGCAATTACTTTACTTGTCAGGTCGTCATCTTTATAAATCACGCTTTCCCTATCTTCTTCAGATATTCCAAACCCTGCAGCAATTGTTATCTGGCCGGTATTACGATTCTGTACGGTTAGAATTGATCTATTTGCATTTAAATGCTTGCTAAGTATTTCCAATGCAAAATCTAAATCTATATTCTTTTCTCCGAGCATATCACTTAACTGCAACAATAAGTCAAGCTCTTTCCTGCCATAACAAGCGTCTCCTGAATAATTACACGTTTGTACCATAAGAATGTGTTTGTTTTGTCGTTTTGTAACTAAAAATTGGATAATGCAATCATAAACGCAACAAAAGTACAAAATATTAGTAACATTTGCAATCATTTTGACAAAAAATAAGTATTATGACGTTTTAAATAACAAAACTTATTCTATACTATCAGAAATAACATCATTTGATAACAATGTACCGATATCTTAAATAAAACGGCTGAATTACAATCAGATAATATGATATCAGCGAAATATCAGACAAATATCAGCATCTTTTCCCGATAATTTATCATTTATCTTATACTTTTGTAGTAACGACATGAACTGAGGCAAAAATATGAAGTATTCTTTCATCACTATTTTCATTGTTATTATCTCGTTGATATACATAGGATTCGTAAGGTCGGAAAGAGATTACAGACCTTTCGAAGAAGTACTTGAAGAGATGATAAACACATCGCGACTGAAAACATATAAAGACAATGTTTTCGGTTACGAGGCAAAATATCCCAATTTCTTCGAGAAGGAGTCCGACTCACTTCGTGAATACCCGGGTGATGCAAAGTTCAGTTTCTCAAACGTTATTCAGATTGACCTTGAAACAACAGTAAGCCGTAACTGGAGTGCAAATGTCAGAAGCGGTATAGACTCTATCGCCCGTAAGCTTCATGCAAAGATCAAGACCATAGATAAAGACAGCTTTATCCTTACAGGGCAGTTATACGAGGATGATCATGCCACAGAGGGCTATAGTTTCTACAGTAAATACGTCGCAAAAGACAAACTATGGCTGGCTTACAGTGTCTATTACCCAGACAGCTATAAAAAACCTATCAAACGGCTGTTTGAGATTATCGACGGTTGGAAACCCTATAAAGAATTTAAACCACTAAAGAATAAATTAATATGAGAAAAAAGATGTTATTCCTGTCTCTGATGATATGTTTCAATACTTCTTTTGATTGCAAAGGACTTTTGTATGCGGCAATAATATCCGACAACACGGGTGATACCAAATTAAATATAGCCAGCGGATATGATTCTTCACACCAGGATGAAGCTGATATCAGTATGTCTTTTGACAATAACTTCAAGACTATGTATCACTCAAATTTCAATAATTCAATATCGAATTATTTTCCAATAACGCTCATCTACAGATTTGAGAAATCGGAGAAAGTGGATTATCTACTATATTATCCCCGTATTGATGGGAACATAAATGGGAACTTTAACGATGTGGACATCTATGTAAAAAGAACAAAACAAAAGGAATTCGAGAAAGTAATGAGTTATGATTTCGAAGGAAGTTGTGATTTGAGCGAAGTAGATTTCAGTCCTGCACTCGATTCGGTGACAGAAATAAAGTTTATTGTACGGTCCGGCTCCGGTACAGGGCAAGGATTTGCATCTTGTGCGGAGATGAACTTCTACAGGAGAAACGGTGAAATGGGAACTTTTCCTAAAGACTTGTTCACGAATGAGACTTGTTCAGAACTACAACCTGCCATAACTCAAGAAACAATAAATAATGAGAAGGACTCCCTTTTTCGTAATCTTGCGACCCTAATGCAAAGAGATAACTATCAACGGGAATTTAGAATACAGGAGTTTAAGGCAACGATGAATCCGGACATACAGGCCAAAGAAAACGCGTGCACACCGTTCAGTCGTTTGGATAACCCTACAGGCATTATGGCTGAAGAAGGTAAACCGTTCATCTTCTTTGCAGGAAAGACTAATCATACTAAAGTGTTATTATGTATACAGAATCTCGATGCTCCGAAAGGAGAAGATGGTTATGGAGGAACTTGCTACCCGGTACACGAAGGAAAAAACATGATTATACCCGCTGAAAGCGGACTGACATATTTGTTATATACGTCGGCACAACCTGACACATGCCAACCAATAAAGATTCATTTTGTTTCTGGCAAGGTTAACGGATACTTTGATCTATCAAAACACGCCTCAGAAAGATGGAAGGAGTTTTTATCAAAGGCTGGCAATAAATATTTCGACGTGCTGGGACGATATATACACTTCACCTTTGAAACCGATGATTTCCGGAAATACGTGGCTGACATAGTCCCTTTGATAAATCTCTACGATTCCATCGTAATACATGAACAGGAATTCGAAGGGCTAAGAAAGTATAACCGCATGATGAAAAACCGTATTTACGTCAATACCAGTAGTGTCGAAGGCATTCTTTTCTCAGCCCCCTACCATATCGGATTCGGCAAAGAATATATTTCCGAGAATCTTGACCTAAACGAGATACGTTCCGGATGGGGATTTCCACATGAACTGGGCCATCAGTTGCAGGTACGTCCGGCAATGTTGTGGAAAGGAATGACAGAAGTGACTAACAATATCCAATCGATGGATGTACAGCGATGGCTTGGTAACCCTTCCAGATTATTAACAGAGGTCAAAGAGAACTACCCTAACGCATACGAAGGAGCTATGCATCAGGCCTTCGTTCTGAAGAAACCGTATTCCCGGATTGAGGATGTATTTTGCCAGCTCGTTCCTTTTTGGCAGTTGAGATTATACGAAATGGATATTCTTGGCAAACAAGATTTCTATATGAACCTGTATGAAGAAGCTCGAAAATTACGTGAAACAGAAATGACCAATGGCAAGTTACAACTGAATTTTATCTATCTCTGTTGCAAATCGGCACATCAGGATCTGCGCCCATTCTTCAAAGACTGGGGATTTATGCAACCTATACATACGATCATAGACGATTATGGAAAAGCTGATATGATCATAACAGAACAGGATATTGACGAGATCAATAGAAAGATCGAGGCTTTGAATCTCAATGAGATTCCGGATGATATCATAAAATATATCACTGACGGAAATATAGAAATAATCAAGCAGAAAAAACCTTCCGTTTTCGGCACTATAACATACAATTCCACAACGCACACTTTCAAAATGAAAGGTTTTAATAACATTCTTGCTTACGAATTATACTGTAACGCAAAGTTGGTATCAACATCTCTGACAGATAATATCACATTGCCCAATAACCTAAAAATAGGACATCTGCAAATAATAGCACGTGGAGTAAACGAGAACAAGACAATAAACGTATCATGCATCCGAAGAAGACATTAAAAGAATAAAATAAGATGATAGTCAACATCCTAAAAATCAACAGTTCTGCCACTCTACGAAGAATAAAACGTACTCGCCACTGGCTCATTCTCATTTCTTTATTTACCATTTCGTCATCCTGCTATTGCGAAAATCATGGTGAGGGAATCTCTGATAGGGTGTATTTTCATATACCAAAAGATTCACATATGCTTATTCTTTCTGTGATGTTAAATGATAGTGTCCAAGCTAATTTAGATTTTGATACAGGTGGAAGACTGGACTTAGATTCGACATTCTGTACACAAAACAAGATAGATCTTGGAAAATATAATAAAATGATTTTGTCCCGAGTTGCATGGGTAAAAGACATCCATGAAGAACGATATTACACATCGCCACTGAGGGTGAAGATAGGAAACACTCCCTTAATATACAATAAATATATGCAGGGAGAATACAAGAGCATAGTTGACGGTGATGCGGATGGACAGATAAACTTCCCTGAAGATGATTCAACTCATGTGTGGGAATTGAATTTTGAAAAAGGATACATACAAATATATTCAGATTCCTTATTCAAAGTTTCCAGTGGAACAAGTTTCTTCCCTATGGAGATCCACAATGGACGATATTTTGTAACTATGCCCATCTCAATTGTTTTTCCAGATGGTAACAAGATAAAAAGGAAATGGAGATGCCTGATTGATACAGGAATATGTTGGGATATTGCATTAATTGACAATGCTCCAGAAGTAAATATCCTTAATCAACAAAAAGATGCTGTTTGGACTTATGATTTTAGTGGCTATAATCGTCGATACAATTCAACAGCTACAGTCTTTGACAAGTTTAAAATTGATTCACTTAGACTATACACCTTTTCATATAAAGTCGAAGCTCTTGCAAAATATATTTTAGGTACAAATTTTTTGAAACATTTTAATCTCTTTTTTGATTTGAAGAATAAACGATTAGGACTACAACCTGTCAATAACTATCAGCGAATTCTTCGTCCTTTGGCTTGTCGTTATCATTTTAGAATAGAAACAAATAAAAATGGTAAGAATATTATAACCCATATAGGCGACTATGAAAAGAACTATATCAAGAAAGCTGGCTTGAAAGTAGGTGATGAAATTATCTCTATAGATGGAATTGATTACAATAAAATTACAGTTTCAGAGGGTGACAGAATAATGAAGATGGATACGGTAAAATATCAGATACGCCGACAAGGGAGAATAAAAGGAATCATAGTTCATACCGATAAAAGCGAAAAACAAGGTGATTAAGAAACTAAAATACCATTTAATTATGAAGAAAATCATATTATTTATAACACTCTTCTTAGGCTTATCTCAAATTTGTAAGAGTACTGATGCACTTCCCGTAGGAAAAGTATATTTCCATATACCAGATAATTATCCACATATTGTTGTGCCTGTGTTTATCAATGACAGTACTCAAGCAAATCTGATGTTTGATTCAGGAGGAGGAGGAGTATTATGGTTAGATTCAGCCTTTTGTGTACAAAATAAAATTAAAAATGATAACGAATTTATGTATAATGGTGGAGTTGCATGGTCTACAAGTAGAACACCATTCCATCTTAGCACCACCCCAATGGATTTAACTTTCGGGAATCTGCATGTTACATACAAACAACATGAAATATTAGATTGGAAAGGGTATATGGGGCCGTATGCACCCGACGGTATGTTTGGTATTCCGATAGATGATACGACACATGTATGGGAGATTAATTTTGAAAAGGAATACCTCCAGATTCATCCCGGTTCATCATTCACGGCACCGGAAGGTACGACCTTCTTTCCCATGAAAGCTAATGGAGGGAGCTTTCTTATAACGATGCCCATTACAGCCAGATTTGCTGACGGAAGCGTCATAAAGGGCCGTTGGAAAAGCCTAATTGACACCGGATCACATCAAGATATTGATTTGGTCAATGATGCTCCTGAAATTAAAATACTAAAAAAGCGGAAAGATGCCGTCTGGATCTATAATCCCAATGGATATAATCGTTGGAATGAAGTGTCTGCTACTGTATTTGATAAATATCACTTGGATTCATTCAGACTATATACAATTCAGAATAGAGTCATTGGTGATGTTAATTATGTGATAGGAATGAACTTTCTGAAGCATTTTAATGTCTTCCTGGACCTACAGAACAAACGTCTAGGGTTACAGCCATTAGAACATTTTAGAAGGATAAAAGACTCATTGGCACCTCCTTATCATTTTAGCACGAAAAAGAATAAATATGGAAGGAATATCATTGCCCACATAGCCGACTATGAAAGTAACTATATAAGAAAATCCGACCTGAGATTAGGAGACGAGGTCATCTCTATTGACGGGATTGATTACAACAAACTGACATTGTCGGACGAATACAGATTTATGAAAATGGATACCGTAAAATATAAGATACGCCGACAAGGGAAAATAAAAGTATTCATTGTGCATGTCGATAAGAACGAAAAACTAGGGGATTAAAAAACTAAAATACCTTTTAATTATGAAGAAAATCATCTTATTTATAACACTCTTCTTTGGGTTGTCTCAAATTTGTAAGAGTATTGATGCGCTTCCCATCGAAAAAGTCTATTTCCATATACCAGATAATTATCCACATATTGTTGTGCCTGTGTTTATCAATGACAGTGTTCAAGCTAATTTGACTTTTGATACAGGAGGAGGATTATGGTTAGATTCTACTTTTTGTGTACAGAATAAAATAAAAATTGATAACGAATTTGTGCATAATGACGGAGTTGCATGGTCTACCAGTACAACACCATTCCATTTTAGCACCACTCCAATGGATTTAACTTTCGGTAATCTACATGTTACTTACAAAAAGCATCAAATATTAGATTGGAAAGGGTATATGGGGCCGTATGCACCCGACGGTATGTTTGACACGCCGATAGATGATACGACACATGTATGGGAGATTAATTTTGAAAAGGAATACCTCCAGATTCATCCCAGTTCATCATTTACGGCACCGGAAGGAACAACCTTCTTCCCCATGGAAGCTGATGGAGAGAGTTTTCTTATAACGATGCCCATTACAGCCAGATTTCCTGACGGAACTATCATAAAGGGCCGTTGGAAAGGCGTGATTGACACCGGAGCACATCGGGATATTGTTTTGGTCCATGATGCTCCCGAGATTAATATGCTAATGAAAAGGAAAGATGCCGTTTGGACAACCAACCCCAATGGATATTACCATTGGAACGAAGTTTCTGCTACTGTTTTTGATAAATACAAGTTGGATTCACTCAGACTATATGTGACTCAGAATAGAGGAGGTCTTGATGACGGTGTTAATTACGTGATAGGAGTGAACTTTCTTAAACGTTTTAATGTTTTTCTAGACTTAAAAAACAAATGTCTAGGATTACAGCCATTAGAACATTTTAAAAGGATAAAAGACTCATTGGCACCTCCTTATCATTTTAGCACGAAAAAGAATAAATATGGAAGGAATATCATTGCCCACATAGCCGACTATGAAAGTAACTATATAAGAAAATCCGACCTGAGATTAGGAGACGAGATCATCTCTATTGACGGGATTGATTACAACAAACTGACATTGTCGGACGAATACAGATTCATGAAAATGGATACCGTAAAATATAAAATACGTCGACAGGGGAAGATAAAAGTACTCATTGTTCATATTGATAAGAACGAAAAACTTGGGGACTAATATATAATCTTTAAATAACTTCTGTATGATACATACGGTAATCTAGACACGTAATAAAATCATTAATCAAAATTTTTATATGAAAAACATGTAAGGTTTCTACAATTATTGTATCTTTATAAGTAGAAACAACATTAAATGGAAGTTAACGAGCAAAAACTAATACAAAGCATCCTTCATGGCAACACTGAGCGATATAGATATTTCATGCAGAAGTATGGTACGCAGGTGCTGGCTCTAATTGTCAGAATGGTGAAAGACAGGCAGGATGCTGAAGAACTGACACAGGATGTCTTTGTAAAGGTATTCAATGCATTGTCCGACTTCAGGGGCGAAGCTTCATTCCGAACGTGGTTAATGCGTATAGCCTATAACACCGCACAAAGTTATCTCCGCAAACATAAACCGGGAATAATTAAGTTAAAGGACGATGAGCAGTTTTCAGAATCTGTGAATGATAAAGATTTGGATGATGAAGAAAAAGAACTCGATGAACAACGAATCATGCAACTGTACAGTGCTATAGATTATCTTTCGCTTGACGAGAAAACCATCATCACGCAATATTACCTTGAGGAGGTATTACTGAAGGACATAGCTTTCATAATGGACATTGAACCCGGAACGGTTTACACTCGACTTCACAGAATAAAGAAGAAACTTCATAACATGATTAAACGTACAGAAGATGAACAAAGAAGATAAAGAAATACGCAAAGCGCTGAATATTAAATACCCTACTCCACAGTTTCAACAGAAAGACTGGCAGAGCGTGGTGATCAAGCGAATATCCAACAAGCCTGCCAGCAGGAGGCATATCGGCTGGTGGATAGCAGCAGCGGTAATGGCCTGTCTTATACTTTTGACATTCACTTTATGTCCAAAAACTGATATAAAAACCGTATCGAGCCGTCAAATCATTGCGACCAATAATTCAAGACCGGAAAAGACGAAACAGCCAATCATAAGATCTATCAAACAGAAGATTGATGACAAGCCTATAGCAGTTATTCAACAAAAGCATCATCATCAAACTCATGTCAAAGTATTAACCAACACTACCATGACAGAAGATGAGATTGCTTTCGCTATCAACAAAAACAAAGAGGACTTCAACCGCCAAATAGCTTCTTTTTATACCGACATAGAATCTGATATCGAGAAATACAACAGGGACGATGATATCAAGGGGCAAATATCTTCCATCTATTCAGAAATAAATTTAGAAATAGATAAACTCAACAGGGAAGTAACTGCCCAAAATGCAGAAGTCGCTCGTATGATGGTTCAATTACAATATGAACAGAATGCAAAAGCAACAAACAACCAATGATCCGGAATAATAGTGATCATAAGATATAAAATACATAAATAACAATAATATGAAAACAAGAAAACGAATATGCATGATTGCATTATTGATGTTGTTGCCTTTTACAGCGATAGCACAGGAACACGTAGAACAGATGTTCTGGAACAAGTGGCATACTACACCGCAGTCTGATTCTATAATCAAGGAGACGAATTCCGTTATTGGAGAATTTGGAAAGGGTTCCAATAAGACCAAAGTACAGCAAAGAGCTGATCTCGAAAAAATCAAGCAAGCCTTCGAGACAGACAAAGGTGTAGCCAAGGTCTTTATATGCTGCCTTCTTGATAAACCCACTGCACAAGACAAAACTTGGGAAATAAGTTATAAGACCTTTGCTGGTGAAGAAGGAAGAACCTTCACTCTCGGTGAAGCACCCTACCTAAACTACTATCTAATGATAGTTGGCGATAACAGTAAACAAAAGACGTGGGCTATCGGCTGGTATACAACACCAGAAGGCGACATTGAAGGTAAGATACTTTACGTAAAAGGAAGTGATTTGTCAGTGGTAAGTTCTGACAATCAGGATTACAAGCGAAAATATGAAATGACAAAGGATATCATGAATAATTCTTTTATGAGAGCAAGACAATATGAGGCACTAGCTAATTCCTCGAGAAACATCAATGAAAGCGAAGACTATTCAAAAATAGCCAATGCCAGCAGAAAGAAGGGCGAAAAATATGAACAAAAAATTTTGAACAATGATTTCAGTAAGGATCCCAACAATTCAGACTGCTTGAAGACATTTGGAGAACTACAATCCATGTATGCAAATGTGACATTAATACATAACATAAAAGACAAGCAAGATACAGAAATGTTAGCTTCAAACCTGATGAAAAAAATGGTATGTCTGTTTCAGGAATGGAGTGAGGTTGACGATTCCAACGCCTACATGTGCATCGAGGCGCTGAGCAAACTTAAAATAATGATTTCAAAGAATGTGGATTTTAGCACAGATCTCAAAAGTGTTCAAGCATCCCTTTTGGACATCGCGATAAAATATGCAGAAAACACTTTACCTACTCAGCAAAAATAATGACATGCTTATTTAGCAGAGATGTTGATAACAAGTTGTCTCCACAATTTTCATTAACAATCTGACTATCAGAAGATAATCCGTGGAGGCAACTTGATAAGCACAATCCTTGAGTAGGATTACAGATTTTTTTGCATACTTCTGTATTCATTATGGTAAGACCTCTCTCATTCAGATAAGTAAATTAAGTCCAAACGATGATTGGACAACATCCGAAAACATTACATTTTCTATTTTCCCTATAGGGGCACATCTTTTCCCCTGTAGGGGGAGATGTTTTCCCCTACAGGGGAAAATACCGGGTGGCATGCTTTTGGAGGTTTAAAGCTCCCTAGAAGAAACAGATCTTATATATAATCGTATTTATGCTTTATTTCCTCCTGCATGCAGGTTCATTACCGTTTGGCGCCAGGTTTTTTTTCGGATGCTGATCTTAAAGCGAGATTCGGCAACATTAATCATCTCATCACAGAAATCCATCCGAAGTCTGACTTCACGCAGTTCGCGTTCAAGACGGGCTATCTTTTGCTAGATCTTTTCACTATTACATGAAGCTCTCGGAGACGATTCTTGGAGATTTTCTTTCTTTGCGGAATATATTGAAGGAATCATATGAAAGTATTCTTTTAATGACCTTGTTCCATTTGCAAAGATACAAATCAAAAACGAAATCGTTTGTTCTCTAACGTTTAAAGTTTCTGAAATCTCACTTGTTGATAAATACTGCTCATAATAAAGACGTAACGTTTCTTTAATATTTGCATCGCGTTCTTCTAATTTTTTCATTGTTGCTCTCATGTTGAGGGTCAACTTTTTTAGGACAAGACAATTGGTTTTTTATTTTTGGCCATCATCGTCACACATGCGGGTGTAACTAACATGATATTAATCAATTATGGATCGGATTCATTGAGGCGTACAGTCACATTTTGTCATGGTGTCGTCACAGCAGATTTGGTGTTTTATTCTTCCTATTTATGTTTCTTTTTTTAGCGTCACTCAGTCATTCTTATTGGTTGTCAGTTAGTTATAGAGTTCTAAATCTTTCGATCCGTCATCAACTGTCATGCAGCCGTCATAGACGTTCAAGATAAGGAGGTGCTGCCGGATCTGATCGAGGTATATCGGCGAACCGAAAGAGTGTAAGGAGCTCCCTGAAAAGCTAGGTTTTTCACCTGCTCAACTATGCACAGGAGGGTGCTCTGCACTGCTCCGAGAGTCGGAAAGCTAGCTTTCTGATGACGGCTCCATGACGATATATGACGGTCGACGTCGTCTTTGTGTCATACAATCATGCAGAATATCTGTTGTTTCTGCCTTCCATGACGGAGTGACGGATGTTTTTAAAAATCATTTTGGGTGGAAAAGCCGGACTAGGTCATTCCCCGATTTAGCGTCTTATGCCGGTAATGGACTGGCAGTGCGTAGTAGCGGTACTTGAAGGTGCTCTTTATTTCCGTGAACATAGCTCTGACCTTGGAGGAGCATATCTCTGGAAGGCAAAAACAGCAGAATATGAGTTCGGGAGCGATGCTCCAGTGGTTCGTTTTGATACCTCTCAGACAGGTTCTCTGTACCTTTGTGTGACATTCGGGCATCATTTTGTGATTGTAGGGACGGTCGTTATTTAACGCTATAATACTGTTGATCAAATGGTTATCATGCCAAGTGTGATGACAGAGGTGGTTTTTCGAAAAGCTGTTTTGAAAGGCCGGGGCCAGGTCAAGCCCCAGTCTCGTGCCTAATACCGAGAAGGGTCTGGTTCTCGCTGTACGAGGGCCAAATACTACGGGATCTAATATTTCCAATCAACCGAATTTCTGCCTGATATCTTCCATAATAGCCATCAGCTCCTCTTCCTTCGTGGCGCGGAGCATGGCAATACGTGTCTGCCGTAAATCAGGAATACCTTTGAATATAGGACTGGTAGCAAGATCTGATGATTGGTATGTTGATGGGAGGGTTCTTCCGTGTATCGTAAGTGCTTGAATACCGCAATCCTGGAGTTGTTCTGCCAGAGTTGGTATTATGAGTTCGTCAAATGCATTTATCATCATGACAAATAATAAAAAAGTAAAAGGGGCTTCACCATCATCGGCGCAGCCCCTCGATTGTTATAAACAACAACTCAATAGTTCGTCTTATTTTGTGTATGCCTGTTCATGAACACCCTTTACGGCACGTCCGCTAGGATCATTCATATTCTTAAAACTTTGATCCCATGCCAGAGCTTCAGCTGTTGAGCAAGCAACACTAGGTATGCTAGGCACGCTACGGGCTGCATTGTCACTTGGAAAATGTTCAGCAAAGATTGTACGATAGTAATACTCCTCCTTGTTCTGTGGAGGATTGATCGGGAAACGCTCGGCAGCATGGACCATCTGTTCATCGCTTACCTGATCGCTGGTAATCTTCTTAAGGGTGTCTATCCAGTTGTAACCGACACCGTCGCTGAACTGCTCCTTCTGTCTCCATACCACGCTCTCGGGAAGGTCACCGACAAAAGCCTCACGGACAATCTTTTTCTCAACAGTATTACCGGGACACATCTTTGCTTCAGGGTTTGTACGCATAGCAACATCAAGGAATTCTTTATCGAGGAAAGGCACACGGCCTTCCACGCCCCAAGCAGCAAGGCTCTTGTTGGCACGAAGACAGTCATACATATATAGTTTTGACAGTTTCCGGACGGTTTCTTCATGGAATGCCTTTGCGTCAGGAGCTTTATGGAAATAGAGATATCCTCCGAAAATCTCATCAGCACCTTCACCACTGAGCACCATCTTGATACCCATACTCTTGATGACACGCGCAAGAAGATACATTGGGGTACTGGCACGAACGGTAGTGACATCATAAGTCTCTATAAAATATATCACATCATGGATAGCATCGAGACCTTCCTGAATGGTATAGTTGATTTCATGATGCACGGTTCCGATGAAATCGGCCACCTCACGTGCTTTAGACAAGTCAGGTGCTCCCTTGAGCCCCACGGCAAAGGAGTGCAAACGAGGCCACCAAGCCTGTGAATCACCGCCATCTTCCATACGTTTATGAGCGTACTTCTGAGCTACAGCACTAATAACAGAAGAGTCAAGACCACCGCTAAGAAGCACACCGTATGGCACATCACTCATCAACTGACGTCTCACGGCATCCTGCAGTGAGTCATGTATATCTTTTACGCTTGAACCGTTATCCTTGATTTTATCATATTCAAACCAGTCACGGGTATAATAACGTTTCATCTTAGCCTCTTTGCTCCAATAATAATGACCGGGAAGGAACGGTTCGTATTCATCACAGTTACCTTCGAGAGCCTTCAACTCACTGGCCACGTACACCTTACCGTCTTTGTCTTTACCTATGTAAAGAGGTATGACGCCGATGGGGTCACGTGCAATGAGGAACTCATCTTTTTCAGCATCATAAAGAGCGAAAGCAAAGATACCGCTGAGGTCTTCGAGGAAGTCGATACCCTTTTCACGATAGAGCGCGAGGATTACCTCACAGTCGCTACCTGTCTGGAAATCATACTTTCCGGCATACTGTTTACGAATGGACTGATGGTTATATATCTCACCATTGACAGCAAGTATCTGTTTCTTGTCAGGACTGAACAACGGCTGCTTGCCCGATTCCGGGTCAACAATTGACAAACGCTCATGAGCCAGTATTGCCGAGCCTCCACAATAGATGCCGCTCCAGTCTGGACCGCGATGACGGATCTTCTGACTCATACGAAGAGCTTTCTGACGCAACTCAGGCGTCTGCTCCTGAATATTAAAGATAGAAACTATTCCACACATATTACTTTTTATTTTTGTTGTCGTTTGCAGTTTATTAATTACATTTTGCTAGAGAAATCGACTGCAAAGTTAGCATTTTGTTTTATAATTACATTGTTTCAACTTCAAAAAGATATTTAATCCTGTTGAAAATTATAATTTGTTAGCATATTTAAATATTTAATTCCAATAAATAATCACTTTTTTTTATTTAAAAACTGACGATAAGATAAAAGGTGATTCCGTAAAACGGAACCACCCTCTCTCTCAAATTAATTCAGACAATTTAGCTTTTGTGTATCTTAGTTATAAGCGTTTTCACCATGTTCGTAGATATCAAGACCTTCTTCCTCAACACGAGGTGTCACTCTTATGCCAACAAATTTATCAACGATCTTAAATAGTATGTATGTTATTACCGCGCTATAGACAATTGCAAAACCAGTAGCGATAAGTTGAACTCCCAGTTGGTGCCAATCTCCATACAGTGCACCCTGAGCTCCTCCTGTAATTGCCTTAGTGGCAAACACTCCTGTAAGTATAGAACCAATAATACCACCGATACCGTGTACTCCGAATGCGTCAAGTGAATCATCATATTTAAATCTTGGTTTTATGACCGCGACCATAAAGAAACATACAGCACCTGTCATAAGTCCAATAACACTAGCACCTAAAACGCCCACTGACCCAGAAGCCGGGGTGATGGCTACCAATCCTGCTACAGCTCCAGTGCAAACACCCACTGTTGTCGGTTTGCGATTCACGACCCAATCGATGACCATCCAAGTAAGTGCAGCCACACATGTTGCTACATGCGTAACCAGGAATGCATTTGCATCCAGACCGTCAGCAGCTAGTCCGCTACCGGCATTGAATCCAAACCAACCCAGCCATAGGAAAGCGGCTCCCATAAATACGAATGTAATGTTATGTGGAGATATGGGTTTCCCAGGTTTGTAATCGCTTCTTTTGCCAAGCATGATGGCCATAATGAGTGCGGAGACACCTGCATTGATATGTACTACTGTACCACCTGCAAAGTCGATCGCTCCCATCTGCTGAAGCCAGCCGCCACCCCATACGAAGTGAGCCATTGGGTTATACACGATGATTGACCACAGAATGGTGAACAACAGGAATCCTGAGAAGCGGATACGTTCTGCAAATGCACCGATGATCAATGCCGGTGTGATGACTGCGAACATACACTGGAATAATACGAAGACGATTTCAGGAATGTTAGCAGGAGTTGTCAGTGATGAAGGTGTGACCCCGTTGAGGAACACCTTGTCGAAGCCACCAATAAAGAAACTCAGAAGGCCTCCACTCTCTTTAAATCCTGTGCCGAACACCCAGCTGTAGCCGAAAGCAATCCATAAGATGCTTACAACAGCCACACACGCTAGACATTGCATGATGAGACTCAGCACATTCTTCTGACGGACGAGGCCGCCGTAAAAGAGGGCCAAACCCGGGATAGTCATCAGCATTACGAGTATGGTAGCCATAAGCATCCATGCAGTGTTTCCACTGTTGATGGTAGGGGTTACTGCTTGTGTTGCGCCTTGCGCGAATGTCGCCATCGGTATCGCCACTGCGGTTACTAGGGATGCTAATATTTTTTTCATATTCTGTTTCATGTTTTATGTTTGTGTTGTTATTATCCGTTGAATTGAATCTATTTACTTCTCCTGCTCAGCATTATAAAGAGCTATATCTCCTCGCTCACCTGTTCTGATTCTGACAGCATCATCCATCGGGATAACAAAAATACGGCCATCTCCTATTTCACCGGTCTGAGCGGATTTCTGGATAGTAGCCACTGTCTTCTCGACATTTTTATCACGCACCACCACATTAATTAATGTACGTTCAATACAACTCGTGTTGTAAGATACACCACGGTAAATTCTCGCCTGACGCATCTTGCCTTCTCCCCGAACGTCGTAGTACGAGAACCACTCAATGTCGGCAGCAAGTAACGCTTCTTTTACATCCTCGAATCTAGTCTTACGGATGATTGCTTCGATTTTTTTCATATTACCTCTTTTTAATAAAACAATGTTATAAATATCACTTTGCTATGTTTCGAGTGCAAATGTATGACATTTTGAAACATAAAACAAGAAAAACATATCAAAAAGATATCACATTGTTGTTTAATTTATACATTCGTACAAATCTTTATATTTTTGTTTTAAAATGAAAGTAATTTGCACAAATTACTTTCATTTTGTAATTACGTGCTCATGAATGCAAATTTTATACAAATTATACTTAAACAATCACAGAAAGAAATTCTGAAAATAACAGTTTGATTTTAGCTTCAATTTGAAAGAAAACATATTAAAAAATACATAATTTGTAACTTTTTTGTTTTTTACGCAAACTTTGTAAGTAAAAACCATTGAAATTCAAACAATTTGTCGTATCTTTGTCGCGAAAACAATCAAAACGAAAGAATAAAGGTAAAAAGCAAACCAAAATGGCAACAATAATTCACTTCACAAAGATGCACGGAGCAGGTAACGACTATATATATGTTAATACCTTATTATATAATATACCTGACGTAAAGGCTGCCTCAATGACATGGAGCGCATATCATACAGGCATAGGAAGTGATGGGCTGGTGCTTATCGGCAAACCGACAACTGACGATGCAGACTTTTCGATGCACATCTACAACGCCGACGGAAGTGAAGCTATGATGTGTGGCAATGCATCGAGATGCATTGGAAAATACCTTTACGAGAAAAAGATTACAGACAAGACAACTATAAGACTCGAAACATTGTCAGGAATAAAAGTTCTCAACCTGCATGTAAATGACGGTATCGTTGAAAGCGTAACAGTAGACATGCTGGAACCTCAACTTGAAAACGAAAAACAACTGGCAATAGAAGGAGGTTCGATGACTGAAGGGGAGATCAAGACCGAAGACAGAACGTTCGCAGGAACATTCGTATCAATGGGGAACCCACATTTCGTCATTTTCGGAGAGGAACTATCAACCGAGGAGATTAAGAAATACGGCAGATTACTAGAATATAATTCTATATTTCCGGAACGATGCAACATAGAATTTGCCAACAAATGTCAGGACGGAAGCATTAGAATGAGAGTATGGGAACGTGGTAGCGGTATAACAATGGCCTGTGGAACAGGTGCCTGCGCCACAGCAGTGGCTGCAGCGGTTACAAAACGTGCAGGACGAAAAAGCCGTATAGTTATGGACGGTGGAGCTCTCGACATAGAATGGAGCGAGAAAGACAACCACATATACATGACCGGCCCCGCTGAATTCGTATTTGAAGGTGATATAAACTTATAAACAACAATAGAAGAAGCAATTATGGCATTAGCAAACGAAGAATTTCTAAAGTTACCGAACAACTACTTGTTCGCTGACATAGCAAAGAAAGTAAATGCTTTCAAGGTATCACATCCGCACGAAAGGGTTATAAGCCTCGGAATCGGCGACGTTACGCAGCCTCTGTGTCCTGTGGTTATCGAAGCCATGCATAAGGCCGTGGACGAAATGGCGATAGAATCATCCTTCCGCGGTTACGGACCTGAACAGGGATACACATTCTTGCAAGAAGCTATTATAAGAAATGACTTTGCACCACGTGGCATTCATCTGGAACCCAACGAAGTGTTCGTCAATGACGGCGCTAAGAGTGATACAGGAAACATCGGCGACATACTAAGAAAAGACAATAGCATCGGCGTCACCGATCCTATATATCCTGTATATATTGATTCCAACGTGATGAGCGGTCGTGCCGGCATCCTGAAAGATGGGAAATGGAGCAACGTGACATATATGCCTTGTCTGACCGAAAATGACTTTGTGCCTAAGATACCTGACCATAGGGTGGACATTATCTATCTGTGCTACCCCAACAACCCAACAGGTACTGTCATCAGCAAAACAGAACTAAAAAAATGGGTTGACTATGCACTCAAGAATGACACCCTCATCATGTATGACGCAGCTTACGAGGCGTATATCCAAGACCCGGAGATTCCCCATTCAATATATGAGATAAAAGGAGCAAAAAAAGTGGCTATCGAATTCCACAGTTTCTCAAAAACAGCAGGATTTACCGGTATACGCTGTGGATACACCGTGATACCAAAAGAGTTGACCACAGCTAAACTCGACGGAGAGAGAGTTAAACTCAACCCGATGTGGAACCGCCGCCAGTGTACCAAGTTTAATGGCACCAGCTACATTAGTCAGCGCGCTGCCGAAGCTATCTACACTCCCGAAGGAAAAGAACAAATAAAGGCGACAATAGATTATTACATGACTAACGCCAAGATTATGCGTAAGACCCTTACAGATATGGGAATTAAGGTATATGGCGGAACCAACGCCCCTTATCTATGGGTTAAAACTCCCGACGGAGCAGGCAGTTGGCGCTTCTTCGAACAGATGCTTTACGATGCCCACGTGGTATGTACACCGGGCGTTGGCTTCGGGCCGAGTGGAGAAGGGTTTGTACGTCTAACAGCTTTCGGCGACCGTGCCGACTGTGAAGAAGCAATGCTGAGAATTACCAATTGGTTGAAATAGCTATCATATCATTCATGGGGCGCTGTTCGCGACGCCAAAATTCACAACACAAAACACAAAAAATTAAGAACATGGAAAGAGTAAAAAAAATCGCCATTATGGCACTAGCGATGACAGCAACGGTATCTGCTGTATCAGCACAGGACAAAGTGGAATCAAACATCTCAGCCGACTTCGTCAACCAATACATTTGGCGTGGTCAAGATCTCGGCGGTGTAAGTATTCAACCATCTGCGTCAGTAGCTTATAAAGGTTTATCCATCGGAGCATGGGGGAATATAGGTATTGACAAACCGGAGCTAAAAAATGACGGTATTTATTATGACGATAAAGAGTTTGACCTTACAGCTTCATATTCTGTAAGTGGATTCAATATCGGTGTAACCGACTACTGGTTTAATCAGAATGGTCAGGATCCAAGCAACCGCTATTTCTTGTATGAAGCTCATAAGACAAACCACGTATTCGAAGGTAACATCGGTTACAACATGGGCGTGATGGCAATTCAGTGGTACACCAATTTTGCAGGAAACGACGGGAAAAAGAGCAACGGCAAACGTGCTTACTCATCATATTGTGAATTGTCGGCTCCATTTAAGCTTGGAGGTCTCGACTGGAGTGCAGCACTAGGAGCATCTCCTTGGGAGACATCATCTTATGGTAATAGTGGTTTTGCTATCGTTAACGCATCGATCAAGGCAACGAAATCAATAGCCTTATCACCATCGTTCTCAGTGCCGGTGTTCGCTCAGATTGCAACGAACCCATGCTCACAGAAGGCATACTTCGTGATAGGTTTCACCCTTCACCCATAACATATTATAGGGGTGTGTCAAAAGTAACACGGTATTATTTGTATTATTATCTATATTAAACTTCAGACACACCCTTATAAATAATAACCAACAAAACAATCAACAATGAAGAAACTAGAAGCTATTATCAGAAAATCGAGATTTGAAGATGTCAAAGAGGCTTTATTAACCGCCGATATTGAGTGGTTCTCTTATTACGATGTGCGCGGTCAGGGAAAGATGCGTCAGGCTAGAATCTATAGAGGGGTTTGCTATGACACGAGCTGCATAGAAAGAACATTAATAAATGTTGTCGTTCGTGACAAAAATGTAGACAAGACCATAACAGCGATACAGAAAGCAGCCCAGACAGGCGAGATAGGAGACGGAAGAATATTCGTCATACCCGTAGAAGATGCTGTCAGAATCAGAACAGGCGAGAGAGGTGACAAATCACTTTATGACGAAGAAAACAAATAAAACATAATCCAACAATGACACAAACGCTTAAAAAAATTTTAGCTTCCCTAGTAACCGCAGTGGCGATACCGATGGCGACATTCGCGCAAGGCGCAACACAAGCAGTAACCCCCACCATCAACAATGGTAACACTGCATGGATGCTCATGGCCACTATACTTGTATTACTCATGACTATCCCGGGTTTGGCCCTCTTTTACGGCGGCCTCGTCCGTCAGAAGAATGTACTGAGCATCATTATGCAATGCCTTGTTTGCGTGGCTGTAATAAGCATCTTATGGATTGCTTTCGGCTACAGCTGGGTGTTCGGCACAGGATTTAAAGAGAGTGGAGGCCTTCTGAGTTTCTTTATTGGTGGTTTCGACAAGGTGTTCCTCAACGGGGTCACACCTTCATCACTGACAACTCCTGCTAACATTCCTGAAATCGTCTTCGTATTATTCCAGTGTATGTTCGCAGTCATCACACCGGCATTGATCATCGGTGCATTTGCAGAACGTATCCGCTTCTCAGGATTCCTGTTGTTCACCATTCTGTGGTCAATCATCGTGTATAACCCAATGGCTCACTTCGTATGGGGTGGCGGCTGGCTTCAGCAGATGGGAGCGATCGACTTTGCAGGTGGTACAGTAGTACATATCAATGCAGGTGTCTCCGCACTCATTATGGCCATCATGCTTGGCAAAAGAAGCGATTACAAACCTGGGAAACCCATATCTCCACATAACATTACATTCGTATTTATGGGAGCCGCTTTCCTATGGCTGGGTTGGTTTGGATTCAATGCTGGCAGCGGACTAGCTGCTGACGGTCTGGATGCAAACGCATTTCTGGTTACACATTTAGCAACATGTGTGGCTGCGGTAACATGGATGATTATTGACTGGATGACAAACCGAAAACCGACAACAGTCGGTGTTTGTACTGGAGCTGTGGCAGGACTTGTTGCCATTACCCCTGCAGCAGGTTCAGTGGGAGTTCTCGGAGCGATATTTATAGGAATGATAACAGCAGTCGTCTGTTTCTGCATGGTGGCTTACATCAAACCAAAGATGGGTTATGACGACTCATTGGATGCTTTCGGTGTTCATGGCATAGGTGGTATCATAGGTTCTATCCTCACCGGAGTGTTTGCCACTAAGGCAATCACAGGAGGAGCTCAGGGTGCACTGTATGGAGATTGGCACCAACTGGGAGTTCAACTTATCGCTACTGGTTTTGCAATTGTCTACAGCGCAGTAATAACATACATACTATTTAAGATAGTAGACAAAATTATCGGTATCAGAGTAGCACCTCGCGAAGAAGAAGAAGGTGTGGACGTTTACGAACACGGAGAATCTGCATACTGTTAGTAAAAAGGCTATATTAGCTTGATAAAGAAAAAGATTTATTAACGATAAAAATTAATTAACATGTCATCGAATTTAAGATTTCAGGTTGTAGAAGAGGCTTTCAAAAAGAAAGCTGTCAATGTAGAAATACCTACAGAACGACCATCTGAGTATTTCGGAAAGTACGTTTTCAACCGTGCGAAGATGTACAAGTATTTACCCGCTGATGTTTACGCCAAACTTATCGACGTTATCGACAACGGAGCACGCCTTGACCGCAGCATTGCCAACGAGGTGGCTGCAGGAATGAAACAGTGGGCCATGGAATATGGGGTTACTCATTACACGCACTGGTTCCAGCCTCTGACTGAAGGTACCGCAGAGAAACATGACGCCTTCGTAGAACATGACGGCAAGGGTGGTATGGTAGAGAAATTTACCGGCAAGCTGCTCGTTCAGCAGGAGCCTGACGCATCTTCATTCCCAAGCGGTGGTATCCGTAATACTTTTGAGGCTCGCGGCTATTCTGCATGGGATCCTACTTCTCCTGTATTCATCATGGATGACACTCTTTGCATTCCTACAGTGTTCATCTCTTACACAGGTGAAGCGCTCGACTATAAAGCACCTCTGCTCCGCGCTCTGCATGCTGTAGACGTAGCTGCAACAGATGTTTGCCGGTACTTCAATCCCGAAGTTAAGAGTGTTCAGAGCAACCTCGGCTGGGAACAGGAGTACTTCCTCGTTGATGAAGGACTCTATGGTGCCCGCCCTGACTTGATTCTTACAGGACGTACACTCATGGGACACGACTCGGCTAAGAACCAGCAGATGGATGACCATTACTTCGGGACAATCCCCGACCGTGTGCAGGCTTTCATGAAGGATCTTGAGATTCAAGCTCTCGAACTTGCAATCCCGTGTAAGACACGTCATAACGAGGTGGCACCAAACCAGTTTGAGCTTGCTCCTATCTTTGAGGAGACCAACCTCGCTGTTGACCACAACATGCTTCTGATGTCGCTGATGAAAAAAATAGCACGCAAACACGGATTCCGTGTCCTGCTGCACGAGAAGCCTTTCGCAGGTATCAACGGTAGCGGCAAGCACAACAACTGGAGTCTTTCTACCGATACAGGGGCTTTGCTGCATGGACCGGGCAAGACACCTGAGGACAACCTGCGTTTCGTTACATTCATTGTAGAGACACTGATGGGTGTTTACCAACATAACGGACTGATCAAGGCTTCTATCATGAGTGCTACCAATGCTCACCGTCTGGGAGCTAACGAGGCTCCGCCAGCTATCATCTCTTCATTCCTAGGCAAACAGCTTACAAACCTGCTTGACCATCTGGAGAATTCAACAAAGGATGAGCTCTTCACACTCGCAGGGAAACAGGGAATGAAGCTCGACATCCCACAGATTCCAGAACTGATGATCGATAATACAGACCGTAACCGCACATCACCTTTCGCCTTCACAGGTAATCGTTTCGAGTTCCGTGCTGTAGGTTCTGAGGCAAACTGTGCTTCGGCTATGATCGCACTGAACTCATCTGTGGCTGAAGCTCTTACGGACTTCAAAAAACGTGTGGACGCACTCATCGAAAAAGGTGAGCCTAAGATTAGCGCTATCCTTGAGGTGGTTCGCGAAGACATCAAGACCTGCAAACCAATTCGTTTCGATGGCAATGGCTACAGCGAAGAGTGGAAAGTGGAAGCAGAGAAACGCGGTCTCGACTGCGATACTAGCTGCCCGGTTATCTTTGACCGTTATCTTGACGATGCAAACATCGAAATGTTTGAAAATCTAGGAGTAATGACAAGGACAGAACTTGAAGCCCGCAACGAGGTTAAATGGGAAACATTTACAAAGAAAATACAGATTGAGGCACGTGTAATGGGTGACCTCTCTATGAATCATATCATCCCTGTCTGCACTCGCTACCAGAGCCAACTCATCAAAAATGTTGAAAGAATGAAGAGCATCTTCCCAGCTGAAAAGGCAGAGAAACTCAGTGCTCGCAATATGAAACTGATTGAGGAGATTGCAGAGAGAACAGACAAGATAGAGAAGAACGTAGAAGAACTCGTTGAGGCACGTAAGGTGGCAAACAAAATTGAGAGCGAACGCGAGAAAGCTATAGCTTATCATGACACCGTAGAACCTAAGATGGAAATCATCCGTAGAGAAATCGATAAGCTCGAGCTCATCGTAGAAGACGGATGCTGGACACTTCCTAAGTACAGAGAATTACTTTTTATTAGATAATCAAAGAAAAATCCAACATTATCTATTTCTTTTGTTGGTTGTTTTAAGTTTGCGACGGAGGTAGCTGTGAAGCCACCTCCGTCTTTTTTTATCCATGTAACAGAAAAAGAAAACGATTGTAATACGATTGTAACAAATATTTTTTATCTTTGTACCCGAAAGAGTAAGATATAATTAGATGACAACTAACAAATACAGATTATGAACAATTCTTTTTTTAGTAAATTTGGTCCGAAAGAGCCTAAGTTTTTCGATTATTTAAAACAAGTTTCAGAAGTGTTACTTACAGCATCCGAATTGCTTATGGAATCACTCACATGCCAGACACGCGAAGAACGCAAAGAGGCTTTCCGCAAGATTAAGGAACAGGAAAGAATAGGCGACGTATTAGCACACAAAATTTTTGAAGAACTTAGCACGTCATTCATCACGCCATTTGACCGTGAAGATATCCACCTGCTGACCGATTGTCTGGATGACGTCATTGATCGCATCAATAGTTGCGCAAAACGCATCGCCATTTACAATCCAAACAAGAATAATCCGTATGAAGAATCGTTAGGAGAAATAGTAAAACAGGATTCCATCTGCATAGACAAAGCTATGAGTGAACTGGCATCATTACGCAAAAACGCATCAAATTTGAAAGAGCGCTGCAAAGAACTGCACGACCTCGAAAATAAAGGCGACGATATCTACGAAGATGCAATCATCCAATTGTTTGAAGAAGAAAAAGACGGTATTGAACTGATTAAGATGAAAGAGATTCTCAACGAACTCGAAAAGGCCACTGATGCAGCCGAACATGTAGGCAAAGCACTAAGAACTATCATTGTGAAATACGCATAACGATCAATATAAAAATAAATGATACTACTCATTTCAATTATCGTACTAGGATTAGTCTTTGACTTCATCAACGGATTTCATGATGCAGCGAACTCTATTTCGACCATCGTGACAACAAAGGTTCTTACCCCGCTTCAGGCTGTGATATGGGCGGCATTCTTTAATTTTATTGCATTTTTTATATCAAAGTACATTTTCGGAGAGTTTGGCATTGCTAATACCGTATCGAAAACAGTATACGAACATTACATAACCCTACCTATCATACTTGCAGGAGTAATAGGGGCTATTATATGGAATCTGCTTACATGGTGGAAGGGGATTCCTTCTTCATCTTCACACACCCTGATAGGCGGTTTTGCAGGCGCTGCAATTATGGCAAACGGATTCGCTGCAATCCACGGTGCGATCATTCTGAAGATAGCTGCATTCATCTTCCTTGCTCCATTTATCGGTATGCTAATAGCATTCCTCATCTCGCTAATAGTGCTTTATACTTGCAAAAATGTAAACCATACACATGCAGAGGTCTGGTTTAAGCATCTGCAGCTAGTATCATCAGCATTATTCAGCATCGGCCATGGCCTAAACGACTCACAAAAGGTGATGGGTATCATCGCAGCAGCTATGATTGCGGCACACCCATTGCATATCGGAATAGGAATACGGTCGATAGAAGATATTCCTGACTGGGTGGCATTCTCGTGTTTCGCTGCAATATCTATGGGAACAATGTCGGGAGGCTGGAAAATTGTAAAGACGATGGGAACAAAGATAACCAAGGTGACCACATTCGAAGGAGTAGTGGCAGAAACATCAGGAGCCATTACACTTTATCTTACTGAAATTTTGAAGATACCTGTGAGTACGACACATACGATAGCCGGTGCGATAATAGGTGTCGGTGCTACGAAACGTCTCTCAGCGGTACGCTGGGGGATAACAAAAGACCTTATGACAGCATGGGTTCTCACAATCCCTGTAAGCGGTCTGCTCGGTGCCGGTATCTATCTGATAATTTCCACCTTCATATAATGAATTATAAAAATTAGTAAAATTATTTTGTTTTCCTATCTATTTGTATTATTTTTGTAGCAAGGAAAGGAGAACAAGAGAATGAACAGATATTGTTTAATTATAGCCCTCGCAGCCCTGTTTGCTTCGTGCAGTGGCAGTCAGGCTGTATTCAGTGACCAGATGAAGCTGAAGATGGCAGACAAAAATTTCACAGTAAAGGTGAACACTGCAGAACCGATGAGTGGGCCAATGGTGGTTCTCACGAGTCCCTACTCGATAAAGGTAAAGAATGACTCCATATTCTCGTATCTGCCCTACTACGGGCGTGCATATTCCGTACCTTACGGAGGAGGGAAAGCTCTCAACTTCGATGATAAGATGATATCCTACACTCAGCGCATCACCGCTAAAGGTATGGTAGAGATAACCGTCAGCGTCAAAAACGACGAGGACACATACAAATATAGAATTTCACTCTCACCGACAGGTTCGGCTTCTATTACTGTCAACAGTCAGAATCGACAACCTATATCATTTTCAGGCACATGGAAATAAACAATACAAAACAGCAATCATCACAGATTTTATCGGAGCTTGAGAGTCTTTCGACCGAAGATAAACGGATAATCCTTCCAAAATTCTTTAAAACAGGGAAGGGGGAATATGGAGAAGGGGATCAGTTTCTCGGCGTTACGGTACCGAATATACGTATTGTAGCAAAGTGTTGTCTTGACATTCCGATGGATACTATTACAGACCTAATATTATCGGAGTGGCACGAGATGCGTATGTGTGGACTGATGATCATGGTGGAAAACTGCAAGATGATACCAAAGACGTCATGGCGGAAGAGTCATTCAGATGACGAGGGAAAGGCTCTGAGAAAAAAATACTTTGATTTCTATCTCAAACATACCGACAGAATAAATAATTGGGATCTTGTCGACCTTACCGCCCCTACCATCATTGGCGAATATCTCATTGATAAACCACACGATATTCTATATAAACTTGCCGACAGTCAACTACTTTGGGAACAGCGCACTGCCGTCGTCTCCACCTTCGCTTTTATAAGAAATAACGATTTTATCGATATTTATACCATCGCAGAACATCTTCTCAACCATCCTCACGATCTAATGCAGAAGGCCATCGGATGGATGTTGCGCGAAGCTGGCAAACGTGATGCCGACCCGTTGAGAGCATTTCTTGACAATCATTCGGAAATAATGCCACGCACCATGCTCCGCTACTCTATCGAAAAATTCAGTGAAGCCGAAAGGCTGCATTATATGAACAAGTGAGAATCTGAGTATTGCAACTTTGCGGTAATTTTATCATACTGTCACTTCATAACGTTCATATAGTTCTCCACTTTCTCCATAAAACATTGTATGTGTGCCCCATCAACAAACTGATGACTTACTGACAACGAAATAGGCATCTCCATACGTCCATCTCGTGTGATGGCCTTGCCTGCATTCATAAGCGGATAGTTGAGAGCACGACCAGACTCCATTAGGGTATAACCGATAGAAGTAAAATACAGTTTAGGAGTGGCACTAAGCAAGATTACATCATAATCTCCCTGTTCATCCAACTTTCGGTCAGTGCCATAAGGATCACCGTCGACAGGTATGGTGGTTATCTGCTTTCGGGCTTCGGAATAGAACGTATCGAAATCCTCATAATACTTCACACGGATGGTAAAGAAGGTACGCCCTGGTACAGCTATCGGGGTAAGTACATCCACATGATCAGAATACACCACCCTGCCCTCTTTGTCTATACGGAAGCGGAACTCCTTCACTTCGTTTGCCGCCCTCAAAATTGAGTACAGATAATATAGAAAGAAAGAACGTCCTGACGATTTTGCATGACGATACGCCTCAGTGCAGTCCACATGGCATGTCATAGAAAACCAGCAACTCACGAATCCTTGAAAAACTGAGAAGTTATCCTTACGCTCCCATTTCTCAATATCAACAATATGTTTCATTTCGCATTGATTTTATTTATATATTCAAACAATTTCTTATAAAACGGATGGCGGGTCATCGTCGTAGCATTGCCAATTATGATGAGTTTCATGCGTGCACGTGTGATGGCAACATTCATTCGTCTAAGGTCACGAAGAAATCCTATCTCACCCTCGGCGTTTGCGCGGACAAGACTGATCATGATGATATCCCGCTCCTGACCTTGAAATCCGTCAACAGTATTGACCGATATCAATTTTCTATAAGGCTTAAAGAACTCCTTCGCTTTTATTAATTTACGCATATACTGTACCTGAGCACGATAAGGCGAGATGATACCGACATCGAGATGTTCATCAAAAATTCTCTGTTTGCCTATCTTTTCAAAATAATCCGAGAGTGTCTGAAGTGTCAGCTTGATCTCATTTATATTAATTCTTCCAAAACTATCGCCGACGAACTCCTCCTTGAAATTCATGTCCGATGTGTCAATCCACGTCATAGGAGTGTCGAAGTCGAGTATTCCGCGGTATTTTATTTCGGGTGCTGACGCCACTTCTCCGTGATAAAACCAGTCACTTGAAAATCGCATGATCTGTTCATTCATACGGTATTGCACATTAAGAAGTGTAACCACCTCGGGTTTATTATCCACAATCCTTTCCATCAGAGTCTTATCCAGTCCGCCTTTTAGTGCGGCTATACTCTTGATGGTAGGAGGAAGTTGACAATGATCACCGGCAAGAATCACGCGCGTAGCCTTGATTATTGCTATCCAGCAAGCGGCTTCGAGTGCCTGAGCAGCCTCATCGATAAACAGGGTTCCGAATTTCTGGCGTTCCAGCACGCGATTGGCACTACCTGTGAGCGTTGATGCTATCACGCGCGCCTCACTAAAGAGGTCGGCATTTATCTTGATCTCCAGTTCTGTAGCCCGGTCTTTGAGCCTGTCCATCTTCTGATGCCAGCCATCGGTGTGCTTGCGATTACTGCGCATCTCACGGATAGCCTTACGAATACTCCATAACTGCGTATAATCAGGATGTGACTCGAAACGCCGCTCATAAGTGAACGACAGCATCTTATCGTTGACACGTGTAGGATTACCTATTCTCAACACATTCACCCCACGGTCAACAAGTTTCTCGCTTATCCAGTCGACAGCCATATTGCTTTGAGCACAGACAAGCACCTGACTTTCCCGACGCAGTGTTTCGTATATAGCCTCAACGAGAGTTGTGGTTTTCCCTGTACCCGGAGGACCATGGACGATAGAGACATCCTTTGCCCATAGCACTTCGTTTACAGCTTTCTCCTGTGTCTGATTCAGCCAAGGAAAGCGCATTGCATTAAACGCAAATTTGTCGGCTTTCTGACGACTATAGAAGAGGTCACGGAGGGTAGCGAGACGATTACCTTTCGCTGCGATGACCCGGTCGAGAGCTTCAAACATAAGTTTATAGCTAGTCTCGTCAAAAAAGAGTTGTACACCCAGCTGTTCGGCATTCTGAAGTTCTATCGCCTCACCTGTCTCAGGTATCACCACGGCCATGGTATTGTCTTTCACATAACTTACGGTAGCGGTGAAGTTAAAGTATTTCAGTCTATCATCCTTGTCTGCAGTGAAGAAGCACACGGGTCGGCCGAACTCGAAGTTATGTTCGATATCCGAATCTTCTATTCTCAAAACCTCGATAACAAACTGGTTGAGAGAATTATAATAACAACGACCTACGGAGAGGGGAAACCAGCAGTCACCGCGCCTTACATTACGTTTCAGCCCCATTGTCTCGGTCTGTCGGCGGAAAGCCTCCTTCTCTGCGTTATATTCTATTTCCAGCAGTAAACGCTGTTGCCTCAATTCAGATATCGAATCCATACAAATGCAAAAGTACAACATCTTCAGCAAATTCCCGCGGATAATCTTTTATTTTTGTCCTTTGCCATATCTAAAATGGAAAAGGGGACGCGCCATATAACTGCACATCCCCTCACTATTCTAAAAAAAATTACTTGTTATTTCTTACGAACGTCATTATTTCACAACGAACTTCTTGCCATTGGAAATGTATACACCCTTGTTCATACCCTTAACAGAACTACTAACTTGCTGACCATTGAGGTTGAACACCTTGCCAAGAGCAGCATTTTCTGTATTAGGATTGGCAATACCGGTAGATTCATCTGTCTTGCTGTAAGTCATTCTGAAATTATCCGCCTTGAACCAAGTTGTAGAATTAGCACCGATCTCAAGAGAGCCGTTAGCTGCAACATAAACGAAAGGAGTTGTTGCATCCACACCTATACCCTTACCATCAACACTTGCAGAAGCAGCAATAGTCTTGTCACCGGCATAAACATTGATGATATTGCCTGCATCACTTGCAACCAAAGCTGTTACAGAATAATAACCTTCAGGAAGATCCGTGATTGTCTGTTTAACATCCAACGTTGTTGCGCCCCATGTATTATATACATATCTGCCATCAGCATTAGAAACAGCATATGTTGCATTACTAATAGGCTTTACACCCGTATCACTTGTAGCAGATGTTGTCCAAGGGTCCATTGTACCTGTCTCAAATGAGTTATTTGCAATAACCAAAGTATAATCAGAACCGTTAGCAGTCTGTGTCTTAACATAAGCGACAAGGGCTGCATTCAGAGTAGCAACCTCAGCAACAACCTCATCATCCGTATAAGTGCTTTCTGTATAGGCCTTCGTTGCAGCAGAAATCATGCCATCAAGGGTTGTTTTGCCTGCAGTTGTACCATTCAATACCGTAGCTTCTTTTGCAGTAACATCAGCAATAGATATACTCAAAGCGGCATAATTGGCGATAGAGGTGTTGGCGGCAGAGATAGCAGCATTTATTTCTGTCAATTTCGCATTCAACTCATCCTCCGTAAAAGAAGCAGATGAATCAAAATAAGCAGCATCTGTTACTGTAGTCAAGCCTGTTTTTGCAGTACTTGACATATTACCGGTAATTGCTTTGGCCACAGCGATTTTGTCTGTTATTGTAGTTTTTATAGCTGTCAGGTCAACACCTAAATAATAAAGACGGAATGCGTCGAATATTGTCCAGTCGCTAGAAATTGTAGCTGTTTTCTTAACACCTAATCTCACTGTCCCATTTGTAACGATGGCCTTAACAGAATTTGCTGAATAAAAACCTGCCGAAAAATAGTTGCTGGCCTGAGTCATATTGTCAGGGAAAGACTTGGTTACGCCATCAATTGTTGTAGAAGCACCACCTAAAGTAGTTGTTTCCTGTGCGTCTGTAAAGATCGATTCTATGGGAGAAGTAGCCTCATTAATATATAGGAGGGTATTCAGGCTCTCTGTAGAATTGTTATGCAGAGTAGCTGCACTAGCATACGTACCATCACGGTAGAAACCTTGACATGTCACTTTGTATACACCATTCTTCATACCCGTCAACTCCTGATAAACATCAAATGTCGTATTATACTTTTCTGCACAGAAATTTACATTGTTTCCGCCGAGGGCAGGACTTCCTTGCCATTTATTATCCGTTCTGTTTCTGCCGAAGTCAGGATCAGCGATCATCGGTGTAAGATCTACAGGAGATGCTTCAGATGCAGTAGCCATAGCTGTTTTTAATACAGAAAGTCTACTTGTACTGGAAATCAGATACCATTTGGCATTATCTCCGGTAGCCTGATCGATCAAACCGATATTAGTTCCATCATAACCTAAGCGTTTAGTGCTATCAGAACTAATATAATAGGAGTTGTCACTCCCGCCTGTAGAAATCATAAACCAGTTGGCAGCCGATCCATCACAGTACAAGCCGTTTAAGTACGTACTTTGCCCGCCATTAGACGTTACCGTCTTAATGGTATAGACACCATTTCTAATTTTAGTAACACCAGTTGCAAAACCATAAGTATCCACTGTAGCATGTGTACCCCAATCTGCGCCGGAAGACAAATACTTCTGCGCTCCCACATTATAGAGGTAATAAGTACCCGCTGAATCCGGAAGAGCTTCACCACTGGTCCAACTCTCAGCCGCGGACAACTGCTGGATTCCAAACATAGCCAAAAACATAGCTGTTAAAATTGTAATTTTTTTCATAAAAAATATTAGTTAGAAATTAATAAATTGGTTATTATTACACATTAAAAAATATTCATATTCTATTTTGCATTACAAACTTCCTCCATAGGAGCCATGTAGAAGAATTATCTATTCTCGCATATACTGCATGAGCTTTACAACTAGCGATATGATTTTTGTTATAAATGACGAATTATAGTAGAAGCCAATATTAGTCAGATAGGTACTTGCCGCATCTGCTTTCGTTATTACAGTTCCGGTAAACAAGGGAACTGCGTCCAATAAGGCTAATTGTAAGTTTATTTTCATATATAATTAGTTAGCACAGTAATTCATACAATAAAAATCAATTCGTAAAGATTAATATTCATATATTAGACTAAGTTACGACAACAAAGTTAGACACGTCTTCATCAAATAAGAGTCCTTCCAACTCAATATCTATGTCAGCTCGGTTAGTAGAAGCAGACTATATTATTGTTGCAAAGATATATCTTTTTTTTAATTTTACAACAAATTTCTAATATTTTTTATAAAAAAACGATTATTTGTTCGGATTCAGACTCCTATTACACTTGTTCTTGTCTCCCTCATTTGATTTATCTCACTCATTATCAATGGATATACCATGTAGACAAATTTCAGTATATTCCATCCGCATTGACGTGATAGAACACATAACCATTTACACTCACACAGCTATTATGCTTTATAAACTATACAATAGTTAACCCACATTGAGCATACAATCGGATGTAATCCCATCATTTTCAACCGTCTAATTTTTTGGTGGAGCCTTTGGGTGCACTACAGATTTTAGCTTTACCATCGCACCTGCTTTGAGACCGAGAGCATTGTATATTACCAATAGTTTATCTTCCGGTTCAGTGCTTCTGCGTATGATTACCTGATGGTTCCGATCCGTTTCAAACTCTGCGGAAACTCTAACCTGGGTACTCATGATGCGTAGTAACTCTCTCCAGCGAACATGTATCCCTTTTGATTTGAGACGATATTTGGTAGTGGATACAATCCAATAGGCCAGAACAGCAAGGTTGAGATGTGCTTTTGTTCCCTTGTCACCCTTATGGAATACCGGCCGTATGTCAAGGTCTGACTTCAGAGTCTTGAAAGTCTCTTCCACGGTTCTGATTACATTATAAAAAGTCCAGATATCTGTTTCGTTTTGTTCATTCAGCGATGTGCGCAGGAGGTACTTTCCATGCATCCGACTTTTTCCCTCTGCATATTCCATGTTCCGTGTGTATTCCATACTGAGGGCACGTCCTTTGCCGTCATACTCAAAAGTGACATTGTAGGCTTTCGAGGCATTTGCATATCTGGAATGCAGTCTTCCCAGTCGGCGTTGCAGGGCATCACGTCCCTTGACACCCTTGCCTTCGATGCCCTTGCCGATAGCCTTCAGGCCCTCTTCGTAGCGGGCGGCAGCTTTTTCTTCCACCATGACCTTCTGCAGACGGATTTCCTGCTCCTTGTTGTCTGATACCCTCTCTATGATGTCTGAGGCCGGAGTATACTGCTGACCGTGTGAACGCATCACGGTAATGTAGTCGTAATGATTGTAGATAATAACTAAAAATAGGCCCCCCTATAATAATTGGAAATAGGACCCCAGTTATCCACTTTGATAGATAACAGAAGGGATGGTTCTATCGTCGATGCACTTCATAAAGCAAGAAGCATCAATCGTCACAACGATATCTTTTCTAAAGTATTAACTTTGCAGCAAATTAACCAATGCTGTACTAAAATGATTAGCGTGTATAATAGAAAGAGAATCATCAACATGCACTTTGTACAAGGCTACGGCTATAAGAAGATCCGCAAGTTCCTGAATCATCAGATAGACGTTAAGACTATCCGCAGGTATTGCAACGATTATGCCGAAGCCCTGGAGAAAGGTGGAAAGGAGGCTGCCGACCATTACTTGTATAAGGAAGTCAAGTATACAGCCATCAGTCGTCTAAGAACAAAGCTGACGCCCGAGATACGGACGCTTATTGAGGAGTGCGTCAATGCCAATCTTGCCAAGCAGGAGAAACTCATGGGTAAGCAGATCATGAGAAAGACAGATATCTTCGAACTTCTGCGTAATCAGGGGTTCACAGACATCAGTTATCAGAGCGTCTGTAAATACGCCATGTCGTAACTCTCTTGGCAATGAGGACAACAGCCCAAGCCTCAGGAGTGCGTCATCCGTAGAAAGGCCTGTAAGCAACGAATGACAGTGTTATTTACCTCTGTACCACATCTCATCACACAGATCAAAGAATGTCGTTCTGAAAAGTCCCTTCATCTGCTCGAGACAAAACTTAAAAAATACGATCTGGTAATAGCCAATGGGTTTGGGAATGTGGTGGCCTGCTTCGAAACTTTGAAGAGCGATTTGGACATCCGCCCGATCTTCCAACAAAAGGATGAAGCGACGAGGCACACTTTCATCTGGCAATCCTTGCCTACTGGATTGTATCCACCACCCGGTACCAGCTCAAAAAGAAAGGGGTCAGCCTCACCTGGCGCGAACTGCTCAGAATTATGGGAACACAGTCTGTGGTAAGTACAAGGGCCAAACGGGCGGATGGGAACGAGGTCGAAGTCAGACAATATAACGAACCCGAACAAAGACTCGCTGACATATATCTGAAGTTGAATCTGAACTCGCCGCCACTAAAACGAAGACGAAAAATTTGTGTGGTACATTTAGAGAATATCAAAAAAATCGTCCTTGAAAATCAAAGAGTTAGATGGTCTATAGCTGCAAGTTGGGTTAAATGTCTTTACCGGAAGGTATTCTCCTTTTGTTTATTTCATCAGTTCGACAGCCTTCTTAACGATGTCGCTATTTTCATTCATGATCTGATAAAACTGCGTCATCTCCCATAGATCACGTGCAACGAGTGCCTTGAGCAGTGTTTTCAGCGGCGGGATGGTGAGTTTGACCTCAGCATCATTCTTCGGTTTTATCTTCTGTTTCAGACCTTCGGCAAAGATCTCGTCTATCAAATACTGTGGAGTTTCGTATTCTTTGTTAAACTGTTCGAATGTGGGATATTTGCTCTTCAGCGTCTTACGGTTCCTGTCGATATACTTCAAGTTGGTGTTGACAATAATACTATTTGCAGAAAGATTGCGTTGATAAACCGTGTACTTTGCCGTATCAAGTGGAATAAAATAGTCGGGCATAATACCGCCACCACCATATACCAACTTATGTTTACGGAGAGTGTAGTATTTCAGAGAGTCAGAAAAGTGGATACTGTCCTTATTCGTCAGTTCACCGTGTTTCAGACGGTTTTCCATATCCATGGCATAATCCTTTGCGTCACCCTTGGTATAAGGTTTCTGAATGCAACGGCCTGAAGGAGTATAATAATGAGCGATGGTAAGACGAATCATTGAACCGTCGGGCATGTCGATAGGACGTTGAACAAGTCCCTTTCCAAATGAGCGGCGACCCACCACCTCACCACGATCCTGATCCTGAATGGCTCCGGTTACGATTTCTGCAGCCGATGCCGTATACTCGTCGACGAGCACAATCACCTTTCCATTGAGCATGCTACCCGCACCTTTTGCATGATATTCCTGACGCGGAGTACGGCGACCCACGGTATATACAATAAGATCCTTGTCCTGCAAGAACTCGTTTGCGATATCGACAGCAGCCTGTAGATATCCTCCACCATTCTCTTGAAGATCAAGTATGAGGTCTTTCATTCCCTGTTTCTTCAGTGTTTCAAGGCTCTTGACAAATTCATCATAAGTGGTAGCACCAAAACTAGCTATACGTATATATCCCACCTTCGGGCGAATCATATAGGTAGCGTCGATGGAATAAACAGGTATTTTATCACGAACGACGTAGAAAGTCAGAATTCCCTTCACTCCACGGCGCACGATACCCAGCTTCACCTTTGTGCCCCTAGGTCCACGCAGACGACCCATGATCTTCTCTTTAGACATCTTAACACCCGCTATGGCCGTGTCATTTACCAATACAATACGGTCACCGGCCAGTATACCCACCTTCTCGGATGGTCCGTTAGTGACAGGCTGAATGACGAGGAGCGTATCATCGATCATGTTAAACTGCACACCGATGCCGTCGAAGTTGCCTTGCAGCGGTTCGTTCATAGCCTTTACCTCCTTAGGATCGGCATAGGCAGAGTGCGGGTCAAGCTTATCAAGCATACCGACGATAGCATCCTCCACGAGTTTGTTCTCATTGACACTGTCAACATAGAAGGTACTAATCGCCATCTCAGCCATCTGAAGTTTACGAAGGGGACTATTTGCTCCGAAATTGATTGTCATCTGTGCGCTTGCCGACAACGATATAGCCAAAGCAACCGCGGTGATTATCGAATGTTTCATTATCATTATTTAGTCTATTTTATCTGTATCTTCTTCAGGAATATCCTCCTCTATCACCAGATTATCAATGATGAAGTTCTGACGTTCCATCGTATTCTTACCCATATAATATTCCAGCAGCTCCTGCACCTTGTCGCTCTTGTGCAACGATACTTGCACAAGACGTATGTCAGGACCGATGAAATGCACAAATTCGTCAGGTGAAATTTCACCGAGACCTTTAAATCTCGTTATCTCGGGTTCAGGACCGAGTTCAGCGATAGCCCTCTGCCTCTCCTCGTTAGTATAACAATAGCGAGTAATAAATTCGTTCCGTTTGCCCTTCTCCTGCACTGCCTGAACCACGACCTGCTTGTTTTTCACTCTCGTCCGCTTGTTGCGTACACGAAACAGCGGTGTCTGTAACACATAAACATGACCTTTTTTGATGAGGTCAGGGAAAAACTGCAGAAAGAAAGTGATGATCAACAGACGGATATGCATACCGTCGACATCGGCATCAGTAGCCACAATCACCTTATTATATCTAAGGCTGTCGATACCATCCTCTATATCGAGTGCTGCCTGTAGCAGATTAAACTCCTCGTTCTCATACACCACCTTCTTCGTCAGTCCGAAACAGTTGAGAGGTTTACCTCGCAGACTGAAGACCGCCTGAGTATTCACGTCGCGGCTCTTGGTGATACTTCCGCTCGCCGAGTCACCCTCGGTAATAAATATCGAGCTTTCCTCCTTGCGGTCATTCTTCGTATCACTAAAGTGCACACGGCAGTCACGCAACTTGCGATTGTGCAGGTTAGCCTTCTTGGCCCGTTCGCGAGCCAGTTTCGTAACGCCTGCGATGGCCTTGCGTTCCTTTTCCGACTCCTGAATCTTATTGAGCATCACCTCAGCGATATCCGCATTCTTATGCAGATAGTTGTCCACCTCGGTCTTGATAAAGTCGCCTACATATTTATTGACACTGACTCCACCTGGGCTCATCGTGAGCGAACCGAGTTTAATCTTCGTCTGACTCTCGAACATCGGTTCCTCCACATTGATGGCAATGGCAGCCACGATACCGTTGCGGATATCTGAGTACTCTATATTCTTGTTGTAAAATTCTTTGATCGTGCGTGCAATATGCTCCTTGAAGGAACTCTGATGAGTACCTCCCTGAGTGGTATGCTGACCATTGACGAACGAGTAATACTCCTCGCCGTACTGGTTGGTATGAGTAAAAGCAATCTCTATATCCTCACCCTTAATATGTATGATGGGATAGATGACATCATTGGTCATCTTGTCGTTCAGTAAATCCTCCAGTCCGTTGCGGCTCAGTATTCGGCGACCGTTATACATGATTGCCAGTCCGCTGTTCAGATAAGTATAGTTACGGAGCATCGTCTCGATGGTATCGTCATGGAACCGATAGTTCTTAAAGAGTGTGGCATCAGGTTCGAAGTGTATGTACGTACCCGATTCATCCTCGGTCGATTCAGTCACGTCGCTTTTAGGCAGTCCACGTTCGAATGTAGCCTTCCTGACCTTCCCATCACGATAAGAACGCACCTCGAAGTTAGAACTGAGTGCATTGACAGCCTTGATACCCACACCGTTGAGTCCCACACTTTTCTTGAATGCCTTTGAGTCATACTTACCACCGGTATTCAGTTTGCTCACCGCCTCAATAAGTTTACCCTGCGGGATACCGCGGCCATAGTCGCGTACGGTAACGCGAAGGTTGTCTTCTATAGTAACTTCAATACGTTTGCCGGCATTCATCTTGAATTCATCGATGGAGTTATCGATAGTTTCCTTCAGCAGTACATAGATACCGTCCTCGGGATACGAACCGTCACCAAGCTTTCCGATGTACATACCCGGTCTGGTACGCACATGCTCCATATCCGAAAGAGTCCTGATGTTCTCCTCGGTATATTTCACTTGCTCTAATTCCTGTTTTTTTTCTATCGATTCGTCAGCCATAATTCGTCTTAAATATCTTTTTTATAACAGCGGCGACGCTTATGCAGATTTTTCTCAATATACTGCCACTGGCTCTGCACCTTATCGTTGGTCTCCATCTCCACTTGAGTCTCACCCCACTCGATGCCATAAGCCTGACAACAAGATATGAGATCATTGAAGATAAGGGCATTGGCACCCTTCTGCCTATACTCCGGTAGCACACCGATGAGCATCAGGTCGACCACCTTGGTCTTATGAAACTTGAGTGCCATCAACACATGATACCATCCGAACGGAAACAAACGTCCGTTATGGCATTTCTGTAAGGCTTTGGTGAGTGATAACATTGTGATACCCACACCTACCACCTTATTATTATCATTGGCGTCCTCAATGATGGATATCAGTGAGAGGTCGGCCATGGGGAAGTACATATCCACATACTGATCCATCTGACGTTCAGTCATCTGCGAAAAACCGTAGAGATCTGTGAAAGTCTGATTAATCACATCAAACACCTTACGTCCGTAGCCCCTCTTGAAAATATCATCTTTGGTCAGCTTTTTCACATGCAGGTTATACCGAGTCTCTATCATATCGGCTATCTTGGAATATTTCTCCGGCATCTTTTCGGGTACGATGAGTTTATACTCCACATAATCGTTATCCTTCACGAATCCACCCAGCTGCTCAATATGCCTAGGGTAATAGTCGTAATTATAGATGGTGGCCATAGTGCCAAGTTCGTCGAAACCGAATGTCAGCATTCCCTCAGGGTCCATATCGGTAAACCCCAACGGCCCCTGAATCATGTTCATGCCTTTTTCCTTTCCCCACTTCTCAACGGTTTCCATCAGAGCCCCAGACACTTCTATATCATCGACAAAATCAATCCATCCGAAGCGTACTGCCTTACAGTTCCAAGTTTCATTGGCATGATTATTGATGATGGCAGCCACTCGGCCCACCACCTTTCCGTCTCTGTAAGCAAGGAAATATTCAGCCTCACAGAAATCGAAGGCTGCGTTTTTCTCTTTGCTCAGTGTGTTCTTTTCATCCAAATACAGATTTGGTGCATCGTATGCATTCCCTCTGTATAAGTCATAATGGAACTGTATGAAAGTATCAAGACTCTTTGAGTCGGTTACTCTCTTAATAACTATTGATGACATCTATCGTCTTTTTCTTAGTCAAAAAAATCAAGAAGACAGCGTTGTCATTATCGCCTGTCTTCATATTTATATTGCAAAGGTAATTCAATTTTAGCGAACTACAAAATTAATTTGTCGATTTTTTTGATTCGGCCATTCCCTTTCACCGTCGCCGGAGATGTGAAAATGTCCTTAATAGACTGTTGATAAGTCCGGATTTTGGTTGATTTTATGAATTTAATCGTAAAAATAATAAAAAAATATATAAGAAAAAATTTGGTTCCTTAGATAATATTCATTATATTTGCGAATAAATATCAACCTTTAATTAATTAATACTGATTTTATATGAATAAAAAAATTATCCTAGCTGCCGCTTTCTCCGTATTCGCATTCGGAAGTATGACAGCACAAGTAGAGAAACAGAGAGGTGCTTTGGAGTCTTACAGCTACATCGAAGCCCAAGGTGGTGCACAACTCACGTTCACAGACGCTAAGATGGATAAGCTGGTTACACCCGTAGGTGCATTTTCATTCGGCCATTACTTCACCCCTGTAGTAGGCGCCCGTCTGCATGTAAATGGATGGAAAGCTAAATCCGGATTCAGTGACATCGACAAATATTATAAATGGAATTATGTGACAACCGACGTTGACCTGATGCTCAACATCACGAACATGTTCTGCAAAGACAAATGGAAAACTCTTAATCTAATCCTCATCGGAGGTTTCGGACTCAACAACTCATGGGGCAACACCGAACTGAAAGAAATTGTTGCTAATAATAAGGTTGATGTCCCGCTAATGTGGAAGGACAACCGTCTGAGTCATAACATACGTGCCGGACTTCGCCTGGAAACCAATATGTCAAAACCTTTGGGTGTCAGTCTGGAGGTGAATGCCAACAGCCTCAGCGACCGTTTCAACTCTAAGACAAACGATCATGACGACTGGATGGTGACAGGAATGGTCGGTATCAGTTTCCGCTTCGGACATAAATATAAGAGTGTCCCTGCTCCCGCACCGGCTCCAGAGCCTGCACCACAACCTGTCCCTGCTCCAAAGCCGGTACCGGTGAAGGCTGTTGAACCTGCTCCTGCTCCACAACCTGCCAAGGTAGTTGTTCCCGAGGCTATCCACGAGGAGGCATTCTATGAAATCTGCATATCAGATCCTGACAAGGAGGCTGCCAATAAACTGCAGAAGGTGGCCGAATTCATGAAACGCAACCCTGACAGGAATATTTCTATCATTGGATATGCCGACAAAAATACCGGTAATCCTAAAATCAATATGATGTACTCTCAGAAACGTGCCAATAAGGCAAAAGAGGATCTTGTAAACAAGTATGGTATCGATGCTTCACGCATCTCCATCAGTGCCAAAGGTGATACAATACAGCCGTTCGCAGAGAACGACAAAAACCGCTGTATCATCATCAATGGCAAATAGATAATGGGAACTATTACCAAAAATATATAACCAAACGGGGGCGACGGCAATCAGTGCCGTCGCTCCCGTTGTTCGTTTTTCCATGGCCTTTGCAGAAATTTCAACACAGTTATTATTTATCAATTGATAAAAATGAACGAATTGAAACATATCTAAATTATTATGCGACAAACGAGCATAAAACTTTGCACATATTATATTATTTTTGCAACCGATAATAGTTACTACCGAATAACAAATTTAACCAATGAAAAAGAATCTATTACTTTTAGGATTGATGCTAATATCAACGGCATCATTCGCTCAGACACCAGCCTCGACAAACATATCGGGTGCAAAGTATCCGGCCATCTACCCCGACAACAGTGTGGAATTCCGTATCAAAGCTCCCGAAGCCCAGAGTGTGATTGCCGACATCGGCAATAAGTACAAAATGACCAAGGGTGAAGACGGAGTGTGGAGTGTGAAAACCGATCCGCAAGGCTCGGGTATACATTACTACAGCCTCATCATCGACGGTGTCTCGGTGAACGATCCAGGATCAGAAACATTCTTCGGATGCAGCCGGATGATGAGTTGCATCGAAATTCCATATAAAGACGCTCCTCAGTATGAGGTTCAGAATGTGCCCCACGGAGAGATCCGCACGGTGAGATACTTCTCTACCGTCACCAAGTCATGGAGACAGATGTATATCTACACCCCAGCCGGTTACGACAAGAACGTGAGCACCAGATACCCTGTGATTTATATCATGCACGGAGGTGGCGAAGATGCCCGCGGATGGGTTCAGCAGGGACGTTCAGACATCATTCTCGACAATCTGGCTGCTGCCGGCAAGGCTCCTAAGATGATTCTCGTGAGTTTCGATGCCAATGTAGGTGGATTCGGAAAGGACGGCCCTATCGAGGATGAGATCATGAAAAACGTTGTTCCCTTCGTAGATAAAAACTATCGTACCATCCCTACAGCTACAAAGCGTGCGCTGGCCGGTCTGTCGATGGGTGGAATATTTACCCTTCAGGTAGGTATTCCACGCAGCAGTTTCTTCGAATATCTCGGCGTGTTCAGCAGCGGTTTCTTTGCCGGAAAGAATCCTTTCGGAGGCAATGGCGACAATATGGCGGAGAATTCATACCAGTATCTGGAGAAGAACAAAGAGACATTCAACAAGAACATGAAATTATTCTGGGTCGGTATCGGCGGCAAGTCGGATATCGCTTATCAGAACAATCAGATTATGCGTGACCGTCTCGATAAAATCGGCATAAAATACACATTCATCGACCATAAGGAAGGTGGCCACACATGGCCCGTTTGGCGTGAAGACCTCTATATGTTTGCACAGAAAATATTTAAATAACTAATTCTTAATAATGTACAAGAAAATCTTATTCCTCGCGGCTGCCGTCTCATTAGGCTGCACCGCCATGGCACAACAGCCTCAGATGGAAGGCAACCGTGCCGAAACTGCCATACCTGGCAGTGAGTTTCCACGCGTGGACAATAACCGTGTGGCATATTTCGAACTCAGAGCTCCTGAAGCACAGAAGGTGCAGATAGACATCTGCAGCAAGAAATACGACATGGAGAAAGACGCCTCAGGGATGTGGCGCGGCCATACCGACCCGTTGGTTGTGGGATTCCACTATTATTTCCTGCTCGTGGATGGTGTATCGGTTGTTGATCCACTGTCGAAGACTTACTTCGGATGCAACCGTATGGCTGGAGGTATCGAGATTCCCGAAGGTGATGAGGGCAATTACTACCGTCCACAGATCAATGCGAAACGTGGTATGGTACGCTCACTGATCTACTACTCGAACTTCAAGAAGGAGTTCCGCCGCTGTATGGTCTATACTCCTGCTGAGTATGAGACAGGAAACAAGCGTTATCCGGTGCTCTACCTGCAGCACGGTATGGGTGAGGATGAGACAGGATGGTCTACTCAGGGCTATATGCAGAACATTATGGACAATGCGATCACTGCCAATAAGGCTGTGCCGATGATTGTGGTGATGGACTGTGGCGACTGCTCTGCTCCTTTCGGTGCCAAACCTGGTCAGAACCGCGACGGCGCGATGAAGGAATACGGTGCTTCGTTCACCGGCGTGATGATTAATGACCTCATTCCACTCACCGACAAGACATTCCGCACACTCACCGACCGTGACCATCGTGCGATGGCAGGACTGTCATGGGGCGGTCATCAGACCTTCGACATCACTCTTACCAATCTGGATAAGTTCTCATACATAGGCGGTTTCAGCGGTGCCATCTTCGGACTCGACGTGAAGACATGTTACAATGGCGTGTTCGCCAATTCTGCATCGTTCAACAAACGAGTACATTACCTGTTCCTGGGCTGCGGAAGCGAGGAGCAGATGGGCACCAAGCAACTGTATGAGTCAATCAAGGGCCTGGGTGTCAAGGTAGATTTCTACGAGTCACCCGGAACCCATCATGAGTGGCTTACATGGAGAAGATGTCTAAACGCATATATCCCGCATCTATTTAAATAATCTAGTTAATACGGTTGAGGGCAGAGTGGTATTCATTTACCATCTGCTCTACAACCTCTTTTGCCGTTTGCAGAGTCTTGACAGACGATGCCACCTGACCGATTTCGAGTTCGCCATCGGTCGTATCACCTTCGAATATTCCTTTTTTCGCTTTCCCTTTACCCAGTATCTCACGTAGTTCGTCCACGGATGCGCCCTTGGCTTCGGCTTCGGCTACACGATTGAAGAGTTCGTTCTTGATCATTCGTGTGGGTGAAATCTGCTTCAGCGTGAGCATCGTGTCGCCTTCGTTGAGGTTCAGACAGTGATTCTTAAACTCATTGCTTGCCGAGCTCTCTACGGTCAGGGCGAAACGCGTACCCACCTGCACACCGTCGGCACCCAGTGCCATCGCAGCAAGCATCGCCTCACCTGAACCGATACCACCCGCAGCAAGTAGCGGCTTGGTGGTAACCTTCCTTACGGCAGGGATGAGACACATTGTAGTGGTCTCCTCACGGCCGTTATGCCCTCCGGCTTCGAACCCTTCGGCTACAATGGCATCCACACCGGCCTCATCGCACTTCATCGCAAACTTGGTACTGGCTATCACGTGAGCCACCTTGATGCCTGCCTCATGCAGACGGGCGGTCCATGTCTTCGGATTGCCTGCCGAGGTGAATACGATCTTCACCCCTTCAGAGATGACGATATCCATAATCGATTCTATCTCAGGGTACATCAGAGGGATATTCACTCCGAAAGGCTTGTCGGTGGCAGCCTTGCACTTACGGATGTGCTCGCGCAGCGTCTCAGGATGCATCGAACCGGAGCCTATCAGTCCCAGACCGCCTGCGTTACTTACTGCCGATGCCAGTCTCCAACCGCTGCACCACACCATTCCACCTGCAACTATAGGATATTTGATCCCAAACAGCTCACAAATTCTGTTGTCCATATCTTATTTTATTTGTTTATCGAGACTGCGAAGATACGAACAAAAACTCTTTTCCGCAATAAAAAGAGGAACCATTTACACACGAAGACAAAAAAGTCGCCCGACAGTTGACTGTCAGAGCGACTCTTGCGGGTTCTTAAAAATGTGAGGTTCAGTAGCGGCTCCGCAGCCACAGCCAGAAGATGACCACCACCGCTGCCACCGTTGCTACCCTGCCGAGAAAGGGAGAGAGGAAGGAACGGGAGCTGACGGTGCGGGAATGGGTGGCAGCAACTGAGGCATCGGACGAAGACCTGACGGCAGATGAAGCAGAGGCAACGGAAGACGTATCGCGGGAGTGACGGTTGAGAGACGACGTGCGGCGGTCTATCACCGTATGCCAGTGCTCTATCACCCTCACAGTGTCGCCCTGCCTGCGGATGGCGGTGCTGTCGCGGTCATAAAGGCTGCTGAGGGCGGTGGCAGTATCAGTCACAACAACCTGCTGACGGTCAGTACCGTTAAGGCGGTATGCGGCATGACAACTGTCGTATTCCGAACGGTGATAGCTTTCGGCCGTATTGCGGCTAGTGGAGCACGCCGCCAGAAAGAGACAGAGAACGGCAGTCATGCAAGTCGTCGTCATTCCCCTTCGCAAGTCGATGAAATGGGCCAGCCTAAGCATCGGCTATGAGTTTACGCACCTGACGAATCATCCTGTTCATCACGTTCACATAGTCGGGGTCGGTGGCATACTTGCGCGCTCCGCACTGCAACTGCTCCACAAAGTCCTCGGCCGAGTGGCGGTAAGGCCACGCATGGCGGAAACAGGGCTGCATGAGCACCCGCTTATGGTCGGCCAGACACTCATCGAGCGAACCGTAGTCGCGAAACAGCCGCTTCACTCTGTAGCGATAATGTCCGCCTATGAGGGCTGTCACCTGAAGCACCTTCTCGGGCTTCTGATAAGCCACTGACGGCGAGGAGTGATACTCGGTGGTGGCGACCAGCAGCACGGGACCGTCGTAACCATTACCACGAGTGATACCGAACATGTTATAACGGCCGATAATATGTTCACCCCACCCGCTCTCGAGTGCAGCCTGAGCGATGAGGAACTCGGGCGTGAGATCTATCTGATGGCGGGCTGAAGGCAGAAGCCACGTGACAAACTCTTGCTGCGTCATGGCTGCACCTCCTTTCCAGCACGCTCGGCGATACGGGCCATCAGCCGGACGGCCTCGTCATACTGAGCACGCTCCTTGGTCTCAGCCTTCTCGTAGATACTCTTGATCTCGATACAGCCAATGCCGATAGCCCCGAGGAGGGTGATGAGCGGCAGGAGCGGGATGCGGAGGGCGTAATAGCTGTCGAGATACCATACGCCGCCCATCTGCATGGCATCGACCACGGTAAGGGCCATCAGCATATTGTAATATCGGGCTATCTTAGATACCGTACGCCGGTAGCCCAGACTGGTGCGCACTTCATGGCGGCGGCGGGCCTTGCGTATGCCGCTCCACAAGTCGGCGCCGATCAGCAGCAGCACGGCCGCATAGATGCCGAAAAGCATCCATAAGATAATGATTAATGTACTCATAAATATTTGTGTTTGTGTTGTGTGTTATTCTGATATTATCACTTACCTGAATCTCAAGAAAAAAGCGGCCGTGGAGACATTCACATGCCCCCGCGGTCATGATTTCATAAAGAAAATACCTATTTAGGCCGGCTCCTACTGAGCGATTGTACCGGCAGCCTTCGCCTTGGCAGTAGCCTTCTCGCCCACAACCTGGTTCTTAGGCAGTTCCATTATTTCGGTATTGCTCACGAAACGCTTGGTGCGTACGCGGGTGGCCGAGTCGGTCTCGCTCTCGGGAGTGAAGTTCACCCTTACGCCCTTGATGTTCTTAGGCACACTGAAGTCGTCTATCAGAGCCGACCCTATGCCTTTGAGTCCGAGTTTGAACGAGCCGAAGCCGTCGAGTTTCACGCGTTTTGAGTCTTTAAGAGCCTTCTCCATAGTGGGTACAAGCTCATTGAGCACAGCCACGATGTCACTTCGCTTCACCGTACAGTTCTCCTGCATGATGTCGGCCAGATCCTTCGTTCCCACCACATCTATCATCACGGCGTGAGCAAAATACTTTCCCTTAGTAGAACTCGTCAATCTGTTATCCTTCTGCAATCTGTAATACAATGACATGATACTTAAATTATTAAATGGTTAAATAAAAATTGGTTTTGAGCAGCACGTGGTCTCTTTTTGTTATCCCACTCAGGCAGCCGGTTCCTTTGCAGCCTTGCCCTCACGGCCTTGCAGGTCTCTCCTGAAGACAATGCAAAGGTACCGCTTTTCGGGGTGAATTCCAAATAATAAGAGGTGGAAAATAATCCAAAATGAAGGTATCAATTTGTCATAATATTTGGTATTTAATTATAAAAGCATAGCTTCCGCAGTGGAAAAGCATAGCTTTCGGGGTTCAATTGCTATGCTTTTGGCTTGCGAAAGCTATGCTTTCAGAGGTGAAAAGCTATGCTTTTCAAGTGGTTCACTGTCAGGTTATTAAGGATAATATCTATCAGAAGTGTTTACTTGTACGGATATTACATGTAAATATTATTCACAGTCATTTGTGGGTGCACTGCCTAGCCACTCGGCGCAGGCATGCGGGCCGTGTGTAATAGAGGTATTTGCAGTGGTTACACACATGTCGGCGGGTGCCGGTCTTCATCAGTTCGAAGTCGGTTTCGGGCTTCTCCTTGTGGCAGTAGTTACAGGTGATGGTGTGAGTATGTCTCATGGTCAGTCTACATTTCTTGATGATTGATTACAGTTTCACCTTCATCGCCTCGTCGTCGAAGAATCCGCCGGTGGGTTTTCCGCCGTTACGCTCTATCTCCTCACGCTTACACTTCAAGAACCACGTGTACGAGGTGTATCCTTCGGGTATCTCGCTGTCGTTCGCGGTCTTATAACAGCGTTCGTTCTCCAGGCGGAGGCTCTGCTGACGACCCAGTTCGATGCGATAAAGCTCGTCGGCACGGTCGGGCAGGAACTCACGGAAGAAGGAGTTGCCTATCCTGCGGCAGTCGAACGTGCTGAAGCTCTTGTCATACCGGCCCGCCTTGTAACGGGCGAAGAAGAGCATCAGCTCAGAGAGTTTGTAGCGTCCCACCTCGGCGGCGAAGGATGCCGAGAAGAGCGGTATGCCGTCGGCCACTCCTTTCGACTGATTCGATGACGAGCCGTAGAGAGCCAGTATCTGAATCTGCACCCAGTCGGCGGCGTACTCCTGACCGAAACAGTCGGCATACTGCTGAAGCGTGGGACAGAGGGCGGTGTAGGCGCGGGTGACATGGGCAGCAGCGTAAGCCCAGTGCTGAGGGGAGAAAGAGTGTTCGATATCGGAAGGGGCCTTCCATTTTGCAATCCACAACGGCAGTGGCAGCGGGGCTGTCCCCCGGCCGCTGTCATCCCTGCATACCGCGGTTGCGTCGGGCTTCTGCAAACTGGCGGAGCGCATATTCGTTAGCACACTGTTTATTGTCTTGTTGATCTGTTGCATGATTCTGTTTGTTATTATAATTGCCTTCGAGTATTTTAAGATAGTTGGCGGGACGGAATATCCAGTCGAAGTCGGCATGCCATCCGTGGCCATTCTTGCCCTGCAGGAACTCGGATTCGCTCACGTTCTTCATCACCACGGCCAGCGACTGCGCGCCGTTCTCCTCCAGCCTCGCCTTCACGGCCTTGCGGCGGCCGGGGCTCATCTGCTTGATCTGCGGCAGACGACCGGCGAAGGCGGTATTGAAACTGCGCATCACGGTACTAAACTGCGGTAGTGTCTGTACAGAAGTATTCTGCTCACTCCCATTCTCATTCTCCTCCTCATGCTCATTCTCAGTCTCAGTCTCACTCTCATACTCAGTTGCGTTTGCTGACGACTGTTCAACGGAATCAACATTTGTTGCCGGCGTAACGATATCGCCCTGCCTGCGTCTCATCTCGCTGCTGCGCTTGCCGGCAATGCTGCGCTGCTCGCACACTTTCTCGAACTTCTCGTTATCGCGGTCCATCGTCTGGCGGATGGGTATGAATGCCACCTCGGCGGCACCGTCCAGGGGGTAGTCGCCACCGTGCATATACTCACGTATAGCCCGTAGAACCTTGACGCACTCACCCTCGGGGAGCGCGAAAAGGGTCTCGAAGAAGTCGCTGTAGAACACAAAACTTTCTCTGAATTTCAATCTTTTTCTTTCCATCTGTTATGGCATTATGTTATTAAAGTATAAAATATAATAGAAAACTATCCTGAATACAACCTTAAATCGTAACTTTGTGACGTCCGCTAGGGAGTTATTTTGACTATTGTCAGTAGAATTCAACGGCAAAAGTATAACTTTCTTACGATATAAAGAAATAATTCGGTATATTTCTTACGTTAAAATAAGTAAAAACAGCAGATATGAAAGAACGGTTGATGCAGTTTATCAAGGGTCAGGGTTTGACAGTGAGCGGGTTTCAGCGGCAGATTGGTGTGAGCGAATCGTACATTCGTAACATCAGTCGAGGTATCGGCACGGACGTATTGCTCTCGATAGAGCGTGAGTTTCCGCAGCTCAACTCCCGCTGGCTCCTCACCGGCGAGGGCGAAATGACGTTAGGTACGCAGGCGGACACCGCTCGCGACGACCGCAGCCATCCCTGCGGCAAGATGATTCCAGTCTTGCCGGTGAGTGCACAGGCCGGCCGCTTGAACGAGTTCATCGCCCAGGTGAATGATTACGACTGCGAACGCATCTTCACACCCATCCCCGACGCCGAGATGGTGATCTCCATCACAGGCGACAGCATGACGCCGGAGTATGTCAACGGCTGCCGTGTCCTTGTGAAGCGCATCGATGACCGTGCCTTCATCGACTGGGGCAAGACCTACGTCCTTGACACCGCCTCAGGTGTGGTCATCAAGAACATCTTCCCCACTTCCGATCCCGCCACCGTCCGCTGCGTCTCAGTGAATCCCGCCTACCCCGCGTTCGAGGTGCAGGCGAAGGATATCTATGCATGGTACAAGGTGCTGATGAGTATGACGATGAAATAAAAAGAGGAGAAACACCTACTACAAATAGCAGAAGTTTCTCCTTGATATAGAAAAGTATCAATATACGATCATTCTATATATAAGTCTAATAGTTCCTGAAGTGTAATAGTTATACCTGCCCTCTTCAATTTTGGCTCTTGAATTTCATACAGCTGTTTTATGATCGCCATCTTTTCCTCTTTATCTCCGAAGTGAATACGCCTATGACAAGTAGGGCAAAGACAAACTACATTTTCTTCACAATCAATGTTTTTATTCTGTTTTCCCCAATAGTACTTCGCATTTGATGGCGTACAGGGTATAAGGTGATGACCTTCCATATACGGAACACCTCTTGACGTCTTGAAGGTTTTGTGTTCAATTCCTGCTGCACATTTATAATCAGCAGAGTCCAATGCTTGTTTTGATATTCTACTGTTCTTCTTTACGATCTCGCCGCCGCCGCCACTAGAATAGTCTGGTTCGATTGATGATGTATCCTTTAATCTCCCCCCTTTAGTCAAATCCACTCTTTGTATCTTTTCTTGAAAAGCGGCATCATCTTCTATCTCTTTTTCTTCCAAATAATTTTCAAGATATGCTATAATCATCTTATCAAGTTCTGGATATTTACCTTTATAAAATCTCTGAGGATGGAACATATCGGAACTGTAGTTAGCTACTTTTATAATAAATCTTTCCCCTTCTTCCAAATCTCTCAAATCATACATATAATCAGATTCAACACTATATGTACATCTAATATACTTTCCATCTTTATATATCCAACGTTGAAGCAATGGATTTTCAATACCTTTCCTATGAACAGTTGCGTTATCACAGAATGCAATGATTTCTCTATTACTTTCTCCTTTGACTTTCTGCACATATATTACCAATACGTCATCGACTTTTTCGTCTGTTTCTTCTACGTCCAACTTTTCAAAATTAATTGTATCCGTTCGTGGACAATATCCATAATATCTTCCATCATATGGGTTGGGAGATAAATTAAAGACTTCGTGCTTTGTTTCTTCTTCAGAATTACGTCCTGAATACAAGTCAACCACGATAAACTTTTTGTTTTTTAATTCTGTTTTCATAATGTATTTATTGGTTATAAAATGTATATACAAATAATGATGCTACCACTTAATTATATTTTTATAAATAGTTTCAAGAATTACAATCCTCACTTTATTAGGAGACATCTTTTCTATGAACTTTTCTATGAACCTTTCTACTTATCAAATAGATTTTCTATGAACTTTCTAGGTCATTTTGTAGGTCACGCCTGCTTTCCACTAAATATATATAGAGAACTAAACCTACATCCAATACAATGGTTTTATTCTTTATTTAAAATCCGGCTTTGTTATACGGAAAATGCAAAATTAAAGAAAAATCATTACGGATGAACAAAAACAGGAAAAAATCTAATTTTATTCTCGAATTATTTGTGTTTGATACTTTAATTTTAAAGAAAACGATAAAATTCTGTATGCATCAGAGGATCATTTATTGAGAAACAGAGTAGTGCCTAAGCTCTAGATTTTTAAGGATTATGGACAGGTGTTTATTCGAAAATGTATATCTTTGCATCCCGTTGACAAAAGGTTGGGGACTTATTCTGTCTGTTTAAGAGACTTTTAAGACAGATAACAATGAGTCAATAGGGTACAACAAAATAGATACACATTTCAAAAAATATGATTCAATCATGATGACAAATAAAAACAAAGATAACAAGATTTCACTCCTTTTCATCTGTCTGGGCAACATTTGTCGTTCTCCGGCGGCTGAGGGGATCATGAAAAAGATAGTGGATGAAAAGGGAATGGATGACAGATTCCGTATAGACTCGGCAGGAATAGGCTCGTGGCACGTGGGACAACTGCCTGACCAGCGGATGAGACGCCACGGAGCACAGCACGGATATACATTCGACAGCCACGCACGGCAATTCAAAGAGGAAGACTTCGACCGATTCGACTATATCGCAGTGATGGATCATGAGAACTATCTGGACGTGACAGAGAAGGCACGCAACGGGGACGATATGAAAAAGGTGACCTGTCTGGCGAATTATCTGAGAAATCACCCGCGCTATAAGACGGTGCCCGACCCGTATTATGGTAGCGACAGAGACTTTGAACTGGTGATAGAATTGCTGGAGGATGCCTGCAATGGATTGCTAGAGAAACTCCTAAAGGGCTAAAAATACAATCAGGGCAGAACTTATTATCGCTCTACCCTGATTTTCTTTTAACCAAAAAACTAGAATTTTATCGTTTCAACTGATAAGTTGTTGTTCCGTTGACCAATGACAAGGTAGAGATATTCGTTTTGCTATCGATCGATACACTGAATGTCATGGTTGTCTTCTTGTCCGTACTTGTAAATGTACCCTTACTTGTACTCTTGTCGTAAGCATAAGTACCGCTATATGTGACGGTCTTGCTGTCGGCAGTTATTGAGATACGGGCTGTGGTCTGAGTGGCGTTTCTCTTAAAGTAAGCTGTGCAGCCTGTTGCACTCCAATTGCCACCTACAGAGCTAAGCTGCGAAGGTGTTTTAGATACGGAGAAATCGTTTATTTTCGTTTTCCCGCCCGTAATCTGTACGGTAAGCTGGTTGTCTTTATACGTAAGAGTTGCTTTCTGAGGACCATCTGTCGACGCGGGAAAGGTAACAGTAGTGACAGGAGTCTTGAATGAACTGACACCGCCAACCATCGTGTAAACCGTATCGTTCTTGGTATCCTCCACTGCAATCACGCAGACGTTGGAGTCCTTACTATTAATACTATAGGTCATCAACTGCACCCCGCTGAATCCGGTAGCTGAAGTTGTATACCAGTTACCAGACGGTTTTACTTTAACGTCTATATTATCACCATTGTTATCGTCATCCGACGAGCATGAGCAGAAGCTCAAAGAAAGACCAGCCATCAGGCAAAGTCCAAAAAATTTTTTGTTCATTTTCGATTTTAAATTTTACATTTGTTATTCGATTCTGAACCGCGATTCAATAGCATAAATGTAGAATGGATAAGAATACTGCACAGAAATATAAAAAAATTATCTTTATGATGATAATTTCTTTTTTTATACTAATTGATGAAATAATCAGGTATGCTCACCGGTTTTTAAAAGAAAACAGAAAAAATCCTCACCGACATTGCTGCTGATGAGGATTTTTCTTTTGCAGGTGGGCCATCAAGGGCTTGAACCTTGGACCTCCAGATTATGAGTCTGTTGCTCTAACCAACTGAGCTAAAAGCCCTGCTTAAGTCTCTTATAGGGACGTTTGCGGGTGCAAAATTACAATCTTAAATTGAAATATGCAAATTTTTCATGCAAAAAGAAACTAAATTTTTGCATGAAGCTTGGTCAGTACGCCTAATTTGGTTAACTTTGTGGCCCTTATACAAATTCATTTTATGACAAATGACAATCCTAGAGTCCAGAAACTAATGAAAGGACTTACTGACGCCGAAGTTTCCGACAGCAGGGCTAAGTATGGCTTGAACACACTTACTCCACCTAAGAGAACCTCACTATGGCGCCTTTATATGGACAAATTCAAGGATCCGATCATCAGAATCCTCCTAATTGCTGCTTTTCTCTCGCTTGTTCTGGCTTTCATTGAGAATGATTTCGCCGAGTCAATCGGTATATTCCTCGCTGTATTCCTAGCTACAGGAGTGGGATTCTACTTCGAATGCGACGCCGCAAAGAAGTTCCGGGTGCTCAACTCGGTAAACGAAGACCTGCCGGTTAAGGTGAGACGTAACGATAAGGTGTGCCAGATACCACGCTGCGAAGTTGTGGTGGGTGACACCGTGCTGCTGGAACCGGGCGACGAGGTGCCTGCCGACGGGCGTTTGCTCAAATCCATCGGGCTGCAGATAGACGAATCGTCACTCACGGGAGAACCTATGGTACATAAGACAACCGACCCGACATTCAACGATACAGAAACAACTTACGCTGCTGATAACATTCTGAGAAGTTCTATGGTAATGGACGGAAGCGGAATAATGGTGGTAAATGCCATAGGAGACAACACAGAAATAGGAACAGTAGCCAAACGGTCGACCGAAGAGACTACCATGGTGACACCGCTCAACCAGCAACTCAATCGTCTCGCCAAATTAATCAGCAAGATTGGGGCAGCCCTTGCCATTGCAACATTCTTGATCTTCACCTTCCACGACATTTATAATTTCTCTCTCACCAACCCTGTTTGGAACCAGAAGGATGTAATTCATGTCACAAATGTGATTCTGAATTACTTCATGATGTCGGTGACACTTATCGCCATGGCTGTGCCGGAGGGTCTACCGATGGCTGTGACACTGAGTCTGGCTCTCAATATGCGCCGTATGCTCAAGAGTAACAATCTGGTGCGCAAGCTCCATGCCTGCGAAACAATGGGCGCGGTGACGGTAATATGTACCGACAAGACAGGCACGCTGACACAAAACCGGATGCAGGTGGCCGAGATGGACATGACAACGGATGACGAAGAGTTGTTCTACCGCTCACTGGCAATCAACACCACAGCGTATATCGACGAGAATGACAGCAACAAAGGCATAGGCAACCCTACCGAGATTGCCCTCCTGCTATGGCTCAACAGTAAGGGGAAGGACTACCGAAAGATACGTACCGAAGTGGAAATTATAGACCAGATGCCATTCTCGACAGAACGTAAATTCATGGCTACCGTAGCCGCTATCGGCGATGAGCGATGGCTCTTCATGAAGGGTGCGCCCGAAATAGTGATGGAACACTGTCAGGGAATGAGCAATGAGGAAACAGACCGCATGAAAAAGCAGTTATGCGGATTCCAGGCTCAGGCCATGCGTACGCTGGCTTTCGCCGTAAAAAGAATTCCCGAACCCAAAGAGGATTCCACTGTGGGAAAAAACAACTACAAAGAGACACCTGAAACAGACTGCTCGGAATTAATTAAGCTCGGAGAGATGACGTGGCAGGGTATTGCTGCCATCAGTGACCCTCTGCGCGAAGATGTGACCGAGGCGGTAAAGAGCTGCCAAGACGCAGGTATCACAGTCAAGATAGTAACCGGCGATACTGCAGGCACAGCCAAAGAGATAGCACGCCAGATAGGTATCTGGGGGAAAGATACCCCCGAAGAGTGTCATATCACCGGTACCGACTTTACTGCCCTCAGCGACAAGGAGGCTCTGGAGCGCGTGAAGGTACTCAAGGTGATGAGCCGCGCACGACCCTCTGACAAACAGAGACTCGTGGAACTGCTTCAGCAGCTGAACGAGGTGGTGGCCGTTACAGGCGACGGAACCAACGACGCACCTGCTCTCAACCATGCACAGGTGGGACTTTCACTAGGCTCCAGCACCAGCGTGGCTAAGGAAGCCAGCGACATGACTCTGCTCGACGACTCCTTCAGCAGCATCGCCAAGGCTGTGATGTGGGGACGCTCGCTATACAAGAACATTCAGAGATTTATCTTCTTTCAGCTCGTGGTCAACGTGTCGGCATTACTGCTCGTACTCGTGGGAGCATTCATCGGTACCGAACTGCCGCTCACTGTCACACAGATACTATGGGTAAACCTCATCATGGACACCTTCGCTGCCATGGCACTGGCATCACTGCCGCCGTCGCACGAGGTGATGACAGAGAAACCACGCCCATCCGGTGAATTCATAATCTCTCACGGCATGGCTAAAGCCATTGCCTTCATCGGAATAGCGTTCTTCGCCATACTTCTTGTGATGCTCTTATTCTACGAGAACAACGGTATGACGGTACATGAACTCACCATATTCTTCACCACATTCGTAATGTTACAGTTCTGGAATCTCTTTAACGCCAAGACTCTAGGCAGTGTACACTCTGCATTCAGACATTTCAAAAGAGACAACGGACTTATTCTAGTACTCATCATCGTGTTTATAGGCCAGTGGCTCATCGTAGAGTTCGGCGGCAGGATGTTCCGCACCGAACCTCTATCATTTAAAGAGTGGGCTGTGATTACAATTTCCACATCGTTGGTCTTATGGATAGGTGAGATTTGGAGATGGATTAAAAGATTAAGCGCAAAAAAAATATAATATACTAAGGTATGGAAAAAGGGATAAAAAATATCATTTTTGACCTCGGTGGAATCGTTGTCAACCTTGACAGACAGGGTTGCGTGGATTCATTCAAGGCCATCGGCGCAACCGAAGTGTCTGACTATGTGGACGACAGCAAACAGGAGGATGTGTTTCATGAACTGGAAATCGGCGCAATAAGCGTAGCCAAATTCTGTGATCAGGTGCGCTACAAGGCCCAGTTCGATGCCACTGACGAGCAGATATGTGCCGCTTGGAACACGATGATAAAGGAAATCCCGGTGAAACGCATCGAGAAACTGATTGAACTGCACGACAGTTACACTACTTATCTGCTGAGCAACACCAACGAGATACACTGGAAATACTGCTACGACAAGCTGTTTCCATATCACGGACTCAGTGCTGACAATTATTTCGAAGAGATTTTTCTCTCTTACGAGATGCATCTCATCAAACCGAGCGAAGCTATATTCACCAGTGTTCTCGAACAGACAGGTATCAAAGCCGAAGATACATTGTTTATTGACGACTCTGAAGTGAACTGCGCCGCTGCACGCAGATTGGGGATAAAGACCCGATGCGTGAAGCAGAGTGAGGACTGGACATTACTTTTTTAATAACATAGATATACGCAAAACATTAAGACGATGAAGAGTTACGTATTAAATGACACTGCGGAGATAAAACAGCCCTGTGTTGCCACAATCGGTTTCTTCGATGGTGTGCACCGCGGACATCAGTATCTCATCGAACAAGTGAGAAATGAAGCAGAGCTTCTGGGGATGGAATCAACGATCATCACGTTTGCCACCCATCCACGACAGGTTATGAGCAACGACTTCAGACCTAAGCTCCTCAACACATTCGACGAGAAGATATTCCGTTTGTCACTCACAAATGTCAATAACTGCGCCATCATCAAGTTTGACGAAGCTGTCTCACAACTCTCCGCATACGATTTCATGGAGAAGATATTGCGCGAACGCCTTAACGTAAAGGTGCTCATTATCGGATACGACAACCATTTCGGACACAACAGATCGGAAAGCTTCGAGGATTACGTCAGCTATGGCAAGAAACTAGGTATCGAGGTAAAACAATCGCAGGCATATATACTCAATGGTGTCAACGTAAGTTCATCCGTGGTACGCTCGTTTATCACCGAAGGTGAAGTGGAACTGGCTAATCAGTGTCTCGGCTACCCTTACACGATAAGCGGTCACGTGGTGGACGGTGAACATACCGGCCGTAAACTGGGTTTCCGCACCGCAAACATACAGGTGGACGACCCTCTGAAACACATCCCTGCCGGTGGTGTTTATGCTGTCAAAACACGTACTGGCAATACGATGGAGATGAAACACGCCATGCTTAATATAGGGGTGCGCCCCACATTCGGCGGAATGAATAAGCAAACGATTGAAGCCCATCTCTTCCGTTTCGAAGATGATATCTACGGTCAGAAAATTTCGGTGTCGTTCATCCACCGCATGCGTGAAGAACGAAAGTTTAAGAGCTCAGATGAACTGAGAGTCCAACTGAAAAATGATTATGAGATGGTGGAAAAACAGTTTATGAAGGATCTCGAAGAATAACGGAAACTTTAAGAAAATTAAGACCAATATACAGACAATAATAATAAAAAGAAAAATGAAAAAGGCAATAATATATTTCTTTTACTTCGCCGCCATCCAAGTGGTTGTGTCAGGTTTATGCGGAGTAATATTCAAATTTGTGATTAAAGGATTGAGTGACAACACCTCACTGCTCCTGATCGTATCGGCAGTAGTATCGGCAGCAATCACCATTGCTCTCTTTTTGTGGAAGAAATATACGCTGGTATCGCCTAAATACATACGCACATGGCCATGGATAGTATTCGTTTTTGCAGTGCTTGCATCTATAGGAACAATCATCCCTTCGGAATTGTTTCAGGAACAACTTCCGGAGTTGCCTAATGTGGTGCAAGAGGAACTGGCGATGATTATGAAAAGCCCTTACGGGTTCTTCGTCGTGGGACTTCTGGCCCCGTTCTGCGAGGAGTTGGTGTTCCGCGGGGCAATATTGCACTCATTACTCGATTGGAGTAAGGGGCGTATCGGATGGCTGGGTAACCATTGGACCATGATCTTACTCTCAGCATTACTATTCGCCATCATGCATTTCAATCCCGCACAGATGCCGCATGCCCTCCTGGTCGGCACACTTCTCGGCTGGATGTATTACCGCACTGGCAGCATTCTGCCCGGCGTAGCACTGCATTGGGCAAACAATTCGATAGCTTACGTGCTCTGTAATGTCCTCCCCGACCCCAATGCTCATCTCATAACTCTTCTCGGAAGTCAGCATAATGTCATCATGGCAATGATTTATTCACTACTCATATTATTGCCAAGCATATACATGCTAAACAAATATATGAAGAGAGCCTGCTGATTCTGAACGGATGGTGGACATCGGGAATGCTCGAAGCCCATCGTCAACGTATCTTTAATACAGAGATTGCTTCTCATTATATTCATGGATGGAGGCTTTTTCTATAAAAGATAGGTTGTTTTGTACATTTTTTTATAAAAAAGTGAAATAATAAAGTTTCTTTTTATAATAATTTATTTACTTTTGCACAGTGAATGGCTGTGACAGAGCGTCGCAACATAAATATCTATTATAATTATAATTCTGATGAAACACAAATTTCTCTTATCAGCTATCTTGCTGGCAATATGCTTAACCAGAGTATCGGCTGCAATACCGACAACCCTCGACAGTATTCGTAACGTCTTGGACAGCGCATCAACAACACTAGTTCAGGAAAAAGCTTATGTACATTTGGACAACACATGCTACTTTATCGGCGATACGATATGGTATAAAGCTTATGTGATGAGGGCCGACAACCTGCACTTCACAGATATGAGCCGGATACTATACGTGGAACTACTATCACCCGACGGACTGGTAGTGGAACGACAACAGCTGATAATCAACGATAAGGGATACTGTTGCGGTGACTTCGCCCTGAAGGATTCGCTCTACTCCGGATTCTACGAGATAAGGGCTTACACACGATGGATGCTCAACTTCAACGTGACCGAACACATGAATCTCCGCAAGGACCGTGAGAGCTTCTATAACTTCCTCATCGCAAAGGACTATTTCCGTCAATATGATGCACTCTATTCACGCGTAATTCCTATCTATAACAAACCTGATTCAGCCGGGAACTACTCGTACAAACGTATGTATGCCCGTCCAAAACAACGTATTGTAAAATCTGTAACCGAGGAACTGAAGGTAACCTTCTATCCCGAGGGAGGACACATTATCAATGGAAAAACAGCAAACATCGCTTTCGAGGCTGTCAATCAGGAGGGGGAAGAGATAGATATAAAGGGTAACATCACCAACAACGAGGACAACAGCTCAAGCGATATAACCACTACCTACATGGGCAAGGGTGTATTTACACTAAAAGCCGATGGGAAAAAATATACGGCGCACTTCAAATATAACAACAAAGACTACTCCTTTGACCTACCGAAGGCGGAGGAAGCGGGTGCCACAATAAAGCTAACAACCGACGGACAACTAACTGTCTCTACACACGGACTTACTGCCGCACAGAAACTAGGCCTCTCCGTGCTATGTCGTGGCAAACTGGTATTCTATGATAATGCGACAATCGATACCAACGGAGAAATAAACATCAAATTGCCTTTCAACGGACTGCCTACGGGTGTTAATGACTTGACACTCTTTGACAATCACGGACAGATTCTTGCCGACCGTTTATTCTTCATTAATCATCATGATTTCGACCGGTACAAAATCAATATCAGTGGACAGAAACAGCAATACAAGCCCTACGAGAAGATTTCTCTCGATATCAACTGTCCTAACACGACGGAGCCTGTCAAACTATCGATAGCCGTACGCGACAACCGCACGGACGAACTCAGTTACAACAATGGTAACATGCTGACTGATATACTCCTATCATCAGAGCTTAAGGGGTTTGTCGCCTATCCGGGATATTACTTCGAGAGCGATGACGCAACTCACAAGCAGGCTCTCGACCTGCTGATGATGGTACAGGGGTGGCGTAGATACAACTGGACTCAACTGGCCGACACCGTCAACCAGCATCCACGTTACAAGCCTGAGACAGCAATGACTGTGGAAGGCTCTGTTTTAAAGACTATCAACTTTGAAGAGGTGTTACCCGAAGAGGTAGCTTCATGGCTGTCGGGTATGAGACCAAAGACATCATTAGAACAAATTGATACAAATAATAAATCGCTTATTGAACAGGGTGTAACTGACCCGTCACAAGGTGAGTCGAACAGTTCGGACAACTCTTCATCTTCGGCATCAAACTCTTCATCAGGCGCTTCGTCGAGTTCGTCATCAGACTCTTATTCATCCTCTTCTTCCTCAAGCAGTCTGATAGCTTTAAGCGGTTCCGACTACAACAGTATTAATAATAAGGGACTGAAGCATGAAGTGAACGTAAAGATGGATATGGTACTGGGCGAAAAGACGGGAACTGTGACACAGTTGACCAAAAACGGACATTACTGGTTCAGTATTCCCCCGTTCTACGGCGACGCTACCCTGTTTATTATGGCCACCAATCCCGACAAATCGGCAGAGAGTCTCAAGAAATATGAGCAGAATGGATGGACGGACGAAGACCAATGGCCTGAATATTACGTGAAACGCGATCTTTTCTACCCGATCTTCGCACGCAAATATTCATATTACGAGAATCACCAACCAGAATGGAAAACATCACTGGATAATAACCCTATAGCACTCAACGACGGCTCTTATATGATCAAGAACGTCAATGTAAAGGCAAAAGGACACGGAACCCGATCTATCGACTATACAAAACCGGCATGGGTGGGCGATGCTTATGATATGTATAACAACATCACGGACTACGGACTGTCATTCGGCAAGCTCGACTTCCGCACCTTCCCAATACAGATATGCAGTTGGCTGTACGGTAATATGGGACGTTACCGCCACTTCAATGTACAGGCAAAGTTCGATGGCCACACGTTCTTCCGCAATTATTCGCCAGACTCCAGCACCGATACATCACAAAACCGCAGCAATGGATCTATCTTTAAGAATACAAAACTAAAACGACTGATGGACATCAAGATTTATACAGACTTTGAACCGCGTAATGAGGAAGCTCAGGTAGAAAGCCGTTTGACGGAACCGGACTTCACGGTCGACTTCATAACAATGCCGGATGACGGTGAACGTTATACCTATCGCGACCGAAACTTCATGCTACATGGATTCTATGAACCTGACGAATTCTACAAACCCGACTATTCAAACGCTCAGCCACAGCATCCGAACGATTACCGCCGTACGTTATATTGGAATCCAAATGCGAAAACTGATGCCAACGGACACTTCAACGCCACCTTCTTTAACAACTCTAAAGAGACCGATATCGTAGTGAGTGCAGAAGGAGTGACCACCGACGGAAAAATTATGGTCAACAAATAATCAAAACCGGAAGTTGCTCTGTCATTAAAAATCTGATTTACGGAGATTCAGAGGGTGAACGAGCACAAAACGTGCACCGCCTGTATAGCTTGTATCCACTTTAAGAGTGGCGCGCAACTCATTAGTGATAACCCTCGCCACAGTCAGTCCGATACCAATACCGGGTTTGTAATTATCAATTTTTACAAACCGCTTAAATATATCTTCAGCTTTTTCGGGAGGGATGCCGCAACCGGTGTCCCTCACGAAATAAGTAATCTTGCCTCTGTTCTCAGTAAGGTTACATCCTACTACAATCTCTCCCTCCTTAGTATTGGTACACGCATTTACCAACAAGCCAATAAGCACCCGCACAAGTTTGTCTCCATCGGTAACGAACGCCATGTCTATAGGCACATCACACTCAGTTCTCATCCTGACATTCTCAGGGCAGCGTTCCTGAGCCACGCTGATAGCCTCATCACAGATGCCGTGAGCCCTGCATTTCTTGTATGTGAACTTAGCCAGACCACTTTCGAAGTCAGACAGATCGAGCATATTATTAAGTATCAATGTCAACTGATTCGTACTTCTTCTTATCACCTCACCAACTTCCTTCATGTCATTACCGGTAAGACGGAAATTAGGGTCTGTCAATATCGCCATAAACCCATTGATACCATTGAGTGGAGTACGTATTTCATGACTCATATCACGTATGAACTGATCCTTCGAAGCGTTCTCAGTCTCGATCATTTTATTCTTTTTCCGCTGCATCCGTATAAAGATGAACAGAACTATGATCATCATGATAAACACAACAAACACACCGGCAGCTATGATACGAAGTTGGATAGTCCTGATACGGGTATTCTCGATAGCCAGCTCCTGCTTTTCGCGAAGAAGCTTCTGCTCCTTCATTTTATAATTGAAGATATTCAAGTCGGAGGTAACAGTAATATCCTTCAGTGAGTCACGGTATGAGGAAAGTTCTATCATAGCCCGGTAAGCAAGATCAAATCTGCCTTGATTTTGATAGAGGAATGGCATAAGTATCATACGGTCGTTCTTATCCAGTTTCTTTATTTCATCAAACGACTCGTCAAAAAGCTTCTCACTCCATAATATTTCCACCTTAAGCATTTCATACTTATTCCTCATCTCGTCGTCCATATCATTGTTCTTGACGTAGTCTTTTACCTTTTCGTAACATTTTCTCATCTCTTCATACCTGCCCATAACACCATAGATGACACCCTCCTGAATAATAAAATGATTAAGGACAGCCGGTATTGGCGATAGATTACTACCTTTTTTTGAAGACTCCAATGCTTCTTCAAACAGTCCGAGACGGTATTCACATGCCGCAATACTGTAATAACATAAAAAAATTGAGGGAGACTTGATAGACTTGGCGTAAGCGAGTTCCTTTTTATAATATATCAATGCGTCCTTAAACATGAGTCGCGACCGATAGCATTTACCCATCATTCTGTAGCTGGACTGGATAGCATAAAGATTGTTATCCTTTGTCGCCTGTTCCTTCATCTTGTCAATCTCAATGAATGCATCAACGTAATTCTTATCCTCACATTCTTTCTTGATCAAATAAAGCCATACACTATAATATTCGTCAATGTTTTTAGTTTTCCTCATCCATATCATTATCTTTCGGGCTTCTATCTTAAACTGGGCATTGCTGAGAGTGACATCCATATATCTCACTTTGATAAGCATCGCTTTCGCCTGCAATTTCTTATCCTTATTCTTCTTAGCCTTATTATATAAAGTTTGGATATCGTCCAACCCCCTTTTAGTATTAAAATTTTTATTGGCATTATTGTATAAATTCTGAATATCAGAATCATTGCTGAATTCATCCTTCTGAACTGCCTCCAAACGCAACGATCCGGAAAAGAAACAGAAATAGATCAATATCAGTTTAAAAGCGTTGACCATAATGGTTTAATTGAATAGTATGAATCGAAAATAAATAGATTGGTCAAAAATACCAAAGAAAATCTTAAGCGACAAACTTTGTTACAAAATTTTAATACTTTTTACACATTTTCGTAACGATCGAAAGTAAATATGCCTCTGGCATGACATTATCATTGAAATATTAGAAATCTAAACAAGTGCCCTGCCAAAGCCGCCAGAGAAGTGATTTCATAAAAAATGGAAGGAAACACTTTGTCAGTAAAAATAAAAGATATAACTTTGCGGCCATTATGGTTCTGAATTATATATGGATTGCTTTCTTTGTCATTGCCTTTGTAATAGCGTTGATAAAGTTAATATTTATGGGAGATATTTCGGTGTTTCCGGCGATTATGGACTCAACGTTCAGTTCGGCAAAAACTGCATTCGAAATATCACTGGGTTTGACCGGTGTTCTGTCATTATGGCTCGGCGTGATGAAGATCGGCGAAAAGGGCGGTGTGGTCAACGCATTGGCACGATGGCTTAGTCCCGTATTCTGTAAACTTTTCCCTGACATACCCAAGGGACATCCCGTGACAGGTTCAATATTCATGAACATAGCAGCCAATATGCTTGGCCTTGATAACGCCGCTACCCCGTTGGGGCTGAAAGCGATGGAAGGTCTGCAGAAATTGAATACCAAAAAGGACACGGCGAGCAATCCTATGATTATGTTTCTCGTACTTAACACTTCGGGGCTTACGCTGATACCTGTCAGCATCATGGTATATCGTGCACAACTGGGAGCCGCACAGCCTACGGATATATTTATACCGATACTTATCGCGACATTCTTTTCAACCCTTTCAGGCATCATTGTCACAAGCCTTTACCAGCATATCAACCTGATCAACAAGACAATGCTTATAACTCTCGGTGGAATGTGTGCTGTAGTCTCAGCCATCATCTGGGGATTCGGGCAGATGGATAAGGAACAGATGAACGTGGTAAGCACGTCCGTTGCAAATATCATCCTTTTTCTGATCATTATCAGCTTCATTATTGCAGGTGTCAGAAAGAAAGTAAATGTCTATGACGCATTCATCGAAGGTGCAAAGGAGGGATTCAGCACTGCCGTTCGTATCATTCCTTACCTCGTGGCCATCCTGGTCGGCATCGGAGTATTCCGTGCTTCAGGGGCTATGGACATTCTTATCAACGGTATCAAATGGCTTGTTCAGGTGTGCGGAGGCAATACCGATTTTGTCGGTGCTCTCCCTACGGCATTCATGAAACCTCTATCGGGTAGCGGTGCGCGTGGAATGATGGTCGATGCGATGACTACTTACGGTGCCGACTCATTCGTCGGTCGTCTGAGCTGCATCTTCCAGGGATCTACCGATACTACCTTCTACATACTAGCCGTCTATTTCGGCAGTGTAGGTGTGCGTTACACCCGCCACGCCGTAGCCTGTGGACTTCTCTCCGACCTTGCGGGAGTGATAGCAGCCATTGCCGTCGGATACCTGTTCTTCGGTTAAAGATAAAAAGTAAAAAATAAAATATGGCTAATTTAAAATCACTTGCTAAAGATACAGCTATCTATGGTATGTCGAGTATCATCGGACGTTGCCTTAATTATCTTCTTGTGCCTATTTATACGGCAAAGCTCACCGCCGCCAGTGGAGGTTACGGTGTCATAACCAACTTATATGCTTACACGGCATTGCTTCTGATTATATTGACTTACGGTATGGAGACAACATACTTCAGATATGCCAACAAGTCGAATGAGAATCCCGAGAGAGTCTACTCCACTATATTATTATCCGTAGGTTTCACGTCACTGATGTTCATCGCCCTGATATTTCTCTTCCTGCATCAAATATCAGGCTTCATGGGATATTCCGATCACCCCTCGTATGTTTGGGTGATGGGGACAACAGTTGCAATAGACGCTTTCCAATGTATACCTTTTGCATACCTCAGATACAAGAACCGTCCGATAAAGTTTGCCACACTGAAGCTTATCGCCATCGTGATGACCATACTTCTGAATATAGCATACTTCATCGTTCTGCCTACACTATACAAGTCAAGCCCTGATGTAATCGGTAAGATCTATAGCCCCACCGTCGGTGCAGGATACGCATTCTATATCAACCTGTTCTGTACCGCTTCCACCACATTCTTCTTCTATAAAGAACTCACAGGATTCAAGTATGTATTCGACAAAAACCTAATGAAGAGAATGATGTCATACAGCTGGCCCATCCTCATACTGGGTGTAGCAGGAATATTAAACCAAGCAGCCGACAAGATTCTGTTCCCTTACATCTATAAAGGTTCGGATATGAAAATGCAACTCGGTATCTATGGTGCGGCAAGCAAGATAGCCATGATTATGGTTCTTATCACTCAGGCCTTCAGATATGCTTACGAGCCTTTCGTATTCGGTAGGGCAAAGGATAACGATAACCGTGAGACCTACGCCAAAGTCATGAAATACTTCGTGATATTCACCCTGCTCGCTTATCTTGTGGTCATAGGATATATGGGTGCTCTGAAACATATCATCGGCCATGATTATTGGGACGGTCTGCGCGTTGTACCTATCGTCATGGTAGGAACTATCATGTATGGCATTTACTTCAACCTATCGTTCTGGTATAAACTCATCGACAAGACCATCTGGGGAGCTTACTTTTCGGGTATAGGATGTGTCGTGCTGATCATCAGCAACATCCTTTTCATACCCCGCTTCGGCTATATGGCCTGCGCATGGTCAGGTATCACTGGTTACGGAACCTCCATGCTGATATCCTATTTCGTGGGGCAGAAGATGTATCGTATCAACTATCCGATAGCTGATATGATGAAATATGTATTACTCTGCGTCATCCTGAACATCGGCATGTATTTCTCTAACCAATACTTGGCTTCGGCAGCAGCAATTGGTATCAACACGCTCTTAATCATCCTATTCGCAACATACGTTATAAAGAAAGACTTCCCGCTGTCAAGTCTGCCGGTAATAGGCAAACACTTTAAAAAATAGCAATAATAATAATAAGAACAAATATGATTAAAAGAATTTCCTTTCTGTTATTGATGTTTACAGCCATCACATCAGCCAAGGCCGACGAGGGCATGTGGACACTTTACAACCTTCCACAACAGGTATATGAGACGATGAAGGGCGAAGGATTCTCCCTTTCTTACGATCAACTGTACCAGAGCAACGATGCCATCAAGAACTGCGTGGTCAACTTCAGCGGTTACTGCACTGGCGTCGTAGTGTCGTCCGACGGGCTTGTATTCACCAATCATCACTGCGGATTCGATGCCATACGCAAGCATTCCACCGTGGGACATGACTATATGCTCAACGGATTTTATGCGAAGACACAGGCCGATGAACTGCCTAACGAGAAGATGTTTGTGAGCTTCATGATAGCTCAGGAGGATATCACTCCCCGCCTCAAGACAATGGGACTCGACACACTCAGCGAAAACAAACGCTCGGAACTGGCCGACTCTCTGAATAAAATTCTCAACGATTCCATCGAGAAGACCGACTCCACACTGCATGTAAATGTGGATGCTTTCTATGAAGGCAATAAATACTTCATGACCGTCTACCGCGACTATCCCGACGTGCGACTGGTGTTTGCCCCTACAAAATCCATGGGCAAGTTCGGAGGCGATACCGACAACTGGATATGGCCCCGCCAGACATGCGACTTCAGTGTATTCCGCATCTATGTAGACCCGAAGACGGGCAACCCTGCCCCATACAGCAAAGATAATGTGCCTTACCATCCTGCGAAATACGCTCAGGTGTCACTCCAGGGCTATAAGGACGGCGACTACGCCATGACCCTCGGTTACCCGGGCAGCACCGACCGCTACCTGTCATCCTTCGGAATAAAGGAGATGCGCGATGCCGAAAACACCACCCGCGTTCAGGCCCGTGGCATCAAACAGGACATCATGCGGAAGTATATGGACAAGGACGAAGCCGTACGTATCAAGTACGACTCTAAATACGCCCGCAGTTCCAACTACTGGAAGAACAGTATGGGAATGAACCACTGTATAGACAGTCTCGAGATCATCGCCAACAAACAGCAGTTTGAGAAGCAGATACGCACATGGATTGACCATACCGGATATCTGAAGGATTCACTCAAGTTCGATGAAATGGGTCGTCTCTACGCCAAACGCTTTGATATCGAACGTACCATCAACTATATCCGCGAGAGTTTTATGAGTGGAAGCGACCTCGCCCGCAAGGCCTACCAGTTGAGTATGCCAACAGAGGTGAAGGGAAAGAAGAACAAGACCATGATGATGGACAGTACCGACTACTACCAACCCCTCGACAAAGAGATGTTCAGCGCCATGCTGAAGAACTATACTGAGAATGTGGACAGCAAATACCTGCCCGACTTCTACCTCACAATAAAGAATAAGTTCGGAGGCAACTACGACCTGTACACCGACTACATGTACAAGCACTCGAAACTCACAAAGCTGAATAAGCAGGTGAGCACATCCTCACGCAGTTTCCACAAAGACTGCGGTTACAAGTTCGGTCTGGATATATTCGATCTAATGACCTCCTTAAGGGAAAAGATGAAGAATATCAATGACTCCATCGAGGTGCAAGAACGTTATCTCTGCGACGCAGCAGTGCGCATGCAGCAGGATATGCCCCACTACAGCGATGCCAACTTCACCATGCGACTGAGTTACGGCACCGTGGGCGGCTTTATGCTGAACGGGGCACCGTCGGGTTACTTCACAACTCCACAGAGCATCCTGGCCAAAATGGAACAGGGCAATAAGAATGTCGACTACTTTGCCGAGCCTGAAATAAAATCACTGATCGCCAAAGGCGACTTCGGCCAATACAGAGATAAAGGTACCGGCGAGATGCACCTCTGCTTCCTGACCAACAACGATATCACAGGCGGCAACAGCGGCAGTCCGATGTTCGACGGTAAGGGACAGCTCATCGGTCTTGCCTTCGACGGCAACTGGGACTCGCTGAGCAGCGATATCTACTTCGACAAGAGATTAGCCCGCTGCATCGGTGTCGACATCCGTTACGTGCTCTATATCATAGATAAATGGGGACATGCCGACAGACTTATCAAGGAAATAAATCCGAAATAAGCCTTCAGAAACATTGTAAAGATAAATCGTAATCTATAATAAAAGCTATGCTTTTGAGGTTCAAAAGCATAGCTTTTATCGTTTATTTGCTTAGCTATTGCATGCAAAAAGCATAGCTTTTGAAGACCAAAAGCTATGCTTTTTATTTTATTGAAACACAGATATTTATCACACTAATGTGTAAAGGTCCGTTACTTTGTAATCTATTTACATGTAAACAATATTCACAACTGCATCATCTGACCGTAGCAAAATACTGTCTTACTTCTTCTTAGGCTTTCTTCTTGCCCAGCCGTCTTCGCTGAAATCAGGCACCTCACCCTTCAGATCATTATTTTCACCGTTGAAGAACTGTTTCCAATCATCCTTTACTCCGCGTTCCTTGGTGTAACCGCGTTCCTCACGGCTCAGTTTAGGAGTGCTTTCAGGTGATTCGACGCTTGGTTTTAACTTCTTCTCATACTTATCAAAGCTGCTACCTTCATCACTACGACGACCGCGAGGACTACCTTCATCACTACGACGACTGCCGTAACCACCTGACGAACGGCCACCTCTGTCTGAGGAACCACGACCGCCACGATCAGAAGAATAACGTGAACCGCCGGTATCCGACGAACGGCGACCGCCTCTGTCTGAGGAACGACGTTCAGAACCGCCACCTTCGGAAGATCCGTTATCAGCATCGTTGCAACGCACCGTGCGACCCTCGAATTCTGCTCCATTGACAGCCTTCAACACCCTCTCGACATCCTTCTCTGGCACCTCCACGTAAGAGAACTTCTGCAGCAGGTCGATATGGCCCACTTCCTGTTTGCCGTCTATATTCTTATTGAAGAACTCCATCACACGTCCGGGATAGAATCCATCAGCCTTTCCGAGATTGATAAACAATCGTTTATATCCATCCTCAGCCTTATGACTTCCGCCACCACGACGACCTCCACGGTCACCTCCACGATCACCACCACGGTCACTGCCTCTTGAAGAACGCTCTCCACGACCTTCAGTACGTGCTCCCTTGTCTGACGGTTTCTCAATCTGGGGTGCATTAGCATAATAAGCAAGGAACTTGCCAAACTCCATGCTAACCACCTTCTTGATCAAGTCTTCCTTCTCCATATTGTCGAATCGGCGGTATATTTCGGGCAGAAACTGTTCGATTTCCTCTTCGTTCACATCCACCTTCTCTATCTGATCGATCACCTTATAGAGCTGTTTGGTACAAATCTCCTTAGGTGTTGGGATATCTCCCAGCACAAAGCTCTTACCTATCTCACGTTCGATGACACGCATCTTGCCTCTCTCACGGGTATGGATGATAGCGATACTCGTACCCTTCTTGCCGGCACGGCCGGTACGACCGCTACGGTGAGTATAACTCTCGATATCGTCAGGCAATCCGAAGTTGATAACATGTGTAAGATCGTCCACATCAAGACCACGTGCAGCCACGTCGGTAGCCACAAGCAGCTGAGTGATATGCTGACGGAACTTCTGCATCGTGGAGTCACGCTGCAGCTGCGAAAGGTCGCCATGCAGCGACTCAGCATTATATCCGTCATTAATAAGTTTATCAGCAATCTCCTGCGTATCACGTTTGGTACGACAGAAAATAATAGCGAATATACGCGGGTTAAAGTCAACGATGCGTTTCAGAGCCAAATACTTATCTTTAGCATTGACCATATAATAAACATGGTTTACGTTCTCGGCGCCCTCGTTGCGGCTCCCCACAACGATTTCCTTATAATCATGAAGATAATTCTTGGCTATCTTCTCAACCTCCCTGCTCATCGTGGCAGAGAAAAGCAGTGTGTTACGATCGCGCGGCACACCGGTAAGTATCTCGTCAAGACTCTCAGAGAAGCCCATGTTAAGCATCTCGTCAGCCTCATCGAGCACGACGTTGTTGACAGCATCAAGTTTAGCCTCGCCACGCTTCATCAGGTCGATAAGTCGACCGGGAGTGGCAACGATAATCTGCACGCCACGGCGCAGAGCATGTATCTGGGTATCGATGGATGCACCACCATAAACGGCAAGCACGTGCATACCGTCAATGTACTTCGAATAATCGTTAAGGTCGTCCGATATCTGCAAACAAAGTTCACGTGTCGGACTGAGGATGATTGCTTGGGTTACGCGACGTGAAACGTCTACCTTCTGCAACAGTGGCAGGCCATAGGCGGCAGTTTTACCAGTACCGGTCTGAGCCAGTGCTATCACATCATTTCCATTACCAAGCAAATAGGGAATTACTTCTTCCTGTACAGGCATTGGGTTCTCATAACCCATTTCTACAATGGCGCGGCGAATCTCTTCGCTTACACCTAACTCTTCAAATGTTTTCAAATTAAATCAATTATGTAAATATTGCTCATGCTCCACTCTGGAGTGAGTCATAAAGCGGGCAATTTGAAAACCTTCCCAGCCATTTTTTGGTTCTCGATGCCCGTCATTATTCCGAATTTGGGGTGCAAAGGTAGTATTATTTAAGCGAAGTACCAAATAAATAACGTATTTTTATTTTTATATTTTCAAAATTCGGCTTCTTATCCTGTAAAAATAGGGAGCACCGTGGAGTAAGAAATAACGTAAAAAAATGTCTGTTATGTTTATTTTCATGAAATCTATTTGGTACTATTCGGGGAAAATAGTATCTTAGCGGCATGAAAATAGCAGTATTTTGTTCAGCAAATAACAATATCGACAAGCTTTACTTTGATAAAGCTCGTGAATTGGGTGAATGGATAGGGAAAAATAATGAAACCCTTGTATACGGTGGCTGTGACTTAGGATTGATGGAGGAGACAGCAAAGGCTGTTCGCAGCAACGGCGGCCAGGTTATCGGTGTCGTTCCCACACGTGTGGAAAAGAATGGCCACACCAGCAAGCATCTCGATATAGAGATTCCATGTCAGGATCTCAACGACCGTAAGGCCCTTATGATGGTTCAAAGCGATGTGATCATCGCAATGCCCGGCGGACTCGGCACCCTCGATGAGATCTTCACAGTAGCTGCAGCAGCAACAATCGGCTATACGGACAAGAAAGTTATACTATACAATATCGACGGTTTCTGGGATACACTCCTTGTTCTTCTGCACGAGATGGAGGAGAAGACTTTTATGCGCGAGCCATCTTCAGCTCATCTACTGAACGCGCGCTCACTCGAAGAAATTAAGCAGATTATTGAGGAGTCAGCGGATTCTCTGAAATAAGAAACAGGGAATCCGCTATCCAAATAATCATTTTTATTATTATTCTATCTTCACAGCCGTTCCGCTTGCTGTCACCATCAGCATGCTTCCATTGCTACCTACGGTTTCATAATCAAGGTCGATGCCTACCACGGCGTTTGCCCCCATTTCTGCAGCGCGTTCGCTCATCTCCTTCAAAGCAGAGTTTTTAGCTTCACGAAGCACTTTCTCATAAGAAGCTGCACGGCCACCCACGATATCACGGATTCCTGCAAAGAAATCGCGAAAGATATTTGCACCAATAATTGTTTCACCTGTAACGATACCATAATAATTGGTAATGTGTTTCCCCTCAAGGGTAGGAGTTGTTGATAAAATCATTTTTATTGTTTTTAATTTAAGAATTATATCTGACGTAACAAGAGCGGGCACGCATTTTCTCACGTTCTGTCATTATCGAATATGTTTAATCCGTATTGACATTTATTTCTTTTTTATAGTGACAATCCGCTTTTCGGCCATCTCTTTAGTATATTTATCTTCGCCCAATTCGTTGATTCGACGTAAGCAGGCTTCACGATCGGACTTGAAGATGATGGAGAAAATCTTACTGAAGAAGTTGTTAAACTTCTTGCATTCGTGCGGATTCATCTTGCATACAGCGCAGGAGTGATAACCGTTATCCATACAACAAGTACGTATTTTGCACCATTTTGCCTTCTCGTTTTTGCGGCAACCGGGGCATTTGCCAATGATATACTTACGACATGCGCCGCAATAAAGGCCGCAATAGGCTATCAATTCTTTATCGACAGTGATTTCTTTTTCCATACATATATATTGTATTTATTTCGCAAAGATAATTATATTAAACATATCTTCCAAATAAATATAAGATAACTTCAGTTATTTCATTATCTGTCATATCGTTCTTTTCCTTTTTCTCTTCCATAACAATAGTATTAAGGATTGCAGTCGCAATGACTGCAATCCCATATAAATTAATCTTTATACGATGGGAACATATATCTCCGTTTGCATTTTGTCAGGTTGTGTACATTCCGGGTCATTAAGATAAATCTCAAAACCGGGACGTGCATCTATCTGATAACCACCTTCGGGAATATACTTACCATAGACAGTATCGTAAACCTCATCAAGATGATCATACGATCCCTGATAACAGTATGCTGCATACTTGCCGCCGGCAATTTCCTTTACACCTATTTCACCTTTCGGATCCATCTTAAAGGGCAGGACAAGACAGATGTCCGCCCGCTGTTTATCCCCTTCGGTCACTTTAGGGTCGTCATGGTAAATACCCACATGGGCAATCTTTCCTTCTATCAGCAGCTGCTTGATCACATCGGGATTGAAACTGGTCTGACATATCTTCTCCATCTCTTCGAAAAATTTGCCTGATGTGCGGACATACTGCCACAGTTTCTGCCATGTCATACAATAATCATTTTTCTTATAGTCACCAATCAGGCATATATAAATGGCCTGTTGCGGTTCCAGAGTGACAATTCTCTCACTTAACTCCAGATTGAAATTGATTTTCAACGGTTTCATAATCGTGTACGTTTTATTATTTTTATAATCTGTTGGTGTGATATCATAAAACTGCTTGAAGGATTTCGACAGAGAAGACGGCACTTCGTACCCCACTTTGTAAGCTATTTCGTTGACGGGCATATCGGTGTAGCGAAGCAGTCGGGCTGCAGTCTCGACTCGCACTCGCGTGATGAAAGCCCCGATCGGTTCGCCCAAGAAGGCTTTCACGATACGATGGAAATGATAAGGCGAGAAGCTGGAGATGCCGGCCAGCACCTCCAGGTCGATATCATCGCCCAAATGATTGTTGATGTACTCGACGATAATGTTTATTCTTCTCGAATAATCCTCTGTTGTTGATAATCTTTGTTGCATAATTTTTCTGTTATATCACGGTGCAAAGCTAGCGGAAATAAAACGATTAAGCTTTTCCAATCTTGCTAACTTCTTGTTAAGTATGGCAAATATAGTGCAAAAACGAAACAATCAGGTAACAATGAAATTATTTATAACTGTCAGCAATATAGAGATAATATATTATCCTATCTAAAATAAGTTTCCGCACGAGACATGGAGTATGTGTTGCAAAGATATTATATATCTTTGAACTGTCAAAATTACTTTTCTATTAATTCCTTTTCTCCCTCCTTCTTTTTATAATTAGTATTCCATCGTCTTTTAATTTCCCCACTCATATGGTAAGCCTCTTCAGGTGTATGATAATCAAGGCTTAAATGAGGCCGTTCATTATTATATATATAAATAGCCTTGGCCACCTTTATCATTCCATCATCCAATCCATGAATTTCTTTACCGAAGAGCATTTCATTTTTGATTATTCCGTTCATTCTCTCGGCAACGGCGTTATTTCTTGGATCCCCGTCGGTATAAAAAACTAGCTGCAAGTTGGGTTAAGAAATAAGAAAATAAGGCGTTATCTTATTGATAACGCCTTATTTTCTGCCTCTTCCATCATCTCCCTTTCACCGGGGCCTTTATCATTGATTCCGCAGAGATGCAGTATGCCGTGGATAATCACGCGGTGAAGTTCATCTTCGTAGACGGTATGCTGATCTTCGCTGTTGGAGCGTACTGTATCAAGACTGATAACGATATCGCCATTGATAGTGTCGCCTTCATCATCATCGAAGGTAATAATGTCGGTGTAGTAATCATGGCCTAGGTATTCCTTGTTTACCTCAAGTATCTTTTCATCACTGACGAACATATATCCCACTTCGCCGATCTTGCGTCCGTACGAGGCGGCCACAGCTTTAATCCAGGCTGTTGTCTCACGTTTCTTTATTTCCGGCATTTTAACGCCGTCTACATTGTACGATATCATAATGTTATTGTTGTTTTTGCCGGGAGGTATTCGTCTATCGACTTGCCGAAGTGGGCCAGTTCGCGTACCATACTGCTACTAATGGCAGCAAATTGCGGCTCGGTGTAAAGCATCACGGTCTCTATGCCCGTCAACGAACGGTTGATGTCGGCCTGGTCACGTTCATATTCGAAATCCTTCAAACAGCGGAGGCCCTTTACGATAAAATCGGCATTTTTGCGTTTGGCAAAATCCACAGTAAGGTCGTTGTATGCCTCTACCTTTATTCTTGGTTGGTCGGCATAAAGGCTGCTTATCGCCTGCAGGCGTTTATCGATAGAAAACATACACGTCTTAGATTCATTTACTCCTATGCCGATGATAATCTCATCAAACAGGGGTAGAGCTCTCATGACTATCGAAGCATGGCCGATAGTGAAAGGATCGAAACTACCTGTAAATATCGCTCTTTTCATATATTCTTATTTATAGGGCTACTCTCGGTCAAATAGCCCTGGTTGCATGATATTTCCTTGATATGGGTCGCGCCCCAGATGCTTATAAGCCAGTTCGGTAACCTCGCGTCCGCGTGGTGTCCTCTTGATAAGACCTTCCATGATGAGATAGGGCTCATACACCTCTTCGACGGTGCCGGAATCCTCACCGATGGCTGTCGCTATCGTGCTTATGCCTACAGGACCGCCTTTAAACTTATCGATGATGGTAAGAAGAATCTTATTATCGATTTCATCGAGACCGAATTGGTCGATATTCAGTGCTTCAAGAGCTATTTCTGCTATATGCATATCGACACGTCCGCTGCCTTTTACCTGAGCAAAATCCCTCACTCGGCGTAGCAAAGCGTTGGCGATACGGGGCGTTCCGCGTGAACGGCGTGAAATTTCGATAGCGGCATCATCGTCGATAGGCACGTTAAGAATGCTTGCCGAACGCTTGATGATACGTTTAAGTATCTCAGGTTCGTAATATTCCAAGTGTAGATTGATACCAAAGCGAGCTCGTAATGGTGCAGTAAGCAGTCCACTACGGGTGGTTGCTCCAACTAGTGTAAAAGGGTTCAGGTCGATTTGTATGCTACGGGCTGACGGGCCTTTGTCAATCATGATGTCAATGCGGTAATCCTCCATGGCGGAATACAGATATTCCTCCACCACGGGTGACAGACGGTGAATCTCATCGATAAAGAGCACATCATTTTTCTCAAGTGAAGTGAGAATTCCTGCCAAGTCTCCCGGCTTGTCAAGTATAGGTCCACTGGTGAGTTTAAATCCCACACCGAGTTCGTTAGCTATGATATTGCTCAGAGTTGTCTTTCCAAGTCCAGGAGGACCGTGCAGCAGGGTGTGGTCGAGAGGTTCTCTGCGGTATTTCGCAGCCTCTACAAATACTTCGAGATTAGCCACAACCTTCTGCTGTCCGCTAAAGTCATTAAACTTAAGCGGGCGCAATGCGTTCTCGAAATCACGTTCTTTTGATGATGATGATTCTTCCCTTATGTCAAAATTATCGTCCATTGGGTGCAAAGTTACATATTTTTATTGTATTTTTACGCGTTGTGTAAGATAAAATTAATATGCCGAAACCAAACATTGCAACTTAGTTGCATCTGTATTGCATTACCTTTGCAGCAGAAATCAATTACAAAGGTAATATATGAAAAAGAAGGTAAACGAATACGGCGCTCTGAGCGCGTCGGTGTTAATGCTCGCGGCGGGTCTGGTCATGCAGTCCCTCGGCATCGGATGGTTTGACGGTAAAACGGTAAAGATAATATGGTTCGTGACTGCTTATTTGCCTGTAGCACTGCCTGTAATCAAGGAAGCGGTAGAGGAAATGGGCGAGGGAAACATCTTCAGCGAGTTCACACTGATGACTATTGCAACAGCAGGTGCATTCTTGATAGGCGAATATCCAGAAGGTGTCGCTGTAATGCTGTTTTATGCAGTAGGAGAAAAGTTTCAGGATCTTGCTGTAGACAAAGCAAAACATGATATCAAGGCTCTAGTCGATATTCGTCCCGACCATGCTTCGGTCATCATCGACGGTATAGTCACTGCGTGCAAGCCAGAGGATACGCAGATAGGAGATATAATAGAGGTGAAGGCAGGAGAACGGGTGCCACTTGACGGTGTGCTCCTCTCAGAAGTGGCTCTGTTTAATACCTCTGCCCTCACAGGCGAGAGCGTGCCCAGAAGCATTTCGAAAGACGGAGAGGTGCTGGCAGGTATGATTTCCTCTGACAGCGTGGTACGTATAAGCGTAACTCGACTTTATGATCAGAGTGTTCTGTCAAGGATACTTCAAATGGTAAAAGAGGCTGCTGACCGTAAGGCTCCTGCGGAATTGTTTATCAGAAGATTTGCACAGAGATATACTCCAGTGGTAATTATTCTCGCCGCACTCACAATAGTCACACCTTATATATACTCACTTCTTACGCCATCTTTCGTTTATTCTTTTGATGAATGGTTCTACCGGGCTTTGATATTCCTCGTCATCTCTTGTCCTTGTGCTCTGGTGGTGAGTATACCATTGAGCTATTTCGGAGGCATAGGATTAGCCTCACGTAAGGGAATTCTGTTTAAGGGCGGTAATTATATGGACGCAATCCTTAATGTAGGTACTGTGGTCTTTGATAAGACCGGAACATTAACCACGGGTATCTTCGGTGTGACAGAGGTAAAAGCATACGACATCGACAGTCGTCAGCTTGTGGCTATCATTGCCGCTATGGAGCGTACGAGTAACCATCCTGTGGCTAAGGCAATAGTGTCTTATAATAATGACCACAATAAGCCTTCCGAGATATTTATTGCAGACAGTGTGAAGGATATACCGGGGTACGGTATTGCCGGTAATGTGGATGGTGACAATGTACTTGTGGGCTCTTTGCGTCTGATGGATAAATATGGTGTAGGTTATCCGGAACAACTAAAAAAAATAACAGAAACTATCGTGGTGTGCTCAAGAAATAGCCATCTCATCGGATATGTCCTTCTCAGTGATGCACTAAAAGAAGACGCTGTCGATGCCGTCAAATCTCTGCGTAAGCTGAAAATCAGAAATATCCAGATACTTTCGGGTGACAAGCAGGCATTAGTTGATTCTGTGGTAGATCGATTGAAAGTAGACAAGGGTTATGGAGACCTTCTGCCAGAAGGGAAGGTGGAACATATCATGACAATGAAGAAAGGCCGTGATGGTAATCAAGATGTGTCCGCCAGAAGGGCGATAGCTTTTGTGGGTGATGGCATCAACGATGCTCCTGTGTTGGCAATGAGTGATGTGGGTATAGCTGTTGGCGGTGCCGGCAGTGACGTGGCGGTTGAGACGGCAGATGTGGTGCTTCAGGATACACGTCCGTCAAAGGTGGCAGAGGCCATAACCATAGCCCGACATACACGTAGCAATGTGATAGAAAACGTAACACTGGCCATAGGAGTCAAGATTGTTGTGCTCATATTGGGCGTTTGGGGTATTGCCACAATGTGGGAAGCAGTGTTTGCGGATGTTGGTGTAACAGTTCTGGCCGTTTTTAACGCTCTCAGACTGATAAGGAAAAGTTAAATTCAGCGATCAATCGCAAGTGATACATAATGAAAATAATTTGGGATGAATGTGAATCAAATAAATAATATTAATCTGACTTATTCGGATTATTTAGTTTAAATTTGCACTCTAAATAAAATGTGATGAAATGAACTACTATGTGCTTATTCTGATATTCGGATTGGTTGCGAGTATCGTCTTGATGTGGGTGCTTTACGTGGTGTACAAGGATCGTAAACTCCACCAGAGGAGATTGCGTGATCGGTACAATAAGTCGAAACGATTATAACCAAATCAAAATACTACAAATAATGGGAAAAATTACTTCTATTGCAGCCCTTTCGCTGTTGTTTTGCCTTCCGATGAATGCACAGCCAGGCAATGATTCATCTGCGAAACCGTCGCAGGCTCAGGCCAAACAGATGACTACACTAACTCAGTTTACGAATACCGTCGATCCTATCTACACCCATGATGTGGTCTATCGCCATGCTAGCGACATGGATTTACACCTACAGGTGATCATGCCGCAGATGGCTTTCGGAAAGAAATGGCCTACAGTCGTTTACATACAGGGTTCAGCATGGTATAAGCAGGACTGTTACGCGGGCATTCCTAAGCTCATGCGTTTTGCTCAACGCGGTTACACTGTGGTGAGCGTGGAATATCGTCCATCCACTACAGCTTCTTACCCTGCACAGATACAGGATGTGAAGTCGGCTGTCAGGTTCGTACGTGACAATGCTGCACGTCTCGGTGTCGATACTACAAACGTATTTATTTGGGGCGATTCTTCTGGTGGCAATATGTCTCTGCTCGAAACTCTTACTCAGGATCAACCGCAACTCGATACCGAGGATTATGGAAAAACGTCTATTAAGGTGAATGCTTGTGTGGCTTATTATCCAGTCACAGACATACTCGCACTGAAGAAATATCCGTCTAATTGGGATCATGAGAGCGGAAACTCGCCTGAAGGTACTCTCTTTGGACACGTGAAGGTGTCGGAAAATGCCGATAAGATACAGACCGCCAGTCCTGTAATCTACCTCGATAAGAAGAAAGCGCTGAAGACAGCTCCGATATTGATAATGACAGGTAACTCAGACCGCGTGCTACCGTTCGAACAAAGCGTTGAAATGGCCGATAAACTCGAGGAAATGAACTATAGATATAAGTTCTATAAGATTGAAGGCGGTGATCATGGCAGTTGGCAGTTCTGGACTCCTGAGGCTTTCGATATCGTCGACAATTTCCTTCGTGCAAATATGAAACGATAAATGAACGATGAACAGTATTATCTCGATAAACTCGCGCTGCGCGAAATAAAACCTACGGCTATGCGTCTGTTGATACTGCGGACGATGATGCGTGGGAATGAAACTGTGTCAATGGCTGATATTGAGAGATATTTACCCACTGTCGACAAATCAACCATATCGAGAACACTCTCAATCTTCCTCTTCCATCGTCTTATCCATTGTATAGACGATGGAAGCGGGTCTTTAAAATATGCTGTATGTGATGATGATTGCGACTGTGCCGTGGAGGATGAGCATACGCATTTCTACTGCGAAGGGTGCCATCGCACGTTCTGCCTCAGTCATATACATGTGCCAGTTGTCACGCTTCCCGACGGATTTATGCTCAGCAGTGTAAATTATGTACTCAAGGGGTTGTGCCCTGAGTGTGCCGATAAGCAGAGACGAAAGTTTTAGAAATCTATAAATTAACCGAATTTCTGCCTGATGTCCTCCATTATGACCATTAGATCCTTTTCCTTAGTGGCGCGGAGCATGGCTATACGTGTCTGTCGGAAGTCGGGAATACTTTTGAAGATAGGACTGGCGGCCAGATGACGGCGTGTATGTAGAATGCCACGATATTCATCAATGCGGGCTATGCTCTGACGGAGTTGCTCTTCGAGTATATCGAGTTTCCATGAAAATGTCATCTTTGGGTCTTCAGGCTTGCCTTGCAGATAGTCGTGAATTTCCTTGAATATCCACGGGCGTCCGAACGTAGCACGACCTATCATTATTGCATCGACACCGTAATGGTCGAAGCACTCCTTTGCACATTCTGGAGTGGTTACATCGCCATTCCCAATTATCGGTATGTTTATGCGGGGGTTATTCTTCACTTCACCAATAAGAGTCCAGTCTGCGTCTCCGGTATACATCTGTGCACGTGTTCTTCCATGTATAGTAAGTGCCTGTATGCCACAATCCTGCAGTTGTTCTGCCAGAGTAGGTATTATGAGCTCATCGTTGCTCCATCCCAGACGAGTCTTCACCGTCACAGGCACTTTGACAGCCTTAACCACCTCACGTGTAATCTCGAGCATCAGTGGCGTATTTCTGAGCATACCTGCACCTGCACCTTTGCTTGCTACCTTCTTTACGGGACAGCCGAAGTTGAGATCTATAACATCAGGTTTAGCTTCTTCAACTACTTTAGCTGCTTCTACCATTGATTCTACATCTCGTCCGTAGATCTGTATGCCTACAGGCCGCTCTTCGTCACTGATAATTAGTTTCCTCATCGTGCTGCTGATGGAACGAATTAGTGCTTCGGCACTCACAAACTCCGTGTATACCATTGATGCGCCATACCGTTTGCAGAGCAGACGGAAAGCGATATCCGTCACATCCTCCATCGGAGCGAGGAAAATGGGCTGTTTACCAAGGTCAATATTGCCTATCTTCATCACTTATCTTATAAATTTCATGCAAAGTTACGTTATTTTTCTTTTATAAATGCAGTTTTAATAAATTTAAGAAAGTTGCAAAAAATAATTGCCTGTATAATCACTTATACAGGCAATCCTCATAAATTGAGTTTCTAACAATTCGGACTATAACTAGATTAAAATATATCTTTGGGTTTATCCTTGAGTTGTGTCACCACCAGATGTTCCCGTATATGTTTATCATCTTTAGACATGGCAAAGATACAGGTCTTTTGCTAGAAAGACTTGTCAGATTGTGGAATGATTTGACAAGTCAGTTGTTTTTTGCTGTCAAATACTCCATATAACTTCAATAATAGTATATTTATAGAGTAAATATACCTTTATTTATCTTATATATACTAATTAGATTTCGTACTTTGTTATCGTAGCAGATGATACATTCCTCCGGCTAGGAGCTTAACTACACCCTTCATTTCGAGTTCAAACATCGTTGCCGTAATCTGATTAATAGGCATGTTTGTTTCCGTCACTAGCTGGTTAATCTGCTTATCGTTTATCTTTGTGAGGGAATTAACTATTGTCTGTTCATTGCTACTGAGATCGGGAAATAGGTTTCTTTCTATTCCCTTGTTCATTTTTTCTTTCAGAATAGCGTCGTCACTCCAACCCATTGCGTTGATAAAGTCGGCTGCTGAGGCGATAAGAGCGGCTTCATTATTTCGTATCAGGTTATTACAGCCTTCAGAATAACGGTCGCCGACACGTCCTGGAAACGCGAACACGTCGCGGTTATAACTCTGTGATATTCCCGCCGTAATCAACCCTCCTCCTTTTGCTGCTGATTCCACTACGATGCAAGCGTCGCTTGTGCCAGCTACGATGCGGTTACGACGTACGAAGTTGCCCCTGTCGGCATTGGTATTTGTCATGAATTCTGTCAACAGACCACCATTTTTTACCATCTCATCAGCAATTTGCCTGTGTGGAGCTGGATATAGGTTGTCAAGTCCATGGGCAAGTACGCCCACCGTCTCGTAACCATTGTCCAATGCCTGTCTATGGGCATTGATGTCCACTCCATAGGCTAGTCCGCTGACTACGAGAACATGAGGACAGAATGAATGTAGATCTTCGATGAAATGGCGAATTAGATCTTTTCCATATTGCGTACAGAGCCGTGTGCCTATAATATTTATAACCTTAGTCTGGTTAAGATCAGCATTACCTTTATAATATAGAACTAATGGAGCGTCAGGACACTCTTTCAGCCTTACGGGATAGTCGCTGTCGTTGAGACAAAGGCATTGATTGCCGTTCGTCTTATTGTATTCCAGTTCGTATTCAGCCCTTTTTATTGCCTCAGATGTGTCTTTCATCGCATTGATGAGGCGTTGAGAGCAGCCCGGAATGACATCACGCAGGTTATTACGGTTTTCAAATATAGCCATCGCGCTGCCAAGCATACGATATAAAGGTAAAGTTCCAGCAAGTCCGAATCCGTTGATACGGGTAAGGGCAATTGTATAGATTATCTCTTGTTCTGTCATATTGTGTTATTCGTTTGCTGGTAGTTCAATGATTTGCCCGAAGGCTTGATCGTAATCCTCACTGTTGCTTAGTCGTCCGTTGATAAGGCACACCAGTACGGTCTCGCATTTAAGTGAAATTTTTTCGTCGGGGAGTCGGTAAATGTCCTGAGTGAAGATGTATTTCAGTCCTTCCTTGCGTAGTGCTAGGCGTGATATAAACTCGTCGTCGCAGCGGAGTGGAGTTTTAAATTGCATATTAACTCTTGCCACCACAGCATCCACACCTTTTTCATGCATCTTTGCGAAGCTTAATCCCAGCGAAGTGAGAAACTCATGCCGTGTATGTTCAGTATAATGCAGGTAATTGGCGTTATTCACTATTCCTTCGATGTCGCATTCGTAGTCGCGCACCTTCATTCGTGTTTCAAATATATATTTCATTTTTCTTAAGATATTCGTATCCGATGCGGCAGCGCAGACAGTCTTTGCGGTCGCAATACTCTTTTTTCAGTTGAATAAGTGCCTGACTGTCTCCTGCACATGTGACCTTCAGTCCGCACTGGCTCCACATCCTCGTTATGAAATTATTTTCAGCCTTAAGCTCTTCGAGAAAATCGAAAGCCCGATCACATAGTGATTCGTCACTTTTATGTTTTCCATAGGCGAAAAACATGGGTATGGCAGTGTTGATGAGCAACAGATTGATAGAGAACGGGGATATGTTTTTCTCGTTTTTCACGCTTGTACTGCCGAATGTGTAATGCGTTTCCCAGTAAGATGTGACGTGAGTAGCCAGTATCTTACGTGCTTCGTCGAGGGTGTGGCATTCCATCAGAATACTCAACCCTGCCTTACGTTCATAATACATATTGGCAAGCTGTGATATTCGTATATGCGGAAAATTGTTAGGCCTCATGCGCAGAAACTTCCAGATTGAAGCATCCATCGGCTTCAGCCCAAATTTATGTGCTAGATAGATGTATTCGTTGCTCAGTTTTGAGAAATATCCTTCGTTGACGGCATCGCGTTGATAGCGTTCAGGCACGGTATTGATGTCCAGCAGTCCTGCCTGCCCCATAAACATGGCCTCAATCTGGAAGAGATTGTCCCGATGGTGGTCTACGTCGTGCAACGGCACGTTCATTGCCCATGCCTCGAAAGCGTCGCCATTGGTGCCGAATCCGTAATTGCGGGCGAGGGTGACGAAGTAAGCATCTTCCCAGCTCTTGTTGCATAGCTCGACTCGACGTTTTATTTGTTCCGTTTTCTGTTCGAGGCGTTCCACCTGTAATGTACTCATCCAACTATGAATCATAAGTTTTGGCAGTTGGGTGATAATTTTATAGCAGGGTGGATAGGAGTCGGTGGATATCAGCTCCCGATAATTTTCTCGTATGTTCTGAGGTACCTCCATCACCATTTGAGGCACATAACGTCCATCTTCGGTCTTGATGTCAGTGTCTTTCATCCCCGTTATGTGTAGCACAACATTATTATACGCCTTATCTTTGTCGTGGTTATGTAGATACCAATCGGATGATTTATCGTGTATCTCTATATTTCCTGCCCACATAGTGTCGTTCATCTTTATCTTCGCATTGAAGAAATCGGGTCCTGCGTCGCTGTTGTGAAGTCCCACATCGATGACTTCTACATTGCGGCCGTCATCTGTCTTCAATTCGTTGAGTAGGAATAATTTATGCTTCCATACGTAGTGTAGAAGTTGCTCCATATCTTATTAAACTTAAAAAAACTTACAAATATACTAACTTTAAAGCAAAAATAGCTACCTTTGCCCAAATTAATTCATTATATAGTATGAAAATAGCATTGATAGGTTATGGTAAGATGGGCAAGATGGTAGAGGAAATAGCCCGTAGCCGTGGTCATGAAATCGTGAGTATTATTGATGTCGACAATCAACAGGACTTTGACAGCCCTGAATTTGTAAGTGCCGACGTGGCAATTGAATTTACAGCTCCTATGTCAGCTTATGGTAATTACCTTAAAGCTTTCAGTCATAATGTTAAGGTGGTTTCCGGCAGCACGGGATGGATGAAAGAGCATGGCGAGGAAGTGATGAAGATGTGTAATGAAGGAAGACAGACACTCTTCTGGGCAAGTAACTTCAGTATAGGTGTAGCCATATTCAGTGCCGTCAACCGTTACTTGGCTAAGATAATGAATGGCTTCCCTCAGTATGAAGTTAGCGTTGAGGAGACTCATCATATACACAAACTCGATGCTCCCAGCGGAACGGCAATTACTTTAGCCGAAGAGATAATGGGCAATTTAGATCGTAAAAATGAATGGGTGGATGGTACACTCCTTGCTCCCGATGGTACAGTAAGCGGTTCTGCCGAAGGAAAAGCCAACGAGGTCGTCATTAATAGCATCCGCCGTGATGAGGTGCCGGGTATTCATACGATCACTTACGACAGCGAGGAAGATAAAATTGCTATTACGCACGATGCACATTCACGCAGGGGGTTAGCTCTCGGTGCAGTCCTCGCTGCAGAATTCACTGTTAATCACAAAGGACTGCTCACCACAAGCGACTTGTTCAAATTTTAAAAAATATTAATATCCTGTCTGTTAGGCAACTTCCTCGATGTCGGTTTCGTCTTAATGGTAACAGTGAAGCATTTAAAGATAATGGAAAATAAAACTATTAAAGATAAGAAGGTAGTCACAAAACGTCAGTGGATAAAGCTGGCAGTGGTACTTGTGTGTTATTTCGCGTTCCTAGTATGGGTGAAAAGTTGGTTGGGACTTATTGTCGTACCTTTTATTTACGATGTCTATATATCTAAAAAGATCAATTGGACATGGTGGAAAGATGCCGAAAAACCTGTTAAAATGGTTATGAGTTGGGTGGATGCTATTGTCTTCGCGCTAGTGGCTGTCTATTTCGTTAATATATATTTCTTCCAAAACTATGAGATACCGTCATCATCTCTCGAGAAATCATTGCTCACTGGCGATTATCTGTTTGTTAGCAAGATGAGTTACGGCCCACGTATTCCTCAGACTCCGCTAACAATGCCACTGACGCAGCACACATTGCCAGTGTTTGAATGCAAATCTTACATCGAGTGGCCTCATTGGGAGTACCGTCGTGTGAAGGGATTTGGTAATGTGAAGCTCAATGACATAGTCGTGTTCAACTATCCCGGAGGTGATACTCTTGTGTCAAATTCTGAATTCCAGGCCCAGGATTTCAATACTATGTGTTATTCTCTTGGCGAGAATATTTATCAAAACCATCCCGACATTTCTGTTCTAGGCAAACAGCAGCAGTATGATCTGTTTAAGCAGTTTTATGCCATCGGCCGGCAATACGTAGTCGACAACTCATCTCAATTCGGAAACATTATCTCACGCCCTACCGATCGTCGCGAGAATTATGTGAAACGCTGTGTAGGTCTACCAGGCATGACTCTTCAGATAAAGAACCGTATCGTCTACCTTGACGGAAAACCGAATAAAGAACCGGATAATGTACAATATTCATATAAGGTGAAATTGCTTCAGAACCTTCCCGACGAACTATGTTATAAACTTGGCATAAGTATGGAGGACATTACCAGTCTCAATCAGTACGGATTCATTCCATTGACAAAGCATGCCGCGAACGTACTCAAGTCACGTAAAGATCTTGTGGAGAGCATTTATCTGAATACCGACGCAACTATGGGTGATTTGTATCCGCTGGATGCAAATACAGGCTGGACCCGCGACAACTATGGCCCTATCTGGATTCCTGCCAAGGGTAAGAGTATCAGGCTTACAATGGATAATATTGCTGTTTATGAACGACCTATAGGTGTATACGAAGGTAATAAACTTGAGGTGAAGGGTGGTAATATATTTATCAACGGTAAGCAGACCGACACCTATACGTTTAAGATGGATTACTACTGGATGATGGGTGACAACCGTCACAACTCGGCTGACTCCCGTTACTGGGGTTTTGTACCTGAAGACCACGTAGTAGGTAAACCTATATTTATCTGGCTGTCGCTCGATCCTGATCGTAGTGGTTTCAAACACGTGCGTTGGAATCGTCTGTTCCGCTGGGTTGACAACATAAAATAATAAAATGAGAAACCTTCTCAAGTTTGTTGCAACGCTGATTGTTACATTCTTGGTGATGTTTGCATTCCGCGCTTTGGTATTTACCATCTGCACGGTGCCTTCCGGCGGTCTTGGGCCGACGCTGAAGCAGGGTGACCGTGTATTGGTAAACCGTTGGAGTTATGGGCTCCGCGCTGGTGGAACCAGTCTATTTCCTTACGAGAGGATAATGAGATCTTCAGTATTAGAGAACGATGTCGTGGTATTTAACGATCCTCTTGATACGATCGATAGTGTGTCTGATAAACCCGTCTTTATAGGTCGTTGTAGGGCTATGCCAGGCGATACGGTTTGGATCAACAGAAACACACCTTTCGTTATCCCCGGCCGATGCACCATGGTGAGGGTGGAGAAGTGGAACGTAAGACTAATCTGCAATACATATATCATTCACGAACATCGAAATGCTAAAGTACATAATGATACACTCTATGTCGACGGCAAAGAGACTCACTGCGCACTATTTTCTCAAAATTACTATTGGGTGGAAAGCCTCGGGAATAAGAATCTTGTCGACTCACGTTACTTTGGGTTGGTGCCTGAATCGCATATTATCGGTCGTGCCATTGCAGTACTTTTCTCGAAAGACAGCCGTTTGCCGTTTTACGACGGGTATGATGTCAACCGTATAATGTTATCAATAAAATGAAGAAAGTTATTCTGTCATCGGCCTATTTCGGCCCTATACAATATTATTCCAAACTGTTCAGATATGATGAGATAGGAATGGAACGTTATGACAATTATGTCAAACAGACTTATCGTAATCGTTGTGTTATCATGACCACTAACGGTTCTCAGGCACTTACTATTCCTATTGAGGGTTTTGATGGTACCAAGTGTCTCATGCGCGATATCCGTATAAGTGACCATGGCAATTGGCGCCATCTGCATCTCAATGCGCTTGAGAGTGCTTACGGCGTATCACCGTATTATGAATTTTATATTGACGACATCCGTCCATTTTTTGAACGCCGGTGGAATTATCTCTATGATTTTAATATGGAGATTTGTATAAAGATGTGCGATTTCATTGATATCCATCCTCATGTAATTCCTACCGAAGAATATGTTAAATCGGATGAGGCTGATGATTACCGTGATGCCATCCGCCCCAAACACCCGCTTCCTGATGCCTGTTTTACATCTCGTTCTTATTATCAAGTGTATCAGCAGAAGTATGGATTTATGGAAAATCTAAGCATTCTCGACCTTCTTTTTAATATGGGGCCTGAGAGTATATTCTATCTTTAGGCGTTTGGTAAAAATGACTTAAAATCATTTGTTTTTATCTTTATATCCCAAATATTAATAAAAAACACTCATTTTATCACTCTGTGATACAAATTGAAAAGTTTGTGTAACGTTTTTTTTGCGATACTTGTTTAATTCGATATATCTTTGCAGAATTAAAATTTCACTATATCATGAAACAATTAACGTTACAGAAAGTATCATTTGGAGAGAAGGTGGGCTATTCGCTTGGCGATTGCGCAGCGAATCTCGTTTTCCAGATGATGATGATTTTCCAACTCAAGTTTTACACTGACGTCTTCGGACTTGATGGTGCAGTAGCTGGTTCGATACTTCTTATAGCACGCGTCACCGACGCTTTTGTCGATCCATGTGTGGGTATTTTATCGGATAGGACACATTCCCGTTGGGGTAAATATCGTCCGTGGATACTCTGGACAGCTTTGCCTTTTAGTGTGTTCTACGTCCTTGCTTTCTATAATCCGGGTATAGAGGATAAGGCGATGGTAGCTACTTATGCCACCATTTCATATATATTATTAATGTCAATTTACTCTGCTAATAATACTCCCTATTCATCTCTTGGAGGCGTTATGTCGGGAGATATCAAGGAGCGTACCAGTATTACCAGTATACGTTTTGTGGCATCCACGGTAGCACAGTTTGTCGTTCAGGGTCTTACATTGCCGCTTGTTAATAAGTTTGGTACTGATAGTAGCGGCCATTTCGACAATCAGCATGGTTGGCTCTGCACCGTTGGCTTATTTGCGGCCGTTGCCTTTGTTTTCATGATCATAGCTTTCTTTTCCGCACGTGAACGTATACAGCCGCCACCACAGCAGGAAATGAATGTTAAGACCGATATAAAAGAAATATTCTATAACGTGCCTTGGAGGGCTATGTTCGTGCTCACATTGTTTGTTTTCATTACTTTGGCGATGTGGGGAAGTGCTATGAGTTTCTATTTCCAGAATTATGTGGATCAGGCTGCACTCTATGAATTCCTTAATAAATTAGGACTTGTCGACAGCACTCATGCAGGTGGAGGAGTAGGATATACCATTCTTAATGCATTCTCGCTTATTGCTCATAAGCAGAGTGATGCTTACTCGATAGGATTCTCTTTATTTAATATGGTAGGAGCCATCGTGCAGTTCATAGGTGTAATATTCCTTTCACAGTATCTTGGAAATAAGTTTGGCAAGAAGCAGACGTTCATCGTCTGTCTTTCTCTCACAGCTCTCTTCACAGCTCTCTTCTACATTCCTACGGGTAACGATGTGGGACTGATGTTTGTTCTCTGCATACTGAAGAGCCTCGCTTATGCACCGACAGTTCCTTTGCTCTGGGCTATGATAGGCGATGTGGCCGACCATATAGAATATGTGAACCACCGTCGTGCCACAGGCTTCTGTTTCTCTGGTGTCGTGTTCTCGTTGAAGGCAGGATTAGGTATCGGAGGTGCTTTCGCAGGACTTATTCTTTCCGGTTTCGGCTATGTTTCAGGCAATGTGGCATTACAGTCGGCTAGTGCTGTGCAGGGTATTCGTCTCGTTGCCAGTATATTACCTGCAATACTTTTCGGTGTAGGTGTGGTAGCACTTTTCTTCTATCCGATTACAAAAACATTTAATATAAACATGCAGGCAGAACTAGCTGCCCGCCGTAAAAACGCTAATTCAAAAGATGAAAACTAAAGCCATTTTGTTAGCCCTGTCGCTCATATCATTAGGCGCAAATGCTCAGGGACTGAAAGATGCTGTGGGCAAGTACTTCCTTATTGGTGCTGCCATTAATGTGAACCAGTCGAATGGTAATGATAAACCTGCCGCTGACGTGATTAAGAAGCATTTCAATTCGATTGTTGCCGAAAATTGCATGAAAGGTGAATGTATCCAACCCGAGGAAGGCAAATTCTTCTGGAAGGATGCTGACAATCTTGTGAAGTTCGGTGTAGATAATCACATGACAATCATAGGCCATTGCCTTGTATGGCATTCTCAGGCACCTCATTGGATGTTTACCGATAAAAATGGAAAATATGTCACCCGTGATGAGCTTATCAAACGTATGACAACTCATATCCGCACTCTTGTAAGCCATTATAAAGGCAGAGTCCACGGATGGGATGTTGTCAATGAGGCTTTCAATGATGATGGGACCATGCGTCAGTCACTTTATTATAAGATAATCGGTCCCGATTTTATTGAGATAGCATTCAAGGAAGCTCACAAGGCTGACCCAAAAGCAGAGTTATATTATAACGATTATTCAATGGCTAAACAGGGTAAACGTGATTCAGTGTGTGCTCTCGTCAAGAGACTGAAGGCTCATGGCTGTCGTATTGATGCTGTGGGAATGCAGAGTCATAATGGTATGGATTATCCTGACCTTAAGGAATATGAAAAGTCTATTGATGCTTTTGCTGCATGTGGTGTGAAGGTGATGATGACGGAGCTCGATATCAACGTGCTACCGAGTCCTGAACATTTTGGAGGTGCTAACGTGAGTGACCGTTTCGCATATAATAAATCGATGAATCCTTATTCCAATGGGCTCCCCGACAGTGTGGCTCAGAAGGTGACTCAGCGTTATCTCGACTTCTTCAAAATCTATTACCGTCACCGTTCACAGATTTCACGTGTTACTCTCTGGGGCGTTTCCGACCGTGGTTCATGGCTGAACAACTGGCCAATTCCCGGACGTACTAATTATCCGCTCCTCTTTGACAGACAGTATCAGGCTAAACCTGTAGTAAAAGATATAATCGATTTATTTAATAAATAATCATCTGTATCATGAAATCACCACGATATCTTTTCCCGCAGGATTATATGGCCGACCCTGCAGCCAACGTTTTCAATGGCCGTATTTATGTTTATCCCTCTCATGACTGGGAGTCGGGCATCCCTGAAAATGACAACGGCGACCATTTTAACATGAGGGACTATCATGTATTCTCAATGGATGATCCTGAGAATGGTGAGATTATCGACCATGGAGTAATTCTTCAGGTGGAGGATATCGCCTGGGCCGGCCGCCAGCTATGGGATAGTGATGTGGCTGAGAAGGATGGTAAGTATTACCTATATTTCTCTCTGAAGGATAAAAATGATATTTTTCATCTCGGTGTGGCTGTTGCCGACCGTCCTGAGGGACCGTTTGTTCCCCAGTCGGATCCGATACGTGGCTCTTACAGCATAGACCCTAGTGTCTTCAAGGATGATGACGGCAGTGTCTATATATATTTCGGAGGACTTTGGGGTGGACAGTTGCAGCGTTACCGTGATAATAAGGCACTCGAGAGTGCCATATTGGCTGAGGGCGACGAGCCTGCTTTACCGTCTCGCGTGGCAAAACTCACTGACGACATGCTACAGTTTGCCGAGGACCCTCGTCCTGTCATTATTGTCGACGACAATGGTCAGTCGCTGAAAGCCAGTGACCCTCATCGTTTCTTTGAGGCATCGTGGATGCATAAGTATAATGGCAAGTATTATTTTTCATATAGCACCGGCGACAGTCATTACCTCTGTTATGCCATAGGTGACAATCCTTATGGACCGTTTACCTACAAAGGTGTTATCCTTGAACCGGTAGTTGGTTGGACCACGCATCACTCTATCGTCGAGTTCAAGGGAAAATGGTATCTCTTCTTCCATGACTGCGTACCATCTGATGGTCAGACGTGGCTTCGCAGCATGAAGGTCAAGGATCTCGAATACAATGCCGACGGTACAATTAGAATAGTTAGTAATAAGTAAAATAGTTTTAATGTTTATTTAATAGGTTAAGTAAACATGAATTTCGTAAAATTGAATAACCGTACCCAGGCGTGATGCTTAGGTGCGGTTTTTGAATTTGTATGGTTTGGTTTTTATTTTGTTAACCCACATTGAGCAAGCGATAAAATCCGTTTTAAAAATAAAGTTAATAGAATGTGTTAAATTGCACCTTTTCAATTGAATTTTTCCCTGTTTGATGTCCGAATCACGTTAAAAGATTCAAATATGGAACTTGATTTCTAAAAATACCGAGAATGTAGTGCACCTGGCGATTTTGCGGATACACAGATTGTTAGTAATTTTGCCGGCATGTTCATAACCCATATCAAGAAGTGGCGCAATCGGAAAGACAGCTTGGACGACAATCTGTATTTCGGCTATACCTACTACCGTCTGAGTGAGGCATTCCGTGATGCGGAAGGCAGATCCCGCAACCGCGTAGTCATGGGTTTGGGTGAACTGACAGGGTTGTCAAAGGCGGAACGCAATGAACTGGGCGATCTGCTGACTGTGATGATAGACCGGGGAGAGATGGCTTTGAGTACAAATGTTCAGGTGCAGGAACTTGCACTGCATTATTATAATCTATACTGTGAAAGCCGCCTCAAGGCACAAGAGGCAGCCAAAGCGCAATCCCGTCTGCGCGAAGCCGCACGTCTTGAGGCAGAAAGACGCCGCAAAGAAATGGTGATGGTGAAGCTGTCCTCCCTGCGGCAGAAGACCGCCCGTACGGTAGGTGCTGAGAATATCTGCCTTGACACCGTGAAGCAACTATCCATTAGGCAGTTCCTTACTTCACACGGTTTCAGCGAAATCCAGACTGACATGGCCATCATGCAAATCATCGCACGTGCCATCTATCCGGGCTCGGAGTTGCGCACGGTACGCTGCCTGCAGGAGAACTCCGCTCTCTGCGAACTGCTTGGCATCCGTCCGGAAAATGTCAATAAGGACATCCTCTACCGTACTGCCCGCAAGCTATGGGATGTGCACCGGGAGATAGAAAGCTATCTCCACAACCGCGTCTGCAACCTCTTCGGCATAGAGGAGAAGATATATCTCTTCGACCTGACTAACACTAATTTCGAGGGACGGATGGAAGCGTCCCGGCTATGTGCCTATGGCCGCAGCAAGGAGAAGCGTGACGACTGCAAGATCGTGGTCCTGGCGGCAGTGGTGAATTCCGACGGCCTCCTTGTCCGTACAGAAATCTTTGAAGGCAACAGACAGGACGTCACTACCTTGGAAGAAGTGATAGGTTCGCTGGATAGAGGGCTTCCCCAGAGGAAGAAGATCATCGTCATGGATGCGGGTTTTTCATCCGAATCCAATCTGCAATGGCTGGTGAGTCATCATTACGACTACATTACCGTGATGCGTTCACACGGTCAGCAGTATACTCCGGCCTCAGACATCATAGAGAAGGTATCGGACAACAAGGAGCAGGAAATCCGTCTGCAGAAGGTCAGGGTGGAAGAAAAAGCTGCCGCCCGCTACGAAGAGGGCCTGAAGGCTATCGGCAAGGGCATCGAAGGCAAGGGTGTCAAGGGACGTGATGCCCTGCAGCGCCGACTGGGAAGACTGCATTCCAGATATGCAAATGCCTCGAAAGCCTACAATGTCACTTTTGAGTATGACGGCAAAGGACGTGCCCTCAGGGCATACACACGGAACATGGAATATGCAGAGGAAAAAAGTCGGATGCATGGAAAGTACCTCCTGCGCACATCCCTGGATGAACAGAACGAAACAGATATCTGGACTTTTTATAATGTAATCAGAACCGTGGAAGAGACCTTCAAGACGCTGAAGTCAGACCTTGACATACGGCCGGTCTTCCATAAGGGTGACAAAGGAACTAAAGCACACCTCAACCTTGCTGTTTTGGCCTATTGGATTGTATCCACTACCAAATATCGTCTCAAATCAAAAGGGATACATGTTCGCTGGAGAGAGTTACTACGCATCATGAGTACCCAGGTTAGAGTTTCCGCAGAGTTCGAAACGGATCGGAACCATCAGGTAATCATACGCAGAAGCACTGAACCGGAAGAGAAACTATTGGTAATATACGATGCTCTCGGTCTCAAAGCAGGTTCGATGGTAAAGCTAAAATCTGTAGTGCACCCAAAGGCTCCACCAAAAAAATTAGACGGTTGAAAATGATGGGATTACATCCGATTGTATGCTCAATGTGGGTTAACAAAAGAGTTGGACACCCTTCGTGATGTCCTGGTAGCAAACAATGTCGGTGAAGTTGCAATGGAAAGCACGAGCATCTATTGGATGCCGATATGGCAATAGTGCCGTACTGAGTCCGGGAATCAAACTGGGAGACGATGTCCTTGTGGGTGTGCTTTCAAAGATGAAGGAAGAAGACCTGCCAGTAAAAGACGGAACAAGTTGGTTTGGATCACCTGCAGTGTTCCTGCCCCGCAGAGACATCAACCACGACTTTTCGTCAGAACGCACTTACAAACCAACAAAAAAGTTGTTTTTCTACCGCTATTTTATTGAGTTTTCCGAGTTGTCCTGCCATCAACATTCTTTATTCTCATGGCTGGTATTATCACCGATATTACTTCTTATATGCAGATTTAGAGAGATCTTGGTGAACTCTTATTATGGTTTCCTCTACTCTATATCGGCGTATCGATAATCGGTGTCTTTGTTACAGCACTGCTAAAATGGATTATTGTAGGAAAATATGTACAGTCGGTTGTGCTTTACGACTCAAAGATGGGAAAAAATGCCATACTTGACCCATTGTCGGTACTGATGAAAAATGAGACTCTTTCTGCCGACAGCAGATATATTGGTGCTCCGGCAAAAAAGGTATGAATAAATAAGTCTAAACAGGAAAGGCGTTCCAGAAATGACACGCCTTAATTGATTGAATTTATATCTTCTTTCCTATATAAAAGACATATCCGTAATACTGTTTGTATTTGGAATACAGTTCAGCCTCATGGCGCTGGTAGCCTATTAAGTTGGCTGCAGCAGCGTTATCTGGATACTTGGATAGAAAGATCTCCTGTGCTTTCTTTTGAAGAATATAGAAATTATCTGTCCAGCACTCCTCAGGCATGATGAAATTGGCAACCGGAATATATCCTGCAGACTGAATCTGCTGAACCTTATTAGGATAGTATCTATCTCCGGGTATGCCTCATTCCAGAATCGGTGTATCTCCTCCGGCCGGTTCTCTGTAAACCATGATGCTTCTGTCACAGCAATATAACCTCCGGACTTAATAAACTTGTGCCAATATTCCAAGCCGTGCTTAAAGCCTATATTGTAGATAGCACCCTCACACCATATTACATCGAACTCACTGTCAGCAAAAGGCAGTTCATCCATTGAACCTACGATGCCGCTAACCCTGTCTGATTGCTTCAGATTCGCAAAACGATTCTGGAGTTTATCTATAAAGGCGGGAAACAGATCCAAAGCAGTAATACTTGCCTTTGTGTTCTGTGCCAACGTAGCAGTTTGTCCACCAGTACCACAACCCAAGTCGGCTATCTTACTTTCTTCAGTAAGTCCATCAATAAAGCTGAGTGCCAGTTTTGTCATCTCTTCACTTCCGGGGCCCTGGCGTTCAAGACTTGAGAAATATTCACATACTAGACTGAAATCAAAATCATAGATTGTTTGTTCTTTATCATTATTCATGACGTTAAAATTTTATTGTTTGTAAATTTATAAAAGAATAACTCTCAGATACTTATATGTACCTGAGAAAACCTAGGGATAACCTATAACCAAGTGGTTATAAGGCTATTTACTTCACAATATCCAAATTTGTTTTTAACATCCGGAGACAAAGATACATATTTCTTTTGAATGTATCAATATCCGTTGCTATTTTTTATTTAAAAGTAAACATCCAGTCGCCTTCTGCTTCATCTAAGCTGAAGCCTTCATATTCAAAATCCTTCAGAAGGCCAATATCAGTGATACTCTCCTTGAGGATATAACGTGCCATAGCACCACGACACATCTTGGTATAGATGACGATGGTCTTGGGTTTTCCGTTCTTCTCTACTTTAAATTTAGGCGTAATGATTGTGACTTCCTTCTTCACACGATTCCAGTCAAACAGGTTACGCATCTCGTCACTTGCCAGATTAACGAGTACACCGTCGTCTTCCTTAATCTTTTCGATAAACCAATCAGTGAGAAGAGGTTTCCAAAAGTCGAACATCGACTTACCGTCATGTCCCGAGAGCACCACATCTCCTTCGAGCCGGTACTTATTCACGAGATCAAGCGGACGAAGCAAACCGTAAAGAAAAGAACTGATCAGCAGATGACCGTTAGCATATTTCAGTTCATCGTCAGAGAAAGTCTCGGGCGCAAGCTTTTGAAAGACCATTCCGTCATAACAAAATACGGCAGGTTTTCTGTCATTTATGACATGGAATGTCTGAAAACGACGCCAATTCTCCAATGCTATTTCACGATTGATATGCAGCATATCCTGCAATTCATCTACTGAATAAACAACCATCTGCATGGCATTTTCATTGGCCTGCAACTGAAATGAAGGCTCCGTCATATAGGGAATCACCCTAGGAGCACTGCCTGTCATTATCTTAGCACACGATATGAGTATCTGCATTTCTTTAAAATTTACATGCCAACCGTTTCCCTTTGTTTAGAAGTCGGGCAGGAACAGACGTTTTCTTCCTTGTACCCGACAGTACAAGTTTCCCGATCGTCTTAAATCCCGAATAGCCCAGAATCTCTTTCATGGCATGTAAAGCATTCGTTGTCTCCCGACAGATATAGCTAAACGGCCATATCGTGGTGCAGGCTGTTACGATAACAGCTTTCTTTCCTTTGTGAAGAGGTATAGGAAAACCGTTCTTTGGTTCATCCATCATCGACGGTACAATACGGTCGAACACCAGTTTCATCTGCCCGCTCATGTTTCCCCAGTAAACAGGCGTGCCTAGAATCATGGCATCGCATTGCTTCACCTCATCCGCAATCTTATGTCCATCATCCTCGGGCAGCACGCACCTGTGGGTTTCACGACAGCGCATACAGCCAATACAAGGATGAACACGTAGGTCGTTCACGTCAAACCAGTGAACATCAGCACCTTCTATATGGTCAGCTACAGAGTGAAGCATCGTTGCCACATGACCCTTTTTACGGGGACTGCCGTTAATTACTAAAACTCTCATACCCATGTCAGAATTATTTCCGTTACAAATATAGTGAATTTTTCGTATTCATCAGTTGAAAACCAATCCTATTCTCAATGAAATGGAATTATGGTTTAATTTCTCAGCAAACTCAGCCTTATAATATTCATTCTCATATGTTCTCAGTCTCTCCAGATTCTGTATCTCATACCCCAGAGAGAAAGTCAGCGCCAGCTTATCATTCAGCGAGTGTTGTATTCCGATAGAGGGGTTCATGTAAACACCACCATTAGCCTTGTTTGAGAATTCGAAACCATAACCAGCCTGACATTCTACATAAGGCGTAAAGAAGTGTGGCTTTGATAAGATGTATTTCACGTCAGCATAAACAGGGAGAAGCGTCTTCTCGTAGAAAGCCAGACCCGTGCCTGCACCTACCGACAGACGATTATTGATCTGATACAGGCCTGTGGCATGCCATTCAAAGGACGTGCAGGATGGAACGCTTACTGATTCACCCAGACAGATGTCACTCGTGAAAGAAATCCTCTCTTTTTGTTGGGCATTCACTGACAGTAACGTAAAAAATAGCAGGAAGCTTAAAACCGATTTTCTCATTCTATGTTGATTGTTATGTGTTTGACAATATGTAATGCCGTGGTCAATCCCGACATGTCAGTATACAGTTTCCCCGATGTTCCGTCAGGACTGCTGTGCCCGATCAGTTTGGCCTCGAATGATTTCTTGCCCGATGTCAAGTCTACATCTGCAGCATAGACAACCGCAGGCTGCCCACTACCGTCCTTACCACCTGAATAATTGGCATCACCCTCTTTAGCCGACTTGGGATAACTGTCATTGAAATCGGTGGAATGGTTTATCTCCACCTTCACCACAAACTTCTTCAGTCTATCCGTTGGACTCAGTTTCACATTGAAACTTCCATGCGGAGTAGCTCCCGTCATTCCGTCTGTCAGCGGCTGATCCTTTGTAGGGAGATACAGTCCGTCACTGTATTTCACTCCACGCGAATAGCACCAGCAGGGCAAAGCCTCCTTTCGTCTGTTGCCACCATTCATCTGCCATGACTCTGTCGCAATCTTATAGGTGGCATACACTGTCGATACATAGTTGCCACAGGAATCTTCAATCCATATAGCCAACTGAGGTGGGTTCTTCTTTTTTAATCCCAAGAACAAAGGGAAATCATGAAGCCACTCATCTCCCTGTTGAATACACACCTTCACATCACCACTTTCGTAGTCTACTAAATTATCCTGGCAAGAAAAAAATCCCATAAAGCTCAAGATAATGAATGTCATAATGATCATTTTTCTCATTTTTATATTTAATAATAATGTTACTAATCGGGAACATAATACTGTAAAAAATAACCTGTATAAAATACAGGTAAAGGAATCATCTCTATCAGAATATTAGTTGGTGAAGAACTTATCCACCATTTCATCGATGCCATCCTCAATACTCTTCCAGGCCTTATCCTCATTCAACTGTAAGCCATTGTATTCAGAACACACATCGCTGAACATCATCAGATAAGCAATGGAGGCACTTATAATAGTTGCCACAGAGGCCACCTCATCCCTGTTACGACCCGAAATACGGCTCACCTCATTGATCAGATCAATCCCTGCCTTCTCCCTCTGTTTCCTTAGCTTGACGATAAAAGAGTTGTTACTCGACAGTTCCCAGCGATAAAGTCTCCTTAGTGTGGGTTTATCCCTAAGCTGACGCAACTGCCCGTGAAACATTCTCTTGACAAAATCCTGTAAATTATCTTCCTCAGAGATAAACTTGGGATAGTTTATCCAGAAGTCATTTTGATGCATATAGGCTGTCAACAAACCTTCGACAGAACCAAAATATCTGTAGATGAGGATTTTTGAAACGCCCGATCTATTTGCAATCGCATTGACACCGATTGTTTCAAACCCATTTTCTGCAATGATCTCGCTTACAGTGTCAAGCAAGCGTTTCTCTGTTGCTTCACGATTTCTTTCTGCTACCATAATATCTCATGTTACTAATCGGGAATAAAGGTACGTTACCGATTAGTAACATCATCATATTTCGTGTTAAATAAATCTAATTCAGACTGTTTTTTATAAGTTGAGCTTCTCTTTTAAGACTTTATACCCAGTCATACTGATTCTGATCTGCTCGCCGTTACTCAATGACAGCATCTGTTTCTGCCCATAACGCTCTATCTTGGATATCTTACTGATGTTCACGATATACGAACGGTGCACTCTCGCGAATTTGTCAGTAGGCAGAGACATATCATAATCCTTCAGTCGTTCACTCTTCAGCCAGTGGCCTTCGGCAGTGATGACAGATACGTAGTCATCTTCGGCCTTCAGGCAGACGATATCGTCGACGGGAATCACTTTTATCTTTGTGCCCACCTTTACCGTAATGCGTTCCATGGCCTCCACCGGTTCTGCTACCGGTTCATCCTTGTCCGTCACTACAATATCCTCTGCAGGTTCGCTATTATCCTCTTCCATCTTATTGTTGGTGTAGTACCGCTGGTACGAGGTGTACATGATGAGCAGCACAAACGCTCTGGCCGGCAACGAAGTGAGGAAGGATACGGTATCAGATGATGAGAGGCCGGATGTCACGAGGTACTCTCCCACCAGCATGAGAGCTGCCGCAGCTATTGCATAGATGGCATGGATAGCCAGCGACTGGTACTGTTCCAGCACCTCAAACCGGCTGTAAGTAAAGAGACTCCACAGCATCACGGCTTCGCCGAAGAACAAACCCACACACGCTATGGCATCCACGCTGGCGCCGATGACTGAGGAGTGCATCGTAAACCCGAAGCTACCGGCATAACAGAGACCCAACAGCACGCAAAGCAGGATGTGGTGCAGACGCACAAACGTATCGTGAAGTATGGGATTAGAGGTCATTCTATACTTCCTCCGCCTAAGATGAAACTTGCGTTGATAATCAGTCTTCTATCAGTAGACACCTGCTGGCTGTGACGATGGTCGGCAAAGCCTCCAAGTATGGAGTCGTTATGCAATACCACTTTCCAGTCTAGAGGCAACAACAGCGTGACTCCGCCGCAAATGGAACTGATCTTTAGTTCGGTATCACCTTCAGGTAATGACGTTCTACGCAGGTCCAGTTTTGCCCCACCCATGATGGTGTTAATCTCGCCACCACGAAAAACGGGTTCAAGGAAAACCTCATCAATACCGTTCATCACGAGATTGTAATCCACCTTGCCGTCTTTTGACTCATTACTGTATCTGGTTCTGTGACAACATTTGAAGTCATGATGATGGTGATGCCTGTGCGACATGATGAGTAAACCGATCAGGATAATGATGGCAGGCCACATGATAGAATGCAACGTCGCTGCAGAATAAAAGAAGCCCATGACTGCAGACAGGTCGGGCAGCAGGGAACAGACACCTATGCCAGCCAGAATCGTACCGCCTACATAATTACCCTTGCAGATTCCGATAACACCCAACAATACAAGCAACCCCTGCCATGAGATGACGATGTCTTTCCATTCCGGTGGCAAGATGCCGAGATTAAACAGGAGGTACACGATACCTATCAAGACAATCACCCCTCCAGTGACAACACTTCTAAAACCATTTCTTTCCATATTCTTTTTATTTTAATCAGCACTTATCAAATATCCACAGACCTCATTCTAGTTTGATTGATTTGACGGTGCAAAGATATTCATTAAACGGTTGCCACGCAATAGCTTGTCGGTGAATATATCTGATTATATCGGTGAAATGTAATTTCTTTCATCCCACTTTTCGCCATCGTTTTATTTGATTGCTAACACTGTAGCAAACTTCATAAAGCTGTATACGCATTCCACAGATGCGAATCCTGCCACACGCAGCATACGGATAGTCTCCTCCAGAGAAACCTCTATGTCTGTTTTCTTACGCTCCAGCCATGCTGCCTTCTGTTCAGGAGTAATGCCGCTTTTATCTATATAGTTCATCCACCAGCCGTTGTACATGTCATTCACAACGGATGACGAAGCACAAAACTAATCCAGAGTAATAAAACACCCTCCTTCAGGCAGTCTTTTATAAATATTTGTATATGTTCGCTGCTTATCTTCATTCTCAAGATGGTGGATTTACAGAGCGGAACATATTATATCACAGTCATTCGGAAGGTTTTCTGTGTAATCAGCCGTCTGATACTCGAAGTTCCCCAACCCGGCAAATCTTGTCTTAGCTATCTCGAGCATATCACCCGACAAATCGATCAGAGTGAATCGGGCCTCGGGATACAAAAGAAACATCTCTTTTGTTAGGTATCCTGTCCCTGCACTAAATAACTATCATTATAAAATCGGGACAATTTTATAAGTCACAAATAATCTCGACAAATAGAGTAAATAAAATTCATCATCATTTCTTAAAGCATACCTATCGTCCTGCAAAAGCATAGCTTTTAAGGGCTGAAAGCTTAGCTTTTCTTGTTCAAAAGCTATGCTTTTGGTGCGTGAAAGCTATGCTTTTCAAGCATCTGAATTACAATAGATTACAGTTATATTCCACTGATTCACCTTCATTGTGACATATTTACATGTAAATATTATTCACAATTGTCGTTATGGGTTGTTTCTTGTCTTGATAAAATTAAAGAGATGAAAGCACTCAAAAACTTAGTTTAATCAGAACAATTCTGTTTCGCCACACTCCAGATTCAGAAGTTTTTTCTTTGCATCCAGCCCACCGGCATAACCCACAAGCTTGTGATTACTGCCAATGATACGGTGACAGGGAACGAATATAGAAATGGCATTCGCTCCATTGGCATTCGCCACGGCGCGCACTGCCTGGGGGAAATCTAACAGGCGTGCCATAGCTCCATACGACATGGTATGTCCATAAGGAATCTCCAAGAGTTTGTTCCACACCCGCTTTTGAAAGTCTGTGCCTGCAAAAATCAAAGGAATGTCAAAGGAGGTACGTTTGCGTGAGAAATATTCGTCAAGTTCTGCTATCGCTTTATCTGTCACCTCGCTGCTTTCATTAATAAGTTTGGCATTAAATAATTTCTCAATACGATAACCTATTCTGAAACGACGTTTTTCTTTGAACCAATCACACAAACAGAGTTGGTCATCGTATGAACCTAATACCATTTCACCGGCAGGTGTCTGATAATGGCGTATAAAAATATTTTTCCTTGGCATTTTCTTTATTCAATTAGTTATCTTTTTGAGGCGTCTGTAATTATAGGTTAATAACGTTACCGATATGGCAGTCGCCAAAGTATCGCTTATCGGTATACTCATCCAGATTCCGTTAAGCCCGAAGTATCGTGGAAACAGAAGCAGCGCAGGGATTATCAAGATCAACTGCCGGAGCAACGATAAGAACACTGCTGTTTTAACGTAACCAATACTTTGAAAGAAACCTGTTGAAATTATTTGGACTCCCAGTAATGGTACAGCCATCATCATGATTCGCATTCCCGATATGGATATCTCTGTAAGCTCTTTGTCATTGGTAAACATCGACGTGATTACGTTTGGCATGATCTCTCCAAGTAGAAACCCGGTGATGGATATTAACGTACCACAGACAAGAGCAAGTTTTAGAACTTTGAAGGCCCTGTTATATGATTTCGCTCCATAATTATACCCCACTATAGGCTGCATGCCCTGCATGAGTCCGATGATAATCATGACGAAGAAGAATAGGAAACGGTTGATGATGCCATAAGCACCCACAGCCATGTCACCACCATATCTGGCCAGACTGTTGGTGATGATGATTACAACGACACACGCTGTCAGATTCATAAGAAAAGGCGAAAGGCCGATAGACATGATCCGGGCAACAACACTCCGCTGCAATTGGAATGTTCCTTTCTGGAAATGAATAAAATTCTTCTTATTGAGGAAATGTTGCAGCTGGTAAAACAACATGATGGCCTGCGACAAGACTGTTGCCAAGGCGCTTCCACGCATTCCCATCTTCAATTTGAAGATGAAGAGAGGATTCAATATGACAATGATCACAACCATCCCGATAGTGGCTATCATCGCTTTTTGTGGAGCTCCGGATGAACGCAGCATTGCGTTGAGATTGAAAAATAACTGTGTGAAGATGGTGCCGGCAAGGAATATCTGCATGAAATCGCGTGCATAAGGCAGAGTCTGAGTTGATGCTCCAGAGAAAATAAGAATCTTATCAAGGAAGATATAGCAGACAATGTTTAATATCACAGCATAAATGATACTCAGGGTAACCACATTACCCAATATGAGATTTGCACTATCATAGTCTTTCTGCCCTAAACGGATAGACATAAGATTCGCTCCACCCACGGCGACAAGCGTAGAGAACGCCACCATCATGTTCATAAACGGCAACAAGATAGCCAGTCCCGACAACCCCAATGTACCCACACCGTGACCGATGAATATACTGTCAACAATATTAAATACGGACATTACTGCTGATGCGACTATCGACGGCAGTGCATAGCTGATTAACAAGCGGCCGATTCTCTCAGTTCCGAGTTTTTTGGGATTATTTCTCATCTTTTTAAATTTCTTTTTCTATTCCATGCGTCCGTATTTTCCTCCTCTTTGATTTCAAACCCTAAGACATCACGATAGAATCTAACCATTGTCGACATGTCTTTAACAAATATCCCAAATCCATCTAATTTCATACTGTTATTTTTATATATCGTTATAAATTGCCTTAAATACTTTTTCTATTAAGATTGTATTTCCCGGATGTTCATCGAATATAAGATCCGACATCGACAGCATCGGTTTCGCCCCTTCATAAGGTAGCTCTTCTATTGCATCTGGCAAAAGTAGAACACTTCCTTTGGTCTTCTTAACAAGGAAACGGTCGTCATATATTCCACCGATTACCTTCTTT
>Ga0302287_10000030_pt1 | contig 143888 bp, 122 predicted proteins | sample III_Fen_E2_4_FD_200452 | JGI IMG/M metagenome (GOLD analysis project Ga0302287, IMG submission 200452) | Peat permafrost microbial communities from Stordalen Mire near Abisko, Sweden - III_Fen_E2_4 | ecosystem: Environmental > Terrestrial > Soil > Wetlands > Permafrost | place: Sweden... | reverse complement strand
GACCGAGACGCTCGGAAGTATCTCCGAGACTCTCCGGAGAGTGACCGAGACACTCGGGAGTATCTCCGAGACGCTCCGGAGAGTGATTGAGACACTCGGGAGTATCTCCGAGACACTCCGGAGAGTGATTGAGACACTCGGGAGTATCTCCGAGACACTCCGGAGAGTGATTGAGACGCTCGGGAGTATCTCCGAGATCTCTTCCCGAGCTTTGCCGGGAGGTCTGGCTTTAGAGGGGAGTCGGGGCGGCGTCCATGCGAACCCGAATCGTCAGAGTCGCCTCATGATGTGCCACTGGGCCGCAGGGGTGTCGTAGTAGTCGAAGCCCAGGCTGTCGTTGCGTAGGGGGTAGGTGATGCTTCCGCTGCGCAATAGCGTGGTGTCGTGGAAGGCGCTGTCGCAGTTCGCGCGAACGGATGCGTTGGGGCTGTAGGTCACGATTAGGCTGCCCGAGGCGACCGACCAGGTGTTGCTGGGGATCTTGAGGCTGACGCAGCCCGATTGCGTGGTGCTGTTCCAGGTCACGCGGGAGATGCTCAGGGCCCCGGTGGAGGCGAAGCTCCATTCGTCGTGGCTTGAACTGGTGTAGCCCGATGGGGGATCGACGACATAGGTTCCCGGCGACACGGTGGTGGCGGTGTCGCTGGCCGTGTAGGGATCCACGGGGGTGCAGGCCAGGAGGGTACCGCTCAGGAAAAGGGCGGCCAGGCATTTGGGCAGGTTCGCAGCCATGGCGACAATCTAGTGAATTGTCGCCTTGCGGGCCGCCTTGTCGCGGTAGAGCAAGGCATCGGCCCGTTCCAGCACCGCCACCATGTCGGGGTCGTCCACCGGATCCCACTCGCTCCAGCCCAGGCTGGTGCGGACCTGCCATGGTCTCCCGCCGTTGCGGTTGGTGCGGTCCAGCAGCTCGTGCAGCCGCTGCGCCAGGTGCTGCGGTTCCGCGTCCGGGGCCAGATGGCAGATGATGGCGAACTCGTCGCCTCCCAGGCGCGCCAGCACATCGGAGCGGCGGAAGGTCTCCTGCAGAGCCTCGGCCATGCGGCACAGCGCCTGGTCGCCTTGGGAGTGCCCCCACCGGTCGTTGATGTCCTTGAGGCCGTCCAGGTCGGCCATGAACACCAGGAAGCGCCGTTCCTGCCGATCGGACTGGCTGGCGAAGGTGCGCCCGACCTCCTTGAGGCCGCGCCGGTTGTAGAGCCCCGTGAGCTCGTCGCGGATGGACTTCTGGTTGATCCGCTCGCGCAGCCGCATCTCCTCGCCGTGCTTCCACACCTGGTGGATGGCCAGCGACAGCGACAGGCGCAGGTGCTCCACGAAGGCCTCGTTGCGGGTCCAGTTGCGGAACAGCGCGATGCCGAAGCGGCAGCTGCCCTGTTCCAGCGGCACTCCGGTCCAGATCTCGCCCGGCACCACCTCCTCGGGCAGCAGGTCTTCCGACGCGGGGATTTCCTGACAGGCGCCGTGGCGCAGGTCCAGGCGCACTTGGAAGTGGCAGCCGAGGAGGTCGTATTCGTTGTGGGGATGGAACTGCGGGTCGAAGAGGAACAGCCGCATGCCCTCGGGGCACCAGGAGGGCACCAGGGAGGCCAGGATCGCGATCAGGCGCTCGGGCTCGGTGGCTTCCAGCAGCAGGTTGGTGGCCCGGTGCAGTTCGCGGATCATCAGTCCCATCTCGCGCAGGCGGGAGGCCTGCAGTCCCTGGCGGGCATCCACCAGCACCGATTGCGCTTGCATGAGCGTCTCTTGGGAGGCCTCGCGCTGGGTGCGGTGGGGAATGCGGCTGATGTCGCGCGCCGCCGCCAGCACCAGTTCGGCCCATTCGTCCTGCTCGCCTTCGTCGGCATCGTGCAGGATCTTCTGCAGCCGTCGCAGGAACCCCTCCCGCACCTCGTGGCAGGGGTCGCAGAAGATCTCCGCCACCGACTGCACGCTGGGCTTGCGCTTGCCCAGGGCGGGGATGCCGCCCATGCTGGTGGCGATCAGGCAGCCGCACGACTTGCGCACCACCAGCGAGGTCCCCAGGCGATCCTGGGCCGGAGGCCGAGTGGGGTCCTTCAGCCGCTCCAGCGCCAGCTCTAGGCCGCGCAGCCCGATGAAATGGGTGGGGCTGTGGATGGTGGTGAGGGAAGGGTTGTGGCTGCGGGCCTCTTCGCTGTTGTCGTAGCCGGTCACCCGCACGTCCAGCGGCACGTCCAGGCCGCGTCGCCGCAGCGCCGCCACGGCACCCATGGCCATGGCGTCGTTGGCGGCCACCACCGCTTCCGGCACGCCCACGCGATCCAGCAGGATCTCCATGGCCCGTTCGCCCCCTTCCAGGGTGAAGTCGCCCGGTTCGATGGCTCCAGCCTCGCAGGGAATCCCCAGGGACTCCATGGCGGCCGTGAAGTGCTCGCGGCGCTGGCGGGCGTCGGAGTTGGTCTCGGGCCCCGAGATGAAGACGATCTTGCGGCATTGGTGGAGCTGGGCCATGTGCCGCACCACCACGTCGATGCCGCCGCCGTCGGGAACCACCCAGTCCATGCCGGGGAAGGTCTGCCCCAGCGACACCATGGGGCGAGGCGGCAGCCAGGTGCACATGTGGGTCATGGCGCTGGGGCCTTCCCAGAACGAGAGCGGACCGGTGGAGAACAGGTAGGCGTCCACGTCACGTCGCGCCGCCACCCCGATGATCCCCTCGGGGCCCGAGGGAATGGAGTTCTCGGGACGGGCGTAGCCCACCAAGGTCAGGAGGCGGCAGTTGTGCAGTCGCGATCCGGCCACGGCGCCGCGCCACAGTTGGGATTGGTACCAACCGTCCAGCCAAGTCGCCAGGAAGGCGATTGTGGGTGTGCGTGCGCTCATGACCGCTCCTACTCTAGCATGTGCGCAGTCCCCGGTGCACGTGCAAGTGGTCACATGTCGTAGATGCTGTTGTCCAGGTTCGGTGCTCCGAAGCTGCCGCCGGCGCCGCCGTCGGTTCCGGCCGATTCCATCAGTTCCTCAATCCGTTCCGGGTCTTCGCCGCCTTCCAGCCGTCGCACCGCCTCTTCCAGGGCGGGGTCTTCCATGCCTTCCCCGGTGATTTCGCTCATGCGCCGCATCAGCCGCCCCATGGCGCGCGGGTCGTTCTCGTCGATGCCCTGCATCTGTCCCATCAGGTGTTCCAGCTGCGCAGCCACCTCAGGCGAGTCGCCGGAGCCTCCCTCGGGGGAGGTCTTGGGTGCTGATCCGTGGAAGGAAAACCCCGACAGCTGTCGCTCCAGGGCTCCATGTTCCGGCACCTTGGGGCAGGCCGGATCGGCCTTGGGCGAGGTGGTGCGCGAGAAGAACTGGTACACGGTGCGGCAGTCGCGGCAGAGGTATTCGTAGATGGGCATCTTCAGGATTCCTCGGTTGGTGCATCGGGCAAGATAGGATTCCCGATTTCGCAGGGCATGGCCCGACCGTCTCCCTGAAGACTTCCGTTGCGATTTGTTTTGCTCATTTGTTCATGTCGTGGTAGATTTTCATCAATGGGTGCCGACCAATTCTCGCATGATCAAGCTGTCAAGAATCTGCTCAAGGCCTATCCTGCCGAGGCATTGGAGTTCTTGGCACAGGATGTGGTTGTTGCTCATGGGCAACCCGTGGAGATCGAATTTCTCGATACGGCTGTGGCCAAGGAGGATGTCGCGATGCCCGGTCCGGGACAGGCGATGGATCTGGCGATCCGCTACCGTTTTGGCGATGGTGGTGCTGCGATCCTGGTGTTGGTGGAGCACTGGTCCGATGCGGGAAAGCTGGATCTATTGCGGACGGCGGGCTATTACCTGGAGCTGCTGCGGCGTTTTCCTGGAGAAGAGATCCTGCCGATCGCTCTGGTGGATGATGATCGCACCAAGCTTCTTGTCGATACGGTCGAGCATGGCGCCTTGGGGATCCGGCATTTCCTGTTCCACACGCGGATCGTGCAGGTGCCTGCGCTGGATCTGGAGAGGTTCCGGCATACGGCCAATCGTGTGGCGCTTTCCTTCAGTCCGAACATGGCGGGGAATTTCGATCGGGTGGAGCAGATCGTGCGGGTGGCGGTGGTATTTCGGGATCGTGGAGATCTGAGAGGCTTTCGCAAGTTCTTTGCATTCTGGGTGGTAGAGGGTAGATTGCTGATCGAGGAGCAGATCAAACTGGACCGGAGGCTCAAAGAAATGGAAATGCCGTACATCATTCAGAAATGGAAGCAGGAAGGCATCGAATTGGGCCGCATGGCGGGCCGCGAGGAAGGCCGCGAGGAAGGTCGCGAGGAAGGCCGCCGAGCATCCAAGCTGGAAGATGCCCGCAAGCTGGTCGAGCATGGTGTGGAGTGGGAAATCATCACTTCCGCAACAGGAGTGCGTCCCGAGGACCTGTATTGACGGCACAGGGCTGAGACACGGTCACTTTCCCAGGGCGTCGGCCCAGGCGGCGCGCAGGCGCGACTGCATCTGGGTGAGGGGTTTCCAGAGCCGGATGCACAGGAGGGTGGCGATCACGGCGGCGCCCAACTGGATGGGCAGCGGGGGAGCGATGCGTCCCGACAGCGCGATGATCCACAGGTAGAGCGGGCCCATGCCCAGCAGCGGGACGATTTCGGTCATGAGCTTGCGGGGCCGCTCGCCGCGCTTTCCCAGGCTCACCGGGAAGGAGATCTCGCCCAGCACCATGCCCAGGGCGCGCAGCTTGCGGTAGATGGCCACCAGGAACGGAAGTGACAGGGCAAGCAGCGTTCCCCACAGCCAGGTGGGGTGGCGGTGCAGGGCAGGGGCCAGGGTCAGGAAGGAGCCGGCGAAGAAGAGCCCTCCCACCATGGCCGCGTTCACGCCGACCTGCAGCGAAAGCTTGCGCACCATCTGCAGGCCCATGCGGCGCCACGAGAGCCCGCTCTTGCCGCCCACCCAATCGAGGTAGGAGTCGATGCCCTGGCGCACCACCCGAGGTGTGAGGCGTTCGGTGAAGATCGTCATCTCCTGGTGGCGCGAGAGCAGGAAGGGCGACACGACGGAGGTGACCAGGGTCACGCCGATGGCCACCGCGTGCAGCTCCGGGCGGGTCACCTGGAGGCTGGCCCCCAGGCTTGCGATCACCAGCGAGAACTCGCCGATCTGTCCAAGCGATAGCCCCGAGCGCAAGGCCACGCGGGCCGATCGCCCGCCCACCAGCGCACCGGCCAGGCAGGCCAAGGGCTTGAGGAACAGCACCAGGCCGGCTCCGCACAGGACCAGGGGCAGGTTCTGTCCGATCATGGTCGGGTTGATCAGAAGGCCCATGGACACGAAGAACAGCGCCGAAAAGAGGTCGCGCAGCGGCTCTACGCGGGTGGCCAGGGCATGGGCCAATGGGGACCCGGCCAGCAAGGCTCCGGCCAGGAAGGCGCCCAGGGCGGCACTGAAGCCCACCGATTCCATCAGGATACAGAACCCAAAGGCCAGGGCCAGCGACCCCAGCAGCAGGGCCTCCTCGCCGGCGGTGCGCACCAGCCAAGCCAGCATGCGCGGCAGGATGAGCAGGCCGATGCCGCCTGCGATGGCCAGGAAGGCTCCCATCTTCCCGAAGGTCGCGGCGATGGAGACGGCCGAGGTGCCGCTTCCCGAGGCGGCACCGGCCAGGATGGCAAGCAAGGCCACGGCTAGGATGTCCTCGGCCACTAGGATGGCCTGGGTGAGCCGGGCGAAGGGCTTGTGCAGGTGGCCTCCCTCCTTGAGGGTGCGGGCCACCATGACGGTGGACGAGATGGCCAGGAGCGAACCCAGGAACAGGCAGTCGATGGGGGCCCAGCCGAAGAGGCGGCCCACCAGGCTTCCGGCGCCCACCAGCGTGAGGATCCCGCTGGCAGCGGCCAGGAGCGCTCCCAGTCCGGCTTCCTTCAGGCGGCTGGGGTGGAACTCGGCGCCCATGGTGAAGAACAGCAGCACCACGCCAAGCTCGGCCATGCCCGCGATCGAGCCGCCTTCCACCAGGCCGTGGAGCGGACCGAAGGGACCGGCCAGCCATCCGGCCAGCAGGTACCCCAGCGCACCCGGCAGGTTCAGACGGCGCAGGATCGCCGAGAGCAGGCTGGCCAGCGCCAGCACGATGGCCAGTTCCTTGAGAAGGGCTGCGTGTTCCATCCATCAAAGATGCTCCGTGGCAGTGGCGGTTCTGGCAGCTATTTTCACGCACCTATGCAAAGCGTCGCCCGATGAAGAACCTGCCCGAACTCCTGCAGGACCCAAGCCTGTTCCCGTCGCTGCGTCGCCTGCGTCCCGCCTCCCCGTGGCTCTCGGTGGGAGGCCTGGACGCATCGGCCCCTGCCGTGGCGGTGGCGCTGGACCACCTCGCGCGCGGCAAGGCTGCGGCGACCTTGGTGCTGTGTGCCGACGCCCGTCAGCTGGAGTCGCTGCGCGACGACCTGGGCGCGCTTTTGGGCGACGAGGCGGTGCTTGCCTTCCCCGGCCTTGAGATGCGCCCCTACGAGTGGCGCCATCCGTTCGGGCATGCGTTGGAGCAGCGCCTGTCCTGCCTGCACGCCCTGCGCCAGGGCGGATCGCGCCTGGTGGTGGCCACGCTTTCGTCCTTTTGCCAGAAACTGTCTTCGCCCGAGCGGCTGGAGCGCGACATCCTGCGCCTGGCCAAGGGCGGGGAAGTGGACCTCAAGGCCCTGCGCCTGAAGCTCTCGCGCATGGGGTTCCGCGAGGAGGCGCAATGCGAGGAGCTGGGGACCTTCGCGGTGCGCGGCGGCATCGTCGACATCTTCCCCTACGCCCTGGACAACCCGGTGCGCCTGGAGCTCTTCGGAGACGTCATCGAGTCGCTGCGGCACTTCGACCTGTTCACCCAGAAGAGCCTGGGGGCGACGGAATCCGTCGAGATCCTCCCGATGGACGAGGGCCTGCCCGACGGCGACGACCTGCAGGACGGCCTGCTTGCGGTGCTGGAGACGCTGGACGGCGAGGATGCCGCCTTCGAGCGCGAGCGCCGCCGCCTGGAGGAGTCGTGCGACTACATCGGCTGGGCCTGGCAGCGCCCGCTCTTCGTGCCCACCGACGCCACGCTCCTGGACCACCTGGGAAGCGATGTGGTGGTGATGCACATGGGCGGCAGTGCAATCGATGTGACGGCCGAGATCCTGGCCAAGGCGCAGCCCGCCTGGAAGGAAGCACGCGAGCGCGGCTTTGCCGTGGTGCCTCCGGAACGCATCTGGCTGACGGGGGAAGGGGCGAACCAAGTGCTTGCCGCCGTGCCGGGTGTTCGCTTCGAACCGTTCCGGGGCCAGGAGGGCATCGGGCTTGCGATCCGCTGCCAGGTGCAGGAGCGCTCGGGCAAGGGGATGACCGAGATCGCCCAGCGGGTGAAGGAGCTCAAGGCCGACGGCACCTCGGTCACGTTGCTATCGGCCAACCACGGCCAGGCCTCGCGCCTGACCGAACTGATCGCAGATGTCCCGGTGGCCGAGATCGTGGTGGGGCATCTTGCCTGCGGCTTCAGTCTCCCCGATGACGGCCAGGCCTGGTGGACCGACCACCAGATCTTCAATCGATTCGCGCGCCGCGTGCGCGTGCGCAAGTCGCGCGGTGGCGCGTCCATCCCCGATTTCGACGCCCTTTCCAAGGGCGACTTCGTAGTGCACGAGACCCACGGCATCGGCCGCTACATGGGCATCGAGCGCATCAAGGCGGGTTCGGAGGAGGTCGACTGCATCGTGCTGCAGTACGAGGGGCGCGACCGCCTGCGCCTGCCCGTGTCGGATCTGTGGCGCATCCAGAAGTACAGTTCCTCGGAAGGGGCCGAGCCGGTCCTGCACAAGCTGGGTGGCAAGACCTGGGACGTGCTCAAGGAGAAGACCAAGAAGGCCGTGGCCGAGATGGTGCGGGAGCTGGTGGAGCTCTATGCGCGCCGTTCCGTGGCCGACCGACTGCCGTACCCCCCGGACGACCACTTCCAGCGCGAGTTTGAGGACTCCTTCGACTGGGACCTGACCCCCGACCAGGACCGCGCCGTGCGCGACGTGAAGCAGGACCTCGAAGGCCCGCGCCCGATGGACCGCCTGGTGTGCGGCGACGTGGGCTTTGGCAAGACCGAGGTGGCCGTGCGCGCCATCTTCAAGGGCATCATGAGCCGCAAGCAGGTGGCGTTCTTGTGCCCGACCACGCTCCTTTCGAGCCAGCACTTCAACACCCTGTCCAGCCGCTTCGCCGACTGGCCCATCCGGGTAGAACTGCTCAACCGCTTCGTGCCGGCCAAGGAGCAGAAGCGCATCCTGAAGGATGCCCACGAGGGCAAGGTGGACGTGGTGGTGGGTACCCATCGCCTGCTTTCCAAGGACCTGGAGTTCCGCGACCTGGGCCTTCTGGTGCTGGACGAGGAGCAGAAGTTTGGCGTGAAGCAGAAGGAACGGCTCAAGGAGATGCGCGCGAACCTGGACGTACTCTCGCTTTCGGCCACGCCCATTCCCCGTTCCTTGCACATGTCGATGGCCGGCGTGCGCGAGATCTCGATCATCGCCACACCGCCGCGCAACCGCCTGCCGGTGGAGACCCGCGTGGCGCAGGTGTCGGACCAGATCCTGTCCAATGCCATCGGCGACGAGCTTGCCCGAGGGGGGCAGGTCTTCGTGGTACACCCGCACATCCAGGGGCTGGAGGAGATCGCCGCCAACGTGGAAAAGCTCGTGCCGTCGGCGCGGGTGTGCGTGGCGCACGGTCAGATGGAGGAAGACGACCTGGAGCAGGTCATGAGCGCGTTCCTCAACCGCGAGTTCGACGTGCTGGTGAGCACCACCATCGTGGAGTCGGGCCTGGACATCCCTTCCGTCAACACCATCCTGGTGATGGAGGCGCAGCGCTTCGGGTTGTCGCAGATGCACCAGTTGCGCGGACGCGTGGGCCGCAGCGACATCAAGGGCTACTGCTGGCTGCTGGTGCCCGACCTCGACCGCCTGCTCCCCGACGCGCGCAAGCGGCTGTCTGCCTTGGAGCAGTTCACCGATTTGGGCTCGGGGTACGCGATTGCCATGCGCGACCTAGAGATCCGAGGCGCCGGAAACCTGCTGTCGCACAAGCAGCACGGCTTCGTGGCGGCGGTGGGCTTCGAGACCTACTGCCGCATCCTCAAGGAGGCCGTGGACGAGCTGGGCGGCGACAAGCCCCGCACCCCGCTGGATCCGCGCATCGAGTTCCCCGCCGACGCCTACCTTCCCGAGAGCTACATCGAGGAACCGGCCCTGCGCATCCAGCTCTACCAGCGCATCGCCCGTGCCCACAAGACCTCCGACATGGACGAGATGCTGGTGGAGTTCCGCGACCGCTTCGGTCCGCTCCCCGAAGCCGCCCGCGCCGTGATCCGCACCATGACCGCTCGCATCGCCGCCCGCGAGGCGGGTGTGGCCCTGGTGGGCATCGCCCGGGGCCGGGCCATCCTGGAATTCGACGAGGCCTGGCGCTTGGAGCTGTCGGTCCTGAAGGAGCGAGTCAATGGCGCGCGCCCCCGCATCGAGTGGATTGCGCAACCCACGCCGCTGCGCATGATCGCCGACCTCACCGGGTATCCGGTGGAGACGCAACAGGACGAGGCGCTCAAGCTCTTGAGGATGTTGGCGGGGGAAGCGGCCAAGTAAGGTATCTTTGCCGCCCAGCATGGAAATCTTCAAGGAATTCACGATCGAGGCGGCGCACCGCCTGCCCCTGGTGCCCGAGGGGCACAAGTGCTCCCGCTTGCACGGCCATTCGTTCCGCGTCCAGATCTGGGTGCGCGGGCCGGTGGACGCAAACGGCTGGGTGATGGACTTCGCCGACCTCAAGGCGGCCTTCAAGCCCACCTACGAGCGGCTGGACCACCATTACCTCAATGAGATCCCGGGCCTGGAGAATCCCACCAGCGAGGTGCTGGCGCGCTGGATCTGGAACGAGCTCAAGGGCTCGCTTGCGCTTCTCTCCAAGGTGGTGGTCTTCGAGACCTGCACCTCGGGCTGCGTCTACACCGGGGACTGACCGCGCAGGGTTCCTAGCGGAACTCGCGGTGCAGGATGCTCTGGATGAAGGATTCGAGCGACACGGGGTAGAGGCGCGGATTGGGGCAATGGATCAGGGAGGTGCGCACGTCCTCGGCGCGAGCCAGCTCGTCTTCCCGCGTGTCCAGCCGCACCTGGAAGTCGCCGTCGTGGCGCTGCACCAGGAGCTCGTCGCTGGCGATGCGCTTGGAGGGATCGCGCGCGGCGGCGAAGCGGAAGGAGCGCATCTGCAGCTCCTGGTCCATGAAGCCGTCGTCGCTGAAGATCTCGCCGAACTTTTCCAGGATCTGTCGCGGCGTGATCAGAAGGCGCGGTGAGACCTTGATGCGTCCGGTGATCTCGGTGCAGCCCCCTTCCGGATCGGGGCCGATCAGGACGTAGGGCAGCTCGTGGTAGTCTGAGATGATGCCGGTCACGGGATAACGTAGGATGCGCGTGCCTTCCTGCACCTCGCGGCACTGTTCCTCGAAATCCCTCAAAAGCCGGACTTCCGCCAGCGCAGCATGCGGCCCATCAAGGACTCGATCTCCGACAGGTTCCCGGGCAGGTTGCCCACCCAGCGGCGGTAGCTGCCGTCAGGGGCCACCAGGAAGAAGGTGGGCAGCGAGCGCACCTTCATGACCTCGCCCAAGGTCTTTCCGGTGTCGTGGAAGACCGGCCATTGGAGCGGCCCGTTGGTCTTCTCGAACCAGTCCATGTCGTCGCGGGTGGCATACCCCGAACCCACGGCACGGAACTGGATGCCACGAGAGCCGTAGCGCTTGTTCCATTGTTCCACTACCGGCCAGGCCTTGTGGCAGTGCCCGCAGTTGGGCGAGAAGAACAGGACCAGGCTCCAATGGCCTTGGCCCTGCGCAAAAGTCTGGCTCGAATCGTTCCAGGCCTTGACGGGAGCTTTCCAATCGAAGGTTTCGGGAAAGGTGTCCTGTACCGCAGGAGGTGCGGCGAACAGCCATGCGATCAGAGCCAGGATCATCATTCGTAATCTCCCGTTTCCAGGCGCTGGGCCAGCGCCACGACTTCGTGAAGGGTGGGCATTTCCAGGTCATGGGCCGTGTCGTCGGGCCAGTCGGGTCCGGCGCGCAACCACTTCTCGTGCCAGGTGCGCAGCGCCTCGATGGTGGCTGTTTCGGTCTCGGGGCTGTGGCGCAGGAAGGCAAGCAGGATGTGCGCGGCTCCGCGGGCGCGTCCATCGGAAAAGCCGCGCGCCGGCAGGCGGGCGATCCAGTGGTCACCCATGCGCACGCGGGTGCCCGACAGGCGCACCTTGGTGGGTGAGAGGGTGCGCTGGGGATGCAGGTCGCACAGGCAGTCTTCCGCCAGGGCGCGGGGGAGCTTGGCAGTCTGGGCCACAGTCTGTTCCACGGTGATGCACTTGCGGGGACGGTAGTCCTCCAGCACGTACACGCGGTCGGCCAGGTCCAGCCAGATGCTGCTGGCACCGGCCACCACCACCATGGAGACGCCCGTGGCCACCAGGCTGCGGGAGCGTTCGGCCAAGGGGGTGAGGGTCTCGCCCTTGGAGAAGAGCGCGTTGATGCGCTCGTCGCGGGTGAGCAGGTTGGCGGCCGAGGCGTCCTCGTCCAGCAGCAGGAGCGAGGTCCCGATGGACAGGGCTTCCAGGATGCTGGAGGCCTGCGAGGTGGCTCCCGAGGCGCTGGCGGTCACGAACCGCTTGGGGCTGCGGCCACCCGGCAGGCTCTTCATGAAGTACGACAGGTCCAGCGGGCGCACGGCGCGGTCTTCTTCCACGCAGGGGAAGGTGGCGTCGGCCACGGTCACGCAGAACTCGCGACCATCGCCGGGGATGTGGTCGAACACGCCTTGCGAGAGGGCTTCCAGCACGGTGGTCTTGCCGTGGAAGGCCGGTCCCACCAGCACGGTCAGGCCCTTGGGGATGCCCAGGCCCGTGACCACGGTGCCGTCCTTGAGGGTGATGGTGGTCTCGAAGTCCTTGGGGGCCTTGAAGGGCGTGGCGTCGGCCACCACCTTGCCGCCCTTGCGGGCAAGCAGGGCTCCGTTGGCCAAGAAGGCGCACAGGCCGTTGGTCTCCAAGGCCTCGCGCAAAAGGCGCACGCGGCGCAGGTGGGCACGGTGCTCGGCCACGCGCTCGGGAGTCAGGTAGGTCTGCAGGGCCACGGTCATTGCCGGCAAGCGCGAGAACAGGAGCTCGGTGACCGGTTCGGTCAGGATGCGTCGGGCATCGCCGGGAAACACGAAGGTGAAGCGCAGCACCAGGACTTCGTTCCTCTCGATGCGCGAGGCGCTGCGCAGCAGGATCTCGGGACCGGGGCGCAGGGTGGCCAGGCGCCCGCCCGAGCCGTCGCCGGCCAGCACCGATTCATCAGGCAGCAGGCGGGAGAACTCGCGCAGGGCGAGGTCTTCCACGGCCAGGCGCTCCAGCGAATCCGAGACTTCACGCCCTAAGGCGGTGTGCTTGAGCCCGATGCGCAGCGACAGGCGGCTGGCCGGGGCGTGGACGTCCCCTTGGACGTGGTCGACGCTGATCTCCACCCCCGAAAAACGATGGGTGCCTGAAAGTCGGCGCCATTGCCCGTAGGGCTTGCCTTCGGCTTCCTTGAGAAAATGCTGCAGTCCGCGAGAATCCATCAGAACCTCCAGGCCAGCCGACCGGCTGCACCTTGGATTGTAGGTGTGACTTCGGCATCGACCCAGGCTGCGCGTCGGCGCAACCACAGGACATCTGCCAAGGAGACGAGGCGGGAGACCGCCATGGCCCCCACCGAAAAACTCAGGGCTACGCGGCTGGCGCGATACACCCGAAGCTGACTTTCAAAGGAGCGCAGGTGTGCGTCGTTCTCGGGGTTCTCCGTGGAACCCCAGTCCCATGCGTATTCAGAGGCGTCGGGGAACTGGCGCTCGGGTGACTGGCCCGACAGCAGCATGGCTTCGTCGTAGCTGTCGTGACGTGAGCCCACCGGACGGCGGGAACGGTACTGGCTCATTAGCTCCAGGTACTCCAGGCTCTTGCCGTCGGCTTGGGCGCCCGCGTAGCGGTTGGCCATCTCCCGTGCGCTCACCAGGGCGTCCTGCTGGTTGCGCCACGAGATGTAGGCGGCCGCGACGTAGAAGAGTTCGGTGGTGAAGAAGAATCGGGCACGCCCGGTGGCGCCCAGGTACTGCTCGCCGGCGCCGGGCAGCAAGAGCGAGAGCCCGGCTGCAGCCCACACCGATTTCCTGGCCACCTTGCGGTCGTTGGTGTCCAGTCCGACCACCACCATGCGTTGCGTAGGCATGGCCAGTACCGGGGAGGGCAGTGCCTTCGGGAGGGTATCGGCCTTCAGGACCAAAGGGGGAACGGCTACCGTCGGGATCGAATCGCGGCGCAGGCTGTCGATAGGCGTGGGGAGCGGGGCGGCAGGCTCCAGTGCCCTGATGGTCGTGTCCTGGCGAATCGAGTCCGGCAGGACGGGCGCAGCGATGGTGATGGGGCTGGTCGGGGGAGCGGCGGGCGTGGTTGGATCCAGACGCTCGGCACCTTCCTGGGCGTAGCTGGCCAGTCCCAGGATGCCCAGCAGGATCAGAGTGCTGCGGATCAAAATTCCAGCCAAGCCTGGGCTTGGGTGCTGGGGGAGCCGTTCCAGGCCAGCCCACCCTGCAGGCGCACGCGATCCCACCAGCGCGATTCCATGTCATAGAGCTTGCGGTTGGCCCCCTGGGCAAGCAAAGCCGCGTCCAGGGCCGAGACCAGGTGGTTAAGGATCAGGCCGCCCAGGAACCACTTCTGCATGCGGGCGTAGTCGTTGGATTGGCTGCGGAACGAGTTGTAAGTGGCCTGCATGGCACTGGTGCCCCAAGGCGAGGCGACGGGCTTGGTGTCGGGGTTGCCGTCGGCCAACGAGTCGTAGTAGCTGGTCTTGATGTTGTCCAGCGTGGGAGTGGAGGCGTCCTCCCATCCGATCACGAACTCGTTGTCGCTTCCGATCAGGTTGTAAAAACGCTCGGGGTCGGCAAATCCCGAACGGCGTCCCGAGACCTGAGACGCCGCCATGCTGGCATCTTCAAGAGACTTGCTCTCGTGGAGGCTGTAGTTGGGGTTCACTTTCAGGTCGGGGAGGTTTTCGGCACACGCGACATAGTAGACGTTGTCCTTGGAACTGCCGTAGAGGCTTCCGCAGTAGGTGGAGCGGGAAGGGGCGGCCGTGGACAGTACTTCCTTGCGCAGGCTGTCCCCCAAAGTGCTTCCGTTCTCGTAGATGCTCTTGTAGCGGCTTTCGTAGCGCGCCTGCTGCCAGTGGGCGTCGGCGAAGTCCTTGGACTTCTGCAGGGCTTGGTCGCTCTTGTGGACGGCGTAGTACCACCAGCCGATGCCAATGGCCGCCTCGGTCACGATGAAGGCGCTGGCACGGGCCCAATGTCCGACGTAGGCCTGGCCGGCACCTGGGAGCATGAGCGAATAGAAGAAGGCCTTGCGCGGGGAACGGTACAGCACCGAAGCCTGTGGATCGCTCTTGAGGTGGCGGGTGCGCCCAATCAGGAGCGAGTCGGGCGCGGTGGCCACAGCAGTCGGCAGGACGGGGCTGGGCAGTGCCGCCGAGGGCGGCGCGCTAGAGTCGGGAGCAAGGGCTGCCGTCACGGGGTGCGCCGTGTCAGGAAGGCTGGCAGGAACGATGGCTACTGCCGAATCGGGGAGGGTGGTCGGAACAGCGACCGCAGATGTGTCGGGGGCAGGAAGGGGCGTCGAGCCTTCGACGGCGCGCAGCGCATCGGCCAAGACCGGTGCGGATGACGGCACGGGCGTCTGGGGGGCGGAGGATTGGGCGTTGGCCAGGGCTGCGGCCAAGCCAGTCATGATTGCCAAGCGCAAAGAAAGTCCGGACATGGAGGGAATGTACATAGCCGATGCCTTGGTGTGGGGCAAATGAAAAGGACCGCCGGAGCGGTCCTGAGAAAACGAGTCCGATCGCGGCTCAGACTGGGTCGAACCCCAGAACGTGGCGCATGGTGTAGAGCCCGGGTGCCTGGGTCGCAAGCCAGCCGGCGGCGCGCACGGCACCATCGGCGAAGGTGCGGCGGCTGGTGGCTTGGTGGTGGATCTGGACCCGTTCGCCGTCGCCGTAGAAGCTGACGGTGTGGTCGCCCACTACGTCGCCGCCGCGCACGGCGTGGATGCCGATCTCGCCTTGGGGCCGTGCTCCGACCATGCCTTCACGGCCGTAGCAGGCCACGTCTTCAAGCTTCACGCCGCGACCGCGGGCCAGCGACTGGGCTAGGCCCAGAGCCGTTCCGGAGGGCGAGTCCTTCTTGAAGTGGTGATGCGCCTCGACGATCTCGGCATCGTAGGCGCGAGCATCCAGGATGCGGGCGACTTGCTCGGTCACTTCCAAGAGCACGCTCACGCCAATCGAATAGTTGGGTGCAAAGACCACGGGAACCACCTTGGCGGCGGTAGCGATGGCGGCTTGGCCAGCGGCGTCGATGCCGGTGGTTCCGATGACCAGAGGGCAACGGTGTTCCGCAGCCGCTTGGGCGATGGCGATCGATACGGCTGCGGCCGAGAAGTCGATGACTACGCGACCGGAATGCAGGACGGCTTTCCAATCGGATCCGATAGGGGCAGAAACGACAGAAACGTCCGAGGGCCCTTCGGTCCCCGGACGATCTACCAATGCCTCGATCGTCTGTCCGGCCGCCAAAGCGGCCTCCTGGAGCGCCTGGCCCATGCGGCCACGCGCTCCGACGATGACGAGGCTCATATCAACCAGCCTGCTTGACCACCCAAGCCTTGACGCGGGTCTCGACTTCGGCATGCAGACGCACGGTGACGTTGAACACGCCCAGGCTCTTGATGGGTTCGTCCAGGACGATCTGGTCCTTGTCGACGGCCACACCGGTCGCTTCCGTGATCTTGGCGGCGATTTCCTGCGAGGTGATGGCTCCGTAGAGCTTGTCGCCTTCGTGGACGCGCACGGACAAGGTGATGGACGTGCCTGCGAACTTCTTCGCGGTCTCTTCGGCAGCGATCTTCAGCTTGGCAAGCTTGCCAGCCTGGCGCTTCTTCTCGGTTTCGAGGTTGCGGATGTTGTCGGCGGAAGCGACAATGGCCAGCCCCTGGGGCATGAGCCAGTTGCGCCCGTAGCCGTCGCGCACCTTGACGACGTCAAAGGCCTTTCCCAGGCCCTTGATGTCGGCTTTCAGGATGACGTTCATGGGTTTTCTCCGATGGATGGATTCAGACGTTCACGTAACAGGAACCACTGGTCGAACAGACCGATCGAGACGGTCGAGACCAGAAAGAGTTGCGGAAAGAACAGGGCCGTGCCGGTGAGGGCCAGGAACCAGAGGATGTTGCCGCGCAGACGGTCGGACGAGATGGTCGACCAGACCGACATTCCGCGCACCAGATAGATCGAGCCGCTGGCCAAGGCCAGACAGACAGACCACACCTGGGTGGACTTCCCGGCGAGCAGGAGCGCAAGGCTTGCCGCCACTGCCCACACCGGCCATTCCGGAAATTCCAGACGGGCCAAGGGGGCGATGGGGTGTGCCAAACGGATCCGACCCGTGCCGTCCTTGCGTCCCAGCCAGAGCAGGACGAAGGCGGCGGCAAGGAAGCCCGATGCCACCGAGATGCCGGGTTGGATCGCAAGCGATTCCCACAGCTCGGGGCGCGACGGAAGGTTGACGGCTTCACCGGTCTTCTGGGCCATTTCCCGCAGGAACTGCAGCTGGACTTCGACCAGGGGATTCCCCAGGGAAGACCAGAGCCACAGGCTGATGCCAGCCAGCAATCCGGGGATCAGGGCGTAGAGCCCGGCAGTGAACCCCAGCGAAAGCGTCAGGCAAAGGCCCAGCGCGAACAGCGGAAATTCACCCATCCACAAGAGAGCCATTCCCGCCATGGAGCCTTGCGGCATCTGGACGGAAAGCATCAGCACGGCCGGAAGGGCCGCAGCAGCCAGAAGCGTGCCGGCCAGGGCCTTGCGGCCCGAAACCCAAGCAAGCGCGACGAACAAGGCAAAAATGGCCTTGAACATGGCTTGCACGAACACGATTTCCGGTGCAAACGACACGGCAGGTCCTTTTAGCGCATCGATTCCGAAACGAAAGGCAGGAGGGCGATGTGACGAGCGCGCTTGATGGCCTCGGCCAGCTCGCGCTGGTAGGCGGCAGACGTGCCGGTCATGCGGCGGGGCACGATCTTGCCGCGCTCGTTGAGGAAGCGGCGAAGCAGCTTCTCGTCCTTGTAGTCGATGTGCTCGATCTTGTTCTCTGTGAAGAAGCAGCTACGCTTCTTCTTGCGGCGCATGGACATCTTCAGTCCTCCTTGTCGTCGGTTTCGACGTTGGTCAGAACGTCTTCGGGAACGACTGCTGCATGGGCGTTCTCAGGCGGCAAGCCGACCGGATTGTCCACGACCGTCAGGAAGCGGATCACGGACTCGTCCAGACGCAGGGCGCGTTCGAACTCGGCGATGAATGCAGGCCGTGCGGTGTTGTAATAATAGATGACGTAGTCGGCGTGGGTGCGCTTCTCGATGGTGTAGGCAAGACGACGCTTGCCCCAACGGTCTACGCGGATGGTGTCGCCGTTTCCGGCGACCAGCGCACGGAACTTCTCGATCGTCGCCTCGATGGCGGCGTCTTCGAGCATGGCATCGACCAGTACGACTGTTTCGTACAACTTGGGCAAATTGCCCTCCCTTTGGTCTTCGGCCCCCGGGTTGCCGGGAGCAGGGTGGATGTCAGCACAAGCACACTGCGCACTTGCACCTAGAGGGCGGCAATCTAAATACATACGAGGTAGGTTTCAAAGACATCTTCGCAATTCTTGCCCGTTCCGGGCCAAGGGGGCCACGCCGGTGTGTACCTTGATTGGGATGTCCGTGTCCGCATCCGTCCACGCCGCCGTCTCTGGCTTCCTGTCGCCACGGGCCTGCGATCCCGGACTGGAGAGCTGGCTTTCGCCCCACTGGTTCGTCTCGCCCGCGATCGCCTCCTGCTCGCGTCTGGCACTGATCCTACCCGGCACGGCGGGCAAACCGCGCGACTATCGGGCTCTGGCCAACCATGCGGCTACCTTGGGATGCCACGCCTTGGTGCTGTCCTATCCCAACGATACCTCCATCAATGAGCTGGCCGGGGAGAACGCGAGCCTGCATGAGGCGCTGCGCCTGGATCATTGGGACGGTGGCCGACGCACTGGTGCTGTGGGGCTGGGGCCGGGGGATTCCATCCTGGAACGCCTGGCGAGCGCCTTGGCCAAGCTTTCGGAACAGTATCCCGAGCACGGCTGGGGACGTTACCTGGCTCCTTTGCCAGGACAGGAATTGTCGCAGGCCGTGGCCTGGGACAAGGTCGTGGGCATCGGGCATTCTCTTGGAGGCGGCTACGTGGCCTTGGCGGCCAAGCTCCATCGGCTCGATCGCGCCGTCGTGATGGGCTGGGCCGACTGGTGCCGGGAGAGCGGCCAGATCGCCGATTGGATCCGTTCCGACACTCCGTTCGCGACCCCGCCGCAGCGGCGCTTCGTGCTGGTGCACGAGCGCGACGAGATGGTCCCGTACGGCATGGCGCGGGCGGTGGCCGGGTACTTCTGCCCCGACACCCAGGTCCGTCGGGTGGAGTCTGGGAGTTACCCCTGGGAGCGGGTGCGCTGGCTCGCCACCGACTTCGATCCCTCAAGCGAATGGCCCGTGCCTGCGCCGTGCCACAACTGCCTGGCCCTGGATGTGTGCACGCCGCGCTGGCCCGATGGCAGTGCGGTGCTGGAAGACGCCTGGAGCTGGCTCCTGGCGGGTGAAGAAACCGGAGACTCCTGACATGCCCTTTTTCGTGAACACCTGGATCAAGTTCTTCGTGCTTCTGACGCCCTTCTTTGCGCTGTCGATGTTCGTGCTCTACACGGCTGACCGCACCTCGCAGGAGCGCACCAAGCTGGCGCTCAAAGTCACTGGGGCGGTGCTCGCGGTGGCGGTGGTGCTGTTCTTCCTGGGGGAGGCGATCTTTCAGGTGGTCGGGATCACCATCGACTCCTTCCGCGTGGGAGCCGGGGCGCTGCTGTTCTTGTCGGCGGTGCAGCTGGTGCAGGGCGGGGAGCAGGCTGCATCGGATCAGGCCGACATCGCCGTGGTGCCGTTGGCTGTCCCCGTGATTGTGGGCCCGGCCACCACTGGCGCCATCCTGATCATGGGCGCAGAGACGGTCGGGACGGCGCGCTGGATCGCACTTTCGGCGCTGGTCTGCGCCATCGCGGCGATCGGGGTCCTGCTCCTGTGCGCGGACCTCGTGGAGCGCCTGATCCGCAGGCGCGGCATCGTGATCTTGAGCAAGCTCACGGGGCTTGTGCTCTCGGCGCTGGCCGTCCAGATGATCTTCGGCGGGGCCCGTCACCTGATCGGAAGCAATTGACAGGAATTGTCCTCAGCTTCCTTGGCGGTTCCCGATCACGAAGCGGTCCAGCGCCACGGTCGCGATGCAGCCCAGCAGGTACATCGCGATGTCCGACCAGCTGAACACGCTGCCCAGCACGATTTGCAGGAAGCTGCCGGGGCGAAAGCCCAGGCGTGCGGCCAGGTGCAGGCCTTGGGTGACCTCCACCATGCAGGCAAAAGCGAAGACGGCCACACCCAACGGGACGGGCTTGAACTTGTGGACGCCCTGCGCTGCGAAGTAGACCAGAGCGACCACCAGGAAGTCCCCAAGGCTCCCGCGCACGAAGCCCAGACTCCGTAGCTTGGTGGCGATCAGGACTTCCACGAGGAAAAGAATCAGGGCCAGGGCGAGATAGGATGGCTTCGAGCGCATGGCTAGAAGTCTAGACAAACCTGTGAGATCCGGATGCTGGAGGCGCGTTCGCGGCGCTGACGAACTACCTTGCAACCCGAAATCGAAACTCTGGGGGAACCGCATGAACAAGGATGCCGTCGAAAACGTTCTGGAAAGCCGCTACGCCTCGGCCGAGATGAGTCGCATCTTCTCGCCGGGCTTCAAGTTCGGCACTTGGCGCCAATTGTGGATCTGGCTTGCGGAAAGCGAGGCCGAGCTTGGCCTGCCCATCTCCGACGAGCAGATCGACGAGCTGCGCCGCACCAAGGACAACCTGGACCTCGAGTGCGCCGCCGCCTACGAGAAGAAGCTGCGCCACGACGTGATGGCTCACGTGCATGCCTGGGGCGACATCGCCCCCAACGCCCGCGGCATCATCCACCTGGGCGCCACCAGCCAGTACGTGGGCTGCAACACCGACCTGATCCAGATGCGCGAGGCTCTCAAGCTCCTCAAGGTGCGCCTGGTACAGGCCATCGCTCATTTGACAGAATTTGCTCGCACCTGGAAGAGCCAGCCCACCCTGGGCTTCACCCACTTCCAGTCGGCCCAGCCCACGACGGTGGGCAAGCGCGCCGCCTCCTGGATCCAGGACCTGGTGATGGACTACCACGAGGTCGTGCGCCTGATCGACTGGCTGCCGTTCCGCGGCGTCAAGGGCACCACCGGCACCCAAGCCTCCTTCATGGAATTGTTCGATGGCGACCACGAGCGCATTGATCGCCTAGACCGCATGGTCGCCGACAAGGCCGGCTTCCCCAAGCTCCTCACGATCGCCGGTCAGACCTACACCCGCCGCATCGATAGCCAGATCATCCACGTGCTGGGAACGCTCTCCACGAGCCTTTCCAAGTTCGCCAACGACGTGCGCCTGCTGCAGCACCTCAAGGAAGTGGAAGAGCCCTTCGAGAAGAACCAGATCGGCTCCTCGGCGATGGCCTACAAGCGCAACCCCATGCGCTCCGAGCGCCTGAACGCCCTGTGCCGCATCATCGCCGCCCAGCAGCAGGTGATCGACCAGACCGCCAGCACCCAGTGGTTCGAGCGCACCCTGGACGACTCCGCCGCCCGCCGCATCTCGATCTCCACCGCCTTCCTCGCGGCCGACGCCTGCCTGGTGCTGGCCTCCAACATCGGCAACGGCCTGGTGGTGTACCCCAAGATGATCGAGGCTCGCCTGCTTGGAGAACTCCCGTTCATGGCCACCGAGAACATCATGATGGCCGCCGTGAAGCGCGGCGGGGATCGTCAGGAGCTGCACGAGAAGATTCGCCTGCACAGCCTGGCGGCCGGCAAGGTGATCAAGGAAGAGGGCAAGCCCAACGACCTGCTCGAACGCATCGCTGGCGACAAGGACTTCAGCGTGACCCTCGAGGAGCTGCAGGAGGTGATGAACCCCGCGCTCTACGTGGGCCGCGCCCCGGAGCTGACCGAGCGCTTCCTCAAGGAGGAGGTCGATCCGATCCTCGCCGCCGAGAAGGATGCCCTGGCCAAGGTCTCCGTCGACCTCAAGGTCTGATCGGGACATAAAAGACAAAAACTGTCAAACGCCCGATTTCTTCCCAGGAGCCGGGCTTTTTAGTTTCGCAGGCCTAGGGCCGAGGCCAGTTCGGGACGTTCCCACACGAAGCCCCGCTGCGCCAGCTGTTGGGGGATTACCCGGCTCGATGCCAATAGCAGCTCGCGTCCGAAGCCTCCCGGCAAGAGCTTCAGCAAAAGCTCGGGCACGACGGGGAAGCGGGGCCGATTCAGTTTGCGGCACAGCAGCTCGTGCAGCGCCGCCTGGCGGCAGGTGCCGGGCGACACCACATTGACGGGGCCACTCAAGTCGCTATCCAACGCGAGCAGGATGGCGTTGATGGCGTCGTCCAGGGCGATCCAGGGCATCCACTGCTTGCCGGAGCCCAGGCGAGCTCCCAGCCCGAAGCGGTACAGGCGCTGCTGCACGGCCAAGGCGCCGCCGTGGTCTGACAGAATTTGTCCGAAGCGCAGGTTCGCCACCCTCAGGGCCTGGCTGGGATGGGCATGGCTGGCGCCTTCCCACTGCTGGCACACCTCCGCCAGAAACCCCAGGCCAGCTGCGGACTCCTCGGAGAGCTCCTCATCGTCCCGGTGGCCGTAGTATCCGGTGGCGCTGGCGCACACCAGGGTGGCCACGCCATCGCGGGTGCAGACCTCGGTGATCCGTCCGGTGCTCTCGACGCGGCTGTCCAGGATGCGGCGCTTGCGGGCGTTGGTCCAGAGGCCGGAAGCGATGCCTTCGCCGGCTAGATGCACCACCGCATCCACGCCGCGCAGGTGGAATCCTGAGCCGTTCCAACTGTCGCGAGGGATTGTCAGGACATGGTGGCCCGCGTCGGCCAATCGGGCCACCAAGGCCGTACCCACCAGGCCTCGGCTTCCGGTGATGGCGACTTTCATGGAGGTCATGGGCTTGGTTCCAATTCGTGGCGGGTCAGTTTCGCAAGCGATCCCAGGAGCGAGCCGTCGTGGCCCCACCAATCCAAGGTACGATCCAGCCGCTCCATGCGCAAGGCGATGGCCTCATCTGGAGGTAATGTGAACTGGACCGTGTCGGGATGGGTGTTCATCTCGCTGCTGCAATGGTCGGGTGGGGTGGAGGACAGGAACATGCGGCAAGTCAGGGGACGTACTGCATGGATGCTGCACGATCCCTGAACGTCGAGAAAGGGGCAGGGCTGGCCGTCGTCGAAGTCGTGCTCCTGGGCCAGAATCTCCAGGGCATCCTGGTCCCAGCCGTCGGGGCCGTAGCTTTCGGCCACGGCCTGCTGCCATCGAGCGTAGTTGTCGGCGCGGGCCTGGCAGGCGCTCAGGCAAGCTTCCAGCTGTCCGGAGGCTTTCAGGTGGGCGTGCACGTGCAGCACCTCGGCGGCGTGGATGCCCAACGGGTACTGGTGGCAGCAGGCGCAGCAACCGGCCCGGCAGGAAACGTGCAGGTGATTCCGTGCGATGGTATCCTCCTGCCAGGCCTGGTAGTGGTTCAGGAACTCCTGGATCTGATCGGGCAGTATCCAGTTCACAGGAGCCACTGGAATGCTGCGGGCCCAGGAGAGCAGTTCCTGCAGGCACCTGTCCATGGCCAGCAGGTGTGGGAGCGAGGTCTGGTCGCGTCGGGTGGCAGGGAGCAGGGCCGGTGGATCCCATTGGAAGGTGGCGGGCAGCAGTTGCGGGTGCTCCGCCCAGATTTCTGGGTTGGAGCCTTGGTCGGCCGATGCTGGTTTGGGTTTCTTCACAACCACCTTCATGGCAACAACTTACACCAAAGGTCTGCTTGAACAGCAATGGTGCCGAAGGTGTTTCAGGATGTTTCATGATTGTTTCAGATGTGTGACATGGACTGGCAGCAATTACAATTGCCGCACGAACCGGTTTCGTTGCGGTTCTGGGATTGTTTCATCTCTGTTCTGGGGAATGCATGTTCAAGTTGATTCCGAGCGATGACAAGTTCTTCGAGATGTTCGAGCAATCTGCCGAACTCTTCCACAAGGGCTCACTTCTGCTCAAGGAGTTTTCGGCTGACTTCTCGCTCTTGGCTGACAATGCCGCCAAGCTGGAACGCCTGGAGCACGATGCCGACAATGTCACCCACGAAGTGCTGGTGAAGCTCGATAAGTGTTTCATCACTCCCATCGATCGCGAGGACATCCACCGCTTGGCCCTGGCCTTGGACGACTGCATGGACTGCATCGAGGCCGCCATGGACCACATGGTTCTATATCGCATCACCGAGGTTCCCGAGACCGTGAAGGGTCTGGCCAACTGCCTCGAGAAGCAGGCCGCCCAGATCAAGGAGATGATGCCGCTGCTCAAGACGCTCAAGTGGGAAAGCATCAAGCCTTTCTGCATCGAGATCAATCGCCTCGAGAACGAGGCCGACCACCTGACCAGGATGGCGTTGGGCGGGCTGTTCGACGGCTCCAAGGATGCCATCGAGGTGATCAAGTGGCGCGACATCTTCAACCAGCTTGAAGCGGCTTCGGACAAGTGCGAAGACGTGGCTGGCGTGATCGAAGGCATCGTCCTCAAGCACGCATAGGATCACGCACATGCTCTGGCTGATTACGATCATCGTCCTTGCGCTGATCTTCGACTACATCAACGGCATGCACGACGCGGCCAACGCCATCGCGACGGGCATCTCCACCAAGGCGCTTTCGCCGCGCGTGGCCATCATCATGGCTGCGTCCCTTAATTTCCTGGGAGCCTTCCTTTCCACCGCTGTGGCCAAGACCATCGGCGGAGACATCGCCGACGCTTCGGTGATCCAGACTTCGACGGTGGCTGCCGCCTTGGTGGCGGCCATCATCTGGAACCTGATCACCTGGGCCAAAGGGATTCCATCGAGTTCCTCACACGCCATGATCGGCGGCATCGTCGGTGCCGTGATCGTCGCCAACGGGCCAAGCGTTCTGAAGGCTCCGGGTCTGATCAAGATCCTGAAGGCGCTGGTATTGTCTCCTTTGGTCGGTTTCTCGCTGGGCTTTGTCGTCATGGTGGCGCTCATGTGGATCTTTCGCAACGCCGCGCCGGGCAAGCTGAATCGCCGCTTCAAGGTGATGCAGCTCTTCTCGGCCGCTTTCCTGGCCACCTCGCACGGCTCCAACGACGCCCAGAAGTCGATGGGCATCATCGCCATGGCCTTGGTGGCGGCAGGAAAGATGGATGCGCACAACATGTATGTGCCTTGGGAAGTCAAGGTCGCCTGTGCCTGCGCCATGGCTTTGGGTACCTCCTCGGGCGGCTGGCGCATCATCAAGACCATGGGCAGCAAGATGTTCAAGATGCAGCCCATCAACGGATTCGCAGCCGAGATGGCTTCCTCCACGGTCATCCTGACGGCCAGCCACATGGGCGTGCCGGTCTCCACCACCCACTGCATCTCGGGTTCCATCCTGGGCGTGGGTTCCTCCAAGCGCCTGAGTGCGGTGCGTTGGGGCGTGGCGGGGCAGATGCTGGTGGCTTGGGTGCTCACCATCCCCTCGGCAGCCGTCATCGGTGGCGTGACCGTCTACATCCTCAGGCTCTTCATCCAGCACTGATCCTGTCGGGATCGGTGCCGGCCGCCTTGCTTGGCGTTGCTATCTTGGCCGCCAGGCGCACGACAGGGCAATAACGATGTGATGGAAAGAAACGCGGAGATCGACGGCATCAGGGATGGGCTGCCTTTTTCGTGGTCCTTTACCACCTGTTCCAGGAGTCGCTGGGACGCGTATTCCCCGTCCTGCACACAGGACCCTTTGGCTTCGTCTTCGATGGTCACCTGATGGTGCTCATCTTCTTCATCCTCTCGGGCGATGCCTTGTCGGTCTCCTTCTTCCGGACCGGCACACCGGCATCGACCTTGCGTCTGGTGGTGGCCCGCTACTTCCGCCTGACCTTCCCCGTGTTGGTCTCCTGCCTAGCTATGTGGTCCAGTTCTCCGTGCTGGTCTCGTTCACCTCGTACGGCTTTCTGCGCCTAGCCGAGCTTGGACTGCTGCATTCGGGCTGGGCTTTCGGGGTCTCGGGCGCGTCGCTCCTGGTCTGCGTGGGATTGGCTTGGTGTCTGATGCAGGTCGAACGCAGGTATTTGTCCTGGCTCAACGGATTCATCACCAATCGCATCCTGACCCGAATCGGCTAGGCAGACTCATAGCCTTGCCTGCCGCGATCCTGCTCTTGTCTTGTTGTCAAATCGACAAAGACGCTTGGCTCGAGCCGCTCGTGCGATCGGGGAACCGGGGATAGATTTCTTCCAGCATGCGGGCATTTCCGGATGCCGGAGAGATCCAAAGCCCCGAAACCTGAAATGGGTGACGCATGAAGACACGCAAGCTGAGCATCGGAACGATCATTTGCCTGGGAGGGTTGTCGCTGGCGAGCCAAGTCGGGGCGCAGACTGTGGATCCAAACTTCCACATCTACCTGGCCTTCGGGCAATCGAACATGGAAGGCTTTGCCAACTACGCCTCCGATTACAACACCGTCGACAAGACTTCGCTGCCCCGATTTCAGGTCTTGGGTGCGACCACTTGCAACGACTTGAAGCGCACCAAGGACCAATGGTCCCCCGGAATCGCCCCGCTGTTCCGTTGTGGGACCGGCCTGAGCCCAGTCGACTACTTTGCCAGGACCCTGGTCGACAGTTTGCCTGCTACGATCCGGATCGGGATCGTTCCGGTGGCCGTCGCGGGCACCAAGATCGAAGGCTTTGATCCCACCACGGGCAAAGCCTACTACGACGCGAAGGCGAACGCATCGGATTCCTGGATGTACAACATCGCCAAGGAGTACGGCGGCGACCCGTATGCCCGGCTGGTCGCCATGGCCAAGATCGCTCAGAAGTCGGGCGTCATCAAGGGGATCCTCCTGCACCAGGGCGAGTCCAATGCGGGCGAAGCCGCTGAAGTCTGGGGCAAGAAGGTCAACACCACCTACCAGGGCCTGCTGAAGGATCTTGGCCTGAACGCGAAGGATGTCCCGTTGCTGGCCGGTGAAGTGGCCAATGCCGGAGGATTCAACGTCCAGATCGACCAGCTCCCCAAGACCATTCCAACGGCTTACGTCATCTCGTCGAGCGGGCTGACGATCCACGCCAAGGACACCTACAAGCTTCACTTCAGCGCCGAATCCTACCGGACCTTCGGCAAGCGCTATGCCCAACAGATGCTCAAACTGCTGCCCAAGACCACCGGTGTGGATTCGCGCCAGGCGCAGGCCACCTATGCCGGTGCGGACTTTGCGCTCTTCGATGCCGCAGGCAAGCACCTTGCCAGCTTCCACACAGCCCAAGCGGCCGCCTTGGATGTCCAATGGAATGGGGTGCGCCAAAAGCTTCCGGTTGGGATCTACTGGGTGAAGGACGTCTCGGAGGGGAGTGTCCGAAAGCTTGTCAATACGCGGTGAGCTAGCGGTTGCCCAACTGCAGGATGAGCAAGTTGATTTCATTGTTCTTCTGGTCGATCTGCATCTGGTAGGTCCGGATCAGCGATGTTTGGCTGCCGATCAGGCCTCCATTGGTACTGCTAGTCCGTTCATGAAGCGACAGTGACTGTTGAGCTTGTGCCTTTTGCGATTCTAGGTTCTGCCGCTCGCGGAGCAGCATGTTCAGTCGGGCTCTGGCTGCGCTTAGGTCGGGCTGTGGACTGGGATTGTTGCCTAGCTGAGGGGGCTGCACCCACCTGCTGGAGCGCAAAGGGTTGGATGAGCCGTTCAGGACCTCGTTCCAATCGATGTTGTTCACGGCTTGGGCGTAGGCGTTCATAAAGGCCTTTTCGGCATCGCTCCACCCCCAGAAGTTGGTTTCTCTGGCGCTGCCTGAATACCTGAAACGCTGGATATCCTCCGTTCCGCGATCCTTTGTCAGGATCAGGATCGACGCGTTCGCATTCCATATCCCCACCACCATCGTACCAGCTGACTGAAGGTCGTAATTGACTTCGCACTGATCGAAGACCGCCCCTACCTGTTTCTTCGCATCGCTTGCGATGGGGACCCCGCTGTTGGTTAGGGAGGCTGCCATGGCTTTTTGGAAGTTTGCGAGGAAATCGTCGGGGAGCATGAGCTCCATGGAGGAGAGGCCCTGGTTGCGATGAACCAGATTGCTCTTGCCGACCTTGTCCTGGATCCTCAGGTCCACCGCAGCCTGGGAAACAGGATTGTTGCGCACCGGTGTCAGGATGTCGACATCGCGGACGGTCAAGATCCGGTTTGATGAACAGGAAGCCAGGAAGAAGAGGAGCCAGGCCGCAGTTATCTTTGCCAAGGACTTTTCGTACACGATCACCTCGATTCAGGAAATGGCGGCAATCGATGTCCGCCCTCCTTTCAGCTACCTAATTCTGCCCGGAGTGTCTGCCGTAGGAATACGGCAATGATAAACGGCAGTTCAATGGAAGTCGTCTGGGAAACCCGCCCATTCCCGCATCAGTCGGTGGCGCTCCGGCATATATGGGTGGTGCGGTCATAGGCACCCCCAAGTGGGCCGCGCTTGCCGTGGGCTAGTTGCTCCTCGATCACTTCGGGGGCGAAGCCAAGAGCTTCGTGGATAATCGTGCGGGCCATGGCTCGGACGCCGTGGCCGGTCATTTCTTCGGAGGTGTAGTCCATGCGGCGCAGGGCACCCAAGACGGCCATGTTGGACATGGGGCGGGCCGGTGTCCGCGCCGAGGGAAGACATACTTGCCCCTGCCGGTCAACGGGCGAAGCTCTTCCAAGAGGCAAACGGCTTGCGGAGCCAGGGGTACTACAAGGGCCGAGCGGTCTTGACCTTCATTTTGTCCCCAGGGATGCGCCATTCTGCCCGGTCGTGGGTGTCCATGTGTGGAACTCGGCCATTCCGCCTTGCGCAGGTTTCCAGGGCGCACAAAGGTCAGAATGGCTAGGGGAATGACAGTGCGCGTCTCTGGACTGCCGTGGTAGGCTTCCACGGCCCGCAGGAGTCCCGCCACATCTTCCGGCTTGGTCAGTGCTCCGAAGTGACTTTCTTTGGGTTTTGACAACGCCCCGCGAAGGGCGCGGGTTGCGCGAGCTTCGGCATTTTGAGTACCCTTGGCCGTCCAAGAGAGGCACTTTTTGTGTACTCACTCCGGAAGGTACTCAAATCCGCCGGATTCCCCTGTACTTTGCCGGACCCTGCCAGACGCCACACGGGCATGATAAAGGCCGAGACCCGCTTGTTCATTGGGTTTCTCGGCCTTTATTGTACTCTATCGGTTCTCCATTTAGTGGAGTCAAGGGGAATCGAACCCCTGACCTCTTCATTGCGAACGAAGCGCTCTACCAACTGAGCTATGACCCCGGTGACAGGAAATATAACAGCACAAGTCGGCTCTCGGAAGATGTGAAATGGCCCGTTGCGGCGATCTGCGGTGGCCAGGTGGGCGCGGCAGGTCCGGTGGGCTAGATTGGGGAGCATGGGACTGGAACGACTGCTGCAGAACAACCAACGGTGGGCCGAAGCGAAAGTGAAACAGGATCCGGAATACTATTCCAGATTGCTGGACCTGCAGGCGCCCGAATACCTGTGGATCGGCTGTTCCGACAGTCGTGTGCCGGCCAACGACATCGTGGGCATGGAGCCAGGTGAGCTTTTCGTGCACCGCAACGTGGCCAACGTGGTGGTGCACTCCGACCTGAACTGCCTTTCCGTGATCGAGTATGCGGTGCGCGTGCTGGGCGTGAAGCACATCATGGTGGTGGGGCACTACGGCTGCGGCGGCGTGAAGGCAGCGCTGCGCGACAGCGAGCCCTACGGGTTGGCCGACAACTGGCTGCGGCACGTGCGCGACGTGGCCCGCACCCACGCCAAGCGCCTGCCGGTGGAACACGAGGAATCCTATTGGGACCGCTTGTGCGAACTCAACGTGCTGGAGCAGGCGCGCAGTGCCGCCGAGAGCACCGTGGTGCAGGAGGCGTGGCGCAACGGGCAGGAGTTGACCGTGCACAGCTGGGTCTACCGCCTCAACGACGGATTGGTCCGCGACCTGGGCTTTTCTCCCCAGGCCACCGAACGGGTCGAGGAGCAATTCCGCCAGGCCTTGGACGCGCCGTCGCCTTCTTCGCTCTGACCGCGGCGATGTTCTTCTAGATTGGGGCACATGGGTTCCTCTTCTCCCGAAATCGAATTCGCCCGCGTGGTGCGCGATGGTCTGGCCGTGCAGGAGGCCTTGCCGCTTTTGGGGGTAGGGGATCTGCTGGTTCGGCTGCGGGCGGCTTTGGTGGGGGATGGCGAGCTGGCTTGGTCGTTTGCTCCCGGCCGTGCCTTGGTGGCCGATGTCCTGGCGGTAGGGGAAGATTCTCCCTTCAAGCCCGGGCAGAAAGTCTTTCCGGCGTGGCGTGCGGCGTGTGGCATCTGTGAGGCGTGCTCCAGCGGCAACGAGACCGCTTGCAAGGATTGGCAACGATCGAGCTTGCGGCCGCAGGGCTTGGCGTCGCAGTTCGTGGTCCCGGCCTGGAATGCCCGCAAGGCCACCATGGCCTTGTCGTCGGACCAGTCGGTTGGAGCGCAGGTGTTCCTAGAGGCCTTGGCGTGCCATTGCCGGGGACTGCGGCGGGCCGGGGAAATGCTGGTGCGTCGCGTTGTGGTGCAAGGCGACGGTGTCCAAGCGCTCCTATGGGGGTTGGTTCTGGAAGTGCGTCACCTGAGCGCGCAGCGGATCTTGTGTGCCGATGCCGTGCCCTTGGGTCATCAGGCCTTCGGGTTCCAGGAACGACGGGGCTTGGGCGAATCCTTGGAGGGCAGGGACGGCGAAGGCGTGGACCTGATCGTGCTCACCCAGCCCGGGAAGCAACAGGTGGAATGGGCCTTGGAGCGGATCAATGTCGGTGGGACGGTGCTGCTTTCGGGGCAGGCGTCGGGGCGCTGTGACGTCGACCTTGAACATCTGGCGACCCGCGAGATCCGGTTGGTGGTTTCTCGGGAAGCATCGACCAGGGACTTGCGGGCGGCTTTGGAAATGCTCCCGCAACTGGCCGGTCGGTTGGAGTCTCTCACGGAAAAGTGTGTAGATTTTGAAGTGTGGGATGGCATCGTGCCGCAGGGAAGCGGCAATCTCCCCACTCTGATTGTTCAGAAATAAGAGCTATACCGACTGGACGGTTGTTTTTCGTCCGTCTGGACGGTATATTCACTTTCATGCTGAATCCACAAACCAATCCTCGAGGTGCTCGGCAGCTGCGATCCGAGCACAAGAGCGATGTCCGCGACGGCATCCTGCAAGCGGCGCGTCGAGTCGTCCAGAAGTCCGGAGTCTCGCGACTGACGCTGGAGACGGTCGCCGCCGAGGCCTGCATGAGCAAGGGTGGGCTGCTCTACCACTTTCCCAGCAAGGATGCGTTGCTGCGCGGCTTGATCAGTTCGATCCAGGAGCGCTTCAAGGTGCGGGTGATGGAAGAGTTCAACGCCGATCCGCTCATCGAGCGGGCTGGACGCCTGCACCGGGCCTGGATCCGTGGCTTCCGCAGGGAGGTCACCTGCGACGAGAACGGCGTAGCTGGGATGGACGCTGCGGATGCCAGCGTGATGGTGGCCCTGGCCAGCGATCCGGCCATGATGGATTTCCTGCGCTGCCAATGGAAGAGCTGGCTGTGGCTTTCCCAGCAGGATGGACTTCCCGTCCAGACGTGCCTTGTCTTGCGTTTTGCTCTGGACGGATTCAAGTCCAATCTGATCATGGGCTGGAAGATGCCTCCCGGCGACGAGTTGGACGGTTTGTTCGAATGGATGCTGGCGCAGGCCACTCCTGAAAAGGGTACGATCGACTATGCTCAAGTGTTTCGGTTGTTCGAGACACAAGGCGTTTGTGAATCTGATATGGAAACCAGTGGGGAGGGAACCACCCGATGAGGGCTTTGAATTTTCTGTGCGTGGCCACAGCTTTCGCAACGGTCCAGGCTGCTCCGCTGACACTGAACCAGGCGCTGAGCGAGGGACTGAGCAATGGCCCAGATGCCCAGCTGCTCAAGAACAGCGTGGACAGCGCCAACGAGAAGGTGCGATCGGTCAAGTCGGCGGCCTTGCCGGTGGTCACGGCCTCGGCTTCGGCCGGACTCGGGCACCAGCAGAACACCATGGCTGGCCTGATGGAGGGCTTGGTGGCGGCGAAGGTCTTTCCCGCATCATCTTTGCCGTCCGACGATCCGTACTACAACTACGCCCTGGGCGTGAAAGTGACCCAGCCGCTGTTCACCTTCGGCAAGGTGAGTACCGCCCTGCACATGGCTTCCACCCAGGAAAAGCTGACGACTTCCAGCACCCAGGCGCAGCGTCAAAATATCCAGCAGAGCATTGTGGACTCCTGGTTCATGGCCTTGCTTGCCAAGGCCAAGCTCGATGTCGTGGAAAAGTCCGTGGCGCGGCAGACCGAGATGCTGGGCTACCTGGAGCGCAACTTCACCTTGGGATCGGGGCAGAAGGCCCAAGTCCTGCAAGCCCGTTCTCGCTTGATCCAGACGCGGCAAAGCATCATCACCACCCGCAGCGGGGCCTTGGCCAGCCGCAAGGCGCTCAACCGCCTGCTCGGCCGTCCCATCGAGGACTCGGCCGCCTTGGATACCACGGGACTGATCGCCTTCGAAGCTGCGGCCGTGCCGACCCGCGAGGCCGCCCTACGCGAGGCGATGCAGAACCGCAAGGATCTGCGCACCATGCACGAGGCGCGCTCCTTGCTGCAGGATTTCACGTTCATCAAGAAGGCTGCCTACTATCCCACCATCGGTCTGCAAGGCGCCTTCGGTTTCGAGACCGCTGACCAGGAGGCCAGCGCGGCCAAGAACCTGCTCAAGTGGGACAGCCGCACCTGGTCGATTGGCGTGGGCATGAACTGGACCCTCTTCGACGGCTGGAGCAGTGCGGGCGAGACCGGGCAGGCTCGGGCCGCCGAACGCTCCATGGACGTCAACATCGCAAGCTTCCAGCGCGGCATCGACATCGCGGTCGACAACTATCTGCACGACCGGGAGGCCGCCGACACGGGGCTTGCCTCGGCCAGCGAAGGCGTGGCCGCTGCTCGCGAGGCCTATCAGCTCTACCAGACCAACTTCAAGGCCGGTTCGGGGGCGTTGTCCGATGTCCTTTCGGCGGAAGACGACCTGCGCTCCGCCGAGCTGGGCTGGCTCTCCGCCCGCCTCGACCGCACCAAGGCTTGCATCCATCTTACGCTAGTCCAGGGCAAGGATCTGCTCGCCCTTCCGGAGGTTCCATGAACAAGAAGATCGTTTTGACCGCATCTATCCTTGCTGTCCTTGCGGGTTGCAAGAAGGAAGAGGCCGCGAAGACCTCGGTGCACAGCTCCGACACCAGCGTGGTGGCGGTGGTGGCAGGTGACATCAAGGCGGTTCCGTTCGAGGACCGCCCCAGCTATTCCGCTGATTTGCGCGGCTTGGACGACGCTTCTCTGGTGACCACCGCCTCCGGCGTGATCCGTACGGTCGCAAACGTCGGGACCTCGGTCAAGGCGGGCCAGTCATTGTGCGACATAGAAAGCGAACGCTACCTTGCGCAGTACAACACCGCCAAGGCCCAGCTCGAGGCGGCCCAGAACCAGCTGGAGCTGCTCAAGAAGAACGTGGAGTCGGGGAGCTTGGGCAAGATCGCCCTGGATGCGCCCACGACCCAGGTCTACAGTGCCCAGTCCAATGTCCTCAATGCCAAGAAACAGTACGACGACAGCCGCTGCATCGCTCCCTTCTCGGGTGTGATCGCCAGCCGCATGGTGGAGCGCTTCCAGACCGTAGGGGCGGGCACCCCGACCTACCGCCTTGTGCGCATGGACCAACTAGAGGCGAGCTTTTCCATTCCTGAGATCGAGGTGGCCGGGGTCAAGCCGGGTATGAGCGCCGACTTCTACCTGCTGGACAATCCAAGCAAGACCTTCTCCGGCAAGCTCACCGCTGTGGACGGTGCCGCCGACGCGAAGAACCGCGTGGTGCAGGCCCGTCTACAGGTGGCCAATGCCGGTGCCCAGCTCAAGCCGGGCATGGTCGGTCGCGTGAGCCTGCTGCGCAAGAGCTACGCCCAAGCCGTCGTGATTCCGTCGGCCTCCCTCCTGCGCACCGAGGCCGGTGTGGTGGCTGTGGTGGTCGTGAACGGCAAGGCCCACGAGCTGCCCGTGCAGCTGGGTTCCACGCGCGGGGATTCCGTACTGGTCCTTTCCGGCCTCAAGGCCGGAGACAAACTGATCCTCCAGGGAGCCTCGCAGGTTTCCGAGGGCACCCGAGTCAAGTTCTGAGAAAGGTGCCGCAATGACAAAATTTGCCATCAAGAATCCGGTCACGGTGCTGGTGCTTGCACTGGTGCTGCTGATCGCTGGCGTTTACTGCTGGTTCTCCATCCCGCGAGAATCCTTCCCAGAAGTGAAGGTGCCCTACATCTATGTGAGCACGATCTATGCCGGGGCTAGCCCCGACAACATCGAGAAGCTCATCACCGAAAAGATCGAAGACAAGTTGGAGGGTGTGAACGGCATCAAGCACCTGACTAGCCAGTCCCAGGACGGCATCTCGACCATCCAGGTGGAGTTCACCACCGACGTACCCGTGGAGATCGCCCTCCAGCGCGTGCGGGACAAGGTCGATGCCGCCAAGGGCGACCTGCCGGCCGACGCCAAGGACCCGGTGGTCCAGGAGCTGGACTTCTCGAACATGCCCATCATTGTGATGGCACTCACTGGGAACTACGACATTTCCCGCCTGGAGGACCTGGCCGAAGGCTTGCGCACCAAGCTGCAGACGGTATCGGGTGTGCTGGATGCGAAGGTTGCGGGCAGGACCGATCGCGAGATCGCCATTGATGTGGATCCGGCTCGCCTGTCCGGCTACGGCCTGAGCCTGTCCGACATCTCCAATGCGGTCTCGGCGCAGCACCGGAACATTCCCGGTGGCAACCTGCGCGCCAGCGGCAATCGGTTCACCATCAAGCTCACCGGCGAGCTGGGCGGGCCTGACGAGTTCCAGGACATCGTGGTGCGCAGCGAGAACGGCAAGACCGTGAAGCTGCGCGACATCGCCTCGGTGCGCTACGGCCACGTGCGCGATCCCGGTTCCATCGTGCGCCTGAACGGCAAGACGGCCGTCTCGGTGCAGATCACCAAGCGTACCGGCGAGAACATCCTCAGGATCACCGACGACGTCAAAAGAATCGTCGAGGAGGAATCCAAGGCCTGGCCTGCGGGAACGCGGCTGGACTACACCACCGACCAGTCGGTCGGCATCCGCAGCATGGTCAGTGAGCTGATGGACCACATCATCCTGGGCGTGCTCCTGGTGGTGGCGGTACTCTCCTTCTTCTTGGGCTTTCGCAACTCGCTCTTCATCTCCACGGCCATTCCCTTCTCGATGATGCTGGGCTTCATCGTACTGAAGGCAGCGGGAATCACGCTCAACATGGTGGTGCTCTTCTCGCTGGTGGTGTCCTTGGGCATGCTGGTGGACGACGGCATCGTGGTGGTGGAGAACATCTACCGCCACCTGGCTATGGGCAAGACGCGACGGCAGGCCGCCCTGGACGGGACCCGCGAAGTCATGATCCCGGTGACCACGGCCACCTTGACGACCATCGCTGCCTTCTTCCCGCTTTTGTGGATGCCTGGCATCATGGGCCAGTTCTTCAAGTACCTGCCGATCACGATCATCGTGACCCTCTCGGGTTCGCTCTTCGTGGCCTTTGTCTTCAATCCGGTCTTTGCTTCGCTCTTCATGCACAGCAACCCGGACCATCACGACGAGGAGGGCGGGGGCCTGTTCCAGCGCTTCAAGGCCTTCTACGGCAAGGTGCTTGAATACCTCCTGGAGCATCCCGCCAAGATGATGGGCGGATGCCTGCTCTTCGTGGTGCTTGCGCTGGTGGCCTACGGCAAGTTCGGCAAGGGAGCGACCTTCTTCCCGGAAAGCGAACCTGAGCAGGTCTCGGTGGAGGCCGAAGGCCCGTTGGGTCTGGACATCCACACCACTGATACGGCCATGGCGATCCTGGAGAAGGCATGCCTTGCCATTCCCAAGGACAGTGCCGATGTGGCCACGGTGGCGACGACGGTGGGCTACGGCAAGGCCGACAACGCATCATCCGGCCGTCAGTCGGAGCGCCACAAGGGCTACGTGGACGTGAACGTCAAGCAATTCGACGACCGCGAAGTGCCGACTTGGACCACCCAGGCCTGGATGCAGAAGCACCTGACCACGCTCCTGCCGGGTTGGAGCGTCAAGGTCAAGAAACAAGCCAAGGGGCCGTCGACCGGAAAGGCCATCGAATACGAGATCTCCGGTGCGGACTTCGACGTCCTTGGTGGACTGGCTGATACCCTCATGCGGCAGATGCGGCAGATGAAGGAACTGAGCAACGTGGGCACGGACTACAATCCGGCCCAGCCCCAGTTCGACATCCAGGTTGATCGCGAACAGGCCAAGCGCTTCGGGGTTGGGACCTCGGAGGTCGCCTTGGCGGTGCGCAACTCGATGTACGGCATCGAAGCGGGCAAGTACCGTGTGGGCAAGGACGAGTGGGACATCATGGTCCGGCTCGACACTACCACCCGCGAGAACTTCCGCGCCATGGAGGAGATCACCATTCCCGGCAAGGACGGCATCCACATCCCGCTGCTGTCGGTGGCCAAGGTCAAGCAGGACGCCAGCCTTGCCGTCATCAACCGCATCGGCCGCCGTCGCACCGTGCAGGTGTGGGCGGATCTGGCTCCGGGACAGAAGGACGAGCAGGCTCCCCAGAAGAAGATGGAAGCCGTCGCCAAGAAGTTGATCGTTCCGGCAGGGTATTCGATCGGACCCGGTTCGGGCCGCAAGGACCAGGCCGAGACCACGAGCTTCCTGGGCATGGTCTTCGTGGTAGCCATCGCCTTGGTGTTCTTCACCATGGTGGTCCAGTTCAACTCGATCTTCCAGCCGCTCCTGATCATCCTGGGCGTGGTGCTGGCGCTGGGCGGCGTGTTCTGGGGACTCTTGATCGTGCAGGTTCAGATGTCGATCATGATGACCGGCATCGGCATCATTGCCCTGGCTGGCATCGTGGCCAAGAACGGCATTGTACTGATCGACTACATGAACCACCTCAAGGCCGAGGGGCTGGCGCTGCGCGACGTCGCTCTGGACGGAGGCAAGACGCGTTTGCGTCCGGTGCTCCTGACGGCCGTGACGGCGATGATCGCGCTGGTGCCTATGGCCACCGGCAAAGGCATCGACTTCATGCACCTGGGCATCATGACCAAGACCAGCTCGGCGGCCATGTGGGCACCTCTGGCCTGGGCCATCTTCTGGGGGCTTTTGTTCAATACCATGCTGGTCCTGATCGTCACGCCGGTGCTCTACTACAACTACTACACCTTCGTGGCTCGCCTCAAGGTCTGGTACCGCGCCCGCAAGGGAATCGCGGCCCCGTCCGAGCACTGATCGGCGATCCCTCCTTCGGCAGGGCCCCTCTCGAGCGATCGAGGGGGGCTTTTTTAGGTTTGCGGCCATGAGATGCCTGTCCGGACGCCTGCGGTGGATCCTGGTCGCCGCCTTGGGCGTGTGGCTGGGCTTGCGCCTTCTGGCCCCCGAGACGTGGCTTCCCCAGGACATGTCCACGGTGGTGACGGATCGCGACGGCACCTTGCTGGGGGCCTATCCGGCCCGCGACGGGCAGTGGCGCTTTCCTGTGCCCGATTCGCTGCCGACCCGCCTGGAGACGGTCCTCCTGACGGCCGAGGACCGCCGTTTCCATTGGCACCCGGGCATCGATCCGGTGTCGGTCGTCCGGGCGCTTCGACAGAATCTGTCCAGACGGCGGGTGGTGTCGGGAGGTAGCACCCTGACGCAGCAGCTGGCGCGCCAGTGCGTGAACGAGCGGTTCGGTCCGGCCCCGCGCAGCTGGGGGCGCAAGGTCCTGGAGGCGGTGGTGGCCGTCTCCCTGGAAGTGCGGTTGAGCAAGCGGCGGATCCTTCTCCTCTACGCGACCCATGCCCCCTTTGGGGCCAACGTGCGGGGCATCGAGACCGCCTCGTGGCGCTGGTTTTCTAAGCCCTTCAATCAGTTGTCGTGGGGGCAGGCGGCGGCGCTTGCGGTGCTTCCCAACGCGCCGTCCCGCGTGCATCCGGGGCGCTCCCGCGAAGAGCTGCGGGCCAAGCGCGCGCGCCTGCTGCGGCGCCTGGTGGCGCGCGGGGCGATGTCGCAGCAGGACCTGGAGCCAGCGCTTTCCGAACCGCTGCCGGAGAGTCCCCGTCCCCTTCCTCAAGCGGCGCCTCACCTGTCGCAGTTCCTGTGCTCGCACGGCGAAGGGGCCTGGAAGACGACCCTGGACGGGCGCCTGCAGGACGATGTGACCCGTCTGGCCCGGGAAAGCCTGAAGGAGCTGGAGGCGCAGGAGGTCCACGGCCTGGCGGCGGTGGTCCTCGAGACGCCCGACTCGGGCGAGCCCACGGTGCGGGCCTGGCTGGGCAACGCCCAGGCCGACGGCCTTCCGGGAGGACAGGTCGATGCCGTGCTTGCGCCGCGATCCCCCGGCAGCGCCCTCAAGCCATTCCTGTACGGGCTGCTGCTGGATCGCGGCGATCTGCTTCCCCACGAGTGGTTGCTGGACATCCCCACCCGCCTGGGGGACCTGCGTCCCGAGAACGCCGACGGGATCTGCCACGGCGCGGTGCCCGCCAGCGAGGCGCTGTGGCGCTCGCTCAACATCCCCTGGGTGCGGGCCCTGCGCGATCTCGGGGCCGATCCCTTCCTGCAGTGGCTGCGCAAGGCGGGGCTTTCGCACCTGTTCCGCCCGGCCGATGACTACGGCATGGCCCTGGCGGTGGGCGGCTGCGAGACCTCGCTGCTGGAACTGGCCGGACTCTATGCCTCCCTGGGAAACGGCGGCCTGGCCAGCCCCGTCCTGCTGGGGAGTCGGGGAGGCAAGCCGCTGCGCCTGGCGGGGCCGACCGCCGCCTGGACTCCGCATCCCGACCTGAGGCGCTCCCACGCCGCATTCCTCCTCGGCAATCCCCCGTACCGAAGACAGATCCTGTCAAAAGGCGCCTCGTGGCTGGTGTTGGACGCGCTCAGTCATCCCGGGCGTAGCGACGAGGAGGCCTGGTGGCGCGCCTTCGCCCGTTCGCGCCCCCTGGCCTGGAAGACCGGCACCAGCTTCGGAAACCGCGACGCCTGGGCGGTGGGGGTGGCGCCGGGCTGGACGGTGGCGGTGTGGGCAGGGAATCCCTCCGGCGAGGGGAGGACGGGGCTTTGGGGCGTTCGCTCGGCGGTGCCCTTGATGTTCCGCATCTTCTCCCTGCTGCCGCAGACGCGCGGGTGGTTTGCCATGCCCACGGACCTGGTGCCCGTGCCGGTGTGCAAGGGAACCGGGGCGCGGGCGACGGCCGCCTGCTCCACCGAGACCGTGATGGCCCCGGCCAGCGGCCGCAACGCCAGGCCCGACCGCTGGCACCAGATCATCCACCTCGACAGCGCCGGCTACCGGGTGGACGGGGGCTGCGAGCCGCCCTCCCGGCAGATCCATCGGCAGGCCCTGGTGCTGCCTGCCGTGGTGGAGGAGCTGTGGCGCCAGGACCATCCCGATGCGCCCTCGCTGCCGCCGCGCCGCAGCGACTGCCTGTCGGGCGAAGGGACGGGCAGCCTGGAGATCCTCTATCCCGAGCCCGGGGCGCTGGTGCGGCTGGCCAAGGGAATGACCGGCCGGCAGAAGCTGGTGCTGGAGGCCCGGCATCGTGGCCGGGAGGGATCGGTGCGCTGCTTCCTGGATCGCACTGATCTGGGGGTAGAAAGCCGCTTTTTGACTTGGAGCGTGGTTCCCGATCCGGGGGAGCACGAGTTCCTGTGCACCGACGAGGAAGGCAATTCGGCTCGTAGCCGCTTCACCGTGGAGGCGTCGGCACTTTGAATCAGGCCGGGATGCCGGCCTTCCACAGGGCCGCGTAGATCTTCGGATCCACGCCCGCGCCTTCCCGACGGCGCGTCTCGAGCCAGTCGGACAGTCCCGCCAAGGGGATCTCGTGGACGACGATGTCCTCGCCGTCCACCCCGCCGCCGTTGCCGACCCGGGTCAGGTCCGTGGCCTGGAAGCAGGTGATGGTCTCGTCGGTGAGTCCGGCCGAGGAGGGGCCGGTCCAGAGGTGGCGCAGGCCTTGGGCCGACCAGCCCGATTCCTCGATCAGTTCGCGGTTGGCGGCCAGCTCCAGCGGCTCGTGGGCGTCGTCGCCGTCGCCCACCAGGCCGGCCGGCAGTTCCAGCAGGCGCTGTCCCACGGGCAGGCGGAACTGCTCCACCAGCACGATGCGGTCCTCGGGGGTGACGGCCAGCACGCACACCACGGCCCGCGCGTTGGGGCGGTGGGCGTACACCCATTCGCCCGTCCGGCGCAGCTCGAGGAATCGGGTCGCGAACAGCACTGTGGATTGGACAGGATTTGTCATATCTGAAATTTCCTCAGATGGCCTGGGATAGGTCGAAGGTGAAGCGTTCGTCGCCGCGGCCGATGGCGTAGTCCAGTCGCAGCGACAGCAGGCTGATCTTGTAGCGCAGCCCCACGCCGTAGCCGATGGGGGCGTGGGTGATCTCCCAGATGTGGGAGGGCTGTCCCTCGTTCCAGATGCGGGTCCAGTCGGTGAACCACACGGCCTGCAGGCTCAGCGGCAAGTTGACGCGCAGCTCGCCCGAGCCGCGCACGTAGCGGGGGCGCAGGGCGTGCGAGGTGGTGTCGCGCAGCGTGTTGAAGCCGTAGGAACGCACCGAGCGACCTCCGCCCTGCCAGAAGCGCGCCGCCCCGTCGAGGGTGGTGGAGTTGAGGAACATGCCCCCGTCCAGGGCGAAGGCTGTCAGGAACGGTCCCCAGATGGGCAGCCAGGTGCGGGACTGCCCCGAGATCCAGCTGTAGCTGGAGTCGAAGCCGATCTCGCCACCGTTGCCCAATACGCCCGAGAGGGACCAGCCCAGGGTCGGGTCGATGGCGTCGTTCTTCTGCCCGAAGTCCTGGCCCAGTTCCACCGAGTAGGCGTAGTCGATGCGGTTGCGTCCTCCGGAGTAGTAGTACGAGTTTCGCGAAGTGGTCAGCGTGAGCCACGAGGTGGCCCAGGAACGCACCGGATAGGTGAAGGTCCCCTTGTTCCCGATGGTGAATAGGCGCGCGGCGGTGGTGTCGGCCAACGCCGCTGACTGCTGCTCGAACGACAGGGCGTAGTCCATGCGCGCGTCGGACCCGAACAGAAGCGGGGTGCCATAACCCAGCTGGAGCAGCTGGTCCTTCTGGGCCAGGCGTCCGGTGAGCGAAAGCTCGTTGAGGGTTCCCCAGACGTTGCGGTGCTTCACCACGCCTTCCAGTCCGGCCCCGTAGATCGGGTCCCAGGAGACCAGGCCGTCCAGGGATCCCGGCACGCGTTCGCGGACCTGCACCTTGACCAGCGATAGGCTGGAATCGTCCCTATAGGGGGTGGGGGTCACACGTACGTTGGAGAACAGCTTGGCTTGGTAGAGCTTCTGGGTGAAGGACTGGATGGTGGTGGGGCGGATGGTGTCGTTGGGATTGGCATTCGACAGGCCGCGCAGGATCTCCGGACGGGTCAGTTTCAGCCCCTCGATCTGCATGCCCCCGAAGCGGGCGACGCGGCCGGGGCGGATGTCGAAGGCGGTGCGCACCAAGTGCAGTCCCGTGTCGATGTCCAGGGCGGGCAGTACGATCACGCTCAGGTAGCCGTGGCCCATGTAGTGCTCCGACAGTTGTTGGATGGCCAGCGAGATCTGGTCCTGGCGGAAGCGCTCCCCCTTGCGGATGGCGAACTTGGTGGTGTCGGGATAGGCTGCGGTTGGGACATCGATGAGTAAAGTGGGTGCATCGAAGCGGTAGATCTGCCCCCAGGTCAGTCGCGCGACCAGGTGCGCGGAGCCCTTGGCAGAATCCTGCTCCTGGACCTTGATCTCGACTCGGGCTGACAGAAACCCTTGGGATCGGGCTTCCTGCTCCAGGATCAGCGTGGCGTTCTCCAGCCACGCCCGGCGCTGGTCCGGGTCCATGCGCGGCAGGCTGTCGGGAGGGGCCACGAGTTTTTCAGCCTGGCGACGCGACAAGTCGCCCGGACCGGTCTGGTTCAGTTCGAACTTCACGCCACAGAATGCGGTGGCGCATGCCAGCAGCAGCGCTGCGATCGTGCGGTTCACCAGAACTCCCAACGGTAGCGCAAGGATGGCTTGAGCAGGGTTTCCCGGCCGGGGATCCAACCCTTGGACTGGCGGGTCTCCACCTGCAGCAGTACGCGTTCCTCCAGGCGGGTGCGCGCCAGGCTGTCCTCGACCCAGTGGAAGGGGGGGTGGTAGCGCAGGCGCAGGGTGTAGTCGTCGGTAGCCACGTTGGTGGTGGAGGTGGTGGTGGCGTTGCTCACCGAGCTGCCGGTGGCGTTGGCCGTGCTGGTAGCGTCGGCGCGAGCGGTGAAGACGTGGGCGTATTCTGCCTCAATGTCGAACCGCTCGCCCAGCTTCTTGCCGGCGGCGATGACCATGCGGTCCTGGGGTCCCGCGTTCTCCTTGGGAAGCTCCTTGAAGGTGAGGGAGTCGGGCAGGAACTCCAGCCCCGGATCGTTCTGTCCCTTGAGGCGGGAGTTCACCACGTCGTTCACCCAGGAGCGCATCTGTCCCACGGCGATGGAGGTTCCCATTTGCAGATAGGGGTTGGAGCTGCTGTTGGATTGGCTCTGCGGATAGCAACCCAGCGTCATAGCCTGCAGCGAGGTCTGGGCGGTGGCATCGGCGGCGCAAGTCTTGGCGATGGGGGGTTCCAGCTGCGGGTGGGCCAGGGTACCGGAGGAGTTGAGGACGATGGAACACTGGTCCTGCGTGCTGGCATCGAGCTGGACGTCCTCGGTGCAGCTGTGCCGGATCTTGCGGCTGCCGGAGAGGTTGTAGCGGCCCTGGTCGACGGACTGTCCTGCCCAGGCCAGCTGAAATTCCTCGATCTGGAAGGTCTTGCCCACGTACTGGAAGGTGCTGCTGGAATCGGAGGTGCTGACAGATCCTGTCAGGATGGGGGAGGACGAGGTTCCGTTCACGCTCATTTCGAAAGTGAGGCGGGCTCGGGCCACGTTGTTCTCCAAGAGCACGCTGTCGCCTTCGGAGGAGAGGTGGAGATCTAGCAACAGAGGCTTTCCGGCATCTGACCGGGCACTGATTTCGCGATTGTCGCTGCCCAGCGACTTGAGTACGTCCTTGGGCTCGGGGATGGACTTCGAGTAGCGCGCCGAGGAGAGTGCAACCGATCCCGAAAGCTTGCTCCAGTCCTTGGTGTCGAGGAAGCTCAGGTGGGCGTCGCGGATCCGGGCATCCAGTTCCTGACCCTTGCCGTAGCTTTCGCGCAGGCGGGCGTTCCTTACGTTGGCTTGGAAGGAGCCGTCTTCGACGGTGGTCACGTCGGCCTGGCTGACGGAAAGGTTGCGGTTGGGACCGATGCCCAACTCCAGGTTACGGATCTGACTGCCCAGCTTGAGCTTGTTCCTCTGGAGGTCGTAGCGCGCCTGCAGGCCGGCATAGCCGCCACGCGTGCCCACGAGGCTTGCAGTGTCCAGCCGGATCTCGGTGGGGTTGGCGTGCAACTTGAAGTCCAGCGCAAAGCCGTTGCCTCCGGGGGCCAGGAACCTGGCGCCGGGATCGGAAGTCGCTTGGGCATTCCACTGCCACTGGGACCCTTCCTTGCTGGCATGGGCTTCGCCTCGCGCCGAGATCTGCTTGATCGACCCGTTGGAGCCCAGGTTATACTCGCCAGTCAAGTCGAACCGCAACTGTGCCAGCGAGAAACTGTCCACCGACCCTTGCGCCCGCAGGCGCAGCAGTTCGCTGGGAAACGCCACCAGGGAGATGTCCCGATGCGCGTCAAAGATGTGGTTGACGGTGAGCTTGAAGGGGGCACGGGTGTTGCCCAGCAGCCAGAACCCTCCGATGTTCAGCGTGTCCCGCATGCCCCACAGTTGCAGGTTGGGAAGCTGGGTGGTGCCTCCGCCTTCTTTCTCGATCCAGCCGTCTTCAAGCTGCGCCTGGGCTCGCAGTCCTTCGCTCGGGCCGGAACGGAAGTGACCCTTGAGCAGGCCACCGGCCTGGGCATGCGGGTTGGCAAGCCGTATGGCGCGCTCCAGGTGCAGCGAGTCCAGGTCCAAGGCCAGCGTATCGAGCTGGAAGTTGGTCTGGGTGAGGTGTCCCTCCAGGGTGGCGCGCAGGCGGTCAGGTCCCAGGTTGGCCACTAGGCTGCGCAGCTGGATGGCGTTGTCCACGCGGGTGAAGTCGAAGTTGGCCGTGAGCGAGTCGCCGCCCGGACGGGCCCGCAGCCGTCCGCTGGCCCAGTCGAAGTTGGAGCCGGGAGATGCCTTGTGGATCAGGCCGCCGGTGAAACGGGAATTGAACAGTTTTTGTCTTATTTGGGGATTGGGGAAGAACTCCAGCGGGAAGTCGCCCATCTGCGCCTGCACGTTGAGCTCCGCGCCGGTGGCGGGGATGTTGCCGTGGACCTGGGCATAGCTTGCCGAGTCCGAGATCGGGAATGCCTCGAAACGCCAGATCCAGTCGGTCCAGCTGACCTCACCCTTGGCTTGGAGCTGGCGGGGGCCATCGAAGGTGCGGATGGACTCGAACACCAGGTGCTTGGTGTTCAGCCAGAGGCGGGTCTGCAGGCTGTCCAGGCGCAGCTTCCACCAGTTGGGGTGACGCGCCGTCACTTCAAATGCCGTGCCGTTGCCGGTGTCGTGGCCGTTGATGGTGCCGCCGGAATCCATGGCAAGGCCGGGCAGCCACACGGTGGCCCAGGGCTCGGTCGGTGCGATCACGGCATGCACCTTCCACGTCAGGGGAGCAAAGCCCGCACTGCCCTGGATCTCGGATCCCGAGCGCATGTGCAAGCGCACCTCCGCGCCCTTGCGGTCCAGCCGATCCACGTCGATGCGGGCATCCAAGGGGATGGCGTGCCCCGGCACGTGCAGGTTCCAGGAGCGCACCAGGATCTCGCCGGTGGCCTTCAAGTCAGGAGTCCAGCGCGAGGGCCTGGCGGGATTGGAGAGCTTTGCCCGGATCAAGAAATCGTCCTTGCCGGTCATGTCCAACTGGACTTGGGTGCCCTTGGAGCTGCTGCTGGCGCCCAGGTCCAACATTCCCGCCGGCAGCGGGAAGAATTCCGCCACGTTGCCGCGCACGTGCAGTTCGAGGCTGGTGTCGTGCACCGAACTCTGTACCTTGGCGTTTACGTCCCAACGTCCCAGGTGCGGGACATGGGCCAGCTGGGGCACCACGTCGGACCAGCTGCTCACGTCGGACAGCATGAAGGAGGCCTCCGCTCGGCCGCGGGTCAGGTCGGATCGCAGAAGCTTGGCGGAGAGTGCAAACGAGTCGTTGGAACAGCAGCCTCCCCACACGCGGCCGGCGGCCTGCAGCTGCAGCGAATCTGGCGCGCGCCAATCCGCCTGGGCGGAAAGTAAGCCGTCCACCGGAATCCCGCGGCTGGAGACCTTGGCGGTACGAACTGACAAACGGTGCCCCTCCCAGGCCAGGGCCTGGACATCAAGCAGACGCACCTTGTGGCCGACGTCGATCTCTATGGTGTCCAGCCGGACCCAGGCGCTGAGCGGCAGGTCCAGCTTCGGCCAAACCGGTGGCGTCGTGCTCTTGGGTGTGTGCACCGAGGTGTCCACCCGGATGCCCACGAAGGCGGCGGAAAGCTCCGCCACGCACGGGCCGGTCCCTTGGGGCCAGGAGACGGGATTGGCCGTCAGGCGAACCTGGTTTGCCCGGATGGTCAGGCCGCTGGTGGGGATCCCGATCACCAGCGTGTCGATCCCAGCGTGCTGCCAGTCCTTCATTCCAAGGCCCGTGGCCCGGATGGCGATACCTTCGATCGCGATGCCCTTGCGCAGCTGCTCCAGCGACCACGAGGCGAAGGCGACCAGGGAAAGGCTCAGGAAGAAGCCAACAGTGGCCAGGATGCCCAGGGCAGCCATGGCGCGCAACCCCCCACGCAGGAGGTTTGACAGAATCCGTCGTCGGGCGCTTAGCTCTTCCACCAGCGCAGCAGGCTGGGTGCCTGCTCGGTCGCCCAGGTCTTCATCTCGGCCCACGCCTCTTCGCCACCGGCCGTGGCCTGCAGCGGCGTCAGGGGCTGGAAGACGGGGGAGCCGAACATGGCGGCCAGCGGGATCGGGCTCTTGCGGCAGAACACCTGCCGGACGAAGGGCAGCACGCGCTGCTGCAGTTCCGTAAGCTCGCCGTCCTTGCCTTCGCGCGCCAGCGAAAGCATCTGCAGGTAGAGGCTGGCCGCCTCGGGGATGTTCGCGGAAGCCGAGACGATGCCGGTGCCGCCCATGGCCAGGATGGCCGCCAAGCCTTCGTCCTCGCCCGAGATGAGGGCGAAGTCCAGGTCGCGGGTGGCCTTTGCGATGCGCAGGGTGTCGTCGCGCATGGGGCCGGGATTCACGAAGTCCACGGCCTGCTTGAGTCCGATGATGCGCGGGTTCTCGGCCAGGGCGATCACGGTGTCGGGCGATAGGTTGCTGCCGGTGCGCCCGGGCACGTTGTAGAGTACGATCTCGGCACCAGTCTCGCTGGCCAGCGTCGTGAAGTGGTCGTACAGGCCTTCCTGCGGCGGATTATTGTAGTAGCCCGTCACGCACAGGCAAGGCATGTTGGGGTCGATGGTGCGCAGTTCCTGGATCATCTCCACCGCTTCGCGGGTGCTGTTGGAGCCTGCTCCGGCGATCAGACGGGCCTTGCCGTGGATGCGTTCGTGCACGAATCGCACGAAGTCCACGTGCTGTTCGGTGGAAACGGTCGGGCTCTGCCCGGTGGTGGCCACGGCCACGAACCCGTTTACACCCACGGCCAGCAGCGCGTCAATCATCGACGCGGCCTTCTGGTAGTCGATGCTGTTGTACAGGCGCTTCGGGCAGTCGTCCAGAAGCGGAGTGAACAGTGCGACATGGAGCCCGGAAAGGCGTTGTGAACGTGCGTTGCTGACGGTCATGAATCCTCCTGAATCGCCGCTCAATCTACTAACTGGAAACACCGCAGAAACAGGTTCTTGCCGCATTTGCCGGTGGTCAGGAACGCCAGGGCAGGCTGGCCTTGCCCCAGTCCTGGGCGGCCGCCAAGGCGGCCTGCGACTGCAGCTCCTTCTTGCCGGCTTTGTCGTGCTTGCGCTTGCCTTCCGGGACGGGCACGGCAGGCAAGAGCCCGAAGTGGGCGTTCATGGGCTGGAAGGCGGGCGACCCTTCGGGGCGCGGGGTCGTGAGGAAGCGTACCAGGCTGCCCAGCATGGTGGCCTCGGGGGGGAGGTTCGGGGTTCCGGCCAGCTTGTGGTGCAGGCCCAGGGCGGCGTGGAAGCCCGTGGCCACGGCCTCGGTGTAGCCTTCGGCGCCGGTGATCTGGCCGGCCAGGAAGACCTTGGGGGCGGCCCGCAGCGAGAAGTCGGACTCAAGCACGGCCGGGCTTTCGAGGAAGGTGTTGCGGTGCATGGCTCCCAGGCGGGCGAACTCGGCTCGGGCCAGGGCCGGGATCAGCGAGAAGAGCCGCTTCTGCTCGCCCCAGCGGATGCGGGTCTGGCAGCCCACCAGGTTGAAGAGCGTGCCCGAGCGGTTCTCTGCGCGCAGCTGGAGCACCGCGTAGGGCCAGCGTCCGGTGCGCGGGTCGTCCAGACCCACCGGACGCAGGGGGCCGTGGCGCAGCGTCTCGCGTCCGCGGCGCGCCATCTCCTCGATGGGCAGGCAGCCTTCGAAGAGCTCCTTGGGCTCGAAGGGCTTGGGCTCCACGGCGTCGGCTTCCACCAGGCCGTTCACGAAGGCGTCGTATTCCTGCCGGTTCAGGGGGCAGTTGATGAAGTCGGTGGTCTCGCCCTTGTCCCAGCGGTTGGCGCGCCAGCAGTGCTCCATGTCCAAGGTCTCCACGTCCACCACCGGGGCGATGGCGTCGAAGAACGACAGGCGGTTCCCGCCGACCAGCTCCAGCAGGTGCTCGGTCAGGGCGGGGGAGGCCAGGGGTCCGGCGGCCACCACGGTCCAGCGATCGACGTCGATGCGGGTGACTTCCTCGCGGTGCAGTGCGATGCGGGGCTGGGCGGCGATGCGCGCCTCCACGCGGCCGGAAAACAGCTCGCGATCGATGGCCAGCGACTCCCCGGCCGGCACGCGCGCCTCGAAGGCGGCCTCCAGCAGGTCGCTTCCCCATAGGCGCAGTTCTTCCTTCAGGAGCCCGTGGGCTCCGGTCACGGCCAGTCCCTTGAAGCTGTTTGAGCACACCAGCTCGGCCAGGTTGGAGGTGGTGTGGGCAGGCGTCGGGTGCGTCGGGCGCATCTCCCAAAGGTCCACCTCGTGACCCAGGCGCGCCAAAGTCAGGGCTGCCGAGCAGCCGGAAAGTCCACCACCGATGACCGAGATCCGTTCCATGGCAGGCAAAGGTACCCACTGCGGCCCGGGAAACCTCACCTCATTTTCAGACGGCCGATCTTGCTTCGCAGCGCTTCGAGTCCGGTCAGGCCGAATGCCATCCCTAGGCCAAGGTAAAGGACTGCTCCTACGCTGCCGCCCAGCGCAAGGCGCACCAAGGCCGGTGCCTGCAGGTGGGTGGCGACGGCCCAGGCCACGGCTCCGGCCAGGCACGAAAGCAACAGCGGCAGCGGCAGGCGGGCAAGGCATTCCCGCAGCGAGAGCTCGCCGGGGAACATCCAAAGCCAATAGCACAGGAATCCGACGGCTTCCAGGCCCACCAAGAGCACGAGCCCCATGGATGCGCCTTCCTTGCCCAGGTGCGCGGTGAGAAGGCTCCACAGCGGCCAGGCAAGGGCCGTGAGCAGGGTCCCGACCAGGGCCGTGGACCAGAACCGGTCGCGCGCGTAGAAGGCCCGTGCGAACACGATCTGCAGGCACCAGGGAGCCACGCACCACAGTTGGATGCGGAAGAGCATGGTCACGACCAGGGCGTTGCGGGCATCGAAGTGGCCCCGCTGGAAGGCGAAGGCCACCAGCTCCGGCGCCAGCGCGAAGCTCAGGGTGCAGGCGGGCAGCAGGTAGGTGAAGAGGCGCGCGATGGAGGCCTCCAGCAGCGCGTTGAGTTCGCGGAGGCGTCCGGTGGAGGCCAGCTCCACCAGGAACGGATAGGAGGAGACTCCCGCCGCCTGCCCGAAGAAGGCCACCAGCACCATGGTTAGGCGGAAGGCGTAGCTGGCCTCGGCGACCGATCCCGTCCCCAGGTATCCGGCCATGCGGCGCAGCAGGAACTCCGAGGAGAATCCCAGCGTCAGTCCGACCATCAGGGGAAAGGTGCGCCAGGCGAAGGCGCGCAATTTGACAAGATCTGTCTTGACGGGAAGCTCCCAGCGCGCCCCGGCCAAGCGGGCTCCGGTGCCCTGCAGGATCAGGTGCCCCAGGACGGCTCCCAGCAGCACCCCCCACGCGAAGCCCTCGGCTCCCATCCACGGGGCCAGGAACCAGCCACCGGCCAGGATCCCAGCGTTGTACACCAGCGGGGCCAGGGCCGGGAACAGGAAGCGCTTGCGGGCATACTGCGCACCGCTCCAGGCACCGGCAAGCAGGAACGCCGCCTGGGCCGGCAAGAGGATGCGCGAGAGGTGGACGGCACGGGCAAGGACAGGCGTTCCGGCCAGGCCCGGCTGGAGCGCGGTGACGGCCTCTTGGGCGAAGATCCACAGCGCGGCGATGCCCAGGAGCCCCAGCGAGCCCAGCAGAAGCTGGACCCCGGTGAGGAAGCGGTTGGCGGCCTCGTCGCCCTCCTCCTTGCCCGCCCGCACGAACAGCGGCAGGAACGAGATGGACAGGAACCCTCCGGCCAGCAGCGTGTTCAGGAGGTCGGGGAGCATGAAGGCCACGGCGTAGGCGTCGGCCTCCAGCCCTACGCCCAACTGGTGGGCAAGCAAACCTTCGCGCAGGAGTCCCAGCACGCGCGAGAGCGCCACCGAGACCATCGTCACGGTGGCGGCAAAGCCCATGGAACGTCCGAACTTCATGGCTTTCTGCGGCTGCGCAGGAACTGGACCAGCATCGGCAGCACCGAGACGAACACGATGCCCAGCACCACGTGGGTGAAGTTCTTCTGGACCGCCGGCAGCGATCCGAACTTCCAGCCCAGGAGCGTGATCCCGAACACCCACAGGCTTGCTCCGACGGTGGACACGACGGTGTAGCGCAGCCAGTTCATCTTTCCGATGCCCGCGACGAAGGGCACGAAGGTGCGGATGATGGGAACGAAGCGGGCCAGCACGATGGTGCTGCTGCCGTGGCGTTCGTAGAAGGCGTGGGTCTGGTCCAGGTAGCTCTTCTTCAGGAAGCGGCTGTCGTCGCGGAAGGGAAGCTTGCTGCCGAAGAGCCTGCCCATCCAGTAGTTGGACTGGTCGCCCAGGAGCGGGGCCAGGAACAGCACGGCAAGCAGCGTGGGCAGGTGGATGGCGCCTTGGGAGCTGGCGCACAGGGCTCCGGCGGCGAACAGCAGCGAGTCGCCCGGCAGGAAGGGCGTGAACACCAGGCCCGTCTCGCAGAAGATGATCAGAAACAGGATGGCGTAGAGGAGCGTGCCGTAGTCGCGGAAGAGCTGGGCGAGGTGCACGTTCACATGGAGGACGAAGTCGATGATCTGCAGGAGCATAGGGGGCAATAGTAGCCCCTGGAACGGGTCAGGCCACGAATTTGCGCGCGGCGGACCAAAGCAGGAACAGCGGCAGTGCAAGGCCGGCCAGCAGCAGCCAGGGTCCGAGGTTCCACGGGACGAAGAGCGGCAGGGACATGGCCAGGGAGACCAGGAGCGTCGCCAGCACCGACAGCTGGGTCGCGCTGCGCACCGACTTCGAGGCGGCGGCCAGGCGCGCAGCCAGGCTGGTGGCGGTCAGGATCCCCAAGGTAAGTTCCAAGAGGGCAGGCCACAGCGGAGCCCGGCTGATCCGGCAGGCAAGTCCTGTGAGGACCAGTCCCGGCAAGAAGCCGCTCAGGCCGGAAGCCAGGAGCTTGGCCGTCAGGATGGCGTCGGGTGCAGCGCGGGTGGCAAGCAAGGTGTCCAGCCCTTGGCGCTCCCGCTCCCCGGCCACCAGGTCGCAGACCAGCGACGCCGAAAGGCTCATCGGGAGCAGGAACAGGGTGGGCAGCAGCATGGGGGTGGCGGCCTGGGCGGCCAGGAACAGAGCACCCAGGATGGCAAAGGGAAGGAAGAGCCGCGGCTCCTGTCGCAGCAGGGAGGCCTCCCATCGCAGCAGGGCTTGCACCGTGCGGACGAATTCCGGACCTTGCCTGGATGGGCATTCCAGGCTCTCCGCTGGACGTGTCGGCAGCGGTGGGGCTTGCAGCGCCTGGGCGTACCCGCGCAGGAGTCCGGCGGGATCGGGTCCGAAGCTGCGGGGCAGCTGGCCTTGCGAAAGCTGCTGCATAAGCGTTGCGCGCAGGCTCTCGCGATCGGGATGGACGGTGGCCTTGCCGGACTCCGGACTCAGTCGCCATGCCGAAGGGAAGGCCGTCTCGAATTGGGCCGGAGTGCCGGCCCAGCGCAAGCGCCCTTGGTTCATGACCAGGATGCGGTGGGCGTGCTCGCGGGCCTCGGTGAGGTCGTGGGTGGCCCACAGAAGCGCGCCTCCCTGGTCGCTCCAGGCCTCCAGGCGTTCCCACAGGTCCTGTCGGGCCAGCGGATCGAGGTTGCTGGTGGGCTCGTCCAGGAGCAGGACTTGCGGACCGTGGAGCAGGCTTCGGCCCAGCTGCAGGAGCTGCTTCTGTCCCAGGCTCAAGGTGTGCCAGGCGCGGTCGGGCACGCCGAGTCGGACCAGTTCGCTGGCCGCATCGAAATGCGGGACACCCGTCAGGCGGGCGTGCAGCTCCAGGTAGCGCGAGGGAAGAGCCTGGCGAGGAAGGCCCGGCTGCTCCAGCACCGAGCCGATGCGGAAGGCGGCGGCGTCTGTCCTTCCCGAGGAGGAGGGGAGCACTCCCAGCAGGATCCGCAGCAAGGTGGTCTTGCCGGCCCCGTTGGGACCCAGCAGCGCCACGCGCATCCCCGGTTCGAGGTCCAGGTCCAGGCCTTCCAAGGCGGTGACCTCTCCGAAGCGCATCCCGAGATCCCTGGCCCGCAGCGCGTTCATGCGATCACTTCGTGGCGCGGGGCGCGGGGGTGCGGAGGGAATCGGCCTTGGCGGAAGTGCTGTCGCTCTTGTCCTTGGTCTTGGGCTCGCCCCAGTAGGTGCCGCGCGCCGTGCCGGTGATGCGCACCCGGTTGACGCGGCCGTTCTTGAAGGCGATGCGCAGCAGGTCGCCGCGAGCCTCGTTCTTGCCCTTGTACTTGCCGTTTTCCAGGTGGTGGTAGTAGCTGCGGGCGGCTCCCCGCACCCGGGCCGAGCCCAGCTTCTTGCCATCGAAGGCAAACCCGATGGAATCGCCCTCCAGCTCGTCCTTTCGCGTGCTGTCGTTGGATCGCCACGACAGCCCTTTGGCCTTGGGCCACACCGAGACCGTCTGGAAGCGACCGTCCACCAGCCAAGCGATCAGGGTGTCGGCGCTCAGGCGGCCGCACTGCGACACGCCGGCCGAATCGGCCTCGGAGCGGAACTTCCCGACCGCCTTGCGGAAGGCGCGCACCTGCCGGAGCTTCTTGCCTTCGAAGGTGAATCCGATGGAATCGCCTTCCAACTCGTCCTTGCGCGTGGTGTCGCGGCTCCAGGAACTGCCTTTGGCGCCGTTCCAGACCCACACGTCCTTGAGCACGTCGCCGTCCACCAGGGCGTGCAGCGTGTCGCCGGAAAGGCGTCCGGAATTCACCTGGCCGCTGGAGTCGGGGTCGTTCTGGAACACGCCCTCGGCATTGCGGTTCACGGTGATCTCGCGGATCTTCTGGGTCTTGAGGTCCACGATCAGCTGGATCTCGCGTCCCTTGAGCACGCGTTTTCCCATGGTGGCCACCGGCGAGCCGCGCAGGAAGAGCTTGTGACTGTTCTGTTCCAGGCGCGCTTCGGAGGCCTTGGCCACCAGCGTCCCCTTGCGCAGCGTCACGTCCCCCAGGGCCTGGGCGATCTTCTCCTTCTCCTGCCAGATCAGGCGCTGGGCCCGGATCTCCAGCGTGTCCAGGGTGTCGATCTTGCGGAAGACCGGGGCTCCGAAGGCCTCTGCGGTGCGGGTGAGCCGGTTGTAGGTCACGGTGTTGGCCGTCAGCGTCACCTTTCCCGTGGAGTCGGTGAGCACGGCCCCGTTGGTGGCCATGGCCGATCCGGTGGCGCGCTCGTAGCGGCCCGAGAAGGAGCGGATCTTTCCCGAAGGGTGATCCACTTGGAAGTTGCCGTTGAAGTTCACCACGTCCTGGGAGCGGTCCCACAAGGCCTGGTCGGCACGCAGCTTCACGTCGCCCCGATGGAATCGCACGTTTCCCACCAGGTTCACCATGGCTCCGCGGCCCTCTACGGTGAAGTGCTCGGCACCCTCCAGGATCAGGGGTTCGCCCTTGTCGCCGGCAGGACGGGCCAGGCACAGAAGTCCCAGCAGGATGCCCAGGATCACTGCATCAGTCCTTGGAGCGGGGCCATGTCGCGCAGGCGCCCGGTCACGCCCGACAGGATTTCCCAGCGGTTGAGGTAGGCGTCGGAGCGGAAGCCGCGGCCCGAGAGGATGTCGCCCATCTCGGTGCGCACCGTCACCCTCGATGCGGTGGTGATGCGGTCGGCGTCCTTATCAAAGAGTAGGCTGTCGGCCTGCAGGCGCATGCCCTTCTGGTTGGATCCGATCACGTGCCCCCGCGCCCGGAAGTAGCGCAGGTTGCGGTCCATGCTGCCGGAGTCGGCCAGGATGCGGGCGTTCACGGCGCCGGAGCGGTCGTAGGCGATCAGTTCCACGGGCTTGGCGAACACTCGCTGGCTGCGCACTTCCTGGGTCAGGCTGCGGGTCTTGAGCTGCCAGGTGAGCTTCTCCTCGGTCCAGAAGTCCACCAGCGTAGTGTCCTTGAATTCGGCCTGGACGTGGCTGTTCTTGTGCGGGGCCGCGACCTTGGCGGCCTTGATGGCCTCCGAGGACGGGTCGGAGCACGCGCTCAGGAGGAGGCAGGCCAGCCCGAGGATTCCGGCCGTGTCGGGAGAGATGCGAAGCTTCACGAGGCCAAAGGTAAACAATGGAGAGGGCCTATGCCTGCCTTGGCGGGAAAATGGGAATCCGGGAAAAATGGCGGCGCTGGCTTCGTCAATTTTGTGCAGAATTGTAGGCATGGATTTGCCAAGACGCGAGGTCAGGACGTTGCTGGATCCGGTCCGTGGCAAACGGGTGGCCTGGACTCCGGAGGAGGAAGTGCGGCAGGGGTTGCTACGGCTGTTGCTTGGGCCGGTGGGAATTCCTGCCACTTGCCTGAAGGTGGAGCTGTCCCTCAACGGCCTGGACGTGCGCGTGCGCGATCGGGTGGACGTGGTGGCCTTCTACCGCGAGGTTCCCGTCCTCCTGTGCGAGTGCAAGGCTCCCGGCATCGCGCTCGACGCCGACGTGTCGGCGCAGCTGCGGCGCTACCTGCGCCTGCTTCCCGCGACCTGGGTGTTGGCCACCAACGGACACCAGTTCCGCCTGCACGCCTTCAAGGACGGCCTCTGGCAGGAACGACAGGAATTGTCTAGCTGGGAGGCGATGAAGCCTCGCGCGTGAGTCAGGCCGTGACCGGCTCGGCAGCCAGGAGCAGGGCTTCCTGCAGGTCCAGCTCCGTGGCGAGGCTTTCCAGATTCTCGTCGGGGTAGGGGACTGCGGAGGCCAGGAAGTCGCGGTACCACTGGATGCTCTCCAGGAGCGCTTTGCGGGTACGTTCGGCCTTGGCCGCCACGGCCACGTCGGCCTTGCCCTTGGCCACGAGCTTCTCGAAGTCCTGCACGTTCATGGCAAGCTCGGCGGCGAAGCAGTGGGGGCGATGGGCGGGCACCAGCGATTTGATGCGCCCGTAGATGTGGTCGACCATCTCGGAAAGGGTGTAGATGCGGTCGAACCAGGCGATGTTGGGGCCGGGGCACACGCTCACCGGGGTGCGCGAGACCACCGTGCCGTGCTCCCCGCGCAGGGCGTTGTTCTCCTGGGTCAGGAAGGCCAGGGCCCCGTTGCCCAGCTGGTGGCAGATGCACTCCTTGACCAGCACCTTCGCCGCCTCGGGTGAGCCCAGGCCGCCGATGGCCTCCAGCTTCTGCTTCTGGTACTTGGCGGAAGCGGTGCAGATGGGGGTGTCGGTGAATTCGGTGTTGGTGACCAGGAAGCCCTTGGGGCAGGCGCTGCCGGGGCGTCCCGCCTCGATCAGGCGCCGCATCTCGGCGGCGGCGGTGCTCGTGCGCAGGTTGTTGAACGGCACGCCCAAGGGCGATGCGTCCGAGAGGTACAGGTCGTCGAGTGTGGCCGTGCGCAGGAGCTCGCGGGTACGGTCGTCCAGCGGGGTGGCCTCGGGGACCAGCATGAAGGGCGACCCCCAACCGGTGGCTTCCGCACCGAAGTCCTCCATCATGCGCAGGTGCTCGCCGTGGTTGCCCAATCCGCCTTGGACGGTCACGGCCGCTTCGTGCTCGCGGGTGCCGGCGGGCGTTTCCAGGCCCTTCTTCCTGAAGTAGTTCTCGATGTGCGGAGCGAACTCCTGCGGGAATCCGGCGCGGCTCTTGCGGAAGTCGCCCAGGATGGGGCCGAGGATGTCGCCTTCGGAGGCGAAGGCGTGCCCGCCGCAGTTCAGGCCGGACTCGATGCGGAACTCGCGCACCTCCAGGCCCTTCTTGGCCAGGAACCGCCCTTGCACCATGGCCGAGCGGAAGTCGCTGACCTTGATGACGATGCCCTTGGCCGGTTCGGTGCCTGCCGTGCGGTAGAAGTCGGGGCACTCCTCCATCTGGCCGTAGAGGGTGGGGTTGATGCCGGCCGAGAAGACCATGTTGCCGGGGTTCTTCGAGGCGGCGAAGCCGCGCAGGGCGGTCTTGGCGTCCGAAAGCGAGGCGTCCGCGACCGTGCCGTCCTTGGCCACCGGTTTGCGGTCGAGCTTGGTCATGATGTTGGCGTCGATCGAGCCGGCCTCCATGCGGGAGGTCAGGGAATTCGACAGTTCCTGTCGCAGGGTGCCCTCGGGGAGGGCGAGCATGCGCAGGTAGTCCTGCTTGAGCGGGGAGGTCTCCGGCAGCATCTCGAAGTAGCGGGTCTTGTCGGTGCCGGGAGCGAACTCCTGCAGGCGCATTTCATGCAGCTGGGCGCATACCAGGTCGTAGGCAAAGTCGAAGTAGTTGCGTACGCGGTGGACACGGGCATCCGGAAGGGTGGCCGGAACGGCCTGGAAGGGGAGGCCAAGGCGCTGGGCCCACAGGCGCTGCACCTGTTCTAGCAGGATGTCGTCCACCAGGCTGACCACGGAACTGATGCCGAAACGGGCCACGCGCAGCGGCGTGTCGATGCTATGCCCGGTTCCCATGACGGGGATGTGGAAGCGGTGCGTGCGTGGATAGACCAGGGTTTTCGAGATCGACATGTTGCGAAGCTACCAGCTTGAAGGTCGGAAGGCTTGTAAAGAGATGTCAAAGGTGTGCATCGAAGATGAACGTTGATCGACGGCGCCTCAACTGACCCGCACGGTCCCTGCGCATGGATCTGTCTTGCGGCGTTCTTGCAACCGGTGCCATGCGGCCTTTGGTGTTTCCTTGTACGCTTCGGAACGGATCGGAATTCGCTGCAAGCAAGCCTTGCCCTGCGGCGTCCCGCACCGAGGCTCTTGTTGCCCAAACTGGTCAGGAATGGGCCGGCGCGCGGGAATGCTCCATGAAGATCCGGCCTTGGAGCGTTTCCTGCCGGAGGACAAAATGCTCCAAGTCTGTTTCCTCGTCTTCCAGGATCGCTTGGCAATGGCTAACTTGAAACGGGATCGATGGGATGCGTATTCTGAACGCATCCCATCGATTCCGTGTGTCAGAGGAGTCTCGGCAAGATTCGGCCGGGGATTGGGACATCGAGTTGCTTGTTCACATTGCGGTGAATTTGATGAACGCTCCGAACATTGCTGGGAACGGGGAAACTCCGGTTGGGAAGGTGGAAATGCCGACCTTGCCAGAACGACGTGTCCGCGTGGGCTTCATCCTGACGGCCATCCATGCGGGCGGGTTGGAGAGCTTCACCTTGGATTTGGCGCGCCGCCTGCCGAAGGAGAATTTCGAGGCGTTGGTGTTTAATTTGACTTCGGAGCAGACCTCCGAAGACCGTTTCGCTCAGAGCGGGATCCGTGTCTTCTCGTTTCGCGCATTCAACCGCCCCAGGCTGGGAGCGTTGTCTCGGAACTTTTGGGCTATGGTGCGGCTCGCGCGCGTCCTGCACGAGGAGCGCGTCGACATCGTTCATACTTGCGATTTCTTTCCAGCGGTCATGGGGCGGGTCGCATCGCTGCTGGCTGGTGTGCCGGTGCGCCTCCACACCCTGCACAGCGACTACGACTGGTTCCCGTGCTGGGCCCATCTGGTGAATCGCGCCCTGGCCCGCTGCACGGATGCGATCACAGCGGTTTCCGATGCCGTGATGGCGTCGTCCTTGCGGCTGGACGGCATCCATCCGGACAAGTACCGGATGATCCACAACGGGGTGGATGCCGACGTATTCGCACCGGATCCGTCCGCCCGCAACCGCATGCGCGAGTGGCTGGGAATCCCCCGGGACGCACGCGTGATCCTTTCAGTGGGGGCGTACTCCCGTCGCAAAGGCCACCGCATCACGATGGATGCCGCGATCCCGCTCCTGCGCGAGGACCCCCGCCTGCATCTGGTCATCCTGGGGCAGCAGTTGCATCGGGACGACGACACGCAACACCTGTTGGATATGGCGCGCACTGCAGGGGTGTTTTCACAGGTCCATATGCCGGGACCCAGGGAGGAAATAGCGACCTACCTAGCGGGATGCGACGTCTACTGCATGTCCTCTTACGTGGAAGGCCTGAGTCTGGCGGCTCTGGAGGCGCAGATGTGCGGTTGCCTGTGCGTCTTTTCCGACCTGCCTTCGTTCCGGGAGATCGTCCGCGATTCCGATGACGGTCTGCTGTTTCCTGTCGGGGATGCCCCGGCCCTAAGAACGTGCCTGGAGCACCTGCTCCATCTCGATCCCATCGTGGCCTCGGCCAAGCGGGAACTGGTGCGCACGCGCGCCGTGGAGCGATTTTCCCTGGAGAACATGGTTGCTCGGTACGTCGAGATCTACAGACAGGCTTTGGCGCAGTCATGAACAGCTCCTGTTGCGTGCGTGTTTGCGATCGTGCACTGGTGGCTCCGTTGGGTTCCCGATTGGAGGGATGGGTCGTTCTTGGACCCGATGACGCCAGCGTGGGAGATGCTTGGCATCTGGAATTTCCCGGTTTTGCGACGGTGCGGATTGTCCGTCCCGATGGCTCCGAGGTGACCTGGTCCTGGGATGCGATTCGAAGTGTGCTGCCGTGGAGCCCTCAGGAACTGACAGTGTCGAGGCAGGTGCGGCATGCGGCCCAGGTCTTGCAAGCCTTGTCCCTGGATCCCGAGCGCATGCGTCGTCCAGTTCCGCTGCTTCCCCCGCCGTCGGCGCCGCCGGGGCAGGGAAGTGTTTGTCGATTTCTGTCCCGCATGCTGTCCCGAGGCGCGAACTGGGGAGTGGGGAAGCTGGAAGGGAGCCCTCTCCGCGACGGGTGTGCGGCCTGGAAGCCGTTGCTGCAGGAGCGTGGCACCACCCTTGCCGATCCGTTCGGCCTGGTCTGGCAGGACAGGCAATGGCTCTTCTTCGAGGAGCAGAGCCCTGGGTGTCCTGGGAAGCTCTCGGCCTTGGATCTCGCAGACCACGGCATCCATCACGACATCCTGCCATCGCCCAACCACCGTTCCTGGCCCAATGTCTTCGTGTTGGACGGTCAGCCCCACATGGTCCCGGAAACCTCCGAGGATGACCGGATCGGGCTCTGGCGTTGCACCCGCTTCCCCGATCGCTGGGAAATGGTGTGCGAGCTGCTGCCGGGGCGCTGGGCCGATCCCGTGCTGTGGCGGCAGGACAAACGGTGGTATCTCTTTGCAAGCCCGGTGGGATCCCATCCAGGCGATCATTCCGACACGCTGATGCTGTTTTGCAGCGATCACCTAGGGGACTTCCGACCGCATCCGCTGAACCCGCTGCGCACATCCGTCATGGGTGCGCGTCCCGCCGGACGGCTCTTCCAAAGGGATGGTCGGCTCTTTCGCCCGGCCCAGGACTGCCGGGACCGCTACGGCCGCGCCGTGCTGGTGTTCGAGGTCGATCGGCTCACGCCCACCGACTATCAGGAACATCTGGTGGCTCGCCTGGAGCCGCCCCCCGGCGGCCACGGCCTCCACACGCTCAACGTCGAGGACGGGGTGACCTGGATCGATGTGTTGGCTCGCCACTGGGCGCGTCCGCAGATGTGACCCCGGAACCCCGAGGCAGGTTTGTTTATTGACGGGACGGGAAGAACGCGGCACGGGAACGATCCCTGGATGGCGTTGTCCCTGGAATGCTTGAAAGGAACAGAAAATGGGACAGATCCGTTCGATGACAGGCTACGGCACCGGGGAATCGGTGGTTGGCCATCGCAAGGTGACGGTGGAAGTGCGCTCGGTGAACGGCCGCTTCCTGGAAGCGCAACTGCGCATGCCGCGTGCCGTCCAGCCGCTCGAGGGAACGCTGCGCGAGGCGCTTTCGGGCAAGGTGGGTCGCGGCTCGGTGACGGTTTCTGTCAATCTGGAAGACACCATCACCAAGGCCGGACAGGACGAGGGCGAGGCCCGCTGGGTGCGCCTGGCCGAGGAACTGCGCGCCGTCCAGGCCGTCACCGCCGTGGGTGGCGAGGTGGTGATCGGGGATCTCCTGCGCTGGGCCCAGATCCGCAAGGCCGAGCCCGAGGCCGAGCCCCAGTCGGAGGAGCTCAAGCCGGCCCTGCTGGCCGCCGTGGCGCAGGCCCTGCAGCAGCACGACGCCTTCCGCCTCAAGGAAGGCGAGAACCTCAAGGTGGACCTGCTCTCGCGGCTGGAGCGCATCGACCAGGCGCTGGCCCAGATCCCGCCGCTGGCCCGTCAGCACCTGGAAACCTACCGGGTGCAGCTGAGCACCCGCATCCAGGAGATGGTGGGCGGCTTGGCCGTGGATCCGGCGCGGCTGGCCCAGGAGGTGGCGCACCTGGCCGACAAGCTCGACGTGGACGAGGAGATGACGCGCTTTGCCTCCCACAACGGCCAGTTCCGCGACTGCCTGGAATCGGGCGGTCCGGTGGGCAAGCGCTTGGGCTTCCTGCTGCAGGAGATGCTGCGCGAGGCCAACACGACCGGCAGCAAGTGCCAGAACTCCTCGATCTCCCACCTGGTGATCGCGATCAAGGACGAACTGGAATCGTTGAAGGAGCAGATCGCCAACCTGGAATGATCCCCTTGACTTCCGGATGAACCGTGCCGGCTCCCTTTGCGACTAGGATCGCAAAGGGATTGCCGGAGTCGGTGCCGAACCAGGAGTTTCCAGATGCGAAGAGCGTTGTTTGCTTGTGCTGCCATGGTCTTATCAGGAGAGGTCGGAGCGGTCACTTTGGCCAGTCGCGTGGCGGTGGTTCAAGGGGCCGGAGGCCACGACTTGGTTCCCGGGCCCATGAACGGCACGGTCCTTCCCATCTGGTACAGTCCCGAAAAGGTCCGGGATCTGGTCAAGGGGCTGGGGCGCGGCGGCTTCGGGCTGTTCCGCTATCCTAACGGCACGCTCTCCAACGAATACCATTGGAATGGCGCGGGCAGCTACGACAGCACGGGGGTCTGGAAGGCTTCGGATTCCACCTTCGCCTCGGGTTTCAAGGTCAACACCCGCCATCGCGGCACCACCCGCAGCAACTACGGCAGCGTCTTCCCTTCCATGGTCGTGGACGGAGATTCCGCCAGCTTCTGGTGGGGCGTGGCCGAACAGGACTCCATCCAGCCTTGGCTGGAGATGAACCTGGTTTCCGAGGCCGCCGTGGACTCCTTCGAGATCCTCTGGGGCGCGGTGCGTCCGGATTCGGTGCGGTTCCAGGGGCTGACTTCCGGCGGCGAGCCCGTCTGGAACAACGGCACCACCTGGGATCCCGGCCAGGCCTGGGCGGTGACAGATTCTATCACACGCAAGGGTTTGCCGCAAGCCGTGTCGGCAAGCTGGTTTCGCATCGCCGCCCTGGGGCGCGGGGCCGGGATGCAGATCCGCGAGGTCCGGCTCTATGCGGCCGGGCAAGCGGTCAGCGGGAACGCCGCGAAGACCGCCACGCAGGTGCTGGCCTTCGGGACCCATCCCGCCAACGACCCGACCACCGAGGTCGTCCCGCGCTGGGACTTCGAGGAGTACATGAGGACGCTGACGCGGGAGATGCCGGGCTTCGAGCCGCTCCTGTGCGTGAACGTGGGCACCGGGACCCCGCAGGAGGCGGCGGCGTGGGTGAAGTACGCCAACAAGGTGCGGGGCTTCGGGGTGCGGCGCTGGCACGTGGGCAATGAGATTGATGGCAACTGGGAACAGGGCGGCCCCCTGGATGCGGGGCAGTACGCCATCCGCTTCGTGGATTTCGTGAAGGCCATGAAGGCGGTGGATCCCACCATCGAGGTCTACGGCCCGGTGCTTTCCACCATGGACTGGAAGAACCGCCCCAGCGGGCGCGACAGCGCAGACTGGATGGAGACCTTCCTGACGCGCGTGGGCCAAGCCGAACGCCGGGACGGCAAGCGCTACCTGGACGGCGTGGATTTCCACGCCTACCCGTACAACCTTCCCTCCGGCAACGGGACGGCGGCGGCCATGCTCAAGGCCATGGACCGGCTCGGCGGTCAACTGGACACCTTGGCGGCCTACATGTCCCGCCACCTCGAAGATGCGGGCAGCCGCAAGGTCGCCATGACCGAGTTCAACGCCTCGGTCTCGATCACCTACCTGCTGATGCACGCGGCCAACGGCATCGGCATGGCCGACATGCTCGGACACATGGCCGACCGCTTCGGCGACCGCGCCGTGACCTGCGCCTGGGAACCCGCCGGAGGCGAGCCGATGAATCCCGACGGCACCACCGGCACCAGCTACGGGTCGCTTCGCCTGTTCACTCCCGGCAAGGGGGGATTGACCAGCGACGTCGGCGACCCTCCGACCGGCGCCTACTGGGGACAGTACCTGGTCACCCAGGCCTGGATCGAACGGGGACGGACCGGTGACGGTGGCCGTCCCAGGAGCCTCAAGGCCACCGTGAGCGGCAACGCCAACCTGCGCGCCTTCGCGCAGAAGGACTCCCTCCGCACCTCCGTGCTGCTTCTGAACCTTGGCGCCGCCGGCGATTCGGTGACGGTGGCCAGCGGCCTGGCCAAGGACTCGGGCGAGGTCCTTTCCTGGTCGGACCGGCACTACAGCTGGGACGGCACCACGAGCCTGGCCAAGGCGATCCCCAATCTGGGTCCCACGGCATTGCCGTGGAACGGCGGGAAGGTCTGGGTGCCAGCCTTCTCGGCGGCGGTGGTCCGTTCCGGCGCCGCGCCGACGGCCCCGGCACCGCTGGAGATGCTGCTGCGGACCCAGTCCAAGTCCGTGCTGCGCCAGGGCGACACCCTGACCATCACCGCCTCGGTGCGCCAGAAGGGCGGCACGGTCCGCTCGGCCAGCTATTCCGTGGACGACGCGGCCTGCGACAAGGCCTGCGGGACGGCGCTGGCGTCCTTCGATGGGGCCTGGGACGGCTCGCACGAAGGCGTGGTGCTGCGGCTTTCCGCCGCCGACCTCAAGACCGGGATGCACACCGTGCGGCTGCGCTGGACGGGCGAGGCCGGCATGATCTTGACGGATTCTGTCACCGTCACGGTCACCGACGCGCCGCGTCCTTCCGCCTGGATCGACCGTTTCGACGGCGGCAGGAAGATCTCGGAACTGCCCACGGCCCCCCGCTGGAGCTCGTACTGCGCCAACGGCGACCAGTCCACGGTGTCGGTGTCGGAGCCGACCTGGCCCGACACCAGCGCAAACAAGCGCTGGTTCCAGCTGGACTATTCCATCGTCCAGCCCCCGTCGTCCGAGCTGTCCTATCCCAACTACGCCGCCACCTACCTCGCGCTGCCGCGCAAGTGGCTGGACACCACCGGCACCCGCTGGATCGGGCTGACCTTCGATTGGAACGCCGTCTGCGACAGCGGATCCACCAGCTTCAACCTGCACATCCCGGAAGACTCGGTGAAGGACTACGACGACCATCTGGTCTCCCTCCCCAACACCCAAGGGAAATGGGTGCGCCAAGAGCTGCTGTGGGACGCCGTCCAGCAGATCGGCTGGGGGAAGGTGGTGGGGCCCTTGAACTTCGCCACGGCCCAGAAGCTCGAGTTCCGGGCCAACGGGGCCGGGCGCGGCAAGTTCGCCATCGACAACCTGGCCTTGCTTTCCACGTCCGGGCAGGCGCTGCCCATGGTCGGCATCAATGCCTCCGCACGGCCGCGCTCCGGCTGGAACGTGATGCGCCGTTCCGACGGCATCTATCTCGAGGCTCCCTTGGGCGCGCACCGGGCCAAGGCAAGTCTCCTGGACGCCTCGGGACGGGTGCTGTCGGTGTCGCAGGGCAACGGCTTGGTGCGGATGGACCTGCCGCACGCACCGGTGGCCTGGCTGGTCCTGGTCAGCGACCAGGGCCGTGAGGTGCGCCCTCTGAGCCTGGTGCGCTGATCTTCCGTGGTTGGCGGAGGCGCGGGTTGATACATTGCGCCCAGCCATGTCACATCCTGTCTTTCATCGTCTGGAGCTCCTGATCGGGGCCCGCTCCCTGGAACTCCTGCAGACCTCGCGCGTGATCGTGTTCGGGGTGGGAGGGGTAGGGAGCTGGTGCGCCGAAGCTTTGGCTCGCAGCGGCGTGGGGCACCTGACCCTGGTGGACTCCGACGAGGTGTGCATCACCAACGTCAACCGCCAGCTGCAGGCCACCACTAGGAACGTGGGCAGATCCAAGGTGGAGGAACTGCGCGAGCGCCTGGTTTCGCTGCATCCCAAGGTCCAGGTGGAGACGGTTCACGGAGTGTATTCCCGCGAGCACCGTGACCGCTTTGCTCTGGAGCACTTCGATTACGTCATCGACGCCATCGACAGCTACACCAACAAGCTCGACCTGATCGAACACGCCCACCAGGCCCGCACGCGCCTCTACAGCTCGATGGGAGCGGCCTGCCACCTCGATTCCACCCGCATCCGCACCGCCAGCGTCTGGGACGCGAAGATCTGTCCGTTCGCCAAGATCATCCGCAAGGGCCTGCGCAAGCGGGGCTTCGACGGGGACTTCCAGGTGGTCTACAGCGAGGAGCCGGCCCTGGAGCCGGTGGAGCACACCTCGGTGGCCTGCGGGACCCACAAGTGCTTCTGCCCCAAGCCCGACGGGGAGGACGAACACGTGGACTGGTGCAGCACCAAGCTTGTGATCAACGGCAGCGCTGTGCACGTGACGGCGAGCTTCGGATTGGCGCTGTCGGGCCTCGTGGTCCAGGACGTCCATGCCCGCGCCCGCGCCGAGGCCCCGGGGCCGCACGCGCCCGCCATGATTTGACAGGAACTGTCTGAGGCGCCTCAGTCCTTCAGGCTGAACATGCAGTCGCCGTACGAGAAGAATCTGTACCTCTCGGCGATGGCGCTGCGGTACACCTCGTCCCAGCGTTCGCGACTGCCCAGCCATCCGGCCACCAAGAGGATCAGGGTGCTGCGGGGCCAGTGGAAGTTGGTCAGGAGCCCTTGGATGGAGCGCGGCGGATCCAGCGGATGGAGGAAGATCCGGGTGCGTCCGGAGTCGGCCACGAACTTGCCGTGCTTGCGCCACACCGTCTCCAGGGTGCGCAGCGAGGTCGTGCCGACGGCCACGATCCGCCCGCCCGCCGCGCGGGCGGCTTCCAGCGCCGCCGCCGCATCCTCCGAAAGGGCGTAGCGCTCCTCGTGCATCGGGTGCTTCAGGGCGTCCTCCTCCTTCACGGGCAGGAAGGTGCCGGCGCCAACGTGCAGGGTGGTGCGCACCATGTGCACGCCCTTGCGCTCCAGGCGCTCCAGGATCTCCCCGGTCAGGTGCAGCCCCGCCGTCGGGGCGGCCACGGCGCCTTCCTCGCGGGCGAACACCGTCTGGTAGCGCTCCTCGTCGTCCTTGCGCACGCGGCGCCGGATGTAGGGGGGCAGCGGGGTTTCGCCCACGTCGTGCAGGCTGGCCATCAGCTCGCGCTGGGGAGCGAAGAAGCGGATCCGCCGCGAGCCGTCGGGAAGGACCTCCTCGATGCGCAGGCGCAGCGTCCCCAGGGAGAGCTCCGTCCCGGCGCGCAGCTTCCGTCCCGGGCGCACCATGGCCTCCCACAGGCAGGACTCCTCGTTGCCGCCCTGGTCCTCCAGCAGCAGGATCTCGTAGGCTCCTCCGCTGGGCAGCTGCCCGCGCAGGCGCGCCGGGATCACGCGGGTGTCGTTCACGACCAGCACGTCCCCTTGGCGCAGCTGGTCCACGATGTCCTCCACGGTGCCGTGGGAAAGGGCGTGCCCCGCCGGTCCGGGGGGGCAGATCAGCATGCGCGCCTGGCCTCGCACGGTGGGTTCCTGGGAAACGAGCTCCTCGGGGAGCTCGAAGTCGTAGTCGGCGATCGAGAGGCCTTGCGTCACTCGTGTCATTCCTTGGGGGTGGCTGTGGCCGGATCCGCGGCCGGGGGCGGTTCCGCAGGTCTTGCGGTTTCAGTCTTTTCCTTCTCGGGCACCGGGGAGGGCGCGGGCTTGGCGGCGTTCTGCAGGCCCAAGGTGGCGACCATGCGGATGTTCTGGTCGGGATCCTGGGCCAAGCGTTCCAGCAGCGCCTTGGCCGGCGGTGAGTCCAGCCGCAGCACCTCCCGGGCGCAGGCCATGCGCAGGTCGGCGTCGGGCTCCCCGGCCAGCTCGCGCAGCGAGGCCGTGTCGCCTTCCTGCAGCACCATGCTGACCGTGGCCATGGCCTGCATCCGCTCGACCTTCGGGAGGTCCATGGCAAGCACCGCCTTCCACAGTTCCAGACGCGCCAGTTCGCCTCCCGACAGGATCTGTCGGCGGATCAGAGAGCGCCGCAAGGGGTTCTCTTCCTCGTTGGTGGCCATGAAGGCGAGCTCGGCCAGGTCGCGCCGCACCGAAAGCCGCGTCATGGCCTGGTCCAGGGTGGACAGCTGCTGGGCGGTCGGGGCCGATTCCCGCGTCCGGGGCGCAGGGCTTGCAAAGGGCAGCAGGTCCGATTCGGGCAGCACGATGCTCCAGGTGGCGCGCATCCACACGCCGGGGTTGTCGTCCCCGTTCGCGGCGCCTGGAGGGGGTGATCCGAACCATCCGTAGGCGCCGTTGCGCACCAGCCAGCTTTGGAACTCCGAGAACCCGAAGCTGGCCTGGATCTGCCGCCAACCCAGCCCGAAGCCGATGGACTGGTGCAGCACCTCGTCGCGGTAGGCCAGTTCCCAGCCGATGGAGGCGTCCACGAACTTCTTGATGTGGGCCTTGGCCGAGAGCATGGGGGTCCAGTCGGTGGAGCCGTCAGAAAGCGTCACGGCCAGGCCGCCGCCCAGGCTGGTCCAGCGGGTGTTCCATACGCTGCGGGCCCACAATCGGCTCCCGTCGCCCACGGCCGTCTCGATGCCCATCAGGTGGTTCTCGGAGCTGGAGATCAGCCCGTCCATGCCGCCCACCAGCTGGAACGAGTGCTTGGGGTTTTCAAGCACCAGGGCGCGGATTCCCAGCGAGGTCCGCTCGCCGGCTCCCAGTTCCAGCGTGACGTGGTCCGAAAGGCCCGATTCCACCAGGAAGAAGGCCGGTTGGCGCAGGGTCGAGCTCCCCTTGGCCGGGGAGGTCTGGAAGGTGTTCTGGGTCGCGCTTAGCGAGAGCCCCGATCGCGGGAGGAGCTCCTCGTCGGGGGAGAGGAAGAACGGCCGGGGGCCGGTTTCGGACTCTGCGTTCCCATGTTGCGCGGCAATCCCAAGGATTGCCGAAGCGATCGCCATTCCTCGTCGGGCAGCAGTTTCCACGTTCCTTCCTCCAATCCTGATAGCCTCCATTCTCCCACAGAGGTGCGCTGGAGATCAAGCACATCCCGACCCATGGCGGCCATCATGCGACGAATCTGGCGGTTCCGCCCCTCCTTGAGGGTTAGTTCCAGCGAAACGCCGTCTCCCTTCACGCCCACCGGCTCTAGCGGCCGGGGCTCGTCTTCCAGGGTCCAGCCTCCCTTGACGAGCTTCTGGCGGTCCTCGTGGGCCAGCGGGGCATCAATCAAGACGCGGTAGACCTTGGGGTGCTCGTAGCGGGGATGGGTAAGGCGGTCGACCACCTCTCCGTCGTCGGTCAGGATCAGAAGGCCGCGCGAGGCGAAGTCCAGGCGTCCCACATGCACCAGCCGCAGGAAGTGGGGTGGCAGCAGGTCGTAGATGGTGGTGCGTCCCTGGGGGTCGCGGCGGGCGCACACGCATCCCTTGGGCTTGTGGAACATCACCACGTGGCAGCGGTCGGGCGGCTCGACCATGCGGCCGTCGCAGGTGACATAGGCGTCGGTGGGGACCTCGGTGGCCAGTTCCAGCACGGCGTTGCCGTTGATCTCCACCCGTCCGGCCAGCACCAGCTCCTCGCAGGCGCGGCGCGATCCCAGGCCGCAGGCGGCCAGATAGCGATTGATTCTCATGATTCTACCGCTTCCAGAAGAAGACCCCAACGCAGTCCGCGGTCGCTCACCCGGAAGGTGTCGGCCTTGAGAAATTCCAGCGTGAAGCGCAGTACGGCAAGCCCCACCGGAAGGATGTCGGCCCGACCGGCCGAGACGCCGGGCAGGCGGGCGCGCAGGGCGGTGGGCAAGGTGTCCAGTTTGGCTTGCCACTTGTCGAAGAGCGCAAGCGGGATTGCCATGCCCTCCAGCCTCGAGCCGTCGTACTCGCGCATGCCCAGCTCCATGGCGGCAAGCGTGGTGGCGGTGCCGCCCACGGCCACCAGCTGGGATCCCACGAAGGCGCTGCGCTTGAGGTTGTGCTCCTTGAAGACGGCCCGCACGTGCTTGACGATCTGCTCGCGGGGGGCCTTGGGGAACTGCTCGAAGACCCGCACGGCCCCCAGCGGCATGCTCCAGGACTTGCGCCCCGAGTCCACTTCCAGGCTTCCTCCGCCCATGTCCACGGTCACCAGTCGCGGCGGCTCCGGGTAGAGTGAAAGGACGGCCTTGCGCACCAGCCTGGCCTCTTCTTCGCCCGTGAGCACCCTGGGGATGACTCCCAGGACCTCGTTCACGACCGCGAAGGCGGCCTCCGGGTTCTTCGCGGCCCGGACGGATTCCGTCATTCCCACGGCGCGCAGCTTGGCCCCGGTCAGGGCCAGGGTGGCCCGGAATTCGGTCAAGGCATCGCGCAGCCGTGCGATGGCGTCGGGGGCCAGGGGCGATCCCTGACCGATACCCTTGCCCAAGCGACAGATATTCTCGCGCTGCAGGCGGGTGTGCCACTGCCCTTGGGAATCCTTCTCGGCGATCAGAAGCAAAGCGGAATTGGTGCCGATGTCCACCACCGCGTCCAGATGCGGCATCAGAACTCCACCTTGAACTGGGTGACACCCATGTTGAATTCTCCACCCTGGCCCAGCAGGGCCCACGGGATGCGTTCCCCCTGAACCTGGATGCCGTTCACGCTGCCCAGGTCGGCCAGCAGCAGCGAGTCGTCGCCGAAGCCTTCGATGCTGGCATGGGCCCTGGATATGTGTGGGTCGTTTACGTGCAATTGCGCATTGCGGTCGCGCCCGATTACGAGCCGGGTTCCGGCGGGGATCTCGACCCGCGAATTGCCAAAACACAGAAAAGCCATTTTGGCAAAGGTAGTCACGAGCCGTCAAGCCACCGGCCTTGCATCGGTCAGGGATCTTTGCGGTAGTCCAGGTCGTTCCCGAAGCTTTCGGGAAGCAGCGTTAGGCCGATCAGCGCAAGCGCCATGCACAGGATTCTGATGACGGCGCCGCGCACGAAATTGGAGACTGTGTTGGTTACGGTGCTGCGGATCTCGGTTCCGAACGGCTCGCTGGCCACCGTCACGAAAAGTGCCCAGTCAATCGCAGGAGTTGCCGCAGCCCTGGAATGTGAGCGCTCTACAGGTGGATGCGCGTCAGAGGAATGCGTCGTGGCCTTCTTCGGTCACGTGGATGCCTAGCTCTTCCATCGGGGTCGGCGCTGCAGTGATGAGGCGTGTCCGGAGGGATGCATCAAACGGGATCGAAGCTGCAGGGGTGGAGCATTCCGCAGCGCTTGGCGGGACCGGCAGGGCGATTGGGGGCGGGATGGGAGCCGGAGGAATCGCCATCGCCTGGGTTCCTCGGGGTGATGCGGTCGACGAAGATACGGGCAGGAATACGTCCGATTCCTGTTGTGTCGCACTGGGGCGGTGGGGCGGTGGAGCAGAAGGAGAGAGGAATCCGAAGGAATCTTCCTGGACATCCACGGCGTGCGAATGCCAGCTTGGTCCGTTGCTGGGATGGGAATCGCTGGAGTCGGGTTCTTGCGGGGTCCAGACGGTGTGCTCCACGCCGCGTTCGGAGGCGTCGACACTGGCCCGCCACTGCAGCTCCGACGAAGCACCCATGTAGGTCCCTCGCAGTTGCTTCAATAGGGGGCAAACTCCGCCACCTCCTCGATGGGTTTCCAGCCGTCGGTCACGCCGCGCGCGTGGACCATGATCTGCCCCGACCACCTGCGCTCTTTCAGGCGTGCGAAGACCTCTGCCAAAGGGAATGGCCCCTCGGAACAGCCTGCGACTCCGATTCTCCACAGGGGGGCGGCGCGGTTCATCCAAAGATGATAAAATCCGCAGAGGCGATCCGCAACGGTTTGGATGTGGATGGGATCAGAAGTGTTGAATTTCGCTCAACGAGCGCTGTACATACCTTCGTCGTCCGGGTTGCTTGCGTTTTTGCGCAATGGGCTGGCTGCCCAGCGCGACAGGATGGAAAGAACGAGCAGGAACCAGCTCTCGGGCTGGGACCACATCAGCCCCATGGCTAGGATGCCACCGGCAAGCAAGAGTGTGGCGACGCCCCGTGCCAACGGCCCGGGCCAGCGCGCTTCGGTCTGGGCCGATTCGGAAAAGAGTCCTAAGAGGACGCCGGATCCCAGGATCCAGAGTCCCGTCGCCACATACCCGAACAGGGCACCCAGTCCCGCTTCCAGCGGAAGGGAAGACCAGTTGGCCTTCCACACCCAGAAGCTGGGGATCAGATGGACCACACCCAAAAGCGCCAAGGCGATGGAGCTCCAACGCAAGGTCCGTGGCGATCTCATGACGCCGCTCCGATCCTCTGCTCGAACGCCTCGAGGTCAGCCTGCGAGATCGAGAAGTAGCGCCCTTGCGGGTGATGGAACACCACCGCAGACACAGAGCCTTCCGGATCCATCATGAAGCCTTCGGTGAGGTTCACGCCCACCGACGCGGGCTTGAGCAGCTCGAAGAGGACTTCCTGGTCTTCCAGGCGGGGGCAGGCGGGGTAGCCGAATGATACGCGGATGCCCTGGTACTTGGCCTTGAAAATATCCAGCACCGAAAGTTCCGCAGAGTCGCCGAAGCCCCATTCCAGGCGGATGTGGCGGTGGATGAGTTCTGCGAACGCCTCCGCAGTTTCCAAGGCAAGGGCTGCCAAGGCATGGGCCTTGAGGAAGTTCCCTTCGGCCTTCAGCCGCTCGATCACCTCGCGCACCTTGTTTCCGGAGGTCACGCAGAACATCGCGATGTGGTCGGGTTTCTCGGGATGGACAAAATCTGTCAAACAAAGGCCCCAGCCGTCGGACTGGCGGGGGAAGGTCAGCGAGGAGATCTGGGTCGCTCCGTCCTTGGCGAAGATCCGCAGCGTGTCCCCGTCCACCTTCACCGGGAAGTACTGGTAGACGCCGCCGGGTGTGAGCCAGCCGTTCTCCAGCACCTCGATCTTGAGCGCCTCGATCATGTCGCGCAGTTCCAAGGCCTTGGGGTCGCGCGCCTCGATCAGCTTCTCGGGCGAGCCCTTGAGTCCCAGATGCTTTCCCAGGAGCATGAGCGGATTGAGGTACTTCCAGATCTCGGGCAGGGCTCGGGACCACTCGATGCGATCAAGCGACGGGGCGGGGTAGAGGACGTTCTCACGATCCAGCACCAGCTTCTCGCGGGGTGCAGACTCTGCGGCCGGAGCTGCGGCTGCATCTGCTCCGGAGCGCACGCGCTCTTCCATGGCGAGGTGGGCGGCGCGGAACTCCTCGTTGAGCTTGGGGTCGACCAGATGGTTGGCGGTGTCCAGGCCGTTCATGGCGTCCTTGCAGTACACCACGGGGCCGCTGTACTGGGCGCCGATGTTCTTCACCGTGAAGTTGTTGGAAAGGGCCGCACCGCCCACCAGGATGGGGGCACAGATGCCGGCTTCGCGCAGGTCTCTCGCGGCCGTGACCATCTCGTGAGCGCTCTTCACCAAGAGGCCGGAGAGGCCGATCAGGTCGGGCTTGTGTTCCTTGGCGGCGGCCACGAGAACGTCAGGTGCGACCTTGATGCCGAGGTTCACGACCTTGTAGCCGTTGTTCCCAAGGATGATCTCGACCAGGTTCTTGCCGATGTCGTGTACGTCACCCTTGACGGTGGCAAGCAGCAAGGTTGCCTTGGTGCTAGTGTCGCCCTTCTCCATGTGCGTCTCGAGGTGCGCCACGGCGGACTTCATCGCCTCGGCAGACTGCAGCACTTCGGCCACGATCAGTTCATTCTTGTTGAACAGACGCCCGACCTCGTTCATTCCGGTCATCAGAGGTCCGTTGATGACCTCAAGCGGGCGCATGCCTTGAGCCAGGAGCAGGTCGAGGTTGGCGACCAGTCCGTCCTTGGTGCCCTGCAGCACGCAGTCGGCCACGTGCTCGGCCGGAGGCAGGACCTTGCCGGCTTCCTTGGTCTCGACCTTCTTGCCGCGGAAGTGCGCGGTGAAGGCGGCCACGGCGTCGGGAGTGCGGTTCCAGATCAGGTCGTCGCAGAGGGTCTTCTCTTCCTCGGGGATCTGGGCGTAGCGCACCAGCTTCTCAGCGTTCACGATGGCGCTGGTGAGACCGGCCTTGGTGTTGTGGTAGAGGAAGACGGAGTTGAGCACTTCGCGCCCTGCGGGCGGCAGACCGAATGAGACGTTCGAGACGCCCAGAGTGCTCTGGCAGCGGGGGAAGGCTTCGGAGATCAGGCGCACGCCCTCGAGGGTCTTGGCACCCGAACCGACGTAGTTCTCATCGCCCGTGCCGGCGGGAAAGACCAGCGCGTCGAACATGATGTCTTCTTCCGCAATGCCCCATTCCTTGGTCAGGATGCTGTGCAGACGGCATGCCACCTCGAGCTTGCGGCTTGGCTCCACCGCCATGCCGACCTCGTCGATGGTACCTGCCACGACCATGGCGCCGTACTTCTTGACCAAGGAGAGCAGTCCCTTGAAGCGCTCGCAGTCCGGGCCGTCTTCGAGGTTCACCGAGTTCAGGATGCACTTGCCCTGCACCAACTGGAAGGCGGCCTCGACCACGGCCGGATCCTGGCTGTCGATCATGAAGGGGGCCTTCACCCCTTTGGCGGCGCGCGAGAGGAACTCGATCATGTCGGCCTTCTCGTCGCGGTCGGGGTTGGCTAGGCACACGTCGATGATGTGGGCACCCGCCTTGGCCTGCTTGCGGGCGATCTCGGCGGCTTCTTCGATCTTGCCGTCGTTGATCAGGTTCTTGAAGGCGCGCGAACCGATCGAGTTGGTGCGCTCTCCGACGATGTAGGGGCGTCCGGCCTCCTCCATCTCCAGCACCTCGACGCCGGTCACCCAGCGCTTGCGGGTGGACAAAATCTGTCGCGGCTTGTGCGCACTCACGGCGGCGGCGATGGCCTTGATGTGGTCGGGTGTGGTGCCGCAGCAGCCGCCCACCACGTTGAGCCATCCGGCCTGTGCAAAGCGCTCCAGGGCGCGGGCCAGCATCTCGGGGGTTTCGTCGTAGCCGCCGCGTTCGTTCGGGAGTCCGGCGTTGGGGGCACAGGCCACGGCGCTGCGTGCGGCTCGGGCAAGCGAGCGGACATGGTCGGTCATGAACTCGGGGCCAGTGGCACAGTTGAGGCCCACGTAGAGCGGGTCCACATGCTCGAGCGAGGCATAGAAGGCCTCGGACGACTGGCCGGCCAGCATCACGCCTTGCATCTCGATGGTTCCCGAGACGGCGATGGGGATGATGATGCCGCGCTCGCGAGCGGCCTTCTCGATGCCGATCAGGCCTGCCTTGGTGTTGAGCGTGTCGATCTGCGTTTCAAGCAGCAGGAAGTCGGCGCCGCCGTCCCACAGGCCTCCTGCCTGCACCGCGAAGGAATCGACCAGCTCCTGGAAGGTGGCGCCGCCGGTGAGGGAGAGGGACTTTGTCGTGGGACCCATGGAGCCGGCCACGAAGCGGGTGCGTCCGTCCTTCTGGGCGATGGCCTCGGCTTCCTTGCGGGCCACGCGGGCGCCGGCCACGCTGATGTCATAGGCCTTGGCGCCCAGGTCGTAGTCTTCCATCACCATCGGCGTGGATCCGAAGGTGCAGGTCTCGACGATGTCGGCCCCGGCCTCGTAGTAGGCGCGATGCACCTGTGCGATCGCCTCGGGCTTGGTCAGGAGCAGATGCTCGTTGCACCCTTCGTAGGCCTCGCCGCCGAAGTCGGCCGCCGTCAGGTTCTGGCGCTGGAGCATGGTTCCCATGCCACCGTCGAGGATGGCGATGCGGGTGGCGAGAAGTTCCTTGAGCTGGCTTTGACGAGACATGATGCCAATATATCAACAAATCTTGATGCGATGATGCGTTGGTGGCGCGCAGTTTTGACAGAAAACGTGAGATTGGTGGTCGATGCCAGGGTTTCTCTGTTTATTCTTCTCTCATCAGGAGGTTTCCATGCGTCGCGTTCACGTTTTCATCACGGTGTCCCTGGCCTTGACCGCACTTGGTTTTGCCAAGGCCAAAGCGGTTGCAGCCAAGGCGGCCCCTGTGGCTCCAGCCAAGGTTGCCGTGGCTGTGGATCACCTGGGACCGATTGCTGCGCGCTTTTCAACCTCCGCCAGCGTGACGGTCTCTCAGATAAAGGAACTGGTGGGAGTGGTGGAGGGGCTCACCGATTGCGGCTCCTGCAGCTTTGTGACCGAAAAGGTGCAAAATCGCACCAACCGCTATCTGGCGGTGGTGCTGCAGCAGGAATTTGCCCCAGGCGAGCGTTCCCGACGCGCCAGCTGGCTTCTGGTGTTCGACGAAAAGGGTGTGCGTCGCGAGGCCAAGCTGATCGATGCCCGCGAGGCGCTCGGCGATCAGCTTTCGGGCATCAAGAGCAGTTTCCTGTCCAAGGATCGCTTCGAAGTGCGCAGTTGGTCGACCTTCGATCACAACCGCAAGGATCCTACCCTCAGCGAAGGAACGCCGGAGTACTTGCGGATCGCGGACGACGGGCGCCTAGTCGAAGATGTGGTGCCACGCTGACACGAACTAAGGTATCCTGATTCCATGCTGTTGTTGAGCATCGCCATCCTTGTCTTGGCTGCCGGAGCGACCATTTACTGGCTAGGTCGATCACCCTCACCCAAGGTTCAAGTTCCTGTCTCAGGTGCCGATGGGGTGGCTGTCGACGCCGTTCTCACCAATCTTTGTTCGGCGACTTCCGCCAGGATCTCTCTGAACATTCCTGTCGGCATGCCTCGCTTGACTCTTCCGCTGGATCCTTTCACCAAGGCTTTAGAAGCGATCCTCGAACTGTACTGTCGCCGCAACGGCAATGCTCCGTTCCTAGTCGCCATGGGCAAGGGGCCGGTCAGCTTGGAGGTCGTGTTCGCAGACGCCGCTGCCGACCTCCGCGACGATGAGCGCAAGATCTTCCTGGACTGGTCGCAGACCGAGGTTGCGGCTCGTCAAGGTGTGGACCTGCGTTTGAAGGGATCGTACGACTTCTTCTTGGCAATGGGGGGCAAAATGGATGTGGAAGCGCGTCTCGAAGGGGGGCTGTGCCTGCGTTGTCGGCTGCCGTTGTCTTTGGGGAAGAAGGCATGAGCGGATCTGACTGGTCACCAGAAGGACTGCCAGGCTTTTTCGAGCGCCTGAAGAACATGAACAGCATCCGGCGCTTTGGAACCATCGCCACCCACCACACCGATTCCGCCGCTACCCACAGCTATGGCGTGGCCGTGTTGGCCTTGATGATCGCCGATCGCCAGGAAGACCCGACCCTGAACGTGGAGGCCATCCTACGCAAGGCTTTGTGGCACGATTTCGAGGAGACCATCATCTCCGACATTCCCCATCCCATCAAGCACCGCTACCAGGGTGGACGTTTGGGAAAGCTGTTGGAAGAGATCGTGGAGACCGTTCTGGACAACGACGCCTTCCACGAGCTTCCAGAGCAGATGGCGCGGCGTTATGCCAAGGAGGCGAAGGAAGCCAAGTGGGGTCCCGAGGGTGAAATCGTCGCGGCGGCCGACGCAATGGACCTGGTCCTGACGGCCACCCGCGAGATCAAGCTGGGAAACCGTTACTTCGAGCACATCTTCGAGGCTGGCATGGGGCTGTGTGAGCGCTTCCGCCACCTGCGGCTAGTCGAGGAGTTCTGCGGTGTGGCGCGCGGCTACCTAGAGAATGGCCAGTTCGTGGATGGGATCTTCCACGAGAATCGCCGCGCTGCGGCGCAGATGGACCTTTTCACCTGAGCCTAGCAGGGTCATCCTTCCAGGATGCCGGCCAGATTGCGTCGCAGCCAGTAGAGGGTCCTGAACACCGGACGAAGACCGTCGGGAATGGGCCATTCTTCCTGGGTGTGCCGGGCTCCGATTAGGCTCTGTAGGCGTCCGTCCAGCCGCCAGCTCTCGAAGGCAAATCCACTTTGGGGGTTGCCGAAGAGGATGGGGTGCCAGACGACTTCAATCAGATCGCGCCAGCGACCTGCATGCAGTGTGAGCTGACTTTCGCTCCAGCCCATTTCCAGGCACAGGCCGCGCAGTTCGGGGCTGCCCTCGACCAGGGAGTCCCAGTTTTCTAGGCGCTCGCGGAGCGATGCGGAAAAATCCAAGCAGCCAGCCAAGTCCCTCACGCCCAGTTTCCAACGCGAACCGAAGCCGGGAATCACTGTGGCATTTCCCCAGTTTCCCAGGGGAATCCAAATGCCCGCGCGCCAAAATGCGTGGGATAGCAGCGTCCAAATGCGCTGCGAAAGCGCGCGCCCATGCGGGAGGTCGCCGGAGCGGGACACCATCGAGGCGAAAGCCTGGAACTCGGAGCCGGGTAGGGCATGGGGATCGCGCAGGCGTCGTGTTTCGCGCAGATAGGCGAAGTAGACGGGTAGGGAATAGCCTTCCACGGCCTCGTAGAAGACGCCTTCCAGTCCGTCGCGGAATACGGCCTTGGCCCACGGGACGCGGATGTCCATTTCCTGGGAGATGAAGATCGGGGCCAGAGTGCGGGAGACGCTCTCCTCCCGTTGGGATGAAAGCTCTGAAGCCAGTGATGAGCGCAGTTCGCGCAACGAGCCGTTCCAGGCCCTTTGGGCCTCTTCCGGAAGATCCTTCGATAGCCGGGCGGCGTGCTGTTCCAGGTCGGTGGCAACCAGTTCGCGAACCCCAGGTAGAAACAGCTTCAGGATGCCGTCGGTCTTTCCGGGTCGGTGGGCGCGATAGAATTGGGAAGACCAACTACAGCGGTATGGCGCGGTCTGCACCTGCGAGGCGTCGAAGTCGGGGAGCTCCACCACGATCTGGCGCATCGCATCGATCTGCGGAGCCGTGAGGGCCTGCTGCAGGCCGCTGCCCCAGACCCGGTCCATTCGCCCGGTATCGGGCAGGCCTTGGCGCGAGAATGGCTTTTGGATGAGAGCCTGCGCCATGCGCAGCGCCACGCCTTTGAGCTGGGCGGAGGCGAGCTCAAGCTCTTGACAGATCCTGTCAAATTCAGGGCGATCTGTGGCTCCTGCCGCGAGGTTCAATTGGCGGAAGCTCCGTCGCCATGTCTTCCAGAGCGCCTTGCGCTTCCTCTTCGAGGGAAGCTGTCGGGCGGGCCAGCCTGCACCGACGGGGAAGAACAGCCAGCTTGCCTTGGGTTTCCAAGCATCCTTGGGGGTCCAAGGTGTGATCGGCTCCAAGATCTGCCATCCCAGCGAATTGGCATGCCGCTGGAGCGCCGCATCGGGATGGACGGCCACCGGGAAGTCCACCGACTCCAGGAGCGGCAGGTCGCTGTGGTGGTCGGAATAAGCCTGGCTCTGTGCTGGAGCAGGCAATATGCCTGTTTCTGTCAACTCCTCGATCTTCCCTTGTCCTTTGATGTCCCGTTCGACTTGCGGGAGGTTCCATAGGTGCTTGCCCTGGAATTCCAACTGCGTGGCAGTGAGGCCGTGCGGTGGGATGATCTCGCTCAGGTCGTCCAGCAGGAATGACGGGGAGGCGCTGACGATCTGGATCCGGTCGCCCAGCAGGTGGTGGAGCCAAGCTCGTTCTACTAGCTCCGGGTGCACGACTTGACTGAGCTGCTCGCGCCGGAATTCACGGACGAGGTTGCTGCGGGACGATTCGGTCTCCCGATTGGATGTGGCCATGTAGAAGCGTTTGAACCACAGCCTGGACATGCCGGAGGCCTTGAGAAGGCATCCCGTCCAAATCCATGGGATCATCCAACGGGATTTGCGTTTGCGCAGGTACCAGCGCTGCCAGTGCAGCATGGTATCGCCAATCGATATGGTGTCATCGAAATCAAACAGTGCCAGGGGCCGTTTTTCAGGAACGGTCGAGTCGGTCATCGAGGTCATCGGTATGTCCAATAATAGCACAAACCCCGGAGGCACGGGGCTTCCGGGGCAAAACAGCACCAGTTTCTACGGCGTGATCATCGCTCCTTTAGGGCAGTGAGAGCACCCGCTCGCACGTGACCTGCCCAGGCTGGCGGATCTCCACGATCTGTAAACCACGGTTGCGGGGGAGCTGGAGCGAACTGCCGGCTGGGAGCTCGCGACGCAGCAAGGTGCGACCGTCCAAGCTGCGTACGGTCACAAGTGCCGTCTGCGCTCCGCTGGGCAATGTGATCGCGCCGTTGAGCACCAGCGAGGACGACGCCTTGTTGCGGGTGGCGATGGCGGTTCCGGAGCCGATTTCGGGAAGGATCAGGGGCTTTTTGTTGTAGGCCGAGATGCTGGTGGTGTACCAGCCCGCATCGTCGGTGCCGTCGTAGTTGGCGCAGCCGGGATTGCCGCCGCCGAACAGGATGCCGATGAAGCCGCCGTCGATCCACCAGTCGGAGTGGTCGAGAAAGGTCTCGACGATGTCGTCGCGCTTGGACGCTGTGGCATGCTTGGTGTTGCCTTCAGCCATCTGCCAGCCGACCATAGGAAGACCTGTGCCGTGGGCGATGGCCTTGGTCCAGGTGAAGAACTTGGCGTAGCAGGTGGAATCCCAGAACCACTGGGCGCCCTTGATGCCTGCGTCGTAGTCGGTCTTCTCCACGAAGACGGCATCGCCTTTGCCCACCTCGCCCAAGGCGCTGATGAAGCGTGCGATGGTCATGCCACCGATCAGGTGCGCCTCGCGGCGGCCGCGTCCGACCTGGCCCGGGATGTTCACGCCCCAGTGGTTGGGCATGTGGCCGATGATCACGCCGTTGTCCTTGAGCTTGGTGCGGGCATAGGTGACCATGAACTCAGCCCATCCCTTGAAGTTCGGGGCGAAGGTCTTGCCGGAAAGCGCGTTGGCGGCGTCCATGTTCACGGGAATGGATGTGGGGTCCTCGACCGGAAGGCCATTGGCGCCATTGGGGCCTCGCATCAGGAAGCCGTACATGTCGGGCTCCAGCACGATGATGTAGTCCTTCTGTCCGGCATCGACCATCTGCGTGAGCATCTTGTCGTAGCGCGCGTAGTACTTGTCCATGTAGGTCTTGCTGGCGAGATTGGCCGTCACGGGGACCCAGCCCTCGCCGCTCTTGCCCAGATTGTACCACACGAAAGCCGTCTTGACACCCAAGGTCTGGGATTCCTTGGCATAGTCGTAGATGTACTTATCCTTGGTGTCCGGAGCGGAGGGGCTCCAATACCCGAAGGTTTCTTCCATCACGTATTGGTAGCGGTAATCGCTGCCGGCCTGGAATTCCTTGGTGGCCTTTCCGACTGACGCCTTGTCCAGCCCGCCGATCACGAAATGCGTAGGCCAGTTGGTTGGCCGGGGATTCAGGACGCGAGCAGGCAGCGTGAGGCTGCCGTTCTTGGTGCCATCGGTGAGGGTCAGCGAATCGATCAGCAGATCCAAGGCCGGCTTGCTACTTGCCTGATTGAAATAGAAGGCCGCGATCGAGGTGTCTACCGGTCCCAATTGGGAAAGTGGGGTGACGATTTCCTGCCACTTGTTCGCGCCGACCGGAATGGAAATCTCTTTTTCCGTTCCCATCGAATAGTTCGAGAATTGCCACTTCACATTCATCACGGCAGGTACGGATGCGTTGTTCTTTGCCCAGAAACGTACGTCGGTGTATCCACGGATCGGTTGGGGGCGGTCGGTGGGAATCTTGATTCCGTAATTCCACCAGTTGAGGCCGGACGGGATCTTGATCTGGATCGCATCGGTTCCATCGAGAGCGCCGGTGTGGGTCAAAGGAACAGCCGTTCCGTTTCCAACGGTCGGAAGGGTCAATCCACCATCTGCAGCCGCAGCGCTTCCGGGGATTCCCGCACTGTCCCCTCCGACATCCAGGTAGATGGGGATATCATCCAAGGCAAAGCTGGTTGAGGCAAGCAGTAGACAAGCAAGGGTGGCGATATGTTTCAAGGGAAGGATTCCTCCAAGTTGGATGAAAGACAGAACATAACGAGGAGTGGGCGGAGCAGAATGGGATTTTTTCCAGGTACGAAAAAGCCCGTGCTGCCATCGCAACACGGGCTTGGGATTGATTGGATCCGAAATCAGGCCAGCTTGTACTTGGTGCCGCGAGCCTTGCCTTCGCGGGCCAGCTTGCCTTCGGTGACTAGGGCGGTCAGGGCGTCGCGCAGCGAAATGCCGTCGAAGCCGACCAGGGCGGCGATCTCGGCGGCGCCGACGAATCCCTTGCCATCCAGGGCGGTCAGGATGCGCTCGGCCTTTTCGCCAGCGGTCATGCGACCCTTGGGAGCAGAGACCACGCGGCGAGGTGCCTTGCCTTCGAAATCAGCAAGCTTCTGCTCAAGCTCACGGACGGCTTTGCGGGCGTCTTCCAGCTGGCGACGGACATCGCTGACCTCGGCGGTCTTGCGGCGAATGATTTCCTGTTCGAGTTCTGCGATCGAAAGATTTTCCAGAGACATGATGATTCCTTTGATTATCTGTGAACTTAGTTGCTGTCCATACTCAGAAAAGACCCTCTGAAACCATTCGTCTCTCAGGTCCTTGTTCCCAGTTGGATATAATTATATGAATTGATTATCGATTGGACAAGAAAAAAATAAAGCACTTGATAAAAAAGTGCTTTAAGGTCTCATTTCTTGAATGTTTGGAGTCAGAATGCACGTTCCACAATGAAATGGGCCAGATCGGATAGGATCGGAGCGCGACTTCCCATTTTTCCACAAACCGCCAAGGCTTGCGCCATCAATTCGCGGGCGATTCGACGACTTTCCTCGATGCCCAACAGCGCCGGATAGGTTGCTTTGCCCTTTTCTACGTCCGATCCGACGTCTTTCCCCAAGGTTTCAGTGGTCGATGTGATGTCCAAGATATCGTCCACGACCTGGAACGCCAATCCGGTCAAGCGTCCGTATTCGCGATAGAGCGCCAGCTTCTCGTCCGTGGCGCCAGCCAGCAAGGCACCAACCTCGAGCGATGCTTCGATCAGGGCGGCGGTCTTGTGGCTGTGGATGTACTGGACCGTTTCGAGGTCCACAGTCTTTCCGCCTTCGCTTTCGATGTCCACGACCTGACCGCCTAGCATGCCGTCGGAGCCCAAGGCCTTGGCCAGGACCGAGATGGCCTTGGCATTCCCGGCGCGTGCCAGGACTTCGAACGCCAGGATGCACAGGGCATCGCCTGCGAGTACGGCTGTGGCTTCGTCGAACTTCTTGTGGCAGGTGGGAAGGCCGCGCCGGAAGTCGTCGTCGTCCATGCACGGGAGGTCGTCGTGGATAAGCGAGAAGGTGTGTAGCATCTCCAGTGCCACGGCGCCGTTGTCCACGATGTTCCCGGTGCCGCCGCAGTCCTCGAAGGCGGCGTAGCACAGGGCTGGACGGAGCCGCTTGCCGCCGGCCAGCAGGGAATAGCGCATGGCCTGGTGCAGGCGCTGCGGACGCTCCTGCTCCGAGGGGAGGAATCGTTCGAAGGCGGCTTCCACGCGCTCCTTGGCGCTTTCCAGATAGGTCTCGCTCAAGCTCATGCTTCGTTCTCCATGACGACCGGGTTGCCTTGTGCGTCTTCCGTCAGGCGCCTCACTACGAGTTCGGCCTGCGACAGCCGATCCCTGCAGGTCTGCACCAACGTCACGCCTTCCTGATAGGCTTCCATGGCCTTGTCGAGGGTCAGGTCCCCGCGTTCCAATCCAGCCACGACCGCCTCCAGGCGTCCCATGGCCTCTTCAAAAGTCGGCTCCGGGTTCATGCCAGCAATTCCTCCACGTTCAGGATTCGGGCACGCACCCGGCCATCCGCAAATCTAACTCGTATCTCGTCGTCCACGCGCAAGCTCCTGGCGCTGGACAGAATCTGTCCATCCCGGCTCTCCACTGCCGCGAAGCCGCGAGCCAGCACCTTGAGCGGCGAGAGCGCCTCTAGCTTGCCGATGCTCTGCGCCAGGCGTGAGGCCGTGCGCTCGAAGTTGCGGCTGGCGGCTTGTCCTAGGCGATCCTCCAGCCAATCCAGCTTCTGCGCGGGGCGCTCCAGCAATTGGCGTGGATTCCTGAGGCAGGGGCGGCTTTCCAAGAGTTCCAGACGTTCCCGGCGGCGCTCCAGCGTGCCCAGCAGCGCATCGCCCATGCGCTGCGCGTAGGCGTCTAGCTCCTCGAGCAGGCTCTGACGGTGCGGTGCCACGATCTCGGCCGCTGCAGAGGGAGTGGGAGCTCGCAGGTCGGCGGCGAAGTCGCACAGGGTGAAGTCGGTCTCGTGCCCGATGGCCGACACGACCGGCCAAGGGCAATTCGAGACGGCCCGCACCACGGCCTCGTCGTTGAAGGCCCACAGGTCTTCCAGCGAGCCTCCGCCACGTGCGATGATCACGGCATCGGGCTCGAAGGGGGTGCCAGTCAACAAGGCGATTCGCTCGAAGGCGGCCAGCAATCCGGGGACGGCTTCGGCTCCCTGCACCGAGGTCGGAACCAGCAGGATCTCCACGTGCGGACTGCGCCGGGAAAGGACGTTGCGGATGTCCTGCAGCACGGCGCCGGTGCTGGAGGTAATCACGACGATGCGACGGGGGTAGAGCGGAAGCTCGCGCTTGATTCCGGGATCGAACAGGCCTTCGGCTGTCAGACGCCGCTTCAGTTCCTCGAAGCGCCGTTGGAGATCGCCGGCGCCGACCGGCTTGAAAGAGGTCACCATCAGCTGGTACTGCCCGCGCGGTTCGAAGAGCGACAATCGGCCACCCGCCACCACGCGCTCGCCATCTTGAGGAAGCACCAATCGTAGGGCCGTACTCTTCCACATCACCGCCGAGATCACGGCGCCGTCGTCCTTGAGCGTGAAGTAGAAGTGACCGCTGGAATGGCGCTTGGATCCGGAGATCTCGCCTTCCACCCGCACGGAATGGAAGCGGTCCTCCAGGCTGTTCTTGATCTCGCGCGTCAGCTCGCTGACGCTCCAGGCTTCCTTGAAGGATTCGGCTTCCATTGAAGCTGCAAGGTAGCTTCGGATTCGGGAGTTTCCTGGTGTCGCGGCGTTTTTGCATCGTGCGGCGATGCCGAGAAACGAAAAGCCCCATCTTCCGAGGAAGACGGGGCCGGTGACGGATCCTGTCAGGTGACAGGTCCTGTCATTCTCAGTAACGGCCGGCGGAGCCCAGCACGTTGGTGTTCTTGTCGATGATCATCTTGATCAGCTCTTCGCGGGCCGGTCCGAGGTACTTGCGCGGATCGAACTCGGCGGGGTTCTCGGTGAACACCTTGCGGATGAGCGCGGTGAACACGAGGCGGCCGTCGGAGTCGATGTTGATCTTGGACACGGCCGACTTGGCGGCGCGACGCAGCTGCTCGGCGGGAATGCCCACGGCGGCGTCCAGCTTGCCGCCGAACTTGTTGATCAGGTCCACGTACTCGGGCAGCACCGAGGAGGCGCCGTGCAGCACGATGGAGAAGCCGGGAATGCGCTTCTCGATCTCCTCGAGGATGTCGAAACGCAGGTCGGGCGGGACCAGCACGCCGTTCTTCACGGTGCACTGCTCGGGCTTGAACTTGAAGGCGCCGTGCGAGGTTCCAATGGAGATGGCCAGGGAGTCCACGCCGGTCTTCTTCACGAAGTCCTCGACCTGCTCGGGCTGGGTGTAGACGTGCTCGGCGGCGACCACGTCGTCCTCAATGCCGGCCAGCACACCGAGCTCACCTTCGACGGTGACGTCGTACTTGTGGGCGTACTCGACGACCTGGGAGGTCAGCTCGACGTTCTTCTCGTAGGAGTGGTGGGATCCGTCGATCATCACCGAGGAGAAGCCCGACTCGATGCAGGACTTGGCCAGCTCGAAGGTGTCGCCGTGGTCCAGGTGCAGGGCGATGGGGGCCTTGTAGCCCTTGCCCTGGGCGTACTTGACGGCGCCTTCGGCCAGGTAGCGCAGCAGGGTCTGGTCGGCGTACTTGCGGGCGCCCGAGGAAACCTGCAGGATCACCGGCGAGCCGGACTTGCCGCAACCGTCGACGATGGCCTGGAGCTGCTCGAGGTTGTTGAAGTTGTAGGCCGGAACGGCGTAGCCTTCCTTGTTGGCCTTGGCGAACATTTCCTTGGTGTTGGAAAGTCCGAGATCCTTGTAGCTGATCATCGACGATACCCCTTCTGAGCTATTTGGTAAGCACCGGCGACGTCGCCGGCCAATCGGAGATAAAGATAAATCACGATGTGAATATCCATCGAATTTTTCAGGAGTGCGGAAGCGTTAGGCGGACTCGCGGCGACAGCTGCGGATTGGGTTCTCGATGTCCGGATTCGGTGAGCTATATTTTCCCCCTTTGCCTGGCACCGGTTGCCAGGTTGTGACTTGGATCGTCTGTGGAGTGTACGCTAATGCCTGAGTTTCGCAACACCGTCGTCGTCGGCTCCCAATGGGGAGACGAGGGCAAAGCCAAGGTCATCGACGTTCTGGCCGAAGATGCCGACGTCGTCATCCGCTTCCAAGGTGGCGCTAACGCCGGTCACACGGTGGTGGTGGGGGACCAGGAGTTCGTCTTCCACCTGATCCCGTCCGCCATCATGCGTCCGGGCAAGACCTGCATCATCGGAAACGGCGTGGTGCTTGACCCCATCCAACTGTTGCAGGAGATTGAGGAGGTCGAGGGACGCGGCTTCACCGTGCGCGGGCGTCTGTGGATCGCTGAGAACACCCAGATCGTCATGCCCTGGCATGTGGTGCTGGACAAGGCCAAGGAAGCTAAGGCCGGTTCCCAGGCCATCGGCACCACCGGGCGCGGCATCGGCCCCGCCTACATCGACAAGGTGGCACGCTCGGGCATCCGCGCCTGCGACCTGCTGGACGAGAGCGCCTTGCTTGCCGCCGTCGAGCGCATCCTCGTGGAAAAGAACCTGATCCTGGAGAAGATCTACGGGATCGAGCCGTTGGACGGGGCCAAGATCGCGGCCGAGTACTTCGCCTTGGGCAAGCGCCTGCGCGAGTTCCTCACCAACGTGCCCCTTCTCCTGGAGAAGGCCGGTGCCGCTGGCAAGACGCTTTTGTTCGAAGGAGCCCAGGGCACCATTCTGGATGTCGACCACGGCACTTACCCCTACGTGACCAGCTCCAACACCGTGGCCGGTAGCGCCTGCTGCGGCTCGGGCGTGGGGCCCACCGTGATCAAGGAAGTCGTGGGCGTGGTCAAGGCCTACACCACTCGCGTGGGCAATGGTCCGTTCCCCACTGAACTCAACGACGAGATGGGCGAGAAGATCCGTCAGGTCGGGGGAGAGTTCGGAGCCACCACTGGCCGCGCCCGCCGCTGCGGCTGGTTCGACGCCATGGTCGTCAAGAAGGCCGTGCGCGTCAACGGCATCACCGGCCTTGCCATCACCAAGATGGACGTGCTGGACGATCTCGAGGAACTCAAGATCTGCATCGGTTACAAGCTCGACGGCGTGGAAATCGAGGACCTGCCTACGCAGATCGTGGACCTCGACCGCGTTGAGCCCATCTTCGAGACCCTGCCTGGCTGGAAGACGTCCACCAAGGCTGCCCGTTGCTGGGAGGAGATCGCGGCTCCGGCCCGTTCCTACCTCGAACGCCTGTCCGAACTGGTTGGCGTGCCCATCTCGCTTGTGAGCGTGGGGCCCCGTCGCGACCAGTCCATCCGTCTTCGTTGATTTTTCGCAAAGGAGCCATTCGATGATTCTCAAAGGCAAGAAAGGCCTGATCACCGGCGTCGCCAACCAGCGTTCCATCGCTTGGGGCATCGCCAAATCCTGCTGGGAGCAGGGTGCTGAACTCAGCTTCTCGGTTCCCGGAGAGCGCCTGCGCAGCTCGGTAGAGGGACTCATCAAGGGTGAGGGCAAGGACGCTCCCATCTATGACTGTGACGTCACCAATGACCAGTCCGTGGTCGATCTGTTCGAGAAGGTCAAGGCCGAGGTTGGCGAGATCGACTTCCTGGTGCATGCCATCGCTTTTGCCAAGCGCGAGGACCTGGACGGCGAGTTTCAGGACACCTCCCGCGAAGGCTTCAACCTGGCCATGGACATCTCGGCCTACTCCTTGACCGCCTTGGCCCATCATGCCACGGCAGCCATGTCGGAAGGTGGCGCCATCGTCGCCCTGTCCTACATCGGCGGAGAGGTGGTCATCCCGCACTACAACATGATGGGCGTGGCCAAGGCCGCACTCGAGTGTTCCGTGCGCTATCTGGCCCACGACCTCGGGCGTGCCAAGAAGATTCGCGTGAACACCGTGAGCTCGGGCGCGATCCGCACCCTGGCCGCCAAGGGCATCGGCGACTTCAATAAGATGCTCAGCATTAGCGCCGACCGCTCGCCTCTGGGACGTGGCGTCGACACTTCCGAAGTGGGCGATACCGTGGCGTTCTTGGTCTCCAACATGGGACGTGGCATCACCGGCGAACTCATCCACGTGGATGCCGGTTACCACTGCGTGAGTTTCTCTACCCAGGACCTGGGCGAAGAACCCAAGGCCTGATGATGGGAGCCCTGGCCTGGCCACTCGAACTGCGCTTCGCGTTGGCCGTCGGGTTGGGGCTTCTGATCGGAGTGGAGCGCGAACGTACCGTGGTCGCGCTGCGCAAGTCGGGGGCGGGGGTACGGACCCACGCCCTTGTTTCGCTTCTGGGCTTCTCGCTGGGATGGTTCGGCGAGCATGTCGGCATGGCCCTGCCGGTGGCCGGCTTCGCGGGTTTGACAGGAATCGTCATATCCGGATTTGTGGCGCGGGCGCGGGACGGGGCGCAGGGTTGGACCAGCGAGGTGGCCGTCCTGCTTTCCTTCACCACAGGGCTGCTTTGCGTGCAGGCGCCGGTCTGGTTGCCCATGGCGGTGGGCATCGTCGCCACCTTCCTGCTCTCCGAGAAGACCGTATTGGAAGATTATGCTGGCCATCTGAACGAGAAGGAGTTCCTGGGCGTCCTCAAGTTCCTGCTGCTGGGTCTGATCGTGCTCCCGGCCCTTCCCGATCGCGGCTACACCCAGTTCGACATCAATCCCGCCCGGATCTGGAAGATCGTGGTGCTGGTTTCCAGCGTGGGCTTTGTCGGATACTTCTTGACCAAGCGCTTCGGAGGCAAGGTGGGGTTGTGGCTTTCGGGGGTGTTGGGCGGCATCGTCTCCAGCACGGCCGTAGCCGTCGCTGCCGGCCGCATGGCAAGGCAGGATCCGGCGAAAGGCCCTGCGGCCCTGCAAGCCTCCCTGCTGGCCTCCTCGGTGATGTACCTGCGCATCCTGGCCTTGGTCTGGCTCATCAGTCCGACCTTCGGACAGATCCTGTCCTGGCGACTGGTGTTCTTGAGCCTGATCGGGCTTGGGTTGGCCGCATTCGTCCGCAGCGGAACCAGGCCAGTCGGCGGCGTGTCCTCCGCCAGCAATCCATTCGAGCTCAAGCCAGCCTTCCTGTTTGGCGCCTTCTTCGTGATCCTCACGGTGGCCACTCGCGCTGTGAAGGAGTCCTTCGGACAGGCCGGTCTGGTCGGGCTGTCTTTGATCGTTGGTGCGGTCGACATCGATCCCTTCATATTGTCCCTGCATAAGGGGGCCGGTGCGGTGGAGCCCATCCTTGGCTGTGCCTGCCTGTTCTCGATGCTTTCGAACACCGTGGCCAAGGGCATCTACTTCGGGACCATCTCCGGCTGCATGAAGAAGCCAGCCCTCCTGCGCTACGGTGCGTGGGCTCTCCTGCACGTTCCGGTCGCGTTGTCCTTTTTCTGGCTCTAATGCACGAAGACATTCGTGCCTGCGTGCCGGATTTTGTCACCTAGAGAATAGGATTCCTTCTCGACTTTTGGGTGTACAGCTTGTATCGTGTAGGGACACTTTTTCAAGGAGTCCATCAATGGCCACCACTCATCTGCGCGGCAATCCCGTCAAGACTTCCGGCGAGCTCCCTGCTGTCGGCACCAAGGCTGCGGACTTTACGCTGGTCAAGCAGGACTTGTCCGACGTGACGCTGGCATCGCTTGTCGGCAAGAAGATCGTCCTCAACATCTTCCCCAGCGTGGACACCGCCACCTGTGCAACGTCCGTCCGCAAGTTTAACGTCGAGGCCGCAGGCAAGGACAACGTGGTGGTCCTTTGCGTGTCCAAGGACCTGCCGTTTGCCGCCAAGCGCTTCTGCGGTGCCGAAGGCATCGAGAGCGTGGTCACGGGTTCATCCTTCCGCGACACCACCTTCGAGACGGCCTACGGCGTGCTGATGGTGGATGGTCCGCTCAAGGGACTGATCGCCCGCTCGGTGGTGGTGATCGACGAGGCCGGTGTGGTCAAGTACACTCAGCTCGTGAACGAGATCGCCGACGAGCCCGATTACGCGGCCGCCTTGGCCGCCCTCTAGCCAGCAAGGATTTCTAGGAGCCAAAGCCCATGGTTGCAGCAAAAGCGGCCATGGGCTTTTTTGCGTCGCTGCTGGGGGTGGCGATTGAGTACAATTCACTGCATGGCTCTTTCGCCAATCGAAACCTGTGCACTGTTCGACAACGTGACCCAATGGGGCTCGACTCTTCGACGTCACGAAGTCCCTTTCGTCTACCCAGGTGGACACCGCCTGCCTTTCTACCGGCAGACAGGCATTTCGCGGACCTTCGATCTGGAGGCCGACTCCTCCCGCCTGCTGCGGCGACGGGCAGGATTCCTCAAGGAGCAGGGGCTGGAGTATTCCGGCGAGGAGATCGTGGCCGTCGAGAAACGGATGTCGGAACTGGATTCCGACTACCGTCCGGGGCAGTATCTGAGCCTCCTGCGACTGGGGCTGGACCTCAAGGACACCTCCGAGAGTGGATTGACGGTGATCGAACGTCGCACCTTCCACTTGGCTCGCAGGCGTCTTCTACTCCTGCAGGCATCGGAACGCCCGGCTCCCCCGGAACACGCCATAGCCTTCCTGGCTATGCTGGAGACCCGCGATCCGGCGGTGCTGCGCGGCTTGGCCGATGCTTTCCGCATCGTAGAGGAGAGTTCCCGACATCCCCTGATCGGCATGCCGCACTTGGCCGGTTCCCGCCAGATGCAGCTGCTCCTGAGTTGCGCGCACGTGGTCCGCACCTATCGGCCAGATCTTTCCGTGGTGCATGCGTTCCTGGCCGCCCGCTCGGTGCTGGCCAAGCGGCACATCCACGTGCTGCGCCCCTCGTCCCTCCTGGATACCTCCTTGGATCCGTCGCACCCCGCTTGGAAAGACGTCCTGGCGTGGCTGCGGGAGATGCCTGAGCACCAAGGAACCTTCGTGCTGCCCGAGGAACTCTCCAGCAGCCTCTTCGCCTCGGGCGACCGGACGCGCGACTGCATGGAGCTGGTCAGCGGAGCGGTCAAGCGCGTCCTGGACGGCCGCCGCGAGGCTGGTTCCATCCTAGAGGCGGTCGAACGGGCCTTCTTCCGAAGGATCTACAAACAGGAGGGCGCCAAGCACCAACAGTCGGTGGCCTTCGAACGCGATTTCGAGGAATGCCTTTCGGAGCAGTATCGCAAGGCCATGCGCGCGCCCAAGACCTCGGGATCGCCGTCCGAAGCCATCCTCAAGGACCCTTCCGGCGAGCTGAACCAGCTCCTCGGAAGGGCTCGCCTGCTGGATCAGGCCCGCAGCGGCGGATGGACCCCCTCGATCTTCAAGGCCCTGCGTCTCTTGCTGGAGCCTTTGGAGGAGAGCGACCACCGGGATGGCTTGCTGCGCCGCGTCCACGACAAGGAAAGTCATTTTCTGTCCGGCTCCGACGAACTGCTGCGCTTTGCCCTGGATTGCCGGACCAACCTCTGCGAGGCGGTGGAAGCCCTGCCGCAGGAACAGGCGCGACGGCTTGGCGATTGGTTGGCACAATTGTGGCAGGTCTCTGCTGCCCTGGAAGGACGCGAGGCGCCGCATCGGATGGAGCTTTCCCGCAAAGTCAGGCGCCTGGTAGGACCACTGGTGCCGTTGGAATGGGCCTGTGCCGCTTGCATGGCCCCGAATCCAGCCGCAACCGTCCCCTGGTGGTCCGAACCGCCCGAGGAGTGGGTCGTGCAACGCGTACAGTGGGTACAGGATAAACTGCCCAAATGGCGTATCCGGCTGCCGTGGGAGATCGGGTTGCAGGGGATCTGGCCGGTGCAGCTGCGTGGGGCCCTGTTCCCGACAGGTCTGGAGGACGGGATAGAGAATGCTGTCCGCAAGGGCCGCAACATCGAGGCCGTACGCATGGAGGCCCGAGCCCGCTTCGATCTGCTGGGCGCCGAGATGGGCTTTTGCGCCTGGCTAGGCGCGAAGGAGCGCTTCCAGCTTTTTCGGGCCGCCTTCCAGGCCCACGAAGGCAAGCCGTTCCCTGACCAGGTCCCCGGGGAACAGGACATCTAGCCAGAGGCCGATGCCTTCGCCGTCGAACAGCCAGTAGACCATCCTTCCTCCCTCCGACAGCTGTGGGAGCAGGGCGTCGGGGGGCGCGCGGAGGATCTCGGTCAGACAGATCCTGTCAAAAGGTGCCGCTTCGACCCATCCGTCCAGGATGCGTCCACAGCACAGCGGGACGTCGGAAGGCATGCGGGTCGCGAGCTCGCGCCAGACGTCCAGGTCTGGTTCGACGGCGCACAGACGTGCACCCATTCCCAACAGGAGCGCGGTCATCCATCCTCGACCCGCCCCGCATTCGAGGGTCTTGGCGCCGGAATGGACGGCTAGGCATTCCAGCTGGAGCGCACTGGAACGACGCGAGGGGAGGACACGCCCGGGTGCCCAGGCGCCCAGGTGCTCGGGAAGGCCCCAGCTGCGGCGAGGTTCGCCTGCCACCAGGCTGGCAAGCCGCTCGTCTGCGACGTCTGGAAGCTGCTGATCCACGTTCAAAACCTAGTTCCTCGTTTTTTGCGGATCGAAATCGTCTTGTGATTGCATCCTGTCCGAATTTGTGCGAAGCTGATGCTGGAGGCAACATGAAAGAGCCGCGCAGCAAAATTCCGATGGCCATGACAATGGCCGAAAGTACCCAGGAACCGAAGGTCGAGGGTCGAGTTGCTGGTGTGTGCGCCAGGATCCCCAAACCGCTCCATACGTTGCAGCCTCTCGATGCGGTCCACAAATCCGTCCTCCCACTCTAGGAGCATTCTTCCATGCGCATCAATCTCACCATCCAAAAAGGGCGCGTCAAGGCAAGGCTTTCCGATGCCCTGAACATCACCTGCGTCGCACAAGCCAGGGACCACCTGTCGCAGGTTCTCCAGGGCGGGGACGCGTACGAAATCAATCTCGCAGGGATCACGGAGTTCGATACGGCTGGCGTGCAGCTGCTCCTGGCCGTACGCAAAGAATCCCAGACCAACGGAAAAACCTGTGAATTCGTGACTCCCAGCGCGTCCGTGCGGGACACGTTCAAGTTGTTGGGCCTTGAGAACGTTTTTTCGTCCCTGCTGACCGCAGCCTGAGAGAGGATATCATGGATCTTGACACCGCCCGCGTGGCGTTCCTGCAGGAAGCCCGCGAACTACTGACTCAGATGGAAAATGCGCTGCTCGACATCGAAGGCAACGGAGCCAACGACGATTCGATCAATGCGCTGTTCCGAGCGGCGCACACCATCAAAGGGTCGGCCGGACTGTTCGGCATGGATACCGTGGTGGCCTTCACGCACGCCATGGAAAGTGTTCTGGACGAGGTGCGGGGAGGAAAGCTCACCATCACCGAAGAGCTGTTCTCGCTGCTCTTGGCCTCCAGCGACCATCTGCAGCACCTGATCGATGGCGTGGAGAAGAACCTCGACGACGCGCAGCTGGAACCCGAGGTGCGGGCGGAACTTCTGACGCGTCTGGGTGCCCTCCTACCTAAACGGGCGGTGCGCAATCCCAAGGCTGTCGCTGTGAGTCACCAGAAGAGCTTGGCGGAGATTCCGGCGCTGGAGCCTTCCGTCAAGGTGCTGGAAGGACATACGGTGTCTAGTGATGCCTGGCACATCTCGTTGCGCCTTGCGCCTGATGTCCTGCAGACAGGGATGGATCCGCTCTCCTTCTTCCGCTACCTTGAGGGCATGGGTACGCTGCTCCATGTGGAGGTCCTGGAGGATGCGCTGCCTGCAAGCCTTGAAGAGCTCGACCCCGAGCAACTGTACCTTGGTTTCGAGATTCAGTTTGCCACTGAGGCTTCGCGCAAGGCCATCGAGGATGTCTTCGAATTCGTTTCCGAAGGCTCCCTGATCCGCTTGATCCCGCCCAACAGCCGCATCGAGGAATACCTGGCCCTACTTTCAGACCTGCCGGAATCATCGGCTCGACTGGGAGAGATCCTGCTTTCCTGCGGGGCCTTGACCCCGAAGGAGCTCAACGACGTCCTCACCCATCAGGAAGAGGCCACCGCCCCGAAACCTCCGATCGGCCAGATGCTTGTGGACCAGGAGATTGTTCCTCCGGTGGTGGTCGCGGCAGCCTTGCAGAAGCAGAAGACTCGCGAGCGTCAGGTCTCCGAGAACCGGGTGGTCCGAGTGGAGGTCGAGAAGCTCGACGCGCTCATCGACTTGGTCGGTGAACTGGTGATTGCCAATGCGGCCGCCCGGATCGCCACTGTGCGTGAGGGCGCCAAGGCAAGTGAAGAGGCTGTGGCAAACCTGGGAAGCCTAGTGGAAAGTATCCGCGATTCCGCCTTGGGCCTGCGCATGGTTCCGATCGGAGAGGTCTTCCAGAGATTCCCTCGCGTGGTCCGTGACCTGTCCAAGGAGCTTGGCAAGAAGATTGACTTGGAGATCACGGGCGCCGACACGGAGCTGGACAAGTCTATGGTGGATCGCATCGCGGATCCGCTGACGCACATCGTGCGCAACGCCCTGGACCACGGCATCGAGCCGGAGGCCGACCGCATCGCCGCTGGCAAGGACCCCAAAGGAACGGTCCGCTTCAACGCCTACCACGAGACCGGCAGCATCGTGATCGAGGTTTCGGACGACGGAGGCGGTGTCCGGCGCGATCGCGTCCGCAAGCGGGCCTTGGAACGCGGCCTCATCACGGCGGATCAGCAGCTGACCGATCCCGAGGTGCTGAACCTTCTTTTCGAGCCGGGATTCTCCACTGCCGAGACCGTGACCAACCTCTCGGGGCGTGGCGTGGGGATGGACGTGGTCAAGAAGAGCATCGAAGCCCTGCGCGGCGAGATCGAGATCAGCAGCGTGGAAGGGCAGGGGACGACGATGCGCCTGCGCATGCCCCTGACGCTTGCCATCATCGACGGTTTCCTGGTCGGGGTGGGTGACCGCTCCTACGTGGTTCCTTTGGATATGGTAGTTGAGTGCGCCGATTACAAGGATCCCGAGGAGGGCCTGCGCGAGGTTGGCCTGGTCAACCTTCGCGGCGAGCCGTTGCCGCTGGTGCGGTTGAGGGAGCTCTTTGGGATGGGTGCGACGTCGGAACGGCGAGAGAACGTGGTGGTGGTCGAATACGGAAACCGGCGTGCGGGACTCGTGGTCGACCGTCTCAACGGCGAGTTTCAGACGGTGATCAAACCACTGTCTCGGCTGTTTGCTGGCATCCAGGGCATCGGCGGATCCACCATCCTGGGCAATGGCGAGGTGGCCCTGATCCTCGACGTTCCGGCCCTGGTCCAAAAGCTTGAAGTGAGCGCTGTGCAGGCGGGACATAGCAGACAAAAAGTGGCAAATCATCGTTCGGTGGAGGTCGTATGACCACGGCTCTGGTGCAGGCGGAATCGAGGATGGAAAAGGAACACGAGGACGAACATCGGCAGTTCTTGACGTTCACGTTGGAGAATGAGGTCTTCGCGGTCTCCATCGTCAAGGTGCGCGAGATCGTCGAATTCCACTCCCTGACCAGCATTCCGATGATGCCGGAATTCCTTTGCGGTGTCACAAACCTGCGCGGGGCGGTGATTCCCGTGGTGGATCTCCTGGCGCGCTTCGGGAAGGGTGTCACCGAGATCGGAAAGCGCACCTGCATCGTCATCATCGAGGTCAGGAACGGGGAGGAGAAGACTCCGCTCGGGATCCTTGTCAATTCCGTGAACGAGGTTCTGCCGGTGGAACAGGCCAGCATCGAATCCCGCCCCAGCTTCGGTACCAGCATCCGCGCGGATTTCATCGAGGCCCTGCTGAATCTGGGTGGACGCTTCGTGATCGCGCTTGACGTTCAGCAGGTGCTGTCGATCGAGGAAATGTCGGGAATCGCCCGTGCCTTCGGGGGGGGCGGCGGCGATGCGCATGACAAAGTGGAATGAAACCGGCGGCCATTCGTCGCAGATGTCCGATTCGCTGGGCAATCTGCCGCTGACCACGCGCTTCATGATCAGCTTCCTCAGCCTTGCCGTGGTCACGGTGGTGCTGGGGGCTTTCAGTGTGGCGTCCATGAACTCATTGAAGTCGATGAATACCTCCGTCTACCGGCAAAGCGTACTGGGCTTGGAAAGCCTGCTGCACTACGAGCGGGTGTTGCAGGGCTTGCAGGTCTCTCTGGGGGACATGGAGAGGATGGACGATCCGGTGGCGCTCGATTCGAGCCTTAAGATGCTCTCCTCGATGGGATCCTCACTGGATTCGATCGAGGAGCTGTACGCATCGAGGTACATCGACGACGAGGATCGGAAGGATTTTGAGACTCTGCAGAGCGGTCGCAGGAACTTCCTTGGCGAGATGGCACGCTCCCAGCAGGCCATCATGGAAGGACGGTTGTCCGAGTTCCACATCTCATTGACGCAAGAACTGCGTCCGCACATGCGCGAACTGGAAATCCTGCTGGAAAGATGCGTGCGCAAGAATGACCGCAATGCTCGCGACATCTCGCAGTACAATGCGCTTCAGTCCGCGCGCATGATCCGGTGGAGCATCGTCCTCTCGCTGATCGCCCTATTCCTTTGCGTTGCGCTCGGCCTGGGACTTTCCAGATCCATCTTGCGGGAGCTGGGAGGGGAACCGACCTATGCAGCGGCCGTGGTGCGAAAGATCGCTTCCGGTGACCTTTCTTGCGAGGTGCTTACCCGAGGCGACAACTCCGCCAGCCTGCTCGATTCGATGCGGGCGATGAAGGAACGCTTGCAGGGCGTGATCTCGGACGTGAGGAACACCGCAGACAGCCTAAGTGCCGCCTCGGAACAGATATCCGCATCCGCGCAGGCCCTGGCCCAGTCATCCAGCGAACAGGCCAAGAACGTGGAGAAGACATCGGCCTCAGTCGAAGTGATCTCGCAGACAGTGGCGCAGAACTCCGAGAATGCTCAGGTGACGGACGGCATCGCGACCAAGTCGGCGACGCAGGCCAAGGACGGCGGCATTGTCGTCGGACAGACGGTGGAGGCGATGCAGAAAATTGCCTCTCGCATCGGGATCATCGACGACATCGCCTACCAGACCAACCTTCTGGCGTTGAACGCTGCCATCGAAGCGGCAAGGGCAGGGGAGCACGGGCGGGGATTCGCTGTGGTCGCGGCTGAGGTCAGGAAGCTCGCGGAGCGCAGCCAAGTCGCGGCTCACGAGATTGATCTCCTGGCGGCTGGATCCGTCAAGCTCTCCAAGGACGCCGGCGAGCTGCTTGGCGAGATGGTGCCGTCGATCCGAAGGACCGCTGACCTGGTCCAGGAAATAACGGCGGCTTCGCTCGAACAGGCTGGGAGCCTCAAGAGCATCAACGACTCCGTCCTTCAACTCAGTAGTGCGACGCAGAGCAATGCATCGGCTTCCGAGGAGCTTTCGGCGACCGCTGCGGAGATGAGTTCAGAAGCCGTCCGGCTCCAATCGCTGCTGGCCTGGTTTCGCATCGAGTGATCCGAGCCTAGCGTCCCAAGTTGCGCACATCAATTCCCAAACAGACAGGACCGCACATGAAATGGTTCCATGAGCTTCGCCTCTCGAAAAAGTTGCTGTTCTCGTTTCTGGCCTGTACCGTACTTACGGCGTTGGTCGGCGGATACGGCCTGCTGCGCATCGAGACGATGCGGCAACTGCTTGACGACACATACTCCAACAGCCTTCGTTCGATCCGATTGCTGGCCGAGGCATCCATTCGCCAGGGATCCCACAACCGCGTGATCGCCCGCCTGCCTTCGCTGGTGGACAAGCAGGAGAAAAAGTCAGCCTTCGAGCGCGGCAGCGCCCACATCGAGGCGATGAACAAGGCCTTGGCTGAGTACCGCAAGCTTGAATTGAGTGACCGTGAAGTCGAGATCAATAAGCAGATCGATCAGCAGCTGCCCCAATATCTCCTACTCAACGATTCGGTGGCAAAGCTTGCCTTGGACAGCAGTTCCGAGAAGGCGGCGGCGCTCAGCAACGGCGCTGCACGCAAGGCCTCGGACGTCTTGGCGAAGAGTTTCAACGCCTTGATGGAGATCAATGACAGTACGGCAAAGGAAGCGAACCGGCAGGCCATGGCCAGCAGCGCCGAAGCCCGTTCCATCCTGCTCGGGCTCGTGGTGGCGGCGATGCTCTTGGCGGTGGCGATGGGATTCTATGTGACGAGGCTTGTCTTGCGGCAGCTGGGAGGGGATCCCGCCTACGTCCAGGAGATCGTCCGCAAGGTGGCCTCAGGAGACCTGACCATCGATGTGGAGCTGAGTAGCGACGATCGTGGCAGCTTACTGTTCTCGATGGGGCAGATGACCCAGCGCCTGCGCGATGTCGCGGGGAAGATCCGCCAGTCGTCTGACAGTCTGGCCTCGGCGTCTGAGCAAATTTCTGGATCGGCCCAATCGCTGTCCCAGAGCGCGACGGAGCAGGCGGCCAATGTCGAGGAGACCTCCTCCGCCGTCGAGGAGATCGCCTCCACCGTAGCCCAGAACGCTGAGAACGCCAAGATCACCGACGACATTGCCGCCCGTTCGGCATCCCATGCCCGGCAGAGCGGCGATGCAGTCCGCCAGACCGTGGACGCCATGCGTCAGATCGCCTCGCGCATTGGGATCATCGACGACATCGCCTACCAGACCAACCTCCTAGCGTTGAACGCCGCCATCGAAGCGGCACGGGCAGGGGAGCACGGGCGCGGATTTGCCGTGGTCGCAGCCGAGGTCAGGAAGCTTGCGGAGCGCAGCCAGGTCGCGGCACAGGAGATCGGTACCGTGGCCAGCGATTCCGTGACCTTGGCCGAGCAGGCAGGGAAGTACCTGGAAGAGTTGGTTCCTTCCATCCGCAAGACCGCCGACCTGGTTCAGGAGATCAGCGCGGCTTCGCGCGAGCAGACAACTGGCCTGGAGCAGATCAATACATCCGTAATGCAGTTGTCCCAGACGACCCAGAGCACGGCTGCGGCATCCGAGGAGCTGTCTGCAACCTCCGAGGAGATGAGCGGACAAGCCCTGCGGCTGCAGGAGCTGATCCGTTGGTTCCAGACGGGAGAGGAGCCGGACGATGAGGAGCCCTCTCCATATCCGGTCAAGTCTCCGAGAAAAATCCCCAAGCCACGGATCAAGAGTCCTGCTCGGATCGTCACAGCCTTCACTGACGACACGCAGTTCAAGCAGTTCTGAGCCCGACAACTTGATGTGATTTACTGGGAGGTGGCAGGTGGGAATGATAAAGGTCCTGATCGTAGACGATTCCGCAGTCGTAAGGCAAGTCCTGTCCCAAGAACTGGGCGCTCAGTCCGACATTGAGGTGATTGCCACCGCTCCGGATCCGCTCTTTGCACTGGAAAAGATGAAGGTGCATTGGCCAGATGTGATCGTTCTTGATGTCGAGATGCCGCGCATGGACGGTGTAACCTTTCTGCAGCAGGTGATGGCGACTCGCCCTACGCCGGTGATCATCTGCTCTTCCTTGGTGGGTGCCGGCGAGGATGTGACCTTGAGGGCGCTTTCGGCGGGTGCATTCGCAATCGTCGAAAAGCCCAAAATCGGGGTGCGCGACTTCTTGAAGGACAGTTCGGAAAGCCTGGTGTCCGTGGTGCGTGCGGCGGCAGGGGCGCGCATGGACCGCATGCGGGGCGCAGGGGTATCCGCAAACACAGGTTCCCTGCGGAATCCTGTCGCGAATCCTCGCACCAAGCTCACAGCGGACGAACTGCTTTCGGCACCGACATCTGGCGTCTCCAATATCCCCATGACAGAGAAGTTTGTGGCCATTGGCTGTTCGACAGGTGGCACCCAGGCCTTGGAGGTCGTACTCACGGCCTTGCCGCGGACCTGCCCTGGGATCGTGGTGGTCCAGCACATGCCGGAACAGTTCACCAAGGGGTTCGCGCTGCGGCTGAACTCGATCTCCGAGATCGAGGTCAAGGAGGCCGAAAATAACGACCGCATCATTCCGGGACGAGCCTTGATCGCCCCAGGCGGGAAACACACCATGGTCATTCGTTCTGGTGCCCAGTACCGCGTGGAAGTCAAGGACGGCCCGTTGGTGAGTCGCCACAAGCCGTCGGTGGATGTGCTGTTCCGCTCCGTGGCCAAGGCGGCGGGGCGCAATGCGGTGGGATTCATCATGACTGGCATGGGGGACGACGGGGCGCACGGCATGAGGGAGATGCATGACGCCGGGGCCAAGACCTTCGCACAAGACGAGGAAACGTGCGTAGTCTTCGGCATGCCCAAGGAAGCCATCAAGCTGGGAGGCGTGGACCATGTGGTACCGCTGGGGGAGATTCCCCGCATCGTGACTGGTGTGTACCAGCGGCAGATGCTGTCGGACTGATCCGGAAACCCTAGTCGGCGTCCTGCCCGCGAGGGTCCAAGGCATCCCGCAGGCAGTCGCCGGCCAGATTGAAGGACATGACGGCCAGGAACAGGAAGGCTCCTGGCAAGAGGCTCCAAGGATGCAGGCGGATGTCGGCGATGGACATGGCCTCCGACAGCAGGTTTCCCCAGCTGGTCTGCGGGTCCTGGATGCCTAGCCCCAACAGCGAAAGGCCGCTTTCCGCGATGATGTAGGAAGGGATGGACAGCGTGGCCGTGACGGCCAGGTATCCGAAGGTCTGGGGCAGCACGTGGCGAGTCAGGATCTTCCAGGTGGGCATTCCCAGGGCTTTCGAGGCGGTAACGAAGTCCTGGTTAGCGATCGACAGGATCATGCCGCGCAGCACCCTGGCAAGCCCTGCCCATCCCACGAAGGAGAGGATCAGGACGATGGCGAAGTACACTGTGATGGACGACCATTCCAGGGGCAGCACCGCGCGCAGGAGCATCATCAGGTAAAAGCTCGGAATCAGCATCACGACCTCGCAGGCCCGCATCAGGACGGAATCCGTCCATCCTCCCAGGTAACCTGCCAGGCTGCCGATGAGCATGGCTAGCAGCAAGGTGACCGAAACACCAAATATGCCGATCGTCAAGGAGATCCTGGATCCATAAACAAGGCGGGAGAACAGGTCGCGCCCGCGCGAATCGGCCCCGAGCAGATAGAACCTGGCCGGGCTGCGTTCCGGGACCCCCAGCAGGCGGCGACCGACCGGGACGATGTCCAGCCATTTAGTGCCGGGCTTCTCCACCCACAACCGCAGGGGAACCTGATGGAGGGTGTCCTCCTTCCAGATGCGGTTGGCATTCTCGTCGAAGGCGAAACTGGTCGGGTAAATGAACGGTGCGTGCCAGCCTGTCGCATCGCGCAAATGGATCCGGGTCGGGGCTGCCCATGAATGTTCCCTGGATTCGTCATCGCTGGGATACGGTGCCACCAGCTCGGCAAACAAGGCTGTCGCATAGAGGATCGCCAGGATCCAGAGGCTGATGCGGGCCAAGGGGCTCTGCTCGAAGGCTCTGCGCAGGCGCTCTGCCATGCCAGCAGCCTCTTTGACCGGTTGATTGTTCACGCTTGCCAAATGTACTCTCGGGGCTGCAGGGCGGTGGATGGGATCTAGAACCGCAGCAAGGCGATTTCGGGATGCACCAGGATGCGGGCGGGAAGGCCCGTGCAGCCGACTCCGGAGGTGACCACCAAGTGCGACTGACCGAGGGTGTGGTGCCCATACAGCCAACGCCCGCCGAAACGGGACGGCGAGAGGATCCCTCCGATCACGGGTAGGGCGAACTGCCCCCCGTGGGTGTGCCCGGCCAGGATCCACTTGGCTCCTGCGTTGGCCAGTTCCGGCGCATTGTCGGGCGTGTGGCTCAATGCGATGTCCACGGCACCGTCCTCCATGCATTTGCGGACGGATTCCGCACCGCACCACGGCCACGAGGTGCCCGCCAGGCGCAGCGACCGCCCGTTGGGGTGCATGAGATCCACCGTCATGTCCTGCAGCAGGCAGGCGCCCATGTCCTGCAGAACCTCGCTGACACCTTGGATCGCGACTTGATCATGGTTCCCCAATACGGCATGGATGCCCATGACGGGGCGGATGCGGGACAGGTCGCGCAGGCAGCGCTGGAGGATGGGCACGGACTCCGGTCGCGAGATGAAGTCACCTGCCAGCAGGATGATGTCGGGCTGGAGTCCCTTGACGACCTTCCAGAAGCGGTCGTACCACAGCGGCTCGGGCCACCCGTCGCAATGTAGGTCCGAGATCAAGGCGACCGACAGCCCCTGCAGGTTGGCGGGAGCATCGTCGAAGCTGTAGGAACGCACCTGCAATGCCCTGGTAGTCAAGATGCGCCCCCGGGCTGAAGGAACGTCGGCAGGACGGGAACGGACCGCAGCCAGGTCCACCAGCCGCATGGAAAGCCTCCAGGCGATCCGAGCCAGCACGAGAAGCGTCAAGACCCAGGTGAGGGTGGATATGTAGGGATGGGGCCAGACGACCCAGATGACCGTCGGTGCCACCAGAAGCACGAGGATCCATGTACCTTCACGCTTCCACTGGAATCGGGCATCCAAGGCAAGGATCCTGCGATTCCAGCGCCACAGCAAGGCGCACAGGCCCAGGAAGATGATCCGTACCAGCGTCGCGCTCATCACGGCTCCAATGCACCTCCGCGCACGGCTCCATCCTTCCAGGCGAACCGACCGAAGGTTCCCAGTACGGAGGCGGCGACCGCCAGAGGAATCTGCATGGCCATGGCCAAGGGGAACCAGCTCTTGCGGACCTTGGGGCCGAAGATGTCCAGGCCGGTGGAATACTGTCTCCAGCCCAGCAGCCACATGCATCCCCACAGGAAGGCTGCCATCCCCCAGCAGGCGTGGTGGGAAAAGCCCAGGATTGCCAGCAGAAGGACCCAGCAGTAGCTGGCGAAGGTCGTCGAAAGCAGTAAAAGTTGCGGGGTCTCGAACCGCACGCACTTGCTGGCCCAGCGCTTGCGCTGTTCCCAGGCGTGCTGCCAAGAGACAGGCCCCTGGGTCGGAACCTGGGTGGCCGCCTCGATGGCGAAGTCGACACGCCAAGGCGTGCGTGCCATGATGGCCTGTACCAGGAAGTCGTCGTCGCCCGACACGATGCCCAGGTTGCGGGCATAGGCTCCCGCTTGGTCGAAGGCACGACGCAGGTAGACGAGGTTGCCGCCGTTGGCCGACAACGGGAACCCGTTGCCGATGGCTCCAGCGGAGATGGCGGCGTAATTGAAGATCTCGGCCGCCCAAATGCCCTGGAAACTGTCGGAAAGTCGGGGATTGCGGGCGTGGTAGACCACCCCGGTGCTCACGCCGACGCTGCCTTGCAGGCGCGAGGCGTGGCTCCAGAGCCACATCGGATCGGGGCGGTTGTCGGCGTCGATCACAGCGATGATCTCGGAGTCCGAACTGCGGATCCCCATCATCAGAGCGTTCTTCTTGGGGGCGATCCGGGCCGGGCAAATTTCTACCCGCAGCACGTCGATCCTGCCCTGACCGCAGTTGCGGATGGCTTCCCCTGTCCCGTCGTGGGAACGGTCGTCCACGACCACGATCCGCAGCTTCTCACGGGGGTATTCCAACGCAAGCAAGCTGGCAACAAGGCTGTCGGCGTTCTTGACCTCGTTGCGGGCGGCGACCAGCACGGTGGCGGTCGGCAGGGCAGAGGCACTCACCAAGTCCACGGGGCGGAGCTTGCGCATTCCGGCGACCAGCCAATGACCAAGGCTCAGATGGAACGCGGAAAAGGCCCCGGTGATGCCCGTGGCCAGGAATTGCCAGTCGCCGGTCACGGCTTGCGCAGCTTCTTCAGGGCTTCCCAGCGGGGGTCGACGGGCTTTTCCTCTTTTTCCTCATCCACCTCGGCGGGCAGAGGGACATCGTCCAGCTCGATTCCGGCCGGAAGATCCACGCCCGGCTTGATGGGTTTGAGGGGGCGTTCCAGTTCGAGTGCCTGGCGTAGCACCTCGCCGATGTCCAGGTCGCGCTGCGTCTCCGGGAGCAGGACGCTGAAATCGTCCTCACTGTCGAGATCCCACTCCACCTCGTTGCGATGGGCTTCCCGGGTCGCCAGGATCTTGGCGGGCGCCTCGATCTCCAGCTCGAACTCGTCCAGCGAGCGCACGCAGATGGCGGTCACGGTGGCCTTGAGCTTGAGATCCAACCAAAGCCGGGTGCCGGATGAATCCGCCTTGCCGGTCACGTGCGCGATGCCGACCGCACCGGCCTCCACCAGCTCAGGGCATTCGCTGGCCGGGAACGACAGGTCGATGGCGGTGACGCCGTCGCGGTAATGGAGGATGGGCAGTGCCGCTGCAGTGCTGGATTCGCTCTTCATGCCACACAAGGTAGAACCATGGGATTGGATCCGCAGGCGGAATGCGCAGCGGTTCCGGTGTGGAACTACTTTCAGGCTCGTGATCCTTCGCATCCCTCGATCGCATCGTCGTACCAGCCATCGGCTCCAAGTCGCATCGTTCGCTGCGATGCTGTTGGCGTGCGGTTGCAGCCAGTCCGTGGTCATCGGCACCAGCACCACGACGGTGGAGGTCCTGAGGGCCGCCTCGCGGGTGCGGATGGTTCCGCCCGTCGAAGCGCTGCCGATGCGTCCGGAACCCGACGAGTTGGCGCCAGTCACCTTCTCGGCGGGCATCCAGGCTCCAGTCAATTCTCCCAGCAGCTACAAGGAGTCCTCGCCCGCGCAGCCTGTCGAATTGAGCGTTCCAGCCTGGTCCGCCCAGGGAGAGATGGGCTTCTTTCCCGCCTCGTGGCTTAGAGCCAACCTTGCTGTCTCGGCCGGTTCCGGCGGGGTCCAGTCGGCGTGGGCGGGATTTGCCTGGCTGACCGGAAGCCAAGCCGTGACGTTTTCCCTGCGCACCTCGCTTGGCGGCATGCGGGGAACGGCCTGGAACCGTTACCTTGAGACCACCACCATCCGGACCTGCTCCCTGGAGGTGTGCCGGGAGAGGGTCCTTTCCCGCACTGAAGAGGAAAATCCCCGCCTGTTCTCGCTCCTGATGCGCGTCGGACTCTCCATCCAGGCGGCCCGCTCCGGCCCGTGGCTGGATGTCCAAGGATTGACTCCCTTCGAGTTTGCCCAGTGGAACGGGCGTCGCAACGTCTTGGAAGTCACCCGCCAGTACCATCAAGGAGCCTCCGCCTTTGGCAGCCCTTCCGACAGCAGCTGGATCGAGACGGAACGCACCGGAAGCCGGGATCCAGATCGGTCCAGTGCACTTCAGCTCAGTTCAGTGGCCGTCGGCTGGTGCGAACGTCGGGGCGATCACCAGTTCGCCGCTGGGGTACGCTACTTTCCTTGGGCCGGGAACCTGGTCCAGCCCCAGTTCCAGTGGACCATGCAGCTTCCCGGCATGGGATTGCCGCGAGGCCGATGAAAAAGGCCGCTCCGGGATATCCGAAGCGGCCATGCGTTCAATTTGACAATTTCTGTCAAAAACCGGTCAGCAGCCCAGCTGCTTGAAGAAGTCGTTGCCCTTGTCGTCGACCAGGATGAAGGCCGGGAAGTCCTCGACCTCGATCTTCCAGACGGCTTCCATGCCAAGCTCAGGGAAGTCGATGCACTCGACCTTCTTGATGTTCTCCTCGGCAAGCACCGCGGCCGGGCCGCCGATCGAGCCGAGGTAGAAGCCGCCGTGCTTCTTGCAGGCGTCGGTCACCTGCTGGGAACGGTTGCCCTTGGCGATCATCACCATCGAGCCGCCGTTCTCCTGGAACAGGTCCACGTAGGAGTCCATGCGGCCGGCGGTGGTGGGACCGAACGAGCCCGAGGGCTTGCCCACCGGGGTCTTGGCCGGACCGGCGTAGTAGATCGGGTGCTTCTTCAGGTACTCGGGCAGGGGCTTGCCGGAATCCAGGATCTCCTTGAACTTGGCGTGGGCGATGTCGCGGCCCACCACGATGGTGCCCTTGAGGAGAAGCGGGGTCGAAACCGGGTGCTTGGAGAGCTCAGCCAGGATCTCGGGCATCGGACGGTCGAGGTCGATCTCGACGCCGTGCTTGTGCTTCTTGCCGCCCATGTCCGGCAGGAGGCGGCCGGGGTTGTGGTCGAGCTCCTCGATGAACACGCCTTCTTTGGTGATCTTGGCCTTCATGTTGCGGTCGGCTGAGCACGACACGCCCATGCCCACCGGGCAGGAGGCGCCGTGGCGCGGCAGGCGCACGATGCGGATGTCGTGGGCGAAGTACTTGCCGCCGAACTGGGCACCGATCCCGAGCTTGTAAGCCTCTTCGAGGATTTCCTTCTCAAGCTCCAGGTCGCGGAAGGCGCGGCCGTGCTCGTTGCCGGTGGTCGGCAGCTCGTCGAGGTACTTGGCACTGGCGAGCTTCACCGTCTTGAGGCAGGTCTCGGCGCTGGTTCCGCCGATCACAAACGCGATGTGGTACGGGGGGCAAGCCGCCGTGCCCAGGGTCTTCATCTTCTCGACCAGGAACTTCTTGAGGCTGGTCGGATTGAGGAGCGCCTTGGTCTCCTGGAACAGGTAGGACTTGTTGGCCGAGCCGCCGCCCTTGGCCATGAACAGGAACTTGTAATACATGCCCTCGGTGGCGTAGAGGTCGATCTGGGCCGGCAGGTTCGTGCCGGTGTTGATCTCCTTGTACATGTCCAGCGCCACCGTCTGGGAATAGCGCAGGTTCTCCTGCGTGTAGGTGCCGTAGACGCCCTTGGAGAGCCATTCCTCGTCGCTTACGCCGGTCCAGACCTGTTGGCCCTTCTTGCCCATCACGATGGCGGTGCCGGTGTCCTGGCAGACGGGGAGCTTGCCTTCGGCAGCGACCTGGGCATTGCGCAGCATCGCAAGCGCCACGCCCTTGTCGTTGGGGGAAGCGTCCTTGTCGGTGAGGATCTTGGCCACCGACTCGTTGTGCTCGGCGCGCAGGAAGAAGCCGATCTCGCGGGTGCAGGTGCGGGCCACGAGTTCCAACGTCTCCGGGGTCACCTTGAGGATGGGCTTGCCGTCGAACTCCGAGACCGACACGCCTTCCTTGGTCAGCAGGCGGTACTTGGTGGTGTCCTCCCCAACGGGGAACGGATCCTGGTAGACGAATTCGGGCGTGGCCATCTTTGCTCTCCATTGATCGGTGTTGAACGACAGTCGCTCAAAAATAGAATCTTCGCTCGGCTTATCGGAGGAAACGAAGAAGGCCCCGCCGATCGGCGAGGCCTTCTTGACAGAAATTGTCGGATCTGGTCAGAATCCGCCCATGCCGGGAAGTTTCATCGAAGGGGGGAGCTTGCCGCCGCCCATCTTGCGAAGCGCACCCATCTTGCCGCCCATCTTGCCAATCTGGCTCATCAAGGTCTTCATCTGCTCGTACTGCCTCAGGACCTGGTTCACTTCTTGGAGCGACGTGCCCGAGCCCTTGGCGATGCGGGCGCGACGCTGGCCGTTGATGATCTTCGGGGCGGCCCGCTCCTTCTTGGTCATGGACGAAAGGATGGCCTCCACGTGGAGCATCTGCTTCGGGTCGACCTTCGAGGCGGCCTCCTTCATCGCGGCGCCACCGGGCATCATGCCCAGGATGTCGGCGATGGAGCCCATCTTCTTGACCTGTCGGATCTGGGCGAGCATGTCGTCCAGATCGAACGAGTTCTTCATCATCTTCTTGGAAAGGCGCTCGACCTCTTCCTTGTCCAACGTGTCCTGGGCGCGTTCCACCAGGCCCACGATGTCGCCCATGCCCAGGATGCGCCCGGCCATGCGCTCGGGATCGAAGAGTTCGAACGCGGTGACGCCTTCGCCCGTGCCGGCGTAGGCCACGCGGGTGCCGGTGGCGCGGGCCAGCGACAGGGCCGCACCGCCGCGGGCGTCGCCGTCGGTCTTGGTCAGGACAACGCCGGTCACGTTCAGGCGCTCGTGGAAGGTCTTGGCCACGCGCACGGCTTCCTGGCCGGTCATGGCGTCGGCCACGAAGTAGACGTGGTCCGGGGACAGTTCCTTCTTGATCTGCCCCAGTTCCTCCATCAGGGCTTCGTCAATCTGGAGGCGGCCAGCGGTGTCGTAGATCACCACGTCGCAGCCCAGGTCGCGGGCCTTCTGGCGGGCGCGACGGGCGATGCCCACCGGGTCGCGCGGCTCCTCGAAGTGGACGGGGATGCCCATCTTCTCGCCCAGCACCTTGAGCTGTTCAATAGCGGCAGGGCGATAGATGTCGCAAGCGGCAAGCAAGGGCTTGCGGCCCTTCTTGTCGCGCAGGTGGAGCGCGAGCTTGGCCGCAGTGGTGGTCTTGCCCGAACCCTGGAGTCCGCACAGCAGGATCTGCGAAGGCGTTCCTCCGTAGACCGGCTCCTTGGGAGCACCGCCCAAGGCTTCAATGAGAGCATCATTGAGGAGCTTGACCATGTGCTGACCTGCCGTGACAGAAATTGTCACTTCAGCGCCGAGGGCCTGCTCCTTGATCTTGGCGATGAACTCGCGCGTGACATCGAGTTCAACGTCGGCCTCCAGCAAGGCGCGACGGACATCGCGCAACGCTTCGGTGACGTTTTCTTCAGTGAGCCGCGCTTCGCCGCGCAACTTTTTCATGACGCCTTCGAGGCGTCTTTCCAGGGACTCGAACATAGTCGGCCAAAGGTAAATCCCCGGTGTGCCGGGGATTCAACAAATCAAGGCGCTGCGATGAGGGTCGTGCCGCCGCGGGCCCAGGCAGAAAACTGGGCATCGTAGAGCGCTTCCACCACAGCGGCGGGGCGTGCGAAGCTCCCGGCCCAGGCCGCCCTCAGGCGCACCACCACCTTGCGGGACTCGTTGGGCGCCAGCGAGAAGTAGTGGACGGTGCGGTCGTCGCGGAACTCGATCCGCTCGAAGCTCCCGTTGGAGGGCGTCTGCTGGGCGCTGGCGTTCTCAAGCCGGTCGTTGCGGATCTCCATGCCGCCGGGCCAGATCTGCGAGAGCGCCAGGTTCGAAAGCCTCTGGGCGGCCTTGTTGCGCACCGTCGTCTCGCAAACCAGTTCGGTCCCCTGGGGCACGCGGTCCGGATCCACCGGGGCTCCGGCCGAGGTCCTCCAGGTGCGCGAGATCTCCAGGTTGCCCGGGCGGTTGGCCGGTTCGCTGCCGGGAGGCACCACGCCGTGTCGGCGCAGCAGGACTTCCACGGGCTTTCCGTTGGGGGAGCGGACTTCCAGAAGTCCTGAGGCACGGTCGGGAAGCGCGGCACTTGCTCGTCCCTTGCGGGTGCTCAAGCGATTCCAGGCGCCTCCTGCCAGGCGCCATTCCACGCTGGCCTCGGTTCCCTTGGGGAGCTTCCCCAGCCATCCGGCAAAGGCCCACAGGCTCGTGCCGGTCTCCTGGGTGGACCACCAGCCGCCCGAGGCTAGCTGCCTGCGCAGGTCCTGGAACAGCTGCGGCGCAAGCGCCGTGTTGCCCGTGCGCACCATGGCTTCCAGGATCAGGGCCCGGTCGCGGATCGGCGATCCCAGCACCTCGCCCAGCATGCGCCCTCCCGAAAGGGGCGAGATGTCCAGGCCCTTGGTGAGGTTGCCCGCCACGTCCTTCTGGCCGGAGGTGGCATAGGCCGCCGCCAAGATCCAGCGGGAAAGGGAGGGGAGCTTGGCTTCCCGCAAGCGGTTCATCTCCGCCAGCTCCGGCTTCCCGGTCTGGGCCAGCACATCCAGTCGCTGGACCTGGGTGAGGGTGTCCCAGCGCGTGGTGTAGACGTTGGGATTCCAGCCCTTGGCGGCCTGCGCCAGGTGGCGGAAGAGCGGGTCCCACTGGGAGGACGGCACCTCGTAGCCCCGCGCCCGCGCCAGGGCCAGGAACCGTGCCGCCCAGAGCGTTCCCCATTCGTAGCCTTGGGACTCGCCCGGCCACAAGGAGAGTGCGCCCGAAGGCGTCTGGAAACGGCGCAGCCGCTCGATGGCGGCCTTCACGTTGTTCTCGGCGGCCTTGAGACGCACGGCATCGGCATCGGGCAGCAGGTCATTCAGGAACAGCTGGGGGAAGGCTGCTGACGTGGTCTGTTCCACGCAGCCGTGGGGGTATTCCAGCAGCTCGTCGATGCGTCCTTCGATGCCCACTGCACCCAGGCTCGAGATCTCGAGCCGATCGGAGGCCGTTCCCGGCAGGAACAGGGGCTTGAGGTCGTGGGTCCAGGCAGTGGTGCCCGCCAGGCCCATCTCGCTGCGCCCGTGTGCATCGCCCGGCATCCGGACCAGGACCGGGACCTTCTGCTCGGCCTGTCCGTGCGCCGCCGTGGCCTCGACCGTCAGCGTGGCCGTTCCCAGCACCGCCGAGGCGGCGATTTCGAAGGCGGCCACCTGGCTGCCGGCCGCCGGGAATTCGACAGTTTTTGTCAGGATTCCCGTGCCCTTCAGGGCGCCCGAAGTCTTGAGGCTCACTTGCACGGCGCCAGGCTTGCTGGAGAACACCGTCACCGGCACTGTGGCGCGGTCGCCCGGCGACATCGCGCGCGGTGCGCTGGGCAGTACCATGACGGGGGCACGCACCGGCACGGCGGCCTGGGTCGATCCGCTGGCCTCGCCGCTGGAGGCGATGGCCATCACACGCACCGAACCCGTGTACTGGGGGATGGGGAAGGACACTGTGGTGTTTCCAGCGGGAAGGTCCATGGGACTAGAAACCCACACCATGGGCGGGAACTCGTCGTTCTTGCGCGCCCCGGGGTTCTTGATGCGGTTCTCGTCGCCGCCGACGGCCAGGATCCCGTCCAACTTCCCCGAGAAGGCCCCGAACACCTCGTCGAAGAGGTCCCAGGACCGGATGGAAAGGGCCTCCTTGGCATGGAGTCCCTTCCATGGATCGGGAGTCTTGAAGCGGGTCAGGTCCAACAGCCCTTCGTCCACCACGGCCACCACCACGCGACCCTTGCGGCCGGAAAGGTTCTTCAGGGTGATGGTTGCCTTGGTATTGGGGCGCAGTTCGGCGGGCGCCTGGATCTCAAGCTTCAGGCGGGTGGTCGGGTCGATCACGGCCACGGGCACCACACCCCACACCCGCAAGGGACGTTCATTGGCGGGCGGATAGGGCTGGATCAAGTTCACTTGCACGTACACGCCCGGGCTCATCGCCGCCGTGGCCTGGGTGCTCCACTCCATCTGTCCCTCGTGCAGGGACATCCACTCTTGCGAAAGGATGCGTCGACCGCGCAGGACCTGCACCAATGCCTTGCCTTGCGGGGCGCCCGGGAACCGAACGGACAATTTCTGTCCCACGTTCACGCTGTCGGCGACCGGAGTGAGCGGCAGCAGCGACGGGGCCTTGCCTTCCGAACCCTCGCCGTCGTCTCCGCTGCCCCAGACCTCCAGGAACTTGCCGGCCACGTGCCCGCTTTGCTTGTCGCGCACCAGCACCAGCAGCGTGCCTCCCGCTTCCGGTGTGAAGGCGACGCTTCCCGAACTGGTCCCGTGCAGCGTGGCCACCTTGGTGACCCCCTCGCGCGTCGTGAAGCTGGTCTGGTGCTCGCCGCTTTCCCACCACCACCAGTCGCGTCGCGACCAGATCTCCACGTCCACGGCCCGCCCCTTCACGGCGACCCCGGCCGGGGTGACGCTGGCTAGCTCGATCCGCAGCGGCGTCCCCGACGGGACCCAACCCCAGCGGTCGGCCCCCTGCACGTGCAACCCGGCGTAGTGCGAGAACGGGGAGACGATCGCTCCGCACGCATCCGTGCTTGCCTGCCCGCCTTCCTCGAACACCCGGGAGGTGATGACGGCGTTCATGAGGCCAGTGTAGTCGCCCTTCTCCAGTCCGTTCAGTGAGAAGGAGGCCTTGCCGCCCGCATCCAGTCGTCCTTCGAACAGGGACTTCTCGGGGATGGCCTCGGGGAGCCTGGCGGTCGGGTCGGTGAAGGAAAAGTCGGCCATGCCCTTGACGGTCAGCGGGCGAGGGGAGAGGACGGTGCTCACCTTGCAGGCCAGGCTTGCCGCACTGCCGCCCGAGAGCCAGCGGGCCGAGAGCTGGACTCTGGTGCCGGCGCCCTTTCCGAACACGCGTCCCTCGGCGTCGTTCTCGATTTTGAGCCGGTTGGGGCGGATGGCTTCCACCATGATCGATTTCACGCTGGTGACCGGTCCTGCCTCCGAGACCACCTGCCACCGTCCGGTCGGGTCCTCCGGGCGCGTGGCGGTGCGCCATCCGAAGTGGCCGTCGGGTGCGGCGCGCAGCACCTGCGAGGCGACGATGCGTCCTTGCGGATCCTTGAGTGAGAAACGCATGGGAAGTTTTTCCACGGGCTGGTTGTCCTCGCCGCGCAGCAGGCAGCCCACGAAGATGCTGTCGCCGGGACGGTACACGCCGCGCTCGGTGTAGAGGAATGCCTTGAGGCCGTCGGCACCGGCTTCCCCTTCCACGTCGAAGCGCGAGACGTTGCGCGACTCCTCGCCGCGCAGGCGCAGGTAGCCCTGGTGCGTGAATCCCTTGTCCGCGATGTGGGCGCGCACCAGGGCGGCGCGGCTGCCGCCCTTGAGCGTCGCGAAACCCTGCGCGTCGCTCTTGGACTTGGCCAGCACCCGGTCTGCCGGGTCCAGGAGTTCAATGTCCACGCCCTCCCAAGGAGCTGCCTTGATTAGGTTGGTGGCGGTCACGCTCACATACCCCTGGGCGTCCTGGAAGGCCATCAGGCCCAGGTCCGACACCAGCACATTGACCTGCGCCGTCTGCCCGTACCAGTCGTTCCAGAAAGACGCCTTGCACGGGTCGTTGCGGTCCTTCCAGCTTGAGGAAGACTCCTCGCCGTCCTCACCTTCGCCGTCCCCTCCCGCATCGTCCTGGGGAGTCGAGGGCTTCCTGCCGTTCTCTACCTTGCCTTCGGCGCAGGCGAATAGGTTGCCGGAGCGGACCTTGCGCAGCTGAATCACGAAGAGTCCCGCACCGGCGTTGTTCAATACTGGCCGCAGGTCGAGTCCTCCGCTCCACGGCTCGTCGGCCTTGGCTCCCACGTTCAGCACACGGTCGTGGACCACGGTCCCCAGGCGGGTCAACCGGGAGCTTTCCTGGTCCAGCTTGCCGTCGGCCAGGAACTCGGGGATGTTGGCGGCGGACACCCGCGTGACCTTGACCTCCACCCGCGAGAGGTTCATGGTTTCGAACGGGAGCCGGTCCATGGCCGAGGTGGGCAGGATGGCTCCGGAACGCAGGAAGCGCACCTGCGGCGACCGGTCGCCGATGCGCCGCGTGAAGACTGTGGTCTTGGACAGTTTCTGTCCGTTGGCACTGGATAGCCCCGCGTCCAGCGTGACGACTACGTTTCCCGCACGTCGGCTCTTACCTTGGCAGATCAGCCGGTTTCCATCCTTGGCGGCGGTCCATCCCTCCCGAGAGAAGCGCACCAGCCCGTCGATGTTGCCCAGAGGCTCCGAAAAGACCGCAGAGAATCGCGACAGGTCGCCGGACGCATCTTCCGTCCGCACTCCCATCAGTCCCAGCTCGCCGGGCCTGGGGATGGTCACCGTGTCGATGCGCTTGTCGGCCGCGCCGGCATCCTTCTGCCAGGTCAGGAACAGGGGGATGGCGTTGCGCTGGATCCCTTGGACGCTCAAGACTCTCCTGGTTCCTGCGCCGGACCAGGAGACGGAAAGGGTCCGTCCGTCCTGCCTGGCCTCCACCATCCCTTCCAGCTCCTTGGGGGTCGGTGCATCGGTGAAGGTGACCTGGCCGTCCACGCTCCAGTTGCCGTCCTTGCCTGTGACAAAATCCGTCAATTCCCACGCGATATCCTGGGGCCTTGCCATGAACCCGAACGGCACCTTCGGGAGCGAGGCGTCGTGCACCACCGTCGGCAGGTCAAGCGATGCGGCATAGTGCTCGGGGCGGATGTCCTCGCCCGGCTCGAAGACCAGCGTCTGCGGGGACTTCCACACCAACTTCCCCTTGAGGGATGGCGTGATGGAGAGCCAGGCGGCATCGGCTTCCTTGCCGACCTCCTCGTCGGAAACAATGGGCCAGGCAAACTCGAACTCCAGCGGCTGGCGCTTACCCACTAGGCCTGCGGTCAGTCCCGTCAGGATCCTGGCGGCTTTTTCCTCTTCGGCTGCGGTCAGCTCAGGCCAAGGGGACGCCGAGACGACATCCACGGGCTTCCTGCAGCTTCCCAGCAGGAGCAGGCCGACGAGTGTGACGAAACGGGACAGACGCATGGGAACCTCCGGTTGACTCGGAAGAAGCTAGAATCTCGCAACCGTCCCGAGGTCAGTGCAGGAGTTCCGACAGGGCGTGGAAAGGAGATGCCGCCGCGTCCGCGATCGCTTCCGAGGTTGGGGAGAAATGGATCTCCCGCAGGTCACCGCTCACTTGCACCGAGGTGTACGAGCAGCCATCTGCACCTGGGAGCAGGGCCATGCGCAGGAGCGCCGGGCGCGTGGCGGCGTAGTCGTGGCGAAGCCCGGCCCGCAGCCGCAGGGAAAGCGAGCCGTCCAGGCCCAGCTGCCCCTTGCCTTGGATCCTTGCCGTGTCGCCCTGTTGCTGGATCTGCAGTAGCAGGTGCTTGGGCGTCAGTCCCCGCAAGCCGATGCTCCCGGAAGCAAATCTCACGTGGCGAAGCTCGGGCACGAACTGCCGGAACCAGCTGTCATGAAGGTAGGGAAGATCCGTCAGTTCGACACTGTCGGAACGGATGTTGCCGTCGAGCCGCATCGGCCGTCCGTCCAGGGGAAGATCCAGGCGGATCCCCTCGGATCGGAGATGCCCACGCACACGGGCGGGACCCAATCCCAACGGCCAGCGGGACAGGTCCATCGCAAATCCCAGGTGCAGACGCAGGCAGGAGTCCTTCATCGGCATCTTTCCCGAGAAGCGCCCGCCGGGGAGCTCGCCCCCCAAGGTGTCCAGGGAGAAGGGCAGCTTGCCGCGCGCCTGGACCGAGCGGATCGGCAAGGCTCCCAAGAGCGAGGTGCTGTCGATCGAAAGCGCCAGTTCGTCGCCCATGCGGCGCAAGGACAGATTCCGGCAAATCACAAGGAGGACACCGTCGGGATCTCGCACCTCAAGCTGTTTCAGCTGGATGCGATTGGGCAGGTACTGGGTCGGGAACCAGTTGCGCAAGGGAACGGAATCCAGCCTGGTCAAGGTGGCAAGGAACGGTTCCAGCTCCGCCTGGGAACTGATCCGCAGCGACGGACTTTCGATCGAGGCGATCTGCAGGTGTCCAGCCATGAGCGCCCACGGCGAGAAGCTGATGTCGATGCGGGGGCTGGAAAACGACGGCGCAACGGGGAGCCTCGCACCGTAAAGACTGACGGAGAATGGGAAGCGGTAGCGGATGTCTTTGGTCTGCAGTGGGAACTCGCTGGATGGCGGGGCCATCCGCGCCAAGACCGCCTGTCCGACAAGACCTGTCGGGACGGGAAAGAGGCGCAAGGCAAGGACGATGGCCAATCCGGCGGCGAGCCATCGGAACCTGCGGTTCACGCCCTCATTCCTTGCGTTCGGGACGCGAGAAACGGAAGGTGCGCCCGAGGCCGAAATGGAAAGGGAAAGTGACCTTGCCCGCCGCAACGGCTTCGACCTGCTCGATGGTCTTGGTGATCCCCGCAAGCTTCACATACAGGGAGTCGTCGTGGATGAGCCTGGCGATGGGGGAGTCGGGATCGTTGAGCGCGGAATCGAGGGCTTGGCCCTTGCGCACCAGCGGCCGGAGATCGGCCAGGGCCGCAGGAGCCTTGTCTAGCAACGGCTCGATGGTCATGATCATCGCCTGGATCTTGGTGTCTGCATCCTTGAGGCCTACGTTCAGGGCCCGCACCTTCCGGTCCAGTCCGTCCACGTGTCCCGTGGAACCTTCCACGGTGGTTGTCAGTTCGTTCACCCGTGCGGCTGCCGCATCGATGGATGCCATGGCTGCTTGGATGCGCTTGGCGGCGGGGGCGTGGCTGGAATCGCCTCGGATCCAACCTTCGGCCCCGGCATGGATCTGATTGACTTGCGCCACCAGGATCTCGATCCGGCTCATGGTCTCGGCGATGCCCGGCTGGAATCTCCCGGGAATGCTGCCTCCGTCGGCAAGCATCTCGGGCGCCTCGCCCCGATCGATGATTAGGATGCGCTGTCCCATCAGGCCCTGAGGGAAGTTGACGGCGCGTGCGTCCGTGCGGATCTTCTGGTAACTGAAGAATTCCACCATCACGCGGGCACCGTCGGGCAAAGTTTCGATGTGGTCGATGCGACCGACCATCACTCCCGAGATGGCCACCGGATCGTCATCCTGCAGGGCGGAGATGGCTTCGCCGCTGTGCGAGAAGACCACCCATGCCGTCTGGGCGCCCGACTTGGTCACGTTCCAGAAATGCCAGGAATAGGCCAGCGTGGCCAGAAGCACGAAGCAGGTGGTCGCATATCCCACCGAGCGCTGGTCGTTCAAGCGGTGGACCAGACGTTCCCAAGCGGCTAGGATCGGGCTCTGGGAAAGGGCGGAACGCTTCCAGACACGACGAATCCGGCGACTCATCAGAGAGCCATCCGGAACATCGCGGTCTCATTTGGGGGGAGACAATCAAAGCCACTTGGCGGATTTGAACCGCCGACCCACGCATTACGAATGCGTTGCTCTACCAACTGAGCTAAAGTGGCATCCAAGGACGGAGAAAAATAACATGAAGGCGTCACTTTGTACAGTCCTTGTGAAGGGCCTTTTGCAGGGTATCCGCAGCCAAGGCGAGGCGGTGGCTGGTCGATAGCAGGAGCTTGCTGGGGATCTTCAGGACATACCCGTCCTTCCAGGCTTTCTGACGCTTGGCCTGGTCGGGGTAGGGGATCTCGCCCTGATGGCTCCAGTTGGACAACAGCAACCAATCGGGCTCGGAGCTGGCCAGGTCTTCGGTGGAGATGCGAGTGGCCTTCTTGCGGCCTTGCATGGCGGCCAGGTTGCGCACTCCCGCCGCCTGGAACAGTTCATCGACCGTGCATTGGCTCCCCGCCGTGTACCCGTCGGACCAGTACAGGACAGTGGGCGTGTCGCTGGCGCAGGCTTGGTTGCGGGCTCTGACGGCCGCCAAGGTAGAGTCCATCCAGGCGACTAAGCTGTCGCCTTTGCGCGCCGCACCCAAGCGGATCGATGCCGTGCGCAGGAAGTCCCGCACGCGAGCGATGCTGGACGGGTCTTCCAGCTTCAGAAGAGGAATGCCTGCCTTGCTCAGGGCGTCCAGAAAGGCCGGGTCGTGGAAGGAACCGACGATGACCAAGTCGGGAGCCAGACTCAGGATCTTCTCCAGATTAGCATTCATGCGTGGCTTACCAGGAAAGCAGTGGGCTGCCTCGTGGATGCCTTCGTCGTCGGCCAAGGCGCTGACGGCTTGCACGCGGGACGGGGAGATCTGCAAAGCATCCAAAATCACATCGCCAGTGATGGTGATCGATACGATCCGCTGCGGCACAGGCGCGGTCACCGCCGGGGCGGGATCGGTCTTCTTGCAGGCCCCTAAGGACAGGAGCAGGGCGGCAGCAATCGGCAAAGGGCGCATCAAGGACAACGTAGCACCTCCAACGATTCCAGACACACAAAAACCAGGGTGACTGCGGCGCTCACTGGTTTCGTCCTACCGTTGCTGCCTTCCGGCCCTGGCGGATTCGGTCGTCCAATGCCGCGCAGGCCCTGGCATTCGGTTTCCTCATCAGATGAGGAAGGAGCGGAGAGGGTGAGATTCGAACTCACGGTGGGTTGCCCCACAACGGATTTCGAGTCCGTCGCAATCGACCACTCTGCCACCTCTCCGTAGTTTGCAAAACTTATGACATCACCGTCGTTTTGGAAAGGGATAAATTGCGGACCGATCTGAAAAGAACGGCCTCCCCGCGTCGCGGAAAGGCCGTTTTGACAAATTCTGTCCGACAGGTCAGACCTTCCAGGTCACCCCGCCCGAAAGCAGCTTCTGCAGGTCCGGGGCCTTCTTGGCCTTGGCGGCCTCGATCTGGGCGTCCATGGACTCGTGGTACACCGGTGCCTCGACCTTACGGAAGATGCCCAGCGGCACCGGCATCTCGGGGTGCGAGAAGCGCGAGAGCGCGTAGGCGAGGGTCCCGGTGGGCTCGGCGGCGTTGTGCACGATGGCCTTGCCTTCCTCGCCCTCGGCCAGGTCGATCGAAGCCAAGGTGCCGAAGCCGCTGGCCGCGATGCCCTTGGTGCCGCCCGCGTAGGTCAGGGGTTTGCCGTCCTCGAGGTAGATCACCTTCTCCTTGCGGTTGGCCGTCGAGTAGAAGTCGTCGTGTGCGCCGTCGTTGAAGATCACGCAGTTCTGCAGGATCTCGATGAAGGCGGTGCCCTTGTGGGCGGCGGCGGCCTCCAGGATGGAGGTCAGGTGCTTGACGTCGTTGTCGGCGGTGCGGGCCACGAAGGTGGCGCCCGAGCCCAGCGCCAAAGCGATGGGGTTGGCCGGCAGGTCGATGTTGCCCATCGGGGAGGTCTTGGTCTTGAGTCCCACCGTCGAGGTCGGCGAGAACTGGCCCTTGGTCAGTCCGTAGATCTCGTTGTTGAACATCATGATCTTGAGGTCCACGTTGCGACGCAGGGCGTGCATGGTGTGGTTCCCGCCGATCGAGAGCGCGTCGCCGTCGCCCGTGATCACCCAGACCGAAAGCTCGGGGTTGGCCGCCTTCACGCCCGTGGCGACCGCACAGGCGCGGCCGTGGATGGTGTGGAACCCGTAGGTGTCCATGTAGTAGGGGAAGCGGCTGGAGCAGCCGATCCCGGAGATGATGGCGATGTTCTCCTTCTTGATCCCGAGCTTGGGAAGGGTCGTCTGGAGAGCCGCCAGGATGGAGTAGTCGCCGCAACCGGGGCACCACTTCACCTGCTGGTCGGACTGGAAATCCTTGCGGGTGAGCGCGACGGATGCGGATGCAGGGTTCTCGGCGATCATCAGCGGACCTCCTTCAGGATCGCGTGGATTTCTGTTAGCAGTTCGGAGACCTTGAAGGGCTTGCCCTTGATCTTGTTGATGCCCTTCATCGGGATGCCCAGCTTGCCCATCAGGTACTGGCGCAGCTGGCCCATGTTGAGCTCCGGCACGACCACTGTCTTGTACTTGGCCAGGATGCCGGCCAAGTCCTTGGGCAGCGGGTTGATCCAGCGCAGGTGCACGTGCGCGACCTTGACGCCCTCGTCCAGCAGCGCATCCACGGCGGAGGAGACCGAGCCGTAGGTGCCGCCCCAGCTGACCAGCACGAGGTCTGCGTCGGCATCGCCCTCGACCTTGGTCGCGGGGATGACGTCGGCGATCTTGGCCACCTTGTCGTGGCGCTCGTGGGTCATGATCTGGTGGTTGTCGGAATCGTAGGAGATGTTGCCGGTGATCGACTGCTTCTCCAGGCCGCCGATGCGGTGTTCCAGGCCCGGCGTGCCGGGGATGGCCCAGGGGCGGGCACCCTTCTCGTCGCGCTTGTAGGCCTTGAAGGTTGCCGGATCGGTGTGGAGGTGGTTGGCGATCGAAGGTAGCTTCGAGACATCGGGAATCATCCACGGTTCGGCGCCGTTGGCGATGTAGCCGTCGGTCAGGAGGATCACCGGGGTCATGGACTCCAGCGCGACCTTGGATGCCTCGAGGGCCGCCCAGAAGCAGTCGCCTGGGGTGGATGCTGCGATCACCGGGACGGGAGAGTCGCCGTTGCGGCCCGACAGGGCCTGCAGCAGGTCGGACTGCTCGGTCTTGGTGGGCAGGCCCGTCGAAGGACCGCCGCGCTGCACGTCCACGACAACTAGGGGAAGCTCGGCCATCACGGCCAGGTTCAGGCCCTCGGACTTGAGGCACAGGCCCGGACCGGAGGTGGTGGTCACGGCGAAGTTGCCGGCAAACGACGCGCCGATGGCGGAGGCGATGCCGGCGATCTCGTCTTCGGCCTGGAAGGTGCGGATGCCGAAGTTCTTGTTGGCCGCCATCTCCTGCAGGATGTCGGTGGCCGGGGTGATGGGGTAGCTGCCCAGGAAGGTGGGACGACCCGAGAGCTGCCCGGCGGCGATCAAGCCCAGAGCGGCAGCTTCGTTGCCGGAGATGCGGCGGTAGGTGCCGGGGGCGGCAGGCGCCTTGGCCACGCGGTAGCTGGACTGGAAGAGCTCCACCGTCTCGCAGTAGTTGAATCCGGCCGTGAGCGCCAGCTCGTTGGCCTTGGCGATGTCGGGGTTCTTGGTCGCGAACTTCTTCTCGATCCACTTGAGGGTGGCCTCGCAGGAACGGTCGTACAGCCAGTACATCATGCCCAGCGTGTAGAAGTTCTTGCAGCGAGCAGCGTTTTTGCTGGAGATGCCGGCCTCGGCCACCGCCTTTGTGGTCAGTTCGGTGATGTCGAGCTTGATCACGCGGTAGTCGCCCAGCGAGCCGTTCTCGAGGGGATTCTCCTTGTAGGCCGCCTTCTCCAGGTCCTTCTCGCCGAAGCCTGCGGTATCCACCAGGAGAATGCCGCCCTTGTGGAGGTCGAGCAGATTGACCTTGAGCGCAGCGGCATTCATGGCCACCAGCACGTCGATCTCGTCACCCGGGGTCTTCACATCCAGGGACGCGAAGTGCAGCTGGAAGGCCGACACGCCGGCGACCGTTCCAGCCGGGGCGCGGATCTCAGCCGGGTAGTCCGGAAGGGTGGCGATGTCGTTCCCAAGGAAGGCGGCGGAATCTGTGAACTGGTTGCCGGTGAGCTGCATGCCGTCACCGGAATCGCCGGCAAAGCGGATCACAACACTCTCGACCTCAACCACCTTTTGGGATTCGGCAACGGCCGTGGCTGTCTCGTGCATCAGTACTCCTCTGTATCCTCTTGGATGATCCGGTTTTTCAGATAGGATTGTCCGGATCGGTGTCATTATTTTACATCGGAATCCAGCCGTCGACCACCTTTTTGCGTTTGTGTCGCAATCGCGGAATTCTTGATCTCGCTATGGGCAGAAGGTAAACTTAGCCAATGATCACCCCGAATCTGCTTGCGATAGCCCTGCGCTTGGCCTCGGCCACTCCACTTGAATTGACTGTTTCAGAGCTCAAGCCTGCTGCCAAACAGCTCTACACATTGGAAGCAGCGTACCTCCAGGAACGTGACAGCTTCAGCAACGACATGAGTGCGATCGGCTTTGGTTCGCAGTATGGGCCGAGGGCACTTGCCTTGATTCCAGCCAAAGCAAGCGCGTGGGGCGTGGTTTGGAAGAACGGAAATTTGCAGACGATCCGGTTGGAGTCTGGGGAAATAGGAGCCTTTGGCTGGGACGATTCGGCTGCTGTCCCCCCTTTGAAGCAGATTCTGTCAAAATCCCTATTGGATTCCTCCGGCTGGAAGACGTCGACTGCAGCTGTCAACGACACGACCTTGGGAAGTCGAAGCCTGCGCGTGTTCGGCACCCGTCAAAGCGATACCGTCTGGGCAGTTGCCATCGACACGGTCACGGGGAATTCGTTTGCCATGTTCGTGAATGCAGGACAGACCCACACGTTGGGCTATCCGTGGGTGCTAGCCATCGTCACTGTTGCCGCTTCGGATACGGGGCCAATTGCATACACCGCATCACAGCTCAAAAGGGTCGCCGGCGATCTTTGCTCCCTAGAAAACAGCTACCTCCAAGAAAAAGATTCGTACACCGCCGATTTGACTTCGATTGGCTTTGGGAGTAGTCATGGGCTTGCGTTGTTGCCACTGCAAGGAAGCGCTTGGGGAATGGCTTGGAATGATGGGAATATCCAGTCAGTATCACTGAATACAGGGAAGCTGGGGATGTTTGGTTGGGATGATTCGGCTGTGGTTCCAGCAATCAAACAGATGCTGTCAGACTTTATGAAGAAATCAACTGGCTGGAAGTTGTCGCCCGCAAGCGTGTACGACACGGCATTGAATGGCCGCAATTTGCGTTTTTTTGGTGTGCGTCAAAGTGATACCGTCTGGGCGGTTGCCATCGATACGGTCACGGGAAATTCGTTTGCCATGTTCGTGAATGCAGGACAGACCCACACGTTGGGATATCCGTGGGTACCAATTTCGCCTCGTAGCATACCAAGCCAGACGCTCACAAATATCCTGAACCTTAGCGATGTGTGGCTGCAGGAAAGAGACTATTTCACATCGTCGCTAGACTCGATGGGTGGCGCACCGGACATGATTCCGGTGGGCAAAAGAGCCTTACTGCAAGACACGACATTGAAACAAACGCTGTTGGTTCTACTCTATGATCCAGCATTGCTTGCGATAGAAGTTGGGCGAGCCTCTGCGCAGGCGGGGCGGCAGACTTGGACGATCGGGACCGGTGACACGACTTGGCGGCATCCGGCTTTGCGAGCCAGATTTGATGTGATGATGAACCGCAAGAGCCTGCTTCCCGGACGCGATCAAGGCTGGATGCTGGAGAGGGACACGTTGCGTTCGGGGGATTCCATGGCGGTCTTCGATTGCTATGGATTTGCTCACCAAGACACTGCCGTGTGGGTGGCCGTGGAAGTGAACGGATCGATGGCGCGGGCACGGATGTGCATTGGGGCTCAGATTCTGGAACTGGGATTTCATGAGGCGGCAACGACGGTGGGATGGGGCAGGGCGCGGCGAAGCTTGTTGCCTGCAAGGCGGTATGCTTCCATCGATGTTGCGGGACGATCGAAGAAGCGAAAGACGATGGGGATGACCGCCTTGGGCTTGTCTCACTGAGCTTTCCTGCGATCAGGCTTACCTTTGGGCCATGCACAACGCCGAAAGGATGGGGATGAGCTGGTTGCTTCTGATGGGACTGATGGCTTGCCAGAAGGATCCGGTCCCGGTCCGCACCGTGACGGTGCTTGCGGTGATCCCGCAGAGCGGCATGTACGCGCAGGATGGCCAAGCCTTCGCAAAAGGGCTTGCCAAGGGGCTCGCGACATCCGATCCGAAGGACTCGCTGCGCTTCGAACTGAAGCTGCAGGACAACGCCTCCCAGCCCGACTCGGCGGCGACGTTGATCGCATCCTCGGGGCGTCCGGACTGGCTGGTGGCCGGCATCGGTGCGGCGGCACCCCTTTGTGCTCCTCCGGTCGGGGTGCGTGGCCTCTGGGTGGGGGAGGGCGAACGCCCCGATTCTGCCTGGCTTGACGTGTTCCCCAGCGCCCGCCAGATGGCCGAGACCCTCGCCGTCTGGTGCCGCAAGTCCCCCAAGCCGGTGGCGGTCCTGTTTCCGGCCAATGCCACTTGGGCTCCGGCGATCCAGGAACACCTGGTGCACCTGCAGGATTCCCTGGTCCTGATCCCTCACGACGGCGGGGAAACGGTGTGGATGCGGGAAGCGGCTCGGGTCCTGCGCGACACGCCGTCCAGCCTGATTCTCTGGCAGCCGGCCTGGCAGGCCCGCACCTTCCTTGCCCGTCCCGACCTGGCCACTGTACTGCCTCGGCTCAGGATCTTGGCGGCGGAGGATTCCGGACGGTCGCAGGGGTTTGGGATGGTGTGGGAGCCCAGCCCCGAGCCCGACAGCGCCGAAGTCGGCCGCTGGGAGGCCTTGGGACAGGAATTGTCCCGTCGCATCCGCATGGCATCCCGGTTGCCTCAACAAGGCACGGTTCCATTCGGCGTTCCGCTGCATCTCTGATGGCGGGTGCTCCGCTTCGGTGGATATCCATGTCAGGCGCAATAGATCTGGAAGCCCGGGCCGCAGGGACCTATCTTGTGCGGCTCTCATGAACGAAATCGACGCACTCATCGAGGAGCTGGACCGGCGCATCGCCTTCCAGACGCAGAAGGTCCTGACCATCGGGCGACGCTACGTGCCCTACGCCACCGACGAGGACCTGCGCAACTCCGAGGACTTTCCACAGCTCAAGGACAAGCCGAGCTACCACTTCGAGGAAGGCACCCTCACGGGCCTGATCGAAGCGCGCTTCCTGCTTGTCACCGCCCGCAGAAGGATCAACGAAACATGACGACAGCGAGCCTCCGCGAACGGGTGTCCCGCATCCTGGCAAAGGTGGAAAACCCCGCCCGCTACATCGGCGGGGAAGGCAACCAGATCCGCAAGGACCCGGCCACCACCAAGGTCTCCTGGGGCCTGGTGTTCCCGGACACCTACGAGCTGGGCATGAGCAACAACGCCATCCGCGTGCTCTACCACGTGATCAATCGCGAGCCGACCTGGCGTGCCGAGCGCACCTTCGCGCCCTGGCCCGACATGGGCAAGCTCCTCAAGGACAGCGGGATCCCGCTCTACACCCTCGAGAGCTTCTCGGAGCTGTCCTCCTTCGACTTCGTGGGCATCACGCTCCAGACCGAGCTCAACTACACCAACATCCCCTACGTGCTGGACCTGGCGGGGATCCCGACCTGGGCCGGGGAACGCGGCGAGAACGACCCCATCCTGGTGGGCGGCGGCCCGTGCGTCTCGAACCCAGAGCCCGTGGCGCCCTTCTTCGACTGCTTCGTGATCGGCGACGGCGAGGTGCTGACCCCGGACCTGTCGCGCCTGATGGAGCGCCGCAAGTCCGAGGGACAGTCGCGCCGCTGGTTCCTGGAGGAGGCCGCCAAGCTGCGCGGCGTCTACGTGCCCGAACTCGTGGAAATGACAAGATCTGTCTTTGGCCAGTGGGTCCCCGAAGGCATCGACGGCAACGGCAGCTATAAAAACGCCAAGGGCGTGCAGCGCACTTGGGTAGACGTGCTGGATCCGAACGACGCGCCGGTGGTGCAGCTGGTTCCCAACTGCGACATCGTGCACGACCGCCTGGCCGTGGAGGTCATGCGCGGCTGCACCCAAGGGTGCCGCTTCTGCCAGGCCGGCTACTGGTACCGCCCCAATCGCGAAGTGGCCCCCGACGCCATCCTCGATCTGGCCCGCACCGGCCTTGCTGCCACCGGCTCCAACGAGCTGGGCCTGTTGTCGCTGTCCACGGCCGACTACAGCCAGATCGCGCCGCTCACCGACAGCCTGGTGGACGATCCGTCGTTCCGCAACGTGAACCTCTCGTTGCCCAGCTTGCGCGCCAACAGCTTCGGCCAGGCGCTGGCCCGCAAGATCGCCCGCGCCCGCGGCACCCGCACGGCCACCTTCGCCCCCGAGACCGGATCGCAGCGCCTGCGCAAGGTGATCAACAAGACCATCACCGATGACGACATGCTCCAGGCCGCCGAGGGCGTGTTCAAGAACGGCTGGCACTCGATCAAGCTCTACACCATGATCGGACTGCCCACCGAGACCATGGAGGACATGGAGGCCTTCTGCGAGCTGATCGAACGCCTCGGGAAGATCGGCCGCCGCTACAGCCACCGCGCCGAGATCCACCCGAACATCGGCATCCTGGTCCCCAAGCCCTTCACGCCCATGCAGTGGGTCCCCTTCACGCCCCGCGACGAGATCATGGAGCGCATCCGCTTCGTGCGCGAGCGCTTCCGCTACAACAAGAGCGTGCGCATCACCTGGACGGGCTGGGAGAACGCCTGGCTCGAGACCATCCTGGCGCGCGGCGACCGCTCGCTCGCCCCGGTGCTGCTGGACGCCTACCGTCAGGGCATCTACTTCGACAGTCACGACAAGAACCAGCACGACGTGAACATCTGGCAGGGGCTGCTTGAGACGCACAAGATCGACGCTGACCAAAGCCTCTACCGCGTGCGCGGGGCCGACGAAGTGTTCCCGTGGGACTACATCCACGCGGGCGTGACCAAGGGATACCTGCGCCGCGAGCACGACAAGATGTTCGAGGCCGATGCCCACGAGGAGGTGCCCGACTGCAAGTGGGGAGCCTGCCAGAGCTGTGGCATTCCCGGCAACTACCAAGACATCCGGCTGGCGCCTGCGCAGGATGGGCAGGTCACGCTGCCGCCTCCCGGCACCTATGCCGGAAAGACGGCCAAGGCAGGACCGGCTGCGGGCATGTCTCCGGAGGAGGAAGGACGTTCCACCCTGGATCCGATGGCTGCGGCCCGGATGCACGTGGGGAAGAAGGAGGAAGCCCCCTCGGAGCCCGAGGCCGATGCCCCGAAGGCTCCGGCCCGTCCGCAGATGTGGCGCCTGCTGTTTTCCAAGCGCGGCCTGGCCCGCTTCCTTGCCCACCACGCCACCATGGACCTGCTGGAGCGCTCGCTGCGCCGCGAGCAGGTTGCGCTGTTCCACAGCCAGGGCTTCAACCCCAAGCCCCGCATCAAGAACCTCGGCGCGCTGCCGGTGGGCCTTGCGGTGGAGAACGAGGAGCTGATCGTGGAGGTGGAACGCACCCCCGCGAACATCGAAGGGATCGAGGAGCGGCTGAACCAGCTGCTGCCCGACGGCCTGGTGGTGACGTTCTTCCAGCACGTCCCGGGAGCCGACCTCACCCGCGTGCCCGATCTGGAGTACCGCCTGCCGCTGCGGCAATTGACGGAAACTGTCCGACAGGATCTGTCAAACTTGCTGGGCGTACACGTCGCGAAGGCGCTGCCTCCGGTCGAGGACCACCGTGGCCGCACCTTCGATCCCAACCAGGAGATCCTCTCCGTGACCCGTCACGACGACGAGCTGCGCATGCGCGCCCGCTGCAACGACGCAGGCAACACCGTGTCGCCGTTCCTCCTGTTCTCGGCCCTGCTGGGCCTGCCGACCGAGGACGCGCGCACGCTGGAAGTGATCAAGGTCAGGTAAGCTTTCCGCGAAGCGAGAAAGGCCCACCTCTGCGACTGGCGGAGGTGGGCCTTCTTGCGCGGTCAAGTCGCGTCGATCAGCTGCCGAAGTCGAAGGCGCGGGTGATGTGGAAGCCCAGCGACCAGGTGGAGAAGTTGGCCGGGCTCTGGGCCCCGCGCGTGTAGGCGCGGTCTTCCGAGAGCCATCCCGAGTTGACCAGGTTCAGTTGGAACACGTGGCCACCGGTCTCGATGTCCCAGCCAAGTCCGATGGACGGCGAATCGTAGCTGTGCAGGCCCGTGACCATCTGCGTCACGTCAAGGCTCAGGGCCTGGCGCGAACTGAGCTTGTACCGTCCCGCCACGCCCACTCCAGTGGAGATGCTCGACTCGTCGCTGTAGACCACCAGGGAGCGCTGCACCAGGGTGGGGGAGATCTGGAGCGAGAGTTTCTCCGAGAACTTGCGGGCCACGATCAACTGGTGCACGCTGGAGAGTTTGTCAGAAAACGGCAAATTCTCGAGGCCGTCCGGATCCTGAGTGTTCAGGTAGCCCGCCGAAAGCCACGTCACGCTCACGGGCATGACGTTGTCGGGACTCTGGCGAAAGAGGCGCACCTTGCCCCACAGGTCCACGGGCTTGCCTTCGTTGTTCGAGCGTTCCAGGCCCACGTCCAGGCGGTCGGTGATGCCGTAATCAAGGCCCAGTCGGGTGTTGGCCATGTCCAGGCCGAAGCCGCCGTCGGGTCCGTTGCCGAACGATCCGAAGCGGTGGGAGACCACGAAGTTCAGGACGCCCTTGCCGGAGGTCTCGACGCTGTGCGACTCCACCACGCGAATCGACTTGAAGGTGGCCTGGACGGGACCGGCCGGAGCCGCCTGGGCCAGGAGGCTGTCCATGTCCTGTGCGAAAGGGACGGCGGTCAGCAGGGCAAGAAGAGGCAGGGTGCGCTTCACTTCTTCACCTCCGGCTTCCAGTCGAACTTGGCGGTCACGCGCATCTCCTCGGTGAACTTCTTGGTCAGCAGGGAGGGGATCTTGATGTCGTGCTCGGCCATCTTGACGGGAAACACGCATTCTCCCTTCACGGAGCCGTCAGGCAGCTTCCAGAGCGTGGCGGGAATGGTGCGGGGCTTCTTGACGCCGTGTACTTCCAGGGAGCCTTCGACGTTCACGAAGATCTTCTTGCCGCTGTTTAGACCGGCGGTGTCGAGGCTCTTCACGAAGCCGTCGAAGCCCGATACCGGGAACTTCTCGGACTCCATGTAGTTCTCGTTGAAGTGCTCCTGCATGAGCTTGTTGGCGAACTCAAAGGTGGTGTTGCGCATGCGGATGGAAAGTTTGCCGGTCGATGGGTCCAGGCTTGATACAGCGGTCTTGGTCACGGCCTGGATGGTCTCCACGGGAGTGGTGGAATAGAACTCCACCCATCCGTCTCGTGCCACCTGAGGGGCGGCAAATGTGGACGCGGCAGCCAAAGCGGCAAGCAATGTAGGTGTTCTCACGGTCAGTCCCCCTTCTTTTGCGGGATCTTGGCGACGTTCACGATGGAGTCGGCCCAAGCATCGATGACCTTCTTCTGAGCAGGTCCGAAGGATACCGTGCCTGCCGTGGGCATCCATCCTTCATCCACGGCATCCGCGATTTTTTGAGCCATGGCTTCGCTTTCGGACTTCTTCGCGAGATCCGGGCCGTTGCCGGGTCCATGGCAAGGGAGGCAGCTTTTGGCGAAGATGGGGTAGACCTCGCTCCAGCCATGGGCAGGAATGCCCGAGACCGAGGTCAGGTCCTGCACGTTGTCGCAGGCGACAAGCTCTGCCAACCCGGCAAGGAGGCCCGTGCCCAGGAGTGCGGCCTGGAGTCCTGATGGTTTCATGTGCTCTCCGTTCGCGCGTTCAGGTTGCTCATTTCAAGCAATCTCCATGGACATCCGCCATGGATCCAACACGATACCATCGTTTTCGTTCGCGTGTGCGAACGCTTCGATCAGAAGCCGGGACGCCCGAAGTTCAGGGGTTCCAGGCCGGGACAGAGAAGCCCAGGTCCGTGAACGCAGCGGGCAGCGGGCTTTCCAATCGCAAAGCGGCTCCGTCGGGAAGCGGCAGCACGATGCCCTGGGCATGCAGAAACATGCGAGGGAAGGTCTTCTGGCGTTCCTTGTCGCCGTACAGCGGATCCCCGGCGACAGGCGTGCCCAAATGGTGGAAATGGACGCGCAGCTGATGGCGTCGACCTGTGAGCGGTTCGGCCTCCACCATGCTTAGGGTTCTGGTGGTCGCGATCACGCGGTAGTTCGTGGTGCAGGGCTTTCCCTTGGCAGGGTCCACGCCCATGCGCCCCGATCCGAACTGGCGCAGCGCCGCGTCGACGCGCCCTTCCTTCACCTTCGGGGTGCCGTCCAGCAGGGCGATGTAGCGCTTCTTCACCGCATGTTTCTCGAAGGCCATCGAGAGGTGGCGATGCATGGCAGCGTCGCGGGCGAAGACCACGATGCCGCTGGTCTCCTGGTCGATGCGGTGCACAACCCACAGTTTCTCGCCCCTTGCCGCCTCCAAACGGTGCAGCAGGCAGTCCGTGTCGTAGCGGCCAGGGATCACGGGGAGTCCGGTGGGTTTTTCCACCACGAGGATTCCGAGGTCCTCATGGTGGACCGTAATGCTTGCGAGGATGTCAGAATTTGTCAAAACGTCTGCCTTGGGATGGGTAGATGCCGGGATGTCCCGACAGGATAAATGCAACGAAACAGGTCAATAGGGCCCAGCCACCGATGCGCGCGCCGAAAAGCTCCACGGCCATCACGGCCGCCGCCAAAGGAACGTTGGCACAGGCACCGAAGACCGCGACAAAGCCCAGGCCTGCCAGAAATGGCATGGGCAGCGGCACAAGAGCGGAAAGCGCGTTCCCCAGCGTGGCGCCGACGCAGAACAGCGGCGTGACCTCGCCGCCCTTGAAACCAAATCCCAGCGTCACAGCTGTGAGGAAGGCTTTGGCGGGCGCGTCCCACCAGGGCAGGGACTGGACGAAGCTTGCCTGCATCAACGGGACGCCCAGGCCAGCGTAGCGCAGGGCACCCGGGGCTAAAAGCAGGATCGCGGCGATAGCTGCGCCTCCTGCAAAGGTTCGCTGCACGGGATTGTTAAAGACAATTCCTGTCCAATGCGCGAAGGCATGCGAGCCCCGGCTGTAGAGTCGGGCCATCAGCCCGAAAACGGCACTAGCCATTAGCACCCAGGCCACGGTGGACGGCAACAGGGAAGGGAACAGATCGACACGATAGACGGTGTGGTGCGCGCCGCAGGCCAGGGCGATCTGATCGGCAAGCAAGGCACAGACAAGGCAAGGCATCAAGGCATTCAAGGCGAGGCTGCCTGTGACCACGACTTCCAGGGCGAACACGCAACCGGCCAACGGCGTGCCGAAGAGCGCTGCAAAACCTGCGGCCATCCCGGCGCGCAAGGCCAGGGACCGTTCCTGCGGATCGAGCCGCAGGCGCCTCGCCAAGGCATCTGCCAAGGCACCCGACATCTGCACGGCCGTTCCTTCGCGCCCTGCCGACCCGCCTCCCAGATGGGTCAGGACCGTGCCCAGTAGCACCAGCGGGGCCATGACCAGAGGGACTGGACGACGGGGACTTTGGATCTCCTCCAGCAGGAGATTGTTCCCCTTGCCGGCGAGTCCTCCGTAACGCAGGTAGAGCCAGGAACTGAACGCTCCCGAAGCAGGAAGCGTCAATGCCAGCAGGGGATGTGCGGAAAATGCCTGCCAGCACAGCTCCAGAGAGCGGAGAAACCATGCGGAACTTGCGCCCGCCAAGATCGAGATCCCGGCAACGATGAACAACCAACGTCCTAGTCTACCATGGATCGCCATTCTCGGGTAAAGGTAAATCCCTTGCGCCACGGATCACGAGAGCGCGATAATCGTTTTCGAGGGATCCCGTTTGGGCGGGAGAGAAAGGGAGACGATGCTTTCCAAAGAACAGACAGGGTACACGATTCTGGAGGTGCTGATCGCCGTGATCATCCTGGCCATCGTCCTGCCCGGCCTTGCGACCATGGTCATCAGCTCCCGCACGGCCCAAACCGCGACGTTGCGATCGGAACAGGCGGCGGCCTTCGGGCAACTGATCACGGATTCGCTCCAGTTGGTTCCCTCGGTGGCTTACCAGGACTCGGCGGTGACCAGCAACATCGGAGGAGTCAACTACACGGCCAGGTGGCGGCGGGTGGCCAGTGTCGGCAGCAACGCCACGTTCACCTCGGCGTGGACCCTTTCCGACACGGTCTCCTGGAACCAAGGGAACATCCGGCATTCCGTCGTGGTCCAGGGGGTGCTGCGATGAGGCACCACGGATCGCCAGCGGGCGTAACCTTGATCGAGCTTCTGATCGCCGTCATCCTCACCGGGCTGGTCGTGATGATGGCCTTCAACATGCTTTCCGGGGAGCAGGGCAACTACACCCATACCCGCGAGAAGGTCCGCCTGCAGGAAAGCGCCAGGGAGGCCGTTCGCATCCTGGACGAGGAGGTCCGCAACATGGGGTTCCGCTCGGGTGCCGACCTCTCCAACACCATCGCCCCCAACTTCACGACCTGCAGCGACGCCATGGTGGCTCCCGGCAGCGGAGATTCGTCGTCCTTCGCCGTCCACAACAGTTCGTCGGATCCGGTCGGGGACACGCTGGACATCCGGTATTACCAGATCGGTTCCAACTACCAGGTCAACTGCACCGGCCCGTTGACGCTCCAGTATCGGGTCGCGTCCGACACGCTCTACCGCAACTACAATAATTCGGGGTGGGTGCCGTTTCTGGCCAACGTGGTGGCGTTCCAGGTGAGGTATGGACAGTTCATGGACTTGACCGACAGCGCCTTGACCAGCAATCAATTGAACCTGTCGACCGCATGGACCGGCTCTTTGAGCGCGGCGGCTTCTGGAAGCAGCATCGGCGTGACGGGATGGTCCACGTCGCTCGAGTACCTGAGGAGCTCGAACGCGGTGAACCTGGAGAAGGGATCTGTGTACCGGTTCAAGGCGACCTTCAAGCCCAACGCAGGTTTTTGGGACACAACCACGGGATACGCGAATTTGTCGGTGGGATTCATGAACGGCAGCGGCACGCCCATCTCCGGGGACACCATGGCGATCTATGCCGGTAGCATCGCCGATTCCAGCTATACCGTACAGGTCGACATCGCCTCCGACACCACGCTTGCAGGGGTCTACCTAGGCATGCGTGCTAGGATGAAGGGTGCAGCCTCCGCCCCGAAGCTTTCGCTCTCCTGGCTTTCGCTGGTGCGGATCCACAAGGGCAGGTATCTCCAGTGGCTCGACGCCCCGACCGTGGCACAGAAAAATCGCGTGAAGGCCATTCGTCTCTGGTTGGTGGTTCGTTCGGCCAAGGACAACGGTGAGGGCGTGGCCTCGAGCTTCTCTGGCTTGGGGGACTACGGAACGTACACCCCAAGTTCCTCGGAGGCAAAGAAGAGTCTGGTGCAGTTCGAACGCATCATCCCGGTGGTGAACAATGGGAACTGAGACGACATCTTCGCAGCAGCGCGGCATGGCCCTGTTCGTCGTGCTGGGGCTGGTCCTGGTCTTTTCCATGATGGGATTTCTCGGTCTCAAGTACGCCGAAAAGGACAGCGAGATCACCGGTTCCTACATCGACCAGCAAAGCAAGGAGACTGCTGCCTGGTCGGGGATCCAGCTTGCCCTGGGACGGATGTCGGCCAATCCCGACAGTACCGTGTCGCAGTTGAACCTGTTCATCGCCGATTCCGCAGCGGCTACCAAACGGCAGTATTTCGATTTCGCAAACGCATCGCGCCCCTTTGCCTTGGTGGCCACGGCACCGTCCTTCTTCCCGATCGCCGGAGGCAACGACCAGAGCAGCGTGCGGGTCGCCATCAAGGCCATCGAGCTCGGGGCGGTCGGAAGCTGGTCGGGGGCCGGAACGAGGATCGTCCTGGAAGCCACCGGTCGCGGTCGGCGCGGCGACCTCCAGACCATCGTCGCCTCCTACCGCATCCTCGGCGTGGATCAGGTGATCCAGGTGAACAGTTCAGCAAGCACTACGACCGCACCGATCTACACACTGTACATGGGGACCGGCGCCAACAACCTGGACGCCGGTGCTAGCATCGTGGGCAGCGTCTACCTGGGCTCCTCCAGCAAGCTTCAGGGAACAGGACTGATCAAAGGCAAGCTCAACGTGAACGGGAACCTCGAGACCACCACGGCGCTCACCATCGACAGCAACGTCTACATAGCCGGCAACCTCGCCGTCCAAGGAGCGACCCCCATCTTCCATCGGAACCTGGTGGTGGGCGGAACGATCTCCAATGCTCCCCTGAACGTGGATTTGCAGGTAGACAGCTCCTTCTATCTCAGGGGGATCCTGGCTTCACCCGCTACCCTCCAAGTGACCCAAAGCAACCGCGCCTTGAGGGTCGGCGGCGACTTCTATGCACCAGGGATCGACTGCTTCAATCTGCAGTCCAGTGCGTGGAACATCGGAGGCAACGTCTGGGTGAACCGCATTGATGCCTACGGAAACGACGGCACGGTCGTTCCAGCCCTCAACGTCGGCGGTAACCTCGAGATGCTGTGGAGCAACGCGGCCACGGCGGCATTGCCCTCCATGGTGATCGGAGGCAATCTGGCGGCGCGATACAATTCTGGGACGTTGGACTTCTACCGGCAGAATTCCGGGTCCAGGACCCATTTGGTCTCGGGGAATCTCTACCAGTCCGGTGCATTCAAGATATCGAGTTCCGACGGGGTCACGGTCAACGGATCGGCCTTCTTCGGGAACGGCTTTCCCGCCTGGGGCTTTACGCGTTCGCCGGTATTCAAGAATCACGTGTTCCTGAACCGAGTCAATCAGGATGGCTGGGTCTGGCATGCGCCGGACATCTACGGCAACCTGGTCATGAACGGCTCTGTGACCAACTTTTCCCCGTCCAACTGGAACCTGCACGGCAATTTGTGGAGCTACAACAAGGTCGGAGGGACGGGCACCGTCAACGGAGCGACCACGGTGAGCGCGCGGTTCATCGACACCACCTTGCCATCGGCCACCGCCTTGGTCGGATCGCTGGCATTTCCCAGACCACTTTCCCAACTGGGCTACACGTTCCTGGACACGAACGTCACTTCGGCCTACAATCCTCGCGACACCGTGGACACCTCAGTCATACCGGTCAACTACCGCATCACCGAGAAGATGATCTGCGACACGTTCTTCAGCTCCAAAAGCTGCAACAACGACGTTTTTGGTTCCGGGGGCATCACAAGTAACCTCCACTTCGGCGAGGGCGACTTCTTCGACACCCTCTACTATCGGGCGGCCAGCAAGGGCTGGCTCTACAACGGATTCCTGGTGTTGTTCCTGGACGGCAGTTCAGGAGGCAACCATCCGACACCGCCCAACCCCCCAAATTTCGACGGGAGCGTCGTCACCACCAAGATCATCTACGTGATCAAGACCTGGTTGGGAGACTGGACCGCAGCCTGGCCCGGAGGAAGCCTCGCAAGTCGGCAGCTGGTCTACATCACGCACAAGGGGAATCTGGCGCAGTGGGGGATCCAAGCCAACAAGACCTTCTACGGCTGGTATTTCAGCGACTCGACCGACGGAGGCAGCATCCACAACGGGGCGAATTCCCGGATCGAAGGCGCCTTGGAGATCGGCGCCCCATCGGGCAACAGCGTGCAAGTGCAAGGAGCCACGGCCGTGGTGGCCTACAACACCACCGTACTTGCCGATTTGGCCTCCGTCGCCGCGAGCTTCGTGAAACCTTCGGCCAATGCCAGGAGCGGGGGAGCCACCAACACGACCACAGTGAACCTCGTCTCTAGGCTGGTGCTGCATCGCCCGGTGCTGCAATTCGAACGCGTCTGGGAATTCCGATGAATTCCTATGTACCATTTGTCCCATGAACACCGATCCATTTCTCCAAGAAGCCCTGGAACGTTCGCTCGAATGGGTCCGCGAGGCCGGCGAGGGCATCCTGTCGCGCTTCCGCTCCCCGCTGGACGTGGTCACCAAGCGCGACAACACGCCCGTCACGGAAGCCGACCGCGATGCGGAGCGCTTCCTGAGGGCACGGATCCTGGAGACATGGAAGGACCACGCGGTGCTGGGCGAGGAATTCGGGGAGGACAACCCCGGAGCCGCTCACCGCTGGATCATCGATCCCATTGATGGCACCAAGGCTTTCATCCACGGCACTCCGCTGTTCGGGACCTTGCTTGCCCTGGTGCGGGACGGCGTGCCGGTGCTGGGCATCATCCACATGCCGGCCTTGGGCGAGACGCTGTGGGCCACCAAGGGAGATGGCGCCTTCCTGAACGGAGTCCAAGCCAAGGTGTCGGCCGTGGATGACCTGGGACGTGCTCTACTCCTGGATGGCAGCTGCACGACGGTCGGCCGATCCCCATGGGGAAACGCCTGGAAGGAAATGCGGGAGGAAGCCGGTCTGCACCGCGGCTGGGGCGACTGCTACGGCCACCTTTTGGTCGCGACCGGACGTGCCGAGGCGATGCTCGATCCGGTGGTCTCGATCTGGGACGTGGCTCCCATGTCGGTGATCCTGCCCGAAGCCGGTGGCGTCTTCACGGCCATGGACGGAACGGCAAGCATCGAGGCAGGCAACGCGCTGTCGGGCAATTGTGCGCTTCATGGACAGATTCTGTCAAAATTGCAGCGGGGCACCTGAGATGGTCCTCGCGCTGATCAGGCATCTATTCGTGCTGCCGGGCCGTGTCCAGAAATGGATCGACCGCACGCTGATCCTGATCGGTGTGGCTCTTTTCCTGGTGCGCCTGTGGGAACGGATCAAGGATCACAAGCCCTCATCCAAGCCAGGGGGGGCAATGAACAAACGGCGCGGATTGACCATCGTCGAGCTGCTTGTCGTGGTGGTGATGATCGGCCTCCTGTCGGCGGTCGCCGTGCCCCGCTTTCTGGCCATGACCGGGGAGACCGCCTTGGAAGGTGCCGCCCAGTCGCTCTTCCAGGACCTGGTCTGGGCCAAGACGCTGGCGCAGAAGAATTCGGGCATCTCCAACTCCGCCGACACTCTGATTCGCGTCGTCTTCGATGCGACCGCAAGGACATGGAGCATCCAAAAAAAGGCCGTCGCACCGTTCTCTGCTCCCAGCGCAAGTGCCTCCGCTTGGCAGACCCTACGGGTCTCGGACACGCTGCCGCCTTCGGTCATCTTCGGATTCGGCTCCTCCGGGATCTCGGTATCCGGTGATCTGGTTGCGGCACTGCCTTCTGCCGCCATCGTCGGAGGATTCGGAAACGGCTTGTCGGGAACACCCGCCTGCGCGGACGGATCGGGCGAGACCTGGGCGGATGGCGTCCTATTCTGCGGGGGGCGGGTAGCCAACGCCGAAACCGGCAGCGTCTTCCTGACCTCGACGCGTTCGTCGCATCGCGCCTACTGCGTCCTGTTCAACCGCAGCAAGAGCCTGGTGATGCAGAAGTTCCGCTTCCTGGGCGGGAGCTGGAGCGCGCTCTGATCAGCGCAGCACGGTTTCCCAGAACGTACCGGCAAGTACGACCAGACTGACCAAGGCGTTGGCCTTGAAGAACCCGTCCTGCATCGACAGGTCGTCGCCCGTTCGCCACAGATGCATCCAGGCCAGGAGTCCCGCGATCCCGACGCACACGCCCGTCCAGACCAAACTCCACCCTTGCAGCCTTCCGGTGATCCAAAGCAAGCACGGTACGAGCAGATGGAGTACGGCTGACAATCGCAGAGAACGCGCACGTCCCAGGCGCGCGGGAATGGAATGCAGCCCCAGCTGCCGGTCCGCGTCTTCGTCCTGAGTGGCGTAGATGATGTCGAATCCGGTCATCCACAAGAGCAGCGCCAGGCCAAGCAGGATCGGTGCGGTATGGAAATGGCCGCTGGCAGCCAGGCTGGCGGCCAACGGGGAGATCCCGATGGCCAGTCCCAGGAACACGTGGCAGAGCGAGGTGAAGCGTTTGGTCTGGGTGTAACCCAGCACCAGGAAAAGCGCAAGCGGTGAGAGCCAGAGGCACAGGCGGTTCAGTAGACTGGCAAGGAGGACGAACAGGAGCGCGTTGGCGACGACGAAGAACGCGACGGCCCGAGGCGAGACCAGCCCGGCCGGAAGGTGGCGGACCCGGGTGCGGGGATTGAGGACGTCGATGTCGCGGTCCATCAGGCGGTTCCAGGCCATGGCGGCATTGCGCGCCGTGACCATGCAGCCCAGCACCCAAAGGAGCACGGGAAGGCGGGGCAGGCCGCCCGATCCGATCAAAAGGCCGCTCAGGGCAAACGGCAGGGCAAAGACGGTGTGCGAGAGCCGGACCAGGCTGCTCCAGAGGCGTAGCTTTTCGAGCATAGGGACCAAAGTTACTTGGTCGCGGGGCTCTCGCCTGGATGGATCGCAGGCTCCCGCCAACGCGGTGCGATGTCCAGGTCCACCTGCAGGAGATCCAGGACCCGTTGCAGCACCCCGTCCACCAGTTCCTCCACCGAGGCCGGATGCGAATAAAAGCCCGGAGAGGCCGGTACGATGTGGGCTCCAGCTTCGCACAGGCGTTCGAGGTTGCGCAGGTGGATGAGCGACAGCGGGGACTCGCGCAGCAGGATCACCAGCGGGCGGCGTTCCTTGAGGCACACGTCCGCGCAGCGCAGCAGCAGGCTCTCCCCGGCTCCGGCCGCCAGGCGGCCGACCGTACCGGCCGAACAGGGCGCGATCACCATGCCTGCGTGGCGGAACGAACCGGAGGCGGGTGGCGCCCAGAAGTTGTCGTCGCGATGCCGGACCACGCAGCCGGGCAGCCCGTCTTCCCCAAATTTGACAGAATCTGTCAGAGGGAAACCTTCGAAGCGAGAAACCTGCTCGCCGGCGGTTGAGGCGACCAGGTGGACCTCGCCTCCCGTGCTGCGCAGGTGTTCCAGCAGGCGGGACGCGTAGATGGCTCCCGAGGCCCCGGTCACCCCCAGGACGAAACGTTCTTTCCAGTTCATTGCAGACAATATGCCATGTCCATCAATGGGCAATGCTTGTGGAATTGAAAAACTCACCTAGGATCTGGGAGCCCAAGCTTCCTTCGCAGCGGCTGGATCTCCCGCACCAGCGATGCGGGCAGCCATGGGCGGGCGGACTTCCCGGTCGGGGCATCGAAGACCTGGATCCATTTGCGGGCCGAATCCAGGCGGCCCGCGGCGTAGTGGATGCGACCCAGGTTGCCTGCGGCCGAAAGCAGATTCACCGGAAGGACCTCCACCCCGATCAGGTCGGAATGGCTTTGTCGGTAGGTCGCCAGCGCCTCGTCCAGTCGGCCCAGCCGGAACAGCATGTCGCCCTTGGCCTGCAGCCACAGGTGGTGGTCGGGCATCTCACCCAAGGCCTTTTGGCAGATGGCCAGCGCCTCGCCGTACTTGCCCTGTTCGAAGCGAATCCACACCAGCGAGGTGCGGTACGCGTCCCGGAAGGGCGAATCGGAGCTTGCGGCGGATTCCGTCAGTCGGATGCCTCGTGCACGGGTATCTCCGCCGAACAGGCTGCGTGCCATCCCCAGCGACTGCGCTTTCCAGAACAGGTATCCTCCGAGGATGCCGTCGAGATCAGGACTGCGGTGGCCCTGGTCCATGAGGGACTGGCACAACTGGGCGGCCTTGCGTCCCCGCAGCGCCGCCTTGAAGTTGTCTCCGGTTTTGCCGTAGATCACCGAGGCCTGCACCAAGGCCAAGGCCTTCAGGAACTGCTGGGAGGCGGATTCGTCGGGCATGCGATCCAGCAAGGCCTCGATGCGGGCACGGCTCTCTCGGATCAGGGTCGGGTCGTGCAGATCCTCGAAGCGGGAAAGGGCGACGATGGTCAGGAGCAGGTCGCGTTCGTCAGCCGGGAGCGACTGGGCCGTCTGGGCCGCCTGCGCGTACTGGGCGGCCTCGCATTGCCGGGCGCTGGCGCGGAACACCTCCTGGGCGCCACGAGGCCACAATCCGTCGCCTGCCGCCGCGAGCAGTAGCAGGAAGGCAAGGATCACTGCCGCGTGTCCACGACATTGGTCCCGGCCGGTGGCACGAAGCTGAAGCTTTTGGGTTGCGGCTCGAACTCCTTGACCGATCGCAGTTTCCAGGATGCGCTTCCGCCCTGGTCGTCTTGCACGGCAAGTTCCATGGGCTCCTGGTTGTCTTCGCGGATCCAGAGCCTGACCTTGACGTAGCGGGAAAGCGGAAGCTTGTCGGACTTCAGTTCGATCCGGTGCGCTTTCGTGCCGTCGTGCTGCTCCAACGTGCTCGACAGCTCCTGGGCCCGCAGCGCGTTCTGCAACAGTCCGATCGGAAGCTGTCCCGGATCGATCTTGGACAGCTTCTGGACTAGCACCTGCTTGGTCGAGGGCATGTATTGCCAGAGCGTGGTGCCGTCGCTGACAAGTGTGAGGGCGGATGTCTTGAAGGAAAAACGGTTTCCGGGAGCGACCCGCAGTACGCCGCGTGCCTGCAGGGGAGAGCCCAGGCCCGGTCCTGGTGCCTGGTTCCAGTCCAACTCGATCCGCAAAGCACGCGTTTCCAGGTTCTTTGCGACCTTTTCCAGCAAGGGCGAAGCCCAGGATGCCGTGGCTAGCAGCAAGAAAGCCAGACGAACTCTCATCGATTCCCCTTCCGACGTTTGTACCTTTGAAGTAGAAAATGGAGAACAAGATGAACCGTGCGCAGGCTCTGCGGGAAATCGAACTTCTCGAGAACTTCGAATTCGACAGGGGGGATGCGGCCGCAAGGTTGCTCCATCACCTGCAAACCGAGGACCTCGAGATCGTGCATGCGGCGCTGCGGGCCGCTGTGAACTACTTCGGCTTCCCTGGAGTCTACGAGCAGGTGTTCCAGATGGCCCGCGAAGCGGACGACGAGGACGTGCGGGCTGCAGCCAACGCCTCGCTCTGGCCCGTCATCCAGGACGGTGCGGCCTACGAGTACCCGTTGGAGCCGGGCGCAGAAGCGCCGGAGCCCGGCGTGCCCCAGGAGATCTATGAGCAGACCCGCGACCATCTGCTGACCCGGGTGGATGCGCACATGGAAAGCATGGAGGTCCGTCGCCGCTGCCTGGAAGCCCTTGGCCACCTTTCGTTCCGTGCCGACATCCGCACCACCATCCTGCGTTACTACCACGAGGCCCCCAATCCTTGGGTGAAACTCTCAGCCGTGTACGCCATGGGGCTCTACAAGGACGACATCTTCGAACGGCTGATCCTCGAGGAGCTTTACTCCAAGCACGCCGGGATCCTGGTGGAGGCCGTGCATGCGGCATCGAATTTGGGCTTGGAGGCCGCCTGGCCCCGGATCAAGGAGATGACCGGACACGAGGACCAAGATGTGCGTTTCGAGGCCATCGCCGCTGTGGGCGCGTTGGCGCCGGTTGAGGAGGCTCGCACCCTTCTGGATGCGTTGAAGAAGGAGCTAGCTACGGACGAGCACTTCGCCCAGGCCCTGGAATACGCAGATCAATTGCTGGACAACCGCAAGGCGGCGATCAGCGGCGACGGTTGGACCATGGAAAATGTCTGGGATGAGATCGACGAGATGACCGGATTTGCCGAAGACGGTTACGACTCCGCATCCGATGCCCCGTAGCGCTTGCGTCCATTGAATCGATGTGTGCAGGATGGTCCAAAATGACTATGCTTTCACTCCATCATGCATGATTCCCCAATTGCATCGGACGCTGTAGCCATTCACGAGCTGCAGCAGGAAATCCAGCAACTGCGTTCGGAGCTGCTGCAGGAGAAGGCTCAGGCAGAGGTCCGGACACGGATTTTTCGTCTCCTCTCCCATGAATTCAGGACTCCTCTGACGATCATTCTCAGCTCCACGGAGCTATTGCAGGTGTACGGGGAGCGTTGGAGCGGCGAAAAACGCGGGATCCATCTGGGAAAAATTGCCTCGTCCGTGGATCTGCTGTCCTCACTGCTGGACGACGTGCTGCTCTTCAACCGGCTGCAGGCCGATGCCGTGGAGGTCATAACCTCTTCCAGCTCCCAGCCGCTGCGCGAATTTCTGCATGAGGTGGTCGTCGACTGTGCTAGCCAGGATGTCGATCGCGTCGTCTTTAGCTGTGACGAAATCCAAACCCGATTGGACACGTCGCTGTTGCGTACGATCGTGCGCAACCTGCTGGGCAATGCTTTGCGGTACACCAAGGGCAATGTGTCTATCCAGGTCCAGCAGGACTCCTCCGGTCTGTGCTTGCACGTGGACGACGAGGGGCCCGGGTTTCCTCCATCCGAAGCGGCATCGCTGTTCGAGCCGTTCTTTCGCGGCATCCGTTCCCAGGGGACGCCCGGCACGGGCCTGGGGCTTGCGGTCGTGCAGCAGTGCGTGGACCTTCTGGGGGGCTCCATCGCTTACTTGCCTTTGGAAAATGGTGGCAGTCGTTTTCTGATCAAGCTCAAGGAGCAGTCATGAGTCGCAGGATCCTGGTCATCGAAGACGCCTTGGAGATTCTCGAGAACATTCGAGAACTGCTCAGCGAAGCCGGCTGGACCGTCCATTGCGCCATGGATGGCTTGGAAGGGGTGCAGCTGGCCCGGACGGTACTTCCCGACCTGATCCTTTGCGATGTGATGATCCCGGGTTGCGACGGCTTCGAAGTCCTTTCCACCCTCCGGTCGGAAAGCCTCACAGCCAGCATCCCACTGCTGTTCTTGACTGCGCGCATTGATCGCAACAGCATGCGCCGCGGCATGGAGCTGGGGGCTGAAGACTACATCACCAAGCCTTTCACCCGCCAGGAGCTGCTGGGAGCGGTCCAGGCCAGGATGGAACGCTCCGAGTTCCTCGCCGAGAAGTTCCGGCGGCAAGTGGAGGAACTGCGAGGCGGCATGGCTAGGACCCTGCCACCCCAATTGCTGACACCCTTGAACGGCATCCTTGGCCTCTCGTCGATCCTGGTGGACGAATACGAATCCATCAAGCGGCGCGAGGTCCAGGACCTGGCCCGCAGCATCGGCGAATCCGGGCAGGAACTGCACCGGATGATCAAGAAGTTCCTGACCTATTCCGAGCTGCGCATGATCCGCCTAGATCCTTCCCGGGTGGAATCCCTCGGTCGGGACAACCTATCGAACGCCCTCGAGATCGGCGAGCGCACCATGAAGATGCTCGAGGAGGACGTCGTCTGCTGCGGTCGGATCGATGCGACGTGGGTCCCGGCGATGATCAGCGTGTCCCCGTTCCATCTGCAGCGCCTGCTGGAGGAACTGCTGGACAACGCCTGTCGCCATTCCCTCCCCGGCACCCGGGTCCGATTGTCTAGCCAGGCCAAGGGGGACCGCTACCGCATCGCCATCGAGAATACTGCGACCTGCGAGTGTCAGGACCGGCTGGACGGCGAGGAACTGGCCGTGGGCCAAGGTTTGGGGGTCGTGATCTCTCGCAGCATTTGCGAACTCTACGGCGGTTCGCTGCGATTTGAATCCTCGATCGGGGAGTGGACCATAGCTCACGTCGAATTGCCACGCCTGGATTTGTGACTGGGAAAAGGGAAACAAAAAAGGTCCGAGGTTGCCCTCGGACCTTCGCGGCGATCCCGCAATTCCCCGTAAACGGGAAAGCCACTTTCAGGTCGGAGATCTTGCCAATAATTCCCCGTTTCCTCACGACCTGACTGCCTCAATATATCATGTATTGCAGTCGTGTGACAAGTGCGAAACTGAATTCGCAAAAAAATCTTGAGCACAGGATTCACGGACCGCCTCGATCTTCTTACAGAAGACCGCTAATGTCCCAACGCCTTGTCTAAGACTCCCGGCTCGAGCCCCGATTCCACCTGGCTTGCAATGTGCTCCAGGGTGGCCTCCAGATCCGGCATGCCCCAGCATCCAATGCCGAAGAAGGTTTCGCAGACCTGCCGGTTCTCGAAGAAGCCGTGCAGGTAGGTGCCGAAGACGTTCCTGCAAGCGAACCAGAGCCCGTCGTCCCCGTGGATGCACGGCGCATTGGGGGAGGAGCTCCCCATACGGATCTCGTAGCCTTCCACCGGTAGCCCATTCCAGCCAGCCCAGCAGCCGTCCAGATTTGACAGGATCTGTCGTCCATGCACCACGCGTTTGACGGTGCCGAAGGTGGTGTCCAGGGGAAGCAGCCCCAACCCTTCGCCTTCGCCCTCCACGCCGTGCGGATCGCGCAGGGCGCAACCCAGGATCTGCAGCCCGCCGCAGATGCCCACCACGGGACGTCCGGAATCGGCGTGGTGGGCGATGGCCGCATCCATGCCTTGGGCACGCAGCCAAGCCAGATCTGACGGCGAGTTCTTGGAGCCAGGCAACAGGATTAGGTCGGCACCCTCGAGATCCCGCACCGACCTTGCCAGCACCAGATCCCAACCGGAAAGCCGGGAGAGCGGCTGGAACTCGTCGAAGTTGGATACCTGCGGATAGGCGCATACGGCGATCACACGGTTGCCGGGACGGCGCGGATGCTCGCTCCAGCTGGCGGCATCCTCGTCGGGGAGGTCGTGCTGGAAACGGGGGATGACACCCGTCACCGGTACACCCGTGTGGTCCAGCAGCATCTGCGGTGCCGGATCCAGGAGCTTGCGGTCCCCCCGGAAACGGTTGAGCAGGAAGCCCTGCAGCAAGGCACGGTCCTGCGGAGCAAGCAAGGCCCAGGTTCCCACGCAGGATGCCAACGCCCCGCCGCGATCGATGTCGCTCACCAGCCAGGCCGCTCCGCCCATCAGTCGGGCGGTGTCGAGGTTCACGTAGTCGCAATCGGACAGGTTGATCTCAGCCGGGCTTCCAGCTCCTTCTGCCACCACCACGTCGTTGTCGTCCAAGAGCTCCAGGAGCGAAGGACGGCTAGCTTCCCGCAACAGCGCACTGCGGCTGCGCCAGTCCATCTCGGTGAGCTCCCGGTTGGCCTCTCCCAGCAGCACCACCTGGCTTCGGGTGGCGCGCTCGGGCTTGAGTAATACCGGATTCATCGAGACATGGGGCTCCCGTCGCGCCGCCTTGGCCTGGAACCATTGGGCGCAGCCGATCTCCCCGCCTTGGGCCACGCGCGCGTTGTTGCTCATGTTCTGCGCCTTGTAGGGCGCCACCTTGAGTCCTTGATTGGACAGAATCCGACAAATGCCGGTGGTGACCAGGCTCTTCCCCGCATCGGAGGAAGTGCCCCAGATCATGAGCGTCCGCGCCCGATGCGCTTTCTTCAAGGGGCGTCCTTGGGCAGCTCCGGAGTCACCGGCACCTTGCGGATCAGCGAGAGGTAGGCCTTGGCCGAAGCCTCGATGATGTCGGTGCTGCGTCCGTGTCCCGTGAGGGTGCGGTTCTCGCGTCGGGCGCTCACCACCACCTCGCCCTGGGCATCGGTGCCGCCGGTGATTCCCTTGAGCTGGTAGGTGTCGATCTCCACGGCCTTGCCGGTCAGGCTGTTGATGGCCGCCAGCACCGCGTCCACCGGACCGTCGCCTCGGGCCTGTCCGACCACCGGAGCGGCATCTCCCAGGCGCAGCGTGACGGTGGCGGCTGGCTCCGTCTGGGACCCTGCGAACACCTGGTATCCCACCAGCTGCCAGTCCTGGCCCTCGGCCGAAGGCTCTTCCTGGACGTTGGTCACCAGCGCGACCAGGTCGTCGTCCAGGACTTCCTTCTTCTTGTCGGCCAGACGCTTGAACTCGTCGAACACGCGGGCCAGTTCGGCTTCGGCCAGGACAAAGCCCAGATCCTTCAAGCGGTCCTGCAGGGCGTGCTTGCCCGAATGCTTGCCCAGCACCATGTTGTGGCTGGAGCGTCCCACGCTCTCGGGGGTCATGATCTCGTAGGTGGAACGGGCCTTGAGCACACCGTCCTGGTGGATGCCGGACTCGTGGCTGAAGGCGTTCTTGCCGACGATGGCCTTGTTGGGCTGGACCTCGATGCCGGTGATGCGCGACAGCAGGCGCGAGGTGTTCCAGATCTCCTCGCTCCGGATGCCCGTGTCGATCCCGAAGAAGGCCCGGCGGGTGCGCAGCACCATGGCCACCTCCTCGAGCGATGCGTTGCCGGCGCGCTCGCCGATGCCGTTGACGGTGCACTCCACCTGGCGGGCCCCGGCCTTGATGGCGGCGATGGAGTTGGCCACGGCCAGGCCCAGGTCGTTGTGGCAGTGGACCGAGAAGATCACGCCCGGCACCTTCACGCGTTCCACCAGGAAGGCGACCAGCTCGCCGAACTCGTCGGGAGTGGTGTATCCGACCGTGTCGGGGACGTTCAGGGTGGTGGCTCCGGCCTCGGCCACGGCGGTGTAGAGGTCCACCAGGTACTCGCGGTCGGAGCGGGTGGTGTCCTGGGCGGAGTACTCCACGTCGTCGGTCCAGTTCCGGGCGCGCTGGACGGCGGCCACCGACTTCTCGATGTTCTGGGCCCTGGACATGCGCATCATGTTGTCGAGGTGGATGTCGCTTCCCGAACTGAAGGTGTGGATGCGGCGGCGTGCCGCAGGTGCCAAGGCTTCGCCGGCGCGGTCGATGTCCTTTTCGGTGATGCGGGCCAGGCCGGCGATGACGGGGCCTTTCACATCGGTCGCGATGCGGCGCACGGCCTCGAAGTCGCCGGGCGATGCGATGGGAAATCCCGCCTCGATCACGTCCACGCCCAAGCGGGCCAGCTGCCCGGCCAACAGGATCTTCTCGTCGATGTTCATCGAGAATCCGGGGGACTGTTCCCCGTCGCGCAAAGTGGTGTCGAAGATGCGGACTTGATCGTTCATCACATTCCCTTTCGGCCCGACGGTGGGCGCATGGGCTTCAATGTAGCTCGTGGCACGGGTCTGTTCAGCCTTGGCCGAAGTGTTCATGGGTAGCATCTCCTCAAGTGGGGGTGGTCACCGGAGGAGTCGTTTCCCGAAAACGAAAACCGCCCATCCTCCGGTCGGAGGGTGGGCGGTGTGCAGGCGCAACCGGTCGACTCTCCTCAGCGATGTGTGCCGAGGAGTAGAAGCTGGCTGAAGTTCTTGGGCGTCTGCATGTATACATGTTACGAGGAAAGCTCAGCAAAGTCAAGAGCTGCTGGCAATTGTTTCGCAACCTGCACCCGACGGATGTGGTAGGATGGCACATGGACTTGCCGGGAACCAATCTCCTGGGTGCCAACCAGTGGCAGACCCTCCAGCTGCAAGATGCGGCCAAGGGACAGCAGCACCCAGCGCCCAAGGCCATCGAGGTGGACCTCCGTGCGATCCACCAGCAGCCAGCCACGGCTGGATCGGTCGTGCCTGTCGGCAGTCCGGCCGTGAAGCTGGACCTTCCCCCAGGACGTCCCGATACGCAACAGGACCGGCCTTCGCACGAACATGGGGGAGAGACCGGCGCGTCACCGGACGACAAGCAGGAAAGAGATGCGTCGAGTCGGACGTTCGCGGATCGGGAGGAACTGATCGCCTTCGTGCTCGGAGCGGATCGTTCCGATTGGATGCGCTGGTGCGAGGCGGCCGAGTTCACCCCATCCACCCGCCACCTCCTGGGCGATCTATTGGCTCCAGGCGCCGGTGCCGCCGCAGGCTATGCCAAGGAATCCATCCGGGCGGGATCGAACATCTCGCTCCTTCAGCGCTGTCTGGAAGGGACACTCGCGTCCTTCGGACGGCAGGACACGGAACGGGGGACGAAGCTGCTGGCCGTCTTGATGACAGGATTTGTCAAAATTGACTTCCTGTCGGATTTCTTCCGGCTGGCCCTGCTGGAGACCGCAGAGGTCGGAGGGGCGCGCCTGATCGAGGAATTACGGCAGGTGCTGGAGCACCTGCGACAGCTGCCGTAGGCGTTCGGCCGGATTGTCGGGCTCCAGGAAGTCGCGCCAGACGGCAACGGCGCCGGCGACCGCGAACTCGGGCGCGGGACGGTTCCCGTTGACCACCACGCAGGGAACACCGGCGTGGGTTGCGCACTCCAGGTCGGCCAGCGTGTCGCCCAGGAAGACGGCGCCGACCGGTCCGGGGTGACGTTGCCACCAGGACTCCAGCAACCGCTTCGCAAGCACCTTCTTGGTCGTGACCTGATCGCCCCAGGTGCCCCAGCCGCCTGCGGTCTCGAAAAGCTCCCAGCACCCCATCGCATCCAGCTTGTGCCGGGCTCCGTCGCGGAAATTGCCCGTGACCAGGCAAGGGACGAGGTCGGCGTGCCGGTCCAGCGAGGCCAGGAAGTCGATGGCTCCGGGGATCTCGCGGGGAGGATTGGCCTTCAGTCGCGATTCCAGGACGGCACCGTATTCCTGGGCGAACCGTGCGAAGCCGGGAGCCAGGGGAGGGGAGGGT